>JAEEGJ010001892.1_pt1 | contig 475640 bp, 437 predicted proteins | sample 8958761 | NCBI WGS metagenome assembly JAEEGJ01 (sample SAMN16246546, study PRJNA631951) | gut metagenome | biome: gut microbiome; feature: rumen; material: RS-attached | host: Bos | place: Iran: Karaj | collected 2018-10 | reverse complement strand
GTCGCTCAACGTACTCCACGACTCGTTCTTCCTGTCGGAGTACAAGGTGCTGAACCTTTTCATCTGTGGCGTAGGCACCGTTGGCAGCAAGCTCATTGAACAGATTCGATCGCAATACGAAGAACTGAAGGAACACTCGCGACTGAAACTGAACGTGGTGGGCATAGCCAGTTCAAAGTGCGCCATCTACTCGCGCGACGGAATCGACCTGACCAACTATCGCCAGCAACTGCAAGCCTCGGAACCCAGCAACGCACAGAAACTGCGCGACAACGTCATCGGGATGAACATCTTCAACTCGGTCTTCGTCGATTGTACCGCCAGCAAGGAGATTTCCATGCTCTACCACGACTTCCTGAAGAACAACATCAACGTCATCACAGCCAACAAGATAGCCGCTTCATCAGCCTACGATAACTACCTGCTGCTGAAGCAAACGGCCATGGAACGTGGAGTGAAGTTCCGCTTCGAGACAAATGTAGGTGCCGGACTGCCCATTATCGGAACCATCAACGACCTGCGCAATTCGGGCGACAAGATCCTGAAGATTGAGGCCATCCTGAGTGGTACGCTGAACTTTATCTTCAACGAGATTGCTGCCGACGTACCGTTCTCAGAGACCGTCCGCCGTGCGAAGGAACAGCGCTACTCAGAGCCCGACCCACGCATCGACCTCAGCGGTACCGACGTCATCCGCAAGCTGGTTATCCTGACCCGTGAGGCTGGCTACAAGGTGGAGCAGGCCGATGTCGAGAAGCATCTCTTCGTGCCCGACAGCTACTTCGAGGGCTCACTCGATGACTTCTGGAAGCGTCTGCCCGATCTCGATGCCGACTTCGAGGCTCGCCGCAAGGTGTTGGAGAGCGAGAACAAGCGTTGGCGTTTTGTCGCCACGATGGAGGCCGACGAGAACGACCCATCGAACTTCAAGACCAGCGTCGCCCTGAAGGAAGTTCCTTATGGTCATCCGTTCTATGGTCTGGAAGGCTCTAACAATATCGTGCTGCTGACCACCGAGCGTTATAAGGAGTATCCGATGCTGATCCAGGGCTATGGTGCCGGTGCTGCTGTGACTGCCGCTGGTGTCTTCGCCAACATCATGTCAATCGCAAATATTTAGTTTATGAAGCATATCATCATCCTTGGTGATGGCATGGCAGATTTTCCCGTCGAGCGACTCGGTGGGAAGACCTTGCTGCAATATGCCCATAAGCCCATGATGGACCAGCTAGCACGCGAGGGTCGCTGTGGTCGATTGGTGACTGTGCCCGAAGGGTTCCCTCCCGGTTCTGAGGTTGCCAATACCGCCATCCTTGGCTATGACTTAAATAAGGTGTATGAGGGTCGCGGTCCTTTGGAGGCTGCCTCTATTGGCTACGAGATGGCTGATGACGACTTCGCCATCCGCTGTAACATCATCACGCTGGAAGGCGGAAAGATTATCACGCACAATGGCGGCAATCTGGAAACCGACAATGCCCGCGTGCTCATCGACTACTTGAACGAACACCTCGCCAAGCCCATCAACGAGCATGAGGGCTGCGAGCGTGTAAAGTTCATTTGCGGTATCCAATACCGCCATCTATTAGTCATCAAAGGTGGCAACAAGCACATCGTCTGTGCCCCACCCCATGACCATCCGAATGAGGAGTGGCGACCACTGCTAGTGAAAGAGGTAAGAGGTAAGGAGCAAGAAGTAAGAGAATACTCTTCGGCAGACAAGCCTCTCACCCCTAAAGAGACCGCCGACCTCATCAATGACTTGATCCTGAAATCCCAGGAACTCCTGGCCAAGCACCCCTATAATATCGAAAAGGCGAAGCGCGGCGAGCGTCAGGCCAACAGTATCTGGCCCTGGAGCGGAGGTTATCGTCCGTCGATGCAGACGCTGATGCAGCAATACCCGGAGATCAAGAGCGGTACGGTGATCTCGGCCGTCGATTTGATTCAGGGCATTGGCAAATACGCTGGTCTGCGCATCGTCAAAGTGCCTGGAGCCACAGGCCTGGCCGACACCAACTACGAAGGCAAGGCGCAGGCGGCCATCGATGCACTCGAAAAGGACGATTTCGTCTTCGTCCATGTAGAGGCCAGCGACGAGGCTGGCCATGATGGCGACCTCGACTTGAAACTCAAGACCATCGAGTATCTCGACCAGCGACTCATCGCCCCTATATATAATAAGGTGAAGGATCAGGATGTCTGCATCGCCGTGCTGCCCGACCACCTAACGCCCGTCGAGATGCGCATCCACGTCGGCCAGCCCGTGCCGTTCCTCATCTGGCATCGTGGCATCGAGGCCGACGATGTGCAGCAGTACGACGAAGTATCCTGTGTCGAAGGCTCCTACGGTCTGCTGAAACTCCATGAATTCATGCAAGCCTTGATGGCTGTCGGATAAAAGAAAAAGCCTGAGCGTTTTGCTCAGACTTTTTTGTTTAGTTTGGGTCGCTGCCGCCACCACCACTGTTTGGGTCGCTGCCACCACCGCCACCTCCGGGGTCATCGGGGTCCGGTGTGGGATCAGGTGTCGGATCTGGCGTCGGGTCTGGTGTCGGGTCTGGCTCGGGATCGGGATCGGGCGTGGGTGTATCGCCGCCCTGACGAGTCACGTTGACGGTGGCGGGAATCGTGAAACCTTTTTGATTGACAATCTCGTTGTTATCGTTGTTGACTGCAAAGTCATCATTGCTGCAAGCAGTAGTCAGCAACATGGCGGACATCAGCATGGCCATGGCCAGCGCCTTGAACATATTCTTTGTTTTCATTGTTCTTCTTCTGTTTTTTTGTTAATACTCGGATGAGGGCATCAGATGTTATGCTCCTCCCACTCGTCAGGCATTGAGCCACCCACATCACTTCCAGCCAATAGGCACTGACGTTGTTGCAACTTGACGACCTGCGTCGTCGGTTCTAAATACGCTTTTTTCTTCATAATAAATCAGTTTAAATTAGGTTTTTAATTAGTAACTGACCACAAAGATACAGCGAAGACTGTGAATCAAAAAAAAAACGGTAAAGAATGTTAATGAGGCGGAGATAGCGCTTTTTATGCACTACCTTTGACTGACGTCGAAGGTACTCCCGTTCGGAAAAACTTAAATAAATTTGGTTTTTCGCTCGATTTGCACTACCTTTGTACCCCATAAAAACAAAACATCAAGGAAAATGAAATACTATAGCACAAACGGAAAGGCACCCGTTGCCGACCTGAAGAAAGCCGTCGTGAAAGGACTGGCTGAGGACCGCGGACTCTACATGCCAGAGCGCATCAAGCCGCTGCCGAAGGAGTTCTTCGACACCATCGAGACGAAGAGTTTCCAGGAAATAGCCTATACCGTTGCCGATGCTTTCTTCGGCGAGGACGTAGAGGCTGAGGCCCTGAAGAAGATTGTCTATGACACGCTGTCGTTCGACTGCCCCGTCGTAAAGGTGAAGGACAACATCTATACGCTGGAACTGTTCCACGGCCCCACCCTCGCCTTCAAGGACGTCGGCGCCCGCTTCATGGCTCGCCTGCTGCAGTACTTCATCCGCCAGGAAAATACAAAGTTCAAAGTTCAAAGTTCAAAGTTAGTCAACGTCCTCGTGGCCACCAGTGGCGACACCGGCAGCGCCGTAGCCAACGGCTTCCTCGGCGTAGAGGGCATCCACGTCTATGTGCTCTATCCCAAAGGCAAGGTCAGCAAGATACAGGAGAGCCAGTTCACCACCCTCGGTCAGAACATCACCGCCATCGAGGTGGACGGTGTCTTCGACGATTGTCAGGCACTGGTCAAGAATGCGTTCATGGACGAGGAACTGAACCAGCACATGAAACTCACATCGGCCAACTCGATCAACGTCGCCCGTTTCCTGCCCCAGGCATTCTATTACTTCAATGCCTATGCACGGATGAAGGAAAATGTAAAAATTGGAAAATGTAAAAATGTAAATATTGAGGACAGCCTCGTGATGTGTGTACCCAGCGGAAACTTCGGCAACATCTGCTCCGCACTCTTCGGCCATGCCATGGGACTGCCCATCAAGCGTTTCATTGCCGCCAACAATGCCAACGACATCTTCTATAAGTATCTGCAGACAGGTAAGTATGAGCCGAAACCATCGGTACAGACGCTTGCCAATGCGATGGACGTCGGCGATCCCTCTAACTTCGCCCGCATCTACGACCTCTACGGCAAGAGCCACGAGCGCATCAGCAGCCTCATCAGCGGTGCTACCTATAGCGATGCACAGATTGAGGAAACCATGCGCCAGTGCTATCAGGAGACAGGATATACGCTTGACCCCCATGGTGCCTGTGGCTATCGCGCCTTACAGGAAGGACTGAAAGAAGGCGAGGTTGGCGTATTCTGCGAGACCGCTCATCCCGCCAAGTTCAAGGAGACGGTCGACCGCATCATCGGTGGCGACGTCGAGATACCCGAACGCCTGGCCGCCTTCATGAGAGGTCAGAAACAAAGTGTCGAACTGAGTAAGGATTTCAAGGAATTCAAGGCCTTCCTCATGAGCCGTTAACGAACGGTCATGTGGAAGCAGCCTTGCTTCACCTCATATTTAATATAACAGCGACCCTGCTCCCGCATATCCCTCAACACTTCGCATAGCACCCACTTGAGCGTATCATCGCGAACAGGCTGAGTAACAGGGTGATAACGATTATAGCAAATATCAAAAGTCGTGCCGAAGAGATGACAACTGCGCTCCGTCGCATTGCCGTTTCTTCGGCGCAGTTTTGTCACGTCAGCCTCCGAGCGAAGCACACTGGTCACGATCAATTGGTTGAAAGGAACACCCTTCACATAGAGACTATCATAGAACGCCTGTCCGATGTCCTGAAGCAACACAGCAGCACGAGGTACCAGGTAAGGAATACTACTGTACAGCGGGTCCACATGATAATAAGGATTCGCCCCCACATACACCAATTCCTTTTTACGTGCCTCTGCATCCTCACGGTTCTTGACAGGACGAACGCCCCACTTCTCCGCAGCTACGATCTGCACCGCCTGACTGTCAGGAAACGTCTGCCTGCAGTCACGCACTCCACGGATACGGTGTTTCTTGCCTGTAGTTCTTGGCTTTTGGCTATTAGCAGTTAGCTCTTGGCTATCAACCACTATCTGTTGACAATTGTCTGTTGTCTGTTGACTATTATCAACCTCAGGGAATACCGCCCTTATAATGGCCAAAAGCACCACTACCACAGCAAATCCAAGCAGAAATTTGTTCTTCGTTATCTTCATTTGGCTGCGAAGGTACAAATTTTCTATCGAAAAAACGATTATATATCCGAAAAAAAGTAACTCTGGCTTCGCCGAAGTTACTCCCGCATTCCCGAACTACGTTCGCCTACCCATAGCCTTTCAAGAAAACTCAAATAAAATTTGGTTTTCTTCTCACTTATTCGTAACTTTGTCCCCATCTTTTTAAATGACGTCATTTTGATAGAGAAGCATATTGTACTAGAGGATATAGACCCCATCGTGTTCTACGGGACTGGAAACGGGCATTTGCAAATGCTGCGTGCCCTGTACCCAAAACTACGGATTGTGGCGCGTGACAATGTCATCCGCATCATTGGCGACGAGGAGCAGATGGCGGCCTTCGAAGAGAGTGCCGAGAAACTGCGCCAGCATGTGCTGCGGTTCAATGCACTCAACGAGGAGGATATCTTGGATATCGTCAAGGGCCATCGTACGAAGGACGAAGTGCCAGAGGGTGTTGTCTGCTATACGATGTCGGGACGAGCCATCAAGGCACGCTCGGAGAATCAGCAGAAGCTCATCGATGCCTACGAGCAAAACGATATGGTTTTTGCCGTAGGACCTGCTGGAACTGGAAAGACCTACCTCTCTATCGCCCTTGCCGTGAAAGCTCTGAAGGAAAAGACAGCGAAGAAAATCATCCTCTCCCGCCCTGCCGTCGAGGCTGGCGAGAAACTGGGATTCCTGCCAGGTGACATGAAGGACAAGATTGATCCGTATCTGCAACCGCTATATGATGCGCTGGAAGACATGTTGCCGCAGATGAAACTGCAGGAGATGATGGAGAAGCACATCATTCAGATTGCCCCCCTCGCCTTCATGAGAGGACGTACGCTGAGTGATGCCGTGGTCATCCTCGACGAGGCACAGAACACCACTCCGCAGCAAATCAGAATGTTCCTGACCCGTATGGGGTGGAACACGAAGATGATTATCACGGGTGACATGACGCAGATAGACTTGCCGAAGTCGCAACTCTCAGGATTGGTAGAGGCACTACGCATCCTGAAGAACGTGGAGGGTATCGGAGTCGTGGAACTCAATCGCAAGGACATCGTGCGCCACAAATTGGTGACTCGCATCGTCAATGCCTACGAACGATTTGACAAAGAGAAACAAAACAAAGATAAAGATGAAAGCATTAACAAAGACTGACTTCAATTTTGAAGGTCAAAAGAGTGTGTATCACGGAAAAGTCCGTGACGTGTATAACATCAATGACGACCTGATGGTAATGGTAGCCACCGACCGTATCTCCGCCTTCGATGTGATCCTGCCCAAAGGTATTCCTTTCAAGGGACAGGTACTGAACCAGATTGCCGCCAAGTTCCTTGATGCCACCACAGACATCTGTCCGAACTGGAAACTCGCTACGCCCGACCCCATGGTGACCGTTGGACTGAAATGTGAGGGCTTCCGTGTGGAGATGATTATCCGTAGTATCTTGACAGGCTCTGCCTGGCGTGAGTACAAGAACGGCTGCCGTGAGCTGTGTGGTGTGAAACTTCCCGACGGCATGAAGGAGAACGAGCGTTTCCCCGAGCCTATCATCACCCCGACGACCAAGGCCGACGAGGGTCATGATATGAATATCTCGAAGGAAGAGATTATCGCACAGGGACTCGTATCGGCTGAGGACTATGCCGTCATGGAAGACTATACCCGCAAGATCTTCGCTCGTGGACAGGAAATCGCAGCCAAACGTGGCCTCATCCTCGTAGATACCAAGTATGAGTTTGGCAAGCGCGACGGTAAGGTGTACCTCATCGACGAGATTCACACACCTGACAGCAGTCGTTACTTCTATGCAGACGGCTATGAAGAGAAACTCGCCAAGGGTGAACCTCAGAAGCAACTCTCGAAGGAGTTTGTACGCCAGTGGCTCATTGAGCATAACTTCATGAACGAACCCGGACAGGTAATGCCCGAGATTACCGACGAATATGCAGAGAGCGTTAGCGACCGCTATATCGAACTCTACGAGCACATCATCGGTGAGAAATTTGAGAAGGCAAGCGACAATGACGATATCGCCGCCCGCATCGAGAAGAATGTCAGTGACTATTTAAAGTCTAGATAATCTAGAAACACTAGTACAACAAGAAACAATGTACAAGCAAGAGACGATTACTCCGTACAACAACGGCAATAAGACCACGCAGGTGGAGCAGATGTTCGACAACATCGCTCCCACCTACGACACGCTGAACCATCGTCTCTCGTGGGATATCGACCGTGGGTGGCGCAAGAAGGCTATACGTCAACTGGCACCCTACCAGCCCAAAACAATACTCGACATCGCTACAGGCACGGGCGACTTTGCCATTCTGGCAGCAGAAATGTTGAAGCCCCAACGGCTTATCGGTGCCGACATCAGCGACGGGATGATGAACATCGGACGACAGAAGGTAGCTGTCAAGGGATTGCAGGACATCATCTCATTTGAGAAAGAAGACTGTACGGCACTCTCGTATGACGACAACACCTTCGATGCAGTAATAGCAGCCTTTGGTATTCGCAACTATGCAGACCTTGACAAAGGACTGCAAGAGATGTGCAGGGTATTAAAGAAAGGAGGACATCTGAGTATCGTCGAACTGACTTCTCCCGTGTCGTTTCCAATGAAACAACTCTTCCACGTTTATGCCCACACGGTACTGCCTATCTACGGCAGACTGATTTCCAAAGACACTGCCGCCTACTCCTATCTCACCAAGACCATCGAGGCTTTCCCACAAGGAGAGCAGTTGGTCGGAATCTTAAAGAAGGCGGGCTTTCAAGACGCACAATTCAAGCGACTAACCTTCGGAATCTGCACCATGTATTTCGCAACTAAATAACATCAAATATGGATAAATACGGACTTATCGGCTACCCACTCGGGCACTCCTTCTCCGTCAGTTACTTTAACCAAAAGTTTCAGGACGAAGGTATCGATGCCGTGTATGAGAACTTCGAGATTCCCAATATCGATGCACTTCCTGAAGTGCTGGGCTCTAATCCTGAATTGAAAGGACTCAACGTAACTATTCCCTATAAGGAGAAGGTCATACCATTCCTTGACACCATCGCCCCAGAGGCACGTGCCATCGGAGCTGTCAATGTCATTCGTGTCACTCATCGCGGTAACAAGACGGAACTAAAAGGCTATAATTCGGATGTCATTGGGTTTACCAAGAGTATTGAGCCGATGCTCGATAAGAAATGGCACAAGAAGGCACTTATCCTCGGAACAGGAGGAGCTTCGAAGGCAATAGACTACGGACTACGCAGTCTTGGACTGGAGACCGTCTTTGTCAGCCGTTATGAACGTCCAGAAACCATTCAGTATCAGAATATCACACCAGAGGTAGTAAAAGAATACAATGTGATTGTCAACTGCACCCCCTTGGGCATGTATCCTAAGACGGAAGAGTGTCCTAACCTACCCTATGAGGCGATGGATAGTCACACCATCCTCTATGACCTCATCTATAATCCCGACGAAACCCTATTCATGAAACGTGGTGAGGAATACGGTGCTAACGTAAAGAACGGTTTGGAAATGCTCCTGCTACAGGCTTTTGCCTCATGGGAGTTTTGGCACGAGAAATAAATATAATAATGACAACGACTTTCTTCTATTTCCTCGGATTCATCATCCTCTTGGTTGGAGGCGGTTATACGATCACGCGCAAGTGGGACTATACACCGAAAACCGCCCTGATGAAGAAGTCGTCGGACATCAACGAGCTTACCAACAAATATAATGATGCTATCCGTGCTTTAGAGGACTCCTATAAAATGGAGAAGAAACAGTTATCGATATTGAGAATCTCAAGCACCAGACGTCAGTATTCCAAACGCTATCAAGCTTTGGAAAGAGAGTATCAGAGCAAACGCAGACAGATGAACAGGAGCTGGGAACAGATGAATCCGTCATGGAGTAAGGCTCGTAACAAATGGGGATGGGTATTTACCATCGGCATGATGGGTGCGTTCGGCTGTTGTTCTGCCTCCATGCCCATTGAGGATGAGGAGCCTGTCAGATCAGCCATCAGCAGCAGTACTAAGGAGCGGTACTGGAATGCAGAGACGATTCCCATGCCCCATCTGCAAGATGCCAACCAGTATGTGTCAAACCCAGATAATGTACTTTCACAGAATACGGTAGACTTGATGAACCAAACACTAAAACGCCTTGACACAGAACTGAATATCGAAAGCGCCGTTATCGTCGTCAACCATATCGAGAACGACGACCCTTTCCGTTTTGCCCAAGATGTGGGTAATAAATATGGAGTGGGAAAAAACGACAGAGGGCTAGTAGTTGTAGTAGGCTATCAAGACCATAGCATTAACATGTCGCCAGGCAGAAGTCTGGAGGCAGATCTGACAGATGCGGAATGTCACCGCTTGCAACAGGAATATGTCGTACCTGCCATGCGTGCCGATATGCCAGACAGTGCGATGTATTACCTGACGGAAGCTATCTTTGCCACCATGCAGAAAAAAGACCTGCCGGAGATGTCATCGCTGACCAGTCAGAGTGACGAGATAGACAATGAGACCATTACCACAATGGGACTCTATATGCTGTTCATGATAGCATGGATAGCCTTTTTCCTACACCTCAACCGTAAGTACCAATGGCTAGCCGTTCTGGGAGTAGCGTCTTTGCGGTCAAATCCATTCTATGACTACAGTTCGTCCAGTGGCGGAGGCAGTTGGGGAGGTTCCAGCGGAGGCGGACGCAGTTCATGGGGTGGCGGAGGCTTCAGTGGAGGCAGTTTCGGAGGCGGTAGCTTCGGAGGCGGAGGTGCCACTTCACGATGGTAACATCGAGTTGTAATAACAATATAAAGTAATAACGAATAAACTAAAAAATAAAAACATCATGAAAATCAGTAAAGGACTTATCGCAATTATCGCAGTGGTCGTCATTATCGGCGCATGGGCTGCAAGTGCTTACAATTCAATGGTAGGTGAACAGGAGAAAGCTACTACTGCACTGGCCAACGTACAATCAGCCTATCAGCGTCGTGCCGACCTAATTCCGAATCTTGTAGAGACCGTTAAGGGATATGCTTCTCATGAGAAACAGACACTGGAGGACGTTGTCGCTGCCCGTGCAAAAGCCACCTCTATCAATTTAGATGCCTCGACACTGACACCCGAGAAATTGAAAGAGTTCCAACAGGCTCAGGGTGAACTCGGTAGTGCTCTCGGAAAACTGATTGCCATTCAGGAAAACTATCCTGACCTGAAAGCCAATGAGAACTTCCGTGACCTGCAAGTACAACTGGAGGGAACAGAGAATCGTATCAACGAGGCTCGCAACAAATACAATTCTACGGTCCAAGAGTATAATGTTGAGATTCGTTCTTTCCCCAAGAACATTTTTGCCGGCATCTTCGGATTCAATAAGATGGATAAGTTTGAAGCTGAGGCTGGAGCCGAGAAAGCCCCACAGGTTAAATTCTAATCGCTCATGGATAATCGTTATATGATGCGCGGCGTGAGCGCCGCAAAGGAAGACGTTCACAACGCCATTAAGAACATCGACAAGGGTATCTTCCCGCAGGCTTTCTGCAAAATCATCCCTGACATACTCGGAGGCGACCCTGAGTATTGTAATATCATGCATGCCGATGGTGCCGGAACGAAGTCTGCCCTCGCCTACATGTATTGGAAAGAGACGAGCGACCTCTCCGTATGGAAAGGTATCGCACAGGATGCCATCGTCATGAATACGGACGATTTGCTCTGTGTAGGTGCTGTAGATAACATCCTCGTGTCAAGCACTATCGGACGTAACAAGATGCTCGTTCCTGGCGAGGTTATCTCTGCCATCATCAACGGAACGGATGAGTTGTTGGCTGAACTGCGCGAGATGGGCATTGGCATTTATCCTACAGGAGGTGAGACAGCTGATGTGGGCGACCTTGTGCGCACTATCATTGTCGATTCTACCGTCACTTGTCGGATGAAGCGCGCTGATGTTATCGACAATGCCAACATTCGCCCGGGTGATGTCATCGTCGGTCTTTCGTCAACCGGTCAGGCCACTTACGAGAAACGTTACAATGGCGGTATGGGTTCGAATGGACTCACTTCCGCACGCCACGATGTGTTTGCGAAATACCTGGCAGAGAAATACCCTGAAAGCTACGACCACGCCGTGCCCGACGACCTCGTCTATAGCGGCAAGTACAAACTGACGGATGCTGTTGACGGTTCCCCTGTCGACGCTGGCCAGCTCGTTCTCTCCCCTACTCGTACCTATGCGCCTGTCATCAAGAAACTACTCGACGAGTTGCGCCCGGAGATTCATGGTATGGTACACTGTACAGGTGGTGCCCAGACGAAAGTACTGCACTTCGTCAACGATAACTGTCGCGTTATCAAGGACAACATGTTCCCTGTACCTCCTTTGTTCAAAGCCATTCACGAATGCTCTGGCACCGACTGGAAGGAGATGTACCAGGTGTTCAACATGGGACATCGTATGGAGATCTATGTCCGTCCAGAGGTAGCAAATCAGGTCATTGCCCTCTCAAAGTCGTTCAATATCGATGCACAGGTGGTCGGACATATCGAGGAAGGCAAGAAGAGTCTGACGATTCAATCAGAATTTGGAACATTCAATTATTAAATGGATAATAACAATATATTACAAAAACTCGACGGACTGGAGGCTCGCTTCGAGGAGGTGTCAACACTGATTACTGACCCTGATGTGATAGCCGACCAAAACCGTTTTGTGAAACTGACCAAGGAATACAAGGACTTGGGCGACATCATGGATGCTCGCAAACGTTACATAGCCTGTCTCAACAGCATCAAGGAGGCTAAGGACATCCTTGCCAACGAGAGCGACCCAGAGATGAAGGAGATGGCTCGCGAGGAATTGGCTGACAACGAAGCCTTGCAACCCAAGTTGGAAGAAGAAATCAAGATTGCCCTCATTCCCAAGGACCCCGAAGATGCAAAGAATGTGCAGATGGAAATCCGTGCAGGAACGGGTGGCGACGAAGCCTGTCTGTTTGCCGGCGACCTCTTTAAGATGTACAAGAGTTACTGCGACTCCAAGGGATGGAACCTCTCCATCACCAGTGTGTCGGAAGGTGCTGTCGGCGGTTATAAGGAAATCGACTTCGCTGTCAGTGGTGCGGATGTCTATGGAACCTTGAAATATGAGTCGGGGGTACACCGTGTACAGCGTGTTCCTGCGACAGAGACGCAGGGACGTATGCATACCTCTGCTGCTACTGTTGCCGTACTTCCTGAGGCAGACAAATTCGAGGTACATATCAATGAGGGCGAAATCAAATGGGACACTTTCCGTTCCAGTGGTGCTGGCGGTCAGAACGTTAACAAGGTGGAATCCGGTGTACGTCTCCGTTATATGTGGAAGAACCCCAATACAGGAGAAACGGAAGAGATACTCATCGAGTGTACCGAGACGCGCGACCAACCCAAGAACAAGGAGCGTGCGCTCTCTCGTCTCTATACCTTTATATATGATAAGGAACATCAGAAATATATGGACGATATCGCATCCCGTCGTAAGACCCTCGTATCGACAGGTGACCGCTCAGCCAAGATTCGTACCTATAACTTCCCGCAGGGACGTGTGACAGACCATCGTATCGGCTACACGACACACGACCTGCAAGGCTTCCTCGGTGGCGACATCCAACCGATGATTGATGCCCTTACCGTAGCCGAGAATGCAGAACGAATGAAAGAAACAGAACTATGAACAGACAAGAATTAATACAACAAATCAAGGAGAAGCAGAGTTTCCTCTGCGTAGGACTTGACACAGATATCAACAAGATACCGCAGTGTATCATCGATGAAGCAAAGGCCAAGGATGGTGACGATTATATCTTCCGAGCCATATGTGAGTTTAATGCCCTCATTATCGATGCCACCGCACCCTATTGTGTGGCCTACAAGCCCAACCTGGCTTTCTATGAAGCATATGGTGTGGATGGCATCCTGGCTTTCGAAGCCACCATCGACTACCTAAAGGAAGAATATCCAAACCATTTCATCATCGCTGATGCCAAGCGTGGTGATATCGGAAATACTTCTAAGATGTATGCCAAGACGTTCTTCGAGGAATATGACGTGGATGCCCTGACTGTCGCACCTTATATGGGCGAGGATTCTGTAACGCCTTTCCTTGGCTATGATGATAAATGGGTTATCCTGCTTGCGCTGACCTCCAATAAAGGTTCCCATGATTTCCAACTGATGCAGGACACGAACGGCGAGCGCCTCTTCGAGAAGGTGCTGAAAACCTCCCAGCAATGGGGCAACAACGAAAATATGATGTATGTCGTCGGAGCCACACAGGGACAGATGTTTGAGGATATCCGTAAGGTGGCTCCTACCCACTTCCTCCTTGTTCCTGGTGTCGGTGCACAGGGCGGCAGTCTGCAGGAGGTCTGCAAATACGGAATGACAAAAGACTGTGGTTTGCTGGTCAACTCCTCCAGAGGTATCATCTATGCCTCCAGTGGTGAGGACTTTGCGGAGGTTGCCGCACAGAAAGCAAAAGAACTACAGGAACAAATGGCAGAAGAACTGGCTAAAATTAATGTTTAGCCTTTTCCTCTTTTGATGATAACGGTTTGACGAAGCGCATCTCATGAAGGATGCGCTTTTGTCGTTTCAGAACATAGGCACTCGGACGCGCAGAATTAAATTTCCTGGGATTGGGCAGTGTAGCGGCAATCAGCGCACATTGCTCTCTCGTCAGCTGGGAAGCCTCCTTATGGAAATGCCATTCCGCCACCGCACTCGCCCCATAGATGCCCTCTCCCATTTCGATGGAATTGAGATAGACCTCCATGATACGCTCCTTGGACCAAAAGAGTTCTATCAAGGTGGTGAAATACACCTCAAAACCCTTACGCACCCACGAGCGTCCCGGCCACAGAAAGACATTCTTGGCCGTCTGTTGTGATATCGTCGAGGCACCAAGTTTGCGCTTCTCCGGATGTTTCATATTACGGATGGCCGCATGTTCTATTGCCTGATAGTCAAAGCCATGATGCTCTAAGAAGCGGGCATCCTCACTCGACATGACAGCAAGCGACAAAGAAGGAGATATCTCTTCTAAGGGTACCCAATGATGGTGCAGCGTCATGTCCTTACCGTCTGATACCTGTTGAGCCACACGGATGAACATCAGGGGCGTAAAAAATAAAGGTACCCAACGTAACACGATAACAGAAAGGATAGTAGACGCAAAGAACGCGACTACTATCCATAATAAAAAACGTTTTATCTTTCTCCAGAAAGCTTTCATTACTGCAGCGTACCTGCCTCAGCCTTCTGAATCATCTCCTTACTTGCATACATGTAAACCTCCACACGGCGGTTCTGCTGACGACCAGCTGCGGTAGAGTTGTCAGCAACAGGGTTGGTAGAGCCCTGACCTTCCACACTCTTAATCTGCTTGCTCTGCACGCCACAAGAACGGAGATAGTTGTTCACACTATTGGCACGGTTGACAGACAAAGGCTGGTTGACAGCGTCACTACCAGTATTGTCGGTATGACCGATAATGGCGACATCGCAATCCTGATTAGAGTTAAGTACGCGTGCAAACTCTGCGAGTGAGTTCTTGGCACTCTGACTCAGGTCATACTTACCAGTAGCAAAGAGAATACCAGAGTCAAACGTCACTTTCACGGCATCCAGACCATTGGCATCCTTCACTGTCTCAACTTGTGCGTTCTCCACCTGCTGAGCCTGCTTCTTAGCCTTATCCATCTTATTACCGATGATTGCACCGGCACCAGCACCTACGGCACCGCCTAGTGCTACACCAACAGCAGTGTTACCTGCAATAGCACCAATAATACCACCTAACAAAGCACCGCCACCGGCACCAATACCTGCACCCTTCTGGGTGTTGTTGCATGCGAAGAGCATTCCAACACAAAGCAACAAGGAAACTAATTTTAATTTCATATCAGTTTATAGTTTAATGAAACAATTACTAATTTGGGACAAAGATACAAATTAATTCAGAATATCATGGCTATAATTCATAATAATTTCGTAATTTTGCACCAAATTTTGAAAAAATAAAGACTTTTATGGCAAAAGAATTAAAGGATTTAACAAAACGAGCTGACAATTACAGTCAGTGGTATAACGATTTGGTGGTGAAAGCCGACCTTGCCGAACAGAGTGCTGTGCGTGGTTGTATGGTTATTAAGCCTTACGGCTATGCCATCTGGGAGAAGATGCAGCAGCAGTTGGATAAGATGTTCAAAGAGACGGGTGCTCAGAACGCTTATTTCCCTTTGCTCATCCCCAAGTCATTTCTCTCTCGCGAGGCTGAGCATGTGGAGGGCTTTGCTAAGGAGTGTGCTGTGGTTACTCACTACCGCTTGCGTGCCAAGGACGACAAGAGCGGTGTCGAGGTTGACCCCTCTGCCAAGCTCGAAGAGGAGCTGATTGTGCGTCCTACTTCTGAGACCATCATCTGGAACACCTATAAGAATTGGATTCAGTCTTGGCGCGATCTGCCCCTGATGTGCAACCAGTGGTGTAATGTGATGCGCTGGGAGATGCGCACCCGTCCTTTCCTCCGCACTTCAGAATTCCTGTGGCAAGAGGGTCATACCGCTCATGCTACCAAGGAAGAGGCTGAGGAGGAAGCTAAGAAGATGCTGAAGGTTTATGCCAAGTTCGCTGAGGAGTGGATGGCTGTTCCCGTATTGCAGGGTGTGAAGAGTGAGACTGAGCGTTTCGCTGGTGCCCTAGATACTTACACCATCGAGGCTATGATGCAGGATGGTAAGGCGCTGCAGAGTGGTACCTCTCACTTCCTGGGTCAGAACTTCGCAAAGGCTTTCGAGGTTACCTATCTTAATAAGGAGAACAAGCCTGAGTATGTATGGGCTACTTCTTGGGGTGTATCTACCCGACTCATCGGTGCGCTCATCATGACCCACTCTGACGACAACGGCCTTGTTTTGCCTCCACGTCTTGCTCCAATACAGGTTGTTATTATCCCCATTGCGAACAAACCTGAGCAGATGGAGATTGTCAACAAGGAAGTTCAGACCATCATCGACGAGTTGCGTTCAAAGGGCATCAGCGTGAAGTTCGACGATGCCGACAATAAGCGTCCAGGCTTCAAGTTTGCCGATTACGAATTGAAGGGTGTTCCCGTTCGTTTGGTACTGGGTGCTCGCGACTTGGAGAACGGCACCATTGAGGTGATGCGTCGTGATACACTGGAGAAGGAGACTCGCTCTATCGAGGGTATCGCTGCATACGTTGAGCAATTGTTGGAGGACATCCAGAAGAACATTTTCGAGAAGGCTCGCAAGTATCGTGACGAACATGTATATGAGTGCGAGAACTATGAGGAGTTCAAGGAGAAGGTAAAGGACGGAGGTTTCTTCCTCTGCCATTGGGACGGTACTGCCGAGACGGAGGCAAGAATCAAAGAAGAGACTCAGGCCACTATCCGTTGCGTGCCTTTCGCCTACGAACAGACTCCTGGTGTCGATATGGTTACTGGCAAACCTGCCAAATACCGTGTCATCATTGCCCGCAGTTATTAGTATTTTTCGAAAAATCAATCATTTACAGAAACTTCTGGTCAAAACATTTGGTAATGACCAGAAGTTTTTGTAATTTTGCAGCCGTTTAGTCCCAAAAAGGGACAATAGGTGCCGGAACAGGCGCTGACACCTATCTATTATTAACCCATTAAACTACGGTCTGGTAAACGTCTGTTCAGGCCACGCCCTGACACAATAGAAAGGGCAATACATTAAATTTATGTCAGAATTAACAAAGAACGTTCAGCCATTGCAGGATTTCGACTGGGAACAGTTTGAGAATGGCATGACCGTAAACGTCAGCAAGGAAGAACTTGACAAGGCTTATGATGAGACGCTGAACAAAGTCAGCGAGCATCAGGTTGTCGATGGTACTGTTATCAGTGTTGACAAGAAAGAGGTAGTCGTTAACATCGGCTACAAGAGCGATGGCATCATCCCCGCCTCTGAGTTCCGTTACAACCCCGACCTGAAAGCCGGTGACACCGTTGAGGTGTATGTTGAGAACGCTGAGGACAAAAAAGGACAGCTGGTACTCAGTCACAAGAAAGCCCGCATGTCTAAGAGTTGGGATCGTGTTAATGCAGCTCTCGACAACGAGGAGATTGTTCAAGGTTACATCAAGTGCCGCACGAAGGGCGGTATGATTGTTGACGTCTTCGGCATCGAGGCATTCTTGCCCGGCAGCCAGATTGACGTTCACCCCATACGTGACTACGACCAGTTCGTTAACACCACGATGGACTTCAAGATCGTGAAGATCAATCAGGAGTTCCGCAACGTGGTTGTTTCTCACAAAGCCCTCATCGAGGCTGAGCTGGAGGCACAGAAGAAGGAAATCATCGGCAAACTGGAGAAGGGTCAGATTCTCGAAGGTACCGTTAAGAACATCACTTCTTACGGTGTATTCGTTGACCTCGGCGGTGTTGACGGACTCATCCATATCACCGATCTCTCTTGGGGCCGCGTAGACGATCCTCATAAGGTAGTAGAGCTTGACCAGAAGATTAACGTTGTTATCCTCGACTTCGACGATGAGAAGCGTCGTATCGCTCTCGGTCTGAAGCAGCTCACTCCACATCCTTGGGATGCTCTGGATGCTGACCTCAAGGTGGGCGATCACGTGAAAGGTAAGGTAGTCGTTATTGCTGACTACGGTGCATTCGTTGAGATCCAGCCTGGTGTTGAAGGTCTCATCCACGTTTCTGAAATGTCATGGAGCCAGCACCTGCGCAGTGCTCAGGAGTTCATGAAGGTAGGCGACGATGTAGAGGCTGTCATCCTGACTCTCGACCGTGACGAGCGCAAGATGTCACTCGGCATCAAGCAGCTGAAGGAAGACCCATGGGAGGCCATCGAGGTTAAGTATCCTGTTGGAAGCAAGCACACTGCAAAGGTTCGCAACTTCACCAACTTCGGTGTATTCGTTGAGCTCGAGGAAGGTGTTGACGGTCTGATTCACATCAGTGACCTCAGCTGGACCAAGAAGGTTAAGCATCCTTCTGAGTTCACACAGGTAGGTGCAGAGATTGACGTTGTCGTTCTCGACATCGACAAGGAGAACCGCCGTCTGTCACTTGGTCACAAGCAGCTCGAGGACAATCCTTGGGACGTTTTCGAGGCTAAGTACACCGTTGGTTCTATCCACGAGGGTAAGATCACAGAGCTCCTTGAGAAGGGTGCTGTTGTTGCTCTCGACGAGAACGTTGAAGGTTTCGCTACTCCTAAGCACCTCGTCAAAGAAGACGGTTCACAGGCTGTTCAGGGTGAGACACTGCCCTTCAAGGTGATTGAGTTCAACAAGGACTCTAAGCGCATTATCCTCAGCCACAGCCGCACCTTCGAGGATCCTCAGCGTGAGGAGAAGAAGGCCGCTGCCAAGAAGACACGCGCTGCTAAGAAGGACGAGGCTCCGAAGATTGAGAACGTTGCTGCCAGCACCACACTGGGCGACATCGACGTACTCGCTGAGCTGAAGGCTAAGATGGAGAAGGGCGAGTAATCCCCTCTCCTTCCTATATCACAAGGCTGCATCTCCACATTGGGATGCAGCCTTTTTTTATCTCTCGAGAATTTGGAAGTAATAAATATACAATTAAGGTGGCAAACGAATTGAGTCTGCCACCTTAATAATATTATATATACCCTCCTTAGAAGGTAATCCTAAAAGGGAAGGTCATCAGCACTACCCTCGCCTGCGGGTTCCTGTGCCGGAGGGAATGGCGCGGCAGCATCCTGAGGAGCAGCCTGCGGTGGGAACGGAGTAGCCTGAGGAGCACCTGCGACGGAAGCGGCACCACGAGTCACGTTATAAGCACGAACATCATTATACCAACGACCATTGAACTCACGAGCATCAATATCGAAAGATACTGTCAGATCTTCTCCCATCTGAATATTAAATTGGTTCAGTCGGTCCTCTCCGAAAACAGTAAACACACACTTGCGTGGATACTGACCAGGAACCTCAATGACAAAGTCTTGAGATTTCCAAGCATTACCCGTTCTGCTAGAAACACCGCCTCTTGGCTCGAGCACGGCAATAATCTTACCTGTTAATTCCATAATTATTGATTCGTTATAAATTGTTGATTTTACGTTTCAGATTGCGAAATTACGAAAAATACTTTTAATTTGAGAATATTTTACGGAATATTTTTGCGATTGCGCAAGTTATTTTGTATTTTTGTACTCAATTTGCAAGACTTAAAACAAATAAATGAAATACTCATGAGATTTACAGTATCAAGCACTGCGCTCAGCAGCAAGCTCAATGCTCTTTCGAGAGTGATCAACAGCAAGAATTCCTTGCCAATCTTAGCCGATTTCCTGTTTGACATTCAGGACAATGTGCTTTATCTGACCGCTTCAGACAGCGAGAACGTGATGAACACCCAGGTAGAACTGACAGACTGTGACGGAAACGGTCGTTTTGCCATTAACAACCACGACTTGCTGGAAGCCGTCAAAGGCTTCTCCGAGCAGCCTATCACCTTTGATGTCAACCAACAGGAGAATTTAGCCAAGATCAGTTATCAGAATGGTATGTTCTCTTTGCCCATCGAGAATGCTGACGAGTTCCCGCAGGCTCAGAACATCAGCGATAGTGCCAACACCATCACCATCTCCAGTGCGTTGCTGGCCGAGAACATCAACCGTTCCGTATTTGCCACAGCACAGGATGAGCTTCGTCCAGTGATGAACGGTATCTACTTCGACCTCACTCCTGAGTGTCTTGCCATTGTTGCCTCTGACGGTCATAAGTTGGTGCGTAACAAGATTTTCACCATCCAGAGCGAGCAGCCTGCCGCCTTTATTTTGCCTAAGAAACCCGCTTCCTTGTTGAAGAACCTCTTGCAGAAGGATGGTGGTGACGTGGAGGTTCGTTTCGACGAGCGTAACGCACAGATCAACTATGGCGACGGACAGATTACCTGCCGTTTGATTGAGGGACGCTATCCTAACTACAACTCCGTGATTCCTCAGGGCAATCCCAATGTGCTGACCATCGACCGTCTGGGACTGCTAGCTGCCCTGCGTCGTGTACAGCCTTTTGCCAACGACTCCAGCAACCTCATCCGCTTCCATGTAGAGGGTGGTACACTGCAGTTGGATGCTGAGGACTACGACTTCTCAAAGACCGCTACAGAGCGCATGTCATGCGACTATAACGGACAGCCTATGAGCATCGGTTTCAAAGGATCTTCCTTCATCGAGATTCTGAGTAACTTTGAATGTCAGGAAGTAATCATCCAGTTGGCAGACCCCAGCCGTGCAGGACTCGTTCTGCCCTCAGAGCAGCCTGAGAACCAGGATGTGCTCATGCTGATGATGCCGATGTTGATAAACGATTAACTATGAAACTGAACTTACAGAAGCCACTCGTCATATTCGATTTGGAGACCACGGGCCTTGACCTTGTCAAGGACCGTGTCATTCAAATATCCTATATCAAAGTCTACCCTGACGGAAAGGAAGAACGGGGCAACCACTTGATCAACCCCGAGAAACCCATCCCTCCCGTAGTAGAGGATCTGACTGGCATCAAGAACGAGGACGTAAAGGACAAGCCTACCTTCAAGCAACTGGCACAACAATTGAATCAGGTGTTCAGCGGCAGCGATATCGCAGGCTTCAACTCCAACCACTTCGATGTACCTTTGTTGGCTGAGGAATTTCTTCGTGCAGGTGTTGACTTCGACTTTTCCAAATGCCGACTGATTGATGTGCAGACCATCTATCACAAGATGGAGCGCCGCAATCTTGCTGCCGCCTACAAATTTTACTGCGGCAGGAAGATGGAGGAAGACTTTACGGCCCACCGTGCCGACGAAGATACAGAGGCAACCTATCGGGTTCTGCAGGGACAGCTGGACATGTATACGGCAGAGAAACAGGAAGAGCCAGACCGTGTCCTACAGAATGACATGCAGTTCTTGGCCGATTTCTCAAGGTCTAACAACAATATCGACTTCGCCGGGCGTATCGTCTGGGGAGAGCAGAAAGACCGTATGGGCAATACCATCGTCGACGAAGCCGGCAATCCCGTGCTGACAGAGGTCTTCAACTTCGGCAAGCACAAGGGAGAGCCCGTTGCACAGGTATTACGCTATGACCCAGGTTATTACAGCTGGGTGTTGGCAGGCGATTTCACCTATAATACCAAACAAGTACTCACCCGTATCCGTTTACGGGAGAGTCAAATGAACAGGTAATATGCTAAGAGGTAAGAAGATTGTCCTTGGTATTACAGGCTCCATAGCCGCCTATAAGGCTTGCTATATCATCCGAGGGCTCATCAAGGCAGGAGCAGAGGTGCAGGTGGTTATCACTCCTGCCGGTAAGGAGTTTATCACTCCCATTACCCTGTCTGCCCTGACCCAGAAGCCCGTCATCAGCGATTTCTTCTCACAGCGCGACGGTACGTGGCATTCCCATGTGGCACTGGGCTTGTGGGCAGATGCAATGCTGATAGCTCCCTGTACTGCCTCCACCCTGGGTAAGATGGCGAATGGTGTTGCTGATAATATGCTCATCACCACCTATCTGTCTATGAAGGCACCTGTCTTCATTGCCCCTGCAATGGATCTGGATATGTACCAGCATCCTACGACACAGGAGAACATGAAGAAACTGCAGTCGTATGGCAATCAGATTATCGAGCCGCAAAGTGGTTTCCTGGCCTCTGGACTGGAAGGTAAAGGACGGATGGAAGAGCCTGAGAAGATTGTGGAATACTTAGACCAATGGTTTGCCAACACCTCTCTCTCCTCTAACCACTTACCTCTCACCTCTAAGAGAATCCTCATTACTGCCGGTCCTACCTATGAGAAGATAGACCCTGTGCGCTTCATCGGTAACTACTCCAGTGGCAAGATGGGTTTCGCCCTTGCGGAAGCGTGTGCCCGTCAGGGTGCTGAGGTAGAACTCATTGCAGGCCCTGTCAGCACATCCCTTACCTCTCATCTTTCATCCCTCGCCTCTATTCATCGCACTGATGTGGAAAGTTGTGAGGAGATGTATCAGGCAGCCACTCGTCTTTTCGGTTCCTGTCACGCAGCCATTCTTTGTGCTGCTGTTGCCGATTTCCGTCCAGAGACGATTGCCTCTGAGAAAATCAAGCGCGAGAAAGACGACTTGGTCATCCGTCTGAAACCCACACGCGACATTGCCGCTGAGTTGGGAAAGATGAAACGTGCCGACCAACGACTGGTGGGCTTTGCCTTAGAGACGAATGACGAACAGCAGAATGCGCAAGGAAAGTTGGAACGTAAGAATTTCGATTTTATTGTGCTCAACTCACTGCGCAACAAAGGTACCTGTTTCCAGTCTGACGAGAACCAGATCAGCATCATCTCTCGGCAGGGGCAGAAAGACTTCCCGCGTAAGCCCAAGAATGAAGTGGCAATAGATATTGTCAACGAATTAGCATCTATCTTATGAAGAAAATCATCTGGCTCCTTATCGCCATACTTTGTCCATTCAGTCTGCATGCCCAGGAACTGAATGCCAAGGTGACCATTAATCATGCCCAGATACAAGGTACGGATGCCAGTGTTTTTGAAACGCTGCAACAGGCGTTGGAGCTGTTTGTCAATGAGCGACAATGGACAGATTATCAATTCCAGAAGCATGAGCGTATCACTTGCAACTTCAATATCACCATTACCAAATACGACAAGACGGCTAACCGTTTTGAGGCGACAGCTATGATACAGGCCATTCGTCCTGTTTTTCAGTCAACCTATACCACTACCTTATATAATAATAAGGATGCGGACTTCCATTTCGAATACACACAGTTCGACCAGTTGAACTTTCAGGAAGAGATGGTTGATAATCAGTTGACGGCACTCTTCGCCTATTATGCTTACCTGATTATCGGACTCGACCTCGACAGTTTCGCCCCAATGGGAGGCACAGACGTGCTGCAACGCTGTCTGAATCTGGTGAACAACACCCAGAACCTTGGTTACACAGGATGGAAAGCCTTTGAGACCAGCCGTAACCGTTTTGCCATTATCAACGATTATCTGGATGAAGGCATGAAGCCCCTACGGCAGTTACAATACGACTATTATCGTAACGGGCTCGACGAGATGGCAAATAATGTGGAACGTGGCAGAGCCAATATCACAACAGCACTCCAGAACCTGAAAGAGGCCCACGAGAACAAACCGTTGAGTCTGTTGCCACAGATATGGACAGACTACAAGCGCGATGAACTTGCATCCATCTATCATGGGAAAGGAACCCAGAAAGAAAAGGAGCAGGTCTATGAACTGCTGTTTTCCATCAATGCCTCCCAAAGTAATGCCTGGGACAAAATCAAGAATTAAGAGATGCTTCAACAACTATACATCAAGAACTTCGCACTGATTGATGAACTCGATATCGAGTTACGTCCCGGTTTCTCCGTCATCACTGGTGAGACGGGTGCCGGTAAGAGTATCATCCTTGGTGCCATCGGACTCTTGTTGGGACAACGTGCTGACTCCAAGACCATCAAGCAAGGAGCCGACCGTTGTATCATCGAGGCTCATTTCGACCTGACCCGATATCAGTTGAAACCGTTTTTCGAGGAGAATGACATCGACTATGATGCCTCTGACTGCATCATACGACGGGAACTGACCGCAGCAGGCAAGAGTCGTGCTTTCGTCAACGACACTCCCGTTGCCCTCTCCTTGTTGAAGGAATTGGGCGATATGCTCGTTGACATACATTCCCAGCATCAGAATCTGCTGTTGGGCAAGCAAGACTTCCAGTTGGAGGTGATTGATACCCTTGCCAAAGACCAGGATGCGCTGACGACTTACCAGCAGACCTACTCCGCCTATCATGAGAAGCAACGACAGTTGCAGCAATTACAGGAGGAGATGGAGCGCAACCGTCAGAATCTCGACTTCCTACAGTTCCAATACGACGAATTGGAGAATGCTCAACTCATAGAGGATGAACAGGAGGAAATGGAGCAACAGCGAGAGACGATGACCCATAGCGAGGATATCAAGACGGCACTCTATGAGACGCAACAACATCTGTCTGCCGACGAACAGGGTGTCCTCTCCCTACTCCGCAAATCACTCTCTGCCCTTCAGACCATCACGAAGGTCTATCCAGCTGCTGAAGAATGGCTCGAGCGCATGGAGAGTTGCCAGATAGAACTCAAAGATATCGCCCAGGACGTGGAGGTACAGTTGGACGACATCGACTTCGACCCTGCGGAACTGGAACGCATCAACCTGCGGTTAGATAAGTTGTATGACTTGCAGAAGAAATATCATGCCGATACCATTTCCGAACTGATACAGCAACGTGATGAACTGAAACGGCAACTCAGTCTGATAGAGAATAGCGACGAGGCAGTGGCAACCCTGCAAAGTGAATTGGATGCCTTGCAGACGAAGTGTCAGCAACAGGCAGATAAGCTCACCAAGTTCCGTCAGAATGCTGCCAAGGATATTGAGCAACAGATGCGTGAACGGTTGGTACCACTGGGTATGCCGAACGTCCGCTTTGAGGTGAAAGTCAACAAGACCGACCTGCACAAGAACGGACAGGATGATATCGCTTTCCTGTTCAGCGCCAATACCTCCAGTCCTTTGCAGCCTATCGCTCAAGTTGCCTCTGGCGGTGAGATAGCCCGTGTGATGCTCTCCCTGAAAGCCATGATTAGTGGGGCCGTCAAGCTCCCCACCATCATCTTTGACGAGATAGATACGGGTGTCAGCGGAAAGATAGCAGAGCGCATGGCAGAGATTATGCAGGAGATGGGAGCCAACGACCGACAAGTCATCTCCATCACCCACCTACCCCAGATAGCTGCCCTTGGTACTACCCACTACAGGGTTTCCAAGGAAGAGACGACCAAAGGAACGACCAGTCGGATGCAACTGCTCTCTGACGAGGAACGCATCCATGAGATAGCCCAGATGCTTAGCGGCAGTGACATTACTGCTGCGGCCATACAAAACGCAAAAGAATTACTCAAACGATGAAACGATTATTTTTCTTACCATTATTCCTTCTTTCCTTTTTATCACTTTCTGCCCAGTCTTGGGTTTCCAAGGCTGCCAAGTCGGTATTCACCCTGAAGACCTTTTCCGCTGACGGTTCCTTACTTGCCAGCAGTACGGGTTTCTTTATCGGTTCTGATGGAGAGGCTGTCAGCAGCTATGCCCCTTTCAAGGGAGCCCAGCGTGCCGTGATTATCGATGCACAAGGAAAGGAGTATCCTGTAGAACAGATACTCGGTGCCAATGAAATCTATGATGTGGCTAAGTTTCAGGCAACTGCCAGGAAGACGGCTCCCCTACCCATTGCCTCTACCGCAACTAACGGCAGCAGCATCTGGTTGCTTCCCTATGCCGTCAAGAAGGACCCTGTCTGTATTCAGGGAACGGTGAAAAGTGCAGAGAAGTTTCAAGACACCTATCAGTATTATACGCTTCAGTTGAATGCTGAGGAGAGTCATGTCACCAGTCCCGTACTCAACCAGAACGGTGAGGTGGTTGGTATCATCCAGCCGTCCGCAGGCGACCAGAAAGGGGTCTCCTATGCTGTTGATGCCCGTTTTGCCGCCGACTTGAAGATTTCCGGATTAAGCATCAACGATCCTGCCCTGAAGCAGACCCATATTGCTATCGCACTGCCTGACAAGGTCGACGAAGCCCTCATTACCCTGCTCCTTGCCTCGTCAACAAAGAGCGACAGTCAGTATGCCAACATGGTGGAGCGTTTCATCCAGAAGTTCCCCAATGAGGCTGACGGATATATCTATCGGGCTCGCTATCAGGTTTCAAAGGGTAATTTCAGCAGTGCCGACGAGGACTTGCAGAAAGCCGTAAAGCTGGCAGACAAGAAAGACGATGCCCATTACCAGTATGCTGAGATTATCTACCAGAAAGAACTTTATCAGAATGACAAGCCCTTCAGTGCATGGACGCTCGACAAGGCTCTCAGCGAGTCACAGGAGGCCTACCGCCTTAATCCCATGTCTGTCTATCTGCAGCAACAGGCTCAGATCCGTTATGCCCAAGGTCAATATGCCGATGCATACCAACTGTACGAACAGCTGACACACAGCGACCTTCGCAGTGCGGATATCTTCTATGCAGCCTCACAGTGTAAGGCGCAGTTGGGCGAGACTGACCAGCAGATCGCATTACTCGACAGTGCTGTCAACCAGTTCAGTCGCCCTTACGTAAAGACGGCAGCCCCTTATCTGTTGGCTCGTGCCCAGGCATTATACGCTACAGGGAAATTCCGTCCTGCCGTCAGCGACTATAACGACTATGCCGAACTGATGGGAACCCAGCTGGGGCCCCAGTTCTATTACAACCGTGCGATTGCGGAAATTGGCGGTCATCTTTACCAACAGGCATTGAATGACATCGACAAAGCCATAGAGCTGTCACCTACTGACCCGATGTATCAAGGAGAGAAAGCCTCCCTGCAGATACGTGTCGGTATGCATAAGGAAGCCATCGAGACGGCCCAGCAGCTAATCCGCATCGCTCCGGAGTCTTCCGACGGCTACCTCTTCCTGGGCCTTGCCCAATGTCTCAACAACCAAAAGGCGGAAGGTGCCAAGAATCTCCAGAAAGCCAAGGAGATGGGTAATGAACAAGCCCAGTCGCTGATTGATAAATATGCGAAATAAAAAGAATCCCCGACAGATTGCCTGCCGGGGATTTATTGTTTAGAACGGTAACGGACCGTCGTTTCCGTAGCCAAATGGCGACTGGTCAGTACCGATAGGCTGATCACCATTCACCCTACTACCAAGAATCTCACCTCCGTTATCATTACCCTGCTGCTTGCGCGTTCCCAGACGACTGTCTTCCGGATTCTCAAAACGCGTATATTCACCACGGAATGTCAACAGCACATCACCTGTGGCACCCTTACGGTGCTTGGCAATGATAATCTGTGCCATACCATGCAGGTCGCGACCGTTATCATCCTGATAGATATGATAGTATTCCGGACGGTGGACGAAGAGCACCATATCGGCATCCTGCTCGATAGCTCCTGACTCACGCAGGTCAGACAGTTGCGGACGCTTACCCTCCAGTCCCTCACGACTCTCCACGCCACGGTTCAGCTGCGACAGGGCGATGATGGGAATATCCAACTCCTTTGCCAGTCCTTTCAATGAACGGCTGATGGTCGACACCTCTTCCTGACGGCTGGAGAAACGCATACCGTTGGCATTCATCAACTGCAGGTAGTCAATCATGATGATTTTCACACCATGTTCACGAACCAGTCGACGGGCCTTGGTACGAAGTTCGAAGACAGAGAGACCTGGTGTGTCATCCACAAACAGCGGAGCACCCAACAGGTTGTTGAGCCGCTTGTCAAGGCGGTCCCACTCGTCGGGATGCAGCTGTCCGTTCAGTATCTTCGAGCCTTGTATCTCACAGACATTGGAGATGAGTCGGTTGACCAACTGCGTGTTACTCATTTCCAGAGAGAAGAAAGCCATCGGCACCTGATAGTCGGCAGCGATGTTCTTCGCCATCGACAGGGCAAACGACGTCTTACCCATGGCAGGACGACCAGCCACAATGACGAGGTCGGAAGGCTGCCATCCGCTCGTGATATCATCCAGCTTATGATAGCCCGTCGGTACACCCGTCAGACCGTCCTTGTTAGCCGCAGCTTTCTGGATGACATCCACTGCCGTCTTGATGACAGGATCAATCTGCGTATAGTCCTTCTTCATGTTCTTCTGCGAGAGCTCGAAGAGCGAACCTTCCGCCTCCTGCATCAGGTCGTCGATATCTATCGTCTCGTCAAAAGCCTTCGTCTCAATGAAACTCGCATAGGATATCAACTGACGGGCCAGGAATTTCTGGGCGATGATACGGGCATGATACTCGATGTTCGCCGAGGAAGCCACACGCGACGACAGTTCCGTGACATAGGCAGGACCGCCCACATCCTCCAAGTCACCCTGCTTGGCCAGCTGCTCCGTCACCGTCCATACGTCAACGGGCTGTTCCTTCATCTCCAAGTCGCGGATGGCCGTATATACCTTCTGGTTACGGGGTTCATAGAAGCTCTCGGGATAGAGCATCTCGCACACCACCGTATAGGCATCCTTGTCAATCATCAATGCGCCCAGCACGGCACGTTCTATCTCTGTTGCCTGCGGCTGTACGTGGGCATAAGTGTTATCTGTCGGAGTCGTCTTGCGCGTTCTGCGCTGATTATTCTGTTCGGGCATTATTGCTTGTTTATTTTTAATATCGTTACTATAGTCCCTTAGGCACTATAGATTCTCACACTCTTTCAGCCACAAGGCACTGGATGCATCACTTGGCATACGCCAGTCGCCACGGGGCGAGAGACTGACACTACCCACCTTCGGACCGTCGGGCAGACAAGAGCGCTTGAATTGCTGGTTGAAGAAGCGGCGACAGAACGTCGTCAGCCATTTCTTAATCGTCTCCTTATCGTATTTCTCCCCAAAGGCATGAGTAGCCAGGAAGAATATCTTGGAGGGACGGAAGCCGAAACGGAGGAAGTAATACAGGAAGAAGTCGTGCAACTCATACGGTCCCACCAGGTCTTCCGTCTTCTGCTTGATATTCCCCTGCTCGTCTGCAGGAGTCAGTTCCGGCGATATCGGTGTATCGACAATGTCGAGCAGCGTCTCCTTCTGTGCCTTATATGCAGGCTGTTCCGCCACATAGCGTATCAGATACTGGATCAGGGTCTTGGGAATGCCGGCATTGACTCCGTACATCGACATGTGGTCGCCATTATAGGTAGCCCAGCCCAGTGCCAGTTCCGACAAGTCGCCGGTACCGACCACCATGGCGTTCAGTTGGTTGGCAAGGTCCATCAGGATCTGCGTCCGCTCACGGGCCTGCGAGTTCTCATAGGTCACATCATGCTTCTTGATGTCGTGACCGATATCCTCGAAGTGCTGCTTCACCGCCTTGGCAATGGATATTTCCATCTGCGAGATGCCGAGTGTCTGCATCAGCGATGTGGCATTGTCGTGCGTGCGGTCTGTCGTTCCGAAACCAGGCATGGTGATGCCCACAATGCCCTTACGGTCAAGTCCCATCTTGTCGAAGGTACGAACGCAGACCAACAGCGCGAGTGTTGAGTCCAGTCCGCCGCTGATGCCTACCACCACGTGTTCGCAGTTGGTATGCAGCAGGCGCTTGGCAAGACCAGTCGTCTGGATATTCAGGATTTCCTCACAGGTGGAAGCCATCTGCTCCTCGCTGGGAATGAAGGGATGAGGGGGCACGGGGCGCAGCATCTGGAAGGTCGATGGCTCTACCGTCTTACACTCGACGATCTGCGCCTTCGCATCGCGTTGGGCACTGATGAACGTCGAGTTGGTCTGGCGCTCGGTGCGCAGTCTCTCCACGTCAATCTGGGTCACCTGCAACTGCGGCTGGAAGGAATAGCGTTCCCCTTCCACCAGAATGCGTCCGTTCTCGAAAATCATGGCATTGCCGCCATAGACCACATCCTGCGTCGACTCGCCGAAGCCACAGGACGAATAGACGTAGGCGCTGATGGTACGGGCACTCTGCTGAGCCAGCAGCGAGCGCAGGTATTGATGCTTGCCCAGCACCTCGTCACTTGCCGAACAGTTCAAGATGATGTCGGCACCAGCCATCGTCAGGTTATTGCTGGGTGGCACGGGAGCCCACACATCCTCGCAGATTTCCACGCCGAACTTCACGCCGGCAGTCGTCTGGAACACCTTCGGTTCTGCCGACATGGCAACGTGGGAACCAGCCAAGTAGAGGTCGGTATCGTTGAGGTCCTGCGCCGAGGCGAACCAGCGCTTCTCATAGAACTCATTATAATTGGGCAGATAGGTCTTGGGCACAATTCCCAGCAGGTTACCGGCCTGGATGACGGCAGCACAGTTGAGCAACAAGCCTCCCGTCTGTACGGGCATACCGACCACACAGATGATGTTCAGCTTACGGGTGAAGTTTAGCAGCATCATCAGACCTTCCTCCGCCTTCGACAGCAGGAGTTGTTCCTTAAAAAGGTCCTGACAACTATAGCCCGTGATGGCTAATTCAGGAAAACAGATCAGCTCGACACCCTGCCCTTCTGCATTGGCAATCAGTTTCTCGATCTCAAGCACGTTGTACTCGACATCGGCCACTTTGACAGCAGGTACTGCGGCTGCAACGGTAATCAGTCCATGTTTCATATCATTTAATTTTTTAAGGTATCAATAACGATGAGTCGCCATAGCTCAGGAAACGGAAGTCGTGAGCCAGGGCATAGTCGTAGATGCGGCGCCAGTCGCCCTTGACGAAGGCACTCACCAGCAGCAACAGCGTCGACTGCGGCTGATGGAAATTGGTGACGAGCATCTTGACGATATGGTATTCATAGCCCGGTGCTATAATGATTTGCGTAGAGCTGTGGAGCGTCGTCAGCTCATGGCGGTCCAGCCAGTCGATGAGGTTCTGTATCGCCTTGACAGGAGTGATACATCTTCCATCAGACATCTGACATCTTCCATCGTCATACGGCTCCCACTGGTTGACGTGCAACTGTTCCTCCGTCAAGTCGGGATTCTCCTCCAGCTTCAGTCCCATGTAGTACAGGCTCTCCAGCGTCCGGACACTGGTGGTGCCGACGGCAATGGCCTGCGCATCGTAGGCAAGCAGCCGCTCCAGTGTATGACGGCGCACGGCGATGTACTCCGTGTGCATCTCGTGGTCGGCTATCTGCTCGCTCTTCACCGGGCGGAACGTACCGGCACCCACGTGCAGGGTCAGTTCCTCACGCTCAATGCCATGGGCGTCAATGTCGGCAAGCACCTTCTCCGTGAAGTGCAGACCGGCAGTCGGAGCTGCCACGCTACCCTTGATCTTGGAATAGACCGTCTGGTATGTCGTCTTGTCACTCTCCTGCGTCTCTCGGTTGAGATATGGTGGAATAGGCAACTCGCCCATCATGTCGATGATGTCGGCAAAGCTTACACCCCCGCTCCACTCAAACTCGATGAGCTGGCTCGTGCCGACCTCGCCCTTCCGCGTAGCCTTCACTTCTAACTTCTCACCGCTTACATCTAACACCCTGCAGAGCGTCCCCTCCTTCCATTTCTTCAGGTTGCCCACCAGGCAGAGCCACGAGCAGCGCTCCCGCCGCTGGAACATCTGCTCATAGTCGGCAGGCTCCGACGGCTCCAGCAGGAACACCTCTATCAGAGCCCCCGTTTCCTTGCGGAAGTGCAGGCGCGCCTGGATCACCTTCGTGTTGTTGAACACCATCAAGGCATGCTGTGGCAGGTGCTTGGGCAAGTTGTAGAACACGTCCTCGCCCACTTCACCTTTATCATATATAAGCAGCTTCGAGTGGTCGCGCTGTGCCACCGGAAATTTGGCGATGCGCTCGTCCGCCAGCTCGTAGTTATAATCGCTGATATGTATCTCTTTTGTTTTCACGGATTGCAAAGATAAATAATATTTTCGATGTTCGCAAATTCAAGAACGCATTTTTACGTTTGATGCATAAAAAGTTGGGAAACTCATTCCCATTCGGACGAAAACCACACGAAAAAAGAGATGCGCCCTGTTATGTGACGCATCCCCTTTCTTTGTGAATTAAATGCAAGAAAAAGCTTAATGTCGGCTTTCTTACTTTCCTACTTTCCTACTACAACTCTGAAACGAGTTTCTTGTAATTACCACGCATGGTACGCTCAATAGCCTTGTCACCAAGCAGACGCTCCAAAGTTTTCTGACCAGAACGGTTATTGGCATAACCAAAGGTCTTTGCGAACTGTTCCGTAGTGAACTCCTCTGGCAACAGCCTGAAACACTCTTGGAACTTCGTTGTGCGGCGACGCTGCGTAGCGGCATCACGCAACTGGTTCTCGTAATACTGATGGTGTAGTTCGTAGTACCAGAAGTGCTGTGTCCTGTATTGGATGTCAAGCACTAAATCTACCAAAGAGCGGTCCACGTCATCGGGAGTGTATGTGCCGGTCTGCTCACGTTCCTCCCAATGCCGCATATCGATGAAGGGAGCAGATACGTTGATGCCGTAATATGGACATCTCTTGACGAGCAGCCAATCGGCCTTGTCCCTGTCGTTAAACTCGGCAATGGCACGGCGGTCGTCACACCACTTGTGAACGTGTTCGACCAGAGGCCACAGTGGCAACTCACCACGACGCTGATCCAGACGGTACGCCCACTGTTTGAGTGTTTCGTTAAACTCAGCCGTCTTGGGGTCATCCTTTTCGCCCAACGGTATCATCTTGAAATCTTCCTCACCCATCGGGATGGTCCCCGTACGTGTGTCAAGACCTGAATTGACCGATCTTTCATTCACGAGCTTTGTTAAAGTTGGCGGGGTGAACGTCTCAACCATGTTCCAAAATACGCGATAACGGCCGGATACCGATTGCTTGTTAGAGTAGTGCTGGTCATCATATTCCCCATGAAAACTAAGCAGTATCATGTTAGATTTCGATATCCAACTGCCAGCCTTGCCTATCTCGAGGTCTTTCTCTGATGAAACGGTCACCATGTGGCGTCCCATCATTTCGCCATCCACCTCCTCCTTACAGTTTATCAGACTGCGTATGAACTCAGAGTTCGATGTACGGTAGCCAAACATTCTGTTATAAATAGCAGGTCTGAGATCTTTCTCTTTGTTGGCACCCTTGGCGTCAGTCTCACTCTTCCAGGTATTGGTGCTATCGTCGGCAATCTCTCCCTCCGCAATGATGGGAGCCAGCAGATTATTCATCAGTCGCTCCAACGTGTGTTTACCCGATGTCGGGTCACCCACACCCCAGATGATGTAATTCAAGCGTGTGCGCTCACCTCTATTGGCATAGAAAAAGTAGTAAGTCAAATCCATGCACGTGCCCATCATGGCAGCCGAGGCAAAGAGCAGGAAGGGCCACAGACGGCGTGGATGGGGTTCGCAGACCTCACGCAGGCAGGGATAGATGGGAAAGAAACTCTCTATCTGGTCGCACCATTGGTCAAAAGGCAGAATGGCCATCGGATTGGCATTCTTCATATTAATAGCAGTCTGCTCCAGATTGATGCCCGCCTTGTCCATCAACTCTTTTAAAGCCTTAGGATAGCGCGTCAGCAGTTTCTTCTTAGCAGCCGACTGGCACAGGTCTTCCACTTCGCCAGGTCTTGGATTCCATTCCTTTACCCAGTCAAGACGCTTAGCCATAGCAATAGCTTTCTGCGGGTCGTTATCGTTGAAATAACAAAGCCAATGAGAAGTCTCCGTCTGCATCGTGTCGTGCTTCGTATGAGGAGGCAAACTTGGACCATAATGCTCGTTCAACACCTTGATAAAAGCCTCGTCCTCTTCCGAGAACTCCACAGGCATTTCTACTTGTGGCTGGGCTGTAGCGATGGGCTGCGTTGACGCAGCACCTACCGCTCCCTTGCGAGCCTCTTTGCGCTGACGCTCCAGTTCCTGCCAACGAGGCTGGGTGGGTTCCGACTCACCTCGACGGTAGGCCTCACCATACTTCTGCTCGTAGGCAGGATTCTCGTAGGTGAGCAACGCCTCCCAATCGATGTACTTCACGTCATCAGCTTTCGGGATGAAATGAGCGTGGTCCGAGTTCTTCGTCTGTCCGTCAGCATAGTCCAGGACACCAAGGATGTCTGCCATTTGGTAGGCATTATCCTGTAGGTTGCCCCACTCCTCCCGGGCTTTGAAAATCACTTTCACGCCCTCACCACTCGGAGTGATGAATATACAGACGATGCCCAGGTCTTTGAAGTCCTCACGCTGGAGCCACTCCTGAATGCGCTCTTCTACGTTAGGCACATGGTCACCATCTAACACAGCCTGACCAGACAAGTATCCGTACTGTTGCACACGCCACAATCCCTCGCGTCCCCAGCGGTCGATACTCTTAATAAAATGAGCAATGGTGGGAATGATGGCTGGCAGCGAACTTTTCAACTGCGTGATGTAGAGTTTCACACGTTGTAGGTCATCGCTGGGCATCAGCTTCTTCCTACGCTTTTCATCTTTCTTCAGTCCTGCTGCCAACCACGATTTGTAGTCATCGAGGGTCAGTACGTCGTTTACAAACTCCCCTACTGCCTGTCGCGCCTCAGCCTCAGCCATTTGGCGCTTCATCTTGCGGTAGTTGTCAATGAGTTCGTTGTTTGCAGGATGCTCCATCATACCTTTGAGCATTTCTGCTGCCAACTCTTGGGTTGGTTGGTTGATGTTCGGTTGGAATACAATCATTTTTTAAGTCCTCCTGTTTTTAAATTGTTGATAATCTTGTTGAATCTCTCTGAGGCAGGCAGTCTACGAACTACCAGCTGCACCTGACGCAGCACCTCGGCTTGCCAGTCGCGTGGATGCTTGCTGAGGTCGATGATGCCAGAAAAAATCAGCTCATTTTTTGTTGCATTGAGCCAGCATTGTAGACCTGCTTCAGAAACAACCCTTTGGCTGTCTGGCAGCACTACGGGTTTCTTTGGTTTCAAATCCTTCGTCAAAGTTTCGAACTGAGTCAAGACATCAGCATACTGATCGGGCGATGACATCTTGGTTTTCAAGGTAATCATCCTCGACGGGTCAGAGCCTGTGGTTTCCCACGATTTGCCTCCGCCTTTGCAGTTCTTGACGTTAGTTTGTGATGATGGACCTTCGTTGAAAGCCGTAAATTCAAACGAGTTGTCCGAAAGGTCGTAGCAGCCTGTGCCGCGAACCCTGAGTTTCTTTTGTTTTTTATCTTTTTGTGTCATTTCTGTAGATTTTATTAATTAATAAGGAGAAGCCCACCATGGCGCCTTATGGCAGGCTCCTGTTTTGTTAAACGTGATTCGCAATTTTTACACCTTGCTGACGGGCACAATTGAGAATCTTCGTGTAGAGAGACCACAACATGTTATCGATGTGTGGAATACCAATCGTAGCCAAAGCCTTGCCACGACAGCAGTCTGCCAGGCTTTCTGCTATCCAGAGGGCCGCCCACTCACTAAAACCGCGTAGGCTTTCCTTCAATTCATCCTGGAGTTTCTCAGGAACCCATTCGGGCATGGTCATCTCCAGAATACTTAGTGCAAAACGATCAATCTTGATGTCATCAATCTGAGTGGCAATGTGGGTATTAACCTCCATTGTCAATCTTTTGACAGGTTCTGCATCGTAGAAGAACTTTTTCTTCTGGTCTTTGCGAGTCTTACTGCTTTTGGCAGCTTGAAACGCTGAATATTCTCTTTTCTTCATCTTGTGTTGTAAAATACCGTCGTCCTTTGGCGACATTAAATTGTTAATAAATGAAGAATATGAGAAGCTTCTCGATGCCCCTGTTTTTTTAGCATGCGTAGAACAAAAAAGCACCACCTCGGGATTATCCTTTGGTGATGCAAAATTACAAAGAAAATAAAGGGGTAATAGTTGTGTGATGGTATCTTTCTTGGTATCAGGGGGGTATAGGGGGGAAACAACGATACCCCCTAGGGGGGTAAACTATATTTTAAGCTCTGACAAATATAGTTCTAAGTTATTACAGAGTTTGTTCAATGCTATAAAACCTGATATACCTTGATCCTTTTTGTATTCGTATCTTATAGGTGGCTCTCCAGTAGAATTCAGCCAAGATGTATATTTAAAAGCATCACCAGTAAAGTAGCCATTTCGATAGGTACCAATTGCATCTGCACTACACTTGATTTTAACCTCTGGAAACCAATTCGCCATCTGAGCCTGCATGTCAGAATTGGATAAATGTGATTTCTCTAAAAAAGTAGAATGATGATTTTCCAAGAAAAGTAAAAGAGAGAAATATTGATAAGGGTAACTGATTTCATCTATGGAATGTTCTTTAATCCAACGCCATAGATTTTTTAGTTGCTCTTGATCGAATTCAGTCCTAAAGATGATATTAATTAGTGTTGGCGGCATGCCCACATCATTGTTGTTTTTTTCTTCAATTATAGCCAAGACAGGAGGAACGTCCTTGGATTTTAGAATTTGATCCATGGTTTTGCCTATATCAGGGTTAAACCCAAACTCCAAAAAAGCCCTTTGAATGCAAAAACCCCACCGCATAGCTTCGTCTTTGCTGAAAGCATTTCTCATGTTTTTCAGCAGATGGGCTACGGTGTATGTTTCTGTGCCAAGTAAAACTTTTGATTCTAGTGAGGTCACTGGTGAGGGGCGTATTTCTCGTTGAGTAATTTGATAAGTGCTGCGAATTGCGGCTCTTTGCATCGGAATTCTACAGTAACATTTTCTCTTTCCACTGCTCTTATGTAGTCATCAACCTGTTCAGATATTTTTACAAGCATATCATCCAGAGTACTTACTTTGACGGCTACAAATAAAGATGTAAGATTAACGATATGATTTGACGTGAGACAAGCTGTTTTTGCGTCCAAATGACCATACATTAGTTCAAGACTACCATGAGGATTCTTAGGATAAAACTCGGGTGCAATCTTAAATCCCAATGATTTTATGTCATTCACAAGTTGGCTGAGTGAAAAGCCTGACGACATACCAGTCATATTGCGAAGACGTTCAACACTACTAAAATGATGCAAGGGAATTATTTCCGAATTGTCATAGCCCAGTAGTTCTGTATTGCTTATGTCTGTTTGCCACACTTTGTTTTCTGCCCACCTTTCTGGCATAGCCAATTGCGACGGCTGCTGCTTTAACTTGTTGACATAGTTTACTACTGGCAATGAAACCATGCGAAGTGCTCCAGATATATTACCTCCTCGCCGTTGTGGTTGAACAACAATTAGAGTTCCTGTTTGTATGCCCACTCGACCACGATAATATAGAATAGGATAAGGCGGATTGAGTGGCACATAATGTGAATTGAATTGGATATTGTTCTCCATATTTGTATCTACTATTTATGCATCCATCACTATTTTGCGTTATTCCTCAAATGAATGATCATTTACTGGAACAAATATTGACTAAAAAGAATCGGGGGATTACCCAATAGTTTTACATCAAACTTACATGAGAGTACAATGGGATTGTCTGCACTGTGTATTCTGAACGAAATTTCCCATCCGCCATCAAGAATCATATTTAGTGTATCCTGCATCTGATCATCAGGTTTCTTTGCGTATTCTAACTCTACTATACGAGTTGGAAGTTCTAACTTAGGAACACCATACCGTGATTTTTGTTTATTTACGGTTTTATTAAGACCACCATTGATGTTAAAAGCTTTTACTACAACAAGATTTTTTGAGTCTAACTTTATGACTTGATAGAAAGGATGAGCACCAATGACATAGGAAATAAGTTTCTGAGGAATGTTTGGGCTTTCATTATTTATTCTAAGTATTTCCTTTCGAAAAGCATCCAATAAGGGAATGTAAACTTTCGATTCTTTTAAATCGCCCATATCATCCCAAGAAAGTCCTTTATCTTTATACTCTTTTACAAATTCAAACACAGGTCGCACAAGCCTCCAATATTCATCGGAGCAATTATAACCGAACCATTTCTGACCGAAATCATTGCTACCGCTAATACGTGAATGTTTCTGTGAATCATTATTGTTTTTGGCGGAAAAACCCATTTCCCAATGAGATTTTGTTCTGGTGAAAATGACATCACGTACATCACCAGCTTGCCCTTCAACATCTGATGCAAGCCTAATTGAAAGAATATCTCTATCATCCTTTTGGGCTGTTAACCCAGGCTCAATCTTAAGCATTGTATCAAGTGTTGCTTCTGCAGATGCTATGTAACGCTTCTGTACGTCTTTAGGGAAGTTCTCGAAATATCCTTTGGCTGTATCGTAAGCAGCATCTTCTACAAGAGTAACCAAAAGACCACGAGCTTTTAATTCGTCATAGTAAACTTTGGCAAGAGCAAACTCAAAAGCCTTACCATTCTGAACTTGTGTAGCCATTTATATTACTTTTTTAATAGATTCGGCAACAATGTAAGCAAGGTTAACTGGTACAGCATTACCTACCATTTTATACCCTGCACTTATATTCTTATACTTTAAGATAAAATCGTCTGGGAAGGTTTGAATTCTTGCAGCTTCTCGTACTGACAATCTGCGATACAAGTGTTCCTTGCCTGGTACAAAAATTCTCTTATCTGCATTTATCTTAATCATTTTAGGGGCTTGCGGATGCAATGGGGCTTGTCTGCCACTTGCTTGAATAGTATAAGAAACCTCATCCCAGTCACGAGTACGATTGCGTGAAAGGAAAATTGACGAGAAGCCACCTGTAAGATAGTCGTGATTGGGGATTTCTGTATTCCAGCCTCCCTCTTCGTTAATAGCATTTGAAAAACCTTTGGGCTCTTTGCCTAAAAGGTCACCTATTGCATCCCTCAATGTGACGCGCTTTCCTTTGGGTGTAACAGGCTCTGGGAACTTGAATTCAACATGTAAATCCTTACGAAAACCTATAAACAATACACGTTCTCTATCTTCGGGCACATTATAATCTGCAGCGTTCACTAAATGAAAAAAGAGATCATAACCAAATTTACCTGCATTGCTGAAAGCACGTTTAAAATTATCTAATGCATCACCATAGCGATTCATTAGCATCCCTTTGACATTTTCTGCCACAAAGAATTTGGGATTTTTTGCATTCAAAATACGTATATAATCCCAAAACAACTGTCCTCTTTTATCCTCAAGACCACGTTTTGATCCTCCTTCGCTCCATGATTGACAAGGGGGACCGCCTATTATTCCATCACATTCAGGAACCTCATCAGCGGGAATGTCGGTAATTGAACGTGTATCAAGAATCGTATCCTTATGATTCAAACGATATGTATCCCATATCTCTTTATCAAACTCATTGGCCCACATGACATTGAACCCCGCTTTCTCAAAGCCAAGGTCCAAACCTCCACATCCAGAGAAAAGGGATACTATATTCGGTTTGTCTGCAACTCTTTTTACTTCGGCAGATATGCTAAAAAGCGAATGCTGCTGTGCGCTGTTATGTATGTACTGGTCTGTCATTTAAACTTCTCTTGCTTTTCGATTTGCAAATATACAAATTTTTCAGGTATAAACAAAAGAATCATGAGAAATATTGAGAGAAGGGAGCAGGGAAGAGTCTTCAAAATAGCCTACTCCAGAAAGTCCATCATCAACGAGAAAGTAGAAAAGTAGGAAAGTAGGAAAGTAGACATTAATAGTTATTAGGGAAATAATAATTAGATATTTATTAAAAGAATATAATGGTATAATAATAATAAATTTAAAAAACTTCTACTTATAATGTCTCTCTTCCGCACTCAGAATAGCTTTATGTCGGCTTTCCTACTTTCCTACTTTCTTACCTTCTTGCCACGATCCCCCCTGCCCCACTACCGGTCAAAAAAAGCCCCTGAAAGCGGTTCGTCACTCTCAGGGGTATCTCTTTCCTGTATCCTTCTTGATGCCCTGCATCTCAGCCCATAGGCATTTCAGGTTTTAGAGGTTCAATATTAATATATTACACTATCGCACCTGCGTGCAAGTCTTCAATAGGAAAGATTAAGTCCCAATTTTTACCCCATACGATATTTCCGTTCTCTATGGTAAAACGGCTGAACTTTCTGGGATCAAGGTATTTGTTGTATTGTGGATGAGGATGGCGGCGGATAAAGCTGCCAACATCTATTATCTGTTTAGAATTATCGCTGAATGTCAGGCTGACTGTCAAGTTGCCTGTGTTTTCTGCTTTGATAATGTGAATGCTGTCCATAACGTATCCTCCTTACAATTTCTTCTTAATACTCGTACTGCGTACACTTTGCTTCAGCACAAAGAACTTTACCCATTTCTCGATAATGTTCTTGTGATATTTGCGAATGAAATCTTCTGCTGTCCGTTTGTCTTTTTCCGGCAATGGTTCTGCACCTTTTTTTTCTCTGACAGAAATACCAGCCAGTGCTCCATTCATCATGATGATGTCAAAAATACTTTCTTTTCCACCATGTATTACATGGACATGAATTGGCTCATGCTCATTCGAGTAGAAATAGAATATAAAACCGAAGTATTCAAATATCTTTGGCATATCAACTATTATTTTAGGACAAAGATAAAGTTTTTTTCTGAGACTTCCAAATTTTCAGCACGAAAAATGGATATAGTAACTCTGGCAGATGCTCCACCATAACCCACGCTTATTGCCGAATAACCGTGCCTTATTTCGCGATAAGGCAGGGTTATTTTCCGGCAGAAAATATTTTAAGAAAAGCTTGAAAAAAATGTAGTAAATATTTGGTAGTTTGAGAATTATTTTGTATCTTTGCAAATAGAGATGAGACAGTAGTCTCAGGGCATTCGAAAACAAATTTTCGCCTGCTATCTCTTAACAGAGATTCTCCATTTGCGATACTCGGCTGCACCTCAGCATAACTCAAGCGAGCTTGGTTCTGCCATTCGGTTTGCACGAGCATTGCAATATTGAAATTGAAGAGTGAAAGGCTACGGGTAGGCGAGCTTTGCTCGGGAATGGAGTGAAGAGTGAAGAATTGGCTACCGCTGCAGAGGTAATCATAATTCTCAATTTTCAATTATCAATTATCAATTTCTAAAAGCGGGATTCGGGCCACCCGATGTAGTTGGTCCGGTGAGTTTCTAATACCACAAAAAACACGAAAAAGGTATGATAGAACTTTATTTGAGTAAGGTGACCGAGACATCGGAAACCGAACAGGCGGGCAAGATGTACGCCCGAGTGAGTTACAAACAGACGCTGAGCGTCCAGGACATGGCACGCCACATGGCAGAGCACAACACGATGTTCTCCGAAGGCTCCATCTGCGGTATCCTCATCGACTTCGTGAAGTGCGTCCGCGAGCAGGTGCTCAACGGCAACACGGTGAAGATCGACAACCTGGCGATTTTCAAAGCCACCGTCGAGGCCAACGCGCTGGAGACGCTCTACGACGCCCAGAACGACAAGGTGGCTTCGGCTTCCATCGGTCAGCTGGCTGAGGGTGCCAAGACGGGCGCTGCGGTGAAGACCATCAAACTGCTGGCACAGTCGACCGGTGAGTTCACACGCGACGAGCTGAAGAAGGACGCCAAGCTGAGCTGGACCGACAAGACCAAGTCGGAGATTGCCGCTGCCAAAGGGGAGAACCCCTCTCCTAACTCCCCCAATGGGGAGGGTACTAACACTAACACCGGTGGAGGTACTAACAACGGCGGCACGAACACTGGTGGTGACAACGGAGGTGGAAACACCGGAGGAGGAAGCGACCCGAACTAAGGGAAAAGTGAATAGTGAATAGTGAATAATTTGCTACCGCTACTGAGTAAGAGGTAAGAGGTAAGAGGTGAGAGAATAGCTGGATAAACTTAGAAAATAGAGGTATAAGGGAGTGTCTGAAGTAATCTCTCACCTCTCGCCACTCACCTCTCACCTCTAGAATAACGGAGATACAGAGGTCTTAATCTTTTAAACTCTGTGTCTCTGTGTTTTATTATGTCTAAATCTGAGGACCGCTACAGATGCAAGTCGAAGGCCGCCATGAGGACGGCAGTGAAGAGGGTGAGCCCAAGGATGCTGATGGGTACGAAGCAGAGGTGGAGCTCATACTTGGCGGGAACGGTGATGCGGCAGTAGAGCTTATAGACGAACCAGCCGACGAAGCCCCCCCAGAGGAGGCCGACGGTGATGTCGCCCGGATAGTGGACACCGAGATAGAGCCGGGTGTAACAGTTGATGAGCGAGTAGCCGACAAGGAAGAAGGTGAGCATCCGCTGCCGGATGAGCAGGGAGAAGAAGATGGCAATGCTGAACGTGTTGGCAGCATGGGCGGAGAAGAATCCGTACTTACCACCGCGGTAGCCGTTCACCGTATCGACCAGATGACCAATCTCAGGGTCGTGAGTGGGTCGCCAGCGGGCCACGAGGGGTTTCACAATACCGTCGTCGATGGCTCCTGCCAGCAGGTAGCAGAGTCCGGCGGCTGCGAGGATAAGAACTATCTCGCGGAGGTTCTTGTTAGCCTTCAGCACGACGTAGAAAAGTCCCACGTAGAGGGGTATCCACGTCTTCGCATTGGTCAGCGTCAGGATGATGTAGTCGAAGAACTCCGAGTCGCTGCCGTTCACCATCAGCAGCAGTTGCTTGTCAAACTGTATGATTTCTTCCATGTTGTCTTAATGTCGTAATAACGTTATATCGAATTTATATGATTTCTATCTGCTTCACCTCAATCCAGCCCTGCTTGCCGTCAGCCACACGGATTTCCTTCCATCCGGCCATCGAGTTGTCAGTAATGGTAACGCGGGTTCCCTCATGCAGGATGAAGAGGTCGGTACCGTTCTTCGACGGTGTGCTCTTCACCGTGGCTGCCGTCGTCATGATGATGGCACCGGTGCGGTTGGTGAGCTTGCTCTTCTGCTGGAAGGCGAAGAGGTTGCTCATGACGAAGACCAGCAGCAGGAACAATGCCCCGAAGAAACCAATCTTCCGCAGCCACATCCGGTCGGAGAACAGGTAGGCCAGTGCCAGTATGATGGCGATGGCGAGGGCTATCAGGGCGGTGCGTGCCCAGGCATCGACACTCATCAGATTGACGAGCGAGTGATACCACGTGACGAAGAACATCTCCGACTCAGGCGTAATCTTGTCGATGGTCTTCGACCGTGCCATCTGCAGGTTGAAGCGCGTATCGGCATCGCCCGGCGAGAGCAGCAGCGCCCGCTCGTAGTTCAGGATGGCCTTCGTGATATTGTCGGTGCGGTAGTAGGCATTTCCCAGGTTGTAATACAGGTCGGCACTCACCCCTTGCTTCAGCAGCGCCTCATAGTCGGCAATGGCCTGCTGGTATTGCTCACGGACATAGGCACTGTCGGCCTCAGCCTTGGTGACGGCGGAAGAGGTGAGAGGTAAGAGGTAAGAGGTAAAAGAAATCAATAACAACATCAGGACACGGGCCGATGGAGCACGACGGATGTGTTTCTTGCCTTTCAGGAAATCTTCAATCTTCATAATCGCATTGATGGCAGCATCATACACCTTATTCATATTACCACTGGCATCGCCTGGGGCATAACGGGCATACTCGCACTCGTCGAGGGCCCCGATGAACTGGTTGACGGTATCGGTATCCACACCACGCTCCGTCAGTCGCTGGCTGATATTGTCACGCGACAGGTCTGCAACGGGCATGTCCAGTTTATCACCGACATATCCCCAAAGGGCACGCAGCACTTCGTCGTAGAACTCACCCTGCTTGCCGGCCTTCAACAGTTTATCAGCCACACGCAGACGGCGGACAGCCACCTTGTTGGCCCGCTTGCCACGCATCTTGCCGATGTTCGCATTCTCGACGGCACGATGGCGGAAGATGATGAAGAGCGAGATGAAGACCGCCAACAGGACGGCAAGACAAATCCAATAGAGCGAGGAGCCGAAGAAATAATCTCCGACGGCACGCAAGGGAGTATTCTCCGTCTTGATATAACGGATATCCTTGTTCAACTGCTTCACTTCCTCGCTGGTATAGGTGGTCACACTCGACGTACCGTCACCCTTCGCCACATTCAGCGTGAAGGGCTGAGACCGCAACGTCTTATAGGCATTGGTCTGGGTGTCGAAATAAGTAAACTCGACGGGGGGCACCTCATATTTTCCCTGATGGCGGGGAACGACGAGGATGTCGTAAACCATGCTGCCCTCAATACCGTTGGTCGTCAGCTTCGTGTTGTCGGTAATCTTCGCATCATACTGGTCGAAGTCCTTGGGCAGGTCGACGACGGGCTGCTTGATGAGCTTCAGGTTACCCGTTCCACTCACTGTAACGCGGAAGGTGATGGGGTCGTTGGCCTTCACCTCTTTCTTGTCCATCTCGGCAGAGAGCGTGAACGTGCCTACCCCACCCGAGAAGTTTGTGGGACGGGCAGGCAGTGGATCGACGGTAATGGTCAGACCGGGAGCCTTGATTTCCTTCTTGACCTCCATATAGCCGGAACCACCGTTGAAGAAAGCCTCAAAGGGATCGACATTGCGGTTCTGCAGCACTACCATTCCCTCGTAGGTAATGCTGGGAATCTCCAGCTTACCCGTTGTCTGCGGGAACATCACGTACTGTTGCCACGTCACGGTACGGTAGGGACGACCGTTGAAGGTCTCCAGCTTGAAACTCTTCTCCTGCGGCAGTGGTACCTCACGGGTATAGAAACTCTTCAGGTCGGGCATCTTACCATTCAGCGAGGTCAGGTCGACCAGCGTATATACCTTATAGGTCAGCAGGATAGGCTCCTGTTCGTGGACATGACTCTTGTTGGCACTGACCTTGATGAAGAGGTCGCTGCCGGAAATCGTACTGCCTGCAGCACGCATCTGTCCACCACTCGGTGAGCGCTGACCGCCCGTATTGCCCTGTGGTGCCGTTCCCGAAACCTTGATGTGCAGTTCGTTGGAATGCAACGGCTTGCCATTCACCGTAGCATGGGCGGCAGGAATGGTAAACGAGCCGTTCTTGGTGGCAGAAAGGATATAGGTATAGGTCACGGACGTAGAGCTCGAGGTATGGCCGTTGACCATCTGGAAACTCGACTGCGTGGATGTGCTGGGACCCATCAGAACCTCAAAGGCATCAGGGATATTTCCCGCACGGAAACCACTGACATCGTCCGTATTAACCGTATAAGAAAGGCGGAACTGCTCCCCTACCGCCACCTGTGCGGGAGCCTTTCCCGTAATTTGCTGTGCCCAGCAAATGATGAATGAAACATTAAATATAATAAATGTAATCAGTCGTTTCATCAATGCGCTAAACTTTAAACTATAAACTATAAACTTTATATCACCAGTTCTTCTGCAACTTCCGTGACTGCTTCTGATGTTGGGCTTTCTTGATACGCTCCTGGGTATTCTTCTCCTCCTGCATCGCGGCATTCAACAACTGCTCGGCATTCTCCTTGCTCATCTGAGGCTTCTGCTGCTGTTGCTGTTTCTCCTGTTGCTTCTGCTGGTCTTGCTTATCTTGATCCTTGTTCTTGTCTTGCTTGTCCTTGTTGTCTTTATTATCCTTATTGTCCTTGTTCTGTTTCTGTTGCTGATTCTGCTGGTTCTGCTGCTGTTGCTGCTGCTGACGCTTGCAGAGTTCCAGGTTATAGCGTGTCTCGTCATCGTTCGGGTTGTTGCGCAATGCCTCCTTATAGGCTTCTATCGCCTCTCCGAACATCTGACGTCCCTGACAGATAACTCCGATGTTATGGTATATCCACGACTTGCGTCTGGCATTGGACTCCAGCTTCGCCGCCGACTGGAACTGTTCGATAGCCGCAGAGTCTTTTTTCTGCGCCATCAGGGCATTGCCCAAGTTATAGTATGCCTGCGGATTACGAACATTCTTCTCCATTGCCTTACGATAGTCCACCTCAGCCTCGGCAAACTTGCCAGCACGGAACTGTTTGTTGCCCTGACGGATGTAGTCGCGGTCGGTCTGAGCATGGACAGCTACTGCCATCAGCAGCAACAGCACCGTCATCGTCTTCTTACGACTGAACAGATGGAGATTCTTCAGATGCGGATTCTTGATTTCCATAATACATATCTCGGCAATCAGGAGCAGGAGGACCAGGATGCAGACAGCCTGGAACTGCTCGTCATAGTCGCTATACACCGTGCTGGAGATTTCCTTCTTGGCCAGTTTGTCGAGTTCATGATTCAACTGCTCCTGAGCATTGCTGTTGTTCTCCACGTGGATATAGGCACCGCCGCCAGCCTCAGCCACCTGTTTACACATCTCCTCATTCAATGCTGACATAACGGTCTCGCCTGCATTGTCTTTCATATAATCACCCGTTCCAGGAACAGGAATCGGTGAGCCTTTGGTAGAACCGATACCAAGCACATAGACACGCATGCCTTTCTCCTTGGCATCCTGGGCTGCCTCCAAGGCTCCGCCCTCGTGGTCTTCACCATCCGTGATGACGATGATGGCCTTCCCCACCCCTTCTTCCTGTGTGAAGCTATGGGTTGCCATATTCACTGCTGCCGCAATATCCGTTCCCTGCGTCTCTATCATCGAAGGCTCGATGCTGGAGAGGAACATCTTGGCCGACACGAAGTCGCTGGTAATCGGCAACTGCACGAAGGCGTCACCGGCAAAGACGATGAGTCCTATCTTGTCGTTCGTGAAATGATCCACCAGGTTTTCCACCATCATCTTGGCACGGTCGAGACGACTGGGAGCCACATCCTCGGCAAGCATGGAGTTACTGATATCCAAGGCGATGATGGTCTCAATACCCGTCCGTTTCTCGTGACTAATCTTCGTTCCCATCTGAGGACGAGCCAGTACCACTATCAACAAGGCAAGAGCCGCCAGCAAGAGGCAGAACTTCACCAACGGACGGAAACGGGACACATCAGGCATCAGCTGGCGTACCAACTCCATATCGCCGAAGCGACGGAGCTGTTTACGCTGACGGATGACCATCCACCAACGGATGAGTGCCAATACAGGAATCAGCACCAGTGCATACAGATATATAGGGTCTTCGAATCGAAACATTTTTTCTCTTATGGTAATTTTCTAAAGATCGTAATACGCAGGAGGATTTCCAACAGCAGCAACACGACAGCCACCATCGCAAAAGGCTGATAGGCCTCGTAGCGCTTGCTGTAGGTCTTGACACTCAACTTGGACTTCTCCAGTTTGTCAATCTCCTTATAGATATTCTGCAGTTCCTTGTTATTGGTGGCACGATAGAAGTCACCGTCCGTCGCCGCGGCAATATCACTCAATGTCTTCGTGTCTATCTCCACAGGGATATTCACGTACTGCACACCGCCAGAGACCACCATCGGATAGGGAGCCACCTTATTGGTACCCACACCAATAGTATAGACGCGGATGCCAAGACTCTTGGCAATCTCCGCAGCAGTCATCGGCGAAAGGTCACCACGGTTGTTACTACCGTCCGTCAACAGGATGACGACCTTGCTCTTCGCCTTGGAGTCTTTCAGACGGCTCACCGCATTAGCCAGTCCCATACCGATGGCTGTACCGTCCTGTATCAGTCCCCGTGTGGCAATATCCGTACGGACCCCTTGCAAGAGATTCAGCAACGAGGCATGGTCGGTAGTCATCGGGCACTGGGTGAATGCCTCACCGGCAAAGATGGTCAGACCGATATTGTCATTAGGACGACCTGCGATAAACTCCGCTGCCACCTGTTTGGCTGCCTCTATACGGTTCGGTCGCAAGTCTTCGGCAAGCATGGAGCCGGAAACGTCCATTGCCAACATGATATCGATACCTTCCACCGACTTGTTATTCCACGAATTACGGGTCTGAGGACGCGCCAATATCAATACTAATAATATAAAGGTGGCGATGCGCAGAATCAGCTGTAATGGCATGAGCGTCACCTTCCAACTACGGGGAGCGAAACGATAAGCCTTCGTATCACTCATCCGCATGGTCGGCTCAGTCTTCTTCCTGTACATCAGGTACCATATCAGATAAGGTACCAGCAACAGCAGTAGGAACAGATATTCTTTATTCGCAAATTCCATTGTTCATTCCTTTATTACATAACACCCGCGAGAATCATCAACCGATAGACGACAAATCCCAACAGGACAAGACAGATGACGGCAATACCGCCGATAGACCATTTCAATACGCGACGGGTCTTCAAAGAACGCTGGTCGGCCTCGGAGAGTTGTGGCTTCTCTTCCTCCACCACTTGCATCTCCTGTTTGGTCTGATTGATAAACTCAATGGCATTGACCAGATTCATATCATTCTCGTTGATCAGCGTCGAATACTTGGCAAACTTCACCAGGTCGGCCGTCATGAAGAGCTGGCGCAGCTCATCCAATGACTTCTGGTCACCATCGCGCATCAGCCGTTCGATAATCTCAGAACTCGTCATCTCCATAGCGGAGAACTTATACCGCTCCTCGATATAACGGCGCAACGTATCGGTCAACTTGGTATAGTATTCCTTCTGGTTCTCCGATGCCACCATCTTGTCGGCCTTGATCTGCTCGATCTCCTTCATCGCCTTCTGGTGTGGCAGGAGTCGCTTGACCAGCTTGAAACTCTTTATCAGCGGTTTATTGTCACGCAAGCGGATATACAGATAACCGGCAGCTCCCAACAAGAGCAACATCAGGACACTCAACCAGAACACCAACGACCAGTCGCTCCACAGGAAGGGATTATCCTGAACATCCTTCGGACCGAAGAACTGATTCATCTTCGTGGTGTCCACCTCCACTTCCAATACTTTCAGGGCAAGGCTCTTGCTCTGGTATTCCTTGCCGTTGACCTTCACCTTAAAGGGAGGAAGATAATAAAGCTTGCCGTCAAACGACGTCAGCGTATAGACACGCGTCCACCGTTGTTGCCCATTGTCAATATCCTCTGTTTGCTCCTTGCTGACAGTCAATACTTCCACACCCGCAACTAACGTATCGCGAGACTTGAAGGAAGGAAAGACCACCTTGGCATTGGCAGGAGTGGTGGCAGACAGGGTGACATGTGCCTGCTGTCCTATCAGCATCTGGATAGAGTCAATTCTTGCCTCTACCCCCACCTGTGCCGTCACGGTGAGCACCATGCATACAAGACTTATCAGAGATAGGATTCGTTTCATCTAACTACGTTGTTTAAAGAGCATCAGCAAGTGCTTCACGAAATCATCGTTGGTGGCAATACTGATCATATCAACATTACTCTTGTTCATCGTCTCACGGAGTTGCTGCTGACGATTCATCCAATACTGCTTATGTGCCTGACGAAGCCGGCTACTACTGGTATCGATATACTGTTCGAAACCGGTCTCGGCATCCACCACGCGCATCAGTCCCACATCAGGCAACTCCTTGGCACGCTGGTCATAGACCTGAACGGCTACCACGTCATGTTTCCTGTTACAGATTTGCATCGTCTGCAGGAAATCCTGCTGGACATAGAAGTCACTCAGTACAAAAGCCGTACAACGACGCTTGGCGACACTCGTCAGGAACTCCAGGGCCTGTCGCACGTCCGTCCGTTTACTCTCCGGCTTGAAATCCAGCATCTCACGGATGATATACAGGATATGCTTACGTCCCTTCTTCGGGGGAATGTATTTCTCAATATGATCCGAGAAGAATACCACCCCGATCTTGTCATTATTCTGAATGGCACTGAAGGCTATGGTGGCAGCAATCTCCGTCACCATGTCACGCTTCATCTGCTTCTGCGTACCAAAGTCCAAAGAGCCGCTGACATCGATGAGCAGCATCACCGTCAGCTCACGCTCCTCTTCGAACACCTTCACATAAGGACGATGAAAGCGTGCCGTCACATTCCAGTCAATATCACGCACATCATCCCCGTACTGGTATTCACGTACTTCGCTAAAAGCCATACCACGCCCCTTAAAGGCAGAATGGTACTGGCCTGCGAAGACATTGGCACTCAATCCGCGAGCCTTAATCTCTATCTTCCGAACTTTCTTAAGTAACTCTGCAGTCTCCATTAAGGAACTTCTACCTTATTGATAATCTTCGAGACGATTTCCTCGCTGGTCACATTACTTGCCTCTGCCTCATAAGTCAGTCCGATACGATGACGCAACACATCATGTGCCACAGCACGAACATCCTCAGGAACCACATAGCCACGACGCTTGATAAAGGCATAGGCACGGGCGGCCTTGGCAAGGTTGATGGAAGCACGGGGACTACCACCGAAGGAAATCATATCCTTCATGTCCTTCAAACCATAACGGTCAGGATAACGGGTAGCAAAGACGATGTCGGCAATATACTGCTCAATCTTCTCATCGATATACACCTCACGAACCACAGCACGGGCATTCAGAATTTCCTGAGCCGTCGTAACAGGAGTCACCTCTGGCAGTGCACCAGCGATATTCTCACGGATAATACGTTTCTCCTCATCCAATGTCGGATAGTCAATGACCACTTTCAACATGAAACGGTCCATCTGAGCCTCTGGCAACGGATAGGTACCCTCCTGCTCGATGGGGTTCTGGGTAGCCATTACCAGGAACGGTGACGGAAGGTCGAAGGTCTCCTTGCCAATCGTTACCTGTTTCTCCTGCATCGCCTCCAGCAGCGCACTCTGCACCTTTGCCGGGGCACGGTTGATTTCATCAGCCAATACGAAATTGGCAAATACAGGACCCTGCTTTACCTGGAAACGCTCGTCCTTCTGAGAGTAAATCATCGTACCTGTCACATCAGCCGGCAACAAGTCCGGTGTAAACTGAATACGACTATACGATGCGTCAATCAACTGGGCAAGGGTCTTGATGGCTAAGGTCTTTGCCAGACCAGGCACACCTTCCAACAGGATATTACCATCACTCAGCAGTCCGATTAACAAGGAATCCACCAAGTGTTTCTGTCCTACAATCACACGATCCATACCTGCAACCAGATTGGTCACAAAACCGCTTTGCTGTTCTATCCGGATATTCAACTCACGGATATCAATAGATTCTGCCATAATATTCTATTTCTTAATTCTATAATTCGCTGCAAAAATAGTCATTTCCCTGTGTAATACCTCACTATTGCGCTCTAAATAATATTAAAAAGTCACACGAGTTCATAAATACCCGACGGCGTCGTTCTCTTGAGCACCTCCATCTTGAGGTCTACACCCACGATGATGCCGTAGTCGCGAAGGACACCCTCCACCGTCTTACGGGCCAGTTCCGGATGGTTGTTCTCCTCACTCAGATGACAGAGCCATACATAGCGTAACTGTTCCGTCATGTTCTCCACCAAGGCAAGTCCGCAAGAACGGTTGCTCAGATGTCCCGTCTGTGAAAGGATACGCCCCTTCAGGAACTGGGGATATGGACCACTATTCACCATCTCCTCGTCATGGTTTGCCTCAATCACGAGATAATTGGCTTTCGAGATATAGGGTTTCATCTCGTCTGTGACATAACCGGCATCTGTGATGATACAGAAGGTAACGCCCTCTGCCACTATCATATAGCCGACATTATCGCTACTGTCGTGAGGAACATGAAAGGGAGTGACCAGAAAGTCGCCTATCTGGACAGCCTTTCCTTTTTCCATATAACGTCTCAACTCTGACGGAACTTTTTGTTGTACACAGTAGTTTCGGTTGATGCCCTCATGCACTTTCTCCGTCGCATAGACAGGCACCTGATAGTCATTACTAAACGAACCCACAGACTTGATATGGTCGGCATGGTCATGCGTAACGAGTACATGATGCACCTGCGACATACTAAGTCCGTAATTCCTAAAGTCCTTTTTCAGGCCTCTTAATCCTACTCCGATATCTATCAAAAGTCCATCCGTCGGTGTCAGCAGCATGTAGCAATTACCGCTACTGCCGCTTCCAAAGGATATAAATTTCAGCATTTTAGTTAATATTTTGTGCAAAAGTAATAAAAAGTTAGGAGTTTTCCTTATCTTTGCAGTGTATTTAGAAAAATTTAAACTTATGAAATATTACTTACTTTCCATCCTGCTGCCTTTAATGGCCAGTTGTCAACTTCATGATGACAAGAGTCCTGAGGCCGTTGACAAGTCTCTCAACGCCTGGGCTGAGGCGTATTTCACCTTCAATTATGAAGATGCCTTAGACTATATGACTCCAGAGAGTGAGAAATGGATACACTTTGCAGCTACGAACATCACGGAAAAGGACATTGACTTTATCAAAGGACAGAATAACGTGGTGAAGGTAGAGATTATCGACCGCCAGATTTCGGCAGATACTACCTGTATCTCACGGATTCGGGTTTCCGACTTCGTCCAGTTAGGATTTGTAGGACAGGAGAATAAAGTGGTCAACCAGGCAGAATTCCAAATACCACTGGTACGGCGTGACGGCAAATGGCTCGTCAGAATGGAAGGCCAACTGCAAAGTGGAAAGCAAAGTCGCGACTAAGTTTCGGATGAATGATGGGGTAATGCTCGTCACCTTCCTGATAGGCAGGATTGACGGCTTTCATACCCATATCGAAACGTAGGATGAAGTAATCAAAGTTAAAGCGGAAACCCAAACCATAACTGAAAGCCAACTGTTTCCAGAATTCAGAGAAGCTGAACTGCCCACCCGGCTGCTCATCATAACTGCGTAATGTCCATATATTACCAGCATCCACAAACAAGGCAAGTCCGAGTTTCCAGAACAGATGGGCACGATATTCCATATTGAGGTCGAGTCTCATGTCACCCGTTTGGTTGATGAAATCAATACGTCCGTCCTTACTGATGTACTTTCCCGGTCCCAACGTTCTGACGCTCCATCCTCTCACACTATTGGCACCACCAGAGAAATAACGCTTCTCAAAAGGAAGAATGGTACTGTTACCATAGGGATAGGCAATGCCTAAACCGGCATGGAACACCAATTGATTATTATAGTCGAACTTAATGTTACGCGTCAGTTCGATATCCGCCCTCACATATTGAGCATAGGCAATATCCAGGAAAGTATATTGTCCTTCCTGATTCTTGTGGAAACCGAAAGTCTTCGCTGCCAGTCCCAACAGGTTACCTGCCGTCTCCGCATTAGCTTTAATGGCAATAATACCGTTATTATAAGTATAGCCTACGCCCAGCCTCATGATAAACAGGTTCTCATAATTATAGCGCAGGATGGCATTACGGCTACTGGTATCGTCCAGATATTCCCTCCTGAACGTCTCACTGATCCAAGGCATGGAGACATAGTTCAAGTCCAGCAAGTCCAGACGATAGGTATCATGATGGTTAGGATTATTCCATTTATAGCGCCAACCCACTGTAAAGACCCTTCGGTGGAACTCCGGACGGTTCTGCAAATCATATAGCAAGGAAACCTCACTGGTAGCATTGACACGACGCTGGAAACCGGAAGGCAGGAACGGGGCAATGAATCGGGGGAAGGTCAGCTTCGTTCCCAGACTGTATTCCAGAAAATTATGATTCGAATACCCCTCCAGTCCTTTGATGGCTTCATAGGCCCCACGCAACTCAATCGACAGATTCTCAGAACCCTTGAATAAGTTTCTGTTCTGATAAGTCAACGAGGCGGCAAAACCAAAGTCACCCGCCGTATTTGTCCCTTCTGGCTGGATAGAAATGGTCGAAGGCTTGTTGGTACTGACCTGTATCTGACAGTCCAACAGATTTGAGTCTGGCTGTTCTTCCCAAGAGATATTGGTATACCGCACAGCACCCAGTCTGCCGAAATGGTTATAGGTATTCTGCAGGTCCTCTGCGGAATAATAATCGTTCTCCTTGACAAAGGTATTACGACGAAGGACACCCTGACGAAGGTGAATCGTAGAGTCTTCCGGATCACCGCTTGAATAATGGACATCCCTTACCATATACCGCTGATGCGGCAGTTTGTTGCCATTCTTGTCAGTTGGCTGACGGAGCACCAACACCAAGTCAATCTCACGGGTACCAGCCACAGAATCAGCCTGATAGGTGATATACTCCTTATTGAACCGATAATAACCCAGGTTATTGAGCTTGCGCGTAATCTTTTTACGTTCATTATCCAGATTCTCCACACTGAAGCGCATTCCCTTTTTCAGTCCCCTATTCTCCTCCTTGTCCAGCTGCAAGAGTTCCGCAATCAGCGAATCATGAACCACATAGTCCACCTGCCGGATGGAATAGGAAGGTCCCGGATGCAACAGGTAAGTGACATCCACCTTCTTGTCCTTCGCCCTTGTCATGGCATCAACGCTTGCCCTCAGGAAACCCATGTTCACCAACTGCATCTGCATGTCTTCCATCGACTTGCGCGTACTTGCAGAGTCGTAGATGACAGGAGCCTCGCCGATAGACTTCAGCACCCTGTTAATCCATTTCGAAGAGTCTCTTCCCGACAGCGAATAGGTGGCAAGGGGCACCTTCATGGCAGAAAACCAACGGGAATTACCATGCTGTCGGGCATAAGCTTTCATGACGGAAGGGTCAACATCTTTCGTCTTAGGTGCGCTCTTGACGGATACTTTGTTCAACAAATACTCTCCCTCAGGGACGTATTTCGTCTCTGAACAGGCACAAAGCACCAGTACCGTCAATATATATAAGGAATGTCTTAGTCGCATTTTGTTTTGCAAAGGTACAAAATAATTGAGAATTGACAATCGATATCGATATTTATTCTTATCTTTGCACTAAATTTCATGTCATGATCAGTAAAAACCAAATCAAGTTCATCCGTTCTCTGGAACTGAAAAAGAACCGCAAACGGGAGGGACTCTTTGTGGCAGAGGGACCTAAAGTGGTAGGCGACCTCCAACAGGCTGGCTATCACGCACGGCTGCTGTTCTCTACCACCGCACGTCCCGATGCGGAACTCATCACGGAAGAGGAACTGCGTAAGATCAGTTTCCTGCAACACCCCCAGGAAGTACTTGCCGTCTTCGAGATACCGACCGTTCATAGTCCAAAGCCCATAGCCAACGACCTCGCCCTCGCCCTTGACGGTGTACAGGACCCCGGCAATCTTGGCACCATCATCCGCATTGCCGACTGGTTTGGCATTTCCACCATTTACTGTTCCTTGGATACCGCTGATGCCTACAATCCGAAAGTGGTACAAGCAACCATGGGAAGCCTTGCACACCTACAAATCATCTATACTGATTTGTTAGAACTTTTCAAAACATTACCTCCCTCCTATCCTATCTATGGCACATTACTCGACGGAGAGAACATCTACGAGCAGGAACTGACCCATGAGGGGATTATCGTCATGGGGAATGAAGGAAACGGCATCTCCGCTCCGATACGTGAAAAAATTACCAAGAAGCTGCTTATTCCAGACTTCCACACTGACGGCTTACGGGCTGAGAGCCTCAACGTCGCCATTGCCACAGCCATTACCTGTTCGGAATTCCGTCGCAGGAAATAAAACCTTTCAGTGCCTCATAGATCCGCTGTACGGGAAGTCCCATCACGTTGAAGTAGCTGCCATTCATACCTGTCACACCCACGTGGCCGATCCATTCCTGAATGCCATAGGCTCCAGCCTTGTCAAAAGGACGATAATGACTGATATAGTAATCGATTTCCTCATCTGTCAAGGTCTTGAAGGTAACATCCGTCTCCACGGAGAAACACACCTGCCTTTCCGTCGTAGTCAGACAGACTCCGGTAATCACCTGGTGCGTCCTGCCACTAAGTGCATGGAGCATCCGTCGCGCCTCTTCCACATCTTTGGGTTTGCCCATCACCTCTTCTGCTAAAACAACGATGGTATCTGCCGTGATAACCAACTCGTCAGCAGCCATCGTCATCTGATAGGCATCCGCCTTCTTCTTCGAGATATAACCAGCTATCTCCTTGGTGGGCAATCCTGCAGGATAGCTTTCATCAATACCGTCTAACACTCTGACTTCAAATGGGATATCCAATCCGCCAAGCAACTCTTTCCGACGTGGTGAATTACTAGCTAAGACAACCTTGTAATGACCTACCATCCGAAAGCCCTTTCATCCTTTAGCCATTTGTCCTGTGCCTTCAGTGTCTGTTCGATGACATCCCTGCCACAGCCATAGCCTCCCTTGAAGTCACTCACATAGAGACTCGCAGCCTTCACCTCACTGCACGCATCCTTGGGACATACCGGGCAACCCACCCTGCGCATGATTTCCAAGTCAGGAATATCGTCACCCATAAACATCACCTCCTCGTCCTTAAGCTGGTGCTTGGCGAGAAACTCCTCATAGGTCTTGATTTTCACAGCGGCACCCAAATAGATATCCTTCATACCCAAGCCCTCATAGCGGTGACGGACAGCCTCTATCTTACAACCACTGATAATGGCGATATGCAGCCCCATCTTCACCGCAAGCTGGATGGCATAGCCGTCCTTGATATTCACGGTACGCAAAGGCGTCCCGTCCTCTGCCAGCGAAATGGTTTCCGCACTCAGCACACCGTCCAAATCGAAGACGATGGCACGTATCTTCTGCAAATCATAGTTTATCATTCACTCTTGGCTTTTTGATGGATATGAAGCGACATCCGTTCGTAAAGATCTTTCATAACAGGAGAGTCTTCCAGCAACTGCATCTGATGACGGATGACATTTTCGTCATACCTGACTGCCGGACCCGTCTGCGCCTCGAGCGGATGCAACTGATGTACCTTCCGGGCTGTCTCGTCAATCAACGGCAGCATCACATCGAAGTTCATGCCGTGCCGTTCCAGCACATCCGCTGCCATCGCATAGCAGTGGTTGGCAAAGTTACAGGCGAAAACGGCAGCCAGATGCAGATACTGACGATCGGCACTCGACAGTTCATAGACACGGCCCGTGACACTCTCTGCCAACCGACGGATAACCGTCATCGCCTTTTCGTCACTAGCTTCAATAAAAGTGGGAATTTCCGAGAAGTCAACCTGACGCTCCTTGGAGAACGACTGCATAGGATAGAACACGCCATAGTGAGCTGCCTTGCCTTGAAACAGTTCCATAGGCATCGAACCTGCCGTATGCATGAACACCTGCGACTCCCTACCCTTCGTCACAGCAACTATCACCTCCGTCAATACGGAGTCTTTCACGGCAATGATAAAGGCGTCAGCCTCCATCGGCAGTCCCTCAAGTGTCCGGCTGTTCACCATCACCACCTCATGACCTGCCGCCGCTAATGCCGGCTCCAGATTCGTGGCAAGACGACCCTTGCCTATCAATACTATCCGCATTCGGTTTTACCCCTCTTTACTCCAGTTCCTTAACCCCTTAAAACTTATTCAAATGCACGTTCTCCCACTTCAGCTTATCCTCGTTCTGGGGCTTACGTTCGTCAGCCTTATGACCGATGGCGAGGATGCAGAGGCACGACAGGTTCTCTGGAATGCCGAGAACACCCTGAATCACCGTGTCGGCACTCGTACCGTCACTCAATCCGCGTCCACGCATCTGAATCCAGCAAGAGCCCAATCCCAGCTCTTCTGCCTGATACTGCATCGAAATGGCAGCAATGGAACCGTCCTCCACCCAACAGTCGTTCTGCATGGGGTCGCCCAGAACGACAATGGCAAGGGGAGCTCCCTTCAGGAACTGACCACCCATATCCTTCGCATCCGACAGTTTCTCCAGGTCCATCTTGTCGTCAACGACAACGAACTGCCAAGCACGCTGTCCCTTCGAAGTAGGTGACATCAGTCCTGCACGGAGTATCAGCTTCACGTCTTCACCGTCTATCTCCTCCTCCGTAAACTTACGGTGAGAACGGCGCATCTGCGCTAATTCCTTGAAATCCATAGTCTTTACGATCCCGTTAGCCGATATACTTCAGGATGATGTTTACAATCTCATCTTCTGTCTTACCGTCAGCAGCGATGACAAGGTTGTAGTTGTGAGCGTCATAGCGGGAAGAGGCAGTGTATTTCTTAACATAGTTCTCACGCATCTTATCCACTGTCTCAATTGTCTGGAGTGCCTCATCCGGAGCCAACTCCTGTTCCCTGACGACACGCGCCACACGGAATGGTATGGAAGCCTGGATAAGAACATTCAGATGGTTGGGATGGTTACGGAACACATGGAAACCGCTACGGCCAGCTATGACACATGACCCTTCCGCAGCAAGACCCTTCAGAACATCTGTCTCCACCTTGAATATCTCTTCGGTAGCAAGCAGCTCTGGTTCCTCGCCTACATTTGTCACAAAATATTTGGTATCGTTCAGTGCTTCACCAATCCCTACAACGCGTTTGAAGTCGGCCCACCACGTATGACTGCGGCCCTTTAGTTTCTCGATATCATCCACGCTAACGTGAAACTTCTGCTCAAAGACTTTGTTGGGCGCCTTGTCATAGAACGGCACGCCTAACTTCTCTGCCAACTTCCGACCGACGGTACGACCGCCACTGCCAAGCTCACGATTAATCGTGATAACGAATTTCTCCTTTGTATTCATAGCCTTATTGGTTTTTATTGTGATTTGTTCTTTAATGCTTATTACATTATCCGACTGCGAAGATAGGCATTTTTTTTCAAATCACAAAATAAATCAGAAAAACCTTGCATTTCACAAATAAAATCCTGCCAAGTGTATTACCCTGGCAGGATTCCTTCTCATTTTATATGCAGATTTACTTAGAATGCATAGACCAGTGAGCACTGAATCTGGTGACGGTTATCCTTTACGCTGACGGGATTGCAGTGGTTGGCTGGCATCTCAGTATATGAGACATCATAGTCGGCTCTTGCTGCAGAAGTCAAATCATAGTCAGCCATGAAGGGATAGAAGTCGCCTTTACGGGTGCTGTACTGATAAGCGAGGTCGAGACGGAACTTATCGAACGAGAAGCCTACACCTGCAGTGATGCGATGGGTATCCTTCCAGTTGACGTAATGGGTGGTGGAGGCATAATAGACACCAGGAGAATCCAAGGTCTGGTCGCGCACACCCGTCTCCTTGTACATCGGTGACACGTAGTTGTAGCCGAGGCGGAGAGAGATGTTCTTGTCGGGCTTGAACTCACCACCGAGTTTCAGGGTAGAAACACCCTTCAAGGTATTCTCTGTATGACGCTTCATCACCCTGTCGCTGGAGCTGTTCTCATAATAGACATCTCCCCAGTAATCGTATTGACCGCCATCAATGAAACGCATGTCACAGGAGCCATAGTCGGCATACTCATAGACAGCACCCACGGCGGCATAGTCACCGATGGTATGACCCAGGCTGACTCCGAACTTCCAAGGCGTATTGAAACGGAAGTCTTCCTTGGCGGCACTGTAGTTCGCTCTTGCGCCGTCCACACTCATCGTGGTGTAGTTCTCCGTAGTCAGGCGATAGAATGTCGGGGTAGCGACAGAGAGACCGACACGGAAAGGCGACTCTGCGATAGGACGGACGATCAGACCGGCCTTGACGTTATAACCGTAACCCGTGATCTTATGGTCGTCTGCAACCAGCACATCATCATACTCCATACTGCTCAACAACTCGTGGTACTCACTATAGTTGTTATAGTTCACTTTATGTACACCAACTGTCAGACCAAGGTACAGACGGTTCTTGATATTACCGGAGATATTGAAGTCGAACTCTCCGATATAGCCCGTATTGGCACGGGTGAAGTCGTAGGCCTCACCAGCATAGTCGTGCATCACGTCCTCCGCGTCTAATATCATATTTCCATAATAAAGGTCGTCGAGTTGTGACAAGGTCAGGTTTGAGGAGAATACTCCGTTCATGTCCTTTAATACCGTCTGACGGTTCTGTGCAGAACCATACAGAGCATTGGCAGCAGAAAGGACATGGTTGAAGTTACGGTTCTTATGGTAGTTGAAAGCGAAGTTCAGGTTACTGGTCTTGCCGGAACGTGTGCTAAATACGACACCAAGCTGGTCGAACGACACGTGGGTCTTGCTACCGTCCTTGAACGACATACCGTCCTCCTGCATATTAACACTCAGAGAGGCTGAAACCTGTCCACGACGGAAGAGTCCGATACCGGCAGGGTTACTGCCTATCGTGGAGATGTCAGCACCCAGTGCGTCCATAGCGCCACCCATTCCTACATAACGGGCCGTACCGTTAAGGTCTTCCGTAGCCAATGCGGCACCAACATAAGTATCTTGCGTTGCTGCAGGCTGGGCCTGAAGCTGCATGGCTGTCATAGCCACTGCTGCGAATAAATATATCTTCTTCATAGTCTTCATGTATTTCAAAAATAACACATCATGTTTCTTCTATCCTGTTTTATCTCCTTCCACCGTAAGCGTGGCCACCGCCAGAAGAGCGGCCTCCGCCACCGCCTCCGCCAAAGCTTCCGCCACGGTTGCCTCCACCGTAAGAACCGGTATTGTGAGAAGGCGTATAAGTACGCGACGGCGTATAGGTATTGTGGTGACTGGTGTTACGCGTACCATAGTTACGCACATTGCCTGCATTACGATGGTGTGTCGTTGTGGTGTACCTGTGATGAGAGACACCTGGACGGCTCCATCGTGCACCGGCATGTGAAGAGTAGACGTAGCGGGGTCCGTACCATCCGCCCCAGTAACCATAGTGATAACGCACGGGAGAATACCATGTAGAGTAGTAGTAAGGCGAATACCAACCCCAATAGCTGCCATAGTACCATGGATCATACCAGGAATCATACCAAGGGTAATAGCTGCTGTAATACCAGGGGGATGTCCACCTGCCGTCACGATAGCCTGCCCAATAGGCGTCACTGGGTGTATAGTCCTCGAAACGGCTCATCCGACGGGTATATGTATAGTCAGACAACTCGTTATAGGCAGAGTCCGGATAGACACCTTTTTCTGCAGAGAAGTCGATAATATCATTACCCGCAGAGTCGATGGGGGCTACACGGCTCCATGCACGGCGGTTATATTCGTCAGTGCTACGAGTACTGCCCGAATAGTAAGTATCGGTAGGCATACCATACTTCTCGGCATCCTTTGCCACGTTCTCCTTCGTAGGTACGAAGTAGAGATCGTCGTCCTGTGCCATCATGGTGATTGGCATGGCACCCAAGAGGACTGAGAGTAGAACTAACTTTTTCATATTCATTTCCTTCATTTTATGGTTTCACGATGCAAAAATACAACTAATTTCAATGCAAAATTAGGGAAAAACCCTAAACTGGGATAGGTTTTTCCCTATTTTTTGTAATTTTGCACTAAATAATTAACAAAAGCATGAAATATTACGAGGTCAATTTCAAGATTCAACCCCTCTCACAGGATGCCCGCGACATCTTGGCTGCAATGGCTGGCGAGGCAGGTTTCGAGACTTTTGAAGATACGGACGAGGGACTCAAAGGCTATGTACAGCAGACGCTCTTCGACGAGGATACTCTCGGTCAGGCTCTCCAGTTCTTTCCGATAGAGAATACGAATATTATATATAATGTTGCGGAGGCGGAAGACAAGGACTGGAACGAACAGTGGGAACAAGAGGGGTTTGACCCTATCATCATTGCCGACGGCAAGATGGTAATCCACGATGGACGACACCTTCCCGCAATTATTGAGAAGGATACGGGGGTACAACTCATAGAAATCGACGCTCACCTTGCCTTCGGAACAGGGACACATGAGACTACCCAAATGATATGTGCCACCCTTTTAGAGGAGTCTATGAAAGACAAAACCGTATTGGATGCCGGATGTGGAACAGGCATCTTGGGTATAGCAGCATTAAAACTTGGAGCCAAAGGCGTAACTGCTTATGATATAGACGAATGGAGTGCGGACAACACTCGCCATAATGCCGTCATTAATCAGGTCGATGAGCACATCACGACCATGTGCGGAGACGCCTCCCTACTCGACTCCATCGACGAGCATTTCGACTACGTATTGGCGAACATCAACCGCAACATCCTATTGCAGGATATGGAACGTTTCCGTAAGGTCATGAAATCGAACGGAACCCTGATTATGAGTGGATTCTACACGGAAGACATTCCCATGCTGGAAGCCAAGGGAAAGGAACTGGGACTCGCACTCGTCAGTCAGTGTGAAAACAACCATTGGGCAAGTATTATTATGCGCGTACAATAAAAATAGAGAATATTTTCTGTCTTTCAGAAAAAATTGATTACCTTTGCATCGTTTTTACTTGAACTCATTAAACAAAAAGACATATTATGCTTACACTGAAACTCATTACTGAGGAAACAGACCGCGTGATTCGCGGACTGGAAAAGAAACATTTCAAAGGAGCCAAAGAAGCTATTGACGAAGTGCTTGCCGTTGACAAGCGTCGTCGTGAGGCCCAGCAGAAACTGGATGCCAACCTGAGTGAGGCAAAGAAGCTTGCTGCACAGATTGGCGGACTGATGAAAGAAGGCAAAAAGGCAGAGGCTGATGCCATCAAAGAGTCGGTTTCTAAGATGAAGGAAGCCAACAAGCAGTTGGAAGAGACCATGAACGAGGCTCAGGAGGAAATGACCCGTCTGCTTTGTCAGATTCCTAATATCCCATACGATGAAGTTCCTGAGGGTTCTGCCGCTGAGGACAACCACGTTGTCAAGAGCAATCTGAAGGAATGCACTGCCAACGATACTGTCGGCAATTGGGATGTCAATCCTTCACTGGGAATGGAGAATCCTCTTCCCCACTGGGAACTGGCCAAGAAGTATAACCTCATCGACTTTGACCTGGGTGTGAAGATTACAGGAGCTGGTTTCCCTGTCTATATCGGCAAGGGAGCCCAACTGCAACGTGCCCTCATCAACTTCTTCCTTGACGAGGCTCGTAAGAGCGGATATACGGAGATTATGCCACCGACAGTTGTGAATGCTGCCTCCGGATATGGTACAGGTCAGTTGCCTGACAAGGAGGGACAGATGTATCACTGTGAGGTGGACGACTTCTATCTCATTCCCACTGCCGAGGTGCCTGTGACAAATATCTATCGTGATGTCATTCTGGACGAGGCACAACTGCCTATCAAGAACTGTGCCTATACAGAGTGTTTCCGCCGTGAGGCAGGCAGTTACGGTAAGGACGTTCGCGGACTGAACCGTCTGCATGAGTTCTCAAAGATTGAGATTGTGCGTATCGACAAGCCTGAACACTCGAAAGAGAGCCACAAGGAGATGCTGGAACACGTGGAGGGACTATTGAAGAAGCTGGAACTTCCCTATCGTATTCTGTTGCTCTGCGGTGGTGACCAATCGTTCACATCATCTATCTGCTATGACTTCGAGGTCTACTCAGAGGCTCAAGGTCGTTGGCTGGAGGTTTCGTCCGTCTCTAACTTCGATACCTATCAGGCTAATCGTCTGAAATGCCGTTATCGTCGTGCTGATACGAAAAAGACGGAGCTGTGTCATACGCTGAACGGTTCTGCACTTGCCCTGCCCCGTATCGTGGCAGCCATTCTGGAGAACAACCAGACCGAGAACGGCATCAAGATTCCTGCTGCCCTCGTTCCCTATACAGGTTTTGAAATCATTGACTAAATACAAATCACTTAAAACATTTCAATTATGGACAAGAATCAGAAGTTTGTAATTACCATTAACCGCGAACTGGGTAGTGGTGGTCGTACCATCGGCAAGATGCTTGCTGAGAAGTTAGGTGTTTCATTCTACGACAAGGCTCTCATCAAAGAGTTGGAGAAGAAATTCAATTTGAATACCGAGGAGATTGAACGCCTGAAGGGCAGCAAGACCCAGTGGTGGCGTGAGTTCATCAACGCTGCGATGTATATGGGACAGAACATGAACGAAGTATGGTATTACCAGCGTATGAGTGGTGATGAATTCCACCTGACGACAACCGAGGACATGTTCAATGTTGAGAAGGAAGTCCTTACGAAACTCGCAGAGGAAGAGTCTTGCATCATTGCCGGTCGTTCGGGGTTCTATGTATTCGCCAACAATCCCAACCATCTTAGCGTCCTGATTCAGGCTCCGCTGGAGCATCGTATTCAGCGCATCATGAACAAGCAGGGACTGAGTCGTGATGAAGCAGAGAAAGTCATCAAGAAGATTGACGATATGCGTGAGACCTATGTGAAGAAATTCACCGGTACCTCACGTTATGACACCCGTAACTACGATCTTGTCATCAATATGGACGGCAAGACCGAGCAGGAGGCAGTAGACCTGATCCTCCAATACATTGGATAATAAATTATGAATAAAATTGTAAGAAAAGAGCAGTTCTCAGAGAAGGTTTTCCTTTTTGAGATTGAGGCTCCATTGATTGCGAAAAGCCGTAAGGCTGGTAATTTCGTGATTGTACGTGTTGACCAGAAAGGTGAACGTATGCCTCTGACCATTGCCGGTGCCGATATTGACAAAGGTACCATTACTCTGGTCGTACAGATGGTAGGACTTTCTTCCAAGAAACTTTGTGCCTTGAAAGAAGGCGAGTATGTGGCTGACGTAGTTGGTCCATTGGGTAATCCCACCCACATTGAGAACTACGGTACGGTCGTATGTGCCGGTGGTGGACTGGGTGTGGCACCCATGTTGCCTATCATCCAGGCTCTGAAGGCCGCCGGCAACCGTGTTCTCTCTGTAATGGCAGGCCGTTCAAAGGATTTGATTATCCTTGAAGATAAGGTACGTGAGTCATCAGACGAAGTCATCATCATGACCGATGACGGCAGTTATGGTGAGAAAGGTGTGGTAACTGTTGGTATTGAGAAGTTCATCCAACAGGAACCGCATGTCGACAAGGTATTTGCCATCGGCCCTCCCATCATGATGAAGTTCTCCAACCTCACTGCCCAAAAATACAATATCCCTTGTGAGGTCAGCCTCAACACCATTATGGTTGATGGTACAGGTATGTGTGGTGCCTGTCGTCTGACGATTGGTGGCAAGACGAAGTTCGTCTGCATCGACGGTCCTGAATTTGACGGTGCTCTCGTCGATTGGGACGAGATGTTCAAGCGCATGGGCACCTTCAAGCGTGCCGAGCAAGAAGAACTGGAGCATTATGAGGAGCATCTGATGGGAAGTGAAGAGGGAAAAGTGAAGAGTGAAAAAAATGCTGCCGCCACTGATGTGACGATGGACAGCGACTCCACTAACGACCCCATTGAAGTACTGACCGATCGCAACGCTGCATGGCGTGAAGAGCTCCGCAAGAGCATGAAACCCAAGGAGCGCACGGCCATCGAGCGTGTCATCATGCCGGAGTTGGACCCTGTCTATCGCGCTACCACCCGTATTGAGGAGGTGAACATCGGACTCACCAAGGAGATGGCAATGACGGAAGCCAAGCGTTGTCTGGACTGCGCAAAGCCTACCTGTGTCGAGGGTTGTCCTGTCAACATCAACATCCCATCGTTTGTCAAGAATATCGAGCGTGGTGATTTCTTGGCTGCCGCTAAGGTTCTGAAGGACACTTCTGCCCTACCCGCAGTCTGTGGACGTGTTTGTCCCCAGGAGAAACAGTGTGAGAGCAAGTGTATCCATCTGAAGATGAACGAGCCCGCTGTAGCCATCGGCTATCTGGAGCGCTTCGCTGCCGACTACGAGCGCGAGAGCGGCAACATCAGTCTGCCGGAGATTGCACCTGCCAACGGCATCAAGATTGCTGTTGTAGGCTCTGGTCCTGCCGGACTGAGCTTCGCTGGCGATATGGTGAAGAAAGGTTATGACGTGTATGTCTTCGAGGCATTGCACGAGATTGGCGGTGTGCTGAAATACGGTATCCCTGAGTTCCGTCTGCCCAACAAGATCGTGGACGTGGAAATCGAGAACCTTGCCAAGATGGGCGTCCACTTCCAGACCGACGTCATCGTTGGTAAGACCATCAGCGTCGAGACGCTGGAACAGCAGGGTTTCAAAGGTGTCTTCGTAGGTTCTGGTGCCGGTCTGCCTAACTTCATGAATATTCCTGGCGAGAATGCCATCAATATCATGTCGTCAAATGAGTACCTCACCCGTGTGAACCTGATGGATGCTGCCAACCCGACGACGGATACACCTATCAATCTGGGTAAGAACGTACTTGTTGTGGGTGGTGGTAATACCGCTATGGACTCTTGCCGTACGGCTAAGCGTCTGGGTGGTAACGTTACCCTCGTCTACCGTCGTTCTGAACAAGAGATGCCTGCCCGTCTGGAGGAAGTGAAGCATGCCAAGGAAGAAGGTATCAACTTCCTGACGCTCCACAATCCTATCGAGTACATCGCTGACGAGAACGGTGCCGTCAAGGCTGCCGTTCTGCAGGTCATGGAACTCGGTGAGCCAGATGCCAGTGGCCGTCGCAGTCCTGTTCCCGTAGAGGGCAAGACCGTTACCTTGGAAGTTGACCAGGTTATCGTTGCCGTTGGTGTATCCCCCAATCCATTGGTTCCTAAATCTATCAAGGGATTGGAACTGGGTCGCAAGAACACCATCGTCGTCAACGAGGGCATGCAGTCGGCTCGTTCTGAAATCTTCGCCGGTGGTGACATCGTCCGTGGTGGCGCTACCGTGATTCTTGCTATGGGCGACGGTCGTCGTGCGGCAGCCCATATGGATGAATACTTGCAAAAGAAGTAGTCATGAACGGACTCTATACCATCATTTTGCTCATACTAAGCAATGTGTTTATGACACTTGCTTGGTATGGGCATTTGAAATTATCAGAGACGGGAGTCAGCAGCAACTGGCCGCTCATTGGCGTCATCCTCTTTTCGTGGATGATTGCCTTCTTTGAATACTGCTGCCAGGTTCCTGCCAACCGTCTGGGCTTTGAGGGTAATGGGGGCCCCTTCACACTGGTACAGTTGAAGGTTATCCAAGAATGTATCTCCTTGGGAGTTTTCGCCGTCATTGCCAATATCATGTTCCAAGGACAGAATCTGCATTGGAACCACATTCTCGCATTCTTTCTGATCATCTGTGCGGTCTATCTTGTTTTCATGAAATGATAGAAATCAGACACGATGAATGTGGGACAACGACTTCAACAACGCTTCCGAAAAGCCTTACGTGACTATCGCCTTATTGAGGAAGGTGATAAGATTCTCGTAGGACTCTCTGGCGGAAAAGACTCTCTGTGTCTGTTGGAGTTGCTTGCCCGACAATCGAAAGTATTCTTTCCGCGCTTCACCGTTGAAGCCTTGCATGTACGGATGGAGAATATCCAGTATGAGACAGACACCACTTATCTGCAACAGTTCTGTGATGCCTTAGGTGTTCCCCTTCATGTCATCACCACCCGTTTTGAGCCTTCCGATAAGAAGCCTGCCTGTTTCCTATGTTCCTGGCAGCGCCGCAAACAGCTCTTCAATCTTGCACAGGAACTGGGCTGTAATAAGATTGCCTTGGGACATCATCAGGACGACATCATCCATACGACGTTGATGAACCTCACCTTCCAAGGACAATTCTCAACGATGCCCGCCTATCTGGAGATGGAGAAGATGCCACTGGCTATCATCCGCCCGTTATGTCTTTGTGAGGAGGCTGACATCCAGGCTTATGCGGAGCAACAGGGTTATGAAAAGCAGTTGAAGCGATGTCCTTATGAGCACGACACCAACCGCACCACCGTCCACGGACTCTTCGAACAGATGCAGGAGATGAATAAGGAGGCACGCTATTCCATCTGGAATGCTTTGGAGGCAGCCAACAAACTGGTTCAGCGAATCACCCTGCTGCTGTTGCTTCTCGTATGCGTAACGGCTCCCGCACAACGGAAGAAACATGTCCGACAGAAAAAAGAGCAGCCGACGGAACAGTCTGAGCATCTGCGACAAATGACGATGGCAACCCAACGGATTATGTTTATCGACAGCATCGTCATGCGTAAAGAGCAGTTCCTGAAGGCCTACCATCTGACACCGGAGGCTGGACGCATCGCCCCCTACTCGACTTTCTTCCCTAAGAAAGCCTCCAAGGCAATAGCATTTATGAATGCGCTCAACAACCGTTGTCTCTATGCCGGGAACGACAGCTGCATCTACTCACAGGAGCTGCTCCAACAACAGTGGACTGCCGCAGATACCTTGGCCGGCATCAATAGCGACAGGCAACTGCAGCACCTCAACTATCCTTTTATGATGCCCGACGGGACGACACTCTATTTTGCCGCTGAGGGCGAAGGAAGTATCGGTGGCTACGACCTGTTTATGACTACCTATGATGCTTCGGAAGGCAGGTTCCTCAAGCCAGAGAACATCGGCATGCCTTTCAACTCTACCGCCAATGACTATCTGTTTGCCATTGACGAATACAACCAATTGGGTTTCTTCGCCTCTGACCGCAACCAGCCTGACAGTATGGTATGCGTCTACACTTTCATCCCTGCGGAGAAATACCAGACCTATGATGCAGAGCAATACACGCCAGAGCAGATTGCCGGCTTTGCCCGTATCGACAGCATCAGTATGACATGGGATGACAAACAGCAATACAAGGAGGCAGTCAAGCGACTGCGACAGGCTAAGACACAACCGAAGGAAAAGCACTCAGACTTCTCCTTAGTCATCAACGATCAGGTTGTCTATCATCAGGTAAAAGACTTCAAGGCAGCCGGAAACCAGGAGCGTTACCAGCAACTCGTCAAGCTACGCCAGCGTTACGAGCAAACCGTTCTTGCCTTGGAGAAGAGCCGGAAGTATTATCCCAAGGCTACTGACAAAGAGCGGACAGCGCTCTCCCGCGAGATTCTCGACAACGAAAAGTTGCAGAACGAGTTGTATCTCGCCATCCACCAACAGGAAAAAGCCATCCGCCAAGCGGAAAACATATATCTAACTAAAAACAAATAAGCCTTATGGACAAAAGAGTATTCCCTGCATCAGAATTGATTATCAACAACGACGGTTCCTGCTTCCACCTGCATCTCCGTCCCGAGCAACTGGCCGACCGCGTCATCCTCGTCGGTGACCCAGGACGTGTAGAGACCGTTGCCGCCTATTTCGACGAGAAAGAATGCGAGGTTTCCAACCGCGAGTTCCATGCCATCACAGGCACTTATCAGGGCAAGCGCATCACGGTTCAGTCGACTGGTATCGGATGCGATAATATCGATATCGTGATGAATGAACTCGATACCCTTGCCAATATCGACTATACCACCAGAACGGAGATGGACGAGCACCGCAGCCTGACCATCGTACGCATCGGTACCTGCGGCGGTTTGCAGCCCTTCACGCCGACGGGCTGTTTCATCGCCAGCGTCAAGAGCATCGGCTTCGACGGACTGCTGAACTACTACGCCGGGCGTAATGTGGTTTGCGACATCCCGATGGAGAAAGCCTTCAAGGAACACATGCAGTGGGATCCCATCAAAGGCTCGCCGTATGTCGCCGTTGCTGATGCCGACCTCATCGACCAGATTGCCGGCGACGACATGGTGCGCGGCTATACCATCGCCTGCGGAGGCTTCTATGGTCCGCAGGGTCGCCAGTTGCGTGCCGACATCGCCGACCCGCAACAGAACGAGAAAGTGGAGTCGTTCGAATACGAGGGCATGAAGGTCTGCAACTTCGAGATGGAATCCTCTGCCCTCGCCGGCATGGCCTCCCTGCTGGGACATCGTGCCATGACCTGCTGCATGGTGATTGCCAACCGCTACACCACGGAGATGAATACGGAATACAAGAACTCCATCGAAACACTCATCCAAAAAGTATTAGATAGAATATGATTGTGAGTATCGTATTAGCAATCCTCTTTCTCGTCCTTGCCATCGTCCTTCTGATGGGTAAAGGTGATATGCTCATTGCGGGCTATAATACCGCCAGCGAGGAAGAGCGGGCAAAAGTCGATATCAAGCGACTCAGAATTGTCATGGCCATTCTGATGGTGATTACCGCCGCCTTTTGCGCCATTCTCCCCCTTATCGGCGATAATAAGGATTCGCTATTGGTGGCTACCGCCATCTTCATTGCCATTACCGTAGTCGGTGTTATCTTTGCCAATACATGGACCAAGAAGAAATGACTATTTGCGCTCTGGCAACGGCTCCTGGCGGAGCATTGGGAATCATCAGGGTTTCTGGCCCTGATGCCTTCACCACCGTCTCTTCTCTCTGTTCTATCAGCTGCGACCGGGTCGCAGCAAACACGACAAGGTTTACCCGCATCAAGGATGGCGAGGAAGTGATTGACGAGGCGATGGTCGCCGTATTCCGTGCTCCCCACTCCTATACGGGCGAAGATAGTGTGGAGATTTCCTGCCACGGTTCCCTATATATATTAAATAAGGTGTTGGAACTGCTGATCAAGAACGGTTGCCGCATGGCCCGCCCCGGTGAGTTTACCCAGCGCGCCTACCTGAATGGCAAGATGGACCTCTCGCAGGCCGAAGCCGTGGCCGACCTCATTGCCTCGTCCAACAGGGCGACGCACCATTTGGCCATGAGCCAACTGCGGGGCGGCATCTCCACGGAGCTCAGCCGCCTGAGGGAACAACTGCTGAAACTCACTTCCCTGTTGGAACTCGAACTCGACTTCTCCGACCATGAGGACCTCGAGTTTGCCGACCGCTCGGAACTATTGCAACTTACACAGACCATCGATGCCCACATCACCCATCTTGCTCAGACTTTCGAAGTCGGCAACGCCCTGAAGAACGGCATTCCCGTGGCCATTGTCGGAGCGCCCAACGTAGGCAAGAGCACGCTGCTCAATGCCCTGCTGGGCGAAGAGCGCGCCATTGTCAGCGACATACAGGGCACTACCCGCGATGCCATCGAAGACACCATTCAGCTCGGCGGCGTCACCTTCCGCTTCATCGATACCGCCGGCATCCGCCATACCGACGACCAGATTGAGAACCTCGGCATCGAGCGCTCGATGGCTGCCGCCCAGCGTGCCCGGATTATCCTGATGATGACCGAGCCCGGCGTGCCCTACCCCGACATTCCCGTCCGCGACGACCAGACCGTCATCCGCATCGAGAACAAGACCGACAATTTCCAAGCCAAGTTCGGCGTGGGCCTTGACCAACTGCGCCAGCAACTGACCGCCGCCGCTCCCAAGACCGCCGACAACGACGTCATCGTCACCAACGCCCGCCACTACGAGGCGCTCGTCCGTGCCCGACAGCATCTCCAGCGCGTCCTCGACGGTCTGCAGTCGCAGTTGAGCGGCGACCTGCTCAGCGAGGACCTCCGCCTCACCCTCAGTACCCTTGCCGAAATCACGGGCGGCCAGATTACTCCCAACGAAGTATTAGGGAACATCTTCAAGCACTTCTGCGTGGGAAAGTGACGTCAGGTCATAGTGACTACAACGAGAGAGCAAAAAACACGGGGAGCCTTCGGGCTCCCTTTTTCTATGGATAAAAAACAGTAAAATTATGAAGAAGAAACAGAATGAAGAGCCGCAGACGGGTCGGCGGTTCAGCAAGGCATTGTATGGTGAAAAGATTATGCGGCTCTTCCGCTTGATGCCGACGGCGAAGCTGGCGCGGCTGCTGGGACTGAAGCCGAGACAGGTTTCGGACTTCGCCTTTAGGAACAATTTCGAAGAATCGTTGGGCAAGGACTCAGCCGAGCGGTCGAAGGTAGCCTCCGAGAATGGCAAGAAAGGGGGACGGCGGAAATTTCGTTAATTTGCCAACGGAAGCCAGTAGGGCGAGTAATCTAAAGTAACTAGTTTACGATTCTAAGATAACTAGTTTACGATTTTAAGATAACTAGTTTACGATTTTAAGATAACTAGTTTACGAAAATTGGGGTACGGAATAAGAAAAGGAGCATCCTTCGGTGGGTGCTCCTTTTAAGTTTGCCTTCAAACTGGCGGTGCTCCTTATCGTTTGGCCGTCAACCTAAGGGCGCTACTTGAACAGCAGCGGGGCGAATTCGGAAAGGTAGATGCGCCAGTTGCGCCAGATGTGGCCGCCGTCGGTCTCGACGTAGGTGTACTTGTAACCCTTGGAATCCCAGTAGTTGCGCAAATCGACGGTGCCCTGATAGAGGAAGTCGGTGTTGCCCATTCCCATCCAGTAGAGCTTGGGCTTGCTGCCGAAGAGGCGGGCCGACTGTGCGGCGAAGTCGGGGTCGGCCTTGATTTGCTCGGAGAAGGGCTGCTGCATGTTGAAGTCCTTACCGAGGTGCAGGCCGGCGGAGAAGAGGCCGTAGTAGTCGAACGTGGTCGGATAGAGCAGGCTGATGGCGAAGGTGTGGCCGCCACCCATGGAGAGTCCGCAGACGGCGCGGCCCTCGCGGCTCTTGACGGTGCGGTAGTTGGCATCGACGTAGTTCACGATGTCCATGAAGCTGGCGGGGATGGTGGCTGCGGCAGGAGCCGTGGGTCCCGTACCACCGCCGCGGAAGCCGGGGGTGTACATGCCGAACGACCACTCGCCGGGCGCTGCCTGACAGTTGGGATTGCCGTTGGGCATGACGACAATCATCGGCTTGGCCTTGCCCATGGCGATGAGGTTGTCGAGAATCTGTGCGGCGCGACCGAGCTCGCTCCAGGCATTCTCGTCGCCACCGGAACCGTGCAGCAAGTAGAGCACGGGATAGCGGCCGCCCTTGTCGTAGCCGGGGGGCGTATAGATGGTCATGCGGCGCTGCATCTTCAGCGTGGGACTGGGATACCAGACCTTCGAGAGGTTGCCGTGGGGCACTTCGTTCACGCGGTAGAGGTCGCCCCTGTCGCCCTTCTCACGGCTGACGATGAAGATGTTGGTGAACGACACGATGTCGCGATTGACGTAGATGTTGGCGGGGTCCTTCACACCCGTCATGCCGTCGATGTTGAAGGTATAGCTGTACATCTCGGGGGCGAGCTTGTCGGTGGTGTAGCTCCACACGCCGTTCTTGCCCTCGACGAGTTCTGCCACGCCCGGCGCATCGTACTTGCCATAGCCGGGAACCTCGATGGGCTGTGTAGGCAGGAAGTCGCCCGTCACCTCGACCTTGATGGCCTTGGGAGCGTAAAGATTGAACGTCACCGTGCCGTCGGGATTGACGACGGGCGACTGCACGCTGGCACTGTTGAAGAGTTTCTCTTGTGCCGAGGCACCGATGCAGCAGACGGCTGCGAGCGCCAAAGTGATGATGGTCTTTTTCATCTCTATTACCTTATTATTATATTATCTTTTCAACAGGTTCATCTTCGTCTGGGGGTTCAGCACGTTGTGGGCCTTCGTCTGCTGAGCCTTGACAGTAGCCTTGAGCGAGGCCTTGATGTCGGTAGCGGAGGCGGCGACGAGGAACTGGTAATCGCCCTCGGCAACCACCCATGCAGAAGCGGCCTCGTCGTAGGAAGCCAGGTCGGCGGCATTGATCTTGAAGGTCAGCTTCTCGCTCTCGCCAGGCTTCAGGCTCTTGGTCTTGGCGAAGGCCTTCAGCTCCTTGGCGGGCTTGTTGGCAGCCTTCGAGTCGGGAGCGGCAGCGTAGAGTTCCACGACTTCCTTGCCCTCGCGGTCGCCGGTGTTCTTGACAGTGACAGAGATGTCGTAGCCGTCGTCCTTATGGGCTATCCTGGCATCGCTGTACGCGAAGGTGGTGTAGCTCAGGCCATAGCCGAAGGGATAAGAGACGGGAACGTCGAACGAGTCGAAGTAGCGGTAGCCGACGTAGATGTCCTCCTCATATTCGGTATAGTCCACGTTGCGGACGTTGCCCTTCTTGCCCTGGTTGAACATGTCGATGCGCGGGTCTTCGTCGATGGGGAAGTTCTTCGACGAATAGGCATCGGTGAACTTCACGGGCCAAGTCATGGTAAACTTGCCGCTGGGCGACTGCTTGCCGCTGAGCACGTCAACGACGCTGTTGCCACCTTCCTGTCCGGCCTGCCAGGCGCAGAGGATGGCATCGGGCAGGTCTTTCCACGAAGCGGTCTCGATGACACCACCGATGTTCAGCAGCACAACGACCTGCTTGCCGGCCTTGTGATAGACGTCGCAAACCTGCGTGATGAGCTGGCGCTCGGAGTCGCTCAGGTTGAAGTCGGCCACCTTGCGGTCGAGGAACTCGCCAGACAAACGGCCCAGCGTGATGACGGCGATGTCGGAAGCCTCGGCCTGCTTCGCCAGTTCGTCAGCGGAGAAGAGTTTCTCGGCGGGCAGCGGCTGGGGAAGGAACTTCACGAGCATGGCGTTCTTCGGATCCTTCTTGGCCTGTTCCTCGAGGGCGGCCTCAGCCTTCTTCTTGGCATCAGCGATGTAGGTCTCGTAAGCTTTCTTCAGTTCCTCAGAAACGGTATAGCCGCCGTTCTTCATACCGTCGAGCAGCGAGACAACGTAGGCGTGGTTCACATTGCCGGAACCCGTACCGCCGGCGATGAAGTCATAAGACGTAATGCCATAGAGGGCGACGTTCTTCACGTTCGCGGCAAACGGCAAGGCCTTCTCATTCTTCATAAGTACCATACCCTCGGCAGCCGACTGGCGCGTCACGGCAGCATGAGCCTTGAGGTCGGGCTTGTTGCTATACTGATAACCCTGGAAACGCGGACACTTCTCCACGAGGTTCAGGATGCGGGCGACGTTGCGGTCGAGGTCGGCCTCGGCCAGTTTGCCGCTCTTCACGCCGGCGACGATGCTGTCGAACTGCTCATTCTTTCCGGGCTGCAGCATGTCATTGCCAGCCCACATCTGCTTGGCACCGTCCTTGCCGCCAAACCAGTCGGTCATCACCGTGCCCTCGTAGCCCCACTCGTCACGCAGGATGGTCTCAACGAGGTCCTTGCTCTCGCTGGAGTACGTGCCGTTGATGTAGTTGTAGGAGGTCATCACCGTCCAAGGCTTACTCTCCTTGATGGCAATCTCGAAACCTTTCAGGTAGATTTCGCGCAGGGCACGCTGTGAGATGCGGGCATCGGTGTTCATGCGGTTCGTCTCCTGGTTGTTGGCGGCGAAGTGCTTGATACTCGTACCCACGTCGTTCTTCTGTACGCCGGTAATGTAGGCACCAGCGGTCTTGCCTGCCACCACAGGGTCTTCTGAGTAGTACTCGAAGTTGCGGCCGCAGAGCGGGTTACGCATGATATTCAAGGCAGGAGCCAACAGCACGTCGGCACCATATTCCTTCACTTCCTCGCCGATAGCCTGACCGACCTGCTCCACGAGATTCGTGTTCCAAGTCGAGGCGAGCAGGGTACCAATGGGGAAATGGGTACAATAATAAGTGGCAGAGTCGCCTTCGCGCTTGGCATCAATACGCAGTCCGGCAGGACCGTCTGCCAGAACGATGGCTGGGATGCCAAGGGAGTCGAGGGGATAGGTGGTACCTGCGGCACCGGGCACGAGGTTCTTCGTGGCGCCGATGACGGCATTGTCACCGCTGAAGCCTTCCATACCCACACCGATGACGAAGTGGGCCTTGTCTTCGAGCGACAACTTGCTCATCACTTCCTGCTGGTCGATGGTGCTCTTAGTCACTTTGTCGGTAGCGTTACAACCCATAACGAGGGCTGCTATACCGAGCACGTAAAACATAGACTTTTTCATAGGACTTATTTAAATAATAAAGGAGTAAATTCGGAAAGGTAGATGCGCCAGTTGCGCCAGATGTGACCGCCGTCGGTCTCGAGGTAGGTGTACTTGTGCTGCTTCGAGTCGAGGTAGGCACGCAGGTCGTTGTTGTTCTTGATGAGGAAGTCGGTCTTGCCGATGCCAATCCAGAAGAGCTTGGGATTCTTGGCAAACAGGCGGTCGATCTTCCCGTTGCGGTCGGCGTAGATTTCCGGATGACCGTTGGGGTCGGGCTGCTGCTGATCGACGGCAGCAGAGAACAGGCCGATGTAGCCGAAGAGGTCAGGATTGTTGATGGAAACAAAGAGGCTGTGGAAACCGCCCATCGACAGACCGGCAATGGCGCGGTGGGCCTTGTCTTTCTTCACACGGTAGGTCTTCTCGATGAACTTCACCACGTCGGGGAAGGCGGTCTCGAAACTTCCTTCCATCGTCTTGGGCAGCATCATCGTCGGCACGCGGAAACCCTCAGAGGTTTCGCCGGGGCAAGCCTCCTGCGAGATATTGCCGTTGGTCATCACCACCAACATCGGCTCGGCTTTGCCTTGCGCGATGAGGTTGTCGAGAATCTGTGCGGCACGACCGAGCTCGCTCCAAGCATTCTCGTCGCCACCGATGCCGTGCAACAGGTAGAGCACAGGATATTCGCGCTTGCCGCTGGTTTCGTAGCCGGCAGGGGTATAGACCGTCAGGCGGCGCGTGATGCCTGCCGTCGGACTCTCGTACCACACCTTGCTCACCGTTCCGTGAGCCACCTTATTGACTTTATACAAATCGGCTCGTGCGTCACCACCAATGAGCAGTACGCTGAACAGATTGTTGATGTCGCGGATGTTGTAGACATTCAGCGGGTCGATAATCTTCACGCCGTCCACTATTATATTATAGGTATAGAGCTCGGGCTTCAGCGGCGCGGTGGTATAGCTCCACACGCCCTTATCGTCCTTCACCAAATCAACCACACCCGGCATGTCATAGGTATTGCCCTGGTACTCCACTTTCTGCGCCGGCAGCATGTCGCCGGTAATCTGCACTTTCTGCGCCTCGGGGGCAATCAGATTAAACGTCACACTGTTATCGGCATGTACGTCAGGCGATGCCACTTGCGGTCCCTGTCCCCAGTTCAGGTTCTGCTGAGCCTGCGCCGCCATACCCGTCAGGCAGAGGGCAGCCATTACGAATAGTTTTCTCATTGTCTCGCTTTATTTTCAGTTATGATAGGATTATTTCTTCTTCAGGGCCTCGGCAATGATCTCCGCCATACGCCCTACCCCTTTGTCGTTAGGATGGATACCGTCGGGCAATACCAAATCCTCACAGCCCGCAAAGAGCGTATGCAGATCGATGACCTCCAAATCCAGCTTCTTGGCCACCTGCTGCTGGATGGGAATAATGTCGTTGGCAATCACGACATCGCTGATGTCCCACGACGGTTTGAAGGCCGGAATGGGAGTGCAGAGCAGGATGCGGCTCTTGGGAGAGGCGGCACGCATTGCCTTGATCATCTGCTCCAGGTCCTGCTTGAACTCCTTGCCAAACTGCCAGTTCTGGGGTTTGGAATCGTTGGTGCCCAACTTGATGACCACGATGTCGGGCTTGAAGGCCAGCGCGTCTTTCCAGGCCAACTCGTTCATATACGGATAGTCGCCCTTGTTCAACAATGTCCGACCGCTCACGCCGAAGTTTTTCACCCAATAGCCGTTGCCCAGCTTCTTCTGCAACAAAGCCGGATAGCCATACGCCGTCGCCATGTCGATGCCGTGACCATCGGTGATGCTGTTGCCGACACATGCCACGCGAATGGCATCAGGCTGCGGCGCCTGACGGTCCTTCAGCCAATTGCCCAAGTCGGTGAGCAACTGGTCGTGATACTTGAACCAAGGACCGAAGCCGAAGCCGTGGTCGCCCGTCGGATAGACAAACATCGCACAATCGTTACCCGCCTTGCGCATCGCCTTGTAATACTCCAGACCATTGGTCACGAACGGCACCAGGCGGTCGTCGCTGGCCGATATGATGACGGCAGGAGGCGTCAGATGACGGCGCACCACATTGTTCGTCGAGAAGTCGCGCACCAGTTCGGGATTCTTCTGTCCCTCCTCGCCGAGGAAATTGACGCACGACCATTTGTGCGACACCCGCTCGTCCATCGAGATGACCGGATAGAACAGAATGGTGAAGTCGGGACGCACATCGAAGTCGGCATGCGTAGAGATGACCGATGAGAGATGGCCGCCTGCCGAGAATCCCATGATACCGACGTCGTGCGGATTGATAGCCCACACCTTCGCCGAGTCGCGGACGATGCGGAAAGCATTCTCCACGTCACTGATCGGCTTGCTGCGGTCACCCTCCGGCAGCCGGTAGTTCACCACGAAATAAGCAATTCCCTGCCGGTTGAGCCAGTCGGAGGCCAGATAGCCCTCATGACCGTTCGACAGCACGGAATAACCGCCACCCGGAATTCCCACAATCGCCTTACCCGAAGGGGCCTGAGGCAGAAAACAAACCATCTGCGCCTTCCCGTCAGCAGTCAGGTCGAGCGTAAACTTTCTCGCAGTCATTACCGAGCCATCAGACTCGCCTGCCCATGGGCTTTGCGCCTGCATCGTCATCGACAGCAGGGCCAGCCCTAAAATCATCAGTTTCTTCATATTGATTCTGTTCAGTGTTGAAATAATATTGTTAGTTCGTATAATGTTTCGCAAATATACGAAATAATTCCATATATCGCTCGCTCTTTTTCAATTATTTAGTATTTTTGCAGAGAAATAGAGAAAAAAATGCCCATCATCGACATCACATCCCTCCACCACCCTGGCGTGGAAATGTTCAGCACACTGACGGAAGCACAACTGCGAAACCGCATAGAGCCCGAGAAAGGAATCTTCATCGTAGAGAGTCCAAAGGTCATCCGCGTAGCACTGGATGCCGGCTATGAACCCGTGGCACTGCTCTGCGAGCGAAGACACATCGAGGGCGACGCCGCCGACATCATCAGCCGCACCGGTGACATTCCCGTCTATACCGGGACACGCGAACTGCTGGCCGAACTGACGGGCTACACCCTGACACGCGGCGTACTCTGTGCCATGCGACGCCCGACCACGAAGTGCGTCGAAGACATCTGCCGCAATGCTCGCCGCATCGTCGTCATCGACGGCGTCGTCGACACCACGAACATCGGAGCCATCTTCCGCTCTGCTGCCGCACTGGGCATCGATGCCGTCGTGCTGACCACCAATTCATGCGATCCGCTCAACCGCCGAGCCGTCCGCGTATCGATGGGCTCCGTATTCCTCGTACCGTGGACGTGGATAGAGGGCGACGTCCAGCAACTTCGCAACCTCGGTTTCAAAACTGTCGCAATGGCACTTACCGACCGTTCCATCCCCCTCGACTCCCCCATCCTGAAACAAGAACCGAAACTGGCCATCATCATGGGAACCGAGGGCGACGGACTGCCACAGACAACCATTCTTGAAGCCGACTACGTAGTCCGCATCCCCATGTCGCACGGTGTCGACTCCCTCAACGTCGCCGCCGCCTCCGCTGTCGCCTTTTGGGAACTCAGGTGAAATTCACATGAAAAGTTACGAAAAAATAATTAAAAGACTTGGGCATTAGAAAAAATATGCGTAATTTTGTAGCCCGAAATTAGCACAAAATTTTAATCTACGATATGAAGAAACAATTAAAGAAAGTACTCGTGCTAGGTTCGGGTGCCCTTAAAATCGGACAGGCCGGCGAGTTTGACTACTCAGGCTCACAAGCGCTGAAAGCATTGCGTGAGGAAGGTATCTCTTCCGTGTTGGTAAACCCTAACATCGCCACGATCCAGACATCGGAAGGCATCGCCGACAAGGTGTACTTCCAGCCAGTAACTACTCATTTCGTTACGGAAATCATCAAGAAGGAGCGTCCTGACGGCATTCTCCTAGCCTTTGGCGGACAGACCGCACTGAACTGCGGTACGGAACTGTATCAGAAAGGTATATTGAAAGAGTATGGCGTGGAAGTGCTGGGTACCAGCGTCGAGGCTATCATGAATACGGAGGACCGCGACCTCTTCGTAAAGAAACTCGGCGAGGTAGACTTGAAGGTACCCGTTTCTCATGCCGTAGAAAATATGGACGACGCACTGAAGGCTGCCCGTGAGATCGGCTTCCCCATCATGATCCGTTCGGCTTATGCACTGGGCGGTCTGGGTTCAGGTATCTGTCCTGACGAGAAAGCTTTCGTGGAACTGGCTGAGAGTGCCTTCACTTTCGCTCCACAGATTCTGGTGGAAGAGTCGCTGAAGGGATGGAAGGAAATCGAGTTCGAGTGCATCCGCGACGCCAACGATCGTTGCTTCACAGTGGCTTCGATGGAAAACTTCGACCCGCTCGGCATTCATACCGGTGAGTCTATCGTCGTAGCTCCCACCTGTTCGCTCACTGAGGAGCAGGTGAAAATGCTGCAGGAAATCACGATTAAGTGTGTGAAGCATTTAGGCATCATCGGTGAGTGTAACATCCAGTTCGCTTTCAACGCGAAGACCAACGACTACCGCATCATTGAAATCAACGCCCGTCTGAGCCGAAGCTCTGCTCTCGCCTCCAAGGCAACAGGCTATCCCCTCGCCTTCGTGGCAGCGAAGATTGCCCTCGGCTACACCCTCGACCAGATTGGCGAGATGGGTACGACCAGTAGCGCCTATGTGGCCCCGAGCCTCGACTATATGATCTGTAAGATTCCACGTTGGGACCTGACGAAATTCGCCGGTGTGAGCCGTCTGATCGGTTCGAGCATGAAGTCCGTCGGCGAAATCATGTCTATCGGACGCTCGTTCGAAGAGATGATCCAGAAAGGATTGCGTATGATCGGACAAGGCATGCACGGTTTCGTGGGCAATGACCATACGAAGTTCGACAATCTGGAGGACGCATTGTCGAATCCGACAGACCTCCGCATCTTCGCCATTGCCCAGGCTCTGGAGGAAGGCTATACCATCGACCATATCGAGGAACTGACGAAAATTGACAAGTGGTTCCTGGAGCGCCTGAAGCATATCGTAGACTTGAAACACCAGTTGATGGAGTACAATAAAATTGAGGAACTGCCAACCTCATTATTATTAGAGGTTAAGCAGTGCGGCTTCTCCGACTTCCAGATAGCCCGTTTCGTACTGAAACCACAGGGTGGCAATATGGAGAAGGAGAACTTGGCCGTCCGCCAGTATCGTAAGACCAAGGGTATCCTGCCCTCTGTCAAGCGCATCCCAACGGTGGCTTCTGAGCATCCTGAACTGACAAACTACCTGTATTTCACATACACCCATACCCCAGCCTTCGGCACTCCCGACGGCAAACCCTATACGGCTGCCCACGACATCAACTACTACAAGAACGAGAAATCGGTTATCGTGCTGGGGTCCGGTGCCTATCGTATCGGTTCGTCCGTAGAGTTCGACTGGTGTTCGGTGAATGCCATCAATACGGCACGAAAGCTGGGCTATAAGTCCATCATGATCAACTATAACCCCGAGACAGTCTCGACCGACTATGACATGTGCGACCGCCTGTACTTCGACGAGTTGTCGTTGGAGCGTGTGCTGGATGTCATCGACCTGGAGCAGCCACGCGGTGTTATCGTCAGCGTGGGTGGACAGATTCCCAACAACCTCGCCATGAAGCTGTATCGTCAGGGCGTTCCCGTATTGGGTACCAGTCCTGTGAACATCGATCGGGCCGAGAACCGCGACAAGTTCTCTGCCATGCTCGACAAGCTTGGTATCGACCAGCCTCGCTGGCGCGCCCTTACCTCGTTCGAGGATGTGAAGGAATTTGTGGAGGAGGTAGGATATCCCGTTTTAGTACGTCCTTCTTATGTGCTCTCTGGTGCTGCTATGAACGTCTGCTATGACGATGAAGAACTGCACCGCTTCTTGAACATGGCGACGGAGGTCTCGAAAGAATTCCCTGTCGTTATCTCGAAGTTCATGACCGATACCAAGGAGATAGAGTTTGACGCTGTTGCAGACAAGGGAGAAGTCGTCGAGTACGCCATCTCCGAGCATGTAGAGTATGCTGGTGTACACTCTGGTGACGCCACCATGATATTCCCTGCCCAGCACATCTACTTCTCGACCATCCGTCAAATAAAGAAGATTTCTCGCAAGATTGCTGCCGAACTGAACATCAGTGGTCCGTTCAATATCCAGTTCCTGGCTAAGAACCGTGAGGTGAAGGTCATTGAGTGTAACCTCCGTGCCAGCCGTTCGTTCCCCTTCGTATCGAAGATTCTGAAGCGTAACTTCATCGAGACGGCTACGAAGATCATGCTCGACGCTCCTTACCAGAAACCGGAGAAGAGTGAGTTCGACATTGACCGAATCGGTGTGAAAGCATCACAATTCTCGTTTGCCCGCCTGCAGAATGCCGATCCTGTACTGGGTGTGGATATGAGTTCTACAGGTGAGGTTGGCTGTCTAGGTGACGATCTCAACGAGGCGCTGCTCAATGCCCTTATCGCCACCGGTTATCGTCTACCGAAGAAGAGCGTATTGATCTCCAGTGGTGCTGCCAAGGGAAAGGTCAGTCTGCTGGAGCCTGCCAAGCAACTGGTTCAGAAGGGCTATCAGGTATTCGCTACTGGCGGTACTGCCAAATTCTTCAACGAGAACGGTGTAGAGGCTACTGCAGTATGCTGGCCTGACGAGAACGGTGAGAACAACGTCATGGACATGATTGCCAACCACGCTTTCGACCTCATCGTCAATGTTCCGAAGAACCACACCAAGCGTGAGTTGACCAACGGTTACCGCATCCGTCGTGGTGCCATTGACCATAATATCCCATTGATGACGAATGTCCGTCTCGCCAAGGCCTTCATTGAAGCATTCACTGCCATGAAAGAAGAGGACATTAAAATCAAGAGCTGGCAGGAATATAATTCATAGTTAAAAGTTAAGAATTGAAAGTTAGATTTTCTATCCCCCTTATAATCCTGTGCTTGTTATTCTCATTGGGAATGCAAGCACAGGATTCTCCTAATGCCCAACAGGCACGACGGATGTTCAATCAGGCTTACGAGATGGTGTTTGGACCCGAGGGATCCCAGTTGCATTATTCCGTGAATATCATTGGAATTTACAAGACAGAGGGAACCATCTGGACAAAAGGCAAGAAGAGTAAGTTTGTAGACGAGAAATATATCGCATGGAACGACGATGTCACCTATTACCGTTTAGAGCGGAAGAAAAAGACGATCACCGTCTATGATGCCCATTCCGAAGAACGTGACAAGTATGCCGCCAAGTTTAAGTTCACGCCTGACAACTATACCTATAGTATCAAGGACGATCCGAAGAAGGGCTACTATATCACGTTAAAGGCAAAGAAAGGAGTCAAGGGTATCAAGGAGGCCCGTGTCCTGCTGGACCACTATACCCACTACCCTATCAACGTGCGTGTCAAAGTCGGTATCTTCCATACCACCATCAAGATTAGCAATTTCAAGGTGGGAGGCATCACAGACAGCTTCTTCACCTTCCCGAAATCGCAATACCAAAACGGCTACAAATACATCGACAAGCGATAGTTACTCCACGTCAACGTCTGTCTGTTTGATGAAGAGATAGTCGTGCCCTGTCTTTAGGACGTAATAGCCGTCTTCAAGCAATTCGTATTCATCGGCAAGAATCAAACCTTGACGGACGGTACCATATGGGATATACTTGGGACCGTCATCAGCATAATTATCCGTATAAAGAAGAGTTGGAGCATACTTGGCAACGAGTTTAGGTTTACCTTTCCCTTCATACCATGACTGATAGCCTAAATACTTATTATATACCCAGCCCACAATATCATTTTCGATTTTGACCTTGCTCCATCGCTCACCAGACTCCAATAGGATACCACGCCCTAAACCGTGGAAACATAAGGGCAAGGTTCCTAATATCCTTGCCTTACTGGACGGAGCTTCACGTACATTCAAGAAACCATCGTCAGAAGTGGCATAGACCACTATCAGTTCACTAGGAGTTATCAACTTCTGAGACCAACAGACACAACACATCAGGAAAAAACTGAAGAAAAGAATGATTCGCTTCATGGTTATTCGTTTTTTAGTTTATGACGGTGCAAATATAATGATTTATGGGAAAAAATCCAAATTAATTTGGTTTTTATCACTAATATTTGTAACTTTACCCCCATGAAAGAACTGAAAGTCATTATCTATGAGCACACCACAGAGTTACCAAAGATGCCCGACGGTAACTATTTCCACAGTAAGGAACTGATGGAACTCTGTGAACGAACACCACGCCAAAAGCCTTTTATGGCAGTGGTAACAGAAGCTAACGGGACTGTGGTGGCTCATATGTTGGCTATCATGTATTATCGGAGATCATGGATTCCACCTTATATATATATGCACGTCAGGGTGATTGGTGAAGGTGTGTTTCACCTGGCAGACGAGGAGCATCGCAAACAACAAATGTTCGGACTGATGGCAGAGGCCATCACAGAACGAATGCAGAACCGGACACTCTATATTGAGTTCAGTCACCTCTCTCAGAAAATGTTTGGCTACAAGGAACTAAGACGTATGAGATTCTTCCATGTAAAATGGATGAACATCCACAACTCACTGCATTCAAAAACAGCTGAGGAACGTATCACGGAACGGCAGATGAAACGTATTGAGGCTGCACAAGAGCGAGGGGCCGTAACCAAGTTGGTAGAAACAAAAGAGGAATTTCAAGAGTTCTCGAAACTACTGCGCAGACATAATTGGCTGAAACCAAGACGCCATTTGCCGGCAGATACTTTCTTTCAGGGAATGATGGATAGTCAGCGGTGCCGTTTGTTCATTACAAAATATAAAGAAAAAGTGATTGGCTGTTGTGCATGTGTACATTCTGAGGGAGACATGTTTCTCTGGTATTCCGCCTCACGAAGGAAGAGTTATGCAATGCTACACCCGAATGCCGTAACAATATGGAATGCTATCAAACAGGCACAGGAAGAAGGTATGCAGCATTTCCGTTTCGTGGACGTAGGGCTCCCCTTCCGTCGCAATCCATATCGCGACTTCATTCTCAGTTTCGGAGGCAAAGAGGTGACAGGTTTCCGTTGGTTTCGTATCAGCATCCGATGGGTCAATGCGCTCGCCTCATGGTGGTGGAGAGAGTGATGACTATTGGCTATTGCAAATAATAAATTCATTTGTCTTACGTTATTTATAGTGATGAAAAGAAAATATACCATTCTCACTATACTTTTACTGCTCATGGGCAGTACAATGATGCATGCTCAGTCGTTTACCCTCTCTGGAACTGTGAGCGACGAGGAAGGTAATGCTATTGAACTGGCTACTGTAAGTTGTCTTGAACAAGGAGCCGTGACCGTTGCCAACCTAAAGGGTGAATATTCCCTGACCCTAAAGTCGGCTGACTCTGTCGTCGTAAAATTCTCGATGATAGGTTTCCAGACACGTACTCGTGTGCTCCGCAACCCCAAAGGGAAACAGCGTTTGCTTGTTACCCTACACCCTATGAAAGAATTAGACGAGGTGGTAGTGACAGAGAAGCGCCGGCAAACAACGGGAACAGACCAGCTGAACACTAAGGATCTTCGTCAGAATCCCTCTACAACGGGAAATGCTGTAGAAGAACTGGTACAACAACAGGCTGGTGTATCGACACATAATGAATTGTCTAGCCAGTATAATGTGAGAGGAGGCTCTTTCGATGAGAACTCCGTATACATCAACGGAACAGAAATCTATCGTCCCTTGCTTATCCGTAGCGGACAACAAGAGGGACTTTCTGTCATCAACAGCGATATGGTAGAGAAAATCGGTTTCTCTTCCGGTGGTTTTGAAGCGAAATACGGCGACAAGATGTCCAGCGCCTTGGATATCCAATATCGTAAGCCTACTCGGCTGGAAGGAAATCTTCAAGCCTCACTTCTGGGAGGCAGTGTGTTTGTGGGCTATGGTAATAAGAAATTCTCTATGAGTCATGGCGTACGCTATAAAACAAACCGCTATCTCTTAGGGTCGCTAGAGACAAAAGGCGAATACAGACCAAACTTTCTTGACTACCAGACCTATATAACATGGAGTCCTAATAAACGATGGGACTTGGAAGTCATTGGAAACATATCGGAGAACCACTATAATTTTGTACCCAGCGACCGTGAGACCTCTTTCGGTACAATGCAGGAAGTAAAGTCGTTCAAAGTTTACTTCGACGGACAGGAAAAAGATATTTTCCGTACCCTCTTTGGAACAGCCTCTATCACTTATCATCCTACAGAGAAAACGCATGTAAAACTACAGGCAGCAGCGTTCCATACAAAAGAACAAGAGACCTACGATATACAAGGCCAGTATTGGCTGGACGATACACAGACGACGGAAAACCTGGGCGTAGGAACCTATATGGAACATGCCCGAAACTATCTTACCGCCAATGTGGAAAGTATCAAACTGACTGTCAACCATAAGGCAAAGAGACATGACATAGAAGGTGGTTTCACCATGAAATTGGAAAACATCGAGGAGAACGCAAAAGAATATGAGATGCGTGACTCTAGCGGCTATAGTATTCCACATACTGGTGAGAGACTGGATCTCATTTATTCATTGGCTTCAAAAAACAAAATATCATCCACACGCATAGAAGCCTACTTACAAGACACCTACCGTTTCCAGACAGGTAATACAGAAAAACCTAACCTGTGGACACTTAATGTAGGAGTGAGACTTGCCAATTGGAGTTATAACAAAGAAACAATTATCTCACCTCGCCTATCTTTGGCCATGATACCTGGTTTCAATGAGAACATGACTTTCCGTTTGTCAACGGGTATCTATTATCAGGCCCCCTTCTATAAAGAACTGCGTGACACAACAACAATCAACGGAAAGACCATCGTCGCGTTGAACAAGGATATCAAGAGCCAACGTTCTATCCATATTGTCGGGGCCTTTGACTATCGTTTCCGTATGGCGAACCGTCCTTTCCGTTTTACGGCTGAGGCATACTATAAAATCATGGATAACCTCGTACCATATAACGTACAAAACATGAAGGTGGTATATTATGGACAGAATATGGCTAAAGGTTATGCGGCAGGTCTTGACCTAAAGCTCTATGGTGAGTTTGTGCCAGGCACTGACTCCTGGTTAACCTTCTCACTCATGAGTACACGCCAGAAAATTAACGGAATCAGTGTACCACTACCTACCGACCAGCGATGGGGTGTGAATCTCCACTTTACCGACTATTTCCCTGGTACAGAACGATGGAAGATGACCTTGCGACTCGCCTTTGCAGACGGACTTCCCTTCGGACCTCCACACAGAGGATTGGAATACCAACAATTCCGTGCTCCCGCCTACAAACGAGCAGATATCGGTATGAGTTACCTCGCTTATCAGCGCAACGAGGACCGCTCTTCCTTTGGTATTAGGAAAGTTTGGGTAGGTATTGACGGACTGAATATTTTCGGAATTTCAAATGTCAATAGCTACTATTGGGTAACTGATGTGACCAATCATCAATATGCTGTTCCAAACTACCTGACAGGCAGACAAATCAATGGAAAGGTCATTGTCGAGTTTTAATAATCATTAATTATTGATTCTTAATTCTTAGTTCTTAAATAATAATTGTATCTTTGCACTATTATTTATACAATTAATATTATTAACAATATGAAGATTTCACACATTGAGCATCTGGGCATTGCTGTCCAGAGCATTGAAGAGAGCCTGCCGTACTTCGAGAACGTGCTGGGTCTGAAGTGTTATGCCGTCGAAACGGTAGAGGATCAGAAAGTAAAGACCGCCTTTCTGAAGTGTGGTGAGGTGAAACTGGAACTGCTGGAACCGACATCTCCTGAAAGCACTATCCAGAAGTGGCTCGACAAAGGTAACAAGGGTGTTCACCATGTAGCCTTCTGCGTAGAGGATGGTGTTGCCAACGCACTGGCTGAGGTCAGCGAGAAGGGCGTTCGCCTCATCGACGAGAAGCCTCGCAAGGGTGCCGAGAACCTGAACATCGCTTTCCTGCATCCGAAATCAACAGCAGGTATTTTAACTGAACTTTGTGAACATTAATATCATTATGAGCAAGCAATTAGAAAAAATCAAACAACTCATCGAGAAGCGTGAGCAAGCTCGTCTCGGTGGTGGTGAGAAAGCTATACAGAAGCAGCACGACAAAGGAAAGTATACAGCCCGTGAACGTATAGAGATGCTGCTTGACAAAGGTTCCTTCGAAGAGTATGACATGTTCAAGGAGCATCGCTGTCATAACTTCGGCATGGAGAAGAAACAGTTCCTTGGCGACGGTGTCGTTGCAGGTAGTGGTACCATTGACGGACGTCTGGTATTCATCTTTGCACAGGACTTCACCGTTCATGCAGGTTCTTTGTCAGAGACCATGAGTCAGAAGATCTGCAAGGTCATGGATATGGCCATGAAGATGGGCGCTCCTGTCATTGGTATCAACGACTCTGGAGGTGCCCGTATACAGGAAGGAATTAACGCACTGGCCGGTTATGCTGAGATTTTCGAGCGTAACATCCTAGCATCTGGTGTCATTCCACAGATTTCCGGTATCTTTGGTCCCTGTGCAGGTGGCGCCGTTTACTCCCCTGCCCTCACCGACTTCACCCTGATGATGGAAGGTACGTCATATATGTTCCTCACGGGTCCGAAGGTAGTGAAGACCGTTACTGGTGAGGATATTGACCAAGAGCACCTCGGTGGTGCCAGCGTACACGCCTCTAAGAGTGGTGTGACTCACTTCACTGCCAAGACTGAAGAGGAAGCCGTTGAGATGCTAAAGACACTGTTGAGCTATATTCCTTCTAACAACATGGAGTTGGCTCCACGCAAGAAGTGTACAGACCCCATCGACCGTCTGGAGGATTCGCTGAACGAGATTATCCCCGAGAACCCCAACGAGGCTTATGATATGTATAAGGTCATTTCGGCTATCACCGACGACAACGAGTTCTTCGAGGTACAGCCTAAGTTTGCCAAGAACATCATCGTAGGTTTTGCCCGCTTCAATGGTCAGAGTGTGGGTATCGTCGCTAACCAGCCTTCATGCTATGCGGGTGTGCTTGACGTAAACGCTTCTCGTAAGGGTGCCCGCTTCGTACGTTTCTGCGATGCCTTCAATATTCCTATCGTATCATTAGTTGACGTTCCAGGATTCCTGCCAGGTACAGGTCAGGAGTACAACGCTGTTATCCTGCACGGTGCCCAGCTGCTCTACGCTTACGGAGAGGCAACTGTACCCAAGATTACCGTTACCCTGCGTAAGTCATACGGTGGTTCACACATCGTGATGGGTTCTAAGCAACTGCATACCGACCTCAACTACGCTTGGCCTTCTGCCGAGATTGCTGTGATGGGTGCTTCTGGTGCCGCTGCAGTCCTCTACGCCAAAGAAGCCAAGGCCAAGAAAGAGGCTGGTGAGGATGTGAAGGCCTTCATCGCCGAGAAGGAGGAGGAGTACAACGAACTCTTCGCTAATCCTTATCAGGCTGCTAAGTACGGCTATATCGACGATGTCATCGAACCACGCAACACTCGTTTCCGCATCTGTCGTGCTCTTGCTCAGCTGGCTACCAAGCGCGATGCACTGCCGGCCAAGAAACATGGTAATATTCCGATGTAATATAAAGTAATGCTTATGAAGAACGAAGTATATGCAGCCATCGCTATGGCACTTTACGAGTTCAAGGGCAATAACGTCCACGACAAAGAACCTGGCATCATCACGATTCAGGAGAAACAGACGCAGTGGAACGGCTATGCCCAGACAATGACAGAACATCCATAAAAATGAACTTATATGAAAAAGGAATATAAATATACCATTAATGGTAACCAATATGAGGTTACTATTGGCGATATCGCAGAAAACACAGCGACCGTCACCGTGAATGGCGAGGAGTACAAAGTGGAAATGGAACCAGAGCCTGTAGAGGAGAAGAAAGTAGTGGTGCGCAAACCTGCTGCAGCAGAAAGCGCAGAAAGTTCCGAGAGCTCCGAGGCTTCTGCCAATATCAATACGAATAATGCTATCAAGGCTCCTCTGCCTGGTGTCATCACAGAGATTTGCGTCAATGTTGGCGACGAGGTGAATGCTGGCGATACCGTTCTCGTATTGGAAGCTATGAAGATGGCCAACAATATCGAGGCAGAGAAGGCTGGTAAAATTACCGCTATCTGTGTAAAACCCGGACAGACCGTCATGGAAGACGATGCACTGGTCGTTATAGAATAAGCTAATAGCTAACAGCAATAAATAAGCCGCTCTTTGTTGAGCGGCTTATTTGTTATATTATAGCTTATTACCTTCTTTCGGAAACAGCACGCGAGGCTTGAACTGTTTCGCCTCTTCAAAATCCATCATAGCATAAGATATGATGATAATGACATCACCAACCTGTACTCTACGGGCTGCAGCACCATTCAGACAGATACATCCGCTACCGCGTTCTCCTTTGATAATATAAGTCTCAAAACGCTCACCGTTATTGTTATCCAAAACCTGAACCTTCTCACCAGCTATCAGATTGGCAGCATCCATCAAGTCCTCGTCGATGGTAATGCTACCCATATAGTTAAGGTTGGCTTCCGTTACAGTCACACAATGGATTTTCGACTTCAGAACTTCTATCATCATGCCTCTTTGTATTTGATATGATCTATTAAACGTATCGGAGTCTTACCGCAATAGACAGTAATACATCCCACGACATACGGAGAATCTTCCCAGTTGTCTATATCTTGCAAAGTGTTTCCATCAACAATGGAGAAGTATTCCACATCCAGTCCATCCACATTGTTAATGTCTTTTACGACTTTATCATGCGTCTCCTTAACCGTATGATTCTTAGCATATTTCAGACTTCCACTTAATGCTTTATAGATAGTCGGAGCAATAGCTCTTTCCTCTGGTGCCAACAACGTATTACGTGAACTCTTGGCCAGTCCGTCCTTGTCACGAACGATGTCGCACTCCACAATCTGAACAGGGATACCCAGATGGCGTACCATTGCCTTCACGACAGCAATCTGTTGCCAGTCTTTCTCACCAAAATAAGCACGAGTGGGTTTCACAATATAGAACAATCGGCTTACAACTTGACAGACACCATTGAAATGTCCCGGACGATGTGCACCCTCCATAACAGTTGACACGGGAGGATATTCAAACTGACGGGTGTCTGGTGTTGGATACATCTCCTCCACACTGGGAGCCAACACGTAGTCTGCACCACACTGGTCCAGCAACTCACAATCTGCATCCAGTGTACGAGGATAGTTCTTCAAGTCATTTTTGTCGTTAAACTGTGTCGGATTGACAAATACCGACACGACCGTTATCCCATTTTCTGCCACACTACGTCTCACCAAAGAGGCATGTCCTTCATGCAGTGCGCCCATAGTAGGTACAAGACCTATTTCTTTTCCTTGCTTGCGGTCTTCAAAAAGTTGATTCTGAAGATCCACAATCTTATTGAATACTTTCATCTTTCTTTGGTTCGTATATACAAATCGGGTGCAAAATAACAACATTTTTATCAAATAAGGAAAAAATATCGTAAAAATATGCCAAATTCGTGACTAAAAATCCTTAAATGTGCACGATTCTGCGGTTTTGTGAATTATTTTTCGTACCTTTGCACAGGTAAAACATATCGATATGGCAAAGAAGATTCTGTTCATAAACCAAGAAATCGTTCCTTATGTACCTGACAGTGAACTCTCACTGATGGGTAAGGCTCTCCCACAAGTCATGCAGGAGAACGGCCACGAAATTCGTACATTTATGCCCAAATGGGGAACAATCAACGAACGACGTGGACAATTACATGAGGTGATTCGTCTCTCAGGAATGAACTTAATCATCGACGATACGGATCATCCTTTGATTATCAAGGTTGCATCCATTGCCCAAACCCGTATTCAGGTGTATTTTATCGACAATGATGACTATTTCTCCAAACGGCAGATGACTGTTGATGAAAAAGGAGAAGACTATTCTGACAACGGAGAACGTGCAATATTCTTTGCACGTGGCGTATTGGAAACCGTAAAAAAATTACGTTGGGTACCAGATATCATTCACGTTCAAGGATGGATGGGAGCTGTTGTTCCTCTATACATAAAGACAGCCTACCATGAAGAGCCTTCTTTTGCTAACACTAAGGTCATCACTTCACTCTTCCCCAGAAGTCTTAACTCTGTACTCAGCGCAAATTTCAAACAATGCATAGAGTTCCGAGAAGCAAAAGCCGATTTGTTGAAAAAATATAACGACAGTTTTGATTTTGAAGAGTTAGGAAAACTTGCTATAGACTATAGCGATGGTGTAATTGCCGCCCATAAAGATATAAATGAAGATTTGCTGAAATATGCAAAAACGAACAATATTCCCGTTTTAGATTATCCCGGTGAGGAATTCGGTTCCGCATATGAGACTTTCTATAACCAGATTTGTAAAGAATAATATATAGGATAATAATCATTAAGATTCAAAGACTTCAATGATGAGAAAAATGCTACTGACAGGGATTGTAACTTCTTTGATGTTTACAATCTCTTCATGTGATGAAGATACCGCAGGAATCGGCAAATCCCTCACAAGTAATGTAGACCTGTTTGCCATTGTTCCAGACACTTTTGATGTAACATCACGTTCCATAGCCGTTGATGCAGTTCTTTCACAAAGTATATATAGTTATCTGGGGCGTATTAAAGATCCCGAGACCAGTGCCTATATCACTTCAGACTATATGACACAATTTGCTACATTGGAAAACGCCGTTGACAGCATTTTCTATCCCAAAGAGGATGTAGTTAGTATTAAAGACGGTGAAGTTGTTGCCGATTCATGTGCTCTTTCTATCATACTGAACAATTTCACGGGAGACTCTTTGGCTACTATGAAAATGACTATGTATGAGTTAGACAGGCCAATAGAGGAAGGTAAATTATACTATACGGATTTTGATCCCGAGGCAGAAGGTTATATTAGAGCCGACGGACTTCAGCATAACATCGTCTATAGTGTCACCGATATGCAACAAAACGACAGCGTAAGAAATGCAAATAAATCTAACCTGTCTGTCAGGGTTTTATTGGATATGCCATATAAAGACAAGAATAATAAAGTGTATGACAATTATGGAACATACTTAATGCGTACATATTATGAGCATCCTGAATATTTCAAGAACTCATACACCTTTACTAAGAATGTCTGCCCAGGCTTCTATTTTAAGACAACTGACGGTGTTGGAGTTATGGCAGAAATATCAACGACACGCCTTGCTGTTTATTATCGGTTCATGAAAGACAATGTGCTCTATCTTGACAATTCCGTATTTTACAGTACTGAGGAAGTTTTACAAACTACCCATATCAGCAATGATAAAAATCGAATCGAAGAGATGGCAAAAGAAACAGAGTGGACATATCTGAAAACACCAGCAGGAATCTATACAGAAGTAACACTTCCTGTTGATGAGATTAAAATGGGCCACGAGAATGACACAATCACCTCTGCAAAAGTGATATTCCATAAGATGAATGACAAAACAGAATTGGCTGGAGAGTTACTGAAAGACCCATCTACGCTGTTGATGGTTGAAAGAGACAGCGTTATTAATTTCTTTGAGCGCCATAAACTCCCAGACAATGTAACGTCTTATTTAGCAAACTTGAGTACTTCCTACAACTCATACACATTCGGAAATATTTCTGCATTAATCAACTACATGTATTTGAAGAAGAAAGAAGGTGGAGCTAACTATACGATTGAGCATCCTAATTGGAATAAAGTAGTCCTCATTCCTGTAAAGACTACGACGACGACATCTACATCATATTATTCTACATCTTCTTCTATTAGTGCTGTAAATAATGAAATGTCTATTACCAGTTCACGTTTAGTTGGAGGACCTAATAATCAACATGATCCTATTAGGATAAGCGTGATATATAACAAGAGTAGATAAAATATGGCAGACAATTTTCTAGAAAGGCATTACGAAGAATACGAAATCCGGAAAAAAGCCTATCTACGAAAAAAGAAACATTTACCCATAAAGCATCGTCTTCCAGAACGACCGGAAGATGATGCTCTTTAATCTCCCTTATTTTACAATTGTATACTTGGCAAACTTCAATAGCAACTGTTTAGTTCCTGCATTCTTAAATACGACAGTCGCTTTCTGGTTTTCACCATTCCCTTCTACTTTAATAACCGTTCCAATTCCGAAACGCTGATGCTCAATCACATTACCTTCTTTCAGGCCAATATTACCTATTGCTGATTGCGGTAAAGGAGATTCGTGTCGTACAGGAATAAGACGAGGTTTGGGGTCTGCCATAAACTGCGTTGCCACAGGTCTGGAGTTCTGCATCCGCGAAACAGGACGACTTTGTATCTTTAAGGATTCATAACCTCCTCTCCCCGACTCCACATGAAGTAAACCAGGATCAATGTCCTTGATAAAACGAGAAGGTGTATCATACTCCATTCTACCATAGCGCCAACGATTCTGTGCACATGTCAATATACATCTTCTCTCTGCCCGAGTAATTGCGACATATAACAAACGACGTTCCTCCTCTAAATCACGCATAGAATTGGTACACATTGGAGAAGGGAAAATATTCTCTTCCAACCCGACAATAAAGACTGTAGGGAACTCCAGACCTTTTGCACTATGAATCGTCATTAACGTTACCTTGTCATTTTCCTCCCCATTATCACTGTCAAGATCTGTCAATAACGCAACTTCCTGCAAGAAATCTCCTAGGGAAATCATTTCTCCCATATCCTCCTCTTTCCGGCTTTCCACAAAATCCTGCATTCCCCCCAAAAACTCTTCTAGATTTTCCTGACGTGACAAGTCTTCCGGATTATTTGAACTATAGATATCACGACTAATACCACTTTCCATAATGATAGCATGACCTAGTTCATAGGCATCTTCTTTATCAAGACGTCCCATCCACCCTTCTATTAATTGACGAAAGGCTTCTAGCTTTGTTTCTGTTCCCTTCGAAACATTAAGATGGAAGAGCATTGGCTGACTAATGACAGTCCACAACCCCACCCCATGAGTATTGGCAATTTCTACAATTTTGGCAACAGTCGTATCACCAATGCCTCTTGAAGGATAGTTAATAATACGACGTAAAGCCTCCTCATCATTGGGGTTTGACACCACACGGAAGTATGCTATTACATCCTTAATCTCCTTTCGTTGGTAGAAGCTCATACCTCCATATATACGATATGGAATACCATCTTTTCGCATCTGTTCCTCAAACGAACGACTCTGTGAATTAGTACGATACAATATCGCAAAATCACTATATCGACAATTGTCTTTTCGTTTGATGCGTTGAATATCATTACATACAATGATTGCCTCCTCCTTATCACTATATCCTGGTTTCAACGTGAGTTTTTCCCCATGCTCTTTCTCACTGAACACATCCTTTGGTATTTGGCGCTCATTATGGCGAATCAAGCTATTTGCAGCTTTGACTATCAATTGGGTTGAACGATAATTCTGTTCCAGCTTAAAGAGTCTTGCTCCATCATATTCCTTTTGGAAATTCAAAATATTATCAACATTCGCACCACGGAAACTATATATACTTTGTGCATCATCACCAACCACACATACATGTCCGTGCTCTTTTGTGAGTAAAAGTACTATTTCTTGTTGAGCATAGTTCGTATCCTGATACTCATCTACCAAAACATACTTGAAACTATCAATATATTTCTGCCTGACTTCCTTATAATTCTTCAACAATATATATGTATACACTAACAAATCGTCAAAGTCCATCGCATTTGCCTGTTTACAGCGCTCGCTATACCTTATATAGATATCCTTCACTGATGGGCACTTACGTTGAACATCATCTCTAGCCCAAGCACTCTGTGCATATGCCTGAGGAAGCAACAGATGATTCTTCGCCATTGATATACGGTCAGCGACTCCGGCAGGCTTGTAGACTTTATCGTCCAACCGCATCTCTTTAATGATACTTTTCACCAAAGAACGCGAATCACTTTGATCATAAATGGTGAAATTAGATTGAAAACCTAATAACTGTCCCTCAATTCTTAATAGTCGTGCAAATACAGAATGAAATGTACCCATCTGAAGATAACGGGCACGTTCCGCCCCCACCAGACGACCAATACGCTCCTTCATTTCTCTTGCAGCTTTATTTGTAAAGGTCAGTGCAAGAATATTCCATGGATTAATTCCCTGTTGTAATAAATAGGCTATTTTATAAGTCAGCACACGAGTTTTACCCGAACCAGCACCAGCTATCACCAGTTGCGGTCCGTCACAATAAACAACAGCTTCACGCTGACCGTCATTCAGTTGCTCTAAGAGATTTTCATTCATCATCGTCATCATTTTGATAGAATGAGCCCTCGATTCGCATCGGGGGCTCATAACAACACAAACACAAAATAACTCAGTCAATAATGACTGGTTATACGTTCTACTATTGAATACCTTCCTCGCGTAATTTCTTCTGCCAGTTCCAGGCACTCTTTAGTGTATCTTCGAGAGATGTTTCAGCTTTCCATCCAAGTACCTTATTTGCTTTTTCAGGATTTGCCCAAACCTTTTCAATATCACCAGCACGACGGGGAGCAAATGTCCAATTAAGTTTCACACCCGTTGCTTTTTGGAAAGCATCCACGATTTCTTTAGTAGTACAGCCATGTCCCGTTCCCACATTAAATACTTCCAACTTATCACTATCAGTATCAAGAACACGCCCCATGGCCTTTACATGGGCCTTAGCCAAATCAACCACATAAATATAATCACGGATACAGGTACCGTCAGGAGTATTATAATCATTGCCAAACACCTTTAGCTGTTCCCTTATACCCATAGCAGTCTGTGTGACATAAGGAATCAAGTTCATCGGAACCCCATTAGGCAACTCACCGATAATAGCAGAAGGATGAGAACCTATCGGATTAAAATAACGCAACAGTATAGCTTTAATCGGAGCTCCACTATTGATGTCGTCACGAATAATCTCCTCATTGATTTGCTTAGTATTACCATATGGGCTCTCTGCTGGTTTCACTGGAGCATCCTCCGTTACAGGAAGATTCTCCGGATCTGGCTGACCATATACCGTACAACTGGACGAGAAGATGATACCCTTTACACCATATTTGGGCATTAACTCCAACAGGTTTACCAAGCTAACGATATTATTCCGATAATAAAGCAATGGTTTTTCCACACTTTCACCTACAGCCTTGGAAGCGGCAAAATGAATAACGCCTTCGATATCAGGATATTTCCTAAAAACGCCATCCATAGCTTCCATATCGCAACAGTCTACTTTTTCAAAAGCAGGACGAATACCTGTTATTTTCTCAATACCATCGACAACGTTCTCATTGGAATTCGAAAGATTATCAATGATAACTACTTTATAACCGGCATTCTGTAATTCTACGGTAGTATGGCTTCCTATGAAACCTGTTCCACCCGTAACAAGTATAGTCTGTTTCATTATAATTTATGAATTTTATTCGTCTTTCTTTAATGGTATCAAAACGCTGAAAGTGGAACCTTCTCCCAATACAGATTCAACCATCGCATCACCTCCGTTCTTACGCGCAAAATCCTGACAGAGCTGAAGACCAAGTCCAGAACCTTCCTCGCCACCTGTACCATATGTTGTCTCTCCTTTATGGAAAATCGTATCCAAACGGTCTTCTGCAATACCTACGCCATGGTCACGAACACTGATTTTGGCAAAATCGCCTTCACGCTTATAAAAGACCTCGATTCCTTTGTCTTCAGGAGTAAATTTGATTGCATTAGAGATAAAGTTCCTGATAATGGTCTTAATCATATCATTATCAGCATGTACTATTAGTTTCTCATCACCAGGCAGGAACTGCAGTTTGATTTTCTTCATTTCTGCAATCATCATAAAGATATCTACTACACCTGGGACAATGTCATCCAAATCAATATCCTGATATACCACATTCAGTCGTCCTGTCTGACTCTTCGTCCATTTCAACAGGTTATCCAACAAATCATGTGTTTCCTCCGATTCCCGATTAGCCTTATCAAGTAGTCCGAAAATCTCCTCTCCTACTGTTTCTGGCGAAACCACATTCACGGCAAGGTTCAACACCATACGAATGGAAGCCATCGGTGAACGCAAGTCATGAGCTATTACCGAGTACATCTTGTCTCGGTTAGAGATAGTTCTCTTCAACTCCTCGTTCTGCCTAACGATAATACGCTTAGCAGCAACCAGACTAATCTGGTGCATCACACGCATCACCAACTCTTCTTTATTAAAAGGCTTTGTCAGGAAATCGTTGGCACCAACCTGGAAACCATGTACCAAATCACTAGGATTATTCAGAGCTGTCAGGAAAATGATAGGAATATCAAGCGTTTCCGGATCCTTTTTCAAAATGACAGCAGTATCAAAGCCACTAATGTCCGGCATCATCACATCCAGAAGGATTAAATCCGGATGTTCCTTTTTTGCTTGTTCTATGCATGTGTTTCCATTGGAAGCCGTACACACCTGGAATTTCTCATTAGTCAGCAATATCTTAAGCAACAAGACGTTGCTCACCACATCATCCACGATAAGTATTTTGTAGTCACTTCGGTTTATCTTAGATTCAAAGGTATCGCCAAATTCCATTTTATTTGCAGTTCATTAGTTATTTATCTGCAAAAGTAGCAAATATTTGGCGAATCGCCAAATATTTGCCAAATTATTTACCGATACTCTTTCCACGATTTGATACCTATCTCGTCTAATCTGACCGTACAGAAAGCCTGAATAAATGCAGAAGCGAGTCGACTATTGGTTATCAAAGGAACATTTAAGTCTATGGCTGCTCGACGAATCTTATAACCATTTGTCAATTCATGTGTGGTAAGATTCTTAGGAATATTCACTACCATATCTATCTTGTGCTCATGCAACAAACTAAGTGCCTGCGGGTGTTGATCGGGGTCACTGGGCCAATGTACAAGCGTATTCTGAACCCCATTATCTTCTAGATATTTCGACGTTCCGCCAGTGGCATAGAGTTCGTAACCATGCTCAACTAACATACGGGCAGCATCCAACATCTCCGCTTTTTGTTTTGCACTACCTGTTGAAAGCAATACTGTCTTCTTGGGGATGCGATGTCCTACACTCAACATCGACTTCAACAAAGCTGTAGAGGTATTATCACCCAAACAGCCGACTTCACCCGTAGAAGCCATATCTACACCCAACACGGGGTCTGCTTTCTGCAAGCGATTAAAAGAGAATTGACTTGCTTTAATTCCCACATAATCAAGGTCAAACAGGTTCTTATGCGGTTTCTCCACGGGAAGTCCAAGCATGACTTTCGTGGCAAGTTCTATCATATTCAATTTTAACACCTTTGATACAAAGGGGAAAGAACGTGAGGCACGTAAATTACACTCAATAACAAGAATATCATTGTCACGTGCCATAAATTGGATGTTGAAAGGTCCATTGATATGCAACGCCTTCGCTATCTGTCTGCTGATACGCTTGATACGGCGCACCGTCTCCACATAAAGTTTCTGAGGTGGAAATTGTATAGTGGCATCCCCTGAATGAACACCGGCAAACTCAATATGTTCTGAGATTGCATATGCAAGAATCTCACCATCCTTTGCCACAGCATCCATCTCTATCTCCTTGGCATTCTCAATAAACTTTGAGACCACAACAGGATGATCTTCACTCACATTTGCAGCAAGTTGCAGGAAACGTTCTAATTCCTCCTTGTTAGAACAGACATTCATGGCAGCACCACTCAAGACATAGGAAGGACGTACCAAGACAGGAAATCCTACGCGCTCCACAAAGGCATCAATATCCTGCATAGAAGTCAAGGCGCTCCATTCCGGCTGGTTAACTCCTATCTCATTCAACATTTGCGAGAATTTCGCACGGTCCTCCGCACCATCGATATCCTGTGCCGACGTACCAAGAATCGAGACATGTTGCTCATCCAGTGCCATGGCAAGATTATTAGGTATCTGACCACCTGTTGATACGATGACACCATGTGGCTGTTCCATATCGATGATATCCATGACACGTTCAAAAGTCAACTCATCAAAATACAGACGGTCACACATATCATAATCTGTTGACACCGTCTCAGGATTGTAGTTGATCATGACACTCCTCCACCCTTCCTTACGGATGGTGTTCAATGCCTGCACACCACACCAGTCAAACTCTACGCTCGATCCAATACGATAGGCACCAGAGCCAAGGACAATAATCGTTTTCCCATCCTTTTCAAAAGGTATATCACTGTCCGTTCCTTTATACGTGACATACAGGTAGTTCGTCTGTGCAGGATACTCCGCAGCCAGCGTATCTATCTGTTTGACAACAGGAAGAATTCCCATTTCCTTACGTATACGACGTACTTCCAGCATCGCCTTATGCATATTCCCTTTTTCATCCTCCATGCCAATGGCTCGAGCTATCTGAAAGTCTGTGAATCCATATTCCTTGGCCGTTCGCAACAGGTCTTCCGTCAGGGCATCCTTATGGGTCTTCTTCAATGCCTCATCAATGTCAATAATATGCTTCAACTTATACAGGAACCACTTGTCTATCTTCGTCAGCTCATGGATACGTTCTATATCATATTGAGGCAGATGCATGGCTTTTGAAATGACAAAGATACGTTTGTCTGTAGGCTCACGAAGGGCAGCGTCCACATCGGCAATTGACAGTTCCTTATTCTCGACAAACCCATGCATACCCTGCCCGATCATACGGAGTCCTTTCTGGATAGCCTCTTCAAAGGTACGACCGATAGCCATCACTTCACCCACAGACTTCATGGAAGATCCTAGTTCTTTGTCTACACCATGAAATTTGGAAAGGTCCCAACGGGGAATCTTACATACCACATAGTCAAGAGCCGGCTCAAAGAAAGCAGAGGTTGTCTTCGTCACAGAGTTTTTCAATTCAAAAAGACCATATCCCATACCTAACTTCGCAGCCACAAAAGCCAAAGGATAGCCTGTCGCCTTGGAGGCAAGAGCCGAAGAACGGCTCAATCGGGCATTGACCTCAATGACACGATAGTCTTCTGACTGAGGGTCGAATGCATATTGGACGTTACATTCTCCCACAATACCGATATGACGGATAATCTTGATGGCAAGGGCACGCAGTTTATGGTATTCTGAATTAGTCAGTGTCTGAGAAGGAGCAACGACAATCGACTCTCCGGTATGAATACCCAGCGGGTCGAAATTCTCCATATTACAGACTGTAATACAATTGTCATAACGGTCACGAACCACTTCATATTCTATCTCTTTCCATCCCTTCAGTGATTTCTCTACCAACACCTGCGGAGAGAACGAGAAAGCTTTCTCTGCCAGTTTATTAAGTTCCTCCTCATTATCACAGAAGCCAGAACCCAGACCGCCTAATGCATAGGCTGCGCGGATAATCACAGGATATCCTAAATCCTTAGCCGCCTGACGAGCCTGTTCTATCGTCTCACAAGCCTCACTCTTGATCGTCTTAACATCAATCTCATTGAGTTTCTCCACAAAGAGTTCACGGTCTTCAGTATCCATGATAGCCTGTACTGGGGTACCCAACACCTTGACATGATACTTCTCCAACACGCCACTCTTATAGAGTTCAACGCCACAATTCAAGGCCGTCTGACCGCCAAAGGAAAGCAAGATGCCGTCCGGACGTTCCTTCTCTATGACACGTTCCACGAAATATGGTTGTACTGGCAGGAAATACACCTCGTCGGCGACACCCTCGGAAGTCTGCACCGTTGCAATATTCGGGTTGATGAGTATTGTCTTTACACCCTCTTCACGTAATGCCTTTAATGCCTGAGATCCTGAGTAGTCAAACTCACCAGCCTCACCGATTTTCAATGCACCAGAACCAAGTAACAGGACTTTCTTAATATTCTCGTATTTCATCTTACAATGCTTCTATAAAACGATCAAACATAAATTCTGTATCAACGGGGCCAGAACAAGCTTCTGGATGGAACTGACTACTGAACCACGGATTGGTCTGATGACGGATGCCTTCATTCGAACCGTCATTCATGTTCACGAACAACTCCCTCCATTCCTTTCCAAGAGTTGCAGCATCCACAGCATAGCCATGATTCTGACTGGTCACATAACAGCGATTGGTACCCACCTCACGTACTGGTTGATTATGGGAACGATGCCCGTATTTCAACTTATAGATTTGTGCGCCTCCGGCCTTGGCGAGCAACTGGTTACCCATACAGATTCCACAGATGGGTTTACGACTCTGTGACATCTGCTTACGAATAATATTCACCGCATCCTCACACATATCAGGGTCACCAGGACCATTGGCAAGGAAGAGACCGTCGAATTCCATCTGCGTATAGTCATAATTCCAAGGAACACGGATGACCTCTACGCCACGGTTTATCAGACAACGGATAATATTCGCTTTCACGCCGCAATCGACAAGTACGACTTTCTTTCCTGCACCTTCATTATAATGGATAATCTCCTTGCAGGACACACGGTCAACCCAATTGATACTTCCATAGTCAGGGTATTCATTGTTCTCAGAGTCCTCCGAGAACACCAGTCTACCCATCATCACGCCATGCTCACGAAGCACCTTTGTCAATTGGCGTGTATCAATACCTGTCACACCAGGAACCTTCTCGCGCTTCAACCAGTCACCAAGACTCTCACAGGCATTCCAATGACTGTACTGCTCACTGTAATCACTGACGATAATGGCTGAGGCATAAATCTTGTCACTCTCCATAAAGGTAGGCAAACCGTTTTCCTCTATAGAGAAGCGAGGCACACCATAGTTTCCTACCAGCGGATAAGTCAGCGTCATCAACTGTCCCGCATACGAGGGATCCGTCAACGACTCCGGATATCCCATCATTGCCGTATTGAAAACGACCTCACCGGCAACAGGAGCATCATAGCCAAATGACTTCCCCTTAAATCTTGTTCCGTCCTCCAGGACTAATGTTACATCTTTCATTATATCTTGTTTAGTATTCTATTTTCAAAAAGAAGGGCGAAACGTCAATGACGAATCGCCCTGTATATCATTCAACGGTAACGCTCTTAGCAAGGTTCCTTGGTTGATCGACATTCAGACCTTTGCAAACAGCAACGTGATAAGCAAGCATCTGCAGTGGTATCGTTGCCAATAACGGTTCCAGACACTCTATCGTATCTGGCAGTGCGATCACCTCATCGGCTATCCGACTGATGGTGTCGTCACCCTGACTGACCACAGCAATGACCTTACCCTTACGCGCCTTCACCTCCTGGATGTTCGAAAGCACCTTCTCATACATTCCGTTATGGGTAGCAATGACAACCACTGGCATATCAGAGTCTATCAAGGCAATCGGTCCATGTTTCATTTCTGCTGCCGGATAACCCTCTGCATGAATATAGGAAATCTCCTTCAACTTCAAGGCGCCCTCCAAGGCAACAGGATAACTGAAGCCGCGTCCCAGATACAGGAAGTTGCGTGCATAGGTGAAGGTGCGGCTCAGATCGGCAATGCGGTCATTCTGTTTCAACACCTCTTTAATCTTAGCAGGAATCTCATGCAACTCCTTCACGATATGCATATAGTTCTCGTTGGAAATCGTTCCCTTCTCCTTCGCCAAGGCAAGGGCAAGCATTGTCAATACCGTTACCTGTCCAGTAAATGCCTTTGTAGAGGCGACACCAATTTCCGGTCCTACATGAATATAGGAACCCGTGTCTGTAGCACGGGGGATACTCGAGCCGATGGCATTGCAGATACCATAGATAAAGGCACCGGCTTCCTTAGCCAGTTGTACGGCAGCCAGCGTATCCGCTGTCTCACCACTCTGCGAAATAGCAATAACCACATCCTCTTTGGTAATGACAGGATTACGATAACGGAACTCTGAGGCATATTCCACTTCCACAGGAATCCTGCAGAACTGTTCTATCATCTGCTTACCTATCAAACCGGCATGCCATGAAGTACCACAGGCAACAATGATGAAACGCTTGGCATTCAACAACTGCTGCTTATAGTCGATGACTGCAGAGAGTACGACATTATCCGTATCCACGTTGACACGTCCTCGCATACAGTTTGTCAGGCAATCCGGCTGTTCGAAAATCTCCTTCAGCATAAAGTGAGCAAAACCGCCCTTCTCTAACTGACCAAGATTAATATCCACCTTCTTGACGGCCAATTCCTGTTCCTCACCTAAGATACTGACGACCTTCAGTTCCTCTCCTTTTCGAAGTACGGCAATGTTTCCGTCTTCCAGATACACCACCTTATCCGTGTATTCCACGATGGGACTGGCATCAGAACCAAGGAAGAATTCATCATCTCCGATACCCACTACCAGCGGACTCTGCTTGCGGGCAGCAATAATCTGGTCAGGCTGACGCTTGTCAATAATAGCAATGGCATAGGCACCAATCACCTGGTACAATGCCACCTGAACAGCAGTCAACAGGTCAAGATTTTTACGCTCCATGATATACTCCACCAGCTGCACCAGCACTTCGGTGTCAGTATCAGAACGGAACGAAACCCCTTTCGCCTGCAACTTCTCTTTCAAGTCGGCATAGTTCTCTATGATACCATTATGGATAATTGCCAGATTCTTCGATTGCGAATAGTGTGGATGCGCATTCACTGCAGAAGGTTCTCCATGCGTTGCCCAACGTGTATGGGCAATACCTACAGAACCACTGACGTTCTTGTCATTACAATAATCTACCAGATTATCAACCTTTCCCTTTGCCTTACAGACATTCAATTCACCATTATCGTTGATAAGGGCAACACCGGCAGAGTCGTAGCCACGATACTCCAGTCGGCGTAATCCTTTAATCAAGATAGGGAAGGCCTCTTTTTGTCCAATATACCCTACTATTCCACACATGGTCTTTCTCTCTTTTTAAGTATGTTTGTGTTGTTGTCTTATTCCTTTATTTTGGCAGATAGCGTATCGTCAGCGTCGGCTTGTAGGTGTTTTCTAAGATGACTGAGATAATGCCGTCTGAGGCATCAAAGTTAGCTATCTTGTGATCGTCCTTCAACAACGGACAGTCAGGCCATGCACCGAGTTCCTTCTCCAAGCCGTCACGCATCTCTTGCCACATACGACGTGTACTATCATTCGACGACAAAGTGTATTGTTCCTGTACGGCTGCCAACTTCTGTCCTGCGAAAGCTACCAGAACCCTGTATTTCTGCTGTGTACTGGCAAAGACCACTGTTCGGCCGCTGTCAGAGGCAGCACTATCAACAGCAAAGCCACGAGCCTTCATGGAATCCACAAACTGAGACGTAGACATTGCCAATGATAATCCACGGTAGTTGAATGGTTTTTCCTGTTTGGAACAGGCTATCACCAGCATCAATGATACCAATAAAAATACTGTCTTTTTCATCACGTTTGGCTTTTGGACGGTGCAAAGGTAGTGCTTTTCTACGAAACACGCAAATTTTACACCCAATTCTTCTAATCTCTCTTTCCGAAAATACGAAGCAGGTAGATAAACAGGTTGATGAAGTCAAGATAGAGCGAGAGGGCACCCAGAAGTGCGTATTTCTGTGCTGTCTCCCCTGCATCCGGTGCCTCCATGAGCATCTGTTTGATCTTCTGGGAGTCGTATGCGGTCAGTCCTACGAAAATCAAGACACCAGCATAGCTCAGGATTAGGTCGAAGCCAGTACTCTTCACAAAGAATACATTCACCAAGGTAGCAATGATAATACCTATCAGTCCCATCAGCAAATACTTGCCCAGCGACGACAAGTCGGTCTTCGTGGTGTATCCTATCAACGCCATGGCCGCAAAGGTACCTGCCGTGATAAAGAATACGGTAGCGATGGAAGAGGCGGTATATGCCAGGAAGATATACGACATCAGCGCACCGTTGATGACGGAATACAGCACAAACATCAAGGTGGCGGTACTCAGTGATAACTTATTGATAGCCGCACTCACTCCAATGACCAGTCCGAACTCAGCAATAATCAGTCCCCAGAACAGAATCTGGTTGCTATAGATTGCCTGAAGGATGCCAGGACTGGAAGCGACGGCATAGGCCGTGAAACCGGTAATCGCCAGTGCCAGTGTCATCCATACATATACTTTACGCATCAATACGGGAAATGCAGCAGAGACATCCCATTGTCTCTCGGTAGCTGCATACTCTTTCAATTCATAATCGTTGTAATTCATCTTCTCTTTTATTAAAAATCGAGGCAAAGATAGTTATTTATTTGCCTTATTATGCAAAATATAGTATTAAAAAAAAATAAAAAGTTGCTTCACATTGATTTATTTCGTAAATTTGCCGTTGCAGTATGCAAAGTGCATCCACTGCGTGAAAACTAAAACTAATTTTACCATTATGACTTACAAAGTAATTGACATTGAAGGTGTTGGCGAAGTTTACGCTGAGAAACTGATTGCTGTTGGCATCAAGACGGATGCCGAACTGTTAGAGAAATGTGCAAAGCCCGCAGGCCGCAAGGCACTGGAGGAGGCGACGGGTATTAGTGGGAAACTGATTCTGAAATGGGCCAACCACTGCGACCTGTACCGCATCAATGGCGTCGGACCGCAGTTTGCCGAGTTATTGGAAGCCGCTGGTGTCGATACCGTCAAGGAGCTGAAGCATCGCGTAGCAGAGAACCTGCAGAAGAAACTCGAAGAGGTGAATGCCCAGAAGAATCTGACCAACCGCGTTCCTGCCGTAGTTGAGATCCAGAAGATGATTGACCAGGCTAAGGAACTGCCTGCCAAGATGGAATACTAAATACATGAAGAAAAGACTTACCTTATTTATATTATCGGCTCTGCTCTGCGGAGCCGTTTATGGACAGACCACCTTCGTACATCCTTGGATGAACAAACGAGTCGCCTATTTCGGTGACTCTATCACTGACCCCAGGAACGACGGTTCAAAGCTAAAGTATTGGAATTTTCTGCAAGATTGGCTCCATATCACGACCTACGTCTATGGCGTGAGCGGACGACAATGGAATAATATCCCCGTTCAGACCGACAAGCTGCAGTCAGAGCATGGCGACTCCGTAGATGCCATTCTCATCTTCATCGGCACGAATGATTTCAACGAGGGTATTCCTCTCGGAGAATGGTATGACATCAAAGAGGAAGAAGTCATGGCAGGAATTCACGAACCCAAGCATATCGTCACGCGGAAGCGGATGCTTCCCGTCATGACAACGGACACCTACAAGGGACGTATCAATATCGCGCTTGACAAACTGAAGCGCACCTACCCCACCAAACAGATTGTGCTCATCACGCCCATCCATCGTGCCGGATTCTATCGGAACGACAAGAACTGGCAACCGACGGAAGACTATTACAACCGTTGCGGAGAACCATTCCTTCGCTACGTGGAAGCCGTCAAAGAGGCTGGCAATATCTGGGCAGTACCTGTCATCGACCTGAATGCGCTGAGCGGATTATACCCCTTGATGGACGAGCATGTGCAGTACTTCAAGGACGGTGCCGTAGACCGCTTGCACCCCAATGACAAAGGGCACGAGCGCATGGCCCGTACCCTCTATTATCAGTTGAGCACATTGCCCTGTACTTTCTGATTATCAAGTTTTTGCAGTCGTACACTCGTTAACGAGATAGACGATGGACATATACGGGATTCCCGTATTCGTCTCGAGTCCTATCTCGCAGGTACGGCTGTTCGAATAACCCACCTCGATATGGTTGGCCTCAATCTGCGGACGCAGTTTTCGCAACGCATACTTGTTCATCTCCGGGAAGGTGAAGCCTCTGTCACCGGCAAAGCCGCAACAGCCCACACCCTCAGGCAGGAAGACCTTCGTAGAACACATCTTGGCCAGCGCTACCATATCCTTGTCGACCCCCATCTGACGGGTGGAACAAGTGAGGTGCAGCGCAACAGGACGGTCAATCGGATGGAAGTCCAGACGCGGCACGAGATACTTCATGATAAACTCGGCAGGCTCGTAGAGCTTCATCTTATGCATCACTTTCTTCATGCGATGCAGACAAGGGCTCTGGGCACAAAGCACGGGATACTTACCCTCTTCCGAGGCTTTCCAGATAGCTGCTTCCAGTTCTGCACTCTTGCGGTCGGCAATGTCGAGCATACCCTTCGACTCCCAAATCTGTCCGCAGCACATACGATCCATTCCCTCTGGGAAAATGACCTCATAACCAGCCTTCGCCATCAGCTGGATGACCTCATCCACCAAGGCATGAATCTTACCGCCATGCTTCGACTGTCCCATCGTCTGGTTGATACAGCTGGGGAAGTAAACCACCTTCAATGGTGAGTGCTCCTCCTCTTTATGCGGAATGCTCTTCTCGATGATAAACTGCGTCAGATCGCTGGGTTTCGGCTGCCGTTTCTTCTTCGGCATCGCCGTCGTCCAGAGGGGCAGCCCCATCTTGTTCATACCACGGGCAATACTGGTCATCATCGTAGGACCGAGGGTGATATGAGCAGTATGGGCCACGTCAAGCACGACACGCAGACCCGATTTGATACCAGCCATGTGGTTGGCAGCAAACTCACCGATCTTATAGCCCGTAGGACTGTCGTTCATATCCATCTGACGAATCAGGTGGGTCAACTCTCCCGTATTGATCTTCATCGGGCACGATGTAGAACAGAGTCCGTCAGTGGCACAGGTCTGGTCACCATAGTATTTATACTGCTTCTTCAGCGTAGCCAGCCGCTCAGGGTTCTCGCCAGTCTTGATGAGATGGCGTATCTCACGCTGCACGGCAATACGCATTCTCGACGACAGCGTCAGTCCGCACGACATACAGTTGACCTCACAGAAGCCGCACTCGATACACTTGTTGGCGCGCTTCACCTGTTCGATGGTCTCCTTGGCGGTTGAGAGTGCAGGCTCCATCAGATAATGTCCGCCATCGGGCACCTTGTCGAAGTCGTAGTCGAGGACGGGCAACGGTTTCAGACACTTGATGAAGCAGTCGGGATCGTCGTTGAAGATGACCCCCTGGTTCAACAGTCCGTCCGGATCGAAGATAGCCTTCAACTCCTTCATCACCTCGTAGGCCTTCTCGCCCCACTCGTACTTCACGAACGGAGCCATATTCCTGCCTGTGCCGTGCTCTGCCTTCAGCGAACCGTCATACTCCTCGACCACCAGTTTCGCCACGTCACGCATCATCTCGGCATAACGTGCCACCTCGTGCTCGTCGGCAAAGCTCTGGTTCAGGATGAAGTGGTAGTTACCCTCGAAGGCATGGCCGTAGATACAGGCATCGTCATAGCCGTGGTCGGCAATCAGTTTCTGCAGTTTCACAGTAGCCTCCGGCAACGACTCGATCGGGAAGGCGACATCCTCTATCAGACACGACGTTCCTACCGGACGGGTACCACCCACGCTGGGGAAGATACCTGAGCGGATAGCCCAGTATTTGCCATAGACGGCAGGATCCTCCGTAAACTCGGCAGGGATATAGAGACGGAACTGTCCCAGACACTCCTTGATCTTCGCAATCTTCTCCAAGAGTTGCTCGTGCGTGATACCCTTCGTCTCCGTAAGGATGGCTGTCAGGTTGTGATAGTCACCAGGCTCCACACCCGCTATCTTGCCAGCATCCACGTCTTTCTGATACTGCAGATATACTGGATCGTCAACAGACGAAAGCGACTTATAGTCGAGCATCTCAGCACTCTTCACCATCAGGTTCTCAGCACTCATCGCCAGGTCTTCCTCGCCAGCCTTCAGCTTCTTCATCGCCACGACAGCCTCACAACTCTCCTTCATCGTCAGGAAATAGACCATTGCCGAAGCCTTGAACGGATAGTCCTTCAGCGTCCTCATCGTCACTTCCGAGAGGAAGGCCAGCGTACCCTCCGACCCTACCATCGAATGGGCGATGATGTCAAAGGGATCGTCATAGGCAACCAATGGACGCAGGTTGAGACCCGTCACATTCTTGATGGAATACTTCTTCGTGATGCGGTCGGCCAATTCCTTGTCGGCACGCACCTTGTCGCGTAGGGCTTCGATTCTGGCAATGAACTCGGGATGGCTCTTGCGGAACGCCTCTTTGCTCTCCTCTGACCCCGTGTCGAGCACCGTGCCGTCAGTCAGTATGATACGTGCCGAGAGCAGCATCCGGTCGCTGTTGGCATGCACGCCACAGTTCATGCCCGACGCATTGTTGATGACGATACCACCCACCATCGCACTGCCGATGCTGGCAGGGTCAGGTGGGAATACCCGACCGAAGGGCTTCAGAATCTCGTTCACCCTGCCACCCACGATACCAGGCTGCAGCGTGATGCGCTCTTGGTCAGCCGAGAGGCTCCATTTCTCCCAATGCTTGCCAGCCACGATGAGCACGCTTTCGGTACAACTCTGTCCGGACAGCGATGTGCCGGCGGCGCGGAACGTGTAGGGCAACTGATGCTTGTGGCAGAGTGCAACGATGCGGGATATCTCCTCCTCACCATCACTACGGATAACCACCTCGGGAATCTGCCGGTAGAAACTGGCGTCCGTACCCCATCCCAACCGTCTCAGTTCGTCCGTATAGATACGGTCTGCAGGCAGGAACTGTTTAATGTCATTGATAAAAGATGTAGTATTCATAGGCTTTAGTTTTCGGCAAATATACAAATAAAAATCCAAATAACACCTCATTCTTAGGAAAAAAGTTCATCACTAGCGTTTTTTTCTTAAAGTATCCCCTCACTAAGTCAATGCATAATGCACAATGCATAATTCATAATGCTCAATGCTTAATTTAATTTTTTACAACACAGAGACACAGAGCTTAAAGCTTAAAACCTCTGTGCCTCTGTGTTGAAAAAGAAGTAATTTAATGAGGTGAGAAGGACTGACAGAGGTAATGCAGTCAGCCCTTCTTGTTTTTGGCGTATTATAATTTCGATGCAATATAATCAGACTTTTCACCGCTTTTGAGCCATTCAAGACAGGCATCAATATCGGGGAAGTTTTCTATAACTGTGGTTTCCTGTGTGTCACCGTCTATATGGTTCCAATAGAAAACTGTACCAGAGAGTTCAACCTTTCCTTCTTTGTCAAGCTTCGCATAAAGATTCATAGAGTCAAAGAGGGTATCATCTCGAGGGGCTGCCGGATAACGTGGATGTACCATGCGATCCTTCGTATCACCAACCTGCTTGCAGAGTTCAAGTTCATGTATCAATGAACGCACCTGCATACTGCAGCATATCTCCATTTCAAAGTCTCGTACACTCATATATCTCAATCGTTTTCCAGATAATTTTTTACCATAGCGACTAATCTGGTACCCTCCCTTGAATGAGAACAAGGCATGAAGTAGTTATCGCCAATCTTTCTGTATTCCATCTTAATATTTTGTAAAGTTGGGCACAAAGATACGAATAATAAAGTAAAAATGAGTACCTTTGCAAAGATATTTGCGAGAACGGGCTGCACCTCAGCAATTAGAGCAAGCAACTGAAATAAAAGTATTCAATTAAAGCAATCAATTATGAAGTACCCCTGTGAGAATTATTTGTAGTTTTATCTGAGTGTATGGAAAAAGAGATACGGTTATTACCGCTTAGGGAGGCAAAGACCATTGCTATGAAGGAAGAAATGCAGGAGGCATTCCAGCATGGCTTTGAGTCGTATTATAAAGACGACAATCAAATGACGAATGAGCGAGAGCAGAGCCAAGCTTGCTTGAACTATGCCGAGCGAGGAGGAATTCGACGTTAGTCAAATGAAATGGGGACGAATGGAATGATGAAGTGGACTATATTATCAGATAATCGAAGCAGCGATAGCCGTCTATACACAGAACATGGTCTTTCTATTCTATTGGAAACGGAGCGACACAAGATTCTGCTTGATACAGGAGCGAGTGACGTGTTGATCCGAAATGCAGGGCTGTTGGGCGTAAATCTCAGCGATGTCGATTATGTTTTCATTTCTCATGGACATAGTGACCATGCAGGAGGTTTACGGTATTTCTTGGAGCATAATCAAAAAGCTCAGATTATCGTTTCGCCCGATGCTATGACTGGTAAGTTCTTTTCCAAACGAGGAAATCTGCATAGCATTACGACGGAATGGCCACAGATAGACGATGACAGACTCATCTTGATCAACCAGACCTGTGAGATAGCAGAAGGTATCCATGTGATCGCCCATATTCTTCGACAAGCGAAGCGACAGAGTCGATTACCTCAGACCCATCCAATGCCCAAAGGCAATCAAAACCTCTATGTGCAGGATGCTGATGGAAACTATATCCACGACGATTTCCGTCATGAGTTAGCTCTATATGTTGATGGCTTGCTATTTACGGGTTGTGCTCATAGTGGACTGGAGAATATTCTTGCTGCTTGCCCTTATCCTGTAAATTTTGTAGTAGGTGGTTTTCACTTACTCGATGGTCAGGAATCGGAAGAAGAACTACAGGAACTGGCAGAAAGATTGAAAGAACAATATCCAACAACGCGGTTCTATACAAGCCATTGCACAGGTGATCATGTGTTTGAGGTAATGAAGGGCGTGATGGGAGAACAACTACAGTCCTTCAGTTGCGGATATGCTAATTTGTTATGAGTATGATTACACCGCTGATGCAGATATAGGCATAGACGATGTAGCGGAAGATGCGGTTGGGGATATGTTTGAAGACGTATGCACCCAGTATCGTGCCGATGATGACACCACCGAGGCCATAGAGATAGTCAACGGCTACAGTAGTTGTGAAGAAACCGTTGTAGGCTCTCACACCAGTCATCATGACATTGCCAATCAGGAAATAGGTCTGAGCCATTGCCATATAATGCTCCTTCGTTGGTTCACTTTGGATGAAGTACAGCACGGCAGGCGGGCCTTGCATACCGAAGAATCCGCCCATCAGTCCGCTCAATGTTCCTGCACCTACCTGCACTTTTTTCGTCGTTGACAACTTTATGCGCTGACTGAACAGCATAAAGTAGATGCTGATCAGAATGAGTGCCACACCAAGAATACGTCGTAAGATGTGGTCTTCGATACGTGTCAGGACAAAGATGGCAATGGTCGAGACGATGATGAACGTCAACAAAATCGGCCAAAGCCGTTGCCAGGTAACGTAGCTTCTTAAGCGCCACACAATAGCTGCAGAAGTGGTGATTGCCAGGAGTCCTGAGAGTGTCGTAGCCTCTCCATAGCTTGGCATGAGGAACGGCAGCATCGTCATGATGAAGATGCCGAAGCCGAAGCCCGTGGTGCGCTGGATGAAACTCGCACCTATGCTCAGTAGGAATATGGAGATGACAATACTGCTCAAATCCTAAACTATCCTAATTCTTGGAGCAGCGAGAGCCAAATTGAGCTTGCTCAGAATTGGCCGAATCGTGACAAGAATCAACTTTTGTTAATAATCGGTGCAAAGGTACGAAAAATATGGGATTTTTGACTACCTTTGCCCTTCGATTTAATATGATTTGTGATATGATAGACCAGATTATTGAATACAACAAGACATTTGTGGCTCAGAAGGGCTACGAGAAGTATCTGACCGACAAGTACCCAGACAAGAAGTTGGCGGTGCTGTCGTGTATGGACACCCGACTGACAGAACTGCTGCCTGCTGCACTCGGACTGAAAAACGGTGATGCGAAAATTATCAAGAACGCTGGAGGCTTAGTAATCTCTGCCTTCGACTCAGCCATGCGCAGCCTGATAGTCGCCATCTACGAGCTGGGCGTACAGGAGATTATGGTGGTGGCACACTCTCATTGCGGAGCCTGCCACATGAGCTATGACCACTTCCACCACGAGATGATTGCCCGTGGCGTGACAGACGAAACACTTGACACCATCCGCAAGTGTGGCATTGACCTCGACCAGTGGCTTGAAGGATTTAAGGACACACCGACCTCCGTCCGCAAGACCGTTGAGACCATCAAGACTCATCCGTTGGTACCAAAGGATATAGTGGTTCGCGGGTTTATCATTGATTCAGAAACTGGAGGATTAGAGGAAATAAAATGAAGAAGATAATAAATCCTTGGCGCAACCATGAGGGATATAACTGTTTCGGTTGCAGTCCTGACAATCCCATCGGGCTTCACATGGAGTTCTATGAAGATGGTGACTATATCGTGAGTACCTGGCATCCTGAGCATAACTATCAGGGCTGGGTAGATACCATGCACGGCGGCATACTGAGTACGCTGATTGATGAAGTGTGCGGATGGGTAGTCACCAGGAAACTACAGACCAGCGGCTATACCGTGCAGTTGAGTGTGAAGTTCCGCAAGGCAGTTCCGACAACAGAGCCGGAATTGACAATACGGGCCAAAGTGACAAAACAGGTGAGAAACCTTGCCTATATCAGTGCGGAGATAACCAATTCGAAGGGCGAACTCTGCAACGAGGGCGAGGCCATCTACTTCCTGATGAACGAGGAAAAAGCCAAGGAAATGGGATTTCTGCATTGCGAGGTGGAAGAGTAAATGGATTGCCATGAGTATAAAACTGATTATATTCGACTTTGACGGGACGTTGGGCGATACCAGACGGAATATTGTTGTGACAATGCAGGACGTCATGAAAGAGCTGAGTCTTCCATTGCAGGACGAAGAAGTGTGTGCTTCTACCATCGGACTGCCATTAAAAGGATGCTATGCCAAGATGTTTCCTCAACTTAATGCTGATGAGTTGGAAAGATGTGCAGAAGTGCATCACAGATATTTCGCCGAAAATCTGAAGAAGATAACGCCACTGCCTTTCCCTCAGGTAAAAGAAACGCTTGAAGTGCAAAGGAGTCAGGAGATCAGTCTTGCTATTGCATCTTCACGAACCAGCGAGTCGCTACGGGATCTGTTGAACAGAATGGAAATGCTGTCCTATTTCTCTTGCATCATTGGAGCACAGGACATAATTCATGCCAAACCAAATGCAGAACCCGTATTGAAGATTCTCGATATTCTGGGATTCAGGGCTGACGAGACCTTGGTGGTTGGCGATATGGATGTTGACATTCTGATGGGAGCCAATGCCAGAACTAAGACCTGTGGAGTGACTTGGGGCAACGGCACCAGAGAGGAACTCAAAGAGGCTGGAGCAGACTTTATCATTGACAGAATGGAAGAGATTTTAGGTATATTAAAAGACGAATAGTGATAAAGGATTGTAAACAACTATGAATAAGAGATTAGGTTTTTTTTGTTGTGCGTCTGCACCTGGACAGTCGCAACAGCTCAGACAGAGCGGTTTTACATCGCCCAAGAGGGGAAAACCGCATCGATCATTTTGGATGCCGAGGACTCGAAGGAGTTCCGAGACAAGCAGCGTCTGGCCATTGCCCAGCAGCGCACAGAGGACTTCCGCAACGGTACTTACAAACGTGGTGCTGGCGTGATTCCCTATGACAAGATGGAAGAATTCTTCGCTCAGTATCTTCATTAATAGGTGCTCAGGCGAAGCCAAAAAGGAAAAGATCCGCAGAATCTGAGAAGATTTTGCGGATTCTTCTTTGTCATCGAAGGGAAGGCTACCAATAATTCGTAGCTCTTTTATTATTCTTTCACATAAAATTGATGGCGGTATGACGGAAAATTTGTATATTTGTCCCCAGAACTTATAGAATAATCACAAATAACTACAAAGCCTATGACAGCATTAATATCCGTAATCCCTATTCTGTTACTCATTGTACTGATGATGGGATTCAAGGTTTCCGGCTACAGGAGTGCCATCGTCACCCTTATCGTGACCATCCTCCTGGCATTGTTTGCCGTGCCTGCAATGGGTATCATTCCCGAGAAGTTTGCAGATGCCAGTATCTTCGGCATCACTTTATGGTCAGTGGTGGAAGGACTGCTGAAGGCATGTTTCCCCATTATCCTGATCATCATCTGTGCCATCTTCAGTTACAATATCCTGTGTGAGACGAAGGAGATTGAGACTATCAAGACGCAGTTTATCCAGATGACCAGCGACAAGGGACTGTTGGTGCTGCTGTTGACGTGGGGCCTTGGTGGCGTGCTGGAGGGTATGGCTGGTTTCGGCACCGCTGTAGCCATTCCTGCGGCCATCTTGATAGGACTGGGTTTCAAGCCCATGTTCTCAGCCGTTATCTGTCTGGTGGCAAACACGGTTGCCGTAGGTTTCGGAGCCGTCGGTCTGCCTGCCACGACATTGGCCAACCAAGTGGCGGCAAGTGGAACGGCAACGCCTGAGGAGCTCTGCGAGGTGGCCACCTTTATTATATTACAGCTCTCGCTGATGTTCTACATCACCCCGTTCCTTATCCTGATGATGACGGACAAGACGAAGATTGTGAAGAACATCACTATTGCCCTCTTCGTGGGAACCTGTTCTATCACTGTGCAGTTCTGCTGTGCCCACTTCATCGGTCCTGAGACACCCGCCATCCTGGGCTCTGTAGCCGCCATCGCAGCCATGCTGCTGTATAACAAGCTGTTCCTGCGCCATGAGGCTGAGAAGGATACGGTGCATGTGGAACACCACAAATTCGGTGTCGTCAAGACGCTGAAGGCATGGAGTGTCTATGGACTGATTATCTTCTTCATCCTGATCAGCAGCAAGATTGTTCCTTCTGTCAATGAGCTGTTGAACAACACTTTGGTGACCAAGTTCGAGTTGCCCGTCATTGGCAATACCTTTAAGTTCGGTTGGTTGTCGAATGCAGGTCTGATGATTTTCCTGGGTGCCGTCATCGGTGGACTGATTCAGGGTATGAGTATCGGCAAGTTGTTGAAGTTGTTGGCTAAGACCACGCTCAACCTGCAGAAGACGGTCGTGACCATCTGCTGTCTCGTAGCGATGGCGATGCTGATGAACAACACGGGTATGACCAACGACATTGCCAAGGGACTCGTCCTGCTGACGGGTGCAGCCTTCCCCTTCTTCGCTCCACTGATTGGTTCTATCGGAACCTTCGTAACGGGATCAGCCACCAATGCCAACATCCTGTTTGGTAAGTTGCAGGCTACCGCTGCCAGCGACCTCGGATTGGTGAACCAAGGCACCTTCTTTGGCGTTACGGGTAGCGAGACCAACTGGCTCGCGGCTGCCAACTGTGCGGGTTCTGAGGGCGGTAAACTGCTCTCACCGCAGTCGATCGCCATTGCTACTGCCGCCTGCGACATGGAGGGGCAGGACGGCGACATTATGCGCAGGACGATGCCATTCGCTATCTTCTGGATATTGATGAATGGACTGATGGTGTTCCTGGGGTTGCACGTGATTTAAGGGAAAAGTGAATAGTGAAAAGTGAATAATTTGCTGCCGCCACTGAGGCAAGCATAATAAAGAAACGATTTGCTGCCGCCGCTGAGGCAAAGCATAATAAAGAAACGATTTGCTGCCGCATGTCTTATATTCAACATAATAATACGCCACTCACGAAGAAAAGCTATTGCTTCGGAGTGAGAATAGTAAAGATGGTGAAATTTATCAAATGTAGCCCTAAAGAGTATGGAATGATTAATCAAATATTCCGCTCTGGTACAGCTATTGGTGCTTTGGTAAGTGAGGCAACCTATGCGCAAAGCCCAGCTGATTTCATCAACAAACTGTCTATTGCACTAAAAGAGTGCAACGAAACCCTCTATTGGCTCAATATCCTAAAAGATACTGATTATTTGAATGAAAAGGAATTCGAGAGCATGAATATAGACTGCCAAGAGTTACTTGCTCTTCTGATTTCATCAATTAAAACAACGAAACAAAATAATGAAATGAAGTGAAAAGGAATGGCGGAAGCAAATTATTCACTTTTCACTATTCACTTTTACCTTAAACTATGAAAATTGGATTATTCATTCCCTGTTATGTGGATGCTGTCTATCCTGAGGTGGGTTTGGCAACCTATAAGTTGCTGAAGCATCTGGGGCTGGATGTCACGTATCCACAGAAACAGACCTGCTGCGGTCAGCCGATGGCCAATGCAGGATTCGAGAAACAAGCCATTCCTTTGGCAGAGAAGTTTGACGACCTCTTCAAGGACTTCGACTATGTGGTGTCACCCAGTGTCAGTTGTACGGCGTTTATCCGTCTGAACTATCCGCGACTGCTGAACCATGAGTGCGAGAGCGCCAAGAGATGCATGGACGTGGTCGAGTTCCTGCACGACGTGGTGAAGGTCGACCGCCGTCTGGGCACCTTTGCCCATAAGGTCAGCCTGCACAATTCCTGTCATGGTGTTCGCGAGCTGGGACTCTCCTCCCCTTCTGAGGAGCATGTAGCGAAGTTCAATAAGATCAAGGACCTGTTGCAATTGGTTGACGGCATCGATGTCGTGGAACCTGAGCGTCCTGACGAGTGCTGCGGCTTCGGCGGCATGTTCAGCGTCGAGGAGACCGCCGTGTCCGCCCAGATGGGACTCGACAAGGTGGAGCGTCATATCCAGACGGGTGCTGAGTATATCACTGGTCCAGACTGCTCTTGTCTGATGCATATGGCTGGTGTAGCCCGCAAGCAAGGCAAGAAGATTGAGTTCAAGCACGTAGTAGAGATTTTAGCAGCGGGGCTGTAAAAGGGAATAGTGAAAAGGGAATAGTGAATAATTTGCTACCGCTGTCCCTGAGTGAGAATTAACAATAGTATTAACGATTATCAAAAGAAAAAGATGAATAGCAAGAAGTGCGGAAGTAAATTTTTCACTTTTCACTATTCACTTTTACCTTAAATTATGAGTACACAGCATAGCAAAGCTGCCAAGGAGTTCTTAAAGAACCAGCAATACGCCCACTGGCACGACGCCACCTTCTGGGCCGTTCGCACCAAGCGCGACAATATGGCCTATGGCTTGGACGAGTGGGAACAACTGCGCGAGAAAGCCTCGCAGATCAAGCGCCACACCATTACCCATCTGGACGAATATCTGGACCAGTTTGCCACCAATGCCGAGAAGAACGGCGTGGAGGTTCACTGGGCGAAGGATGCTGCCGAGTTCAACGAAATCGTGTATGGCATCCTGAAGAACCATAACGTCAAGAAGATGGTGAAGTCGAAGTCGATGCTGACGGAGGAGTGTGGCATGAATCCCTATCTTGAGGAAAGAGGCATCGAGGTGGTGGAAACCGACTTGGGCGAGCGCATTATCCAGTTGAAGGGTCAGGCACCCAGCCATATCGTGATGCCAGCCATCCACCTGAACCACGACGATGTGGGCGAGCTTTTCGAGGAGAAAGGCATTTCGAACGAGAAGGGCAACCACGACCCCACGTTCCTGACCTATCGTGCCCGATTGAGTTTGCGCAACGAGTTCCTGACCGCCGACGCCGGCATGACGGGCGCCAACTTCGGTATTGCCGAGACGGGCGACATCGTGGTATGCACCAACGAGGGCAATGCCGACATGTCGACCTCATGCCCGCGGCTGCACATTGCCGCCATCGGACTGGAGAAGGTCATCCCCAACTACGAGTGCCTTGCCGTCTTCCAGCGCATGCTCTGTCGTGCAGGAACCGGTCAGCCCACCACCACCTACACCTCGCATTTCCGCAAGGCCCGCCCCACGGCTCACCACATGCACATCATCCTGGTGGACAACGGGCGCTCTGAGTGGATAGGCAATCCTGAGCACTGGGAATCGCTGAAGTGCATCCGCTGCGGCTCTTGCATGAACACCTGTCCCGTCTATCGTCGCTCGGGAGGCTACAGCTACAGCTACTTCATCCCCGGACCCATCGGCATCAACCTGGGCATGCTGCGCGACCCGCAGAAGCACTCGGGCAACGTGTCGGCCTGCACGCTCTGCAACTCTTGTCAGACCGTTTGTCCTGCCAAGGTCAATCTGGGCGACCAGATTTACCTGTGGCGCCAACAGCTCAGCGACTTCGGCACCGCCAATCCGCAGAAGAAGCTCATGTGCCAAGGCATGTCCATGCTCTACGGCTCGCCCGGGCTCTATAATTTTGCCACCGGACTTGCCCACTGGGCCAACCTCATTCCCTCACCGCTGATGAACTGCGGCCTGAACCCGTGGGCCGAAGGTCATAAGATGATGGAGTTCCCCAAGAAACCGTTCCACGAGATTATTAAGGGAATAGTGAAAAGTGAAGAGTGAAAAGTGAAGAGTGAAGAGTGAAGAATTTGCTGCCGCCAAAGTAATAAACCGCTAAAAAATTTATTATGTCAAGTAAAGAAGATATATTGATGAAATACAGGGCTAATATCCGCGAACAGTTCGACATGCCCGACCTGAGCGACATCCAGGCCATCACCTACCCCGACCCGCTGTTGCAGTTTATGAACATGACCAAGAGCGTGGGCGGCAATGCCATCGAGGTGGACAAGGGGCGCGACGTGAACGACCTCATCCGCGAGCTCTATCCCGATGCCAAGGAGATAGCCTCCAACCTGCCCGAGATTACCATCGCCACGCGCAATCCCGACGAGGTGGGACGGGCCCGCGACCTGAACGGCACCGATGTGGGCGTCGTTCGCGGCAGTTTCGGTGTGGCTGAGAATGCCTGCGTGTGGATTCCCCAGCAGATGAAGGAGAAAGCCGTCTGCTTCATCTCCGAGAATCTGGTCATCCTGCTAAAGAAGTCGGAGATTGTAAACAACATGCACGAGGCCTACAAGCGCCTCAGTGCCGGCGATTCCGTTGCCGGACTGTCCGACTACGGTTATGGCACCTTTATCAGCGGTCCCTCGAAGACGGCTGATATCGCACAAGTCCTCGTCATGGGTGCCCAAGCCGCAAGAAGCGCTACCGTACTCCTGTTAGACGAATAAAGAAGGATTATAGGTCGTACTCATAGATATCGTAACACAAGCCGCGGGCTCCGAAACCTTCCTTTTGGAAGACGAGTGTCTCATTAAGACCGCTGCCGTCAGGATTCTCCGTAGAACGACCAAAGTCGAAATAAGGATAGTCTTTGTAGTCATGGTGCATGATACGGTTGTAGATAGCATCGATAGCACCAAGACTCTTGCCCTCCGGTGTGGCAGAACTATACTGGGCATGTACCACCTGAGGAGTCACGTAAAGGACGACACCACCTAACACCTTTCTATCGAGAACTGCCTGATAGAGCACGATGTTCTTTGGAAACCGACTATGCAGTAGTTCTATCTCCTGAAGGCTATGTACAGGCTTGATACCGTATTTCGTACCAAGATTATCGGCCAACACCTGCCAGAAGTCAGCATAGTCGTTGCTGATTTCCACATGGATGCCTGCCCGTTCGGCACGGGTGACGCCACGACGACGAACGCGCTCCCAACGCAGATTGGCTCCAAGAAATATGTTTGTGGAATAGTCACGAGCCACGATACGGGCCTTGCACTCATGGTAGAGTGCATATAAGTCCTCCTCTGCCGACAAGCGGTGATATATCCAGGGGATGGCTTTGTAACTGACATGCTTCAATCCTTCGCCACGTAGCATATCATTCAATTCACGAAACAGCACCATTGTCTCTGCTATCGTCAGTTGTTCGCTCATCAGCAATCCGCCATAGGTCAGTCCACGATGCGTACAGAGCGCATCACCAACGACATGCGCAGGCAGAACGGCCAGCAAGTGTCCTTTGCAATAGAACATCAACGAATAGTCTTGGAATCGGTCAGCGTGATAGTCCATGTAGCCACGATCGAAGAGGAATGTGCCGTTCTTCGACTTCGCCACAAACTGATTCCACTCGTCAGTATGCGCAGAGGTATATCTTACTATTTCGAACATCCTACGTATTTCAAGAATTCATCATAATCGTAGATGTAGTCGTCCTCATCATAGTGCTCTGATGCTAGCACGAGGCACACTGCACCCGACGAGAAATCGTCGAGGGTGCGCCAAGTGTTGACATCAATAAGCAGTCCCTGCCACGGATGATTTAACAGAACTGTCTTCCGTTCACGTCCATCGTCAAGGGTGACTTGAAACGAGCCGCTCAATGCAATAACAAACTGTTTCAAGCGTTTGTGGGCATGCCCCCCACGGCTTTCACCGCCTGGCACATCGTAGACCCAATAGGCACGCTTGATATCAAAAGGCACCATCTCCTGTGCCTCAGCAAACGTCAGATTGCCTCGTGGGTCTACGATCTTTGGGAGGTCAATGAGTTGTCCGATCATTTCTTCATATAAGGATCTGTTCCCAATACGGTCTTGGCAAGACGCTTAGCCTTGTCACGCAGGGCATTGACATCGTCGCCCAGCTCACCATAGCAGAGGACGACACCCATGCGGCGACCAACATGCGCCTCAGGCTTGCCGAAGATGCGGATACGGGTGCGGTCTTCCTTCAATGCCTCAACGAAATTGTAATCCAGGGGACCTACCTTCTCCTCTGGTGAGAGGATGACGGCAGAGGCTCCGGCATGCTCCAGATGGATACCTGCAATCGGCAGACCCATCACAGCACGGAAATGCAACTCAAACTCGGAGAGGTTGGTGGTATGACCCAACGTCACCATACCTGTATCGTGTGGACGAGGCGAAAGCTCAGAGAAGATAACCTCACCCTGGCGGGTCAGGAAGAACTCGACACCCCAGATGCCATATCCAGTAAGGGCCTTCGTCACCTGGTCGGCCATGTTCTGTGCCTGCTTGAGGGCTTCGTCACTGATCTGATAAGGTTGCCATGACTCACGGTAGTCACCACCCTTCTGTACATGTCCGATAGGAGGACAGAAGATGGTAGGTGCATTCTTCTGCGTCACTGTCAGCAAGGTAAACTCCGACTCGAAGTCGATGAACTCCTCGATGATGACTTCTTTCACGTCACCACGGCTGCCTTCCATGGCTTCCCTGAAAGCCTGCTCCAACTCGTCGTCGTTATGCACATAACTCTGACCATGACCAGAGGACGACATCAGAGGCTTCACCACACAGGGGAAACCAATCTCGTCAGCAGCCTTTTTGAACTCGTCGAACGTCTTGGCATAGAAATACTTGGCGGTACGGAGTCCTAAGTCACGAGAGGCAAGGTCGCGGATGGCACGACGGTTCATCGTGAAATTGACGGCACGGGCAGAAGGAACGACCTGTATGCCCTCTTTCTCGAAATCGAAGAGACGCTCTGTACGGATGGCCTCAATCTCAGGCACAATGATATCGGGATTGTGCTTCTTGACGGCAGCCGTCAGGGCATCGCCGTCGAGCATGGAGAATACCTCACGCTCGTCAGCCACCTGCATGGCAGGCGCATCGTTATAACGGTCACAAGCCACCACATAGGCACCAGCGCGCTTGGCAGCAATGACGAACTCCTTTCCCAACTCTCCACTTCCCAGTAATAAGATTTTCTTCATATCGTTTTTGTTTTATCGGTTAGCATACATATTGTCATAATACTTCTGGTAGTCGCCGGAGGTGACATTGTCGAGCCACTCCTGGTTGTCGAGATACCAGCGGACGGTCTTCTCGATACCTTCCTCGAACTGAAGCGAAGGCTCCCACCCAAGTTCCTTCTGCAACTTCGACGAGTCGATAGCATAACGAAGATCATGTCCTGCACGATCGGTCACGAAAGTGATGAGATCCATATCCTCGCCTTCCTTACGCCCCAACAGACGGTCGACGGTCTTGATGACCACCTTGATGATGTCGATGTTCTTCCACTCATTGAAACCACCGATGTTATACGTCTCGGCAATCATACCCTGATGGAAAATCAAGTCGATGGCACGGGCGTGGTCTTCTACGAACAGCCAGTCGCGCACGTTCTCACCCTTGCCATAGACAGGCAACGGTTTGCGGTGACGGATATTATTGATAAACAACGGTATCAGCTTCTCAGGAAACTGATAAGGACCGTAGTTGTTCGAGCAGTTCGTCACGATGACGGGCATACCGTAGGTGTCGTGATAAGCACGAACAAAGTGGTCTGAAGAGGCCTTCGCGGCACTGTAGGGTGAATGGGGATTGTACTTCGTAGTCTCCAGGAAGAACTTGTCGCCATAAGCCAAATGATGCTCAGCACTCGAGGCAGTTGTCGTGAATGGAGGCTCGATACCCTCAGGGTGTGTCAACTCCAAGGCGCCATACACCTCATCGGTGGAGATGTGGTAGAAGCGCTTGCCCTCGTAACGCTCCGGCAATGACTCCCAATAGAGCTTAGCGGCCTGAAGCAATGACAGCGTACCCATGACGTTGGTCTTGGCAAACGTAAACGGGTCTTTGATCGAGCGATCCACATGACTCTCAGCAGCGAGGTGAATGATACCATCAACCTTCTTGACCTGCATCAGCTTGTAAAAAGCGTCGAAATCGCAGATATCCATCTTCACAAACTCGTAGTTGGGCTTGTTCTCAACGTCCTTGAGGTTTGCCAGATTACCCGCATAGGTCAACTTGTCGAGGTTGATGATGTGGTAATCAGGATACTTGTTCACGAACAGGCGCACCACATGGCTTCCAATAAAGCCTGCGCCACCAGTAATGACAATTGTTCTTTTCATATATCTTTTTTTATTTTAATGATTTCCTAATGTAATAACTTCCAAATCCTTGAATTCCTTACCGTCGATGGTCAGTCGGACGAGGGTGCGTTCCTTGTGCCAACCCTGTAAGCCGGCAGCCCCTGGATTGATATGCAGCATGTTGAGCGTCTTGTCAAACTTCACCTTCAGGATATGTGAATGACCTGCCACAAACAGTTGAGGAGGATTGGCATAAAGCAAAGAGCGGACACTATAGTCGTAGTTGCCAGGGTAGCCGCCGATGTGTTTGATAAGCACATCAACATCCTCGCACTTGAAACGGTTCAGTTCGCGATACATCAGACGAAGGTCACCACCATCGCAATTGCCACAGACGGCACGGAACGGGCGGAAAGCCTCAAACTTCTCTGCCACCTCTACACTTCCAATATCCCCTGCATGCCATATCTCGTCGCAGGGCTCGAAATAATGCAGGTATTTCTCGTCCCAATAGGCGTGGGTATCGCTGATGATTCCTATCTTCTTCATAGTCCGAATTTCTTCCTGACGAAGTCGGCTATCAACTTCTCCGTCTCCACCATACCAAGTACACTGGAGTCCACACAGAGGTCATACGACTCAGCGTGTCCCCATTTCTTACCCGTATAGTAGTTGTAGTATGAAGCACGTTTCCCTTCTGCCTGCAGAATAATCTGCTTTGCCTCCTGGGGTGTGACCTTCTGTTTGGCGAGTATCTGTTCCACACGATACCACATTGAAGCGGTGATGAAGACATTCACCACATTCTCGAAGTCGCGTAACACATAATCGGCACAACGACCTACAAAGACGCAGGAACCTTGTTGGGCAGCCTTACGGATGGCATCGCTTTGGAACTTAAACAGATTCTCTTGTGAGAAGCCCGACGCATAGACACCACTCATATGGGGAGAATTCATACTGAACAGTCCCCTGATGAAGCCTTTCTTCTCGTCATTCTGCTCGAAGATTTTCTCACTGAAACCACTCTCCTTGGCAGCAAGGTTGAGGATTTCCTTGTCGTAATACTTGGCGTTAAAGTCCATGGCAAGCATACGAGCGATGTCATGTCCACCACTGCCTAACTGTCTTCCGACATTAATGATAATATGCTTATTATCCATTTTGCTTGAGTTTTTTCATATACCAAATTAATAAAGGAATCGTCATCGCAAAGGAGCCGAAGTCACTTGCCGGCATCGAGTACCACACACCGTCCAAGTCCCAGATCAGCGGGAACACGTATGCCATCGGCAATAACAGGAACAACTGGCGTGACAACGAGAGGAAGATAGAGACCTTCACCTTACCAATACACTGGAAGAAGTTCGTAATGACAGCCTGGGAGCCTACGACAAAGAACACCAGCATATCAATCTTGATGCCTCGTGCCGCCAGGTTAATCAGTGTCTGGTCTGTGGTGAAGATACGAGCTATCGAATAGGGGAAAAGCATGGAGAGGCTCCAGCCTATCAACAAAATGGTAGTTGCCGAGGCAATGGTCAGCCACAGACAACGGAACATGCGGTTATAATTCTCCGCACCGTAGTTATATCCCACGATGGGCTGCATTCCCTGAATCATTCCCATGACGAACATGAAGAACATCATCACCACGGAGTTGGCGATTGAGTAGGCTCCTACCGCCATGTCGCCTCCATAGCGTACAAACTGGTTGTTCATAAAGATGACGATGATACAGGAGGTCACATTCATCAGGAAAGGCGAGATGCCGATGGAGATGATATTACGCACCAATGCTGCCTGGAGTTTATAGATACCCTTACGCAGGTGTAACAGTTCTTTCTTATCAGAGAGTATCCACATCTGCCAACACATTGCCATTGTCTGGGAGGTGACTGTGGCCAGGGCTGCACCACGGATACCCCATCGGAACCACCATACAAAAGTGATGAGCAAGACGACATTCATGGCAACGGTAAAGAGCGTCGCATACATGGCGTGACGAGGCTTACCCGCAGCACGAAGCACCGCATTCATTCCGAAATACATGTGGGTCACCATATTACCCAACAGAATCACAATCATGAATTCACGGGCATATGGCAATGTCGCATCAGAAGCACCGAAAAAGCGCAGGATGGGATTAAGGAAGATGAGACACACCACCATAAAGAGGAAACCGATAATCAGATTGAGAGTCACCGTATTGCCCAATAGTCGCTGTGCCCTCTTGTAGTCACGCTGTCCCAATTTCACAGAGATACATGTCGAGGCTCCTACTCCCACTGCTGCTCCAAAAGCTGCACTCAAGTTCATAAAGGGAAAGGTAATACCCAGACCTGCAATGGCCTCAGGCCCCACTATCTGTCCGATAAAAGCACGGTCAATGATGTTATAGAGACTGGCAGCCGACATGGCAACAATAGCCGGCAGGGCATACTGCGTCAACAATCTACCCACAGGTTTCGTCCCTAACTCTAATGTCGCCTGTTTATTATCCATATTATTCTGCAAAATTACGAATAAGTGAGAAGAAAACCAAATTTTATTTGTAATTTTGCACCATTAAAAAGGAAAAAAAGAATGTGGAGATTGTTTTTCATACTGACTCTATTCATGCTATCTGATAGCGGATGGGCCCAAGACCGTGCTCCCAAGGTACGTAACAAGGAATGCCCGTCATATATTTTCAGAGTGACACTGCGTGACAAGCAAGAAACACCCTACTCCCTTGAGCGCCCTACCCGTTTCCTATCAAGACGGTCCGTGGAACGACGGAAGCGACAGGGGCTGCCCTTGGATTCTACCGATCTGCCCGTCGCTCCGAAATATATCCGCCAGATAGCGTCTCAGAAAGTAAATATCCTTGGGACAAGCAGATGGAACAATACCGTACTCGTACAGATGAAGGATACTAACGAAGTGAGTCGTATCCGCCAGATAGACGGTGTGGTAAGTTGTCTGAAAGTATGGCAGGCACCCGACTCCATTCAGCCTACTGCCCTCAAGACGAAATATGAAGAGCATTTCAATGAAAGGGACTCTGTAGCAACAACTCCCTATGGGCTTGCCGATGCACAAATCAGAAGCCTCAACGGACAGCGGTTGCACGACATCAACTGCATGGGAGAAGGAATGATGATTGCCGTGCTGGACGGGGGCTTTAGGAACGTTGACCGCATCCCAGCCTTTGGGAAAGTAGATATCAAAGGAACCCATGACTTCGTCTATCCGGCATCACCCTCCATCTATTATGAGATTGACCACGGTACGAAGGTATTGTCGACCATGACCATCCGAATGCCCCATTACTATATCGGTACGGCACCACAGGCCAGTTATTGGCTGCTACGCTGCGAGGACGCCCAGTCAGAACAGGAGGTGGAGGAAGACTATTGGGCGATGGCAGCAGAGTTCGCCGACTCCGTAGGCTGCGACCTCATCAACTCCTCGTTAGGCTACAATAATTTCGATAAAGGCTATGAGTCACACCAGTTATGGCAACTCGACGGACATTCTACATTCATCAGCCGTTCTGCTTCCTTGGTTGCCCAAAAAGGGATGATACTTGTCAACTCTGCAGGAAACTCAGGAATGAGTCCTTGGAAGAAGCTGACCTTCCCTGCGGATGCGGAAGACTGTCTGACGGTAGGTGCCGTAACGGATATGTTGACCCATGCGCCCTTCAGTTCTATTGGTCCCACACAAGACGGACGAGTTAAGCCCGATGTCGTTGCCATCGGAAGTCCTGCTGCCATCGTCACAGGCAGAGGGAATATTGCCCAAGACATGGGTACATCATTTGCCTCCCCTATCATCTGCGGACTGACGGCTTGTCTGTGGCAGGCATTGCCCCAGAAAACGGCCTTGGAGATTATGGATCTGATTCGTCAGACAGGTAATAACAAAGACCATCCCGACAATATTACCGGCTATGGTTTGCCTAACTTCTGGCGGGCATATATGATTGGGAATGTGGATACCGAAAAATGGAGAGTGAAAAGTGAATAGCGAGAAGAGGTATACACTACAACTGCTAAATGCCCTCGTACGTGAGGCCATAGAAATGGAGCTGCCTGATGAGTATTGGGTAGAGGCGGAACTGTCGGAATGCAGGGAGAGCCGGGGACACTGTTATATGGAACTCGTAGAGAAAGACGAGACCTCCAATACACCCATTGCACGCGCCTCTGCCAAATGTTGGAAACAGACATGGGCAATGGTAAAGCCCTACTTCGAACGTACCACAGGGCAGTCATTGCGAGCTGGTATGAAGGTTCTACTGAAAGTTTACGCCCAGTTTCACGAGGCATATGGATTCTCGTGGATTGTCACGGACGTCGACCCTACTTTCACATTGGGAGACCTAGCACAACGTCGTCTGGAAATTATCCGAAAGCTGAAGGAGGAAGGTGTCTACGACCTACAACGTGAACTGGTCATTCCGCGTTTCTGTCAACGTATCGCCATCATCTCTGCAGAGACGGCAGCAGGCTATGGCGATTTCTGTCGTCAACTCGCTGAGAATGAATATGGCCTACAGTTCTTTCCCACCCTATTTCCTGCCATCATGCAGGGAGAACAAGTGGAACAGAGTGTCATTGCTGCCCTGAACCGTATTCATGAACGGATAGACGATTTCGACGTAGTAGTAATAATCCGGGGAGGTGGTTCGACGAGTGACATGAGCGGCTTCGACACATTGGCACTAGCCGAGAACGTGGCGAATTTCCCACTGCCCATCATCACAGGCATCGGACACGACAGGGACGAGTGTGTGCTGGATATGGTGTCGAATACAAGGGTGAAGACTCCTACGGCAACAGCAGCATTCCTAATTGCCCATCTTGCAGATACCCTCCAACACGTCAACGACTTGCAACAGCGTATCTCCTTCTTGTTCTCAATGGTGAGGACGAATATGGAGCATCAACTGGAACAGCGTTATGAGCGGCTGCAACATGCTATCAGTCAACGCCTGACCCATGAGCATCATTATCTGGAACTCGCAGAACAGAAAGTGATATCGTTTGATCCGAACTTGTTGTTGAGGCGGGGCTATAGTATTACTCTTCATAACGGAAAAGTAGTACGCGACCCTCAACATCTGAAAGAAGGCGACGAGATAGAGACTAGAGTTGAAAAAGGAAGTATCAAATCAAAAGTCATATATGGAAACAAAGAAGTATGAGGAGGCACTGCACCAACTGGACGAAATCGTACAGAAAATGGAGCGTAATGAGTATGGTATTGATGAACTCGCCGAACAGTTGAAAAAGGCAAAAGAACTCATCAAGCTATGCAAGGATCAGTTGACAAAAATCGACGGCGATATCAAAAAGATACTCGAAGAAGACAAATAATGCACATTTCATTTGCAAGTGTGCTGCAAATTATGTACTTTTGCAGCAATTTACAACGAAAAGGATTAAAATTATAACAATATGAAAGACTTAGATTGGGGTAGTCTGTCGTTCGGCTACATGAAGACCGACTACAACGTGCGTTGCTACTATCGCGACGGTAAATGGGGCGAAATAGAGGTTTGCTCCGACGAGTATCTGAACCTGCACATGGCCGCTACCTGCCTGCACTACGGTCAGGAGGCATTCGAGGGCTTGAAGGCCTATCGTTGTCCCGACGGCAAGGTGCGTATCTTCCGTGTGGATGAGAATGCAGCCCGTCTGCAGAGTACTTGCCGCGGCATCATGATGCCTGAGGTGAGCACAGAGTTGTTCACGGAGATGGTGAAGAAGGTGGTTCGCCTCAATCAGGAGTGGATTCCCACCTACGAGAGCGGTGCCACACTCTATATCCGTCCGCTGCTCATCGGTACAAGCGCTCAGGTAGGTGTACATCCCGCCAAGGAGTATTGCTTCCTAATCTTCGTCACCCCCGTAGGCCCGTACTTCAAGGGAGGCTTCGCTGCTAATCCTTACGTGATTATCCGCGACTACGACCGCTCGGCTCCCCTCGGCACAGGTAAGTACAAGGTGGGTGGTAACTATGCCGCTTCCCTGTTTGCCAACAATCTGGCCCACGAGAAGGGCTACGCCTGCGAGTTCTACCTCGACGCCAAGGAGAAGAAATACATGGACGAGTGCGGTGCCGCCAACTTCTTCGGCATCAAGAACAACACTTATATCACTCCGAAGTCAACGTCTATCCTGCCCTCTATCACGAATAAGAGTTTGATGCAGGTAGCAGAGGACCTAGGTATGAAGGTAGAGCGCCGTCCGATTCCTGAAGAGGAGCTCGAGACCTTCGAGGAGGCAGGTGCCTGCGGAACAGCCGCCGTCATCTCACCCATTTCTTACATCGACGACCTCGACACTGGCAAGCGCTACTCCTTCGGTGAGAAGCCAGGTCCGATGTCGAAGAAACTCTTCGATACCCTGCGCGGTATCCAGTACGGTGAGATTGAGGACAAGCACGGCTGGACAACGGTGGTTATCGATTAATGATTATCATTAATGAGTAAAGGCAAGCTGGCGAAATTCGCCGACATGGAGACTTATGAGAACGTGTTCCAATACCCCTATTCGGTAGTGGAACACGTTCCGTTTGAGATGCAGGGACACTGGCACGAACAATACTTCCATAACGACAACCCCATTGTGCTGGAACTGGGCTGCGGCAAGGGAGAATATACCGTTGGACTCGCCAAGCTCTATCCCAATATGAACTTCATCGGGGTGGACATCAAAGGAGCCCGTATGTGGACTGGTGCTACACAGGCTATCAAGGAGGGACTGAAGAACGTTGCCTTCCTACGTACCAATATCGAGATTATTGAGCGCTTCTTCGCTCCCGATGAGGTACAGGAAATATGGCTGACATTCTCCGACCCACAGATGAAGAACCCACGCAAACGACTTTCCTCCACCTACTTCATGAACCGCTATCGTCGTTTCCTGATTGACGGAGGCATTATCCATCTGAAGACCGACTCTAACTTCCTCTTCACCTATACCACCTATATGGTGGAGAAGAACCACCTGCCCTTAGACTTCCGCACAGAAGACCTCTACGGTCCTCTATGCAGTGACCCTGTCGCTGCCTCCATCCAGACCTACTACGAGCAGATGTGGATAGACCGAGGACTGAACATCAAGTATATGAAGTTCCACTTGCCTCATGAAGGAGCACTGGAAGAGCCTGATATCGAGATACCGCTCGACGACTACCGCTCCTACCGACGTGACAAACGCAGTTCGCTGGAGACGAGTAAATAAAGAGAAAAAGAAAAGTGCTTCCGATTGGGAAGCACTTCTTGTTTATTGCATGTCATAAACCACTTGCATGAGTTTCTTGCCGATAGCGTCAGCCTCCTCCATCGTGGCTGCCTCGCTATACACACGAATAATCGGCTCCGTATTCGACTTACGCAGATGAACCCACTTGTCGGGGAAGTCAATCTTCACACCGTCAATGTCATTCACCTGTGCCGTTGCATCAGCAGCAAACATCTCCTTCACCTTTACGAGGATGGCATCCACATCGGTCTCAGGAGTCAGGTCAATACGATTCTTCGCAATCTGATAATCGGGGAAAGTGGCACGCAGCTTACTGACCTTACAGCCTTTTGCAGCCAAAGAAGTCAGGAACAGGGCAATACCTACCAACGCATCACGTCCGTAATGGCTCTCTGGATAGATAACACCACCATTACCCTCACCACCAATGACGGCATTCACCTCCTTCATCTTCGTAGTGACATTCACCTCACCGACGGCAGCAGCGGCATACGTTCCGCCATGCTTCTCCGTCACATCACGCAGAGCACGGGTAGAAGAAAGGTTGGAAACCGTATTACCCTTCGTCTTCGACAAGACATAGTCAGCCACACTGACCAGCGTATACTCCTCGCCAAACATCTTTCCATCTTCACAGATAAAGGCCAGACGGTCAACATCAGGATCCACCACGATACCCAAGTCATACTTACCTGTCTTCATCTCATCCATAATACCCTGCAAGTTCTTCTCCAAGGGCTCCGGATTATGAGCAAAGTCACCGGTAGGCTCACCATTCAGGATGGTATATGTGACGCCTAACTCATCCAAGAGCTTGGGCAGAATGACGCCACCCACACTATTGATGGTATCGACACATACTTTAAACTGCGCCTTCTTGACAGCCTCCACGTCAACCAGTTTCAACTGCAGCACACTCTCGATATGACGGGCATCAAACGTATGGTCTTCGATATAATGTCCCAGATGGTCCACGTCAGCATACTCGAAGTTCTCACGTTCTGCAATGGCAAGCACGATGGCACCATCAGCAGCTGTCAGGAACTCACCCTCACTGTTCAGCAGTTTCAAGGCATTCCACTGACGGGGATTATGAGAGGCCGTAATGATGATACCGCCATCTGCACCAGACATCCGTACAGCGAGTTCTGTCGTCGGCGTGGTGGCAAGACCAATGTCAATCACATCATAGCCCACTCCCATCAATGTTCCGCATACCACGTTCTTCACCATCTCGCCTGAGATACGGGCATCACGTCCCACCACAATCTTGTTGGAGGTTCCTTTACGCTCACGACGAATAAACTGCGCATAGGCAGTGGTAAACTTTACGATATCAAGGGGATTCAATGTATCGCCCGTAGAACCACCTATCGTTCCACGGATACCGGAAATTGATTTAATAAGTGTCATGTTATCTTAGTATTAATAATCTCTTTCGTAAGTAAGCTCGTAATAACAGGGATAGACACCGGCTGAGGCATCTGCCGTACCCTGGGAATGGGGAACTATCAGGCGTACCTTTGCAATCTCGTCATCGTCATCTTCATAACGACCCACATACACGTACAACAAAGGAACCAACCATCCGGCAGGAACAGCTGCGGAACTGTGATACAGACTCATGGCACCATTGACGAAAGACGCCGTGAAACTATTGCCAATACGTTCTACGCTCATCTTGTCAGGAGCACTGGAATAGTCGTATCTCACATTCGAAACAACCACATAATAAGGAATATCGTTTCTTACCTCAAGCTTTCCCTCCTTGATATTATACTCCATGAAACGGCAGAGAATCTCCAACGACTCCCCATCCTTCACTTTCTCGCCACAACCCTCACGGACAATCTGCATGTAGACACCACTCCTGTTCAGATAGACAAACTCGTTTGCAGCAACATCGGTCATCTGTCCTTGCGAATTAAACTTATCCTCACTAATCACTAAGATATCATTATCGGCGATAAAGCGATTAATGGCATCACGCTCGGCCTCTTTCAAGTCCGAATAGGTCTCACCTTTGTTACAACTGGTCAGAAACAAGATGCCGCAGAGCAATATCAGCAGACTATATGTTCTCTTCATATTTATTATTCCTTTTGATTTCGGGCGCAAATTTACAAATAAAATACCAAATATCTGCAATATTAGGCTACTTTAACGTGTCTTCGAAATGAAGGATGGCCTGTTTGACTATCTCAACCGCCTCATCCATCGTGCAATTCAGTTTCCCACCAGAGGCATTCAGATGCCCGCCTCCGTTGAAGAACAGCTCTGCCATTTTGTTGCAAGGGAAATCGTCTACAGAACGCAGACTGACCCATATCATATTGTCTCGATCCGTATCCTCACGCAATGAGATACTCAACTTCAAGCCCTTGATCTGCAGAGGCATATTGACCAGTCCCTCAGCATCTCCCTTGATGAAATGGAAACGCTGCAAATCCTCACGGGTCAGCGTATAGAAGGCAGCGTGCCGTTGCTCGTCCACCACCAGTTTATGGCAAAGCACGTAGCCCACCATACGGATACGGTGCTCACTATAATTATGATATACGTTACGGTATATCTTGTCCTTGTTAATCTTCTTGGTCAGCAACTGACTGATGATGAAATAGATTTCGGGAGCAGAGGAATTATAGGTGAAACCGCCCGTGTCCGTCATCATACCGCAATAGACAGGAACGGCAAAATGATTGGTCTGGCTAGGAAACAGCCCCATCTGCCAGACAATACGGAACACGAGTTCACTGGTGGACGACAACTCAGGATGGGAGACGGTCAGTACCGCATCCACACCTGGCTCCAGATGATGGTCGATAAGTACTTTCTTTGCCGGAGAGTTCGCCAAAGCCTCCGCCATAGCGTCCGTCCGAGACAGGGTATTGAAGTCGAGACAGAATACCAAATCAGCAATCTTCAATACCATATCGACATAATCCTTGCGCTTGTCGTAACGCACGATCTTCTCGGAGTTTGGCAACCATTTCAGGTAGTCGGGATATTGGTCGGGAGCTACCATCAGCGGCTCCTTTCCCATTCCCCTCAACACCTCAGCCAACCCCAGCATTGAACCCAGTGCGTCACCATCTGCATTCACATGGCAACACAACACAATGGTCTCTGCGGTATCGATAAGGGAGCGCAGTTGACTGCACTCCCCTTCTGTCATAATCTCTTCCAGCATCAGAACAGTTTATTCGGATAGACACCCTCGTCCACCAACTTCTGGATACGATTCACGGTATCCTCACGGTCGGCAGCGTAAGTCACACCAAACCATTTAGAGGTAGTATCCAGCACCTCACAGGTAGCCGTACCCTCCGTGATGAGCTTGTTGACCATCAGCGGAATAAAGAACTCCGCCTTCAGGTTCTCCATATTCTTCGGGTCACTCAGGAACTCCTTGAAGTAGGCCTCGGAATACTCAAAATAGTCGGGTGTGAAGCCCCACATGTTCATGGAAACAGGCGTATTGTCGTCAACGACTACCCAGTTGCCGTTCTCGTCCTTATAGCGGATAGGCTCACTGGCAGCACCGGCGTTGGAACCGTCAGCAGCACAACGGACTATCTCCGTGCGCTCAACGACATCCGTCAGATGTCCCTTGTCGTTCTTCGTACAGATGCCACGGGCAACGGTACCGTTCTCACTCAGCGTGTTACCTACGCGGAAACCTACCATCGCATACTGGTTCTTGGCTCCCTCAGGAAGCTCAGAGAGATACTTGCCAATGACCATAAAGGCATCGCGGTTGTAGAAGTCGTCGCAGTTGATGACGCAGAACGGCTCCTTGATGACATCCTTACCCATCAGTACAGCGTGGTTGGTACCCCAAGGCTTTACACGTCCCTCTGGCACCTTGAAGCCCTCAGGCAGTGCATCGATACCCTGGAAACAGAGTTCGCAGGGAATATGTCCCTCGTACTTGGCAAGAATCTGCGTACGGAACTGCTCTTCGAAGTCCTTACGGATAACCCAGACAATCTTACCAAAGCCTGCCTGGATGGCATCGTAGATACTATAGTCCATGATGGTCTCCCCATTGGGTCCCAGACCGTCAAGCTGCTTCAAACCGCCATAGCGGCTTCCCATACCAGCAGCAAGGAGAAATAATGTCGGTTTCATATTTAAAATTCTTTTGTCATTTCTGCTACTTCAGCATTGATGTGGTCGATGAACTCCTGGATGGTCATCACCGTCTGCTCACCACCGCCCTGCGGACGTACGGCAACGGTACCATCCTGCTGTTCCTTCTCACCGACAATTACCATATAAGGTATACGCTTCAACTCGTTGTCGCGAATCTTACGACCCAGCTTCTCGTTGCGCAGGTCAATAGTAGGACGCACACCTCCAAGGTCGAACTTCTTAGCCACCTCCTTGGCGTAGTCGTTGTACTTCTCTGACAGCGGCAGGATAGCCACCTGGTCAGGCGTCAGCCACAAGGGGAAGTGGCCGCTGGTGTGCTCGATGAGTACGGCGCAGAAACGCTCCATACTTCCGAACGGTGCACGGTGAATCATCACAGGTGTCTTCTTCTGGTTGTCCTCGTCGGTATATTCCAACTGGAAACGCTTCGGCAGGTTGTAGTCCACCTGGATGGTACCCAACTGCCAGCGACGACCGATAGCGTCCTTGATCATGAAGTCGAGCTTCGGACCGTAGAATGCAGCCTCGCCATATTCCACCTTGGCGGGCAAGCCCTTTTCCTCACAAGCCTCAACGATGGCCTTCTCTGCCAATGCCCAGTCCTCGTCAGTACCCACATACTTCTCGTGGTCGTTAGGATCACGCAACGAAATCTGTGCCTCGAAGTTGAAACCGAAGGCACTCAGCACGATACCGATGATGTCCATCACGTTCAGGAACTCCTGCTTCACCTGGTCTGGACGACAGAAGAGGTGGGCATCGTCCTGCGTAAACGAACGAACACGCGTCAGTCCGTGCAGCTCACCACTCTGCTCGTAGCGATACACCGTACCGAACTCCGCGATGCGCAGGGGCAGGTCACGATAGCTACGGGGCTTCCATGCGAAAATCTCACAGTGGTGCGGACAGTTCATCGGCTTCAGCATATACTCCTCGTCCTCCTCAGGCGTATGGATGGGCTGGAACGAATCCTTGCCATAGTGGGCATAGTGTCCGCTAGTAATATAAAGGTTCTTCGAACCGATATGCGGCGTGATGACTTCCTGATAACCGAAACGCTTCTGAACCTTACGCAAGTGGTCTTGCAGGCGAAGGCGCAACTCGGTACCCTTCGGCAACCAGATGGGCAGGCCCTTACCTACTTTATCGGAGAACATAAACAACTCCATCTCCTTACCAATCTTACGATGGTCACGCTTCTTGGCCTCCTCCAGCATCACCAGATACTCGTCGAGCATCTTCTTCTTCGGGAACGAGATACCATACAGACGCTGCATCTGCTCACGGGTGGCATCGCCGCGCCAGAAAGCACCGGCCACACTCGTCAGCTTCACAGCCTTGATCTCGCCCGTGTCCATCAAGTGCGGACCACGACAGAGGTCAGTGAAGTTACCCTGTGTATAGGTAGTGATGCTGCCATCCTCCAGGTCCTGCTCAATATGCTCGCACTTGTACGTCTGACCGTCGGCAGCAAACTCCTTCAGGGCGTCAGCCTTAGCCACTTCCTTGCGAACCACAGGCTCCTTCTTCGAGGCCAGTTCACGCATCTTATCCTCAATCTTCGGGAAATCGCTCTCCTTGATCATCTCGCCGTTAGGCAGCAGGACGTCATAGAAGAAGCCATTCTCGACGGCAGGTCCGAAACCGAACTGGATGCCAGGATACAACTCCTGCAGTGCCTCGGCCAACAAGTGGGCCGATGTGTGCCAGAAGGTATGCTTACCCTGCTCGTCGTCAAACTTGTAAAGTTCAATCGTTGCGTCCTCCATGATGGGACGGTTCAACTCTACGGTCTCACCATTCACACCGCAGGCAATCACGCTGCGTGCCAGAGCCGGTGAGATGCTCTCGGCAATCTGAAGTCCCGTCGTGCCCTGCTCATACGAGCGAACAGAACCGTCCGGAAAAGTAATCTGAATCATATCTACAATATATGTTTAAGTTTAAATCGCCTGCAAAATTACGAATAAGTGAGAAGAAAACCAAATTATATTTGAGTTTTCTCGAACGAAAGTAATTTCGAGACGTAATCTCAAAGGTACGAAAATTTCGATTAAGAGAGAACAAAAGTAATTTATTTCTTTTGTCGAACGTGAGAAATTTATCAAATATCACTCCATGCTAAGGGTTTGCTCATAGAATTGTCAGGGATTCCTCAGAGATTCCTCAGAGCATTGTCATACCCCTGGAGTATGACTATTCTTAGACCATCCTTAGAGCATCCTAAGACCATCCTATGACGATCCCATGACAATCCCTTGAGGATTCCTTTAGGATTCCTTGAGAAACTATAGAGTTGGTATAGACTTGGTATAGAGTTGGTATAGAGTTGATATAGACTTGACTTGGCTGTTTCGGCTTAAATAATCTTAGCAATGGAAGGGTATTTAAGCACCAATTATTCCTTCCGCAAAGATACCACAATTATTTGGGAATTGCAAGCTTTTTGCGGATTATTTTTGAAAGAAAAAGACAGCTGATGCTCAGCGCAGGATGCTGGCGGTTTGGAGGATGCTGATGACGACATCGGCAGACTCCTGGCGTTTCTTGTCTGTCTTCTGATAGTCGGCAAGCTGCTGGGGATGGTTGGTCAGGAGCTGCTGTACCATCTCCCTGGTGACACGGGCCATGCGCAGTTCCTCACGATTCGGGTCCCATACGGCAAGATAGCAGACGAGGTTCTCGAGGTGTGACAGGCTGCTGAACATCTTTTTGGAAAAGGGTATGCCATTGTCGGCATTAGCGACGCTGAAACGGGAGGGGGCGACGTCCTGACGGGCAAACAACAGCTTGTCGCCGATGCGCCAGGTGCGGACATAGACATCGCCGAAGGTGTTGAAGGGTCGGAGGTTCAGGTATAGGGAGTCCTGATACTGCAGCACGCAGGAGCGTTTCCGCAGGATATAGCGCGTCTTCTTGTTTTCCGCCTTCACTTCCATGGCGAGGGCGTCTTGCTTTGAGGATGGCAGCAGTTCTACCCTGCCCTCCGCGTCTTGCCACTGACCGTCGAGAAAGGCTTGCCAGGTGGCGCAATATTTACTCTGTGCCATCGAGCACAACGGGAACATCAAAAGGAGGAAAAAGAGTTTTCGCATAGTCATTGTTGGTATTTCTTGATGATACTATAAGCCGTATAAAGTCCCAGTTCACCTGCCTTCGAGAGGTCGCTGACGCCTTCAGCCTGCTGCTTGTTGGCAATACGGGCCAGTCCGCGGTTGTAATAGGCCTCCGCCAGATTGCCGTCGAGGGCAATGGCGTGGGAATAATCCTCGATGGCATGTGCATAGTCGTTGCGCTGCACGTACACATTGCCACGATTGTAATAGAGGTAGGCGCTCTCGTTATAACGGATGGCCTCCGTCAAGTCGGAGAGCACGTTCGCCGTCTTCATCCGCACATCGGTTCCCTGTGAGGCGTTGAAGGCATTGAGTTTCGACTGACAGGCCGCGCGCTGCCAATAGGCAAGCGACGACGTGGAGTCGATTTGCAGATAGGTGGACAGGTCTTCGATGGCTGCATCGAAGTTCTGGATGACGCTATAGGCAAGGGCACGCTTGAACAACAGGGAGGCTGCACGTTGTGTCTGGTGCTGCTGGTCGATCTGTCGCGACAACGTGTCGATATAGGCGAAGTATTTCTTCGTATCCTGTTCCTCCAGGGCGGGATTGCTGCTGACGACGTGCAACGGACGCTGGCGACTCTCCCTGGCATTATAAGCCTCCACCTGTCTGTCGTAGGCAACATACTGTTTCACCTGAGTATGCTCACGCTCGTAAGAGAGCACATACATCGGCAGGTAGTCGAGCGCCACTTTGCGGTTCTGCACCTTACCGCGGTAGTCGCTCTGATATTCGTGCTCCATCTCCTCTTCATCCGCCACCGTCAGCTGGTTGTATTTCTCGATGTCCAGGTCGCTACGCTTACGCATCAGCTCCTTGGAGAGTCGTGGCTGGCGACCCAGATAGCGCTTGTCCATCTGTGCCTTTAGCACGCGGAACTCGTCCTGCTCTGCCTGTTTGGTCATGCCGATGCGGCGATAACAGGAAGCGCGGTGCTGCAGGCCGAACCAGAAATTGGGGAATTCCTCGATAACCTTCGAGTAGTCGCGGATGGCGCCCCGCAAATTGCCGGTGTTCTCCAGCAGCAGGGCACGGTTGAAGAGCGCCATGAGATTGTTGGGCTCCAGATTCAGCACGAAGTCGAAGTCGATGATGGCACGGTTGTCGTCGCCCACCTGGGCACGAAGCAGTCCACGGTTATAGTGTCCGAGGAAGTTATTGGGGTCGAGGTCGAGGGCGGTATCATAGTCTGCCATCGTCCCGCGAAGGTTGTTCTGATTGAAACGGGCCAGTGCACGGTTGATGTAATTCGTAGCCTGTTTGGGTTGCAGGTGGATGGCCTTGGAGAGGTATTCCTCACTCTCCTTCCATTCCTTGCGGGAGAGGCTGATAACGGCCCGCTGGCTCCACAAGTTGCCGTCGTAAGGGTCAACCTCCAGACTCTTGTCCAAAGCGGCAATGGCCTTGGTAGTGTCCTCCTGCAAGAGATAGACCTCGGCACGCATGGCATAGGCTGGAGCATGCTTGCTCCAACGGGTCAGGATGGTGTCCAACTCCAAAAGGGCTGTGTCGTAGTTTTTCTCCTGAATATGACAGAGGGCGCGGTTATGCCAAAGGCTCTGATTCTCAGGGTCGTAGCGCAAGGCCTGGTTATAGTCCCTGATGGCATCGGTATATTTCTTCTGGCGGATACGACAGAGGCCCCGCAGTTCATATATTCCCACCACATAGGGATTGCGCTTGATGGCCTCCGAGCAGTCTGTTTCCGCTCCTGCAAAATCGTCGAGATAGTATTTTGCCACACCCCGATAGAACCAAGGCTCATAGAGGTAGGGCTTGGCGGATATCGCCTGATTGAAATACTGAATAGAAAGAACGTAGTCCTCGAAATAGAGTGCGGAGCGCCCTATCATTACCAGCCGATCGGTCTTGAACTGGGCAAGAGCCACCAACGGAAACCATAACAAAAGGAATACAATCTTTCTACCCATATCTGTTATCTCACTACACTCTTCGTCTTGTATCCGCAACGATAACGTCCTTGAGTGAGTGCACGTAACTTGCTTTTTATAAGCTGCTTACGCAGAGGAGTGACACGATCGACGAATACCTTTCCCTCCAGGTGGTCGAACTCATGCTGCATGACACGGGTAAGGTATCCCTCCACCCATTCGTCGTGCGGTTTCATCTCCTCGTCGAGCCACTGTACACGGATACGGGTAGGACGGGTCACCTTCTCGTGGATGGCGGGAAGCGACAGGCATCCCTCCTCCAGCGACTCCGTCTTGGAGTCGTCGTACTCGACGATATGGGGATTGATGTACACATGGCGGAAGTCCTTGTACTCCGGCATATCTTCACTGAGCACATCCAGGTCGATGACGACGACACGGATGGACTTGCCTATCTGGGGAGCAGCGAGACCAATTCCCTCACTCTCCGCCAGTGTGTCCCACATATCAGCAATCAACTGCTGCAGGCCGGGATAGTCGGCAGGAATATCTTCGGCAACCTTGCGGAGCACGGGATGGCCATATATATAAATAGGTAATACCATTTGATAATTTGACTATTTGAAAATTTATTTTCGGGAGCGGAGGTAGTCCTGAAGGATGATGGTGGCACTGATCTCGTCGACAAGCGCTTTGTCCTGTCGAGCTTTCTTCTTCAAGCCACCGGCTATCATCGCCTGATGAGCCAGGACAGAAGTGAAACGCTCGTCATAGAACTCTATGGGAATCTGCGGCACTGCCTTACGCCAACGGTTGACAAACTGCTGCACACGCTGCAGATTCTCACTGGGCTGTCCGTTAGGCTGGCGGGGTTCGCCTATTACAATACGCTCCACCTCCTCACGAGCGATATATGCCTGCAGATAATCAAACAGCTCAGACGTGGCGACAGTCGCCAATCCCCCAGCTATAATCTGAAGAGGATCGGTGACTGCCAGTCCTGTACGTTTCTTACCGTAATCGATAGATAGTATTCTTGCCACGCCAGTGCCTCTCAGCCCTTACTGGACGTTATAGAGCAACCATGCGCCTGCATACTTGGTAATCAAGTCGTTGCGGCTGGCGGCTGCCTCCTCTTTCGTGTCGAAAGTAGTGGCAATCACGCGATACAGGTTACGCTCCTCGTTCTTGACAATCTGGGCATTATAGCCGGCATTGATCAACTGCTGCTGCAGTCCGTCAGCATTAGCTTTCGACTGGAAAGCACCAACGACGACGCTGAAGTTCTTCAGACCGTTTCCAGAAACTAGGGAAACCTTCTCCTGAGTCACCCTCACGTTATCGGTATTGTCTACCACCTGTGTCTGAGTAATGGGTTTCTCCTGCAAAGGAACTACCACATTCGTCTCAGGCTGCTGGGTCACTGCAACGGGCTGCTGCACTTCCTCCTGCTGCTTTGCCTTCAGATAAGCCTGCTTGTAGGCACTCTCGCTTGATTTACAACTTGTGAAAGCCATTGCTGCGCACAAACCGGCGCATACTACCAAGTACTTCTTCATGTTTTTGTTTTCTATTTTTAAAGATTAAACCTAAATTCAAATTTTCACGTGCGAAATTACAAAATATCGGGCAAATGGAGCGAAAAAACGTACCTAAAGTTTGTTAAATAAAGGAATTATAAGGTTTTTATGAAAAAAAGTCTGCGAATTTGACCTCTTTTTCAAAAACTTTCCATATATTTGCAGATAGAAATGTATATTATTAACTCAAAAACAATACGACTATGAGAAGTTTAGGTTTTTTAGGTGCTTTCTTCGGCGGTGCTATTGCCGGCGCAGTGATTGGTTTGTTACTGGCTCCTGAAAAGGGAGAGGACACCCGTACAAAGATTACAGAAGCTGTGGATGACTTCATGAAGAAGCACAACATCAAACTGAGCCGCAAGGATGTCAGTGACCTTGTTGACGATATCACGGACGCTGCTCCTGAGGTTGAAGATTAAAGAATTCTTGCTTTGGCAAGCGTTCTAAAGAAACGATTTGAAGCATTAGAGAGATGCTGTCGAGCGACAAGAATGTAGAGACCATCGCCCAATTGGCGGAGATAGTCAAGCACTATCTGGGACTTCAGAAGGAATATCTGAAGCTGGATGTTATTGACAAGATCGTACGCCTGTTGACCTTCGCTGCCCTATCCATCGTATTCTTCCTGATTGTGGTGGGTGTGGCGATGTTCTGCTCGTTTGCCCTCGCTTTCTGGCTTGCCTCCTACACGGGGACGGCACTTGCCTTCCTCGTGGTAGGAGTTATTCATCTGCTCCTGATCATCGTTGTTTTCATATTCCGCAAGGAGTGGATAGAGAAGCCCTTGGTACGCTTTCTTGCCAATCTGCTGTTAGGGAACTAATTATTATCGTATGCTGCCAGTACAGAAACCCAAGCCCCAGCCCCCTCAGACGCTCGACGAGATCCGTGAGCGTAAGGATCAGTTATTGGAGGAACTGAATGCCGACAATAGTGAGTTCGGCAAGAAATGGCACCAGCTGTTCGTTTCCAAGGAGTCCAGCAGCAAGGCGGAGTTCGTTACCGGACTGATTGCCAATAGTATTACCGCCATTGATGCTTTCTTGGTTGTCAGAAAGCTTATCAAGAATTACGGAGGTCTCTTTGGTTTCAAGAAGAAGTCAAAGAGATAGATTCACTTTTACCATTCTGCCCTCAAGCGATGAAGCATGGTCGTGCTCTCACCGCAGGAACCTGTGTGCTGGATATGGACTCCTCCAAAGGGATTGTGAGCCACACGGGCTTTCAAATGCACTTGATGAGGCAGGCCTGACTCAGCAGGCTGAGGTGTCTGTGTCTCAACATGAGCAGTGAGTTGACCGCTGGCGTAGTTGAGGCTGATGGTACAGCCGGTGCGATAACAGGTAGATGATATCGGTTCTGTAAGGGGTGTGACGATTCCGTTTTTATATTCCACCAACAGGAAGTCCACCGCCTTGGCATGCTTCACGGTGCGGATAATACGCAGACCGTAGCCCGTCAATGTGCGGGTATCGAACTTCAGGCAGACATCCATATACTGTCCCGTGGCAGAACCGAAGCCTTGTCCGGCTGTCTTAGTGGGATCAACATGCAGTTCCAATGACATGTTATCATAGGTACGTTTGAGCGGTGTGTACATTAACCTGGCTCCCCGCTGTGCCTGCAGCAGTCCTTTTCCTACAGCCCCGTTATAGCCCTCACCATATTCCCACATCGGTTTCGTTGGATTGAACTTCCACTCGAATTCCTGTGTGTCAAGAGGTTTGTAGCCATCAACCGTCCAATAGCCTTCAATAACCTGTGGTTGCCATTGACATGGGAAGTCAGAGAAATCGGTATCTATATAAGAAAGAGGTGTAAGTTTCTGTTTTACTTTACAATTCGCTGTGATGGAAGGACCATCATCACTGCGATTAGACTTCGGTTCCATGCTGGCACTGATGGTATGGCCGTTATCTGCCGCTGTCAGCTGATAGCTGCGCTGCGGATTGTCATGAGTGGTACTGACGGCAATACCGTCACGGAACCAAGTGATGCGTGACTCATCACGTCGTCCCTGAAGGTCGAGCGAATAGTCAAGGATCGCCTTTCCCTGTTCTATTTTAATCTGGGGGGCTTTTAGAAAGACAGGAGGAGGCAACTGAGATGGATTGACTGTCACCTGACATACAGCCACACCGCTTATGGTATAGGCCGTAACCGGGAAACTGACAGGTTCTTCAATATCATCACAGGCGATGCTCACCCATACGGAGTCACCAGTCATATCGCTCAACGTGGCAATCGGTTGACAATGCCAAACAACCTTGTTGCCATTGCTCTTGACAGAAAGAAAGAGTGGTTCGCCGCCAACCTGCATCTCGGCTTCATGACGATTGATGGCGAGATAGGGCGGTTGCGTCATGTCCATCTCCACAGTGTCCATCACGATGGTGTTTTCTTGTTGTCTGCAACCTATCAGGTAAGGCTTGCCATTGAGAGTGAAATTCTTCTGATAACAACGGAGCCAGGGTTGCGGATAGGCCGTCCAACCAATGTAGATGCTGTCTGAGGGAGCATGGTAGCGGCAATCGACGAGGGTCACTGGGCCTCCCTGCTTACAGAAATACATCTCACGGTTTCCGCCCATCACATTGAAGTCGCAGTCGATGAACATCGCTCCACGTCCGAAGGTGCTCCAGAAGGGCTTTTGTCCATAGAGATTTATCTCACAGTGGCGATAGAGGGCGGTGCCATTCAGCGCATCGTCTGTACACTCGAAATGACAGCTGTCATAGATACTTTCTTTGGCTCCATTCAGCGGGTTCAGGTTCAACCGACTGATAAACCTCACTTTCCTTGCATAAAGGCTGCGTCCGTGCACATAGCCGACATGAGCTTGGGTGATGGCATCGCTACGCTTCTTGCGACTGAGCGACGGATTGCGGGGATAATCCAAGTCTACGTTACAATAGTTTCCTAAGGTCATATTCTCCACCGTCAACTCATCTACATGCAGGTCGAACATGGTGAAGTTCCCAACGGCTCCCTGCATCTGTCCTCGTTGCGATGCCAATACCACGTCTTCTGGTTTCTCGCCCAGTCCTACAAACGTCAGTTTCTTGCCATGAATGACGATGCCAAAGGGTTCGCGTCCGTTCTCCCCTTTTACTATTTCAGGTGTATCAGGGTTATCCACCCAGTAGACCCAAGGGCGGATATACAATGTAGCAGTGTCCTTGAAATGTCTGACTGCCTCACGAAAGTCATTATACACATACTGCCGTGAACGTACTTCTTCATCTGTCAGAGAACCGTCAAGTAGCAGGTGATACTCGTCAAGGACCATACCCCACGAAGGACTTTGCAATATCAGCAGCAGGAAAGTAATAAGTAGTTTAGTTATTGGTTTCATTATATCGACAGTTTAGTTTTATATCATAATGATTTGTCCATCGTATGCCATCTGGATATCCGATGGTAAAGAGGCATTGACCTCCGCATGTCGTCCGATGTCGTGGCTGGAATGGATGAGCCATGTCTGACGGGCTCCTACCCTACGGGCAAATGCCACCGCTTCGTCCAAGGTCTGATGGGAATGGTGAGGTTTCTGACGCAAAGCATTGACTATCAGGGTATCAATGCCTTGCAGATAGTCGAATTCTCCCTCGTCAATGGTCTTCATATCAGTGATATAGGCAAGAGGACCTATCCGATAGCCAAGAATGGGCAGGTCATGATGCATCACCTCAATGGGCATGATGTCAAGGTCTCCAATAGTAAAAGACTCATGTTTGTGAATCTCATGCAACTGGATGGCTGGTACACCTGGATAACGATGTTCCGCAAAACAATAGGGCAACATCTGAAGCATACCCTGACGGGCTATAGGGTCGGCATAGACATTGATTTCACCGAACTGGCAATAGGGACGGATGTCGTCCATACCTCCCATATGGTCGTAATGGGCATGGGTAATCAGGATACCGTCAATCTTACGGAAAAGCTGTGACATGATTTGTTGACGGAAATCTGGTCCACTGTCAATCAAAAGGCGAGTGGTTTCCGTCTCTATCAGGACAGAGCAACGCAACCGCTTGTCATGTGGATCCGTACTGCTACAGGTATAGCATTGGCAACCGATGGTCGGTACGCCACACGATGTTCCCGTTCCTAAGAATGTCAGTTTCATATAATGTTCACCTCAGGATAGATATCAATATCGAACTTCTCCTTGACATCACGTTGGATAGTCTCACACAAGGCGACGATTTCCTTCCCCGTAGCCCCACCTCGATTGACCAGCACCAATGCCTGTTTGTCGTGAACGCCAGCTTGTCCCATTGACTTACCTTTCCATCCGCATTGGTCTATCATCCATCCAGCAGGAATCTTCTCATGGTCGGCATCAACGGTATAATGGGGCATCCCCTCATACTGTGCCGCCAACTGTTCATACTTTGCTCTTGGCACGATGGGATTCATAAAGAAACTTCCTGCATTACCCATTACTTTCGGATCTGGAAGCTTGGCATTACGGATGTCGATGATCACCTCTCGCAGTTGTCGTGCCGTAGGATTCCCTATTCCCCTCCGTTCCAGTTCCGCACGGATGTTCCCGTAATCAAGATGGGGCTCGAAAGCTTGTTGAAGCAGGTAGGTAACATGCGTTATAAGATAGCGGTTTTTCCATTCGTGCTTGAAGCGGCTCTGACGATAAGCATAACCACACTCACTGTTCTGGAAAATACGGATATCACCTGTCGCTATCTCCACAGCCTCCACCTCCGTAATGAGGTCTTTTACCTCTGCGCCATATGCTCCAATGTTCTGAACGGCACTTGCCCCCACATCACCAGGTATCAATGAAAGGTTCTCTGCTCCATATAGCTGATGGTCGACACAATAAGCCACCACATCGTCCCAGACCTCTCCACTGCCACAGGTTAGTTGAGGGTAGAGAGTGGAGAGTGAAGAATTAATACCCTTAATGGCAGAGCGCACCACGATACCATCATAGTCCTGAGTTAATAAAAGATTACTGCCACCACCTATTATCATATAGGGTAAGTCAGCATCACGCAGGATGGCAGCCACTTGTTGTGCTTCCTTGATATCAGTATATTCCAGATATCGACGGCATTTCGCCTCAATGCCGAAGGTGTTATGTGATAACAGGGAATAGTTTTGTATGTCCTTCATCGTCAAGTCGCCAATTTCTCCAGTTTCCACTTACCGCCCTCATGTTTGAAAGTCATCTCCATCTCCATTCCGTTGGCAATACCACGAAGGACGAAGATTTTACGTCCAGTCTCTTTCTGGGGCTGTCCATACACAATGTTATAAATCATACCAGAAGGCAGGTCTGGAGCAAATGCCTCCCACGTATCAGGAGTAATGACACCTTCCATCTGTGCAAAGTCGTCATCAGGATCAGGACCGATAAACTTCACATTCTCCATCAGATGTTTCGACTGAAACTCTAAACTGGAAGCAAACTGTTCGTAGAAATAGAGGAATGAGGAATTATGTGACTCACTCATCGGCATATGGACAATTTCCTGAAGCATCCATACACCATTGACACGGTCAAAGACAAACTGCTTGACCGTCTTTGCATCGAAATAGATTTTCTCTACTACTGCATGTTGGATGTTGGTTTCCTTCACATGCTCCATCTCCTTCTCACTGTCAAACAACAACGTATAGAAGTCTTGGTTCATGAAGAAATACTCCATCTGCCATTGTCCTTTCTTGATGTAGCTGACTTCTTCGCCACGCTGAATCTTCAAAGGGAACTTGATACGGGAGGCCTGTAGGGTGCGATTGGCTGCAAAATTGAAAATAAAATCATCGAAAAGTTCGTCAGCTGCCTTCGGCATTGGCGTTTCGTCTGTTGACTCCACCTCTTTTACTATCATAGAAGTAGTGTCCGCCGTCTGTATGGAATCGGTAGAATCCGCAGCCTCGTTGTTATTACTTTTATTGCCCTGACAGGCGGAAAACAACATACCTGCTACATAAAACGCCACCCAAATTCGTTTCATCCTTCACTTACTGATGGTCTATTACTCTCAAATTTGATGCAAAGGTACAAATAATTCTTAATTCATAATTCATAATTGATAATTATTTTGTAATTTTGCACGCAAATTTTATTTATACAAAGAATATGATACTTGATAAGATAGACGAACTGCTGAAAGAAGTGCAGACGTTGAGTGCCCAAAATGCTGAGGAAGTGGAACAGTTACGACTCAAATACCTCAGTAAGAAAGGTGAGATTACGGCGTTGATGAATGATTTCCGCAACGTAGCTGCCGACCAGAAGAAAACTGTCGGTATGAAAATCAACGAACTGAAGACACTGGCAACAGAACGTATCAACCAACTGCGTGAGGAATGCCAGACACAGGAGAACGATGGTGAAGCCATTGACCTGACTCGTACACCCTACCCTGTCCAGTTGGGTACCCGGCATCCGCTGACCATTGTCACCAACGAGATTATCGACATCTTCTCACGCATGGGTTTTGTCCTTGCTGACGGTCCTGAAGTGGAAGACGACCTGCACGTGTTCACCAAGATGAACTTCGCTGCCGACCACCCTGCCCGTGACATGCAGGACACCTTCTTTGTCAGTCAGCATCCCAATGATGTGACAAAGAATATTTTGCTACGCAGCCATACCTCCAGTGTTCAGGCCCGTGTGATGGAGAACATGCATACAGAGGATGGCAAGCTGACTGCTCCTATCCGTGTCATCTGCCCGGGTCGTGTCTATCGTAACGAGGCTATCACAGCACGTGCCCATTGTTTCTTCCATCAAGTAGAAGGACTCTATATCGACAAGAACGTATCGTTTACCGATCTTAAGCAAGTGCTGTTGTCATTTGCCCGTGAGATGTTCGGCCCAGATACACAGATTCGCTTGCGCCCCTCTTATTTCCCATTTACAGAGCCCAGTGCTGAGATGGATATCTCTTGCTTCATCTGTGGTGGCGAGGGTTGCGGTTTCTGTAAGCATACCGGATGGGTGGAAATCTTAGGATGCGGTATGGTAGATCCAAACGTATTGGAACAGTGCGGTATCGATTCCAGCATCTATAGCGGTTATGCCTTCGGTATGGGTGTAGAGCGTATCACCAATTTGAAATACAGAGTGAGCGACCTGCGTATGTTCTCTGAGAACGACGTTCGCTTCCTGAAAGAATTTGAATCAGCCAACTAAGTATTGGCTCTGGATAAACTTCAACTCGGCTTCGAGCATCGCCAGTTTCGGCATCTCGAAGCCGACTTTTTTTCTGTTCATTTTTCGCTTTTCACTTTTTTTTCGTACCTTTGCAGCAATATGAAAAAAGGACTGGTATTAGAAGGCGGAGCCATGCGCGGACTATGGACGGCAGGGGTGACGGATGTGATGATGGAGCATGGCATCTGGCCTGACGGACTAATTGGAGTGTCGGCAGGTGCTGCGTTTGGCTGTAACTACAAGTCGCGCCAGATAGGTCGCGCCATCCGATATAACACCCGTTTTGCCAAGGATTCGCGGTATAGCGGAATGAAGTCGCTACTGCTGAGCGGCGATTACTTCAACGCGAAGTTCGGCTATCACGTGGTACCCTACAAATATGACATCTTTGACATCAAGGCCTTTGAAGAGAATCCCCTGGAGTTCATCATTGTATGCACGGACGTGACGACGGGAGAGGCTGTGTATCACAAAATGGATCATGTAGACTATGATGAGCTGGAATGGCTCAGAGCCTCTGCGTCGATGCCATTGGCGTCGAAGGTGGTGAAGGTACAGGGGCACAAGCTACTGGACGGAGGCGTGAGCGACTCGATTCCCCTGCAGTATTTCGAGAGCATCGGATACAAGCGTAATGTGGTGATACTGACACAGCCTCTAGGGTATCAGAAAGAGCACAACCGGCTAATGCCCCTGATGCGCGCAGCGTTGTGGAAATACCCACACTTCCTGAAAGCTCTGGACGAACGGCACCAGATGTACAACTATCAGTTGGAATATGTGGCAAATGCGGAGCGATTGGGCCGCTGTCTGGTGATTCGTCCGGACGAAAAGATACCCATTGGCCACATCTCGCACGACCCAGAACAGATGCGAAAGGTCTATATGATGGGACGTAAGACAGGCGAACAATATATTGAAAGAATAAAAGCATTTTACGAGATATGAGAATAGACATCATCACCGTATTGCCCGAAATGCTGGAGGGCTTTGTACACGAATCGATACTGGCACGTGCCGAGAAGAAAGGACTGGCAGAAATCCGCCTGCACAACCTGCGCGACTACACGCTGGACAAATGGCGCAGAGTGGACGACTACCCCTATGGCGGCTCTGCCGGTATGGTAATGCAGTGTGAACCCATTGACCGTTGTATCACGGCATTGAAGGCGGAGCGTGACTATGACGAGGTGATCTTCACATCGCCTGACGGCGAACGCTTTGACCAGCACATGGCAAACGAACTGTCACTCAAAGGCAATCTCATTATCCTTGCAGGACATTACAAAGGGATTGATCAGCGCGTGCGTGACCATCTGATTACGAAGGAGATATCGATTGGTGACTTCGTATTGACGGGTGGTGAACTGGTGGCCGCCATGATTGCCGATGCCATTGTGCGTGTGGTGCCTGGCGTGATTGGTGATGAGCAAAGCGCTCTCTCCGACTGTTTCCAAGATGACCTGCTAGCAGCACCTATCTATACTCGTCCTGCCGACTATAAGGGTTGGAAGGTGCCCGAAATCCTGCTGAGCGGTAACGAGGCGAAAGTAAGGGAGTGGGAATTGGAACAGGCGATGGAACGCACTAGGAAATTGAGACCCGACCTTTTGAAAGACTGACATATTCAATACTATTAATAACTTCAAACTATGTTTACAAAAGAAACTTACATACAGCGTCGTGCTGAGCTGAAAAAGCTGGTAGGCGAAGGCATAATTGTGCTCTTCGGAAACAATGATGCACCTTGTAATTACCCAGCCAACTGCTACGCGCCCATGCGTCAGGATTCATCATTTCTGTACTACTTCGGTCAGCATCGTGACGGATTGGTTGGCGTGATTGACATCGACAACGATGAGGAGATGTTGTTTGGCGATGACATTGACGTAGAGGATATTGTTTGGATGGGCTTTACACCATCGGTGGCAGATTTGGCTGCCGAAGTTGGTGTAAGCAAAACCGCCCCGATGGCAGAACTTACCTCTTACATCAAACATCAGACATCAAAAATTCACTTCCTGCCGCCCTACCGCTTCGATACGAAGATTCAGATTATGGATCTGTTTGGCATCCATCCATCGCAGCAGAAGGAGAAAGCATCACTCTCGCTCATCAAGGCAGTCGTAAAGATGCGTGCCACGAAGAGTGCAGAGGAAATTGCCTATATCGAGGCTGCCTGCGACGTGGGCTATGTGATGCACACCACAGCACAACTGCTGATTAAGCCTGATGTCACAGAACGGTTCGTTGCCGGACAGGTCGACGGCATTGCCCGTAGTCTGGCTCAGGGTAACAGTTTTGCAACGATCTTTTCGCAGCACGGCGAAATCATGCACGGCAATCCCTCTGATGCGAAGTTGGAGGACGGACGACTGGTGCTCTGCGATGCAGGCTGTGAACTAAACGACTACTGCTCAGACCACACCCGTACGATGCCCGTCAATGGAAAGTTCACACAGCGTCAGCTGGAGATATACAGCATCGTGGAAGCCTGTCATGATTATGTTTTGGAAGTAGCTAAACCTGGAGTCAAATATATGGATGTCCACTTTGCCGTTTGTCGCATGATGACAGACCGCTTGAAGGTGCTGGGACTGATGAAGGGCGATACCGAAGAAGCCGTAAGGGCTGGCGCTCATGCCATGTTCCTGCCTCATGGCTTAGGACACATGATGGGTATGGACGTACACGACATGGAGGGGCTGGGACAGATCTACGTGGGCTTCGACGAGGAGACCCGTCCGAACCTGGAGCAGTTTGGTACCAATTGTCTGCGTATGGGTCGTAAGTTGGAAGAGGGCTTTGTCGTTACCGACGAGCCAGGCATCTACTTCATCCCTGCCCTCATCGACGAATGGAAAGCAAGCGGACATTGCAAGGAATTCCTGAACTTCGACAAGCTGGAAACTTACAAGGACTTCGGAGGCATCCGCATTGAGGACGACGTGCTAATTACAAAGGACGGTTGTCGCTTCCTCGGCTCGAAGCGCATCCCATATCACCCAAAAGACGTTGAGGACTTCATGGCAAGGTAATCATTGCTTCTTGGTCTTTATCAGCTGATACACCAGCCAACCGAGACCGATAAGCCCTATTAACACCACGATGAGATGACGGGTGCTATAATCGGCATAGAAACGAATATAGAAGAAGAACACGTCTACCACATATAGAACGACTGCTGTCGCAATTGTAACGCCTGCAACAAGGAGCACCTCGCGCATGCTGGGCCGATATTCCTTATTCTTGAGATAGGATACAATGGTATAGATGATGAACGACAATGGTGACAAAGCACAAATGGAAAGAATGTATACCCACATTTGCCGACGTTCTTGTTCTTGCTGAATAATGCGGTCCATCTCCTGGTTCATGTGCTCATATGTCTGATAGCTCTCCGAAAGATTCCCTAGGGAGTCTGTATGCAGTTGCTTGATAAGCTCCTCTTGATATCTCTCCGAAGACCACGGTTCCTGAGCATAGACAAAAGTCAGGATAGCACCTGCCATCAGCAATACTGCGATGAGAAAGACAATCAACGATGTGCGCTGACTATACTTTCCTGTATAGGGTTTCCTTTTCCAGTCGTTCCACATCATATCGCGGTGAACGGGATCAGTAATCCACTGAGAAGATTCGTTCATCATCTGTTGATCTCTCAACTGTTGTTCCTCCATCTGAGCTTGTATCATGTCGTCCATAGAGAGCATTATTTAACCGTTATGCCCCGTGCCTCCATCTGCTTCTTGCGATGGGCAAGGCGAGCACGAGTCATCTTGCGCATCTTTTCCTCCTCGCTGTCATTGGGATCAATTCTCACCTCCACAGTGCCAGAATAGCCACTGTCGTCTTTATAGGTAGAGGTGACGGTACTCGACTGTTCTTCCTTCACCTTACCGGTACCTCCGCAAACATGGCATTGCCACTTATTCACTTTGTCGCCATTGCACTGGTTACAAACATATCTGCCTGCGCCCTCACATTTCCAGCATACCTTCGTCTTTGTACCCTTGCATTCCACACATTCTGGCGTGCCCTTGCCATCACACCATTGGCACTCGCGCCAATTATCCTTGACTTGCGTTCCTCCCCTGCCGTTGCAATGGGCGCAGACCACCTCGCCTGAACCCTGACACATATTGCAGCGCACCATCTTCTTGCCCAAGCAGAAGTCGCACTCACGCCAACCTTCTCCACTACAGAACGCACAAGTACGCTCTTCCAGTCCTGAGCCATGACAGTTTTTACACTCTGTTTGTGCCGTTGCGTACAGCGAACCTATCGCCATCGCCATACAGATAAACAGTATTCGTTTCATAAACATAAGTTATTTAGGTTACCATGTTTCATCTATTTCTTTCAAGGCATCACGCGCATCCTTGAAACCTTTACGCGCTGATTTCTGCCACCATTTGACAGCCTCTTTATAACTGCGTCCTACACCTTCACCATACCAATAGCAATTCCCCAGATGATACATTCCAGCACTTAGTTCTTTTTGTTCTCCTAAAATTTTCCACAACCGGAAAGCCTCATCGGGGTTCTTGGGTATTTCTTTACCTTTATACATATCAAATGTCCCTACTCTTTCAGAAGAGTAGAGTGACGCCAAGTTAAATAATGCAGACGTGTTGCCTAAATCTGCGGCTTTACTCCACCACTTAATAGTCTCGTCCAGATTCTTAGCAACAACTATTCCTGAATCGTAGCAAAGTCCGACTTCAAACATGGCACGAGCATCGCCGGCTTGTGCTTTTTTCAGATTATCACGGAACTCTTTATTTAAATATTCTATCTCCTCATCCCATTCTGTTTGTGCCTGTACGGTTACACATGCAAAACACATCATTATAAATAATATACGTTTCATAATCGTATAGTTTTATAGGTTATTTTGCTTGAGTCTTCTCACATTTCTTTGCGCATTCCACCTTAACATACTCCACCTGTACATCGTCCTTTCCACTAATCTCTGGTTTGCAACCCTCAGCCAGAATGATCTTCTTCAGCCATGAAGCATTGCCGACATGGAGTTTTTCGAGTTTCGGCAGGTTTCGCAGGTCAATTACCTCCACAGGTGTGGTACCTATTCCGAGAGCGGTGAGGTTAGGGAAATACATCAGGAAGTCGTAGTTGTCGATGACATTGCTGCGACCACCTCTTTCAAGAGACAGGAATGTAGCCTTCTTGGCCTCACAGCAATCTACGATGCCGTCGCCGTTAGTGTCGATATCCTTGAAGCACTGTGAGAAAATATTTTTGTCTTCTATCTTGACAACAGTAACTTTCTCTTTTTTCTCCGCCTTGCAGCACTCCTTCTTCTCTTTATTACAACACTTCTGTTCCTGTGCCTGTGTAACACCAATAGCCACAAAAGCTATAGCCAATGATATAATGAATCTTTTCATAATTATTTGATTACTTGAGTTTTTCTAAATCCTGCCTGCAGCAATACACTCTGGGCAACGCCATGTCTTGATGCCAGTACCGCTACAATGCCAACAACTTCCTTCACCATTGCCATTGCAGCGACTGCACTGCAGATAGCCACGATGATTCTTGCATGCCTCGCAGCGGAAGGTTTTCTGTCCGCCGCAGTTATAACAGGTCTGGTCGCCTCTCATACCTGTACCATCACAGGCGTAACACTTCAGTTCACCTGAGCCTTGACAATGGTAGCAATCTACCACACCTCTGCCTAAACAGTCCTCACAACGCCAACTGCCTTTTCCATTACAGGGAAGACAAGTCTCATGGATAACACCAGTATCACTACATCTACTACATGTCTGTGCTTGTGCAGTAAAAACTACTGTCACTAAAAAAGCCAATGATAAAAAAATTCGTTTCATAGCTGTATGGTTTTTAGTTGTTTCTTTGATTAGTCATTTGTATGGATGGAACCTGTTCCAAAGCAACGCGTGCAAAGCACGGCACCCTTGCCGTCGCAAGTACGACACTCGTTGTAACCTGTACCTTCACAGATACCACAGGTATAGGTGTTTCCCTGGAAAGTCACCAGACCAGAGCCACCACACTTAGCACAAGTATAGCGAGGATTGCCATTACATGTCGGACAGCTCAGCTTGCCACTGCCACTACACTTGTCACAGGTACGCTCACCCATTACGGTGAAACTCATAGCAACTGCTGCTATCGCAACAATAGCCAATGAAAAAATGAATCTTCTCATATTCGTAAAATTTATCGTTTAACTTTTTAATATTCACTATTTATAAATCACTTTTGCCGGCTCGCCCTTATAGGCTACAGGATACTTGATTTCAGGCTTACATCCCTTGGCAAGGATAATCGTCTTCAGCATACGAGAGTCAGAGAGGTCGATTTCCTTGAGTTTCGGACAGCAACTCAGGTCGATGGTCTCCACATAGTTCAAGCCTGCATGGAAATACTCCAGGTTAGGGAAATATTTCAAGTCCTCATACGACTTGATATTACGGATGAAACTCTTATAGCTCATCAGCGACAGACGGGTAGCAGCCTTTGCCTCTTCCTCGGTAATCATGTTGTCCTTGTCAACATTCAAACGCTTGTCGCGCAGACAGAACTCCTTGAAACCTTCATCCTCAAATACTATTCCTGATGGCAATTCCTTCACCTCAATAGTAAAATAGTTGTTTTTCAAGTCCTCTAAACCATACTTACAAGGGACCTCCAATTTACCGTTATGCCAGATGCCATAATTGCCGTACTCTTTGCTGACAATATATAATACTTCACCGTCCTGTTCTATTTTCTCGCAGTAGCTGTACTCATCCAACAGTTTACGGATAGTGTCGTCCTCAACATAGTATTCCATATCTACGCGTACAACATCCTGCGGATAGAAAATCTCCGGCTGACAGTTTTGAGCAAGGATAATCTTCTTAATCCACAACGCATTCTGGAGGCCAAGCTTTTCAAGTTTCACCTGGTAGTGCAGATCTATCTCCTCCAATGTTGTATTACCTACAGAGAGTGCCACCAGATTCGGGAAATACTTCAGGAAGTCATAATTCTCAATGATATTCATTCTACCACCTTTATCCAGTCCGAGTATTGTTGCCGCTGCAGCTTCTGCATAGGTAACAATACCATCATTGTTAGTATCACACGTAGTAAAGCATTGTGAAAACATATTCCCCTCCTCAATCTTGATAAAAGTGTCTGTGTTCTGCGCATTTGCCGCCATCATATTCGTGATTGCCAGCATACAAATGATTGTTCTTTTCATAATGATGATTGTTGGTTATACTATTTATGCTGCAAATATACATATTCTATTTCTATTTTCAAAGGTATTTTCCCTATAAAAAGAGGGGAAATCCCTAAAAACTTGCTAAAATAATTGGAAACCACAAAATAAGTATGTAACTTTGCACCTACAATAAATATTATTTAACCATTATATGAAGAAACTAATGACACTCGCCCTACTTGCATTCATTGCAGTAGGTGCACAGGCAGAGGAGAAGAAAGACTCTGCCAACAAGAACAAACCCGTTTTCACGGTGATTAAGGAGAATTCCATCACCTCGATCAAGGACCAGAACCGCAGTGGTACGTGCTGGGACTACTCTACCCTCTCATTCTTCGAGGCAGAGATTCTGAAGGCAACAGGTAAGAAGTATACTCTCTGTGAGGCTTTCGTAGCCAACAAGACCTATATGGAGCGTGCTATCCAGGTGGTTCGCTATCACGGCGACTGTCAGTTTGCACAGGGTGGAAGTGCAGAAGATGTGCTCTCTACGCTGAAGAATCACGGCATCTGCCCCATTGACGCTATGCCTTTCCCAGGCTCACTCTACGGTGACTCACTGAACAACTTCAACGAGTTCTTCAGAGTGTTGTCTCCTTACGTAGAAGCAGTAGCCAAGAGCGATGCCAAGAAGCTCAGCAAAGCCTGGAAGACTGGTATGCAGGGTATTCTCGACGCTTATCTGGGCAAGTGCCCTGAGAAGTTCACCTACGAGGGCAAGGAATATACCCCGAAGAGCTTTATGGCCTCTCTGGGCATCAATCTCGACGACTATGTAAGCATCACCAGCTATACCCACCATCCTTTCTACACCGCCTTTGCCGTAGAGGTGCAGGACAACTGGCGCTTCCCTCTCTCATACAACGTGCCGATGGACGAGATGATGCAGATTATCGACAACGCCATTGACAAGGGCTACACCGTAGCTTGGGGCGGTGACGTGAGCGAGCCTGGATTTACCCGCAAGGGCTTGGCTTATGCCGTAGACGACAAGAAAACACAGAGCCTGCAGGGCAGTGATATGGCCAAATGGCTGAAGATGACCGCTACCAAGAAGCGCGACATCATTGACTCACTGGGTTGCAACGTGCCTGAAATCGTTCCTACCCAGGAGATGCGCCAGGAGCGTTTCGACAACTGGGAGCTGACCGATGATCACGGCATGCATATCTTTGGTGTTGCCAAGGACCAGAACGGCAAGAAGTATTATATGGTACAGAACTCATGGGGTGAAACTGGCGACTACAAAGGAATCTGGTATATGACCAAGGCCTTTATCGCTGCCAATACCATGGACTTCCTGATCAACAAGAACGCCATCCCCAAGGAAATCCGCAAGAAACTCGGAATCTAACATTCCTCCCAATAATAACAGAAGCCCTTCGTTTGTGACGAGGGGCTTCTTTTGTATAGGGTTCAGATACAGAAAGAGGAAAATTGGGAAAGTGAAAAATACAAATTCTGTTAAATTTACAAGAGTATCTATTCTTTATTTGGTTTTTCTTCGTAACTTTACACCGCATATGTGCCTATCGTTGGCTGATGCACCCTGAGACGATAAGAATAAAAACAAAATTATAAATGCACTATCAATGGAATTACGAACCACCTACACCAGAAAGACGACAAGCGGCTAAGGAGCTGGCGGAGAAGATTGGAATGAGTCCAATCGTCGCCGACCTGCTCATCCAGCGCGGCATCAAGACGGAGTCAGCAGCCAAGCGGTTCTTCAGACCGATGATGAACGAGCTGATCGACCCGTTCCTGATGAACGACATGGACGTAGCGGTAGACCGCCTGAACGATGCCATGGGACGCAAAGAGCGTATAATGGTGTATGGCGACTACGACGTCGACGGGTGTACTGCGGTGGCACTGGTGTACAAGTTTCTGCAGCAGTTCTATTCAAACATCGACTACTATATCCCCAACCGTGAAGAGGAAGGATATGGAGTCAGCATCAAGGGAATAGACTATGCGAAGGAAACAGGTGTTAAACTGATTATCGTTCTCGACTGTGGCATCAAAGCCATCGACGAGATTGCTTACGCAAAGGAACAAGGTATCGACTTCATCATCTGCGACCATCATGTCCCTGATGAGGTGATGCCTCCTGCCGTGGCTATCCTGAATCCCAAACGGGAAGACTCTACTTACCCCTTCAAGGACCTCTGCGGATGTGGCGTAGGCTTTAAGTTGATGCAGGCGTTTGCCAAGAACAACGGCATCCCCTTCTCACGGCTCATCCCCCTACTCGACCTCTGTGCTGTCAGCATTGCTGCCGACCTGGTACCTGTAACGGGCGAGAACCGTATCCTTGCCTTCCATGGTCTGAAACAGTTGAACATCAGTCCGTCGATTGGTCTGAAGGCAATTATTGAAATCTGCGGACTGACGGGACGTGAGCTCACCATGAGCGACATTGTCTTCCGCATCGGTCCGCGCATCAATGCCAGCGGACGAATGCAGAACGGTAAGGAGGCGGTCGAACTGTTGGTGGAGCGAGACTTACAGAAAGCCTTGACGGAAGCCAATCGTATCAACGAGTATAACGAACAGCGCAAGGACGTCGACAAGGAGATGACGAAGGAGGCTAACGAGATTGTGGCACGCCTGGAGAGTCAGCGCCACCTGCAGGCTATCGTGCTCTATGACGAGGGATGGAAGAAAGGCGTGGTAGGCATCGTCGCCTCCCGTCTGACGGAACTCTACTTCCGCCCCACCGTCGTCCTGACCATCATCGACGGCATCGCCTCCGGTTCGGCACGCTCCGTAGCCGGCTTCGACATCTACGATGCCATTAAGAGCTGTCGCGACCTCTTGGAGAACTTCGGCGGTCATACCTATGCCGTCGGCCTGACCCTCCGTCAGGAGAATATCCCAGAGTTCCGCCGCCGCTTTCAGGAATACGTCAACAGACATATCCTGCCGGAGCAGACGCTGCCGACGCTCGATATCGACGAGGAAGTGGACTTCAAGGATGTCTCCAAGCGACTGCATAACGAACTGCGCCGCCTGGCACCTCACGGACCTAACAACCCCAAGCCGCTGTTTATGACGCGCCATGTCTATGACTACGGTACCTCGAAGGTGGTGGGAAAGCATCAGGAGCATATCAAGCTGGAACTCGTCGACTCCAAGTCGGCCGTCGTGATGAATGGTATCGCCTTCGGACAGAGTGCCGAGGCCCACTATATCAAGTCGAAGCATTCGTTCGATATCGTCTATACCATCGAGGAGAATACCTACAAACGAGGCGAGGTACAGTTGCAGATTGAGGATATCAGACCATCGGAGGAATAATTGAAAATTGAAAGTTGGAAGTTGAAAATTATCAATTAATCCTAAAGAAGTACTGGGGCTACGATGACTTCCGTGGCATCCAGCGGGAAATCATCGAGTCGATAGGCAGCGGTCACGACACGCTGGGACTGATGCCTACTGGTGGCGGCAAGTCTTTGACATTCCAAGTACCAGCCCTCGCCATGGAGGGTGTCTGCATCGTCATCACGCCCCTCATCGCCCTGATGAAAGACCAGGTGCACCACCTGCGCCAACTGGGCATCATGGCGGCAGCCATCTATAGCGGGATGCAGCGCGACAATATCCTGCGCATCCTGGAGAACTGTATCCTCGGCAACACCAAGCTGCTCTATGTCTCACCCGAACGTCTGGGCAGCGAACTCTTCCAGACGAAGCTGCGCCACATGCAGGTGAGCTTTATCACCGTCGACGAGGCCCATTGTATCTCGCAATGGGGCTACGACTTCCGACCCTCCTATCTTGAGATTGCTAATATCCGCCACATCTGTCCCGATGCCCCCGTCCTTGCCCTCACAGCAACAGCAACTCCACGTGTTGTCGAGGATATCTGCGAGAAATTAAGAGGTGAGAAATTAGAGGAGAGAGGTGATAACTTCCACGTTTTCCGCATGTCCTTCGAGCGCAAGAACCTTGCCTACCTCGTCCAGCATGCCATGGACAAGCGCACGGAACTCATCCAGCTCTTAAACGGCGAGAAAGGGGCCGCCATCGTCTATGTGCGCAGCCGCCGTCATGCCCGTGAGGTAGCGGAACTGTTGTCCGACGCAGGACTGAGTGCCACCTACTATCATGCAGGACTGGAACATGCGGAGAAGGATAAACGGCAACGCGACTGGCAGCACGACCGCACCCGCATCATGGTGGCTACGAATGCTTTCGGTATGGGCATCGACAAAGCCGACGTCCGCATCGTCGCCCACTTCGACCTCCCCGACTCCATCGAGGCGTATTTCCAGGAGGCTGGCCGTGCGGGGCGTGACGGACAACCTGCCCGCGCCATTCTTTTGTATAATCAAGCCGACGAGCCGAAACTCCGCAAGCGCATCAGCGACACCTTCCCCGAGAAGGACTACATCCGCAAGGTGTACGACCATCTTGCCTTTTACTATCAGATAGCCACAGGCGACGGCTATGGCGTGGCGCGTGAGTTCAACATCGACGATTTCTGCCGCAAGTTCAACCACTTCCCCATCCAGGTCCACTCGTCGCTACAGATTCTGCAGCGTGCCGGCTATATCGAATATACCGAAGAGCGTGACAACCAGGCTCGCGTAAAATTCCTGGTGGACCGTGACGACCTGTATCGCCTCCGCGGCGAGAACGCCAACGAAGAGAAAGTCATCATTGCCCTGTTGCGCAACTACGGCGGACTGTTTGCCGACTACGGCTTCATCGACGAGAGTGTCATCGCCCAGCAATGCGGCATGAAGCCCAACGAGGTGTACGACGTCCTCAAGGAACTCTCCCAGCAGCACGTCATCCATTTCATTCCCAGCAAACAGATTCCCTATATCCGCTATCTGCAGCGCCGCGAGGACAGCGAGCACATACAGCTGCCGCCAGCCATCTACGAGGAACGGCTCCGGCAGTATCAGGAGCGCATCGATGCCATGCTCCGCTATGCGAAGAGCAACGACAAATGCCGCAGCCGCCAGCTGCTGGAATACTTTGGCGAGACGGATACGAAGGACTGCGGACAATGTGACGTCTGCCTGTCAACCAACAAGCCTGACACCCAGGCCGCCCAAAACCAGATTCTCTCTTTATTGTCAGACAGGAAACAGCACCACATCACCGAACTCTTCCGCCTGCAACTGCCAAAGAAAGAGGTAGAGTCTGCCCTCTCCTACTTGTTGCAAGAGGAGTTTATCATGCAGAAAGACGGTTTCCTAATGATACCCTGATAAATCCGTCAGGATACAAAAAATCCGCCTCGCATGTATCACACGAAGCGGATTATCATTTCAAGATTTTATATCTGACTTCAGACATCAGCCATCAGACATCTTACATCTGACATCTTACATCTGACATCTTACATCAGCCATCTGTTAGTCCTCCTGGTTCTCAGGACGCAGCTTGCGAACGGTCTCACCAGCGCGCCACATCTCCTGATTGCGCATAGCCTCCAGTTCCTTCTCCAGTCCGGCACGATAGTCGGGCTTCGAGTTTGCGTCGATGGTAATCTGAGCCTCGTTACCCGTCTGAACAGAGTAGTACAGCCACTCCATCACGGGCTTGATAGCGTCGTGGAAACGGGGAGCCCAGTCCAGCGCACCGCGCTGAGCGGTCGTCGAACAGTTAGCATACATCCAGTCCATACCCTTTGCACCGAACAACGGGCCAAGGCTCTGAGTCAGCTCCTCAACGGTCTCGTTGAAAGCCTCAGAGGGAGTGTGTCCATGCTCGCGCAGCACCTCGTACTGAGCCAGCAGCAGTCCCTGGATAGCACCCATCAGACTTCCGCGCTCACCAGTCAGGTCAGAGGTAGCCTCACGCTGGAAAGTGGTCTCAAACAGATAACCGGCACCAATACCGATACCAAATGCCAGCGTCTTCTCCTTAGCCTTACCCGTAGCATCCTGATAGATGGCATACGAGCAGTTCAGACCGCGACCCTCGCAGAACATCGTGCGGAGGCTCGTACCAGAACCCTTAGGAGCCACCATGATGACGTCCACATCCTTCGGGGGAACCACACCTGTGCGGTCGCTCCAGTTGATAGCGAAGCCGTGAGAGTAGTACAGCGTCTTACCCGGCTTCAGATATTGCTTGATGGTGGGCCACTGCTGAATCTGACCAGCGTCGCTCAGAAGCATGCAGAGGATCGTACCCTTCTCGGCAGCCTCCTCGATAGAGAAGAGCGTCTTTCCAGGCACCCATCCGTCGGCCACAGCCTTGTCGTAGGTCTTGCCCTGACGCTGTCCAACGATGACGTTGAAGCCATTGTCCCTCAGGTTGCAAGCCTGACCAGGGCCCTGAACGCCATAGCCGATGACGGCGATTACCTCATCCTTCAATACTTCACGTGCTTTCTCCAAAGAGAACTCCTTGCTGGTGACAACAGTTTCAATCACGCCACCAAAATTCATTTCTGCCATAATAGCTTAAAATTTAAAATGTTATACATATCCCTTGCGCACTATGCCAGCCCTACCCGAGAGCCGGACGTTCGGTGCTCACCACCGTCTTCTTACTAGTCTGCTCAGCGCTTACGCGAAACGCCGACGAGGGGGTTAACTGAATAATTGCTTGCAAAACTGCGTGAACAGTTTCGCCATTTAGTTGGCAAAGGTACGAATAAGTGAGTAAAATACCAAATTTATTTTTGGAAATTTACTCGCAGACACATCATCGTCAGGTCGTCGTTAGGCTCGGCACCGTTGCGGTGGGTTTCCACTTCAGCCTTGAGCGCTTCGATGACCTGCTGGGCGGAGTCGAAGTGCGTATTGCGCAGGATGTCGAGCAGGCGGTCGTCGCCGAACTGCTCTTGCTGGCGGTTCTCGGCCTCGTTGAGTCCATCGGTATAGATGAACAGCGGACGGCCCTTGATCGAGTCTATCTCCTCACCCTCGTATTCCAGCCCTGGCCATAGTCCGATGGGTGCATTGGGAATCATCTTGAGGAATTCGCCATGATGCTCGCCACCACCAATGACGGGAGGATTATGTCCGGCATTGCAGAAGTCGAGATGACCCGTCGTGAGGTCAACCAATCCGAGCCAGAAGGTGACGAACATACCGTTCTCATTGTCGTCGCCACTGAGTGCATCATTGATACGGGTACAAATCTCTGCAGGCATCATGCCTTGCTTGGCCAGCGTCAGGAACAGTCGCGTGGCTTGCGCCATAAACAGCGAGGCAGGCACACCCTTGCCTGACACGTCGCCAACGGCAAAGTAGAGCTTGTCGTCCTGCAACAGATAGCCGTACAAGTCTCCACCAACCTCCTTGGCAGGGGTCATCGAGGCATACATATCCAGTCCCTCACGCTCTGGGAACAAACTCGGTACCATCGACATCTGGATGTCACGGGCAATGCGCAGTTCCGATTCTATGCGTTCCTGAGCGGCCTTCACTTTTGCAAGTCTGCGGGCGGCATGCAAGCGAAATAATATGAAGATGATGATAGCCAAAAGCACGACGGCACCAATGGCCAATATCAGGTACAGTTGTGTACGCTCAGCCTGCATCTTGTCGCGTTCCGCCTGCATCTTGTCGCGCTCGGCCTGCATCTTAAGCTCGTTTACCTCGTACTTCTTGTTCAGCTCGTTCAGCTGCTCGGCGTTGCTTTTTTCGTATACCGAGTCTCTGATGTCATCATGTTCTGTCAGTAATTCCAATGCTTCCTTAAAGCGGCCCAGGCCACTAAGCGCATGAATCTTCATCTCCATTGAATTCAGCATATTATTGACAATGCCATCCTTTACCGACATATCGTATGCCTTCTGGCCATAGCGCAAGGCAGCATGGTAGTCTTTCTGTGCGAAAGCCAACTGGCTTTGGGCCTGCAAAACATTGACATAACTAAGCATAAGACCGAGACTTGGGTAATTCACACAGTAGTATACAGCCGTGTCGAGAGCCGCCGAGGCTGCCTGATACTGTTCGTTATCCATCAGGTATTCTGCCGCACTGAGAGAATAAAGCACAGTCCCGTTTGCCCATGACTTGAAACTGACCGATTTCTCGCCTGTACGGTGGCGTTCGAGAATCGCTTTCCATTCCTTCAGGGCAGAGCCAAGTTCCTCATATCGCTTCATTCTACGTAGCGCATCCGTCAGAGTGTTGTATGGCAACATCATCGGAGCAAAATCCTTGGCATGATAATGGTCGATAGACTTACGTATATTACTGATTGCTTCTTCGTTGTTGCCACGACTGCCGTAACCATTACCGAGCACCTTGTAGGCCACATACAGTCCGTACTCACTGTCGCGCTTGAGTGCATCCTCCTGTATGCGCTGAGCCTCGGCCACTCCCTTATCGAACTCGTCATCCCAGACATATTCGTCGGCCAACAGTCCCCAGATGATGTAATAGCGCTCCAGCATATTGTGCTCCAGGCATGTCTTCAAGGCACCTGGCACGAACATTTCAAGCGAGTCCGTATAGCCCGCATTATAATAGTTGACGGCTTTTAAGTGCAGGCGGTAACAGGAGTCACCCCAGAACGCCGAGTCTATCGAGTCTATCGAGTCTCTCTGGTGTTGGCTGAGACTGTCGTTTGCTGTCTGCCCACCGGCCTTTCCGTTCTTACACGACGACACCGCCAGCGACCCGACCATCACTGCCGTCAGCACCATATATGTAAACCTGCGCAATTCCATCCTTTATGAGTTCTAGTTTTAGGGTTATGTTTGATAATTTGTGTACAAGCTGCGTGAGCAGTTTCACACGCTTTTGCGTGCAAAGATACGGTTTATTTTTGAAAAATAATTCTCTTTTGGTCGAAAATCTGATAATAAACGGAGGAAAAATAATCATTGAAGAATCTGACACTGTCATTTGTCAGAATTGTCAGAAAACCCGCCTCACATACAATGAGACTGCTTAGATACATTATGAAATTCGTTTACATCACAAAGTACCGCCCCTACCCCCATTCGAGCACAAAATTTCTCCCCCACGAGGAAAAATTTGCGCCCTGCCCAGGAAAAATTTTCTCCCTGCCTAGGAAAATATTTTTTCCTTTAATACTCCCCAAACGCCCTTCCCCACGCTTCTTTCGTGAATCATGAAATTACTTTACAAACCATCAAAAGGCATATCGCCAAGCGAGAAAAGACATGTCGCTGGGAGAGAAAAGGCATGTCGCTGTGTAGATAATAATTTGCCCACAAATATAGCATTTTGTCACTATACAAGTGCATATTTTAGTAATTTAATTTAAACGAAAATATAGAATCTTTGGACATCTTATAAACACTTATTTCCTCACTACTCTCATCATACATCTTTATTTCAACTTTCTTCCCTTTAATCTCAATATCTTTCTGTCTAATGAAAAAATAATGTTCTTCTCCTTTATTATCTTTGTATTTATACAAATAAGGATATTCTTTATTAGAAGACTTATATAAGTCAAAATTAGGAAGAAATTTCTTATAGCAAACAGTATCTCTTTGCCACGTTAATTTACCATCTGATGAGTAATGGGGCATTTCTTTATAAAAACGAATACTGTCTTTATCTTGCCCAAAACAAGAAAGACTCAAAAATAAACAGATTAATAATATATTATTCCTCATCATCTTTAGCTTTACCTTGGCATATATCTGCTGTGATCTTCTTGCGGTTGTTGTGAAGATGGCGTTTGAGTATTCCTTTTCATTAATTCATCAAGGATTTCTCTTAATAAGGCATTGTTCATTTGTAGTTCATCCACAATAGTGTAAATCTTATAATACCACAAAACCAAAGGACGTAATATAAGAAAAATACCTCCACCAAAAATAACAATTATTGCTACTACTGCTAATGAATAAGTAAAATAACCTGAAATAAATTCTGACATATCATTATAGTTTTTAAGTTTTAATCTGCCACAAAAATAGAAAATAAAATTGATTCAGCAATGATTTACGGTGAATAATATTCAAAATTGTTATGAAAATGAATATTTGCCTCACGAAAGATTTTAAAAGTGGATAGTTCTTTGACCTAAAGGTACAAAGCTACCAAAGGTTGTTTTGCAGCCACGTTGCGATTACCACGGAAAATGGCTACACAAGTGCTCGTGTCCAGAAGATATCCTTTCATAACTTGACATCAATTTTGTTTGTTGTTCTGGCACTACGAATGTCACTGACTATTTCGTCGGCAGAACGGTCTTCCTTCCAAGCACCCACGAAACGGTCTGCCCAGCCGCCCTCAGCTTTTGTAGGCTTCGTTGAAGACAAGGTCCTGATAAACGTCAGCATCTTCTTCATTGCCGATTCATTGTCCAACAAAGGACTCATTTCACGGAACAATTCCGTTCATAATTGTATTGCTGTCATATCTTGCATGTTTATTTCTGTCCACAAATATAAAGACTTTTCCTGAGACTTCCAAATTTTCAGCACGGAAAATGGATGACATAACCATCGCTTATTGCCGGATAAGGCTGGGTTATTTGTGTTTCTGACAATTATGACAATTATGACAGTCAGAATCCGCGCCCATCACAACATCGCTGAGAGAGAAAAGACATATTACACAAAAGAAATCGCCCTTTGTGTGGGGGATTTCTATCGTGAGGCGAACACGACCTTGCTGCGGCAACACTCGGTGCCGTCGGAGCGCACGATGCGGACGTTAAAAGAGGTGAGAGGTGCGTGGTCAGAGGTGAGAGATTCTTCTTGCTTCTCCATATAGAAGCTCAGCTGGTCGCCCTGATGCGCCTCAGCCACGTAGGCTATCTCGAAACGCTTGACCCAGTGGTTGCGATACCAGTCGATGTCCCACAGGTCGAGCACGTGCTCAATGTACTTCACGGAGTTGATGTGGCCGTTGATGTCGACGTCGTTATAGTAGGTGTCGATGGTGCGCACCAGTTCAGCATCGCCCGACATCTTCACTCGCCCACCCTTGTCGATGGGACAGGGCTTGTCGGCGACGATCCAGTTGTTGATGGCCCCGTTGTCGATGGCGTAGATATCAGTGGGCTGGCGCGTCTCGGTATCAATCATCGCCCAGATGGAGCGGCCGTAGCCGTAAATTTTAGAGGTGAGAGGTGAGTGGTCAGAGGTGAGAGGATTGTCGTCAATGCCAATGACGGCGAAGTTGCGGCTGGTGAAGTAGCGCATGGCACTCTCGACCCACGTCTCGACATTGAACTTGGTGTATTGCTGGGGCATCTCGTTCATCTCGATGGCGAGGCGCGACAGCACCCACGAACGTTTTATCGTCATCAGGTACTTCATGCCAAAGCCGCGTGCCGACGAATGGAAATCGGCAGCATTCAGCATGTGGTTGCCCATGTGACCCATAAACAACTGGCCCGAGAAGTCGCAATGGAACGGCTCCGCCATAAACTCGTAACGTCCTATCTTATCCATAATCCAATAACCATTAACCATTAACCAATAACCATTAACCATTCTTTTCGCGTTCAGCGAGGAAATCGCTCACTTGCTCCTGCGTGCCACGGGTGACGGCAATGCGTCCGCTACGGGTGTACTGCAGCACACAGCCGAACTCGTCGAGTGCACGGTAGAGTGAGATGATGTCCTCCGTCACACCGTATTTCATCACGATGACGTAGGTGGGATTGACCTCCGTAATACTGGCCTCGAACCTGCGGATGGTGCGGGAAATCTCAGGATTCTGCATCACTTGGTCGGTTGACAGCTTATAGAGTCCAGTCTCGCGGATGAACAGCTGGTCGTCGGTGAAGTAATTGGCCTTCACCACATCAATCTTCTTCTCAATCTGGCGGGTAATCTTGTTGATCTGATCCTCGTCGCTCCAGGCCGTGATGGTGTACTTATGCACGCCGGGGATGCTCGATGCCGACACGTTCAGGCTCTCGATGTTCACCTGGCGACGCGTAAAGACGGCGGTAATCTGGTTCAGGATACCAGCCACGTTCTCGGAATAGACCAGCAGGGTATATAGTTTCTTCTTATCTTCCATCATTATGAATTAAGCATTATGCATTATGCATTAATTAAATTTCCAGCATCATATCGTTCACGTTCATTCCCGGCGGCGTCATCGGCAGCACGTCGTCATCCTCCTTGATGGCACACTCCAGGATGTACGGACCCTTGGTGGTCAGCATCCGCTCGACGGCAGCGGCAAGGGCGGAACGGTCGGTCACTGCCTCGTAGGCAATGCCATAGCCCTTGGCAATCTGCTCGTAGCAAGGGTTGAGCATCTTCGTGAACGACTTGCGACGCATCCAGAACATATCCTGCCACTGGCGCACATTGCCCAGGTAGTTGTTGTTCAGCAGAATCATCTTCACGGGAGCCTGCTGCTCCATGATGGTGCCCAGCTCCTGGATGTTCATCTGGAAACCGCCGTCGCCCATGAAGCAGACCACGGTACGGTCGGTGGCAAAGGTGGCTCCGATGGCGGCAGGCATGCCGTAGCCCATCGTTCCAAGACCGCCGCTGGTACAGATGCTACGCTTCTCAGGATAGCGGAAATAACGCGTGGCAAAGAGCTGGTTCTGACCAACGTCCGTCACGAGAACGGTACCCTTCGGTGCACGCTCGGCAACGGCATTCACCACCTCGCCCATCAGCAACGGACCTTCCGTCGGATGGATGGCGGGCTCGATCACCTTCATGCGCTCTTTCTCATCCAAATCCTTGAATGAATCGCGCCATTCCTGATGATGATTCTTATTCAGCAAGGCCGTGATAGCTGGCAGCGACTCCTTACAGTCGGCTACAATGGCCACATCGGTCTTCACATTCTTGTCTATCTCTGAGCGGTCGATATCCAGATGGATAATCTTCGCCTGCTTGGCGTAGGTCTTCGTATTGCCCGTCACACGGTCGCTGAAACGCATACCGATGGCGATGAGCACGTCGCACTCCTGCTCCTTCAGGTTGACGGCATAGTTGCCGTGCATACCCAGCATTCCAACATTCAACGGATGGTCGGAGGGCAAGGCAGAGAGTCCCAGCATGGTGCGTCCGGCAGGGATGTCGGCCTTCTCGAGGAAGGTCTTCAGCTCCTCCTGGGCAGACCCCAGCTCCACGCCCTGACCTACCAAGGCAAGGGGTTTTTTAGCGTTGTTAATCAGTTCGGCAGCCTCACGGACGGCATCCATGTTCAGCTTCGGATAAGCCACATAGGAGCGTACGAAATCCACTTTCGCCGGCTCCCAGTCAATCTCCTCGACCTGTGCGTTACGCGGGAAGTCAAGGACAACAGGACCTGGACGGCCTGTGCGGGCAATATAGAACGCACGACTGACAGCCCAGGCAACATCCTCGGCATGACGTATCTGATAGCTCCACTTGGAAATCGGTTGGGCAACACCTACGAGGTCGACCTCCTGGAAAGCATCGGTACCCAGGGCATTAATGGCCACCTGGCCGGCAATCACCACGATGGGCGTCGAATCCAGCATGGCATCGGCAATACCCGTCAGCGTGTTGGTCACACCAGGACCGCTGGTCACCAAGGCTACACCCACCTCGCCACTCACCCGGGCATAACCCTCGGCGGCGTGTGTGGCACCTTGCTCGTGGCGCACCAGGATATGGTCGAAGCATTTCTTCTCACCTCGTGTATAGTCGAAAAGCGAATCGTAAACGGGCATAATCGAGCCGCCAGGGTAACCGAAAATGGTCTTCACCCCCTCAGCCTGTAGCGCCCGCATCAGCGCCTTCGAACCTGTAATTCTGTCTCTCATTTCTTAATATTCTAGTTTTATCTAGTCATACTAGTAGTACTAGTCGATGATTCTTACGCCTCCCTTATCGGCACTTGATACGCTCTGGGCATAGGCACGGAGCGCCTTGCTCACCTCACGCTGACGCTTCAAGGGCTGCTGCGGACGGGCAGCGAGCTCCTCGTCGGAGAGCTTGACGTTAATGCTACGGTTGGGAATGTCGATGACGATGATGTCGCCATCCTTGATCTTGCCGATGTTACCGCCAGCGGCAGCCTCCGGCGAGATATGTCCGATAGACAAACCTGACGTACCGCCCGAGAAACGCCCGTCGGTAATCAGGGCACACTCCTTACCCATGTGCATACTCTTAATATAAGAGGTGGGATAGAGCATCTCCTGCATGCCAGGACCGCCCTTCGGACCCTCGTGGGTGATAACGACGCAGTCGCCCTTCTTCACCCGTCCACCGAGGATTCCCTCACAGGCATCCTCCTGGGAGTCGAACACGACGGCAGGACCCTCGAAGTGCCAGAGACTCTCGTCGACACCAGCAGTCTTAACGACACAGCCGTCCTGGGCGATATTACCAAAGAGCACAGCCAAGCCACCATCCTTGGTGTAAGCATGTTCCAGGTCGCGGATACAACCATTGGCGCGGTCGGTATCGAGTGTACCCCACTCCGCACTCTGACTACCCATCTTCGTAGAGAAGCGGTTGCCAGGCGCACTCTGGTAGATGCGGTTGGCGTCGTAATCGACACGACCGTCAGTAATACAATACTTATCCATCGCCTCACCAACCGTCATACCGTCGACACGGGGAGCAGACTTCTCTATGAGTCCTCCTTTGCTGAGTTCGTGCATGATGCCCAGGATACCACCAGCGCGACCGCATTCCTGTACACTATATTTCTGCGTATTGGGAGCGAGTTTGCAGAGGCACGGCGTCTTACGGCTCAGCGCATCGATGTCGCTGATGGTGAAGTCGGCACCAGCCTCCTGAGCGACGGCCAGCAGATGGAGCACTGTATTCGTAGAACCACCCATCGCAATATCCAGCGTCATCGCATTCAGGAAAGCCTGACGGGTAGCGATGTTACGGGGCAGCACACTCTCGTCGCCGTCCTGATAATAGGCAAAAGCATTCTTCACTACCTGACGGGCGGCTTGTTTGAAGAGTTCCACACGATTGGTATGGGTAGCCAGAATGGTTCCGTTACCAGGCAACGAAAGACCAATAGCCTCCGTCAGCGAGTTCATGGAGTTGGCGGTAAACATGCCCGAGCATGAGCCGCATCCAGGACAGGCGCAAGCCTCAATCTCCTGCATCTCTTCGTCAGTTACAGAAGGATCAGCACCTTTCACCATTGCCGTAATCAGGTCGGCATTCTCGCCGCGCCAGCGACCAGCCTCCATCGGACCGCCCGAACAGAATACCGTCGGAATGTTCAGTCGCATGGAAGCCATCAACATTCCTGGCGTCACCTTGTCGCAGTTGGAGATGCAAATCATGGCGTCGGCCTTATGGGCATTGACCATATACTCTACTGAGTCGGCAATGATGTCGCGTGAGGGCAGCGAATACAGCATACCGTCGTGACCCATCGCGATACCGTCGTCGATGGCTATGGTGTTGAACTCAGCGGCATAACAGCCCATCTTCTCTATCTCTTCACGGACAATCTGCCCAATCTCATGCAGGTGCGTATGACCTGGCACAAACTGCGTGAACGAGTTGACAATGGCGATAATCGGCTTGCCAAACTGTTCCTGTTTCATACCTGTAGCCACCCAAAGGGCACGAGCTCCAGCCATTCGACGGCCTTCCGTGCATACCGCACTACGTAGTGGATGCTTATATTCCATATCTGTTTAGTTGTCTTTTCCGTTATAAGTCGCAAAATTACGCATTTTCCCCCTAAACACCAACGAAAAGCCCCAAAAATTTATCTCTTGACACTGGGAGATTCCGGCATGAAGAGGTAGGAGGGTTGATAGCCACCGGCATCGACGACGATTTTCTCGAAGACGATAGCAGGGTCATTGGGCTGCAGCGTGAGGGTATGGACATCGGCCGTTCCGACAGGCAGTTCGACGACGCTATCCACCACGCGGCGGGCAACGGTGGGATAATAGATAGAATAAATGTTCTCCTTAGTCTCGTTCAGATTATGATTGAAATTGACGGTCACAGGATCGCTGCCGTCAAGAGACACCTGATAGGTAAGACCACCCTTGTTGAGATAGTCGAGCGTGGATTTCACCACTACATGTATCTTTACCTTCTGCAAGGAAGTATTGTCGGTCTTGAAACGATAAGACAGTTTTGCGCCATCAGGAGCCTTTGTATACGGCATCAGCACCACGCCACTACGGGTACGTCCCATGTCGGGAATCACCGTCCATGCGGTCTCTGCAGGGCTTTGATTCTCAAAGAAATGCTCTGCCTCCATAGATACCACGCCATTCTTCATCGTAAAGACGTAGCCGCCCATCTTTCCTGCCTCCAGACGCTTCACCAAAGGCATGCGGTCGGCAGGAAAATCGTCGTTCCATGAGGTATAGCCGATATGTTTCTGCGTCATCATACCATTCCACTTGCCATTGGCTATCTGATGGTTATAGTCGGCACAGAGCACGGAGTCGCGACGGAAGGTCTGCTCCACCCTGTCGGCCCACAGGTTGCAGTCGGGGTTGCCTTCCTTATATAACTTCAGGTTCATCGCCTGGGCATAGTACATCTGATAGATGTTGCACATGGCCTGAACAGGGAACAGGATCAACTGCTGATAGGCATCGCGATAGCTGGCATCGAGGGTGAGATACTGGCGCAGGGCCTCAGCCTCCAGCCGCATATACTCATCGGCCACCTGTTGCCATTCGCCTGTTTCGACATTATAGGTACGGGCGTCGAGCATCTCTGCCGTGATACGACCATTCATCTTGCAGCAGAGATTTAGGATGCGGGCTGCCTCAACAGCCTGGCTATCGCCGAACTGCTGGCGACAGAAATCCATGGTGTGGCGCGTAACGGTAGCGGCATCACACATCTGCGGATTCCACGCCATATCCATGAAGAACGTGATGGGATACTCCATCGGCTTCAAGTCGCCCACATTCAATATCCACATGCGGCCAATGCCATTGACATAAGCGAGGTGCAGCTGTTCCCACATGTTCTGCGTAGGAGTGACATTCAGCCATTTGGTGTTACGAGGAGCACCGACGTAGTCGACATGGTAATAGAGTCCCCACCCTCCCGGATGCTGGCGCTCCTTCATATTAGGCACACGGCGCACATTGCCCCAGTTGTCGTCGCACAACAGCATGATGACGTCCTCGGGAACCCGCATGCCCTTGTCGTAATAGTCCAATACCTCTTTATAAAGTGCCCATACTTGCGTGGTTTCCTTAGCCTTCTTGCCAGTCACCTGGCTGATGATGCGGCGCTGATTCTCCACGATACGCTGCAGGAGCCTGGTATCGGCATCCTCGCTCATCGCCTCATCACCATCACCACGCATACCGATGGTCACCATATCCTCGGTACCCTTCATGCGCTCAATGCCCTCACGGAAGAACTGGTCAAGCTTCTGCTGGTTCTTCTGGTAGTTCCAGGGCCCCCACTCTCCACGGCGACGGGCATATTCCTGATGGTTGCGCGCCATCGGTTCATGATGGGAAGTACCCATGATAACACCCATATCGTCGGCTGTCTTGGAATTCAACGGATCGTCGGCATAGAAAGCCCATCCCCACATAGCAGGCCACATCATGTTACCACGCAGACGGAGTATCAGTTCAAAGACTTTCTCATAGAAACGATGGTCGCCATAGTTGGTTCCAAAAGTATTCTTCACCCAAGACGTCAGACACGGTGCCTCGTCGTTCAGGAAGATACCACGGAACTCCACTGCAGGTTCACCATCGGTATATACACCTCTATGAACATAGATACGCTCATGATGCACTACAGGGACGTCTGCCCAATAATACCAAGGAGAAACGCCCATCTGCTCTGACAACTCATAAACACCATAGACGGTACCACGACGGTCACTACCTGCTATGACTAACTGTTGACCAATAACAGTGATGACAAATTTTTCACGCTTACCTTTCAGCAGCGTGGCATCCAGCTTCTTTTGCTTCACAAGCTGGTCAATCAAAACGGATTGCCCTATCGTACCTATGATTATTTTGGAATCGGCGGCATTTCCTAACTGAGGCTTCTGTCCTGTAACTCGCTCAAAATCAGCAGCCAACGTCTTAACGGCAATGGCAACGGCTTTGGCATCAGCCACATCATAGCCAATGGTAATACTGCCTTCTGTCAGTTGTACATCACCCGACTGAAAGTCAACGAATTGAGAGGCTGCCATGCTTGTCATACTCATGGTGAGCATCAAACATGTTACCACAAGACAAAAAATACGCTGAAAGGAAAAAACTGTTTGTTTCATAGGTTACGAATGCGTTAATAGTTATTGGTCAAAAAAACCCCGCAGGAACAACCTGCGAGGTTTTATCTTAGTTATTCTGTTGTCAATTACTTGGTAGTGTCAACGAACATAGCAACACGGTTGAAGTCGTTCTCCTCAGAAATCTCGCTGGTAGCACCCAGACCCTGAGTGGTGATACGATCCTTGTTGATCTTGTAACGCTTAATCAGAGCGTTAGCAACTGCAGTTGCACGAGCCTCAGACAGCTTCTGGTTCAGCTCTGCAGGACCCTCTGGAGAAGCATAACCCTTAACAACAACCTTTGCCTCAGGATGATTCTTCATGTACTTAGCAACCATCTCAACACTTGCATACTGAGCAGCGTCGATAGTGCTCTTACCCTGACGGAAGATAACGATTGGCTGGAGAGCGGTCTCCTTCTTCTCCTCAATAATCTGAGTAGGACGAGCCTCGCAGTCAGCGAGCTTCTTCTTCAGGTCAGCGATAGTCTGGTTAGCAGCGTTGATCTGACCGTTCTTAGCGTCAACATCATTACGCAGCTCGTTGATCTTAGCGTTCAGAGCGTCGATCTCAGCCTGGTCGCGGAGCTCCTCAATCTTGAAGTTGTGAGTACCGTTGCTGCAACCGAACTTGTAGTTGATACCAGCAGAGAGCTGGAGTACGCCATTGAACTTCTTGCCGTCAACAGTCTGAATCTTCTTGAAAGGATTAGCATACTGAACAGCAGGCTGACCCAGAACGAGAGCAGGCTCGATGTAGATCTGCACAGCCTTTGAAGAACCCAGGTTGAAAGCGAAGTCGAAACCAGCCTTAGCGTTGAAACCACCATGTGCACCATCACCGAAGGCACGGCTGTAACCAGCACCTACCAAACCGATTACCTCAAAAGCACGGGGCTCACCTTTGTAACCACCAAAAGCGTTGCTCAGGTTGAAAGTACCCAAAATGTCAACGTTCATAGCGTCAACGAGAGTCTTCTGCTTCATGAAAGACTTCTCAGAAGCCTCAAAATAGAAATCTGCATCCAAAGCCAGACCGAATACGGTGGTCAGGTTCTTACCAAGACGAACACCTACTTTGGGAGCAAAGCCCTTGAAGAAGCCATAGTCACCAATTTTGAAAGTAGGAGTAGCAGCACCGGCGTTGATACCAACATACCAGTTGTCACCAGCCTTGTTTGCAGTAACTGCCGTCTTCTGGGCACTTACACTTGCTGTCAGCATAGCTGCAGCCATTACTAAAAAAAGCTTTTTCATTTTTACTAACTTAATTTAAATATAAAACAATCTACCTATTTCTGGTTTAATTTCGGGTGCAAAGTAAATAAAAAAAACAATAAGTTCCAAGAAAATCTTCTAAAAAGTACGTTTTTTACTGCATTTTTTGATAAAAATGTGCAATTTCCAATAATTTTAATGCGATTTTATGAAATTATGTAACATAATTAGAACTTATAATCAATACCGATACCTATCACATTGTTAGTACGGGAATAGATATCCTTACCGGCAATGCCGATTCCCTGATAACTGCCCTGGTTTTTCTCATAGTCACTATAGAGAGAGATAAAGTAACCGGCATTCAAGCGAATCTTCTCCGTAATGTTCCAAGCACCACCAAGACCGATAGACCAACTGTCACAAGCAAACGAAGTGTTCTGCTGATAGTCGTCACTTAGTCCATAGTCAGTATGCTGAGCACCACAACTAATTGTGAATTTCTTATTAATGTCATACTCCACTCCAGCAAGAATCTCCTGAGTACCATGCGTCAAAGTCTTCTGACGGTCGTTTGCCATCTTGGCATGTGTATCATCAAAATAATGATACTCTAAGGTTGCCCGTAACTTCGAAGTGAAGTCTATACCTACAGCAAGGGCGAGTAATGCCGGCATGTCATAGCGCGTCTTAACACCATCCAAGTATCCTGCCATCTTACTTCCCAAGACGGCAGCTGTCTGCTCTGGAGACATTCCTGCTATTTCTGCCGTTAGTACCTTCGTATCATTTGGAACATTGATTTTCGTCCGGAACTCATAACGACCAGCCAAGGTAACAGGGCCTTGATGATAGTTCAGACTGATAATTGGCGCAAAACCCCAGCCGCGCTGATTACAATCGAGTTGCAGGTTAACGAGTTTGGTTCCTCCCATTTCAGCCACCACGTGACCACGATAATAGCCGTCATAATAGTTGGCACGGAAACCAACAGCCGCAGACAGGAAGTCAGTTATCTTATAAGTGAAATTGATTTGTCCACCATAAATATATTGCTTACCCTTCATCTGCGAATCCAAAGTGTAGCTTCCCGGCAATACGCCTGACTGGGCAAGCATTGCCGTCAAGGGGACATTAAACATCGGAACGCCATTGTCATATTCTACAAAGCCACCACTACCCACAATACCAATCATTGCCGACACGGCAATACGGTCTTTTTTATAAGAAGCAAAGAGAGCTGGTACAATGGGAGCAGACGCCTTACCATTATACTTCTGATTATAGCCACCCATAAAACCTGGTATGACGGTTTCAATATCACGGTCCTGCCAAGGTTTCTGGAAGTTCAAAGACAATTGCCAACCCTCATGTCCCCAAGCAAGTCCAGCAGGATTACTATAGGTAGCATCAATATCAAACGTAGCACCACGCGCCATCATGCGGTCGAAGGAGATATGATAATTGGTGTTGGTCATCAGTCCGCCTGCACGAACACCAACAGACACACACAGGATTACAGCAAAGGTAAAAATCTTCTTCATATTATTCTTCTTAATGGTTTTCGGCTGCAAAGGTATAAATAATAATTGACATTACCGAAAAAAGGACAATAAAAATGCGCAAAGTGAACAAAAAGAGCAATAGGGAAAAGAAAAAGGGCGTGAAGAAATACCTCATGCCCTTTTTACACCTTATTATAATATAAGTATGATTACAATTGTTCTATAATCTTACCACCCTCTTCTATGGCTTGCATGTTCAGAGGAATCAAATCGTGGTGACGCTCTGGCAAGGTCTTCTTAAGAGCCTTCTCCACTCCCGCTGTACTCACCACAGGAGCCACCTTCAGCAAACCACCAAGCACAATCATGTTAAACACCTTGCCGTTCTTCATCTCGGCAGCCTTGTCCATGGCGTTAATCTCATACACGGTGATGTCCTTACGAGTAGGCTTTTTGATGATACCAAAGCCATCGTAGATCAGAATGCCACCAGGCTTGATTTTCGGCTCGAACTTCTCCAACGAAGGCTGGTTCAGTACCACAGCGATGTCGTACTTGCTGAGGATAGGCGAAGAAATGCGCTCGTCGCTCACAATCACTGTCACGTTGGCGGTACCACCACGCTGCTCAGGACCGTAGGCAGGCATCCAAGTCACCTCCTTATCCTCCATCAGTCCACTATAGGCCAGAATCTTACCCATCGAGAGCACGCCCTGACCTCCGAAACCACTGATAATTATTTCTTTCTTCATAATTTTCAATTATCAATTATCAATTATCAATTAAAGACTCGTCGTGTCCTTGAGGTCACCTTTGGGATAGAAGGGGAACATATTCTCCTTCATCCATTCGTTAGCCTTAGCGGGCGTAAGCTTCCAACCACTATTACAGGTTGAAACGAACTCTACGAGCGATGAACCCTTGCCTGCCATCGAAGCCTCGAAAGCCTTACGCAGCGCCTTCTTCGCCTTGTTGATAGAGCCTACTGACTCCACACTCTGACGAGTGACGTAGCAGGTACCCTCCAACTGGGCTGCGATATCGGCAATCTTCAGGGGATAGCCGTGCAATTGAGGATCACGACCGTAAGGACAGGTAGAGGTCTTCTGACCAATCAATGTCGTGGGAGCCATCTGTCCACCCGTCATACCATAGATGGCATTGTTGACGAAGACAATGACGATATTCTCTCCACGGTTCAGGGCGTGGATGGTTTCACAGGTACCAATACAAGCCAGGTCACCATCACCCTGATAGGTGAACACCAGGCGATCGGGCCAGCAGCGCTTGATACCCGTAGCCAGTGCGGGCGCACGACCATGGGCAGCCTCCTGCCAGTCTATATCTATATAATTGTATGCGAAGACGGCACAGCCTACAGGCGATACACCTACGGCTTTGTCTTCCATACCCATCTCTTCGATGACTTCGGCAATGAGCTTATGCACCACGCCGTGACTACAGCCTGGGCAGTAGTGCATATTGTTGTCGTTCATCAGCGTCGGCTTCTTGCAGACGATGTTCTCTGGTTGAACTATTTGATTTCTATCCATAACCTTACATGACCTTCTTAAGTGCTTCAACAATTTCTTCAGGATCGGGCACGATACCACCCAGACGTCCAAACTGCTCTACGGGCACAGCACCGTTCACAGCCAGGCGAACATCCTGTACCATCTGACCAGCGTTGATCTCAGCCACAAGGATACCCTTCACCTTCTTCGACAACGCCTCAATCTGCTTGATGGGGAACGGGAACAGTGTGATAGGACGGAACAAACCGACCTTGATACCTTGCTCACGGGCAATCTCTACAGACTTCTCTGCGATACGGGCAGCAGAACCAAAGGCTACAATAGCATACTCTGCATCATCCATCTGCTGCTCTTCAAAGCGAACCTCGTTCTCCTGAATCTTCGCATATTTCTCCTGGAGAGCGATGTTGCGCTGCTCCATGATTTCAGGTTTCAGCTCGAGCGAAGTAATCACTACACGCTCGCGGTTCTTTGGCTTACCAGTAGAAGCCCAAGGACACTGCTTGATCACCTCCTCATCCGTACGACGGGGCTTGAATGGTGGCAGCACCACCTTCTCCATCATCTGACCAATCACACCATCGCTCAGAATCATGGCAGGGTTGCGATACTTGAAAGCCAGTTCGAAGGCGAGGTCTACGAAATCAGCCATCTCCTGTACTGAAGAAGGAGCCAGCACGATGACTTTATAGTCGCCATTACCACCACCACGGGTAGCCTGGAAATAGTCACCCTGCGAAGGCTGGATGGTTCCCAGACCAGGACCACCACGCTGAACATTCACAAACACACCTGGCACCTCAGCACCAGCCATGTAGGTGATTCCCTCCTGCATCAGAGCGACGCCAGGAGACGAAGAAGAGGTCATCGCACGCTTACCGGCTCCGGCAGCGCCATAGACCATATAAATAGATGCCAGCTCACTCTCAGCCTGAACCACCTGCATACCAGTGGTCTCCCAAGGCTTCAACTCAGCCAGCGTCTCAATCACTTCACTCTGCGGAGTAATAGGATAGCCGAAATAGCCGTCGCATCCGCAACGAATAGCAGCATGGGCAATAGCCTCGTTGCCTTTCATCAATACAACTTCTTTCTCTTCCATTTTTACTCCTCCATCTTTTTACGATACACGGTAATACAGCCGTCTGGGCAGACGATACCGCACGAAGCACAGCCTACGCAGGCCTCCTCGTTCGCAGCCTCCACATACGGGTAGCCGTGCAGATTCACTTTGTTTGCCAGGGCGATAACCTTTTGAGGGCATGCGATGATGCACAATTGGCATCCTTTACACCTCTCTGTATCCACCACGATGGCACCTTTCAGTTTAGCCATTTCCTTAGTATTTGTTTATGGATTATAATAATCCTTATGATAAAAATTCAAAATATCGTCAAGCATCCGCTTTGCCTCTCTTGCAGGACTTTCTGGGTCAAGTTCTATTGCCTTTATGTAGCAATTGATAGCCTCCTGCCAGTTTCCTACTTTGCGATAGGCATTACCCTGCATATAATACTCCTCTGCGGTCATTTATAATATTCCTTCTTGCCTGCAGCGAGTGTATTCTTCATCAGCGAGCATATGGTCATAGGACCAACGCCACCTGGAACAGGTGTAATATATGAGCACTTAGGAGCTACCTCGTCAAACTTCACATCACCATTCAGACGGAAACCGCTCTTGCGAGTGGCATCAGGCACACGGGTGGTACCAACGTCAATAATGACGGCACCCTCTTTCACCATATCCGCTGTCACGAAGTCGGGCTGTCCAATGGCTGCTATGATGATGTCAGCCTCACGACATTCCTCCTTCAACGTTTTTGAACGTGAGTGACAAACGGTAACGGTAGCGTCGCCATACTGCTTCTGCATCATCAGCTGAGCCATCGGCTTTCCCACGATGTTCGAACGCCCCAGGATGACACACTTCTTTCCGCTGGTCTCAATATGATAGCGCTTCAGCAATGTAATGATTCCCAAAGGAGTTGCCGAGATGAAACAAGGCAGACCAATCGCCATGCGACCCACGTTGATGGGATGGAAGCCGTCAACATCCTTGCGATAGTCGATGGCCTCGATGATCTTCTGTTCGTCAATATGCTTGGGAAGAGGCAGTTGAACGATAAAACCATCAACATCACCGTTCTTATTCAGACGATCAACACATTGCAAGAGTTCCTCTTCCGTAACATCGTCCTCATAGCGTATGAGCGTCGACTTAAAACCGCATGCCTCGCAGGCAAGCACCTTGTTTTTTACGTACGTCTCACTGCCACCATCGTGACCTACAAGAACAGCGGCAAGATGTGGCTGTTTTCCACCTCGTGCCATGATATCTTTTACTTCTTCGGCAATCTCAGCCTTAATGGCTGTTGCCGTTGCTTTTCCATCTATTAATTGCATTTATCTATAGGTTTAATGGATTTAATGGATTAAAACGGCATCTTGCCGCCACGCATCTTCATTGCTGCGGCCATCTGCGCCATCTTCGAATTACCTGCACCTGCCACCATTTTCATCATCTTGCGTGTCTGGTCAAACTGTTTCATCAAACGATTCACCTCCTCTATTTTCGTTCCAGAACCTTTGGCAATACGCATACGACGACTCTGATTAATGATATCAGGATTGGCACGCTCCTTCGGCGTCATAGAGTTGATGATTGCCTCAATGCCTTTAAATGCGTTATCGTCAATATCGACATCCTTCAGCGCCTTACCCACACCAGGTATCATGCCTGCCAGGTCCTTGATGTTACCCATCTTCTTGATTTGCTGAATCTGTCCGTAGAAGTCATCGAAGTCGAACTTATTCTTACGAATCTTCTTCTCCAAACGCTTGGCTTCCTCCTCGTCGAACTGCTCTTGAGCACGCTCTACCAAAGACACAATATCGCCCATGCCGAGGATACGGTCTGCCATACGCTCAGGATGGAACACGTCGATGGCTTCCATCTTCTCACCAGTACCCACAAACTTGATAGGCTTGGTAACTACGGTACGGATAGAGAGGGCAGCACCACCACGGGTATCACCATCCAGTTTTGTCAGTACCACGCCATCGAAATCCAGACGATCGTTGAACTCCTTGGCAGTATTCACAGCATCCTGACCCGTCATCGAGTCAACGACGAATAGCGTCTCGTCAGGCTGAACAGCCTGCTTCAGTGTAGCTATCTCGTTCATCATCTCCTCGTCAACAGCCAGGCGACCAGCGGTATCGATGATGACAACATTGTAGTTCTTTGCCTTTGCCTCACGGATGGCATTGTTGGCAATCTCTACCACATTTTTGTTTTCAGGCTCCGAGTAAACGGGAACGCCAATGCCTTCACCCACCACATGCAACTGCTGGATAGCAGCAGGGCGATAGACGTCGCAAGCCACGAGCAAAGGATTCTTATGCTGTTTCGTCTTCAGCATATTGGCGAGTTTTCCACTAAAAGTTGTCTTACCAGAACCCTGCAAACCTGACATCAGCACGATAGCTGGACGACCCTCCAGTTTCAGCTCTACAGCCTTGCCACCCATCAGTTCTGCCAACTCGTCGTGCACAATCTTCACCATCAACTGGCTGGGTTTGATGGCTGTAAGCACATTCATACCCATCGCCTTCTGCTTGACGGTATCCGTAAATGTCTTGGCGACTTTATAGTTGACGTCGGCATCCAACAACGCACGACGTACATCCTTCAGGGTTTCCGCAACGTTAATCTCGGTGATTTTTCCCTCACCTTTCAGTATCTTAAACGACCTTTCAAGTCTGTCACTTAAGTTCTCAAACATATATACATTATTAATTTTAGGGTGCAAAGGTACAAATAAGTGACAAGATAACCAAATTTTATTTGAGTTTTCATTTTTTTATTACTTCTTTTTTATTATCTTTGCCCATGATAACTAGACATCTAAGACTAAAAATGATTAAATGAAAAAAGAAAAACATCACATGAACCGTCGCGATTTCCTTCGCAGACTGGGTATGGGGATTGGGTCTGCAGCTGCATTGATGGCTATGGAACCATTAAGCATTCTGGCACAAGACAAGAAAAAACAGGTTATTGCAAACAACCGAATGACCTATCGTGTACAACACGGATCAGGTGAACAAATATCCCTACTTGGCTTCGGTATGATGCGACTTCCCAATGACCAGGAAGAAGTCAATCAACTCGTTGACTATGCCATTGAGCATGGTGTAAACTATTTTGATACAGCACCGATGTACATGGGGGGACAGTCGGAAGTGCTCACTGGTAATGCACTCGCTCGTCATCCCCGTGACAAATTCTTCGTAGCAACAAAGATGTCTAACCAGAATCAACGGCTATGGGATTTTGACGAGGCAGTCGATATGTATCGCCAGTCTTTCCAACGACTGCGTGTTGACCATATTGACTACTACCTGTTACATAGCATTGGAGGCGGAGGAATAGACACGCTCAAAGGACGCTTTCTTGACAACGGACTACTTGATTTCCTACTAAAGGAACGGGAGGCTGGGCGCATTCGTCATCTCGGATTTTCCTATCATGGAGATGTCAGAGCTTTCGACTGGCTACTCGACCACAACGACGAATACCACTGGGATTTCGTGCAAATACAAATGAATTTCCTTGACTGGAGACATGCCTCTATGCGAAGTGGACGCAGAGTCGATGCAGATGCGGAATATCTCTATAACAAATGTGAGAAACTCGATATCCAGTGTGTCGTGATGGAACCGCTGCGTGGCGGAGCCTTCGGACGTATGGCACAGGAACTTACCGACCAGTTAAAAGCTGTGCGGCCTGACGACAGCACTGCCCGTTGGGCATTCCGTTGGGTAGGTTCCTATCCGAACATCCTCACTACCCTGAGTGGTATGAACCGCATGGATCATCTGGAAGAGAACATCCAAACCTTCTCGCCTCTTGAGATATGTACAGAGGCTGAGAATGCACTGTTGGCAGACATTGCCGACCAGATGTCAGGCTTCCCCACCATTCCCTGTACCACCTGTCGCTATTGCATGCCTTGTCCCTATAACGTCGATATCCCTGGCAACTTCGCCTACTACAACGAGGCCGTGACAGACCATATCCTTCCCCTGCCCGCTCCTACCGATGCCGATTATGCAGAACGGCAGCAGCAGTTTATCGAGGGCTATCGCAAGGCCCTACCCGATGCCACCACCTGGGCACGTGCCTGTCAGGACTGCGAGGAATGCCTATCCAAGTGTCCGCAACAGATTCGTATTCCCAACCAGATGAGCCGCATCGTAGAGACCCTGCGCATCAGGAAGAAATAGACGTCTTATTCTTTTTCTTTGGTAACGCGGTCATAGGCATATACATGCTTTTGACCATCAAAGGTATAGATGTGATCTACCGTCTCATCTGTATCTATGAAATGCTCCGTGATGATGAAGTCCTTACCCTTACGAGGCAGGTTATAGTTGTAATATTCTGCCTTGGGCTTGAATGTGTCAACAGGACTTACTACGGGCGTCATCGTCTCGGTAGCGGGGTCGTAATCATAGAAGCAGACAAGCTCTATCTCCGGATCGGTAGGACCGCCCATGAGGATGGCAAAGAGACGATGGCCGTTGTCGCAACGCCATACGCACGACTCCATATAGTCGCTGTCCGTACCTCCTGAATCAACACACATATAGCCATTGGGACGATCTACGATATCCTCAGAGTCGTACTCCGGATACTTCTGACTGGTGAACTTTGGATTCTTGGCCTGTTTCAGGATGCCACTGACTACATAAATCTTCCATACGTCATTGAAAGCCTTGGTCAATTTGACGATGTCAGGAGCCTTACCACCACCCTTCACCTTGATGGGACGGGTAGCCCAACCCTTACCGCATTTCACCATGCCCATGTCTTCATAAGTGTCATACGTGTAAGCGGGTGTATACCGTTTGTCGGGTTTCATCTGTGCGTTTGCCTGAAGTGTGAACAAGGCAACACCCATAAGAATCAAAAATACTTTTTTCATTGTTTTGTCGGTTTATTGGTTATTGTTATCTGTTAATACTTTCCGTTGGGAAAACTCGCAACCGCAATACTGCTGATTATAGAAGGCATATTCCTTCAACAGTTGGTTGCGCCGCTCATAGAGTCCACCTTTGCGCCAGTTCTGTGCCCAATATAGAGGTGAGGGCTTAGAGGTGAGAGGTGAGAGATTACTCTGTGATTTCATATATTCCTGAGCGATAAGGCCTGCTTGGTTTATCTGGTCCAAGTTTTTCCATCGACTTGAGGCAAGTGTGGTAGTGAAATACGGTATATTCAGTTCCTGCGCTTTCTTGGCGGCGACTATCAGTCGCAACTTAAAACACTGTTCACAGCGCCGTCCCCGTTCTGGCTCATTTTCCAGTCCACAGACATCCTGTCGCCATTGCTCATGATCGTAGTCGCCGTCTATCCATGTCAGTCCGAGACTCTCTGCATGTCGCTTACTCTCATTCTTACGGATGTCATACTCCTCACGAGGATAGATGTTGGGGTTATAATAGAAGATCGTAGGACGGACCTCATGTTGCACCATCCACTCGACGATGGCGGATGAGCAAGGTGCACAACAGGCATGCAGCAACACCTCCTGACACCCCTCTGGAACTACAATCCCCTTGCCTTCCATATACGGTCTTTCGCGTCGTTGATCTCCTGGAACTTCTTCTCAGCAGCTTTGCGAATATCATCTCCGAGGGCAGCCACCTTGTCGGGATGATGCTTCAGCGCTAACTGGCGATAGGCTTTCTTCACCTCGTCGTCAGTGGCATTCGGCGATACACCCAATACGCGATAGGCTGATTCCAAGTCGTTCTTCCCCAGTCCCAACATCGAATCCACCTCATCGGCAGACATCCGCATCCACTGGGTACACTCCTTCAAGGCTGTTATCTCACTCTGGGGCACCCTGCCGTCAGCCTGTGCTACCATCACGAGGAAGTTCAGCAGTTGCAGGCGCTGGGAGTAGTTCATATTACGGGCTATCTGCTGACAGCAGTCGGCCACCGTCTGTCGGAAGTTCGACATCCCTACCCGCTTCTGCTCATCAAAGAGTTTCTTCAAGATATCATTACCTTGAATGACGGCCTGTTCTCCAAAGTTCTGACGCAACATCTGACGCACCATCTCCATTTCCGAGTGCATCACCTTGCCGTCAGCCTTGATGATATAAGAGGAGAGTACCAGCATCGAGAACAGGAAACTGTTACGCTGTCCCTCATACTTCTGTTGACTCTGATAGGTTGTCCGTTGGTGTCCTGTCTGTCGTCCGAAGGCATCTTCGAAGGTCCCTTGCGTCTCTGGCGTGTTCACCGCATCCATCATCGAGTCGAACAAACCGCCCAGCACGATACCTGCCAAAGCCCCTAACGGTCCTGCTGTCATCCAGCCCAGAAAGCCACCAATCCACTTACCTAATCCCATAACTTCAAACTATGAACTGTGAACTAATACTCGTGCCACCACGCCGTCTGGTTCTGTTCCTCACGTTCCAAGTCGTCAATCAGGCATTCTGCCAGCTTATATACGACCTCCTGAGGCACTAAGAAGCGCGGATCTTTGCTGTGAGGATTGATAGAGGCAAGGAAATGCGGCACCTCTTTCTTATAGACCTCTTTCATGCGGAGACTGTCAGGATTGACTCCAGAACAACTATAAGTAATATTCGCCAGACGATCGCAGAGCTTTACGAAAGGCGCATAGGGTGTCTCACGGATGCCCTTGTAGTACTTCTCTCCAGCCCGCTCCGCACGAGTACGTCCCTTATCGTTCGTCAGCGCATAGGCAATCTCTGTTGCCATTACAGCCTGCTCTTCTGTCATCATTCCTCGTGCCACCTTCAACACATCATTATAGGTCTGACGGGCATCCTCGATGCTATCGTGATAATAGCCTCCAAAGAACAAAGGAATGATATCGTCCTCACAGGCACAGACTAAATGTCCAAAATCCCTGATTCCATTCACCACCATATCCAAATGGTAGCCATAAGGCAATTCGTCACCATAGGTCTGGTTGACGCTCTGATGTAAAGCATGAGCCGATTTTCGGATAGTTTCTATCCTATCAGCATACTTCTTCATCAACGACTCAAATTCGTCTCTTGTCATTCTTTTTATCTTTTGAGGGCAAAGATAGGAATTTTCTATTTAATCTGCAAAATTATTTGAGAAAATACATCCTATTTTTTTATCTCAATATCCCTTTTGACATTATTTCGAATCTTCGTCAGATAGGCTTTCATACCTTTAGCATCTTTCTCATCGATAATCTCCAGGAGTTCTTTCAGCTCCGTACGAATCTGACTGACCTGATCGTGCGTGTAAGGGTTGAAGAGGATTTCCTGCAAGAGATAGTCATCCTCGTTCAACACACCCTTGGCAATCCGCATATGACGCTTAAAGGTCGTTCCTGGTGCATCCTGATGCTTCATGACGGCTGCAAAGACGAAGGTAGAGACGAACGGAATAGACAATGAGTAAGCCACCGTCTTGTCGTGTTCCTCAAACGTGTATTCGTAGATATTCAGTCCTAATTTCTGGTAGAGGTCCTTGAAGAAGATACGTCCCATATAGTCACCCTCGCTGATGATGATGGCGTTCTCCTCGCTGAGCTGTTGCAAATTGGCGAAGGTAGGGCCGAACATCGGGTGCGTAGATACATAGCGCATCCCAGACTTCTCATAGAACTCCTTCAAATCGGTCTTCACACTGGCGATATCGCTGATGATACACTCTTTGGAAAGGAAAGGAATGATTTCCTCAAACACAGGGATGGTATATTTCAACGTGACGGCATTGATGACGAGTTCAGGTGCAAAGCCTCTGATCTCCTCCATATCCGTAAAGCGCTGACAGTTATAGGTAAACCGCATGCGCTTAGGGTCTTTCTCATAGACTGCCACCTCGTGGTCGAAACTCAGCAGGTCGATGAAGAAGCTACCCATCTTACCTGCGCCTAACACTAATATCTTCATACCACCTTACTTGTTGATGATTTCAATCTGCTGACGGACACTCTCCTCATGGATATTCTCAAAGACATGGGCAACGAACTCTGGACCCATACCCAAGAGTGAACCCTGTGCACCACGCTTATCCAGAATCTCGTTGTAACGGGAGGTCTGCAGCACTGTCATGTTATGCTCTTTCTTGTAGTGACCAATCTCACGACAGACACGCATACGCTTAGCCAGCAACTCCATCAACTGGTTGTCGAGTTCGTCAATCTGTTTACGCAACTGGCTGATACCCTCCGTCGTCGTGTTCTCATCACGGATGACGAGCAACGACAGGATATAGTCGAGTACGTCAGGAGTTACCTGCTGCTTGGCATCACTCCACGCCTTATCAGGATCGCAGTGGCTCTCTACGATCAGTCCGTCGAAACCTAAGTCCATAGCCTGCTGACACAACGGAGCAATCAGTTCACGACGACCACCGATATGACTGGGGTCGTTGATGATAGGCAGTTCAGGAATACGACGATGCAACTCGATGGGTATCTGCCACATCGGCATGTTACGATAGATTTTCTTGTCGTAGCTGGAGAAACCGCGATGGATAGCCGCCATACGCTTCACACCTGCCTGATTCAAACGCTCCAAGGCACCAATCCACAGTTCCAAATCAGGATTGACAGGATTCTTCACGAAGACAGGGACATCCGCACCTTTCAGCGCATCGGCAAGCGCCTGCATCGCAAAGGGGTTGGCAGTAGTACGCGCACCTATCCACAGGATGTCGATGCCGTATTTCAGACAGAGTTCTACATGCTCTGGTGTGGCCACTTCCGTAGCCACCAGCATCTTCGTTTCCTTCTGTACCTGCTGCAACCATGCAAGGGCGGGTTCTCCGTGTCCCTCGAAACCTCCTGGCTTCGTACGCGGCTTCCATACTCCTGCACGGAAATTATGACAGCCGTACATGGCCAGCTGTTTGGCGGTAGTCATCACTTGCTCCTCACTCTCTGCACTACAGGGTCCTGCAATGACGAAGGGGCGTTCGTTGTCACTGGGTAATCTCAGGGGTTCTAATTCCAATTCCATAATTATATTATTTTTTCAATTCTTCAATCTTTCAATTCTTCAATTCTTCGAAGTGCTTGCTGTATCTTTTCCTCTTTTGCGCAAAGGGAGATGCGGATATAACGCTCACCATTCGAGCCGAAAATAAAACCTGGGGTAATGAAGACACGTGCCTCATGCAACACCTTTTCCGTCAGGTCTTCTACGTTCTTGACGTCTGCAGGTATCTTGCCCCAAAGGAACATACCCACTTGGTTCTTGTCGTAGGTACAGCCCAAGACATCCATGATCTTCTCTGCCCACTGACGACGACGAGCGTAGGTATTGATATTGTACTCGCGATGCCACTCCTCACTGTTGTTATAGGCCTCAGCAGCTGCCAACTGGATACCACGGAAGGTACCGCTCTCGATGTTCGACTGCACCTTCAGAATCCATGAGATAAACTGCGCATTGGTGGCACACAAACCCACACGCCAACCAGGCATATTGTGTGACTTCGACATCGAATTGAACTCAATGCAGCAGTCTTTGGCACCAGGCACCTGAAGAATGCTCAGGTGTTCTTCGCTGAGAATGAAGCTATAGGGGTTATCATTCACCACAACGATACCGTGCTCCTGGGCAAACTTCACCAGACGCTCGTAAGTCGCACGCTGAGCCTTTCCACCCGTCGGCATATTGGGATAGTTGGTCCACATCAGTTTGACATCCGAGAGATCCATCTTCTCAAGTTCCTCGAAATCAGGCTGCCAACCATTATCCTCACGGAGATTATAATTGATAATCTTCGCACCTAAGATCTTTGACAAGGAGGTGTAGGTAGGATAGCCAGGATTAGGCACCAGCACAGCATCGCCAGGATTGACGAAGGCCAGCGTGACATGCAGGATACCCTCCTTCGAACCAATCAGCGGAAGAATCTCCGTCTTCGCATCAAGATCGACACCATACCAACGCTTATAAAAACCTACCATCGCCTCACGCAACTCAGGAGTACCCTGTGTGGGCTGATAACCATGTGCATTGGGCAGCTTAGCCACCTCACACAACTTATTGATGGTCTGCTCCGAAGGCGGCATGTCAGGACTACCGATGGCAAGACTGATGATGTCCTTACCTTCCGCATTCATCTGTGCCACCTCCTTCAGTTTCCTGCTGAAGTAGTACTCCTGTACTAAACTTAATCTCTCTGCTGGTTGTATCATAACTTCAATTTTTCAATTCTTCAATTCTAGTTCGTTTGCCTTCCGTCTTTGTATTCTCCTAAAATCTTAAAATCCTTGGTCAATGGGATAATCGCATCTATCGACTGACGATAGCGGGTCAAGTCGTCGTACATCACATCCACGTAGAACAGGTATTCCCATTCGCGTCCGATAATCGGCAACGACTGTATCTTCGTCAGGTTGATCTTGTAGAACGAGAGGATGGCGAGCACATGACTCAGCGAACCCTCTTCGTGCGGCAGTGAGAAGACGATACTTGCCTTGTTCGCTTCCGTCAGCGGACGCAACAGGTCGGCCTTGTTGGGATTGCTCACCACCAGGAAACGGGTGAAGTTGTGCTTGTTGTCCTCAATATGGTCTTCCAACACTTTCAGTCCGTATTGTCTGGCAGCATCGGCATGACAGATAGCCGCCCATCCCTTGTGCTGTCCCTCAGCAATCATCTTTGCTGAGCCTGCCGTATCCTCAGCCTCCACATTCTTCATCGTGGGGTGCTGGGCAAGGAACTCACGACACTGCATCAGAGCGACAGGGTGCGAATGAATCTCCGTAATCGTGTCCCAGTCGTCCTCTGGCAGACAACAGATACAATGCGAGATGTGCAGCTTATGCTCCCCTACGATCGTCGTCCCTGAGTCGCGCAGCAACTCATAGTTATGCAACAATGAGCCGGCAATCGTATTCTCAATGGCAAGCATACCTATCGCTGTGGGATCCTCCTTCATGGTCTTAAACACCTGTTCGAAGGTAGAACAACAAATCAACTGTATCTGCTCTCCTTCGAAAAACAGGTGTGCCGCTATATCGTGGAACGACCCGTTCAGTCCTTGTATCGCAATCCTCTTCATATCTCAATTTTCAATTTACAAAAAACTCCGCTTTCACTTGGTTTGTGAAGCGGAGCCTTATTTCATTTCTTCAATTTTTCAATTCTTTAATTCTTACATACGGCTTTCCGCTTCACAGGTCCCTGCAAAGTAAAAATAATAACCGTAAAAGTAAGCGTTCAACTTGTTCATTACTTCAATCTTTGAATCTTTCAATTCTTCAATTTTACTTGAATCGCCTGCAAAAGTATAACTTTTTTTGGAATCTCACAAACATTTTGATAGAAAAATCGAAAAAATAATGTATATTTGCACCGTTTTATACAAGATTGCTAATAAATATATATAAGATGGAACGAAAACAAATTACCTTCGACTCATTTATACGGGGTGCCTTGGTAGCACTTGGCTGTGTGGGAGCCTATCTGTTGCTCGACCGCTTAAGCGGCGTGCTGCTCCCCTTCTTCCTCGCGTGGCTCATCGCCTACCTGCTGTTCCCCCTGGTAAAATTCTTCCAGTATCGCTGTAAGATGCGCTTTCGTGTGGTGGCCATCCTCTGTGCCCTGCTTTCCGTCAACCTCGTATTGATGGGAGTCTTCTGGCTCATGATACCCCCTGTCGTCGATGAGTCGATACGTGTGAAGGACATGCTGATAGAATACGTCACCAAAGACGCGATGATGAGTAATATCCCTGACCAGATAGAGATGTTCATCCGTGAGCACCTGACGCCAGACGACATCAAGGCCCTCGTGACGCAGGACGGTTTCATCAACAGCGTCAAGGAGGCAATGCCAAAGATATGGGATGTGCTCATGCGGTCGGTCAATGCCCTCTCCGGACTGGTTACCATAGTCATGGTACTCATCTACACCCTATTCATCCTCATCGACTATGAGAAATTCACGAAGGGATGGCCTGAGCTGTTGCCTGAGCGCTATCGTGGAATGGCAGTCCGACTGGTCACCGACGTGACGGAAGGCATGAACAAGTATTTCCGTGGACAGGGTCTGGTGGCATTCTGCGTAGGCGTCCTGTTCAGCATCGGCTTCCTGATCATCGACTTCCCGATGGCTATCGGATTGGGTATGTTCATCGGACTGTTGAACATGGTGCCCTACCTGCAACTCATTGGCTTCATACCTGCCATCCTCCTGGCAATTGTCAAGGCGGCAGATACTGGTCAGAGCTTCTGGCTCATCATGCTGATGGTCATCATCGTGTTCTGTGTCGTACAGCTCATACAGGACACCTTCCTCACGCCTAAGATCATGGGTAAGGTGATGGGACTCAACGCAGCCATCATCCTGCTCTCCCTCTCCATCTGGGGCTCCCTGCTAGGTATCCTGGGCATGATCATTGCCCTGCCGATGACCACCCTCCTGCTGACCTACTACCAACGGTTCGTCATACGGAAAGAACAAGCGGAAAAAGAAATACAAGAACAGAAAGGAGAATAAACATGAAACTGACGTCCATCATAGCAGCGCTACTGATAGCTTTAACAGCATCAGCACAGGAGAACTTACAACGGGGAGCTGTTGCCTCAAAAGAGAAGAAAACGTTCACGACAGTAAAGGAGCTTCCCATCACCAGTGTGAAAAACCAATGGCGCAGCGGCACCTGCTGGGCCTATGCCACGCTGGGCTACTTCGAGAGCGAGATTCTGCGACAGACAGGCAAGACATACGACCTGTGCGAGATGTTCGTGGTCAACAACGACTATATGGACAATGCCACCCACTATGTCCGCATGCACGGCTACAGCCAGATTTCAGAGGGCGGTTCTTGCGACGACGTGCTGGAGGTCATCCGCCAACACGGCATCTGTCCAGAGAATGCCATGCCGGCACCAGGCTCGCTGACAGGCGACTCGCTGGCCAACTTCAAGGTCTTCTTCCCAGAACTGGAGCGCACTGTCAGAAGCATTGTCCGCAAAGATGCTAAAGAGCCCCTGCCCCACTGGCAGGACAGCGTCCAGGCCGTCATTGAGAAATACATAGGTCGTTGCCCTGAGTCGTTCGTGTACGAAGGGAAGACCTACACGCCAAAGTCGTTTGCAGAAAGCCTGAGACTGAACCTCGACGACTATGTGAGCCTGACAAGTTATACACATCATCCGTTTAACCAGTGGTTCGTCATCGAAGCACCCTACAAATGGCGACTGAAACCCAGCTACAACATCCCCATCGAGCAGCTGATGAATGTACTCGACAAGGCACTGGATGCTGGCTATACCGTAGCCTGGGGAGGCGATGTGTCAGGCGACTTCACCCGCACAGGACTGGCTATGCTGCCAGACAGCATCCAGCCCTCACAACAGCTTCGTCAGGAGCAGTGGGACGACTGGCGTATGACCTACGACCATGTGATGCTCATCTACGGCAAGGCCCTTGACGAACAGGGCAAGTCCTACTATCTTGTCAAGAATTCGTGGGGTCAGTACGGACAGTACAAAGGCATCTGGTATATGTCACGCGACTACATCGCCCTGAACACCACCTACCTGTTCCTCAATCGTCATGCCCTCCCCCCTGATTTACGTGAGGTCATTTTCTGACCTCTTCCCTCTTCCATCATCCATCATCCATCTTCCATCATACATCAGCCATCTTCACCCCCTTGGCATGTTTATTTTGGTATTCTCATTGTTACTTGCTACCTTTGCAACATGGAATTCTTTCATACACTTGGAAAAGGAATCTTTCAAGGATTCAACCAGTTCATAACCAACGACCTGGAGAGTTATATACCTCTATTTATCATAGCGGCAGTATTGATCATAGCCGTACAGCTAAGAAACTGGATTCACAAGCATAAATAACGGTTCCCTTCAGAGCCACCCCGTGATCACCAAATGTTTTCCATACCTCAGCCCTCTTCCATCAGCCATCAGCCTTCATCCCTCAGCCATCATACATCTTTAGGTGAGACGCTGACCTGTCCCCACTGTACTTGCCTCCGCCTTGGCTCTCATTTTACCATCATCCGAGACGAGGTAGTCACAATGAGCCGCATAGAAAATATGACTCGCATCCGTATCGATGTTTGTGATTGCTTTATTCTTCTTTTCTGGATGGAAACCAATAACATCCAATGCCAGACATAGGGTTTTGAACTCAGCTTCCCTATTCATAAATTGCCGGAAAATCTGAGCATCCTTTAATGTCAAACTCTGAATAGTCTGTCCCGGCTTCTCAGAATCCAAATACTCATTTACAATCTTAAACACCTCTTTGGGTTTGGCACCTTGAATGCGCTTATAGACATCATCAGGTATCCTCCCCCTGACACTCTCCTTAATCAGTTGATACTGCTCCGGAGTAATAATTTCAAACTTTTGTACGATTTCCAAGGCATCACCATAAGTTTCGATGTAGTCTTTCGGATATCCAAAAAGAGGTTGCATTATATTGTCCTCAAATGCCAAGTGATGTTTCCCGCATATTTCTGTCAGCGTACACAAATCCTTTTCAAAATATTGATTCTCTGGACTTCAACTTACGATAAGATCACGAATGTGCGCATTGGAATACGGGAAGATAAACAAATGTCCATATTCCTTTATCAGTTCATACAGCTTCGGGTGCCTTGTCTGTATGTTATTGATACTATTCCAATCTAAATATATCTTTAGCATGACCAGATTTGCTATTGTTCTGTATTACTGTGATTGCTCCCCTGAGAATGCTATTACGCCCGTCTCAACATAGTTCTTCACAAGCTCATAGAAGATGGGATCAAAGAGTATATGTATAGGGGCACTTGTATCACACCCCATTGCGTTATCACAATATATGAAACGGTACTTCTGGTTCTTGGGTTCTAAGTCGTACCAACTTATCTTCTGGGCGTAATCATATCCAGGATAATCACCAAAAGCGATATATCGTTCGTTATCTTTTTCTCCCACATGCTTCTGATACTTATAAAGGCCCACAGCTGTTTCCAAACAACTATGCAAGAAGACTTTTGCTGCATCCCTCTTTTCTTGCTCTTGCGCCTGAATTCTAGATTGGATGACGGTATTCTGTGCTTGTTGAGTCTGTCGTGCAATCTCTACACTTTTGTTCCAGTCGTAGTTTCCTTTCATCCAAACACTAACTTGAATTAACAAGAAACAACCACAACCAATTACAGTTGGCCATCCCCATTCATAATCAAAAACTGTTAGATAGAATACTAAACCAACAGTAAAGCTGATTACAATCGGAATGAGATATTTCTCAAGCAATTTCGTTATATCAATTTGTATTTCTGGCATCATTTTTATGACTTTATGTATTCAACAATTACTGATTTTTTGGAAAGAACTCATCCAGCCAACCATTAATACGCGATTTTGTATAGGCACCAATACAACCCTTTTTGAATTGACCACGTCTTTCATATTTGGCAGCTTCTACCTTGCATGCTTCGTATGTCCATTTTTGTTTTTGTGGCATCCATGTATAATCGCCAATCCACCCGTTTTTCCAAGCCTTACCATAAGCGCCTGGAGATCTTTTTTGAAAATCTGATATACTTTGATACTTCCTTGCTTCCTCATAACAAGTATCCTTATTCCAATAATTATTCCTAGGCTTCTCATCAAACCAAGAGTAATCATCTAACCACCCATTGATCCTTGCTTTCGTATATGCCCCAGGACTCCCTTGTTTAAAATGACTCCGTTTCGTATACTTTTTAGCTTCTTCTTTACACAATTCATACGTCCATTCAAATGTTAGTTTTTGGAGCCATGAATAACTTTCTAACCATCCGTTTTTACGGGCAAGTTCATATGCTCTAACTGCGTTTCGTGCAAATGCAGTTATACTATCATATTTCTTAGCTTCTTCATAACACGTACGCTCATTCCAGTAATTGTGTTTCTGTTTTTCGGCAAACCAAGTATAATCATCTAACCAGCCATTCTTCAAAGCATTCGAATATCCACTTGGACAATTCTTTTGAAAACTACTTCTTGTCTTATGTTTTTTTGCCTCTTCAAAACAATGGTCATAATTATTCCAATATCCCGATGGTTTAGTTTGACGTGATTTTAGCCATGTGTATTCATCAATCCAACCTTCTCTTAACGCTCTGCTGTATGCACTACCATTGCCTTTTAGGAATGCTGCACGCGTTGTGTATTTCTTTGCTTCAAGGAAACATGTTTCTTTATTCCATTTAGGCTCCCAATACTTAACAAACCATGTATAATCATTTATCCAACCGTTCCTTCTTGCTGCATCATATGCACTTCCGTTTGCATCTTCGAATTCATGGGCAGAGTTATATTTCTTTGCTTCTTTATAGCATGCTTTCTTATTCCACTTTCCGTGACTAATCGCACCAAGAGATCCCTTACCAATTCCCGTTGCTAATCTATTAAGCATTGTATAGCCTTGTTCCTCGTACCATTTCCTCCAATAATCTTCTCTATCCAATCCTTCTTCTAATGTCAATTCTGACTCCAGTATCGTCATTGGCGGGACTGGGATATGTAGTTTCTTGGCATAACGTGCTACATTATCGTTATCTAAATTGAATATATGTTCTTTATCGCGTTTCTTCTGCCTTCTTATTAATGTTCTTCCAACATAGGCAGTTTTGGTTTCTTCGAAAACATATACATATACGCTGTCTATTTTGCCTTTTATTATATCGATTCTCTTATCAAGTAACCATGTAAATTCGTCAATCCATCCGTTTTTAGCTGCAGCTGCATGAGCAGCGGGACTTCCTTGTAAGAATTCTTTTTTAGAATGATATTTTCGTGCTTCAGTCTCGCATTTCTCTTTTGTCCAAAAGCCATTTGGTTGTTTCGAAATAATTAACCATGTAAATTCTGAAAGCCAACCATATTTGACAGCAGCTGCATATGCATTCTTACTATTGAGATAAAAATCTTGCTTCGTCGTATATTGTTTAGCTTCTTTCTCACACAACTCTCTTGTCCATCTAAATGGCTTCTCAAACCACTTATAGTCTTTTATCCATCCCATTTTGGAAGCGTATTGTCTGGCTCCATTCGCTTTTTTTTCGAATTCTTTCAGATTCTTGCATTTTCTTGCTTCTTCATAACAACGATCATATGTCCAGTATCCTGCAGAAACATGCTCCCTAGCAGGATTAAACCAAGTATAGTCGTCTAGCCATCCATGCTTACGCGCAGAACTGTATCCATAGGGACAGTTCTTTTTAAAATCTGATCTGGTATTACTTTTTTGTGCTTCTTCGTAACACTTCTCTCGAGTCCATAGCATCAATTTCACAGAGTTCCTTTCTGTTGAACATTTAGCACACCCATGACCTCTTAGATGCATAGAGGGTGGTTGCAAAAACACCCCATGTTCCTTACATATAATACATACTTTTGTCTTGTTATTCACATACTCCACCTTGGAATAATCATACTTATCCCCATGCACCTCTCGGGCCTTTTTGATGAATTCTTCGGTGGTTAGCTTCTGGCTCATAATCTGATTAAGTTATGTGCTAATTCTCAACTTTTGACGTTTCCCTATACGCATAATTCTCCTTTGCTGCTGCTAATTCTTCTTCGCTCAAAGGAGTATTGGAATATCTGAAGATGTAGCCATTATACTGAGGCTTGCCAGAAGATAAACATCTCCTTACACCTTCGGCTTGTAAACCATACGTCGCTGTGCAATCTGTTATCTTCAAAAATACATTGAGATAATTCCCGTCAAGGTCAAATACATAAATGGGGCGCTTAGCCTCTTTCGTCATTGGCGCACCTTCGATTTTCTGAATTGGTTGTTCGGACGTCGCATAAATGAAAATATAGCCATTTAGATTATACGTTATCTTGTCTTGGCGAAGCATGGTTTTAATAGGGCTATCACCAGCAAAGCCCAACTCAGTAACGATGTCAGAAATGCTCTCATACCTTTTCAAGAAATCACCTTCCTTGGAATAGCAATCAATGAGTCGCTTTCCATAGGTGAAGTCACGATCTATCTTTGTTTGTGGTTCTTCTTCATGAGCTCGGAAACCATATTCGCCTAGCCAACTCTTTTCTAGTGTTGCATTCGCGATCTTCTTTTGTGTTAAAGACGAAGCTAATCCAGCACAGTCTTCCAACGTTTTAGTGAAAAGGAATTCTCCTGTCGTTCTAGAATATACGTCAATGACACGCTTTCCATAATAGATATCAGGTTCTAATTTACCTATCGACTCTTCATGTAGCCTGATACCATAATCGGTAGTCCACAAAGTTTCCTCTAAATCTTTTACCGTAGAATATGACACATAGATTCCCTTCTCGGCACATTGCCTTATGGTTTTCGTGAACAGAAACTCACCTGTTAAGCGAGAATAGACGTCAAGTTCCAGCATCATTTGCTCAATGTAAGGCTCAAGCTTCACTCCATTTTTATAGAGATTAGAATGTATTTCGTCAACAGATTTGCCAACTGTTTTTCCTTCGCTATTGAAGTAAATTTTGCGAAGCACAAAATTGGTAGCGTCACAGTCCTTTATTGCTTCATGAAAACAGCCTCCTTTAAACCCAAAATGTTCCGAAATGGTTCCCAACTTTTTGTTTTCTGTTGGCAATGCAAGTTGCCTAACCATCGCAAGGACATCACACACAGGATTTGTCGGCAGAGGTATGTTAACCATTTCGCACGTAGATTTCAGGAATCGCATATCAAAAGGCGCATTGTATGCGAAAAGAGGGCATGTACCAATGAATTCGATGAAAGTATTAATGGCTTCATCTTTTGATATGCCAGTTTGCTTCAACTTTTCTATGTCAATACCGTTAACACGCAAAGCTGCAGGTTCTATTACGCAATGTGGTGATGGCTTAATGTAAATACTTTGTGTATCAATTGTTTCTCCTGTCAGAGTGTTGTATTTTACCGCTCCAATTTGAAGTATTTCATGACCTTGCTGAGGTGACAAGCCAGAAGTCTCTGTATCGAAAACTACGTAGCTCTCATATTTCGAAAGCTCTGGTATATAGGACTTAATGGATGAATCTATGTCAATGGGAGAGGAAGATATAATTTTCACCTCAAATCCGGAGGCTGATATAACATGATGTGAATCTGTTTTTTTGATAGTCTCCTTGTTCAATAATTGAGTCAATTCGTGATCAGAGATATTGGCATCAACCAGCACATTATAAGAACTATCAAGAATACCTTTCTGCTGAAGTTGCAATATCAAACTACCAGATAGTTTATAACCTATTTGAAAATACCTTTGAATATCTGCCCCCTTACATATCCCTTTTTGGATGACAAAACGAGCTACGTTCTCTAAAGATGGAGTGTTGTCAACGAAACAAACAGAGTTTGCAGACTTATCTTCAACCACGTTTGCGTTCTGATCGGTTTCTTCATTAGGCTCTCCACCAAACAGACCTTTTATGAAATTGATAATCGACATAGAACTACATTTTGCGTTATTACTTTCTTTTTTCTTGTTACTTGCTTTATTTTCAACATCTCAAATGCTCATACAATTTTAGCCTCAGCACCTCGCCATTCTCGAACTCGAACTGGAACTTTTTGCGGTTGAATCTCGGATTGTTCTTGTGGATAATGCGGTGGTAGTTGGGACTGATGATAATGATGTTCGTGGAGTCGTTGTTCTGCGAACGGGTGAAGTAGTCGATGTGGTGAGCCTCGACAACGCTGTCGCCATACTCGTCGCCAATTTTCTCGCCGCTAATCTCGTCGCGATAGTCGTAGAACCGCTTCAGGGTCAGGATGATGCTGCGGTCAATACGGCGATACTTCACCAGCCGCTGCTTCTCCTCTATCGAAGCGGTCTTGTCTGCCATAAAGAACTTATCATCATCGCTCTGCTCGTAGATTTCCTCTGGTACAACACTCAGTCGCTTGGCAATCTGTTGATACTCCACATTGGTACAGCACTCCATACAGAGCACGTCTTTGCTGTGTGTGAGATAAAGACGGATATATTCGCGAATGTCGCTGGGCAATACGAGTTGTCGATGGCGATTCTCTTCTAATTGATGCTGAGCTGCGAGATAAACATAGCTTTCCTGAAAGACACTACGCAACTTGGCGGCAATTTGCGAATTGGGCGTGTATCGAATCTGAATGATGTCTTTATGACCAGGATAGCGTTGTTGATCGAAGTTCTGGTTCTTCAGCGTAGCTTCGTAGAACACGCCATCAATAAGAATCTTCACAGGCTTGCTGGCTCCATGCGTCAGAATCGAGGCGTCCCAGTCGGCGAAGCGCGAGCAGACGGAGGTTGGTATCGCCAGGCCCTCTGTCAAGAGCGACCAGTTCACGTACTTCTGCAAGATAAATCCACCGTCGTAGTCCATTTATATCATAGGTTATGATGCGCAAATTTACAAAAAAATCTTTCAATTTTATCTCTTTTGTGGCATTTTTTTCAAAAAAGTTGCTTTCCATGCTCACAAGGTGTGAGTCTTTTTGTTTTTATTCCTAATTGATTTGCTATTCCCATTTTTATTTGTACTTTTGCAGGTAAGTAACTAAAATTTGTTCAAAACTAATTAAAAAAATATCGAATATGAGGTATGTATTTTTATCAATGCTGTGTGCCTGGGTATCCTCTACGAGTGTTGCCCAAAATATAACAGTTGATTTTTCTGACTATAAAGATATACCAGAAGCAACACGTGAAGAGATGAAGCACAGCAAGACTAACTTTATTGTCAAGAATGAAGATGGTGGCTATTTTGCAACATTGTGTACTCGAATCTACGATCCTGTAGCACATATAAAGGAAATTGTGTTCAATTCCAATCTGGATATCATTAACAATAAAGAAGTCTATGTGTATGACACCCGTAAAGTGTCACCTGAGCTCAATTATGAGAAAACGAATCCTTGGGGGCGCCGATTGGGTCATATAAACAATGCGTTTTATGTAAACAATCATGGAACTCCCTTGTATAAGTTCGTAGCGGTTGGTACAGATGGCAATATATCAGAATACAATAACATTGCAAACGGTACAAGATATGAATTAACGCAAATTACGTCAGGCAATCGGAAATATACAATAGTAGACGGAAATAAAATTTTGAATCTCGATGACGGCACTTACCGAACTATACCTGAACGGCTTCCAGATGTTGTCACTGATGATGGCAGATGCTATATTTTCGCTACAAGGCCCTCTATAGAAGTTGATACCGGTTTTGTATATGTAAAGGAGGATCTTCATGAACTCTTCTTTGATAAGGAAAAATGGGAAAGAGAAATAGCTACGGGCAAATTCTCAGGTGACAAAGATTGGGAATACTCCGGTTGCCCTCCTACCCTCATTTCATTTGATGGAAACAAAGCTATATTTGGAGTTCTCTATTCTCAAGTAAAAAAATATAAATTAACTGGATATACAGGATTCTGCACAATAGAATTTGACAAAACGTCAGACACTCATAAAATTGTTGAGAAAAAAGAGTTTCCTAAGCCATGGAAACACCTTGGCGAGAATTGGGGTAAAACCATAGCCGAATCATTTGCCCTTAACAATGGTGTCCTTATAAAGTATGAGTATGGGTTCAAAACGCCTACCGTTTTCAATAAGCATTATGATTATCATCAGGCAGGACATTTGGATTACCATCAGTTCATTGGTGTCAATCCTGATGGAACGATTGCAAGTATGTTTGATGGTGTAAAAGGCGATGAGCATCTGATAACGAGTTTTGCTCACAACGGTTTATATTATGAAGTTACCCATGTTGAAAACCCTGACAAAACTGATAAAGACCGCTATCAATTGCTTCTTACATGGTTTAACCTAAAGGGGAAAGTTGGTGAGAGAAAAATTACCGGATGTAATTCTGAGAAGGATCATTTTGACTTTATCCGTATGGCTCCCGGATGTTACGAGATAGTACAACTCTGTGATGGTAATACCAAGTGGCGTTATGGTTTAATGACCATTAAATAGCAACAGGTCATCTTGGGTTGATGCGCTCGACTACCTCATAGCTCACACAGGGTCTGTCCCTGTGTGAGCATTATGGCATTTTTTCAAAAAAGTTGGTTTCCAAACTCGTACCACCAGCGGGTAGCAGAATCGCGAGTTGTGTGAATCTGGATTTCCATAATCGTTTATTTTTAGTGGATTAAGCATTCTTCATAGAGATAGTCTGAACGAGTCATTCAGATAGTTTCTTTCATTCATTCGGATAATCTCTATACTCCCTAAGGGATTATCTGAATGAGCCGTTCGGATAGTCTCAATGACCCATAGGGATTATTCGGATAGTTTGCACGCTGAATTCGAGGCGAATTTAGGCTGAATTCTCATCGAATTTAGGCTGAATTCTCATTCCCGCTCGAAAGAACAAAGAAAAGTGAACTTTCCTTTGGTTCTTTGCTGGATTTTTTGGATAAATTTCTTACGTTCGACAAAAGAAATTTATTTCCTTTGTTCTCACTTACCCGAAATTTTGTACCTTCGCAAATGATTTTGAGAGTCGGGAAATACCGATACTTGCTTTATAAGGACTATATACGATATAGTCCCTATCCCTATAGATAGGGACATATAGTCATAGATAGACCTGTAAAGGTCTATCGAAAGAAAAAGAGTCGTGCGGGGGTAGAATGTCTAGGGACTGGTACTGTGTCATGTCAGCGATACCTGTCCCTGGTGTCACAGATCATGCGGAATTATATCTACCTCACAGAGGGACTATCCCCCTGTGAGTTTATTCTCCGTCATTTGAAATCGATAGGACAGGTGTATCTGTAACGTACTGCTGTGCCGAAATTTCTAGCAGGATCCCACGCAGGCATCGCCTTGATCAATCGGATGGCCTCGGCTTCAAATTCCGCTTTAAACTCAGGGGCCTGGTTGCGAGAAATCTTTATGTCCGAAAGACTTCCGTCTATTTCAACAATGAATGTAACGATAACGACTACCCTTCCAGTGACTCCTTTCTCCTTGGCTTTCGCTGGGTACTTTATGTTGGTCTTTATCCAAGAAATGAGGGCTGCATCTCCACCAGGAAAGAAAGGACGGGTGTCTACAATTCCATCATACACTTTACCGCTTGCTTTTGACTCACGGACCTTTTTTTCCCATTTTTCTGCTCCTTCTCTTGCTTCTTTGACTTTCGTTCCCCTATCCATCACACTCATAATGGTTTCTTCTTTATAGCGGACGGCTTTACCATTCTTTGTGGCAGGAGTCCATGCCGGCATCGTTGTCAATATGCGCATGACCTCCTTCTTGACAGAAGGCGGGACAGGCCTTTCTTCAACCCCTTTCGATGTTATGCGTTCAAGCCCCTTTATTTCAATATTGGAGAGCTTCCCGTTCTTTTCTACTACAAATGCAATATCCATTTCCACTTTTTCCGGAGCACCAGCAGGTCTGCGATAGTGGTCAATAATATAATCCTCTACACTCCCTGTCTTCCCATTAAAAACGGGCCATTTATCAACATTTGAGGTGTAAATTTTGTTATCCTGCGCCTGAACAGGACTCTGAATACCGCACATCATAAAGATGGCTAACAGGCTTGCCAATCGTAATACTAACGTTTTCATATATTGAATGCTATTGATGTTATAATTTCCTCTTATTCTTAATTCTGAGTGCATATATATATTATTGTCCATATTGTACCTCAATCTATATCCTCATAATGGGAATAGCCGTAACTATCCTTGTCATCAATGGCTTGCAGGAAGGCGCAGTCTCTGAGAGTGATAGCGACACAGTCCGCTCTATAAGCATTGTTGAATCCGTCCCAAGTCATGCCAACCCTGCCCTGTGGAAGATTCCAGCGTAGATTAATTTCGTGAGGTCTCGGACTTCCACCATATCCGTGGTCATCGTAATACGGTTCCGTGACTATGGTCTGCTTCATATATTCAAGCATGGGCATCATTTCGTCCTCACTGATTTTCCTTTTGGTCTTTACGATTACCAGCCCTATCAGGTCTTTTCCGCTAATGCCAGAGTCGTGGACTGTGACAGAGCAAGAACCGAATACGGGAAGTTCACAACTAAAGGTTTTCTTCTGGTCGTCTTCGCTAGAAAGGCTATATCCTGTCTGTTTCAGTATTTCTTCACAAAAAACAACCAGTGATGTGTTAAGCATAGTGTGTTGCTGAATGCAGAGGTGGTTCTCACCTACGAACATATTATCAGTACCACATTGGTTACCCATATACGTTAGATTAGAGGATCACATATTTGTTTTTATTTAAAGGCAATGGGAAGTGAGTACCTCACACGGACGGTTTTGCCTTTTTCCTTGCCAGGCTTCCACTTAGGCATGGCTTTCACCAAGCGGATGGCTTCGGCATCCAGTTTCGGAGTTTTAGACTTACTGATTTTCGGATTGGATAAGGAGCCATCCTTCTCCACTATAAACTCCACAACACAGCGTCCTATTTCCTCATGAGGTTTAATATTATCAGATAACCACTTAAATAAAGCCTCAATACCACCAGGGAATTCTGGCATTTCTTCAACAATTTCGTATACATGGTTGGGGTCTATTTCTTCTGCTTGTTCTGCATCCTCGTTAGGATCCAATTCAAATTCATGTATTTTGAAATTAAACTCATACCTATAGCGGATGGCTTTGCCATTTTTCTTGGCGGGTGTCCATTTATGCATGGCTCTTATCACACGAGTCACTTCTCTATTTACGGATGGCAGCAGCTTGGTGGTCTTCGTCTTTGTTTGTACATCCGACCCCTGCACCTGGATATTAGAGAGTGTGCCGTTGGGCTCAACCACGAAAGATATGAACACATTTTCGTATTTCTTAGCATCGGCAGGTTTACGATAATGATGCACCAGCCACCGTTCTACAGGGGACATAGTCATAACAAGTCCCGAAGACTCATTCTCCTTAGCAAACTCTGGACGTGTAATGCTAGCATCCTTATTAGCGTCTTCATACGTATAAATTTTGCCTTGTGCCTGTACATCCGCAGCAACTACGAACAGGCATACTAACGTAATTAAAAAAAATCGTTTCATATTCATATCGTTTCAGTTCATTTAATCCTTTTCAGGATGTAATAAGGGGTCTACTGCCATTGGTATTTCTAAATTTATATCCTTCTTACCTCTGACCTCTTCCATCTTACTTCTCCTATGATCTTGCAACCAGATGTGGTTCAAGGTAAAAGCGATGAAGGCCAGAGTCTCTTCTCGCTCCACTGAGCATCGAGAACTTTGCAATAATTTATGATTGCAAAGATAGTGAAAAATCTTTCAATTATCGATTTCTTGTGGCATTTTTTTCAAAAAAGTTGCTTTCCAATACTCGTACCACCAGCGTGCAGCGGCGTCGTGAGTGTCAGGTTCAGTCCATGACACACGTGATTCTTTAGACATTTTTTGAGCGCTGCCGCGCTCAAAATTCTCCCAAATGTTAAAATGAATAATAATTGAAAATAATTGGGGGAAACTTGGATTACCTATACGTATAGGTCATTTGCAGGGCGATATAGCCATTAGGCCACTTCTTCCGATCCGGATATATTTTGGCATTGCCCTTTGAGAGCAGGAACAGGTCTGGTCTTACTTCCCTGAACTCACCATGCATTCTGTTCTGTCCCTCTACATAGTCAATCATCCTAATCTGCCAGCAGCCATCGACGATGTGTATCAGCATGTTATCCAGCTTCACCTTGTAAATAGTCCGATTGCCCATGGTGTAGCTGCCAACGTATTTCATGCCTGTTTCCTGCTTCTTGCGGTATTTCTTCTTCAGTTCCTTGGCCTTGTCACGTACCTTTTCATAGAACTTGTCATATACGTTGGAACTCATTATGCCGTCGTGCTTCAGGAATGCCCTTACCTGTTTTTCCGTCAGCTCTTGCCTCATCTCTACCATTCGCACGTTGGAGGTCTTTATCCTGCCTTTGTTAAACGATATATCCTCAGCCATCGTGATGCCAAAGACCTGATGTTCCATCAGTGCTGACAGAATCTGTCCGTAGCCTGCAAGTCTGGCAGCAAAGGTGATGGTACGGCGATGGGACATCTGTTTCAGGTCGAGGTCCTTGTCCAGTTTACACGTCACAGCATAATTCAGGGTCTGTACGCGTTTCTTGAGCGGGCTGGCATGCTCCAGCACCTGCTTCACCAAATATTCCTCAAAGGTCTGACCATCGGCCAGAATCACTACTTCGTTGAGATTCTGCGTGGCATAGATATCCTCGTCTTCATCCTCCTGCGCCCTGCTACCAACTGGCAACAGGGCGATGAGGAAAAGAATCAGCAACAGTCGTCTCTCCACTTGAAGCTTATCCTAACGGTCCTCCATGAACAGCGGATCCTCAGGCATCACCATGACAGGCTTCTGCTCATAGTCTTTCAGAAGCTTGTCGGAGACGTATTTCTTGTTGACGACGAGACGGAACATATACTCGCGGAACCAGCGGTCGGTCATGATCAGGCAACCCGACTGGCCCCAAGAGGCACCCCACGAGTTCTCCACCTTCCATTTGTCGGCCTTGCCGTTGGCATCGAGATTGACAGCCGTGAGGGTCATCGCATGGGTAGAGCCGCTGTCGAAGGTACTGATGCGCTCCGCCTTCGTCATGCCGAAGGTGGTGTTGAACAGCGACGCATAGTCGAAATTCTCCGTATCGGCATAGCCGCGCTTGCGGTCGAGCTGCTTACCTACGTCATAGCTGGAATAGAGCTTGCGACCGTCTTTCAGCGAGGCGATGGCGAGCTGCTCGATATCGTCCATCGGCAGGTTAAGGTATTTCCAGTTATGGCCATCGTAGGTATGGCGATCGTACTCCACCTCAAACGTCTTGTAATAGGGGCGACGGGGGTCGTTCATCACCATGATGAAGGTGCCGTTGATGGGGCCGCCCACCGTTTCCTCATAGAACGACTTCGGTGTGTAGCGCTTGGCCTGTGTCAGCTGCTTGCCGTTCTTGTCCTTGAAGGCATAGGTAAACTCCTTGACGGGCTCTCCCAGGGTGAGGGCAAGCATGCCGTAGATCTGGCTCAGGGCCTTTTCCTTGGCTTTCTGGATATCAGCAGGTTTCTTGCCGTCGGCCACCATCTGACGCAGTTGCAAGCCATACTCACGGAGCTTCGACTTGATGATGGCTGCCATACGGGAAGTGCTCTCTGCCGAGAAGGTCTCTGGCTGTACGGACATCGGCACCAGGCCGTATTTCTCCGCCAAGTCGGAGACACCGCAGAACGTGCCGCCATCGCCAATCGGATGTTTGAAGAAGAACTGTACGCGCTGGGCGTCAATAGGCTCCTTGGCGGTATCGATGACGCCTTGCAGGAAGAGGTTCGACTTCTCCAACTGGTCGTAGAAGAACAGGTAGGCCTGAGAATACTCTACCGTCAGCGAGTCAGTACGCTTAGCGAAATTGGAGCGCAGCACATTCAGTCCACTGAACATCCAGCAGCGTCCGCTCGACTTCTGGTCGTGAATCGACTGCTTCTTCGTGTCGATGCTGAAATAGGTATCCAGCTCGCCCGCATTCGCCTGGTTCTTCGTCAAGTTGTCTATCGCATTCGAGGCTATGGCATTACGCAACGCCTTGTTGGCGGGCTGGGCAGCATACTGCTGTTCCATCTGCTGGAGCATCTGGGAAGAGATGCCTCCGCCAGCTGTCTGGGCCGTCATTGTCAGGGCATATGCCGCAGACAAGAGTATCAGGGTCTTTCTCATAACTTACTTCTTCTTTTTGGATGAAATCTTGATGGTCTTCGTGGTCTTGGGAGTCGTAGTCTTCGAAGATGAAGACTTCGTGCTCGCGCCACCTGAGGCCTGATAGTACTTCTGTGCCTCAGGCATCCATCCCTGAATCTGCTTGATACGTGTCGCGTCAGAAGGGTGACTGCTCAGGAACTCTGAGGTCTTCTTGCTGGAGCCGGCTGCTGACATACGCTGCCAGAAGCCCACTGCCACCTGCGGGTCGTATCCAGCCATAGCGGCAAAGATAAGTCCTAGATGGTCGGCCTCGCTCTCGTGATTACGGGAGTAGTGCAGGTTCTGCAACTGCAGGCCTGACGAGAGGATGCTCTGTCCTACCGACACTGCGGTACTGCTGGCTCCCAGGACGCCTGCTACGGCAGAGCCAATCTGCATTCCGTACTGCTGGCGATACTGCGTGCTGTACTGCTCGGCAGAGTGTCTGGCAACAGCATGGGCAATCTCATGACCCAGTACGATGGCCAGCGACGGCTCATCCTGCGTCACAGGCAGCAAGCCCTCAAACACACAGATCAGTCCGCCAGGCATACACCAGGCATTCACGCTCTGGTCCTGTACCAGGTTGAACTGCCACTTATAATACTGCACGTCCTCGGCCATACCGTTATTCTTCAGATAGGTCTCCACGGCTGTGGCCAGTCGCTGCCCTACCCTTTTCACCATAGCGGTATTCGCCTGATTCGTCGAAGGCTTGGCCGTCTTCATATAGTCAGTATACTGCTGTGTCGCAAGACTCAGCATCTCACCATCGCTCACCACCAGGTTCTGTTTACGACCTGTAATGGGCACTGTCTTGGTCGTTCCGCAACTGACCAGAATCAGCGCCACGACTACAAAAAGAATTGATTTTAAGTGTTTCATATCATTCGGTTGTTTGTTTTCTGATTGCAAAAATAAAAAAAATCGGGCAAAGTACAAAACTTTGCCCGAAAATCCTTTCTTAAATTTCTTATTAATTGCTTACTTCAGACCGCGATTGGCCATCGTGATGTTGAGCAGCATGACGTACTTCTTGTATTGATCACGGCTCAGAACGTAGTTCATGAAGCCCAGATCCTTCTTGATGGCAGCATCGATGCGAGCGTCGCGCTCCTCTTTGCCATACTGTGTGGCGAACATCATCTCGGCACAGAATGTCTTGTGAATCTCAGCCACAGCCTCTTTCTGGTCGTCAGCAAGCTTGAGTGCCTTACCCAACTGTGTCATATTGACGTTCAGATTGTAAGCCTCAGCATTGTTAACACTGTTCATGTTCTCATTTCCAGCAAATGTGAGCGTCATGCTCAACATAGCTACTACTGTTAAAAACAATCTTTTCATTTCGTTACCCTTTCTTTTCTTTACTCGGAGCAGTTGTATTAATTCTGCCCTTACTTTTAATTAATAATGTTATCCTAAATACGCAGCCCTCTCGGCTTACGCTACTTTCCCTTTTAACGGGTAAAGCTCTTATTACCTTAGTCGCCCAGATTTCTCTGATTGACGATGCAATTGCGGTGCAAGGTGAATGTAGAGCCGAGACTTGCTCGAGCTATGCTGAGCCGCAGCCCGCAATCGCCGTTGCATCTCCAATGCGACGGCAAAGGTACGGCAAAATTGGATACCTACCAAACTTTTTAACGTTCTGTGTGCGGAAACAGTCCCTTTTCTTGACCTCCGTCAAAAAAACATTTGCCTATTTCAAAATAAATTCGTACCTTCGCAGCCAAATTGTGAATTAAACAGACTATGAGTAATAATCCAAATAAATACATTGCCGTAAGCTACCGTCTGTACGTAGATGGCGACAACGGCAGAGAGATGGTGGAAGAGGCCACTGCAGAGCAGCCTTTCCACTTTATTAGTGGTTTCGGCATCGCACTGGATGCCTTTGAGAAGAAACTGATTGACGTGCCCAAGGGAGAGGACTATGAGTTCTCGCTGGACAAAGAGGAGGCCTATGGCGACTATGTGGCAGAGCGCGTAGTGGAACTGGATCGCGAGATTTTCAGCATCAACGGCCACTTCGACCACGAACATATCTACGTTGACGCTATCGTGCCCCTGCAGAACGAGGACGGTAACCACTTCTACGGCAAAATCGTGGAGATTGGCGAGGAGAAGGTGAAAGTTGACCTGAACCATCCGCTGGCTGGCGAGACCTTGCATTTTGCAGGAAAGGTACTGGAAAACCGTGAGGCAACCAACGAGGAAATTCAGGGCATGATCAATCGCATGAGTGGCGGATGCGGCTGCGGATGCGACCACGACCACTGTGGCGGCGACTGCGGCGACCACTGCGGACACGAGCACGGAAACGGCTGTGACTGCGGGCACTGTCATTAAAGAGGTGAGAGGTAAGAGGTGAGAGGTAGAATGAACACTTTTGGCAACATATTCACACTGACGACATTCGGAGAGAGTCACGGCGAGGCCATTGGCGGCGTCGTGGACGGTATGCCTGCGGGCATCGAGATCGACCTGGACTTCATCCAGAGCGAACTGAATCGTCGTCGTCCAGGACAGAGCAGTATCACGACCAGCAGACAGGAGGAGGATGTGGTAGAACTGCTCAGCGGTGTGTTTGAGGGTCGCAGCACGGGTTGCCCCATCGGCTTCGTAGTGCGCAATACCAACCAACACTCCCAGGACTATGAGAATATGCGCGAACTGTTCCGTCCCTCACATGCCGACTATACCTATTCTTATAAATATGGACATCGTGACCATCGTGGCGGCGGCAGGTCGTCAGCACGTATCACCATCAGCCGCGTAGTAGCTGGTGCACTTGCCAAACTGGCGCTCCGACAGGTGGACATACAGATTCAGGCATATACCTCACAGGTGGGGGATATCCGTCTGGATCGTGACTATCGGAAATACGACCTCTCATTGACAGAGACGAATGCCGTGCGCTGTCCTGACCCCACAAAGGCAGAAGAGATGGCCCAGCTGATTACCCAATTGAAGGCGGAAGGCGACACCATCGGAGGAGTCATCACCTGTGTGGTGAAAGGCTGTCCCGCAGGATTGGGAAACCCTGAGTTTGACAAGCTGCATGCTGCCCTAGGCGCTGCTATGCTCAGTATCAATGCCGTGAAGGGATTTGAATACGGAGAGGGCTTCGATGGCGTGACAGCACGCGGCTCAGAACAGAACGACGTATTTGTGAGCCGTGAGGGACAGGTTGACACACTCACCAATCACAGCGGGGGCATACAGGGCGGCATCAGTAACGGACAGGACATCTATTTCCGCGTGGCCTTCAAGCCTGTGGCTACCCTACTCCGCGAACAGGACACCATCGATATTCATGGCAATGCCGCTAAACTGACGGCAAAAGGACGCCACGACCCTTGCGTGCTGCCTCGTGCCGTACCCATCGTGGAATCGATGGCAGCAATGACCATTTTGGACTATTATCTATTGAACAAAACCACGAAATTATAGGTTTTTTGCATTAACATATAAAAAAAATGCAAAAATCTTTTGGTGTTCAAAAATATTATACTATCTTTGCAATTGCTATCAAGAGGGTTTGTGAAAATCCGGATATGCTTTAGTTAAGTCTAGTTTAGTTTTTGTGTTGGTTGAGAGCAGTCGGTTTGACTGCTCTCAAGTTTTTTTATTCCAAACACCCAATCACCTCCGTAATAGAACGGCATCCATGACTGTCGAGCCAGTCGTTGATACCATCACGCACCTTGATGGTAACGGCAGGATCAATGAAGTTGGCGGTACCTATCTCTATCGCTGTAGCACCAGCCATAAAGAACTCGATGGCATCTCTTGCATTCATGATGCCTCCCAAGCCGACAACAGGTATCTTGACGGCTTTGGCAACTTGCCACACCATACGCAAAGCAACGGGTTTAACGGCAGGACCACTTAATCCGCCCGTATTGATACTCAGGACAGGACGACGTTTCTCAATATCAATCGCCATACCCATCAGCGTATTGATCAGAGAGACGCTGTCGGCACCCTGCGCCTCACAGGCACGGGCTATCTCCGCAATATTCGTCACATTGGGCGAGAGCTTGACAATCAACGTCTTGTGATAACGCTCACGGACAGCCTTCACCACACTCTCCGCCCCTGCACAAGTGACTCCGAAGGCCATTCCGCCGTCTTTCACATTGGGACAGGATATATTCAGTTCGATAGCGGGAATCTTTTCCAGCGCATCAATACGGGCAGCACACTCCGCATAATCCTCTGGAGAGGAACCACTGACATTGACAATCATATTCGTATCGATATCCTTGATCTGCGGATAGATATGCTCACAGAAATAGTCAACTCCCTTGTTCTGGAGTCCCACGCAGTTCAACATACCCTGTGGCGTCTCTGCCATACGCGGATAATCATTGCCCTCACGGGGATTCAGCGTGGTACCCTTCACAATGATACCACCCAGACCATCCAGAGGGATGAAGTCTGCAAACTCCAAGCCATAACCGAAGGTTCCTGATGCCGTCATCACTGGATTCTTCAGCGACAGACGACCTATCTTGACACTTAAATCTGCCATAACAACTGTTTTACGTTAAATACTGGGCCTTCCTTACATACACAGAGGTTGCCCTTCGTGGTTTTCTCTACACAACACAGACAGGCTCCCAAACCACAAGCCATCATATTCTCTAATGAAGCCTCGCAATCGATGTCAGCCTGCCTGGCATAACGGGCTACAGCCACCATCATCGGCTTGGGACCACAGGTGACTATGCGGTCGAAACGCTCTTTCTGCAACACGGAATGATTCGTCACAAAGCCTTTCTCGCCCTCAGAACCGTCTTCCGTGGTAATGAAAACGCGTCCATACTGGCGGAACAGGTCGATTTCCAACAAATCAGCTTTGGTACGGGCTCCCAAGAGGAAGGTGGGTTCAATACCTGCTTTCTTCATCTCAGCACCCATATACAGCAAAGGAGCCACGCCAACGCCTCCGCCTACGAGCAGGATACGTTCAGCAGCCTGTGTAGGCATCGTAAAACCATTACCCAGCGGCAATACACAGTTGACGATATCACCTGCCACCAATTCGCCCATCCGACGGGTTCCGTCACCTATCATCGCCACCATAAGCCATAATTCGTTATGGGTCTTATCCACGAAATTGATGGAGATGGGACGACGCAGGAAAGTGGTCTCAGAACCATCCACACGGACTTCGACAAACTGTCCTGGAAGCATGTCAGGAAGGGGTTTTTCAGCAGTCAAACGAAGAAGTACATGCTTAGGACTGATGCGCTCCGCCTGTTTGACTGTCAAATCAAGAATAAATTTCCTCATATTCCTTATATAATATAGAATTCAAGTTTCGCATGTTTCACATTCTCTACTTCTAGAGGTGAGAGGTAAGTGGTGAGAGGTGAGAGATTACTTCTGACACTCCCTTTTTACCTATATTTTTCTAAGTTTATCCAGCTATTCTCTAACCTCTTACCTCTCTCCACTCACCTCTAAAGACTGAGCAAGTCTTACATGCGAATGTCGAGTAATATAGAATTTGAGTGCGAAATTACGAAAAAAAAACGAGAACACAAACAAATGTGTTCTCATTTAGACTTTGCCGGAACAAATGTCTCATAGGTCTGATCATCATAATAGACCCGTATTTCTGTCACTTTTCGAGGCTCTTTGTCAATTATTTTCACAATTTTAGGAGCATTTTCCAATGGTGTATTATGTACACCCTGCGAAAATGGGGCTCCAGAAGGTCCCAAAACGGGCTGATCGAAGTCTATCATCTGTTCAACAGTCGAATTTTGGGAGGCATCAGAAGCCGTAGAATCGCCTGTAGAAGGGGATATATACATATTTCCGACGCCCATCAGAAGCCAATCAGTACTGATCGAAGGGAGTTTATTTTTGATCGCCTCGACCACATTCAGGGTGGGGCGGGTCCTTCCATTGAAGATACTACTCAAGGTTGCGGGTGACAAACCAATAAAATCAGCAAACACTTGTTGACTCATGTGCTGCTCATCCATAATGCGTTTAATTCTGTCTTTCATTTACTCGTCAAGTCATTTTTGGGCAAAAATGCCAGTTTTTCATTCACTTTACAAAGATAAAACAAATTTTTCAAACCCACAACATTTATAACGAAAATTTTAATCTTAAAAGTTCATGTTTTGATTTTAATATTTGTAAACCTAACCGATTAGGTTTTAAAAAACAGATGTTGATTTGTAAACTCTAAATTCGTGTTGCTAAATAAAACTCGCAAAATAATTGAGTAATATTTGCTAACTAATTGGCTTTAAATTCATTAATTGTCGTAAACAAAGGGTTTGCGACTATTATATGCAAGTTTAGTTTGCTAAAAACCTGCAAATTATGCATTCTTTACATAAATAAAATGATATAAATACCTCGTTTTTAACAACTTACACAAGAATACTCTTTGCGAATATGCATGATACGCCGTATTTTTAGACGTTATTTCGATTTGTAAACCTACATTTTAGCTCTAAAAATGCGCTACAAATGCAAAGATTGCACGTTTTGCATTTCAAAACTGATTTACATTTTTCCACCTGTTTACAAATGCAAATCAACAGAACAAAACGCAACCAAACGTTAACACTAAATTTTTTGCTTCAAAAATGACGAAATTTGCAAAATTTTAAAGGATTCAGAACAATCGACCAAATCGTCAAAAACAAGCAAATTCTAGAGGGGGAAAAAAGAGAAAAAACGCTTTTCCCATCGGCTTTTGAACCCTATTTTTTATGTTCAGGATTTTGGGTAAAATAGAAAAAAACAGCCCAAAATTGACTGTTTTTTAGTGCAAAATGAAGAAAATAAGCTCTTTCATCAACTCCCCTGGAGGGGTGTTTGGGTTGTCCAAACCCTTACTTTTGGCATCAATTTCCCTTATTTTGCCAATAATCTGCATCACTTTCATTCCAGAATAGTTCCTGAGCCCAGTCATATAGTCTTTTGCAAGCCATCCTTTGCCCAGATCCAACCACTGCGCTACCCCATCCTGGCTGTTTTTTTGAGGACAATAATAGGCAATCATCAGATTTTGGAAGTAATTAAAGAGCATTGGGAGGAAAGAATAGATACTTCCTGCCTTTGGATTTTCGTCAAAATATTTCACAATCTGATTGGCCTTGAAGATATTTCTGTTCACAATGGCGTCTCTGAGCTCGTAACCATTGAAATCCTTGCTCACTCCTACCTGATCCTCCACCACTTGCGGAGTCACTCTCCTATCCTGCTCTGGAAGCGACAGCAAAACCTTGTTTAATTCGCCCACCAGACGGCTTAAATCGGCTCCTACAGCGTCTGCAATCAGTTGGGTGGACTTCGCGTCGATACTGGCCCCTTTCGCCGTCAGAAAGCCTTCTATGAAGGCGGGAAGGTCACGATCGCGCAGTTTCTTGCTCTCAAAAAGGACGCCAACCTGTTGGATAGCCTTCACATATTCCTTTTTCCGCCCGTCTATCGTACCGTTTTTATGGCACATCACGAGGATGGTAGAGGGCATCGGAGCCTTGAAATACTTCTCCAACGGCTCTGTATTCTTCACATTCTGGGCCTCCTTGACGATCAGGACCTGATATTCTGACATCATCGGATAGCGTTTGGCAGCATCCACAATCTGCGATGCCGTCACGTCAGAACCAAACAAAATGGTCTGGTTGAAGTCGCGCTCCTCAGGCTGTAACACGTTGTCTGCTATCCAATTACTGATCAAGTCGATATAATACGGCTCATCCCCCATCAGATAATAGACGGGAAGGAATTTGCGCGCTTGTAAATCGTGCATGATACTGTCGTATGTTACTGTTGCCTGAGCCATGATGCAAAGGTAATGTAAATCGAGCGAAAAGCCAAATGATTAGGGGTTTTTATTTTGATTAGGCAACGAAAGGATAAAACGCGTACCTTCTGTATAGGTATCATCCAATTGCAGGTCTCCACCCAGGATACGGGCTATACGACGAGCCATCGTCAGTCCGAGTCCCAGTCCGCGCTTAAAGGAGTCTACTTTATAGAATTTCTCGAAGATACGCTCACGCTGGTCTGGGGGAATACCAATACCTGTATCTGTCACGCTGATATTCAATATGGACAAATCGTCCGACAGCTGCGCTTTCAGCTTGACACTCCCCTTCTCCGTGAATTTCATGCTGTTGCTGACCAACTGGCGCAAAATGCGTCCTAAGGCCTCTGCATTGCTGGTGATGGTCTGCGAATCGTCCACCATCGACTCGTAGAGCAGCTCCAGACGCCCGTTATTGACCTGCTGGGCCCTGTCTATAATGTCCCTACAGAATCCGTTCACCTGTATCGTATCCCTCTCCTCATAACGGTTCTGGCTCTCATTCTCAGAGAACTCCAGCAGTTCATTGACAAAATTCGTAATTTCGCGCGTATTGGATTCTACGCTATTCACGATATGCACACGCTCCTCATTTGTCAGTTGGTAGTTAGGACTACCCATCACCTGTGCGAAACCTGTTATTATATTCAGTGGCGTACGAATTTCATGACTGACATGTTGGATAAAGGCTGTCTTCATACGATCACTCTCCTGAGCATGATCAAGTGCCACAGCCAGTTCGCGGTTCTTCTGACGCAGACGATTCACGAAATAAAGTCCCAAAATACCTATCAACAACAAAGCGGCGATGATCACGCCCAATACGATATAGACATAGCGTACGTGCTCCTCCTCCTGCTCTTTCTCCAGCTCATCGACCTTAAAGAGCGCATTAAACTCATTCAACTGGTTTTTCACGCTGTTGATATTCAGGGAATCAGCCAGCATATACACCTGTTTATACAGACAGGAAGCCTCTTCAAACTTCTGCGACTGGAACAAGATCTCCGCCCGCTGTTTCTTCAGCATCAGTACACCAGAGGGATCTTCCTGGATGGTATATCGCCCTATAATCTGATTGTTGAAGTTCAAGGCTTTCTCATAGTCGCCTTTCTTCATGTACAACTGCCCCATGTTATAGAACACGGTCAACTGCGAGTTGTCCCTCAGATCCTTGGTGGCCTCGTAAGCCTTCGTCAACAGCTTTTCTGCCTCATTAAGCTTACCCAGACCCATGAGTGCCGAAGCCCTTGAGTTATAATAGTAGGTGTAATAGGACGAGGTGCTACCCTTCTCGCCTTCCAGTCCCAAATTCTTCTTATTGGAGTCCAGATAGGCTCTCCACTGGTCTGTGATTTCCAGCATCCGCTTGTAGTTCTTGACTTCCGACAAGACGGAGCAGTAATACGGATAGACGTCCAACAGCGTGGAAGAGCCCTCTTCCGACTTGTCCAGGGCTTTGATACAACGCTCGTAGGCCGCTATCGCCTCATCATGCAGTCCGATGTCCATATAGGCATTTCCCATGCCATATGAGGCGAGTCCGATACCATAGTTATTCTCCCGTTTCTGGGCATCCTCATACATCCTTTTCACCTCTCGCAGGGCGGTATTGCTTCGCCCTGTAAAGATATGGTGATTGACAATCAGTACCCAGATGTCATAATAGTACTTCCAGTCTTTCTGCTTGAGCAGGAACTCCTGTTGCTTGGGAAATTCCAACAGGAGCGAGTCCTTCATATCCGCATTGTAATAGTAATACAGCAAAGCTACACGTGCCGTCCCCTGCATCTTCACGTCTCCCTGACGTTTCGCCTCTGCCAGCAGTTCTGTAATACTGTTGCGTTCCTGTTTGACATCCCCCGCATAATAGCAGATATTATAGATTTTATAATAGGCTTCCAACAAATTTCTTCCCTCCAGTTTAGGTATTTCACGACGGATAGCGTCAATTTGCTGCTGATAAGATGCCTGTGCCCTACTTTTCATGGGAAACAGGAAAAGGAGCAGATATATAGTTGTCAAAAAATGATTCTTAAACATAGTTTTTTTTAGGTTTTCGCGATTTTATCGCAAAGATACAAAAATAATTGAAAATTGAGAATTGAAAATTGAAAATTATTTGTATTTTTGCAATATGTACGAACTGAATCTTCCCAAATACGAGATACAACTGGGCGGTACGAAGGAGAAACCTGAGATTTTCGACTTCCTTCGTCATCGCTTCGTGAAACTGACACCAGAGGAATGGGTGCGTCAGCATTTTGTACATTGGCTGGTAGAGCACAAAGGCTATCCTAAAGGACTGTTAGGCAATGAGATAGAGTTGCGGAAAGGAGATAAGAAACTGCGCTGCGACTCCATTCTCTATGACCAACAGACCCAGCCCAAGATGATTATCGAATACAAAGCCCCTACCGTCGCCATTACCCAAAAAGTATTCAACCAGATTGCGGTCTACAATCTGCTCCTGCATGTCGACTATCTGATGATCAGTAACGGACTACAACACTATTGCTGTCGGATGAACTACGAACGCAATAGCTACGATTTCCTGACGGAAATACCTGATTATAAAACATTATAGGCGTGGATTTCTCCACGCCTATACTTTTTCTTTATGCCTCCTCCTCAGGAACCTGTGGTTCATCTGCGGCTTTCTTGGTGGTCTTGCGGATAGCACGCTTGCGGGTCTTCTTTTCCTCTGTACCAACAGGTGCTACCTTCACGCCAGCGAGCTCTGGGTCTATCATGATACGACCGCAATACTCACAGACGATAATCTTCTTGTGCATCTTGATATCCAACTGACGCTGGGGCGGAATCTTATTGAAGCAGCCACCACAGGCATCACGCTGTACATAGACGATACCCAGACCATTACGGGCATTCTTACGGATGCGCTTGAAGGAAGTCAGCAGACGGGGCTCAATCTTGGCCTCCAGCTCTTTCACTTTAGCCTTCAGCTTATCCTCCTCGGCACGGGTCTCATCCATAATCTCGTCCAGCTCGCCCTTCTTGACCTCTAAGGCCTGCTGGCGATCCTCGATGATTTCCTGGTTCTTAGCCAGTTCCTCTTTCTTCTCGCCAATACGAATCTGAGCCTCCTTGATTTTCTTGTTGCAAAGCTCGATTTCCAACGACTGGAACTCAATCTCCTTAGACAGCGTGTCATACTCACGATTGTTCTTCACATCATTCAACTGAGTCTTGTAACGCTCCACACTGTTCTTTGCAGTCTCGATATCACCCTTCTTCTGGGAGATAGCAGACTCATACTCCTTAATCTCGTTCTGAATCTTCTCAATACGAGTGGTAAGACCTTCAATCTCGTCCTCAAGGTCTTGTACTTCCAGAGGCAGTTCACCTCTCAGGGCACGCTTCTCGTCAATAGCTGAGAGCGTTGTCTGCAGCTGATAGAGGGCCTTCAGGCGCTCCTCAACAGGCATCTCATTAGGATCTTTCTTTGCCATAATTCTTTCTTTTTTAATATGTCGTTATTACGTTATATCGTGATCACGATTTATAGATAATAAATCGGATTGGTGCTAATCGCTGTGATAAAGGTCTTCACGTCAGGACACTCCTTCTGGATAATCTCGCGGAAGATCTCGCTGGTGAATTGCTCACTCTGATAATGCCCGATGACACATATCTGCAGGCGCTGCTCATAGCCGAAATACTGATGATAATGCATCTCGCCCGTGATAAAGGCATCAGCCCCCTGGGCAAGGGCATCACCCAACAGGAAATCCCCTGCTCCGCCACAGATGGCCACCTTACGAACGGGTCTGCGCAGCAACTCGTTACACATGACACACTCTACATCAAAGCGTTTCTTCACCATCAGGATGAAATCGTCAGCTGCCATCGCTTCAGGGAGACAGCCTACTACACCACTACCAGCCTCGATACCATCCATGTTCTTCGCCGCAAAGAAATTGACATCAGTGAGTCCCAGTTTCTCTGCGATCTTCCAGTTCACGCCATCCAAGGCGTTATCCATATTGGTATGCATCGACACCACTACGATATCGTGCTTGATGGCCTTGATGACACAACGCTGTACGTAGTCGGCATCTGTGATTTGCTTGAGTCCACGGAACAGCAACGGATGATGACTCACGATAAGGTTACACCCCTTCGCGATAGCCTCGTCCACGATTTTCTCGTTGACGTCCAGACACAATAATGCCCCTGAAACCTCCGCCTCTGTCAGTCCTACTTGCAGGCCAGCATTATCCCAGCTTTCCTGTAAGGGCAGGGGCGCGAATCGTTCAAGGGCGCTCAGCACTTGCTTTATTTTCACGCTTCTAAAGTATGTTTACAGCGCAAAGATACTGCTTTTTTGGCAGATATCACTCGCTGCACACTATTTTTTAGTGTTATTTAAAGATTTCGTCGTCGTGCTCGTGACAATAGCTCGTACCATCGAAGCAGTGCGTACACAGCCGCTCCTTGGGTACTCCTATTGATTCGATAAGGTCTTCCAGCGTGGCAAATTTCACACTGGTCAGTCCCAGTCTGCGAGCAATCTCGCTGACCATCCGCTGATATTCCGGCGTGCCTGTCTTGGCATATTTCTCCAGATTCTTCTTGTCGTCACCCTCAAAGTCCTTGATGATACGACGGGTTATCAGCTCCATATCCGTCTTCGACGAGGTAAAGCCGATGAATGGACAGCCATAGACCAGTGGCGGACAAGAGATACGCACATGCACCTCCTTCGCACCGTTCTCGAAGAACGTACGCACATTATCACGCAACTGGGTACCACGCACGATAGAGTCGTCGCAGAACACGATGCGCTGGTCTTTCAGGATGGCAGGGTTGGGAATCAGCTTCATACGGGCCACCAGGTCACGTCGCAACTGGTTACCAGGAGTAAACGAACGGGGCCACGTAGGGGTGTATTTCAGGACAGCACGCTTGTAGGGAATCTGCTTACCATGAGAATAGCCTAATGCCATACCCACACCAGAGTCAGGAATACCACATACCAGGTCGGCCTCCACCTCTTGGTCCTGCTCGCCGACGATTCTGCCGTTTCGTTCACGTACATATTCTGTATTGATGCCCTCATAGTCGCTGGCAGGGAATCCGTAGTACACCCACAGGAATGAACAGATCTGGCAACGGCTCAGCGGCTTCTGCATCACCTCTTCCCCATCCTTCCGCAGACGGACAATCTCGCCTGGACCAATATGACGCTCTATCTGATAATCGAGGTTCGGAAAACTCGTCGTCTCACTCGATACGGCATAGGCACCATCCTTGCGCCCGATGGCAATAGGTGTACGTCCCAGGAAGTCACGGGCAGCAATGATACCGTCTTCCGTCAGGATCAGCATCGAACAGGAGCCCTGAATCTTCTTATAGACATTATTGATGCCCTCCACGAAGGTATCGCCCATATTAATCAGCAAAGCTACCAGCTCCGTCTGGTTGATATTGTTGGCAGACATCTCACTGAGGTGCATCCTTTGGGCCAGCAATTCTTCGGCTATCTCACGCAGGTTATTGATTTTCGCCACAGTCACTACGGCATAGCGTCCCAAATGGGAGTTGACGATGATAGGCTGCGGGTCGGTATCACTGATCACACCAATTCCCTGATGCCCCTTGAAATTGTCGAGCTCGTCCTCAAAACGGGAACGGAAATACTGACGTTCCAAAGAGTGGATGGAGCGATGGAAACCGCTCTCCTCATCAAAAGTCACAAGTCCTGCACGCTTAGTTCCTAAATGCGAGTTATAATCGGTGCCGTAAAACAAGTCGTTTACGCAGTCTTTTGTGGAAATAGTGCCGAAAAAGCCACCCATATTTTTACCTTATTTATATTAATACCCTGTTTAGGCCTGCAAAATTACAAAAAAATCAGAGATAATCTACTAACTCTTTCAATTTTTTTGTAATTTTGTGGCGTTAATTGACGAGAACAGGTATGTCACTACGACTCCAATACACGTTGGGATGCGCACTGGTAGTACTCGGCGGCCTGATTTATCTGGCCTTCCGCCCTACCACCATCCTCATGTTCCACGTCGCCGATGGCATGGGACTGATGCCTTTAATCATGGCGTGGAGAAGCCTGATGGCTGCCTGGCAACCTGCAGAGTTCTGGGTCTATTCCCTGCCAGGAGGCTTATGGGCTGCCGCCTATATCCTCCTCGTATACGGGCTCCTCTCGCGACAGTCTGCCCTACTCCGTCTGACCATTGCCAGCAGCATTCCCCTGGTGGGAGTCGTCTCTGAGCTGCTGCAGGGAGTACATGGTCTCCCAGGAGTCTTCGACTGGACCGACCTGCTATGCTACGCCACACCACTGGTGTTATTATACATATACGAAATCATTAAAAACAAAAGAATATGTCATGGATGGATCGCTTCAACAGTAAGCAACTAACAATCGTTATCGTGTGTATCACAGCCTTCTTCATCACGTTGGCTGTATTTACGATGGTCGTAGGCAGCGACGACTCAAGTAGTTCTAAAGAACGCCATCTCGTCATCGACGGCGATGGTGATGATGCAAGTGGACGCAAATACAAGTTCACGGACGAGGACCGTTCTGAAGGCGGTGGCGACAGTACTGTCGTTGTCAACAAGCCCATCGAGGGTGACCCCTACGAGGAACTCAACGACCTGATTGGCCTCGAGGAGGTTAAGGCAGAAGTACGCTCCCTGGCCAATTTCGTAAAGGTACAGAAACAGCGTCAGGAAAAGGGTCTGAAGACTCCTAACCTCAGCTATCACCTCGTATTCACAGGCAGTCCTGGTACGGGTAAGACCACTGTGGCACGTATTGTGGCACGTATCTACAAAGACCTGGGCATCCTGAAGAAAGGTCATCTCGTAGAGACAGACCGTTCTGGACTCATCGGACAGTACGTAGGCCAGACAGCACCTCGTGTCAATGCGATGTGTGACTCAGCCCTGAATGGTGTGCTCTTCATCGACGAGGCCTATGCCATCACCCAGAGTGAGTCAGGCAACGACTACGGCGCAGAGGCTGTAGCTACCCTGCTGAAACGTATGGAGGACGACCGCGACCGCCTTGTCGTCATCGTGGCCGGCTATACCAACGAGATGAAGAAGTTCATCGACACCAACCCTGGTCTGCAGTCCCGTTTCAACCGCTACATCCACTTCCCCGACTATAGCTCGGACGACCTCTACAAGATTTTCCGCAAATATCTGAAGAAGAACGAATATACCATTACCCAGCAGGCTGCCACCTATCTCAAGGAGCGCCTCGACTATGCCGTCGAGCATAAGGACCGCAACTTCGGTAATGCCCGTTTCGTTCGTAACGTCTTCGAGAAGACCATCCAGGCCCAGGCCAACCGCATAGCCAAAGCAGGCAAGGTTCCTGATGAAGAACTGGTAGAGATCACCCTCGCAGATGTCAAGAATGCGATATAAAGACCAATAACAAAGCCTGGGCAAATCGCCCAGGCTTTTCTTTTTCACTTCTCCAAATCTCCACAAGGCTTGTGGAAAAGCGAATTTCTCAGTTAATCCGAAATCACAACGTAATGCTCAATATCTCACGTGCAAAGCGGTGTAAACCATTTATAATACGATCAGCCTGCTTTTGACGTGGAACAGAACGACGATGTAGATAGTTGGAGAGCTGTTTCTGATGAATACCCGTCATACGTTCCAGTCCTGCTAATGACAGATATTCGCCATAGTACTCCAAGAAACTGGGGACATCGAATTTCCATTCTATTTCAAACTCTCCTTTTATCTGTTTTGGCCAACGGTCTTCTGGGAGATTCTTTTTGATAAGGCTGATAGCCTCCATTGCATCAGCCTTAACAGCCTCTATGCTATCGCCAGCAGCATAGATGCCATCACAATTATCCGAATAGGCATCAAAGAAGTCCTTAGACTTTTCAATAATCATTATAATCTTTTCCATGACACAACGGTAATTATTTAATAATCCATATTTTGTCTCAAGTACATCGTTCTTAAATTCCGTACTTTCTTATTAGTTTATTAGCAATCCCTGTTCCCATCTCTTTTGCTCCAAGATAAGGAATGGGTTCTGTCATTACACCATCTTTTAGATAGAAGTAGTGACTTCCTTCTGCATGGTCAAATTTATATCCAGCTTTGATGAATCTTCTGTGTAGTTCAGAACTTTTCATTATTGTCTTATTTGCTGTTTTATGCTGCAAAAATAGTAATTTTTCTATTAATGACCAAATTTAGTGCAGCAAAAATAGAAAAAATGCTATTATTTAACATTCCTCTTACATCATCCCATTCCCGCTAACGCGCCTACCCGTAGCCTTCATCCCTCTTACATCTTCTCCTCCCACACCACTAAGTCACGAGGCAGGGCAATTTTCTTGGCCTCACCACGTAAGCCATCGATATAAAAAAAGAGCGGCACCATTCATATAAGAGGTGCCGCATGACTTTCAATCGATTCATACAAAGTTAATATGAAGGTGGCTGATTATCATCCCCGCCTGGCTCGTCAGAATCTTTGTCATTTGCATCCTGAATAACGCTTATAGAGATGTCATCAACTCCCTCACCACTAATTATCATTTGTCCTGAGCGCTGTTCTGCTTTGGGATTCTCACCTACAGAAACGGTAACGGTAGCACTTCCTTTTCCTGAAGTCATGGAGAGGGAGCACCATTCCGGACAAGTGATAGTCCAATTGATATTACTGGTGATACTGAAGTTCTTATTACCACCTTTCTTTTCATAGTTCAATGATGACACATCTGCTGACAAAACTGGATTTTCGGCTGATGCCATCAACTGGGTAACAGTAACTTTTCTTTCAGGAAGAGATCCGCCCTTGACACTCAATACTGCAAAACGTTCTGCATTCGTTGTGTTTTTACCAGCGGAGATGGTGATTGTCTGGTTTCCATTACCAGACATAGGATTGATTGTTATCCAATCAGCATCCTTCGTTATTGTCCAACTACAGTTAGCAGATATTGAAATCTCCTTTGACTCTCCGTCACCCAACAACTGCACATTAGGGGTTATGCTCAGATAGTCTTTACTGACTTGAGGTCCATCGTCACCTCCCCCACCTCCATCACCTCCTCCGCAGGCAATGAGGATGACGCACCCTAATATAAGGTTTAAATAATTATAAAGTCTCTTCATTTTCAGTCTCTTTTAGAAGAAAAACATCAGTCCTATATTCAGATTAAATCCATCCGTCCAGCTCTTGAAAGTACTGTCGAAATTAGACAACACCTTGTATTGGTCGTTTTTAGCCACTCCAAAGTCGTATTCTGGTGTGATATGCAATTTAAAACGGTCACTGATAGAAGCCACAAGCCTCACTGCGCCAAACATAGAGAACGAACTGGCAGAATCATAATCACTACTACCACTGACGACCTCACTTCCACTATAAATATTATATGCTCCACCAATCTGAGGCATAATGCTGAAGAAATCTGTCAATCTGAAATCATATCCATAACGCAGTTGTATTCTGGTAGCCCTATAATTATAGGCTCCTGTAACAGTAGAACTCGCATCATACAGATACATATCGTCAGTCTTGTTCAGTCCAAATACAGCTCCAAGTTCGATGTTGTGATGATTGATATCAAAGCCCAATGCTACAGACGGTCCTGATATCGACACTATATTATATCCGGCACCCACATAGATATTGTGACCTTTATTGGCTTTCCTTCTTTTAATAGCCTCATCCGTGATGGACAGTTCTACATCATAAGTAACCTTGGGCTCGATGGTGACAGGAATCTCATAGCCGACAAGTGGCATATAACCATTTTTTCTTACTGTCAGGCGCTTTGTTCCCTTGGGTACATACATCCGAATCTCGCCTTTCAGATTATCTTGTCGCATCATTCCCATATTCGGCTCTATCGTAAAATCCTTGTCCCTTACCAGGAAACGGATCAGTGCACAAGCCTCACCCGTATTGTCATAAACAGGGTTTGTACTGGCTGCCAAGTTCGTGTAATTACGCTCAAAACGAGTAATTTGGATGTCCTGTGCCTTCAATTGACATACAGTTGCTAGTAGCAACATTGATACTAAAATCTTCTTCATAGTCTTTTATTTTATTATTTGTTTCTTTCCGTTGATGATATAGACGCCCTTTCTTGAAGGTGTTTTGACTTTGTGACCTTTCAAATCATAGACAGCACCTTCTTTCTCTAAAGGTTCGTAGCCTATCGTCTCTATATCCGTTGTCATATCCTCGAAGACATCGATATAGGCCCTTGCATTGGATGTGGTCGTCATATAGGCCTCAAAAGGATGTATATTTCGCAAGTTCATTATAAACCTGCTACCTTCTGGGCTACCACCTCTCTCTTGTGAATAATCATTAATTACATTGAGAGCCAAGAGTCCTTCATTGGCAGTCTTGTCTGTAAAGCAAGGCGTAAACGTTCTGTCCGTATAGGTTGCTGAATACACATTCTCTGTGGCCCCAACAGTAACACTGGTAGCAGTGAAAGTCACCCTGCCATTTAATCGCCATTTCGCATCATATTGTGGATTATTAGGCATACTGATGATATAAGGAGTATAGGCCTTTATACTGCCTGCAGCCACAAAGCCACTTCCTGTCAATTCATACAACCAGAAAGGTTTTTCTGCATCTTCTCGCTTCCAGTTGGCAAAAGGTACGATAGTTCCCTTGCTCTCATGTGCAATAGTCTGCACATCAAAAGGCAATGCAATGGTCTCCCATCCTCTTGACTCTCCAATACCTGTCGTCATACTGTAATAATGAGTATAAGTAATCTTCTGTGCTGTGAATGCCTGTGGACAATAGAAGCCATTGCCGCTGGATGCATCCATCAGTGTGATATTATCAGCAATGCCGTTTACTATCACATTCTTAATAGTACCGGGAGCAAATTCCGCTGCTTTGACATACAGGAGAAGGTTTGGATTGCTCACCGTAGCAGTAAATACAGCCTCAGCATTCCAGATGACTGCTGCCAGTTCTGTATTATTCTTCAAGGCATCATTATCAATACCCTTTACCGTCCATGTCGTTCCATCCTGCGTCACTGTAGCTGGCACTGTCAATACCTGCCCATAGTTTCCACCTGCCACCACGATAGACTTGTCGCTCTGCGATGTAACTGTGAAATTCACGCCCTCTACAGTCAATGCGTTGATATCCTCCTTGAACTCAACCTCAACAGTCGTATTGGCAGCCATACTTGAAATGACATAACGATTACCTGAAACCTCTGAGGTTACCTCTGTTCCATTCACCTTCACACTCTTGATACTATTACCATTGTCAGGATTAAACATCACTGTGACACTTGTTCCCTCATTCACAGTAAACTGCTGCGTCTGATTCTTGATAGTGGCAGTATTATAGACAGCAGTTCCATTACCAGAAGCAGTAATAGTTAGCGTGTAGGTAGGAATCGGGATAAGTTCAAAAGTCACCTCCAACGAAGTGTTACCTGTAATCTTACTGGTCGTATATTGGTTGTTGCTGACACTTGCCGTCACATCGGTACCATTCTGCATCACACTCTTGATGCGGTAACCGCTTTCCGGACTGATGGCTATGGTGGCATACGATCCTTCATTGACTGTAAATTGCTGCGTCTGGTTTTTCAGCGTTGTTTCACCATACGTCACACTGCCATTACCCGTAGCCGTTATACTTAGAGTATAGGTCGTTGGAGGAATCTCCTCAAAGGTCACTTCCACTGTCGTGTTAGCAGAAATATTGTTGATGATATACCTATTATTAGCAACACTTGCCGTCACATCCTGATTATTCACCTTGACGCTCTTGATTCTGTGTCCGTCATCAGCAGTTAACGAAATCGTTGCCGAAGCACCCTCTAACACTGTAAACGTATTGCTACCACTACGTACTGCGGTGCCATTATACGTTGCGAAGCCGTTACCTGTTGAAGTGATTTTCAGCGTATAAGTTGGAATCGCCTCAAACTCCACCTCCACAGACATATCGCTACTGATATTACTAATTGTATACTGGTTGTCTATGACGTTTGAAGTCACTACCACATTATTCACCTTAACACTCTTGATTCTGTTACCATTATTAGGAGCGAAGGTAATGGTTGCAGAAGTTCCTTCATTGACAGTAAATGTACTCGTCTTCCCTCGTATGGAAGTTCCGCTATAAGTGGCGGAGCCATTACCTATTGCCTTGATAGACAATGTGTAGGTCGTAGGTGGAATTATCTCAAATTCTACCTCCACAGAAGTATCGCCTGTGATACTGCTAATGGTGTATGAATTATTGGATACACTTGATGTTACATCAGTACTATTCACCTTCACACTCTTGATCCTGTAGCCATTATCTGGAGCGAAGGTAATGGTTGCAGATGTTCCTTCATTGACAGTAAATATGCTCGTCTTTCCTTGTATGGAAGTCCCGCTATAAGTAACTGAGCCATTACCTGTTGCCTTGATAGACAAGGTGTAGGTCGTGGGAGGAATTACCTCAAATTCCACCTCCACAGATGTATCGCTACTGATATTACTAATTGTATACTGGTTATCTGTGACATTTGAAGTCACTACCACATTATTCACCTTCACACTCTTGATCCTGTTACCAACAACTGGAGCGAATGTAATAGTCGCAGAAGTTCCCTCGATGACAGTAAACGTGCTCGTCTTTTCTCGTATGGAAGTTCCGCTATACGACACAGAACCATTTCCTGTTGCCTTGATGGACAAAGTATGAGTTATCGCTTCAAATATTACTTCTACAGATGTATCGCTACTGATATTGCTAATCGTATAAGAGTTATTCGACACTTTCGATGTAACATCGGTATTATTCACCTTAACACTCTTAATTCTATAGCCATTGTCTGGAGCGAATGTAATAGTTGCAGATGTTCCCTCGTTGACAGTAAACGTACTCGTCTTTCCTCGTATGGGAGTTCCATTATAGGAGACAGAGCCATTACCCGTTGCTTTAATGGACAAGACATAAGACTCAGACTCTTCTACTATTTCCTTAAAATTATTACTCCATGCAGGTATTGCCAAATATGCACTTTTTGTCCCTTTGGGAACTTGTAATATAGCATTCTCTGATATTCCACTAAAAGGACGCCAGGCATAATCTTCTACAGATGGAGGGGTAGTGGCTTTCGAAATTACCAATTGTAAATTAACACATCCACCAAAAGCTCTATCTAATATTGTCAATGTACTAGGAAGAGTAACAGATGTTATTCCTACATATTTTGCAAAAGCAAAATCATGAATCCATTCAATGCCCTCATCAATTACAATTTCACTCTCTTCATTTCCGTTAACAATAAAATGTTTTGCATAACATAATGGATTGGCGCTTGAATTCTCAAACTCGATATTACACCATGCTTTTATACTGGGTATATATACCGTTTCAATGTTATCACAACCATAAAATGCCCCTTCATAGACATCACTTAAAGTATTAGGGAATGAGACTGAAGTTATATCTATACATGAATTAAATGCATCGTCATCAATGACTTTAACGCTATAACTCTTCCCTTGATATGAAGCTGATTCCGGTATTACTATAGCACCTGTATAAGTAGATAGCTTGCCTGTTACCTTAACATTATTAGTATTGGGTATAACACTATAGTTTAGACCATTCAACTCAAATTCTATCAATCCAAATTCGACCTCCACTGCTGTATCACTATTGATATTACTGATAGTGTATGAATTATTAGATACACTAGAAGTCACATCAGTGCTATTCACTTTCACATTCTTAATCCTAAAGCCATTGTCTGGAGTGAATGTAATGGTTGCAGAAGTCCCTTCATTGACAGTAAATGTACTTGTTCCTCCTCGGACAGATGTAGCATTATATGAAGCTGAGCCATTACCTGCTGCCTTGATAGACAGTGTATATGTAGTGGAAGTCTCTTCAATTATTTCTTTAAAATCTTTCCAGCAGTCAGCAACTTTGTATACAGACTTGCAGCCATAAGGAACATAGAGGATAGCATTACTTTGATTGGAGAAAGTATTTGATGTTAAACTGACGGGTATTTTCATTTCAACCTTCACAGAAGTTAAATTGTTGCACCCATAAAAAGCATATTCTGCTATATCCTCTATGGAACTTGGCAATGTAACACTTATAAGTCCCGTAATTCCAAAGAAGGCTCGCGTTCCTATACATTTTACACTATTAGGTATTATTGTCGTCGATATTCCTGCAATCAATTTATTTGAAGCAGTTTCTATAATAGCATTACAATTATTTCGTGAATCATATGTAGTGTTATTGTTATCAACACTAAGACTTATAAGTTTATTACAACTATCAAAAGCACTATCTGCAATTCTTGAAACCTCACTAGGAATCTGTATTGATTCTATGCAAGTTCCACTAAATGCATAACTTCCAATATATTTAACACTTGAAGGTATTGTGATACTTTTTACACTAATAAGGTTTTCTGTTTTAAAATCACCAGTAAACGCATATCCTTTAATGTTTTCCACCGAATTAGGAATGATTATTGAAGTAATATTATTACATCCGATAAAGGAATAACCTCCAATAGTCGTTACTGTATAATCATTAACATTAGAGGGGATTGTTATCGTTCCTGTTGTATAGGTATTAATTGAAGGTTTAAAATAGTCATCTTGACCTACTTGACAGGTTTTGTCAGTTTCACTTATAACTCTGAAAGTCATGTTAACGCCCTCAATAGTTGTTGCCGTGAAAATATCTCCATTAGCACTCCACCCTTGCAAAGCACTAAAGAGAAATAACAATAAAATTTTAATTCTATTCATATTAAATTATTTTTTTCTTAGCCTCTTATATATAACCGTTTCAGGTTCATTCATTTTTTCAATACCATCACAGAACTTCTTAAACTCATCACTTAATTTGTCATAGTCTCCTATCCCTTCGGGAGAATGAGCAATAGAATTAATCACCTTTTCAAACTCTTTCTTTCCATCATATATGATAGGATACTTCACAACATAGTATCTCATTAAAGTTGCATTTGTTTCTATCTGTCTATAGCACTGAGCAATTAATTCCTCATTTGCATGATTACATATATTGCTCTTTACTATCTTGGCATCATCCTCAATCTTGTAATAAAGATTGACTATCTGGTTCAAATAGTTATCTATCCGAGTATGTATATAGTTCATCTTATAGACATGATAACTCATGCCTGCAACGATTAAAGTCGAAAGAAGAGATAAAAGTATTGCCATCATAATTATCTCCTTTCATATTTTTCTATATGGAAAATTTGATTTAAAAATATCAATATCAAGCCCAATAGTTTCTACAAATCCCATATAATTAACCAAGCCGAATGTTTTTATTACAATTTAAATCTCTCTTAATACTATCTTTTTCACGTTCAGTGAGTAGAGGGTGTTCGTCAATACTTCTTTCGCTCACTCTGAATAAGTTGCCGACATAGTCACCCTACAGTTCTATGACTTTATCATTTATTTGTAGTTGTAATTTTTCTTGTATCATTTTATTTCCCTTTCAGATATTTCTCTACTGGATCTCTACTGATACCCATTTGCTTACAATTGTCCAGTGTGACATGATCTGGCAGGCAGAGAATCTCGCGTTTAGAATTAAACCACATTCCCCATCCATTTTGAGTCATAGCAAAAGCATGTTCACCTATACTGTAAACTGATTTAGGAATATAGAGAGTTCCTGAACCTCCACGTTGGAATATGGTAGATTTTAAACAATAAAAAGCTTCGACACCGATTTCCTCAACGCCTTCAGGAATAAGTATGTCACTCAAGTCGTTGTCGAGAAAAGCTCGATCGCCAATTTTTATGAGTCCTGGTTTCAGAGAGAGTTCATCAACATCCGTCTTACAGAATGCCTCTTCTCCAATGATTCTTATTGTTTGGGGCAAATCTACCTTCTTAATCATTTTACATTTCTTGAAAGCCCTATTTCCTATGCCAACAATAGTAAGCGTTTTCCCGTCTTCTGAAGTAAAGGTTTCTGGCAGCACTACCTCTTTAAATTTGGTATAAGCCTTTTTCTTTTCTACAATAATTGCATAGCTTGGATTACTTGCCACCAATGTATAATAATATACTTGTCCATTAATAGAAGCAGAATAAACGTCTTTGCTGATCGAAGCCAATCCCAGATCTTTAGAAGTCAGAGTAATCTCATCGTTAGATGTCTGTGCAAACAAAGATGGAGTTGCCATGAAGAAGGCAATCATCAAAAAATAAATTCTTGTTTTCATAAGTATACTAATTTTAGATTGTTATTACATTTTATAAATCAAAGTCACTCAAGGTAAATACATCATTGGGGTTGAGACGCTGACCACGAGCCTTGTCGATAAAGTCGGGCTGCCAAGTACGGACATGAATTTGGGGCATATCCGGATTGCGGAAGTCCCATACCATAAATACGTAACCCTCGTCGCTATAGCGTGCCGTATTCCACTTCTGATGAACAGTCACGCCATAGACGCCCCGAATAGTGGGATGTTCTACAATGACAACATCATCAAACGACACTTTGATATAACTGTTCGTCTTGAAGGCACGAGCCAGATTATCCAAATACTGCTGTTTGGTTTGGGTGGTATAAATCACCTTCTTACCAGCAGGCGAGATGTCTGACTTGCGGACTTGAACTACTTTGCCTGTAATAATCAGGGCATCATCTGAGAACACCTGACGCAAGAACTTCAAATCTTTCTGATTATAGGAAGTACGGAAATGCTCCACATAGTCGAGGATCATCATGCGCTCTGCGATGTCAGACACTTCATAGCGTTTGTTACGCATTTGGTCCATACGCAGTTTAGAGTAGAGTTCAGGATTGATGGTATAGTAGAAACTCTGGATGACACCCTGCTTGTCAAAATTGACAACGGCCTCCTGATAGCCCAATTCCTCATTACCTTCTGCACTATTGACAATCAAGGGAATGCCACGAACCTGATATCCGTCACGAGTGGTGAGGACACGCTCAACAATTTCCTCCTCCACACAACGCATACGATCGTTCTGCCACAATTGGTTTAATGCCGCCTGTGCATCCCTACTAATACAGGAAGCTGGAAAACTCAACTTGGCAAGACCTTGCTCTTGCGAACGATTAATCTCTGTCATCACCACTGATACAGCCTGTTGCATCTGCTGCTTCAGTTGTGGATTACTGATGCCACCGTTAATCACCAGGCGTACTTCATTGTATGCCTGGGCAGCCATGGAGCAAAAGGCAATCAGTACTAAGAATAATAGTTTTTTCATATCATCAGTTTTTATTATTATCATTTATTTCCGGCAACGTAAACCAAATGGCACCACATCCACGATAGTTACGAATGTTGTCGTCTTTTCCAGTCTTCAGATTTTTGCGGATATCCTCACCTTTGTCCAATAAGGCACAAATATTACCTGCAGGGTCATAGACTATGAGGTAGCACAGTTCTGGCTGTTTGGCTGTAGCATACTTGCCAAAGTCCAAAATGTCGCCCTTTTCCTTCAGAGGTTGCATGATGGATTTCAGCTCAAAGAAGTTCTTTGCCTCATTAATGCGCAACAAGGCATCGTTCATACGAGTCTTTTTACCAAAGAAACGCTGATGGATAATCTGTTTGACACTATCTGTAACCAATGAGTCCTGCGACTTCATGACAGGTTTTTCTATCTTCTGAGGTTGTGGTTTCTCCTCAACAACGCTATCAGTTTGTTGTATCAAATCAGACTTCTTGACATAGGCAAAGACACGATACATCTCTGCACGTCTGGTTACAAGGGTATCTGCTAACCCGTTTATATCTACCACAGACTTAATCTGTAGTGTGATGCCATTCTGCTCAGCCCAGCCTATCACTTCTTTCTGTAACAGTTCGTAGGCATAAGAGGCCGCATCTTCCTGTTTCAGCATCGTGGCTTCCCCATAGAGGAAATCGCTGCTCTTCTTAATAGCATTGATACGTTCCAACTTCCCGTCTATGGCAAATATTGCCAATGAGAGACTCCCTATCAATATGCTAGTTATGATTCTTTTCATCTCTTGACAAAGTTTTTAGGGTTCGACTTGCGATAATTGGCAAACATGTTCATAACATTATGAGTAGGTACATACGGAAAGAGTCTTGCTTCAATAATGCCCTGATGTGCGTCTATTGCTTTGGCAGACATACTGATGGTGAATACATGATTATAGTTTTCCGCCTCATTGACGGCAATCACAACAGCACTAATCTCACCCTTGTCACTGATATCCTCCACACCAAAGTAGAGTTTACAGCCATTGTCCTGACAGAATATTATCCATTGGCGCAATGGTACTTCGAATATTTTCTTCTGGAATCCATAGGATATCTGTGTCACATGGACATTGTAATTACCCTTGGCATTGGTACTGAGCATCAAATTGGCAAGCGTCTCAGCAGGATGTTTGCTATCATTTACCAATTGACCATGCTGATAGTATAAACGATTCGAGAAGCAGTCGTTGATATAACTGTCGTTACGTCTGGCATCATCTTTACACTGTTTGACTGTGGTCTTTTGAATGTCTGCCAACAGGTTCTCCTCTGCCTCAATCTTATTCTCACCACTAATCAGTTCATACTCTACAGGGAAAGAGACAGACAACAAAACACGTCCGTCACGTTGCCATGTTGCAGTATAATAACGATTATCATGACTGAAAGAGAAAGAATCTGTCAGACGGAGGTCATCAATCGTTGCCATCGAGCCTTTGATAAATCGGAACTTATCATCACGAATCATATTGGCAGAGGTCTTTACTGTTGGAGGGTATTTCAATTGAAGGAAATAACGCTCCAAGAAGTCGAAAATAGGTGACTGAGCTGATGAATGGACATCGTCTGAGAACAACTGGAGTCCAATATGGTCAACGGTTTGTTTATCCTTATGGACTGTCAAAGTTAGTCCTTGAGAAACAGGATGACTATATCCTTCTGGCAACGAACGGGTATCTATCTGAAGAGCACTTGCCAGTCTTCCATACTCAGAAGTACGGAATTGTTTCTGAGCCATTGCCATCAGTACAACAGACAGACCAATTATTATATATAGGATTCGTTGCTTCATGCTTCTTTTATCTTTGCTCTCTTAAAATGTTTGCGGCAGTAGTACTACCATTGGCGGCAGATTGCTGTAAGGCACCATATACAGTACGCAAAGCACTTCTTGCCTCTGACGATCCATTTTGCGCAGCCAGTTTCAGATACTTAATGCCTTTGACCACATTAACACTGTCATGTAGATTTACCCATCGCTTGCCAAGCAGGCATTGAGCTTCCACGTCACCACTCATTGCCAACTTCTCCAATTCGTAATTACTCAAACCAGCAATCGTCTTCTTGACAGGCCGTTGCTCAGATGTCTTCTTTTCTTTGGGCTTCTGCTGTGGCTTAGAGATTGGCGTATCTTTCACCTTTGATTGTTCTTTGGGAGCCTCCGCTATCGTATCTGTCATTATAGGTTGGACTGCTGGTTGTGAAGGTTCCTGATTTGACCACTTCCAGATAGCTATCACCAATATAATTCCAATTAAGAAGGCTGCATATATAGGCCAACGACTAGTTGGCTTAGAAGAAACTGGCAGAGGATTTGCTGGAGTCTGAGGTATTTGTGGCTTATGAGTCTCTAGCTTTGGACTCGAAGTCTGATTGGATGGTTGATAATCCACATAACCCTCTTTGGTAAAAGTTCCATTCGTATCATCTATCTCCAGTTTGTCCCCAGGAGCCAAAACCACCTCATCGTCCTTTTGAAGTTGCTCCCCATTGACCTTGACTACATGGTCATCTGTCAGTGCACGAACTATCGTTTTTTGACTTCCATCAGCCAACTGAACCATTTTGATTTCTACAAACTGTGCAGGTTTCGGCTCTTCACGGAAGGTCACGGCAAGGTGTTTCTTGCAGTTAGGACAAGTAATACGCTTGACAGCTTCGTTCTTAGAGTTCCTTACATCAAGGATGACTCCGCACGAGGGACATTTGATACGCAGTTCTTCCATCGTTATGAGGTTTAAGCATCAAATGAGTCTGGAGCAATCTCTGCAGACTCCTCATCGTTTGTAAACGACAGAGCCTCACCAGTATGTAGGTCAATCACCTCACCTTCATCCATCTGCTGGTTATTATTGAGATCAGATATAGCGATGTCTGCTTCACCATCTTGGTCAAGGTCTATTACAGCGACGCGCTGACCATTATAATCAAGTTCCTCTACTGTAACGTTCTGGCCGTTGTCAAGTGTAACTTCTCCAAAGCCCACCACACGAACATCGTCATCACTATTGTTCTCTGCCTGGTCGTTAGCTGCAACCACATTCTGTTCCTCAGTCTGGGGAGCCTCCTCTACAGAAGCAACTGTAACATCTGTGTCTTCAGATTCTTCATCAGTCTCTGCCTGAGCAAGTTCCGACGTATCAATATCCTCAGGACTTACTTCTGGCGAAATTTGCTGTGCAAAAGCCTCTTTTTCCTCTTCTGACATCGCATTCCACTCATCAGCAGTATAAGTATTGTAGAGGTTTCCGTGCCAACTGAACACACCACCAGGTCCTAATTCTGCACGTGCAGCATCGAAAGCCTCTCGAAAACTCTGACCATCACCTGAGACTGTTGTTTTCAACGGCTCTACATGATTATCAACTACTGCGATGCTGTCACTCTGTTCTGATGGTATCATCTGCATACCCTTCATAGCACCTGCACCCATCAAAATACCAGTGAATCCACTAATTGTTACTGGTTTCCATGTCTTGTTGTTCGTTTTCATATTCTTACTGTTTTATTGGTTTGCACTGCAAATGTCAGCATTATTTTTGACCCCACCATATTTTTAAATTCATATTCCATGAAATGGTGGGATTAATGTATGAACTTTGTCTTGCAATAGGGACAATGGTCGTTTTGGACCAAAATATCGTATGACTGATTACCTAAGAAATGTCCACAATGAGGACAAGTATAATTACGCTGGAAGTTGCGTCCCAGTTCCTGTCGCCTTTGGGGAATCTTCGACGAATCTATGAAAGACTTGATAAAGAAGATTAGTGATACTGCGATGGCAATACCATAAAGAATGATATACCATCTGCCCCTTCCTCCTGTTGCAAAACTCAAGGCAATGGCAGCCATTGTTATGAGTCCTGTCATAGAACGTAGTGTATTAAACCTACGTTCTGCTATCTGCAAAGAGATGTTTTGATGCTCATATTCATCCCATATAGCTTTAAGGGGGCGAATGTCTGTTTCAGGAGGTATCAACTCGTCAAGGGCATGCCAATCGAAAGGATAACGATTGCTACCTAATTCAATAGCCTGTTGTCTAGTGATTGTTTTCTTTTCTACTGCCTGTCCATTCACATAGGTATAGGCATTGAGGTTGAGATTTTCCAAGCGGATGGTATCATCCTCAACTGTCAATTTGATATGTTCTTCAAGGACAGTTTCCGGCAAACGTTTAGTACCATAGAGTACAGTTTTTCCTTTTGCCCTCAGTTTCATCTTGCCTGTATCCTTGTCTCTGCCTATCAGAATTTCCATAGAACTGTTTATATTCTGGTTTGCAACATTAATTCTTTCACCTTGCGAAGAGCATCTTTCGAGATAGATATTTGAAAAGCAAAATGATCGTAGTCAGAAAGTATTAAATGTTGTTTCAACACATTTATCTGGTAGATGTACTGCATATTGATGATAAAACGTTTGCCAATGCGCATAAATGTTCTATCACATGATCCCAACTGCTCTGCCAAAGCCTTCTCCATCTCACCAAGGTTCATGCAGATAGCGGCACGGAGTTTATTGACCATTACGATATCCGTATAGTTGCCATCAGCCTCGAAGTAGACTATTTTTGAGACATCTATCCTGTTCAATTCATCACGGGTGTTAAAGTACAGTTTCGTCATGACTCTGTTACCTTACGCTGTCCACACCCCAGATACAGCAATATTTCTTAATCTCGCTTTAGGTTTTTCATTAGTATATAAAAAAGGCGTAGGTGTTGTTCTTTTGCCTATCCTGGAACAACAGGCTCTCGCATTGCCCACATCACACAGGATAGACAACGCTCATCAGCCCACGCCAGCACGGACTATATATTGAGGTATATAGAAACGCACCACGTAGACGTCATCGTTGTCATCTGTCTGCTGTGATGTTACGGATTTGCGAGATTCGTTGTTCACAACGACAGACGTTCGAAAACGTCTTTCTTACCACTAAGACCGCCCGCTCACCCACAGCAGGGCTAACAAGCGATAATGCAAAGATAAAGATTAAATCTGAAAATTGCAAGTATTTTAGAAACTTTTTCAACAAAACCTACTTTCACAAGGCTTGTGGAGGACGAAGATGGATGAAGGATGAAGGCTGATGGATGAAGGCTGAAGGAAGATGTAAGAAGGAAGATGTAAGAAGGATGATGGAGATGGAAGAAGAGGGATGAAAGATGAAGGAATGGAATAAAAAATAAATCCGCAAGACCTCTCAGTCCTGCGGATTCTTCCCTTAGAATGGTCCATGTCCCATACAACTGGTCGTTGTGATGGCGGTTAGGAAGGCTGTGGAATGCCTAGGGACTGGTACGTGTCATAAAGGGATTCGAAGTATCTCAGCATCGAACATCGTGTAGGCGCGTCGCCGTTTAGGCGCGTCGCCGTTACATTTGACTTTGCCAAATGACGTCACGACTCTGCAAAGCAAGCGAGCTTAGCTTTGCTCTCGCTGCTCTGCCATGAGATTTGCAAGTAGTTGTAACATGGGAGATATATTCTATATTTAAATTATTATATATTATAATATATAATAATTATATATAATAGATATTTTGATTGGCGCTCCTATCGAATTTCCCAATGACGCGCCTAAACGCCTAAACGGCGACGCGCCTGGTTTGAGGTCAAATTTTAACATTTGAAATAAATCGAAAATAAAATCTGAAAAGGCTTGTTTGGTGTTTGAAATTTTATTACCTTTGCATTATCAATAGGAACGATGGATTTTGAGCGCAGGGCACCAAAAATTTGCTTTCAGGCCTGGCAAAATTTTCTCCCTGCCCAGAGCGTAAAAATCCGACGACCCCATCCCGACCCTCCCAAGGGAGGGAGATAAGGGAATGGTAAAGAAAATTATTTACAAACCAATTAAAAACTAAACTAAGAGGAGATTAAAATTATGACAATGAAAGTAAAAGCTGTAAAGAAGGATGACAGGGTTCAAAAAGGCGGATTTTGGGCATTTCATTTGCAAATATTATGAAATAATAGTAACTTTGCACCTATGACGACAGCAATCATCCAACATCGCATCAAATGGAATGATTTGGAGGGGAATCTCCAACATATTTCCTCACTGCTGGACCAACAGCCAGGAGCCGACCTTTACGTGCTGGCAGAGACCTTTGCCACGGGGTTCCTGGCAGAGGGGTCAGCGGAACATGCCAAGGAACAGTCGCAACGGATATTCGGCTGGATGCAGCAACAGGCATCGCGCCTAAATGCAGCCATTGCCGGCAGCGTGGCGACAGTGGACGAGAAGGGGGCGTTGCGCAACCGCCTCTACTTCGTGCGTCCGGACGGCAGCTACGACTATTACGACAAGCGACACCTGTTCAGCTATGCGGGTGAGACGGATGAGTATGAGGCTGGTGAACGGCGCGTCGTCGTAACGTGGCAAGGGGTGCGTTTCCTGTTGCAGGTATGCTATGACCTGCGCTTCCCCGTGTTCTCACGCAATCAGGGCGACTATGATGCCATTATCTATGTGGCTAACTGGCCTGCCAAACGCCGTGACGTATGGCAGACGCTGCTCAAGGCGCGTGCCCTGGAGAATCAGTGTTTTGTGATGGGGGTGAATATCGTGGGGAACGACAAGACGGGTGAATACCTGGGCGACTCCGTCGTTCTGAACGCCTACGGACAGGCTATTGCCTCGTGTACCCCAGGAAAGGCAGAAACCGCAGCAGCTGCGCTAGATATGGACGAGCTACTGCGGTTCCGTAAAAAATTCCCTGTATTAAAGGATGCTGACGAATTTGTAGTCCGCTGATGCTTACTTCGTGCCTCCGCCTAATGCCACATAGAGGGCAATGAGGGCCTGAGCGCCGTTGTACATATTCGTAGCCTCGTTCAGCTGGGCAGAGAGCAACGACTCCTGTGCCGTGAGCACCTCAAGGTATTTAGCCTTGCCATTGTCCATCAGCTCGTGGGTGCCGACAAATGCCTCGTGAAGCACCTCCACCTGACGATGGTAGTATTCGTGCTTCTCACGTGCCGCACGGCAGTCGGCTAATGCCTCGTTGACGTCGTTGCCGGCATCAACAACAGCCTGCACATACTTCTTCTTCAGGTTTTCCTCCGTGAGTTTTGACGTCTTGTAGTTGGCCCTGATCTGACCACGTGCGAAGATGGGCTGCGTGAGTGATCCGACGAACTGCCACAGCAGCTTGCCAGGATTGACGAGTCCACCGTTATTGCTCCATCCTACCTCTCCATTCAACGTGATGCTGGGGAAGAAGGCTGCACGGGCGGCCTGCACGTTATAGAAGGCTTCCTCCATGTAGTAGTTGGCCAGGCGGATGTCAGGGCGACGCTCCAGCATCTGGGCAGGAATACCGATTCTCAAGTAGCGGTCCTCGAACATACGTTTGTCTGCTGCAGAATGATAATGGTCTGCATACCAGTGTGCGCGCTCGATGTGCTGTGGCGTGATGCAGAGCAGACTGCAGATCTCGTTCTCGGTAGAACGGATGACGCGACGGATATCGACAATCTGCGTCTTCACGTCGAGCCACGACGACTCCTGCTGGTTGACAGCGGTGCTGTAAGCCTGACCATTCTCATACAGTGCCTGCTGGGTATCCAAAGAGGCTTTCCAAAGGCTGTCTGTCTCGATGAGAATGTCTAATTCGCGGTCGAGCAACTGGAGATAGAAATACTCCTGGGCAACCGTGCTGATGAGGTTGGAACGGGTAGATTCCTCTGTCATCTGTGCCTGCAACAGGGCGGCCTTGGCGGCGCGCTTCTTGTTGGTGATGGAGCCGAACACATCGATATCCCAAGAGACATCCAAGGGTATGGTGTAGCTCTTCGACCAAGCGCTAGTACCGAACTTGCTGAGTATACCCTGCGGCGCGAAGTAGAGCGATGGCAGATAAGCCAACTTCTTGGTCTTCAGCGATATCTCGCTCTTCTCGATGTTGATACGTGCCGTATTCAGGTCGGTATTGTTGGCGAGTGCCTGTTCGATAAGCTTCTGCAACAGGGGGTCGCTGAAGAACTCACGCCATGACATCTGGGCAATCGACTCGTCGGTCGTACTCACACCCACTGCTGTACCAAAGGGATCGGCAGGGTCCTCTACAGTTTTCTCGTACTTATTATACAGGCCGCAACCCGTGAGCATCATACTCACGGCTGCAGCTGCAATGATATTCTTATATCTCATAATCAAAATTTCTATGCGGTAGCAAATTATTCTTCACTTTTTAACTCTATTCCCGAGCTAAGCTCGCCTACCCGTAGCCTTTCACTTTTCACTTCCACGGTGCTGCCCTGGAACTTATCATGCAGTTTCTGGAAGATGATATAGAACGCCGGTACGACGAAGAGCAGGGAGATGGTACCCACAACCATACCTCCGATGACGCACATGGCAAGGGCACGGTTACCATTGGCACCAGCACCACCCTCGATGGCAAGCGGTATCATACCGACAACCATACAGATAACGGTCATCAGAATGGGGCGCAGACGTTCCTGGCAGGCGGCGAAGGCTGCTTCAACGATGCCCATGCCATGTTTGCGATGCTCTGAGGCCACCTCGGTAATCAAGATGGCAGTCTTTGCCAACAGTCCAATCAGCATGACGACACCCGTCTGTACATAGACGTTGTTCTCCATACCCGGCAAGCCAATGCTAGCGCAAGCCCAAATGACGCAGAAGGCGCCCATCAGACCGAATGGAATACTGAGCAGCACGGCCCACGGCGTGAACCATGAGTTATACAACGATCCCATAATCAGGTAGATGAGGACGATACAGATGCAGTAGATGAGCGTGGTGGTATTCGAACCTGCTGCCTCAGCGGTCTCACGCGACATACTGCTGTACTCATACGTTGCCGTAGAGGGCATTGTCTCGCGGAACACTTCTTTAATGACCTCCTGAACCTGACCCTCACTATAGCCGCTGGCAGGAGACACCTGACACTCAATACTCGAGAACAGGTTGAAGTGCTGGTTGTTTGACGGACCTACAATCTCCTTCAGCGAAACAAACTCTGAGAGGGGTGACATCTTTCCGCTGCTCGTCTTCACGAAGATATTGTTGAGCGACGACGGATCGAGACGATACTCGGGGGCGGCGGCAGTCCACAGCTGATACACCTTACCGAACTGGTTGTAGTTGGCGACATACGAGCCACTGCAGTAGTTGCCGAGTGTGCTCAGCACTTCCTTGGCTGACAAGCCGGCGCGGCTGCACTGGGTGGGATCCACTTCAACACGGTATTTCGGGAATTTTTCCGAGTAGGTGGACATCGCCATACTCACTTCCTTGCGCTCCATGAGCTTGGCCAGGAAGTTGTCTGTCTTCTTAGAGAACTCCGACAGGTTGCCGTCGGTGGGATCCTCTACCACGAGGTTCACGTTTGAGCTCGTACCATAGCCAGGAATCTGAGGCATCTGGAACGGAATGACCGTGGCATTCTTGATGTCCGCACACGCCATATAGAAACGATACATCACCATATCGACGCAGTGTTCTATACCTGGACGCTCTTCCCAGTTCTTCAGACGGACAACCATGAAGCCATAGCTGGAGCCCTGGCCTGAGATCAGACCATAGCCGCTCACCATGGCATAGCTCTCCATTTCGGGAATAGCCTTCACCTTCTCTTCCACCTGGTTCAGCAGGTCATAGGTCTGCTGCAGTGTGTAGCCTTCCGGAGCATCCACCTCAACCAGGAAGCAGCCCTGGTCTTCCTGCGGCACGAGACCCGACGGCAGTTTCATCATAAAGAATACAAGTAACGCGGCAGCAATGGTCACCAGTAGCCAAGACACACCTGGACGCTTGATGAACTTCTTTACCCCCTTGCTGTATTTGTCGAAGAGAGCGTTATAGCTGGCATCGTAAGCTTTCTTGGTGTAGTAGAGCAATGATTTTCCGCCATCTTTCTTGTCTTCCGTCACCTTCAGCATGATGGCACAAAGGGCAGGACAGGTGGTCAGCGCCTGCAGACACGACAGACCCACAGCCGAGGCGATGGTGATACCGAACTGGGTGAAGAACGTACCCGACGTACCTGAGATAAAGGTCACAGGAATGAATACCGCCATGAATACGAGCGTACACGAGAATACCGCCATCGACACTTCGCCGACAGCCTGGCGCGTAGCCTCTTTGGCATCGGTCACACCACCTTCCATCTTCGCCATCACGGCCTCCACGACCACAATGGCATCATCGACCACCGTACCGATGGCCAACACCAGCGCGAACAGCGTCAGCAGGTTCAGCGAGAATCCTGCCAGAGTGACAATCATAAAGGTACCCATCAGTGACACAATCACCGAGATACTGGGGATAATCGTTGCCTTGACGTTCTGCAGGAAGAAGAACACCACCAGAATCACCAGGATGATGGCGATGATCAGTGTCTCCACCACATTATGCATGGCGGCAAAGAGGAAGTCGTCGGCGTTCATCAAGGTGACGAACTCCAGTCCGTCAGGCATCGTTGCCTTCATTTCCTCACACATCTGGTCGATGCGGGCGTTTACCTCCGTAGCATTGGAACCCGGTGACTGGAAAATCAGCATGAAGGTACCCGGCTGGCCGCTGATATTAGACTTGAAGCTGTAGGTCTTGGCACCAATCTCAATCTCAGCAACGTCTCCTAGGTGCAGCACGTGGCCGCCATCGGTGGTCTTGATCACGATGTCATTGAACTCATCAATCTCCTTCAGCGTGCCCTTGTACTCCATGGAGTACTGGTATTTGTTATTCGACTGCTCACCGAAGTTACCTAAAGAGGTCACGAAACTCTGGCTGTTGATGGCTGTGCTGATATCGTCAGGAGTCAGGCCGTATTGTGCCAGCACGTCGGGTTTCATCCAGACGCGCAGGGCATAGGTGTTACCTAATGACGTCACGGAACCCACACCAAAGATACGCTGCATACGCGGCTTGATGTTGATGTCTACATAGTTTGACACGAAGTCGTCGTTATACTTGCCGTTTGTACATTGTATACCGATAATGCGCAGAATACTGCTCTGGCGCTTTTCCGTCTCAATACCCATATTGATTACGGCAGAAGGCAGTTGCGACTGCGCCTTCGACACACGGTTCTGCACGTTTACCGTCGCGATGTCAGGGTCAACGCCCTGCTTGAAATACACGTCGATGGTCGCGGAACCCGTTGAGGTAGCTTTCGACACCATATAGTCCATACCGTCCACACCGTTGATACTCTCCTCCAAGGGTGAGATCACCGACTGAATAATGGTTTTTGGGTCAGCACCCAAATAGGTGGCCGAAACACTCACCTGCGGTGGCGCGATGTTCGGATATTGCTCGATGGGCAGCGAGTTCATCGAGATGAATCCCACCAGCGCCAACACGATACTGACGGCACACGCCATCACGTACCTATTTATAAATATATTGTTCTTCATAAAGCGGTAGCTAATCGTTTCTTTAGTACGCTTGCTTAAGCAAGAAATTATTCACTTTTCACTATTCACTTTTCGCTTTTTTTCGGCGCAGCCGGAAAAAGCACTTTCTGACCTTCGTGTACGTTATTGGCTCCGACAGTCACAATCTTGTCACCAACGTTCAGACCTGTCAGCACAGCATAGTGCTCACCATCATAGATATCCTGTGTCTTCACCTCAATGGCCGTTGCCGTGCTGTCTGGCTGTACCTTATACACCTGCTGCTTGTCCTGCAGTTTCACCACAGCCACCTGTGGAATAATCATCACACCACTCTCTGAAATAGGGATGACCACCGAACCCTGGGTTCCGGAATACAGTTGTCCGTCAGGATTGGGGAAAGTGGCTTTCACGGAAATAGTACCCGTTGTAGCATTCACAATGCCAGTAGCACTGCTGATGCGACCTTTATGCTTATACTCCGTACCGTTCTTCATCACGAACGTCACCTCGGGGAATTGCTTCAATGCATCCTCCGAATTGATGCTGACACCCTCGGCAACAGCATTTTCGATAACACTCTCCGGCAGTGAGAACTCGGCATCCATATTGGTGTTACCACTGACGACGGTCAGTTCCGTGCCTGGTGATACCTGATCGCCCGTGCGTACGGGAATCTCACCGATGACACCTGTCACAGGAGCACTGATGGTGCAGTAGCCCAAATTGACCTTGGCACTGTTCACTGAGGAACGTGCCTGAGCCACAGAGGCTTGCGCCTGCTTCCAAGAGTTCTCCGCACTGCTCAGCGTGTACTGGCTCACAATCTTCTTGTCAAACAGGTTCTTGTTCGACTCGTACTCCAGTTTCGCACTGTTCTCCTGGGCGATGGCAGCCTGCAGGTTGGCCTGTGCAGACTCGAGGTCTAGTCGTGCACTACGCGAGTCAATCATGAACAGCACCTGGCCTTTCTTCACCTGGTCACCCTCTTTCACGCAGATTTTCATCAGCTGTCCGCTGACCTGTGGCGTGATGGTCACGTCGGTCTGTCCCTTCAACTTGGCACTGAACTTGATAGGCACTGTGATGTCCTTTTTCTCAATTGTCACTGTCTCAAACGATGTTTGTTCCACCTGTGGCACATCGACACCACACGAGGTCAGTCCGCCAACCATCGTAGTGAGTGCAAGTACCCATTTCATAGATTTTTTCATTTTCATATTTATAGTTATTTAGATTATCGTGCACTTTTTATATGTAACATGTAATTTGCAAAGGTAAACAAATAAATTAAAAAAACAAAAAAAATAGATATTTTTTCAAAACAAAGACAGAATCGTCATTAATATCTGTATCTTTGTGGTATAAAAAAACAGAAATAAGAACTGAACATGTACTTTACAGGCATTACCATCGCTGCGATGACCTTTCTTACTATCGGCATCTGGCATCCTATCGTCATCAAAACAGAATATTACTGGGGCACACGTCCCTGGATTCTCTATCTGCTCATCGGCATCAGTTGTTGTGTGGCAGCCCTTTTCATTGCCAACGTCTATCTCTCGTCGTTCCTTGGCGTCTTTGGCGCCTCTGCCCTCTGGGGCATTGGTGAACTCTTCGCACAGAAGAAACGCGTTGAGAAAGGCTGGTTCCCCAAGAATCCCAAACGTCAATAGTCGAGACCATTATTTTACGGTAAACAACAAAACATCTCTTAAATATGACACCACGACCATCATCAGAACGAGTATTTAGTATTTTCAAGGAACTGAACAACATCCCTCGCCCCTCCCACCACGAGGAGCGCATAGCCGACTATCTGTGCCAGTTTGCAGAACGTCTGCATCTGGAGTATCAGCGGGACGCAGAGAACTGCGTGGTCATCCGCAAGGCAGCCACACCAGGACACGAAGGGGCAGAACCTGTTGTACTGCTCAATCACATGGATATGGTCTGTGTGGGAATGAACGACCCCTTGAACGACCCTATCGTCGCCTATACAGAGGACGGCTGGATGAAAGCGCGAGGCACATCATTGGGTGCCGACAACGGCATCGGCCTGTCGATGGCACTCGCCGTATTGGAAGACGACAGCATCGTTCATGGTCCGATGGAAGTGATGACGACGACCAACGAGGAAGACGGGATGTCGGGAGCCTCACAGCTCGCCGCAGACTTCATCAAGGGGCGTAAGGTCATCAACCTCGACTCAGAAGACTATGACACTATTACCACAGGAGCCGCAGGCGCCTATCTGCAAGAGCACCGCATCCCCATCACACGACAGCCTGCCCCAGGAGGCAAGCGGCGCTGGTATCGCATCACCTTCGAGGGAGGTCTGGGTGGTCATTCTGGTGTTGACATCAACAAAGGTCGGGCAAGTGCCGTCATACTGGTATGGGCAACCCTTGCCGCCATCTATAATGAGTATGACTTCGACCTGGCCTCATTGAAAGTCGGAGAAGCCAACGCCTCTATCGCCTCATCGGCAGAAATCATCGTCTGCGTACCATCTGGCGAGGCTGCCGAATTTGTCAAGGCACAACAGGAGATGATGAACGAGTGGATTAAGGAAGAATATGGTGAGAACGACCCTGGAATGCATTGTACCATTACGAAATGCGAGCCACTTCCCACCATTATCAATAAGGAGGCGACAGAAGCGCTGCTGACCAGTCTGGAACAGATTCCACAGGGGGTGGTGAAGATGAGTGAGACGATGGAGGGAACAGTAGAGACCTCGAATAACGTAGGACGTATCCTCACGGAAGACGACACGCTGCTGGTGACCACCCATACGCGCAGCTTTATCGATGCCGACATGAAGGCACTGGCTGACGACATCAAGAGCGTGTTCGCAGCCTGTGGCGGTACCTCCAAGACCATCATGGAGGCTCCTGCCTGGCAGGAGAACCAACAGTCGGACTTCCTGCGACTCACCTCCGATGTCTTCAACGACATCTTGGGATGGCGACCTCGTCCTGTCGCTATGCATTTTGTGTTGGAGGCAGGTTTCTTCGTCCAGAAGTATCCTGGCATCGAAATGGCCAGCATCGGTCCGCGTATCGTGGAACCCCACTCCACCAGTGAGCGCGTGGAGCTGAAGACCATTGACGACATTTGGCAGGTATTGTTGGAACTGCTATGGAGAATGAGTTAAGACAAATGTTATATATAATAATGTGAAAGATGGGTATCATGAATAAAAGAATCTGTATGGTCCTCTTGACAGGACTCTTTTCATTGGTAATATGGGCACAGGGTGATGCCCTCAGTCAACTCAAGCAAGACCCGAGGAAAAGCTACGGCAACGACTATCCGTATCTACTGAAGAAAGCGGAACTGACGAAGGCACCACAAGGGTATGCACCGTTCTACCTCAGCCATTATGCCCGTCATGGTTCACGTTACTACTGGACAGACAAGCTCTATAAGGAACTGGACACCCTGTTGACGACGGCTCATGAGAGAAAGCTGTTAACCGCAGAGGGAGAGGCTTTCCGCGAGAAGTTCATGGCTGTCAAGCAAGAATTGCAGGCGAGTGTTGGAGAGTTGTCACAACTGGGCTGGGAACAGCATCAGGGTATAGCCCGAATCATGTACGACAACTTCCCAGAGATATTTGGAAAAGGCGGCAACGTATATGCCATCTCCTCGCTGGCAGGACGCTGTGTGATGAGTATGGCGGCATTCTGTCTGGAACTGACACAGTGTAATCCGAGCATCGACATTCGCGAACAGTCCTCGCGCCTTACCCTCGACGGAGTCGTTCCCACAGACAAGCAGAATCCCTTCCTGCGCAAATTCCCACGTCAACGTCCCCGTTATGAGAAGAACCGCAACCAGTTCCAAAGCGACCATTCCCTCAGACAAAAGATTGTTTCCCGCGTGTTCCTCAGTACCGATAGCCTGCCAGGCAACTTGCACCATATCGGCAGCAACCTCATCAACCTATACACCTCCCTGCCAAGTATCGGCTATGAAGGGATGATGAACGGGATAGTCACTGACGAGGAAATCGCCACGGAATGGGAAGCCTCCAATTTGGGTTCCTATTCCTGGGCGTTTGGTCCCCAGTACGAAATGATTCCCATTGTAGAAGACATCATCAAGAAGGCCGATGCCGTCATCAACGGCAGTAGCGACCGTATTGCCGACCTACGTTTCGGACACGACACCTGTCTGGGACCGTTGACCGTACTCATGGGTATCAACGGGGCTGATCGTGATCCAGAGGACCCATATGAGGTCAAGAACTGTTACCAGAACTGGGAGACCTGCAAGGCATCCAATATCCAGTTGGTCTTCTATCGTGGTAAAAAAGGAACGGATGACATCCTCGTGAAGTGCCTGCTCAATGGAGATGAGGCAACACTCCCCGTGCCTACCACCCAATATCCCTATTACAAGTGGTCTGACTTCAAGGAGTTTTACACGAAACGCTGTCAGCAGGTCTTAGAATAGCGAGAACAATAGCTCTATCGGGTATCTCAACAACAAGTGGAAGAAATGGCGCTTTCCTGCCATTACTTCCTTGAGGATAAATGCGCCCTGACGTTCAGAAGGTACTGTCACCAGTGCCTCCTTTTTCAAGCCATATACCTCTTGCATGACCCACATGACACCTTGGGCAAAGGACAGGAGTCCCATCTTACGAAGAATCTTCTCATAATCGACTGTCTTCTTGCCGCTGGAGGCTACTTTACGAAGCGTAAAGAAATAGTCGGTCATCTCACGGAGAGTGACTCCCTTATACAGGAATTGCCAGTAGATTTCAACCAGGACCAGTACCACGTTCAGTCGCACGGAAGACCTGACAATATCCCCATCCTTGACAAACAACAACTCATGGTTTTTCTTCAGCCATCGGCTGATGCGTTTGTTCTTCAAAGGATTCTTGCCAACACCTACCTTATAGTGAAGTCGGACATCGGTATCATCCCATAGGTTGACATGCACCAGACGGTAGTTCCTGTCGGAATATCCGTCATTGAGCGGATTGGCAACTTCCAGTAATCGCTCCAAGCTGTCTTCTGTACAGATATCTATATTTTCCGGATAACGAAGTGAACGCAACTCACCGTAGTCACGGGCTATGCCCTGCCCCATGAGGACACTGGCACGCACGTCCTTTTCTGACAGGATCTGCATCACTTTCGCACAACGCTGGTCCATTCCCTGATTACTCTCCTGCACAGCTTCCGCCTCTGACATCCAATCGATGACAAGGTCTTGAGGCACACGCAGTCCGAACTCGAACAATTGCTTCACCCCATGATAGCAAACGCCTATCATGTGTTGGTGACGAGCCATCTCGTGCAGTTCCTGCCATTCTTCGGGTTCCGGCCCCCTGCTCAGACAGTCCAATTGTCCTGTAGAAACCTGTATCAGTTCATAAAACAGTTTTTCCATAGCGTCATTCTTCTTAACTTAACGGAGCAAATATACTTCTTTTTTATGATTTCTCCAAAAATCTTTGTGAATTTTGTAGATTTTTCGTAGGATTGTATGTTATTTTTTATTATCTTTGCAGCCGAAAATCAAACTTAATCATTATAAATTCCTAAATTATCAAAAACATTATGGCTTACACAGAGACAACAACAACTGGTTACGGGACCCGTGTAGGGAACTCGTTCAAGAGTATTGGTACCGGTTTCCTCCTGTTCTGTGCTGCTACAGCTCTGCTGTGGTGGAACGAGGGACGTGCCGTAAAAACTGCTAAGATGCTCGAAGAGGCAGGAAGTGCCTGGGTCGAGATGCCGAATCCCGCAAAAATTGACCAGTCACTGGATGGTGAACTGGTGTGCGGTACTGCTTTGGCAACCACTGAGGATTCATTGATGGACAAGGACTTTGGCATTGGTGCTAAGGCTATCGCCATCAAGCGTCATGTAGAGTACTACCAGTGGGTGGAGCACTCAGAGAGCAAGAGCGAGGACAAACTCGGCGGTAAGGAAGTCACCACAACGACCTATACCTATAGTCAGCAGTGGGTCAGCAGCCCCGTGCAGTCAAGTCAGTTCAAGGATCCTGCCTATCAGAACAAGAATACCGTTCTGGCTACTGTAGAAGATGCAGACCAATGGGCTGAGAACGTGACCTTCGGCGCTTACAAACTGCCTGAGAGCCTGATTCACAGCATCTCTTCCAAAGAGGCTATGGAGCTGGCCATCAGCGACGACCTGCTGAAGCAGCTGGACAAGAACGCCCAGACCGCCTACGAGCGTTTCTATGGCGTACAGAACAAGAACCAGCAGCCTACACAGCAACCCACACAGCAACCTGCCATCCCCGATTCTGTAAGGGCTTTGATGTCTGATTCTGCTAAGGCTGTAGCCGACTCCCTGCAGGCTGTCAACGACTCTATCAACAAGGCAATGGCTAATGCCCAGAACAAGAAAGACTACGACTATATCCACGTAGCTGGCAACGTGCTCTACTACGGACGCGTTCCTGGTTCTCCTCAGGTGGGTGACGTTCGCGTAACCTTCGAGAAGATTGTTCCTGCTAAGGTTACCGTGATGGCTGTAGCTGACGGCGATAGCTTCAAGGCTTTCAAGGCTAAGAACGGCAAGCGTTTCGAGACCCTCGTGATGGGTAAGAAGACTGGTGATGAGATTATCGAGAGTGCAGAAGAGGCCAACACCGTGTGGACCTGGATGCTCCGTATCGTCGGCATCATGCTCGTGATCTCTGCCCTGAAGATGATCTTCGGCTTCCTGTCAATGATCCTGAAGGTGGTTCCTTTCCTCGCCAGCATCATGGGCTTCGGCATAGGTATCATCTGCACAGTGATTGGTATAGCTTGGTCACTCATCGTCATCGCTATCGCATGGATTTTCTACCGTCCTCTGTTGGGTATCATCCTGCTCGTTCTTGCAGGCTTCCTGGTATGGGTATTCGCTTTCAAAGGCAAGGACAAGCTGAAGGAATTGGCTGCTAAGGCCACCACAAAAGCTGCTCCACAGGCAGCACCTGCTGCTCCTGCAGCTCCTGCTGAGGGAACTGGTACGGTTTCATCAAAAGATAATGTTGAAGCATGAAAAAGATAGCTTTATCCCTTATACTGAGTCTGTTTGCCTTCACTGGCATGCAGGCTCAGCATGCTGATTGCCAGCAACAGAAGAAGGTACAGCCTATCCAGATGATTCTGGACTCTGACTTCGGTAGCTCTACCGACGACCTCTTCGCCCTGATGATGCTTCATCACTATATCGATGAAGGACTCGTCGACCTGAAAGGAATCATCGTCGATCGTGAGGGTGAGAAGAACGCAGGTATCGTGGATATCTTCGACAACTATTACGGACATCCCGACATCCCCGTAGGACTGGAGCGTAACGGTGTGAAGAACCCCCGCTGCTTCATCCCCTACAATGGCATCTGCGACCTCAAGGACGCACAGGGAAATCCCCTCTTCAAGCGTACCCTTGATGCCAAGAAACTGCCTGACGGCTACAAGCTCTATCGTAAGATACTCAGCAAGGCAGAGGACAACTCCATCGTGGTGGTTGCCATCGGCTTTGCAACTACCCTCTCCCAGCTCTTTGAGTCAGGAAGCGACGAGTATTCTAACCTCAGCGGTCTGGAGCTCTTCAAGCAGAAGGTGAAAGCCGTCTATATCCAGTCTGGACGTTTCGAGGCTGGCGACAGCCTCAGTGGCTATAACATGCGTGCCGCCTCCAAGCAGTCGGCTGTTTTCTACAGCAAACTGCCTGAGAAGGTCGACCTCATCATGTCACCCAGTAACATCGGCGACAAGATGAACTACTTGCCACAGGATGTGGTAGCAGACCTTTCTTATACAGATTGGAACCCCATCAAGGCTGTCTATACCAACTATACTTGTGACACTGGTCAGCGTATGTGGGACACCAACTGTCTCGTACAAGCTGTTCTGGGTGACAATGCATACCACCTCTCACCTCGTGGTTGGGTGACCTTCATCGACAAGGGTGAGATGTCAGAGATGCTCTTCAAACCAGACCCCAACGGTAATGCCCGTTATCAGATGCCTGGTGACAGTTACTTCTTCGAGGAGAAACTGATGGACATCCGTCGTCATAACCGCATCAACAAGTATCCGTCACGCTATACCATTGAGGCTCCCCAGCCTACCTTGCTCAGCGGCGATGCTACAGAATGGGCTAAGCCCCGTATGGGTCTGCTCATCGACAAGTATCTGGCTACTGCAGGCAACAAACTCGATCCCGATGAGTTCCGTCAGGTATTCCAGCCTATCGGCTACTATGGCGGCAACGTCACAGCCTATCGTGAGGCAGAGAAGATGGTGGTCGACTCTCTCTATACCGTCATGCTCAATCGTGCTGCACGTGCTGGAAAGAACACGATGACCATCATTACTGGTGCTCCTGCCAGTGGCAAGAGTACTGCCGCCCGTAAACTGAACCTCAAGAACGAAGGGTTGGTTTATGATGCTGCCCTCTCTGGCGGTACCCAGCGTCTGGAGAACGTCATCCAGCGTGCCAAGGCGAAGGGTCTCGACAAGATTACGGTAATGCTCGTCTATAACGACATCCTGACTTGTTTCAAGAACTCCATCAATCGTGGTCAGAACACCAACCGTTTCTGTACTATCGACTATATGTACCAGTCTTTCGAGGATAATAAGGGTAAGATTGAGTGGCTGCAGAAACAGCATCCAGAGATTACCATCATCCCCGTCACCTGCGAGGGTAACAATGGTCCGCGCCAATGTTCCATTGAGGAGGCTAAGAAGTGGGACTATGACGTATCGGAAGAGGAAGTCAACCAGATGCTGTCCGTCCTGCTTGATGTCGTCAACAGTGGAGAACTCTGGGAACAGCAGCTTCCCTCTCTCGTCGGCAACCTCTCTTCTATTCCTAACCTCAGTGCGAGAAACAAGAAGCTCGCCCAGGAGATCAACAAGCGCGTAGAGGAATTGCTGCACAACTACAGGAACTAATATCTGCAGTATATGAATATCAGATATCAATTATCAAAAGTGGCTGTCATCGCTTTGGTGACAACCACTTTTGCCGTTTTTACGGGTTGTAAGACACAACAACAGCCCGCCACGCCCAAGACAGCGTCTATCGAGTCGCCGCAACGCATCCTCATCAACGAGGAGGCTACTGCCTGGGCGAAGGCTCACACTACCGAGCTCATCGCCAAGTACATGGCGACGGCTGGCAACAAGATCGACCCCGATGAGATGCGACTGCTGTTCACGCCCATCGGCTACGACGGCGGTTCCAACACCGTCTATTATCGCGATGCTGAGAGATACCTGGTGGACTCCCTCTATAGCGTGATGCTGCAGCGTGCCGTCGATGAAGGGAAGACCCAGTTCGTCATCTTCACAGGTCCCTCCGCCAGTGGCAAGAGTACCGCCGCCAAAGAAATGGACTTCACAGAAACAGGACTGGTCTATGACGCCGCCTTCAACTCCTATAAGAAGCTGGCCACTGCCATCAAGAAGGCAGAGCGCTATGGCATGAAGGAGGTAAGGCTCATTGCCGTCTATAACACCATCCGCAACTGTTTCAAAAACTCTGTGGAAAGGGGAAAGAAGAACAAGCGTTTCATCCATATCCCCTATATGATTGAGTCGTTCGGCAACAACCTCCATAAGATGGAACTGCTGAAGCAGAACTTCCCCGAGGTGGAGTTCTTCTGTTTCGACAAGAGCGACAACGTGAATGCCAAGCCTGTCACCATCGACGAGGCGTGCAAATGGGACTTCAACGTCACGCAGGACGACATCACCTATCTTTTCAATGTGCTTCGCGATGAAATTGACAAAGGAGACCTTACGAAACATCAGCTTGCCTATATCAAGGGAGACATACTTTCAATTAAGGGACTGTCAGATTCCAATCGCAGACTGGCCCAGGAGATTGATAGCAGAATACGTGCGATGGCAGGACAAGATTAATGAAGAACTGTGGGAGCAATCCCCGCAATTAGGAACCGAAAGCCTATAACGTTATGAAGAAAATTGTATTATTCGCCCTCTGCGCGATAGTTGTCATGATCAGTTGTAAGAACAAAGGACAGGCAACTGGTGAGACAGATGCCGACTCCACTGCCGTCAGCGACTCTGCCGCCACTGTGGAGCAGCAGGACACCACGCCCCTGCCCATGTTCCTCTATTACATGAACCCCTCCTGCATGCAGACCGTCTATTGGACGGGGGTGGAGGAGCCGAAGAAAGACAAGGACAATGCCGAGTATTTCGACGGCATGTATGCCAGCTGGTCGCTGCAGGAAATGGGCCGCCGCAATGCCGCAGGCTATACGAAGATGCTCGTGGACGACAACAAGTGGGTGGACATCAAGTATATCGGTGAACTACTCAAGAACCCCGACGGCGAGGTGATGTATGGCGGTGAATTGCACAGTCGTCCCTCTATTCCCTCCCCAGGTCTGAGATACGCCCTCGTCAATCCGAAGGACGCTCCCAAGCGTGACTACGAATACGGAGAGTTCTACATCATCGCCCATCAGGACTACCTGAAGACGCGCAAGGTACTGAAGATAGAGATTCCGAAAAGCGTGAAACCCATGCCCAAGACCGTCATCAAACAGATGGAGGAGAAATACGGCATGAAGGCTGGCCGCTCCATGATCTGCTCGACGATTGACGGACGTTATACACAGGGCTTTATCCAGTTCAACGGAGAGTATAAGAACGCGCCCAAGGACAAGGACCGCGACTATAAGAAGGCACTGGCACTCGAAATCGTCGCTGACGGCGACAAGGTCTATGCCTTCGAGGAGTTAGGCTACTACGAGACGGAGGGAGGCTACTGCACGTGGAATGCCGACGACGGCGGCGAATACTGCCCCACCAGCATCTGTGCAGCCTTCGAGGGTCCTGACGGACTGGAGCTCTGCTATGAGCATGGAGCCCCTGAGAGCTCTACGGTCGGCATCTTCCGCGTCCGTGACGGACAGCTCACCCAGACGCAGTATGAGTGCTACCACCGTTTGATTGACGAGCAGACACCGCTCTGGAAGAAAGACATCGCCCAGCTTCAGAAACTCTTTGCTGGCAGTTCGAAAGGCACGCTCGCCAAGTACCAGTTCCTCTATCTCGACGAAGACAACGTCGAGGAGATATGGATGCATACCGCTGACGACATGCAGGGTGCCGTCTTCACCTTTAAGGACAGGAAGCCTCAGCTGGTTGCCGTCGAGGACGCTAAGTCCGGCATCGCCTTCTATCAGGGCAACGGCAAGGGATATGTCAAGATTACCAGTGAGAACGGAAACTTCACCACCACGAAACTCTATGCCATCAAGGGCAGCCAGATCGTGGAACGCTTCACTATGCAGGAGCTGGACGGAGAAATCACTGACAGCAAGCTCAACGGCAAGACCCTTACGAAATGGGAGGCTGCCGACTATCTCGACAAACTTCCCCTCAACGAATACAAAACCTATCCCTACTGGACGGAAATCCAGAAATAAAAATCAAGAAGGCCCCCGCATCATCGGAGGCCTTCTTTTTTCCTACTTGTGGAGCTGGAGGGAGTCGAACCCTCGTCCAAACAGGGAAACCATACGTTTTCTACATGCTTATTCCAGCCTTCATTTTCGTGATGCAGCAAAACCTGGACCACCAACTGCACCCTTATCCTCTAAAACTTCATCGCCCAGCCGAGGCTTCCGTGCGACTATTTCCGATTTTCCTGCACCGCTATACCTTCCTGATTCGGAACAACATCCAGAAGAGCGATGTCTCGTTCTCTCACCTTGTAAGAGAATTAAGCTCGTAATCTACTATACTTCGATTAAGCAGCGAGAGCGTAACGTGTTTCGCCAATTAATTTTCCGACCGACGTGATTAGGGAGTCCACAGCCGTCACTCCGCATGCTTACGTACCATCTCGGCCTGCTGTCAAATCCAGTCAACCCCAAGAAATGTACAAAAGTGGGTGCAAAGATACGAAAATTTCGATTAAGAGAGAACAAAAGTAATTAATTTCTTTTGTCGAACGTGAGAAATTTATCCAATAAGCGAGAACAAAACAAAGAATTCTATTCTTTTTTTGTCGAACGAGAGTATCTTCGACGTAATTATACGTCAAAGGTGGTGTTTTTTCGGGAAAAACCATTACCTTTGCAATAATTTTTTGATTTTCTTGTTATTATAATATATGAGAAATTACAGATTTATCCTTGTTACCTTTACGTTTCTCCTGTGCTCCGTGAGCATCTGGGGCCAATCAGGCATGACCGATCAACAGGTTCTCGACTACGTCATGCAAGAACGACAAAAGGGTACTCCCCAGTCAAGAATAGTCACTAACCTCATGCAACGTGGTGTTTCCGCCGCCCAGATCCGCAAGATCCGAAGGAAATACGGCAGCCTGCAAGGAAACGGCCAAGAGGCGGATATGACGACGGGCAGCATTAACAAGGACCGCATGCGTGTCAACAACGGAGTGTCGCGCATGGAGCGGGGCAAGGAGCTGGCCAAGAAGTCGGAACTGGACTACGACGAATTCACCGAACAGGAGGAATATGCTCGCCAGTATTCCCAGGGACGCATCAGCAGGTATAACGACGGGCATACCTATGACAAGGAAGACCCAGACTACCTGGAGATGGAGGCCGAATTGGACGACTGGATACCGCAGGACACTGCCAAGCTGGTGAAAAGGCTGCAGGCCGAACTGGACAGATACCAGAATAAAAACAAGAAGAAGGTCTTCGGACGCGACATCTTCAATCGCAGCGACCTGACTTTCGAGCCAGAGATGAATATCGCCACACCACAGAGCTATGTGCTGGGACCTGGCGATGTCGTCAATATCGACATTTGGGGAGCCTCCCGTGAGAATATCAGCACGACTATCTCGCCCGACGGCACCATCACTGTAGAGAACGGCGGCGTCATCGAGCTGAGCGGACTAACGGTAGCACAGGCCAAGCAGCGGCTCAGAAGCCGACTGGGTTCGTTCTATCAGGATTCCAACATCCAGATGACGCTGGGACAGACCCGCACAATCACCATCAACATCCTCGGCGAGGTCAAGAAACCAGGAAGCTATACGCTGTCTGCCTTTGCCTCCGTATTCCACGCCCTCCACATGGCCGGTGGTATCAACGAGCTGGGAACGCTCCGCAATATCAAGGTGTTCCGCGGCGGCAGACTGCTAAGCGTCGTCGATGTCTATGACTATATGCTCAATGGTAAACTGACGGGCAATGTCCGTTTGGCTGACAATGACATCGTGCAGGTAGGCACCTACGACAACCTGGTGAATATCGACGGAAAGGTGAAACGCCCGATGTGGTATGAGATGAAGGCGAACGAGTCGCTCGCTACCCTACTCCGCTATTCCGGCGGCTTTACGGGCGATGCCTTTACCAAATACACCCGTGTCTATCGAAAGGCAGCTGGCAAATACGCCGTATTCAACGTGGAAGAATTCGATGCCAATTCCTTCCGCCTGTACGACAACGACTCTGTGGCCGTTGACTCCATCATCCCCCGTTATGAGAATATGGTAGAGGTCAAGGGAGCCGTGTTCCGTCCAGGCATGTACCAGATTGGGGAACAGACAAACAGCGTACGTACCCTGATACAGGCAGCATCCGGCGTCACGGAATTTGCCTTTGCCAAGCATGCCATCATCCACCGCATGAAACCTGACCGTAAACTGACCACCATCGCTGTGGACATCGAGAGCATCATGAACGAAACGGCTCCTGACGTCACCCTGCAGAACGAAGACGTGCTCTTCATTCCCACTCGGACAGACATCCAGGAGAAAGAGACGCTGACCATCCTAGGAGAGGTACAATACCCTGGAACCTACACGTTCTCTGAGAATACCACAATTGAAGACCTCATCCTACAGGCTGGCGGACTGAAAAACTCGGCATCGACCAGCAAGGTAGAGGTAGCACGCCGCATTACCAATCCTGCCAGCGAACGCGTTGACTCCATCATCTCACGCACCTATTCCTTCGCCTTGAAAGACGGATTGTTCATCGACGGAGAGCCCACGTTTACACTGCAGCCCTTCGACGAGGTTTTCGTACACCAGAGTGCCGGCTACAGCATCCAACAGAATGTCAAAGTCGAGGGAGAGGTCATGTTCTCGGGCATCTACTCCCTGTCGAAGCGCGAGACCCGCCTGAGCGATGTTATCAAACTGGCTGGAGGTCCCAACCAATATGCCTACGTCAAGGGAGCTCGTCTGGAACGACAGGTCAATGAGGAAGAGCGCCATAAACTGGAGGAAGCGTATCGGATGGCCCGTCGCGAGCAACAGAACAACATGATGGAGACGGCTTTGGCAAGTAGCAATGCCATGGCTATCGCCCAGTTGGCAGAAAAACAAAGTGCCAGTGAACTGGAGAAATTCCAGATACCCAACTCCTACCCCATTGGTATCGAGCTGGACAAGGCGCTGGCACATCCTGGTAGCGAGGAAGACATCCTGCTGCGCGAAGGTGACAAAATCTACGTACCACAGTATAACGGAACCATCAGGATCAACGGTGCCGTACTCCACCCCAACACGGTGGGCTACAAAAGGGGCAAGAAGCTCCGCTACTATATCGACCAGGCTGGAGGCTTTAGCAAGAATTCCAGAAGGAGCCAGACCTACATCATCTACATGAACGGCATGATAGCCCGGGCTGGAGCCAAGGCAAAGATAGAACCTGGCTGTGAGATTATCGTACCCAGCAAGGCACAGAGCAAGATGACGACGGCCGAGAAGATGGCGATGGCTACATCAGGAGCCAGCCTGGCTACAATGGCCGCCACCATTGCCAACCTGTTTAAGTAATTAAGAGGAATATGGAAGAAAAGAAAACACTAAAAATCATAGATCTTCGCAAAATCATCAAGAAGATTGGAAAGAACAGGAAAGTGTTCTATAAGACACTACCTGTTGCTTTCATTCTTGCATGCATCTATATCTTTAGCATTCCAAGGTATTATGCCTCAGAGACTAAACTTGCACCAGAAATTGATAATTCACTCGGAAAAGGGGCTCTCAATTCCATTGCATCATCTTTTGGCTTCGATATTGGAGAAATGCAAACTTCTGATGCTATCACCCCACTTCTATACCCTAATCTGATGGAAGACAACGGGTTTGTAGCCAATCTTTTCTCTCTTAGAATAAAAAATGAAGACGGCACGATTAACAGTACCTATTATGACTACTTAGCTACTGGGCAGAAAAAGCCCTGGTGGAATTCCATTTTCAGCTTCTTTAAAAGTGAAAAGCCAAAAGAACTACCCAACAGCAAAGATCCTTATAACTTGTCGAAACCCCAAGATGACATTGCTGAAAAAATCAGAAACGACATTACCATTCATGTCAATTCAAAATCTGGGGTCATCACTATTACCACACAAGCCCAAGATCCTTATATATGCAAAGCACTTGCGGACTCTGTCAGAGAACAACTTCAAGCTTACATCACTACATACCGTACTAACAAAGCCCGTATAGACTATGAGTATTACAAGCAAGTAACGGCAGAGGCAAAGCAAGACTACGAGAGAGCCCGCCAGCGTTATGGTGCCTATATAGACGGCAATGTCAACATTGCCATGCAAAGCGTTCGTCTGAAGGCTGAGGAGATGGAAAGTGAGATGGAACTGAAACTGAACAATTACAACACTTTCAACACCCAGATGCAATCGGCAAAAGCCAAGATTCAGGAACGTACCCCAGCATTCACCATATTGAAAGGTGCGGCTGTACCTACTAAGCCTGCAGCTCCTAAACGAATGATCTTTGTTGCTGTCATTACGCTGTTGGCATTTATAGGAACTTCTATTTGGATTATACGTAAAGACATCTCAGAGATTTTCGTATAATGGCTATCAGTTTTTATACAAAACTAGGTATTCTTTTTAAAAAGATTACTGGAATCAAGGATATTTCTTTGATGCGTAAGAATCTTCATAAAAGAATTGGGATGTTTTTTTATAAAAAGAAATATACCTGTAAAGACATTATCGAAGCAATGGCCAGAATGGGGGTCAAACCAGGAAGCACGCTCTGTATTCATGCATCAATGAAAGAATTCTACAATTACCAAGGGACAGCAATAGAACTGATTGATGCCATCACCAACTATTTGACACCCGAGGGTACACTTATGATGCCAGCGATGCCTTTCACAGAACTACGATGCGTGGATCTTGACAAATATATCTTTAATCCAAAGACCGACAAGACGGCTGCAGGCTATTTAGCAGAAACATTCAGGACCTATCCTGGCGTATATCGCAGCATCAACATCCAACATTCCGTCTGTGCTTGGGGCAAACATGCAGAATGGCTAACCAAAGACCACCACAAAGGCCAGAACTGTTGGGATGAAATGTCTCCTTACTATAGGATGACTCAACTGAATGGCATCGTCGTCAATCTTGGAATGCCAGCTTTCTATATCGGGACTTTCGACCATTGTGTAGAGGCCACCTTATATAGGGAGCACCCCTATTGGCAACAATTCCTCAACAAGCAACAAACCTTCCGCTATTATAATGAAAATGGTAAGATATGCCAATATACCTGCTATACTGGCGACATTGATTGCCGCTCCAGAGAGAGCAGACTTATTAAGCACTTCAACAGCAATATCCATAAACAGGAGAAAATCTCCAATCTCCTAATCAACGTATTCTATGCAGCTCCCTGTTTACAAAAAATGCTGGAATTAGGGCGCAAGGGAATAACAATGTATTACGTGCCATCACCCAAAAAGTATAAGTTTTGAAGAATCATATAAAAGAAATATCATCATCTTCTCTTATACGGAACAGCGTGAAGATTTCCGTGAGCAACATTCTCATGTACATGTTGCCATTATTCGTTACGCCAATACTCACACGCCTATACACCCCAGAAGCATTTGGAGAATGGGGAGTGTTTTCTGCATTTGTCGCAATAGCCAATATCGGTCTGTTTCTTGGATTTGAGAACGTCATCATCCAGGCAAAAAACGAGGAAGTTCCTGACATCATCAAACTATGCATCGGAGTGAGTTTTTGCATTATTACAGCTATAGCAATTCTGTTTGGGGGATGCATATTGGGAGGAGTCCGTTTCTTTACAGAATTCCCAACACCAGGAATCCTTATCGTATACCTTTTTCTTTATACCGCATATACTATCTTATACAATATAGCCAACAGGCATGAGCAATACTACACCCTATCCTTTTCCAATATTGTCCAAGGAGGTTCACAAGCTCTATTCCGAATTCTGCTGGCATTTGCCTGTCTGGCAACCATTAATGGACTTATATTAGGCACAACAATAGCCCAGGGTCTCACTGCCATTTTTTTACTAATTTTCTTGCTGAGAAAAAAACTCATATGTGTGAATGGCAGTTTTTGTTTCGCAAAAATAAAACAACTGGCATCCCGATATCGTAACTTCCCACTCTACGATGCACCAGCATGTATGCTTTCGTTTGCCGCTTTTAACTTACCCGTCATCATCCTGTCCGTTTATTTCGACAAAGCAGCCATTGGATGTTTTTCCATCGTCTTGCAATTATTGCTGATGCCGATGTCACTGGTTGGGTCGGCAATGGGAAAAGTATACTATCAGAGAATCTGCGTTAACGAAAACAATATCAGTTATACGACCCACGAGATGCTGCGAATACTCTCTGTCATTGCTATTACCCCTCTTCTGTTCATCGCCTGTGGAGGCGACAAGATCATCGTCCTGTTCCTCGGCTCGCAATGGGAATCTGCAGGGAAAGTAGCCCTTTGTCTTGCATTATGGTCTTTCCCCACTATTCTAACACAACCACTTCTCCCTCTTTTCCGTGTTAAGAACAAGCAAAATATACTCCTGAAATATGATCTGCTGTATTTTATTTGTGGTATTGGAAGTATATGTATACTATGTGGTTTCATCCATGACATCTATCTGATTCTTCTCGTCTATGCAATATGTTGCTTTATTGTAAAAGGCATATTATTCCTAAGAATTCTCTCTTTCAGCCAACTCTCTATTAATAAATATAGGAATAGTGCTTTGTTGTGGGGAACTGCTATGCTTATACTTATATTTCGTTTAAAAGAGATTATCTAATGCCTATGAAGACCATATTACATATACTCTTTGATGCAGATAGTCTTACAAGTAGGATTTTATGTGTATTAGTATATATACTTCTTTATGATTTTATATATGAGAAGTACATTTATGGAGTATTTGGATATATGGAAGGTATAGATTATAATCCCATGGGCATAATCTATTTCATTTCGTGGATAATTATATCCATACTCCCTATCTTTTTTTATCATCGCATTAATGAGATATCAACCTTCTTGTGCCTTTTTGTATATATTCTCGTATATATTCCTTTTGTTCACGGATTATTTGTCATTGACGGTATGTCTGCTGCTGAAATATTCTCATATGCCATCATCCTATGCTTATTTTTCGTTTTGTATTTCCAGTTACACAGAGTTCCTCTTATAGTTGGAATTCAAATAAAGCCAACAATGCCGCTGTATGTTATTGAAATCATCACTTTGGCTTTGACCCTTATATTCATTGCCTCCAGAGCTAGTTCAATGCATTTTGTCAACATATTTACCCAACTGGATTTACTTTATGATCTAAGATCTGAAAATGCAGAAAAGGTCGGAGAAAGAAGTCTTATCCTATATATTCAAGGATGGTTAGTCGGAGCTTTTTACCCCTTTTTGTTAGTCTGGTATCTCAAATATAAATCATATATTAAATCTGTATTAATTCTTGCAGGCTATCTCGCGTTATTCATGGTTGACATGCAAAAAAGTACATTTCTAATTCCTTTTCTACTTGTCAGCTTTTATCTCCTTATTAAATGGAAAGAGGAACTGATATGCGACAGGCTGCACTCCTTCATTTTTTGGATTATTATTATATCCTCTTCATTTTTGATGTTAGTCAGTGATTCTGGAAACGAACTGCTATTCACTATTGCTGCCATTGTATTATTAAGAACAATATGTGTTACAGGCTGGTTAACACAAATGTATCTTCATTTCTTCCAAGAAAATCCCTATACATATTATTCCCACATAAATATTGTAAATGCCATTACAAACGCATACCCTTATGATGTTCCATTAGGAATGGCTGTTGCATATAATACTCAAAATGCTAATGCGACTTTCTTTCTTACAGAAGGAATAGCCTCATGGGGATTAGTCGGAGTTATTATCACTGGTCTAATTTTCCTCATTCTTCTATACTTTATTGACTCAATTACATCCAGATATCAAAAGAGTGATATCTTTGTTATTTTTATACCATCGCTTTTCAGTATGCTAAATGCCTCTATTTTCTCAACTTTACTTACTGGAGGCCTATTTATCCTATTCCTTCTTTTTGCATGTTTTGATCCAAATGAAGAAAAGACAACAATCATACAATATAATATTTAAAATGAATCCTCGTTGAAATAATATATGGAAATGATAAAAGAAAATATAAAAATCTGTGTCATCGGACTAGGCTATGTAGGCCTTCCTTTGGCTCGTTTGTTCTCCACGAAGTACCCCACTATCGGCTTTGACATGAATCAACAAAGAGTTGATTCACTCATGCAAGGACATGATTCAACATTAGAGGTTAACGACGAACTACTTCAACAAGCTTTACAGCAAGGGTTTATATGCACGACGGATCTTGATGAGATACGTTCATGCAATTTCTATATTGTGGCAGTACCTACTCCTGTTGATGAAAACAATCGCCCAGACTTGAAGCCTCTATGGAGTGCTAGTGAAACAGTAGGAAAAGTTATATCTAAAGGAGATATCGTGGTGTACGAATCAACTGTTTACCCAGGAGTAACAGAGGAGGAATGTCTGCCTGTAGTAGAAAGAGTCAGCGGGCTAAAATTCAACGAAGAGTTCTTTGCAGGCTATTCTCCTGAGCGTATTAATCCTGGCGACAAGTTACACACTGTCGAAAAAATCAAGAAAGTAACATCAGGTAGTACACCCGAGATTGCAGATATTGTTGACAACGTGTATAATTCCGTATTAGTCAATGGTACGCATAAAGCTCCAAGTATTAAAGTCGCAGAGGCTTCAAAGATTATTGAGAACTCCCAGCGTGACGTTAATATCGCTTTTATGAACGAACTTGCAAAAATATTCAATGCAATGGGAATTGACACTCATGACGTTATAGAAGCAGCTTCTTCGAAATGGAACTTTATCAAGCTAAGCCCAGGACTGGTTGGTGGACATTGTATCAGCGTCGACCCATACTACCTTATTCAAAAAGCGCAAGTTTATGGAGTCCTTCCTAGAGTGATGTCAAATGCTCGCAGGCTGAATGATGGTATGGGCGACTATGTTGCCAATCAAGTTATTAAATTAATGAACAAAAAAGGTGTTATAGTGAAAGACTCTAAGATTTTGCTTTTAGGTGTCACTTTCAAAGAGAACTGTCCAGACATTCGTAACACAAAAATCGTAGACATCTATCACACACTAAATGAATACACTAATAAGATAACTATCTATGATCCTTGGGCAAATGCAGAAAGGGTACAAAAGGAATATGGTATCAACATCTCTTCTGAAAACATTAACAATCTCAAAGGTAAATATGATGCCGTTGTATTATGTGTTGCCCATAATGAGTTTAAGAACGAAGACATCCGAAGTTTCCTCTATGACAGAAACCAAGGCATTGTATATGATGTAAAAGGAATCTTAGACAGAACGCAGATTGATGGAAGACTATAGTAACATATGTGTTATCACAAACATCGGTACTCATTATCGCTTTCCAATTTACAACAGAATGGCCGATGAGTTCTCATGTGCTTTCTATTTAGGTGATAAGGTCGAGACCCCTATTAAGACATTCGACTATAATCAATTAAAAGGCTATAAAGAAACATTAGCGAATCGCTACTTCCATCATTTCTATTGGCAGAAAAACTCTGTTAAGTTAATCTTCAAGTCATATAAATATTACATTTTAGATGGAGAGCCATATTGTCTTTCTTCATGGATAATCCTTTTACTTGCGAAGTTACTTAACAAGAAAACCATTGCATGGACACATGGATGGTATGGGCGCGAATCCAGCATTAAAAGAATCATCAAGAAAGTATTCTTTTCCCTTCATAACAAATTAATGGTATATAATAATTACGCCATTGACTTGATGGAGAAAGAAGGCATCTCTCCTAACAAGATGTATTGCATTGCTAATTCGATGGATTCAGACAAAGAGAAACAGCTGCGAAACACTTTAAAAAGAACAACTATCTATAGAGAACATTTCAATAATGATGCCCCCACGATCATCTATTGTGGAAGAATACAAAAATGGAAAAAATTAGAAATGCTTGTAGATTGTGTAAAAAAACTAAAGCAAGAAGGTTTTCTGACAAACTGTGTGATGGTTGGCAAAGATGTTGAAGATGTTCATATTGACGACTATGCGAAAAGTCAAGGTGTAGAAAACCAAATATGGATGTATGGTCCATGTTACGACGACAATATCCTAGGCGAATTATTTTATAATGCCCATGTATGTGTTTCACCAGGAAATGTTGGCCTTACAGCAATTCATTCTTTGACTTTTGGCTGCCCTATCATCACTCATGGCGACTTTCCTTATCAGGGACCAGAATTTGAAGCCATAAAACCAGGTATCACTGGCGATTTCTTCAAAAGAAATGATACAGATGATTTGAAACAGAAGATGTTACCGTGGCTAAATATTAACGAATCTCAACGTGAAACAATTAGAAAAGCTGCCTTTGAAGAAATTGACCAAAAATGGAATATCCATTACCAAATAGACGTTATTAAGAAAGTAATAAAGGATCTCAATGAGCACGCTTAGACAATTTGCCAGAAATAGGGTTTTGGACTTGCTAGGAGCTTTCTCGCGCCCAGCCAATGACATACATATATTAAATGGTCACAGGACCATTGACGAGAAAGAGCCCGAAACTTTTCGACATATGCTGAAAGTGCTCAGTCGATATGTTACGTTTATAAAGATAGAAGATGCTGTGCGAATGATTATGAATCAGGAACAGCCCAGCAAGCCTTTTGTAGCATTCACTTTCGATGACGGTTTTACAGAGTGTTATGATTACTTTGCACCTGCCTTAGAAGATTATGGTATTAATGCCCTATTCTTTATCAATCCCAATTATGTGAAAGGGAACCAAGAATACATTGACAATTTTAACAATAACATCGTCATGACTCCCAACAAACACCCTTTGCGATGGGAGCAAATAAAGGAGTTGTCTGAAAGAGGTCACATCATCGGCGCCCATACGATGGATCATTATATGATCAACACAAATGATGAAGAGACATTAAAATATCAGATTTGCGATTGCAAAAAAGAGATTGAAACAAATATTGGCAAGACATGCGATTATTTTGCTTTCCCATATGGAAAACTGACACACGCCAACAAATTATCTATCGACATTGCCTGTCAACATTATAAATTTGTATTCTCTCAGTCTAACTACAAACACTATTTCTCTTTTGGGAACAGAGTTATCAACAGACGGCATTTTGAGCCGTTCTGGCCTCTTCGTCACGTATTCTATTTCTTAAGCTGTAACAAATCATACTAATGCCGAAACTATTACAAATAAATATCACAGCCAACTGGGGGTCGCATGGTAAGATTGCAGAAGACATTGGCGCTCTGACCATAGAAAACGGTTGGGATAGTCATATCGCTTATGGCAGATGGAGCAATGAGAGCAAATCTCAACTCTATCACATTGGTAATATGGCAGATGAATATCTTCATGGAATCGCTTCCCGCATATTTGATAATCACGGACTGATGTCTGTTGGTGCTACCAAGAAACTAATTGACTATATCCGACAAATCAATCCAGACATCATTCATTTACACAACATTCATGGCTATTACTTAAATTATCCTCTATTGTTTGAATATTTGTCTAAATATGGCAAGCCTGTAGTTTGGACGCTCCACGATTGTTGGACTTTTACTGGTCATTGTGCACATTATATGTTCGCTAATTGTGAGAAATGGAAAACAGAGTGTAACAATTGCCCTCTACTTTCTAACTATCCCGCAAGTATGCTATTTGACAGATCCAAGAAAAACTTCCAACAAAAAAAACAATCCTTCCTTTCTGTTGACAATCTCACCCTTGTACCTGTAAGCAAATGGTTGGAAGGAGAATTACGTCAATCATTTTTTAAAACAAAAAATATTCATCTTATTCAAAACGGCATTGACGTCCAACGATTTACGCCTATAGGACAAAAAGATAATATATTGGCGAAATACGGCATTCCCCAAAATAAGAAAGTAATATTAGGAGTTGCATCCAACTGGTATAGAAAAGGACTAGATGATTTTATCGCTATAAGGCACATGCTTCCTAACGATTATCATATCATTCTTGTGGGACTCAGTAAGAAAGACAAAAAGAAACTCCCCAACAACATTATTGGTATTATGCGAACAGAGAATATCGATGAACTTGTAGCATTATACTCTGCCTGTGATGTTTTCTTCAACCCAACTTGGGAGGATAATTTCCCCACGACCAATCTTGAAGCAATGGCATGTGGAACACCTGTAATTACGTATAATACAGGTGGAAGTCCTGAAGTCATCACCCCAGAAACGGGCATAGTCATCGAACGAGGCGATTTACAATCCGCTGTTAATGCAATCAAACAAGTATGCATCAAAGGGGAAAAAACATACAATGATGTATGTAAGAACAATATCCTTGAGCATTATAATAGAATGACAATGCTAAACAATTATATGGCATTATATCATTCTTTGTTGTAACAATGTGTGAAAATATCTCCATCTCTCCCATCATCGCTGGAATTCCCTTTGTAGAAAGGCGTTCTGACACGGGAGAGTTTATTTTTATCTCTCCAATATCTCTCCTTCATCTTCGATAATAGCTGCTCGTTGTTCATCAATAACGCACGCTTAATTTTCAATAACGATGCATTATTTGCGCTAGACGTTCCCTTACTGGGAACTATTTATTCCCAGCGTGGGAACAAAAGATTCCCTGCCTGGGAACAAAATATTCCCTCCGTGGGAATAATCGCTTAATTTTGAATACTAGAAAAAACTAAGAGAACGATCTAATTTCAAAAATCTTATACAGGAACTTCATACTGATCATCAAGGAATTGGTGTAGATACCATTCTCACGACAACCTCGGACATCGTCCTTGATGAGTTGCAGACGACTCTTGACGTTACGGGTACTGGCACCGCCCGTACGCATCGTTACAAAATCCATCGGCAGATATTTCGCATTGATATGATGCACCAGAAACAGGCGTACCATCATCTCATAGTCAGAGCCTATCTGATAATCCGTTTTATATAGTCCTGCCCTTTCATAAACTCCTCTACGACAATAGAATGAGGGATGGGCAGGCATAAAGCCAAAGCGGAGCCATAAGGGTCGGAAGGGTTTGGAACTATAATAACGGACACACTTGTCGGGCTCACCATCGTGGATGAAATGGATGTCACCATAGACGGCATCCAATGACTGATCCTCAAAAGCTGCTACCATCCGCTCTATGACATCACAGGAAGTGAAATAGTCATCAGAATTCAGGATTCCCACCACATCACCGGTTGCCATCTGGATTCCCTTGTTCATGGCATCATAAATGCCCCCGTCTTTCTCGCTAACCCACTTCAAGCGACCTTCAAACAGTGGCTCATATTCCTGAATAACGCTGACGGTAGTATCTGTGGAACTCCCGTCTATCACAATGTACTCAATATCATGATAGGTCTGGCTTAACACAGATTTCATGGCATCGCCCAATGTACGGGCGCTATTATATGCCGCAGTAACTATAGAAACTTTCACTTCACTCGTCGTATATATACATTATTATAACGTGATTTCCTCCTAATCTATTGTTTTCTATCATAAGTTTATGACATTTGTATGTAAATTTATGGAAAATTGTTTATCTTTGCACCTAAATTAGATATGATTAAGTTCTTAGACTTGAAAGGCATTACAGATATGTATGCCGATGAGATTAAAGAGGCTGCCGGCAGTGTAATAGACTCTGGCTGGTACCTACAAGGAAATGCCAACAGGCAATTCGAGGAAGACTATGCGCAATATATCGGAACCAAGCATTGCGTGGGTGTAGCTAACGGACTGGATGCACTAATCTGGATATATCGGGCATATATTGAGATGGGGGTGATGAAACCTGGTGACGAGGTCATTGTGCCTGCCAATACCTATATTGCTTCCATACTGGCTATCACGGAAAATGGGCTAAAACCTGTACTTGTTGAGCCCAATATTGAAACGTTGGAGATAGACGATAGCCTCATCGAACAGCATATCACAGAGCGAACCCGCTCCATCATGATTGTCCACCTTTATGGACGATGTGCCTATACCGAGAAGATTGGCGACCTTTGCAAGAAGTATCATCTGAAACTGGTAGAGGATAATGCGCAGGCTCATGGCTGCCAATATAAAGAAGGTCTCAGGACGGGTAGTTTAGGGGATGCCGCAGGCCACTCTTTCTATCCAGGCAAGAACCTAGGGGCTTTGGGCGATGGTGGTGCTGTGACCACTAACGACACAGAACTTGCTGAATGTGTGCGCGCCCTTGCCAACTACGGATCACAACGAAAATATGTATTCAAATACTGTGGTCGTAACAGTCGTCTTGACGAAATACAAGCCGCCATCCTTGATGTGAAACTACACCATTTGGATGATGACAACAGTCGTCGCCAGCAGATTGCGCGTTATTACTACAACCACATCAATAATCCATTCATCTCATTGCCGCGTCAGCTGGATGATATTCAGAATGTCTATCATATCTTCCCTATTCTTTCTCCTGAGCGCGATCGCCTACAGCAATATTTAGCAGACAAAGGTATACAGACACTGATTCACTACCCCATCCCACCACATAAACAAGAATGCTATAAGGAGTGGAACAGCCTAAGTCTGCCCATTACAGAGCGAATTCATCAGCAAGAACTGAGCATTCCCATCAGCCAGGTACTCAGTAATGAGGAAATGCGGTTCGTTGCACAGGCTATCAACGATTTTCGCTAATAACACAAAAAAACTATCTGACACATACAATATCGAAGCCATTTGTCGGTTATATATATATAAATAGGACATAACTGCTTATGACGATATATCTACTCGTGGCATTTCTTTTAAGTCTGGTATGTGGAGTGGTCTTTACTCCGCTTATTCTTGATTTTTGCAAACGAAAAAGACTCTACGACATCCCCAATGAACGGAAAGTCCATAAGAATGCTACCCCACGGATGGGAGGAATCTCATTCTTTCCTAGTATGCTGATAGCCTTTACTGCCATCTTAATGTTTGTACCTATTACAGACAAATACAATCTGTCTGTCAATATCTGGAGTGCAGTATTCTTTATTGGCCTGCTGGTCATTTACCTTACTGGCATTGTGGACGATTTAGTGGGTCTCAAGGCACCCACAAAGTTCATAGTACAGATTGCGACAGGATGTCTATTGCCCTTTTGCGGGCTTTATATCAACAACCTCTACGGGCTGTTTGGCATTGGGGAAGTTCCCTATTACATTGGCATTCCTTTGACCATCTTCATCATGGTATTGATTGATAATGCCATTAACTTGATTGACGGCATTGACGGCTTGGCTGCAGGACTCTCCATCATAGCACTGATGGGATTCCTGGCATATTTCATGCAATATCATGTGTTCGTCCATACCTACTCTATTTTAGCGGCAGGAATGATTGGAGCCCTGATTGCCTTCCTCTATTTCAACTTGTTTGGGAAACCAGAACGTAACACCAAGATATTCATGGGCGACTCTGGGTCGCTGTCGTTAGGCTTTATCCTAGGATTCCTTTTTATCAAATGTGCATCAGAAAACACCACGATCTGGCCTACACGTCCGGAAGCTTTACTGGTTCCATTGACATTAGTATTCGTACCTGTTGCAGACGTCATCAGAGTGACCTGTTATCGTTTATTACACCACAGGCCCCTATTTGATGCTGACAAGAACCACATCCACCACAAGCTGATGAAAGCCGGGATGAGCCAACATCTGACACTGGTTATCATTCTCGGATTGTCCCTAGTTTATTGTATGCTAAACTACGGATTATACACATTTCTCTCTTCTACTTGGATTTTCATCATTGACATCCTGCTTTATTGTTTCGTCAACCTATGTATTAATCTGAAAATAAAAGCAGAAGAATGAAACGCTGTCTCGATATCCTCCTATCGGTAAGTTGCCTGATTCTCTTCATGCCACTTATATTGCTTTGCTATCTTTCCATTAAGCTAAGTGGCGGAGATGCAATCTACAAACAGGAGCGTATCGGATTAGGAGGACGTCCTTTCTATATCTATAAATTCCGCAGTATGGTGGCTGATGCGGAAGAGGAAGGTGAACAATTGCTCCAGTTGGAGAATGACCCCCGACTAACCAAAATCGGTAAGTTCCTGCGTAACCACCATCTGGACGAACTGCCCCAACTATGGAATGTCCTCAAAGGCGATATGTCGTTTGTCGGCTATCGCCCTGAGAGGAAATACTATATCGACCAGATTATGGAACATGACAGCCGCTACGAGCAACTCTACCAGATCCGTCCAGGAGTAACATCCTATGCCACCCTGTACAATGGCTATACGGATACTATGGAAAAGATGCTCAAACGTCTGGAAATGGACCTGTATTATCTGAAACATCGGTCGTTGTTGATGGATGCCAATATTCTCTGGCAGACTTTCACAAATATCGTTTTAGGGAAAATATTCTAATTTATGAATTATAAGTTTATCCTATTCCTTTCCGCCAGTCTCTTGCCCCTTTCCATCACCAGAGCGCAGGACACGCTGTCGACACATATCAGCTACGACTTGTCGACAGAGGCTGCTGTTGGTACTGGCGACTTCACTGCGTTCCAGCTATCCACCAACCGTCATCATGTATTGGGGACACGTGCCAACACCGCTTATCTGCGAGGAGCCATCCAGGTTGAACACGCCTTTAATAAGAACCTGACTCTGTCTGGAGCAGTTGACGTGATAGGCTCTGTACATGCCAATCATAAGGTATACCTGCAGCAATGCTATGCCAACCTGAGCTGGAAGAACTTTTTCCTGGAGGTAGGCAGTCGGGAGGAGAAACCCGTAGTACGGGATGAACTGCTCTCCAGCGGTTCTTTCGTGAAGGGAACCAATGCCAAACCTATCCCACAGATACACATCGGCACCAATGGTTTCTGGACAGTTCCATACACCAAGGGGTGGTTGCAGATGAACTTTGATTTCGGCTACGGAAAGTTTATGGACAGTGGCTATCGTGAGGATATTTTCTACAACAACGATATCAATTACATGTATGCTACTGGGGCATATTATCACCAGAAACATCTTTACTTCCGTAGTAACCCGACCAAGCGCATCTTCGTTACCGTGGGAATTGAACATGCCGTACAATTTGGGGGTACCAGTTATAGTTATGAGGAAGGAGTGCTTACCGCCAAAAAGAAGCCTGCCAACCTTAAAGCCTTTTGGAGAGCCATTCTTCCAACAGGAGACAGCCAGTATTATGAGAATGGGGCAATGGAAGACTGGGTGTATGGCAACCATATCGGGGTGATGACCTATCAGATTGGATGGAACATCAACCAGCACCATCAGGTACAAGCATATCTCGACAACCCGTTTGAAGATGGTTCTGGCATACGAAAAGGCAATGGCTGGGACGGACTGTGGGGACTGCAATATACCAACAAGACACCTGGCAAACAATATGTGAGGGGGGCTGTATTCGAATATTTTCAGACTACCAACCAGTCTGGTCCTATTCATTGGGACAGCGGTGACTACCCAGAACCTATCCGCAGTCAGATTACAGACCTTGTGACAGGTAATGATAACTATTACAACCATAACTTCTATGGCAGTTACACGCATTATGGCATGACGCCTGGTAATGCACTCATCCCTTCACCTATTTATAATAAGGATGGATATAACGGATTCCGCGACAACCGCGTGAAGGCGTGGCATGTGGGCATCAACGGAGAGATTACTGACCATCTGTCATATCTGGTCAAAGGCTCCTACCAAGAAGGATTGGGAACCTATTCCCTTCCTCTGGCAAAGAAACATCACTCTTTCGATGCCATGTTTCAAGGCATCTACCAGTTAGGCCCTTGGCAGTTCTCTGCGGCATACGCCTTCGACAAGGGGAACATCTATGGCGACAACTCTACGTTTAACTTCAAAATCAAATTCCATGGTAAGATTCTTTAAATATATAGCTGTTAGCTGTTGGCTTTTGGCTGCTGGCACTCTCTCCTCCTGTCAGGAAGGTAATGAGGCTGGCGACTTACTGGGACAGTGGCGCATGAGTGGTTCTGATACCCGTTATCTTTATTTCTCTGGTTCTATTGCTTCTTTTCGTGGTATCAACGAAGGAGAGGTATTCGGAAACTTCCAACACGTTGGCGACAGCCTCTTCATCCAATGCTATTCCATCAAAGAAGTTCTTTCCGACACCCTCATGGTAGAAGAGTCGTTTGGCTTCAAACCCTTCAAGAATATCCGTGTCAAGATAGAATCAATGGATGGTGACAGGCTGATTCTGAGTAAAGAACAACAACACTGGAGCTTCGATAAGTATTAACACTTACCCCTCACCCACTACTTCTTTATTCTTAACATATTAAAAAGATATAGGGATTTCCCCCACACAGTTTAGGGGAAATCCTTTTCTTATGCCCTATTTTCTTTCTACTTTTGCCAATGAAAACAGTAAACAACATGTCAAACCATTTAAAATATACGACTATGAAGAAGATGATGATAGCCCTGGTAGCAATGCTGACAATCGCAGCAACGGGCAAGGCAATGAGCTACGAGCAGGCTCGCAACGAGGCCCTCTTCCTGACTGACAAGATGGCTTACGAACTGAACCTGACAGAAGAACAGTATGAGGCATGCTACGAGATCAATCTCGACTACCTCATGGGTGTAACCAGCTACGACGATGTCTATGGCACCTACTGGGAGCGCCGTAACCTCGATTTGAGCTATATCCTGCTCGACTGGCAGTTGAGTGCCTTCCGTGCAGCCACCTATTTCTACCGTCCCCTCTACTGGGCAGACGGTTTCTGGCACTTCGGCATCTATGCCCGCTATCCACATCGTGACTATTTCTACTACGGCCGGCCAGTATTCTACGCCTCTTATCGTGGGGGACATGCTTGGCACGTGACAGGGCATAGCTGGTATCATGGCCGTCGTGACCATTACATCCGTCATCACAATAACCATTTCGGTATGCGCGATGGTTGGAATCGTGGAGACTATCGCCACCACCATATTAACGCTGTCCGTCACAGTTCAACGCGTACTACGGTGAATCATCGCGACATCAACCGCCGTCATGAGAATAATCACCATCGTGACTGGAACCGCGGTAATCATGAAAACCGCCCCAACAGGGACATAAATCGTGGCAACCATGAAAATCGCCCTAATAGGGACGTGAACCGCAATCACGAGAATACTCGTCCCAGAAACGACCATGGTGGCTATGAAAGAAGTCGCAATACAGAACGTGGTTCCTTCAACAGGGGAAACAGCGGAGGTTCATTCGGAAGAAGTAATAATGGCGGTTCGTTCAGCAGAGGCAATAGTGGTGGATCATTCAGCAGAGGCAATAGCGGAGGCTCATTCAGCAGAGGCAACGGTGGTCACTCCGGAGGAAGCGGACGCAGCTCTGGAGGAGGCCATAGCTACGGAGGACGTCGTTAAGATGCGTACTTCAGCATTCATCATCCGTTGCACTTCCTTCATGGTACATGATGCATAAACGGCTAGTATCGCTTTATTGATAATACCGTGTCCGACAGCCACCACTCGTTTTCCTTCGTAGGTGGCTGTCATTTTTTGCAGAAAATCCTGAGCCCTTTTCAACAAGGCATCCTCACTCTCAATGTCATCTGGCCAGGTTTCTCCCCGCAAATCAGGAATGAAGCGACCTGTAAAACTACCCCAATCACGCTCTCGCAATAAAGGAGTCGTCACCACCTGCAGTCCATGAGGCTTAGCAATTATCTCTGCCGTCTGTATGGCACGGCGTAGATCACTGGCGACCACAGCATCAACTTCCTCTGCAGAAAGGCGTTCTGCTACCTGCTGAGCCTGTTTCCGACCCTGTTCGTTAAGTTCACCTTGTGTCTGTCCCTGCATGATTTGACGGGCATTATCCACCGTCTCTCCATGACGAACTAAAAAGATTGTTGTCAATTTCATTCCTGCAAAGTTACACAATTTAAAAATAAATCTGTATCTTTGCATCAATAATTCAATAAGAAAAGACATGAAAATACTTCAAAGTTCCTTTTTTCGCGCTATTTGTTCAATTATCATCGGTATTTTACTGCTGAAATATCCAGATAACTCTGTCACTTGGCTGACGATGGCTATCGGCACATTATTCCTGTTATCCGGTATCATCGCCCTCATCTCATACTGGAATGCCAGCCGACATGCAGGCGAGTACACCATCACCGACAATGAAGGCAATATCATCAGCGGTAGTCAACCTACCTTCCCGATAGTTGGTATAGGCAGTGTCATCCTTGGTTTGACACTCCTGATAAGCCCTGATATGTTTATACGTTGGCTTATGTATATCCTCGGAGCCATGATCATCTTAGGTAGTATCAACCAATTAGTAGTTCTCATCATGGCTCGCCGCTTTGGTTCCATCGGATGTTTTTTCTGGGTGGCTCCTCTGGTATTGTTGGCTGTGGGGGTATTTGTATTTGTCAAACCGATGGAGAGTGCGGAATTGCCACTCATCATCTTAGGATGGTGTATGCTGGTATACGGTGTCACGGAAATCATCAATTCCGTGATGGTATATAGTCTGCGCAAACGCCTCAAGCGTCAACAAGAGCAAGAGTCGTCTGACAAATGGATTGAAGCTGAGGAAGTGGTAGAGAACACTTCAAACCCTACGGAAATCACACATTCGTGACAATCCCTTCTATATAGGTCTTGAGAATATGGATGCCGGTCTTGTTTTCCTTCCCCCAAGGAATAATCAGATCGGCATATTTCTTGGTTGGCTCAATAAACTGATCGTGCATAGGTTTGAGAATTTTCTCGTAACGGTCTAGAACCATATCCACAGTACGTCCGCGCTCTACTACATCACGTCGGATATTACGGATAAGACGGACATCAGCATCTGTTTCCACGAATATCTTTAAATCCATCATGTCACGCAACTTCTTGTAGTGCAGCGTCATAATTCCTTCTAAGATAATAACTGGCTTAGGCTCTACATGCACCGTTTCTGGCAGACGATTGGACAACACATACGAGTAGGTGGGCTGCTCAATAGGCTGTCCGCTCTTCAGCATCCGGATCTGCTCGGTCAGTAATTTCCAGTCAAAGGCATCCGGATGGTCGAAATTGATAGCACGGCGCTCTTCATCCGTAAGAGCGGTTGTATCGTTATAATACGAGTCCAGAGGGACTATCGCCACACAGTGGGAAGGCAGTGTCTGAGCAATTTTCTTCACGACGGTGGTCTTTCCAGAACCTGTTCCGCCAGCAATACCTATAATCGTCATCGCTAATAGTGTTTTATTGGTTGCGAAGATAAACAAATAAAATGAGAATAAAGAGAGAAAACAAAAAAACATCCAAAAATTTTGCAATATGGGAAAATCTTCGTACCTTTGCACCCGCTTTATGCGCAATTATCAAATAATAATAAATAAGTAACAATCAAAATGAAAAAAGGTATTCATCCAGAAAACTATCGCCCCGTCGTGTTCAAGGACATGTCCAACGGCGATATGTTCCTTTCGCGTTCTACCGCTAAGACGAATGACACCGTAGAATTCGAAGGCGAAACTTACCCAGTGGTTAAAATCGAAATCTCGAGCACCTCTCACCCATTCTATACTGGTAAGAGCAAACTCGTGGATACTGCAGGTCGCGTAGATAAGTTCATGAGCCGCTACGGTAAGGCTGCGAAGAAATAAGATATTTCCACAGTAACAGTATAAAAAGGTGCCCCTCGGTAGTTGCATATGCCAGGAGAGCACCTTTTTTGTATACAAAAAATCCTAAAACATTTGGTCAAGCCGCAGATTATTCGTATCTTTGGAACGAATTATTATTACTGACACAAATAACATTTATGAAAACAATTTATGATTTCTCTGTCAAAGACAGAAAGGGTGCGGACGTTTCCCTGAAAGAGTACGCTAATGAGGTCTTGCTGATTGTCAACACTGCAACAAAATGCGGGTTCACTCCTCAGTATGAGGAATTGGAGGCTCTATACAAAAAATACCATAGTCAGGGCTTTGAGATTCTGGACTTCCCATGCAACCAGTTTGGACAACAGGCTCCCGGCACTGACGAGTCGATTCATGAATTTTGCAAACTGAACTTCGGTACAGAATTCCCTCGCTTCAAGAAGGTGAAGGTGAATGGTGAAGATGCTGAACCTCTGTTTAAGTTCCTAACAGAGCAGAAAGGCTTTGCCGGTTGGGACATGGAACACCCCATAGCCCATATTCTTGACGACATGCTGTCAAAAGCCAACCCCAATTACAAAGAGAGCTCAGATATCCAGTGGAACTTCACGAAGTTCCTTATCAACAAGAAGGGACAGGTTGTTGCACGTTTCGAACCCACTGAGAAGATTGAGAATATCGCCAAGCAAATCGAGGAACTGCTATGATAAAGACAAAGTGTTTAATCATAGGCAGTGGCCCTGCAGGCTATACTGCAGCCATATACGCCTCTCGCGCCAACCTCCATCCAATTGAGTACTGCGGCCTGCAACCTGGCGGACAACTCACACAAACTACGGAAGTTGAGAATTTCCCAGGTTATCCGCAGGGTGTGGATGGCAACCAAATGATGATGGAACTCCGCGAACAGGCAGAGCGATTTGGGGCAGACATCCGTGATGGCGAAATCAAGCAAGTAGATTTTTCGAAGCGACCCTATAAAGCATGGGACGATGCGGGCAATGAGATAGAGGCTGAAACGGTGATTATTGCAACAGGCGCCTCAGCCAAATATTTGGGTCTTGACGACGAGAAGAAATACAATGGAATGGGGGTCAGCGCCTGTGCCACTTGCGATGGTTTCTTCTATCGTAAGAAGACTGTAGCAGTGGTAGGAGGAGGTGACACTGCCTGTGAGGATGCCCTTTATCTTAGCCATCTTGCCACTAAAGTCTATATGATTGTGCGCAAACCTTTCCTTAGAGCTTCTAAAGTGATGCAGGAACGAGTTATGGCAACGGAAAACATTGAAATTCTTTTCGAACACAATACACTCGGCCTCTTTGGAGAGAACGGTGTAGAGGGTGCTCATCTTATAAAGCGTAAGGGGGAGCAGAACGAGCAATTAGTTGATATTACCATCGATGGCTTCTTTCTGGCTATTGGCCACAAGCCCAATACTGATATCTTTAAGGAGTGGCTAGACACCGATGAGGTTGGATATCTAAAGAAGATTGACGGAACTCCTAAGACGAAACTTCCTGGCATTTTCGTAGCTGGAGACTGTGCGGATCCTACTTATCGTCAGGCCATCACAGCTGCCGGCACTGGTTGCCAAGCAGCAATTGAAGCTGAGAGGTTCTTAATAGCCTAGTCAATAATCAAAAAAGAAAAAAGACTCGCTTCACAGCGAGTCTTTTTCATACTTTTAAAAAACTAAATTAATCAACCATAAACCTTAACCATTAAAAATCTAAACAAAAATCTTTTCAGAACCTCTCGCTCTTACTCGGTAATCTAGTGTCCGAAAAAAACTTTTTCTTTCACTGTTGCAAAGATAGAACAATTATCGTTGAATCAAGTTCACTTATCATTATTTGTGGTTTAAAATGCGTGATTATTGCAATTAACAAACTAAAATTAACGCATTTCAAACCTTTTTGAACAATATAACAACTTTTTCTTCCTTTTTATTGCAGATATTTCAAGAAAAAGCCTATCTTTGCAACAGAAAACAGATAACAGCCCATGAACCTAACTACTATCATCATTCTGATAAGTGTTCTTTTAATAGGCATCTTTACCTTCATTGGAAGAAGTCTATATAGACGAAGTGTGCGTATCCGCAACCAGTTGCAGATGAGTTACGTGTTCACGAATATTACTCACGAACTTCTCACTCCCTTGACGATTATAGCCGCCTCTGTAGAACGCTTACGCAAAAAAGCGCCGGACAATAGACACGATTACGATTTAATGGAACTTAACATAGCCCGTGTCGTACGCCTTTTGCAACAGATTCTGGAGACAAGTAAGTCGCAGGCAGGTGAATTGAAACTCTTGGTCAGTCATGGGGATGTAATGAGCTATATCCGAGAGACCGCCCTGTGTATCGAACCTCTAATGGCAAAGAAAGGACTGGAATTTACTGTACGTTGCAAACCCGAGAGCATGATGGGATGGATTGATACCGATAAACTCGACAAGATTATCTTCAACCTCCTATCGAACGCTGTGAAATACACTGGCAAAGAAGGAAAAGTCATAGTTGAAGTAGCTACCAATTCCCGTTACGATAAGATTATTATTCGTGTCAGTGACAACGGCACAGGGATTTCTCATGAGAAGATGAAGAAGCTGTTCACACGTTTCTATGATGGAGAATACCGTAAAAACTCAACCTTTGGCACAGGCATTGGCCTTGCCTTAACACGTGACCTAGTATATCTCCACCGAGGAACCATCCAATGTGAGAGCTTCGAAGGACAAGGTACAACCTTCATCATCGAGATTCCTATCAAAAAGAATGCCTTTTCAAGTTCCCAAATTGACGAAAGTCATCAGATTAACCCCGAACAACCTCATAGTAACATTATCGATTTGGCAACCATTGTAGATCCTCCAAAAGAGGATGATACTGATGACTCTGAACAGAATGAAGCTGACGAGAATTTTTATACCATTTTGGTTGTAGAAGACAATATAGAACTATTAATGCTTATGAAACAGCTGCTCCAGCAGCATTATCACGTTCTCACTGCTTCTAATGGTTTGGAAGCCCTACAAGTTATACAAGCCCATGACACCGACCTCATCGTATCAGATGTGATGATGCCGGAAATGGATGGCAACGAATTGACTACGCAACTCAAGCAGAATCCCGACTACAGTCATATACCCATCATCCTACTCACAGCAAAGACACAGGAAGAAGATCGAAAAGAATCACTTCAACTCGGTGCCGATGATTATATCACAAAACCTTTCCGCCTAGGTGATTTACAAGTTCGTATCAACAACATCATTGCCAACCGCCGACGTATCCGTCGTCTTTTCCTTCAACAGTCAACCGAAGAGAACATCGAACAAATCAAAGCTACGGCACCTTCTGCAGATAATGAGTTCATAGAACGTGCCATCCGATGTTTGGATGATCATTTATCAGACAGTGACTATGATCGTGATGCCTTTGCCCGTGATATGGGAGCCAGTGCTTCTACCTTATATAATAAATTAAGGGCTGTAACAGGAATGAATGTCTCTGGATTTATCCGTAACTATCGCATCAAGACTGCCTGTCGCTTAGCACAACAAGATCCTTCCCTGCGCGTCAGCGACATCGCCTATCGGGTAGGCTTCAAAGATCCAAAATACTTCGCCACTTCATTCAAGAAGGAAATGGGCGTCCAACCCTCAGAATTTTTCGAGCAATTGAGATCATAATGAAAATATTAAGTATTAAGCATTCAAAATTAAGCTTTATTTATTACCTTTGCAGACGGTAAATATTCACCAACAACAAAAAACAATGGCAAAACAGAAAAAATTCATTCTCCAAGAGAACGAGATTCCTACACAGTGGTACAACATCCAGGCAGATATGCCCAACAAGCCCATGCCACCTATCCACCCTGCTACCAAGCAACCGTTGGGAGTAGATGATTTAGCACACATCTTCCCAAGAGAGTGCTGTGTACAGGAGTTAGACACTGAACATCGATGGATTGACATCCCTGAGGACGTACTCGAGAAGTATAAGTATTACCGTTCTACCCCACTGGTACGTGCCTATGCCCTCGAAGAGGCATTAAGAACCCCTGCCCACATCTATTTCAAGAACGAGAGCACAAACCCATTAGGTTCTCATAAGATTAACTCTGCCCTGCCACAATGCTACTATGCCAAGCAGGAGGGCACAACGAACGTCACCACCGAGACTGGTGCCGGTCAGTGGGGTGCCGCCCTTTCGTACGCTGCCAAGATTTACGGCCTTGACTGTGCCGTCTATCAGGTGAAGATTACCATGCAGCAGAAGCCTTATCGTTCTTCGATTATGCGCACTTTCGGTGCCGTCGTCACAGGTTCGCCCTCGATGTCCACCCGTGCCGGTAAAGATATTCTGACGAAAGACCCGACGCACTCTGGTTCTCTGGGTACCGCTATCTCTGAGGCTGTCGAGTTGGCTACGACCACTCCTAATTGTAAATACACGCTGGGGTCCGTGCTGAACCACGTTGGTTTGCACCAAACTATCATCGGTTTGGAAGCCGAGAAGCAGATGGCGATGGCAGGCGAATATCCCGACATCGTGATTGGCTGCTTCGGTGGAGGCAGCAACTTCGGTGGTATCTCGTTCCCCTTCATGCGTCACAACCTGAGCGGCGAGCGCCATACAGAATTCATTGCTGCAGAGCCCGACAGTTGTCCTAAGCTGACACGTGGTCAGTTCCGCTACGACTTCGGTGACGAAGCCGGCTACACGCCCCTGCTGCCGATGTACACGCTGGGCCACAACTTCAAGCCCTCCAACATCCATGCAGGCGGCTTGCGCTATCACGGTGCCGGCATGATTATCTCTCAACTTATCAAGGACGGTCTGATGCACGGTGTCGACATCCCACAACTCGAAACTTTCGAGGCTGGCATGCTCTTTGCTCGCACGGAGGGCATCATTCCCGCTCCCGAGAGTTGTCATGCCATTGCCGCCACTATCCGTGAGGCCAAGAAGTGCAAGGAGACAGGCGAGGAGAAAGTCATCCTCTTCAACCTCTCCGGCCATGGACTCATCGACATGCCGTCATACGAGTCCTTCATCAAGGGTGACCTCCAGAACTACACGGTCACCGACGAGATGATTGCAGCAAACCTCGCAGAACTCGACAAAAAATAACAAATAAAAGCCTCGGAATTCCGAGGCTTTTATTTGTCTAATACTTCATATTTCGAATTATTCGACTTATACTCAGGGACTATCTCCTTCATTTTCTTCACCGTCGCCATATCATCATACCGTTTCGAGATATTGATAAGATCATCAATATCCTTGCAGACCTTCGCATAGTCATATTCTCGAACCTCTGCAATACGTATTTTCTCATGGAACGATGGTTTTGTTCCCTCCAGTTCGTTCAGCACCTCCTCATAAAGTTTCTCTCCAGCACGCAGGCCCGTGTACTTAACCTCCACATTCTTTGCCCCAGAGAGCCTAATCATACGCTGTGCCAAGTCTGCAATCTTCACAGGCTCACCCATATCGAACACGAAAATCTCACCACCATTACCCTTGGTTCCTGCCTCCAGAACAAGCTTACAAGCCTCAGGAATCAGCATAAAAAAGCGAATGATATCAGGATGTGTCACTGTCACAGGACCACCATGCTTAATCTGCTCCTGAAACAATGGTATCACCGATCCATTAGAGCCCAATACATTTCCAAAGCGTGTCGTTACAAATTGTGTACGTGCCAAAGGACTATTCATCTGGGAGGCGGTGATAAAAGTGGCAAGGTTTCCAAGTTTCTCCAAGAAACTTCCTATCTTATGCTCCTTTACCGCCTTATCCAGGGCCTGTACATATATCTCACAGATACGTTTTGAGCACCCCATCACATTCGTCGGATTCACTGCCTTGTCCGTTGATACCATCACGAACTTCTTCACCCCGTATTTCACACTGAGGTCAGCAATCACCTTCGTACCATAAATATTATTCATCACTGCCTCGGATGGATTATCTTCCATCATCGGCACATGCTTATATGCTGCAGCATGGAACACATAGTCCGGTCGGAAGGTACTGAAGATTGCCTCCATGCGGGTCACACGACTAATGCTCGTCACCACCGTCTCTGCCTGAATATGAGGAAACTCATTCGCCATCATCAGTCGGATATCATGTTGTGGTGTCTCCGCCTGATCTATCAGCATCATAGCTGCAGGATTATAAACTGCCACCTGTCTAACCATCTCAGAGCCAATAGAACCTGCAGAACCTGTGATAAGCACTCGCTTACCCGTTAACTCACGCCCTACAGAGTCCATATCCACCTTAATCTCGTCACGTGGCAGTAAATCTTCCACGCTCACCTCTCTCAGTTGAACCCCTGAATAGTCTTTTTCCTCTTCCGTCCACTCCTTGGCATTCGTTGCCATGTAAATTTTTATCCCTTTGCTGATGAGCATGTCCTGTAACTTCTGGCTTCTCCGGAAGTCACGGTTACGCAAGGGAGATACAAGGACGGCCTCTATACCCTCTTGGGTGATAATTTTCTCAAGGTCGTCATTCACGTTGTAGACCTTACGTCCCAATAGTTGAATATGTTTAGCACTATCCACATGGGAGATAAAGCCACGAACCACGAACCTACGGGGTCTCTGAGTGTTGATGTTCTTCGCCAGTCCGATGCCACCCGACATTGCTCCATAAATCAGCACCCGTTTAGCCCTATTGTCCGCAAAGGCGATTTCGTATAAGGTCTTCACTACCACACGCATCGTCCACATAACAAGCGTAGCCATGACAAAAGTGATGACCGTTTCCGTTTGGTTCAATTTAGAAAGAAAGGTTATACCTTGAGATTCCATCACATAGGAATAAACAAGAGCCAATATCATGGAGACCATACTTCCATAAGCAACTCGCATCAAGTCGACAAACGAACTAAAGCGGACAATACCCGAATAAGTATGGAATATACGAAAGCCTATCCAACCGAACATCATATAGATAAGCATAGTATAGATAACCTCAAAGCGGTTCTCTACCAACAAATTCGTCTTATTAAACACCCAATAGGTAAAGATGCCCGAGAGGAATACTATCGCACTGTCTAATAAGAAGATACACCAATACGGCAGTGAGTCTCTCTTAAAATACCAGTTCAGTAGCTTATCGAAAATACCCATATCTAAATGACATCATATGTAATTCGATGCAAAGATAGTAAAAAAAACAGAAACTACAATAAAATGAAACAAATTTATTTCTCGCCTATTCGAGTATAAACAAATCCTTGTTCCTCTAACTCATTACGGTCGTAGATGTTTCTACCATCCACTACAACATTGCCACACATCACCTTCTTGATAACATTCCATGAAGGCATACGGAACTGGCGCCACTCCGTCATCAGGGCGAAGACATCGGCGCCATCTGAGGCATCATACATATTCTTACAATATGTAACAGTATCACCGATACGACGTTTACACTCATCCATAGCGATGGGATCGAATACACGAATATTTGCTCCATCTGCCAACAACTTGTCAATGACAACAAGGGCGGGAGCTTCACGCATATCATCGGTCTCTGGTTTGAATGCCAGTCCAAGAATGGCTATAGTTTTGTCCTTCACATCACCTACTGCCTTGATTATCTTGTCGTAAACAATGCTTTTCTGCTTCTCATTCACGCGCTCTACGGCCTCAATAACCTCCATATGATAGCCGTTGTCAAGACCTGTATGAAGCAACGCTTTTACATCTTTGGGAAAACAACTTCCACCATAGCCACAACCGGCATAAAGGAACTTTGAGCCAATACGTGTGTCGGTACCGATACCCTTACGGACACTATCAACATTCGCCCCTACCCGCTCACACAGATTGGCAATATCGTTCATAAACGAAATACGGGTTGCCAACATGGCATTAGCAGCATATTTTGTCATCTCGGCTGATGGGATGTCCATGAAAATCACGCGGAAATTATTAATCAAGAACGGCTTGTAAAGTCGAGTCATCACCTCTTTCGCCTTCTCAGACTCAGTACCAACCACCACACGATCAGGACTCATAAAGTCCTTGATAGCAGCACCTTCCTTCAAAAACTCCGGGTTGCTAGCAACATCAAAAGGAACATCTACACCACGTTTGTCCAACTCCTCCTGAATGGCCGCCTTTACTTTCTTGGCAGTCCCTACTGGAACAGTAGACTTAGTAACAAGGATCGTATATTTATTGATATGCTGACCAAATTGGCGAGCCACAGCTAGAACGTATTTCAGATCAGCACTACCATCCTCATCGGGAGGCGTTCCAACTGCACTGAAAACCACTTCGACATCATCAAGCACCTCTGTCAGGTCTGTGGTGAATTTTAAGCGACCAAATTCAGCATTACGTTTTACAAGTTCCTCGAGTCCAGGTTCGTAAATAGGCATAATGCCGCCCTGCAACTTCTCTATTTTCTGGGCATCGACATCAACGCATGTTACATTGGCCCCCATCTCTGCGAAACAAGTACCGCTAACCAAACCGACATAGCCGGTCCCAACTATTGCTATATTCATATCATCAAAATGAGTTAGTGAATCTAAAAACTTGAGAATCAACTCAAGCCTAACAACGGCTTGAGCTGATCCTCCTTATGAAGGATATAGACCGTGGTGCCGAGAAATGCAAGGAAGAGGAAGATGAGCACCATCTTGGCTCTTGCCGGTCCAGCCTTCTTCACAGGCACTGTAGCACTCTGCAACGTCGTGAAGGCTGGCGTTTCTTCCTGCACCTTCGCCTCTGCTATCTGGAGCTGCTGGGCGATGGAGTTGTAGTTGTTGAACTGCAACTGCATCTCATTCTCCAAATCGACCAATTTCGTACGGGCTGACTGGAGAATCAGGTCCTGGTTGGCATCACTGAAAGAGGCATACAACTGGCGTGCCTTATCATAACGAGCCTTAGCCTCCTTGAAGAGCTTACGGTTATACTCCAAATCGACACGAGCCTTCTTCGTCCGGTAGTCGGTGATGAAATTCTGAAGACGATTCTTCACAGAATCTGCCATCACCGCACAAATCAAGGGGTCCTGATCTGTGACACTGATAGAGATAACCATCGTCTTCTTGTCAACATCACAGACCACCTTTTTGTCAATAACCTGTACTATTTTAGCCTGTTCCTTGGTGAGCATGAAGGGATCGACCTTATGCTGATCGATATCATCTTTCTTACTACTAAAGAGTTTAAAAGGAGCCGAGAGGACTGCACTCCACCAAGGTCCTTTTTGTTCATTCGCCAGATAGTCATAATAGGACATCATACGGGTGGAGTCCTTCTTATGGACAGGGACATCAAAAAGACTAGCCTTGAAATCGGTGGAGTTCATCAAGTCCGGATAGAGCGTCGGGAACAAAGCCTCACTACTCATCGCTGTGCTTCCCAAGTTCATACCAAACTGACTCGCTAAAGCACTCAAAGAACTAGAGCGGCCGCTTTTGGTACTCAACTCCGGACTCAGTTTCACCTCACAGGTATAATAGTTACGGAGTCCCAACGTATAGATACAAGCCAGAACAAAGGCAACGGGAAGGACCTTATAATATAGGCGCTTATGCTTCTTCAACGCCCCGAATACCGCTCCGAAATCGATACTGCTCTCTTCCTCTTGTAATAGATTTTTCTGCTGCTCTTCCATAAGACCTTATTTCTTCGTTAAGTAAGCAATCATCGCAATTGTCGTGGACAGTGAAGAGAGAGCTCCGCCTAAGCCAATCCATTCGGCAGCCTTCCAGTAATGCAACCTACGTTTGCTGGGGATCACAATCTCACTTCCCGGCTCTATCTCCGTCTTAGAAGTCAACTTATCCATCATACCGTTCTGGTAGATGATAAATGCCTTCTTCTTTTTGGCTGTTTGGGCATAGCCGCCAGCCTTCTCAATATACCACTTGGCTTTCTTGCCCTTGAAATAAGTGATGGTATTGGGGAACTGAACATCACCAGACACTCTAACAGTCGCATTATATTCCGGAACCTCGATACGGTCACCCTCCCGGAGTGTGATGTTATATTCTCCGTCAGGATGTGCCAACGCCTCGTCCAGCTTGATACCGATCTGGTAGCTTTCTGCCGTCAGCATCTTGTTCCAGGCAATTGAGTCCCTTTCACCTGCATCCAAATTGGAACGCAAACTTTCCAACACATCACTGCGACGCTGACGCTCCTCATCATTCATCCGACGAATCAGACGGGCACCCTTGATATAGGCATCCTCCGTGACACCACCTGCCATCTGGATGGCATCGGTGAGTCGCAAGTTCTTTTTCTCGATGGTATAAGAGCCTTCGTAGTTCACTTCACCAGACACCGTGATGTTACGAGGCATCACATAACCCGGGCTGCGACGCACATGAACGACATCATAAGGTTCCAAATAGAACTTACGGTCGCTGATGACCAGTCCGTCCTTGATATCGAAGGTGTAGGTCTTAGCAATGGCACGGGTTTTCTTCGTAGAATACGGATCATTGATGCGACGGCTGAGGTCCACACGAGCCAGAGAGGCTCCGTCACGCAAGCCACCAGCCTGAACAATCAGGTCCTCAATGGTAGTGTTATCAGCAAACTCATAGTCGCCAGGCGTCATTACCTCACCCGTGATAGTCAGAATACGCTCCTTACGCAGTTCCTCCTGTGTCGGGATAAACAACACATCCTCGTTCTTCAAGGGGACATCAGCCGCCGTGCCTGCCATAATACCCTGCACATCCACCGGGATAATCTCCAACGAACGGTCTGCCTTCAAACGGTGGATGATGGCATGAGAGGTAAACGCATCTTCCGTCAATCCCTCGGCTGCCTCTATCAAGCTACGGACGGTATTCATGTTGCTGTTCAGGTTAAACTGACCAGGACGGAACACGGCGCCCTTGATCTCCACCATGTTTTCATAGCGGTTGATCATACCATCGACAGAAACGGCATCACCATCCTCCAACTGGAAAGAACTCATGTCAAACTCATCAACATTATAGATAGCATAACGCTCACCAGCCTCACGGGTCAGACGGACACTCTTCTTATTCGCCTCACTAGTAAAACCACCGGCATATTTAATGAGTGTTGCCACACTCTCGTTCTTACGCATCTCATAGAACATCGGACGCTTCACATTTCCCGTGATACCCACCAGACAGTCATAGATACCTACCTGGATCACATCATTGTCCTGCAAGCGGATATTACCCGACAAATGACCGTTGAGGATATAGTCATAGAGGTCGATGACCGTCACCAGACGACCACTGCGGAACACCTTGATATTACGCAGGGTACCCAGCGAACTGGTACCACCGGCACGGTAAAGGGCATAGAACACATTGGCAAAGGCACTCAGATGATAGGTTCCCGGAGCTTTTACCTCACCCATAATGTTCACCTGAATGGTACGGGTGTTCCCCACCTTCATGCTCAGATGACTGCTCTGATAACGGGAGCCCAGAGTGGAGCGCAGTTTTGCCTGAGCACCCTCCACCGTCAAGCCACTCAGATAGATAGGACCATACCCTGCCACTGTAATCGTTCCCTCCGGGGAAATGGTATGCGCCAAGGTCTGCTGAGAAGCGCCATAAATATCCACGATCACCTGATCACCAGGACCTAACACATAGGTCTCGGGAATTGGCATATTGACATTTGGCTGGAAATTCGGATTCGCCTGACTGAAGATATTACGACCGAAGACCTCTTTGCCATTAGCATCAGGAGCCGTACCCTGCGTGGCCTGGACATCCTGTTCTGCCTGCTGATTCTCAGCACTAGCATCCGCATAAATCTCACCAGTAGTACCACGGCGCGCCGTCGTCAACTCCTGCCCTGAGGTCTGGTCGGAATTTCCCGTCATACGGTCTGCAGCCATTGCCACGGCACCGTCTGCAGCTGACGAGAGACCTCGACTGGAAATCTGCTTGTCATACTGGTTGCGGATACGGCGGATCTGGTCGATCTTCACCCCTTTCTGCATCAGCTTCGTCACAATCTGAGATTGGCTGGTTCCTGCCTGTGTCTCACGTTTGATAAAATCCATCACCTGACTGTCTGTCATACCTTGAGCCATTATACTCAAAGTGAAGACCATCATCATAGCGAAAAAAAGAATTCTTTTCATATCGTACATTAATTTTTCCTTAGCAATTGATAAAAACGATACATCCATTGAAGGTGGTCGCTTATCGGGTGCAAAGGTAGTACAATTATTTTAAAGCGCCAAGTATTTTTACTCTTTCTTTCGAACTTTGTCCGATATTCTTGCTAAACCTTACGAAGACTCTTCAGATAATGCTTTTCATAAATTTGAGAGCCGTTTCAACAGAATAGACATCGGAAATCAAGAGAGAGCGCTTGCCATTGACGTCACGAAACTGACAACGACGAGGTTCACGGCTTACAAAATCGAGAATGGCATCGAAGGCAGAACTACTATAGAACGGACTATTCGGATTAGATACGAAAAACAGCGTCATTCGACCTTGCTTCAACATCACCTTCTCACATCCCAACAATTGTCCGAGACGACGCAAAGGCACCACATGCATCAATTCTTCACCCTCCTGAGGCACAGGGCCGAAACGATCTATCAGCCGACTTCGATATGCCTCTAATTGTTCATCGGTATGCAGGTTGTCGAGTTCTCGGTACAGAAGCATCCGTTCACTGTCAGAGGGAACATATCGGTCAGGGAAATACAACTCCAAGTCAGTATCAACGACCGTATCGGAAACGAAGTTAGAAATAAGAGCAGACTTCCCTTTCCGTGATTCTGCAGTTCCGTGATTCTTTGATTCTGCGATTCCTTCTTCACTCCTCAATTCCGTCATTGCCTGACTAAGAATCTTTTGGTAAGTCTCATAACCGAGATCAGCGATAAAGCCAGACTGTTCGGCACCCAAAAGATTTCCTGCTCCCCGAATATCCAGATCTTGCATAGCTATTTGAATGCCACTACCCAATTCACTGAAAGTTTCCAAAGCTTCCAAACGTCTACGGCTCTCTTGAGGGAGGTCTGCCAAAGGAGGTGCGAGAAGATAACAGAATGCCTTACGATTGCCACGCCCTACCCTGCCTCGCATCTGGTGGAGGTCAGAGAGTCCAAAATGATGGGCACCATTGATAATGATGGTATTGGCATTCGGGATATCGATACCATTTTCAATAATGGTCGTAGAAAGCAAAACGTCATAGTCGTAATTTATAAAATCATAGATAATCTGCTCCAGTTCATCGGGTTTCATCTGCCCATGTCCTATCGCCACCTTTGCTTCTGGGACATAGTTGTGAATCAAATCAGCAATACGCTGTAAATCGTTGATACGGGGATTGACGAAATAGACCTGTCCGTTACGTGACATCTCAAAATTGATGGCATCAGCAATGACGTCCGGGCTCAAAGTATGGATCTCGGTATGGATGGGATAGCGATTAGGCGGTGGTGTCTGGATAATACTCAAATCACGGGCTCCCAAGAGGGAAAATTGAAGGGTACGGGGTATGGGAGTTGCAGTTAGTGTCAGTGTATCGACACTGGTTTTCATCTGGCGCAGCTTCTCTTTGGTGGATACCCCAAATTTCTGTTCCTCATCAATGATCAGAAGACCAAGGTCTTTAAATCTTACATTTTTTCCTATCAATTTATGAGTACCGATAATAATATCAATCTTGCCGTCAACAAGGTCCTGGAGAATTTCCTTAGTCTGTTTGGCAGAACGGGCTCGAGTAAGATAATCAACTCTCACGGGGAAATCCTTCAGTCGCCTTTTGAAAGTCTGGTAGTGCTGGTAGGCAAGAACGGTAGTGGGGACCAGTACCGCTACCTGTTTAGAATCACTAGCAGCCTTGAAAGCAGCACGAATAGCGACTTCCGTCTTTCCAAACCCCACATCACCACAGACAAGACGATCCATCGGACGGGCTTGTTCCATATCTGCCTTCACCTCATTGGTTGTCTTCAGCTGGTCAGGAGTATCCTCGTAAAGGAAAGAGGCTTCCAATTCCTGTTGCATATAATTATCAGCACTAAAAGCAAAACCCCTCTCCTGCTTTCTTGCTGCATACAGTTTGATAAGGTCGCGGGCAATATCCTTCAACTTGTTCTTAGTACGTTCTTTCAAACGTTCCCATTGACCTGTACCTAACTGGGACAGACGAGGAGATTCTCCGTTATCTTGCGCCTTGTATTTGCTGACTTTATAGAGAGAATGAATGGATACATATATGGAGCCGCCTCCTTGATAGATAATCTTAATCATCTCCTGATAATGACTATTGGCCTCAGCCCCTTGACTATTGGCAATTGGCATTCTGACCAGTCCGCCGAACTTACCGATACCATGATCAACATGCACTACATAATCACCAATTTCAAACTGTTGGATTTCCTTAAGAGTCAATGCCGCTTTGCCACTCCGCGCCTTCTCAGAACGTAAACTATACTTATGAAAACGGTCGAAGATTTCATGGTCGGTGAAAACACAAACTTTTAAGTCGTGGTTAACAAAACCAGCATGAAGGGCGGCATCTATATAGTTAATCGTTGAGAATTGAGGATTGAGAGTTAATATCTCCTGTAAGCGCTGGAGTTGTTTGGGACTATCTGCCAGTACATAGATATGGTAGTCTTTCGACAGGAAGTCAGAAAAAGACTGGCGAAGCAGTTCGAAATTCTTATGATAAAGAGGTTGTGGAGCTGTATGAAATGTCAAGGTGACATCAGGAGCCCTGTCCGGACGATGTCCGAACGTAATCATACGGAACGGTAACAGAAGCTGTTGTAACTGTTCTACATCCTCAACATATTGAAGATTCTTGGTGACAAGAAGCGTATTAGAGGAGAGATAAGAGGTAAGAGGTAAGAGTTGAGAAGTGAGGTTATTAGAGGTGAGTTCCGGAACGATACTCGCTTGTTCTTTGCGATCACGGGATAGTTGGTCGTCAACCTCAAAGGTACGGATAGAATCGATATCATCACCAAAGAAGTCCACGCGAAAAGGATACTCACAACTGAAACTATAGACATCGAGGATGGAGCCACGCAGGGCAAACTGACCAGGTTCATATACGTAATCCACTTCCTTGAAGCCAAAATTCCGCAAAGTATCAACCACCTCATCAACCACAACAGTCTGTCCTTGTTGAAGCACCAGTGTTTTGGCATTCAACAAATCGGGAGGAACAACGGGTTCCAAAAGCGCTTGCGGGTATGTTACAATGGAGAATTGAGAGTTAGCAGAAAGACGGGTCAGGACATCAGTGCGGAGAATTTCATTACCTGGATCACGTTGAGCATTTTTGATGGCACGCCGATAGGAAGAAGGAAAGAAAAGAACCTGCTCTGTTCCTAATATCTGTTTGAGGTCGTGATAGAAATATCCTGCCTCTTCTTCGTCGGAAAGAATATATAACAGACAACTGGCTGCAGGCAACTGGCTATTAACTGAGGTAAAAAGCACGGGAGCGGAAGAACCAATGAGTCCTTCGAGGAAAATCGTCCTTACCGATTTTTCCTCAATTTCCTTTTTCACGGCTCTTGCCTCAGGAACCATTGCATACAGTTGTACAAGTTCCTGTATCGTCATTATTGATCGGGATTCTCTATGAAGCCCTGATATTCAGGAGTAAGCGCTGACATAATGGTGTCGTATGACTGCTTAAGAGTCGTCTGGACATTGTCTAGTCCCTGAGAGACAGGGGGGATGGGCTGATGAATGGTCAGCGACAATGGATGCCAATTAATAAAATGCCAGTCACGCATCCTTGGCATAACATTAAACGAGCCATTGATTGTCATAGGGACAACAGGTAATTGTAACTCATCCGCCAAAGCAAAGGCCCCCTTCTTGAACGCTCCCATATGACCTGTAAAACTGCGGGCACCCTCTGGGAAGACAACAACACTACAATTACCCGTTTCCAAGATATGACGAGCTGCCTTATAAGTCGCCCTTACCTTCGCCGTCCCCCTTCGGTCGACAAATATCTGATGGGACTTTGCACAGGCATAGCCTACAAAAGGAATTTTTCTTAACTGGTGTTTCATCATCCATTTGAAGTTCCGCCCTAAGAAGCCGTAAATTAAAAAGATATCAAAAGCGCCCTGATGATTCGCTACAAAGACATATGATTGATTGTCCTCCAGATGCTCACGTCCCTCAACCTTCACTGGCAAAAGAAACACACGAGTAATAACCCTTGCCCACCAACGACCTGGATAATAGCCCCAATAATGGCCATCACCCAACGTACAGCCTACCGCTACGACAGTAGCCGTCCATATCGTCATCAATATCGTGACAGGAAAAGCAACAAATACCTGATAAATCCTATAGAAAAATGTTTTCACAACGTAACTTTCCAAATGATTAATCTTATACTATCTTCGGGTATTTCCTAGTCCAACCATCCCAACGGAGACGCATAACCCCAAAGAACGCCTCCCCAAATATACCTCCAGACATTTTCGAAGTTCCTTCCCTGCGATTAACAAAAATGACAGGAACCTCTTTAATCTTGAAACCTATCTTATAGGCAGTGAACTTCATCTCTATCTGGAAAGCATAACCTTTAAAACGAACCTTATCGAGTTCTATAGTCTCCAGCACCTGCCGCTTATAACACTTAAAACCTGCTGTGGTATCATGCACCTTAAATCCTGTTACAAATCGCACGTATTTCGAGGCAAAATAACTCATGAGCACACGTCCCATAGGCCAGTTGACCACATTTACCCCGCTCACATAACGACTACCGATGGCTAGATCATTGCCCTCGTCAGCACATGCCGCATAAAGGCGAGGTAAATCGTTTGGATCGTGACTGAAGTCAGCATCCATCTCAAAGATATAACCATAATCACGCTCCAAGGCCCACTTGAATCCCATGATATAGGCCGTACCAAGTCCTAATTTTCCACTACGTTCTAGCAGAAACAGACGGTCAGGGAACTCCTCTGTCATCAGTCCTTTGACAATGGCGGCAGTACCATCAGGAGAACCGTCATCAATCACAAGGATATGGAAACACTTCTCCAAGAAGAATACCGCCCGAATAATCTTCTCGATATTCTCTTTCTCATTATAGGTTGGAATGATAACTATACTGTCACTATTCATTTCAGCTGCAAAATTACAAAATTATTTTTGTTTACGCAAAGTAATGACGACAATTTCTCCAGGAAGCCCTAAACGGAAAGGAATGAGAGCTCCCAATCCCGTAGAGACGAACATGGCACGGGCACCTTCATAGACAAGCCCTTCATATTCCTTGTATCCTAATGCAGCAGGCGATAGTCCAAATATATTCGCCTGTCCCCCATGCGTATGCCCACTAAGCGTCAGCTGTGCATTACACTGCGACAAAATCAATTCTCTCCATGCCGTAGGATCGTGCTGTAACAGGACAACAAATGAGGCAGGATCAACACCTTCCAACGTCTTTTTAACATCTCCACGACGAGGCATACGTTTGGCTTTTCCCCAATTCTCCATTCCTGCAACAATTATGGAATCGCTATCCCGACGGATAACCCGATGGTCATTCATTAAAAGTATCCAACCTGCCTGCCGCTCTAACGCCTGCGTCTTGACACAGTTTGCTTCTTTCATTAAGGAATCGACTGGTTGATAAGTAGCATAGTCGTGATTCCCTAAGACAGAATAGACCCCATCAGGAGCCATCAGTCTTCGCATCTGAGGAAGATGTGCAATAATCTCATCCGGATACACATTCTGCAGGTCACCCGTAAAAACAATCATATCAGGGCGCAAGGCAAGGATACTATTGACAGCCCGTTCCAGCAACCATTCCCGACTACCAGTCATCGTACCAACATGAGCATCGGAAAATTGAACGATGCGATAGCCGTCAAAGGCTTCGGGCAAATCTTTACTAACATATTCTACCTGATGAATCTCTAACTCCTGATAACCCACGAACATACCATAGAGGGCCAGAAGCATCAACAAAAGAGCCAAGGTTATCCCCGTTTTCCCGCCCCAGCGGCGAGGAAGAAAGATACGGCACAAGAAATAAGTGACCAAAGGGATGACAACGAATGCCATCATCAAGAAAAAAAGTACAGCGTAACGAGCAATCATTTGTTATATTGTTTAAAGATTAGAGTTGAGAAGCGAGGAATTTCCGCATAGTCTGTATAGGGAGACCACGACGATGGGCATAGTCGCGAAGCTGGTCTTCGCCAATCCTGCCGACAGAGAAATAGCGTGCCTCTGGCAAGGCTACCATCAGACCGCTGACACTAGCATGAGGTTTCATGGCACCACTCTCTGTGAGGCGAATACCTATCTGTTTAAACTGCAGGAGTTCATCAAGCACAAAATTCAGACTGGTGTCTGGGAGAGAGGGATATCCCACTGCAGGGCGGATTCCTTGAAATCGCTCGGCATGCAACTCCTCCATTGTGAGATGCTCATTAGGGGCATAGCCCCATTCTTTCCGACGCACTTCCTCATGAAGTTTCTCTGCTGCAGCCTCTGCAAGACGGTCGGCAAGCAATTGTATCATCATCTTCTGGTAAGGATCGTTGTCAAAGTCACATTCCAAACCATGATCAACACTAGTGGCAAAGAGGCCTATCCTATCCTTGTCTGGATGGATAAAGTCGGAGAGACAGAGGTGATCAGTGCCTTGGGCTTGCTGGCGAAGGAAAGGGCAACGACATAGTCCCTTCATAGGGGACGAGATAATAACATCATCACCATCAGAGTAGCAGTCAAAAAGTTGGAAAAGGGCATATACATGATAGTTGCCATCTAGACGATGGAGAACAGTCTCTGCTTCTTCCCTACTTTTCTGTTGTTGCTCAGGGTTACGCAACTGCCACGCATAATAAAAATACGCCCAGTTGACATAGGGTTGCAAATCATGTATCTCATAGGTACGTTTCATCTGAATGCGATTTCTTCTCCTATATAGTCTGTATCCACCTCACCATCCATATAGACTGTATGTCCATTACAAAGGGTGCGCTCTACCCGCCAGAGATAAGTATGCCCCTCCATAGGACTCCAGCCACACTTACTCTGAATACAAGCCGGCGTAACCGTCCATCCTGCGTTAGGACGCACTATTACCAAATCTGCACGATAGCCAGGACGGATAAAGCCGCGATTACGCACCTCAAACAAACTGGCAGGATTATGACACATCAACTCTACGAGTCGTTCCAATGTCAATACTCCCTGATCAACTAATTCGAGCATGGTTACCAAAGAGAACTGAATCATCGGCATTCCGCTTGCCGCCTTAGCACATCCACCTTTTTTCTGAGATAATAAATGAGGAGCATGATCAGTACCAATCACCTTTATCCGTCCATCCATCAATGCTTGTTGTAAAGCATCCCGATCATGTTCCGTCTTGATGGCAGGATTGCACTTGATACGAGTACCTAGTCGGCTATAATCACGCTCTGAAAAAAAGAGATGGGAAACAGTTGCTTCTGCAGTAACCAGGCTGTTGACTATTGACTTTTGACTATCAGCCTCAAAAAACTGCAGTTCTTTACTAGTAGTGACATGTGCCACATGCAGTCTAGTCTGGTATTTTCGGGCTAATTCTACTGCCAGTTCTGTACTTTTATAACAAGCTTCTTCACTGCGTATCTCTGGGTGGTGCATCACTTTCGGATCTTCCCCATACCTTGCCTTAGCGGCAGCCATATTCCGATTGATAATGCCTGTATCCTCACAATGTGCCATCAATGGCAGAGGTGTTGTAGCAAAGATACGCTCCAGAGATTCCCTACGATCCACCAGCATATCCCCTGTAGAGGATCCCATAAAAAGTTTGATTCCAGGAATGCGATGGATATCCAAGTGGGAGAAAGTATCGGTATTATCATTGGTTGCCCCATAGAAAAAACTGTAATTGACATGACTTTTCTGCCGCGCCAAGGAAAATTTCTCCTCTAAGGCTTCCTGCGTAGTGGTTTGCGGGACAGTATTCGGCATATCAAAAAAAGATGTTACCCCTCCAGCTGCCGCTGCCCTACTTTCAGTATCCAAATCCGCTTTCTCTGTCAGTCCTGGTTCACGAAAATGGACATGGTCATCAATCAGACCTGGAAAGACGAAACAGCCGTGAGCGTCAATATGCTCTTGACTGTTTGCTATTTGTTGTTGGCTATCAACAATATCAATGATACTGCCGTCTTCGATGATGATAGAAGCATCAAAGGTACGACCTTCATTGACAATCGTTCCACCTTCGATGACCGTTCTCATTCCACAATTATTTCTGAGGGATATTGGTCAAGGGAGCAGAAGGCACAGTATCAACGTTTTCCAGAATGGACTGGTCGCCCAATCCGTTCATCCGTTTCTCATTCTCCTGAGCCGTCTGATAGTAATCCTTAACATAAGGATCCTCCTTAAACTTCTTCGTTGCCTTCGACATGATATCCTCTATCTGAGGAGTCAGAATGGGATAACGGTACTGGCTGGTAATCATCATGAAAACGCCTGGCCCTAGTACATTGTCAAAGTTCGCCTCAATGAACTTCATCACCAGTTGGTCTTCCTCCTGAGCAATTCTCGCGGCCTCAATAGATAGCTGGCGATTAATAACTTCCTCTTCAATACCTTCCAATAACATCTGGCTTTGTTTATGAGAAAGTTCATTCATTCTACTAGTCAACTGGTTATGCTTGTCAATAAACTGATAGAGAGAATCATTCATAGGAGTACCGCCCACCATTTGGCGTACATTATCTATGCTCACCTTTATCTCGCCCTTTTCCAGGACAATCGGCATGATGCTCTCGTCATCCATATAAAGACTGGCCATGCGAACAGTATCGAGTAATCCCGTGAAATGGAACTCGCCATGTACAACATCACAGGAATCTATATTCTTGAATTCATTATTCTTAATTGCTTTTAGATAGAGTTTGCTGCCATCCAACGCAGAAATGGACGAAGAACCCTCTACATTGTATGAACTGGCACACGATGCAAAGAGTGCGATAATGACAGGCAAAACTAAAAATTTTCTCATACTTTGTTCATTTTACATGCAAATGTACAACGATGGTTTGAAAAGAAGAAAAATATTTGCTCAATTTAATACATTTGCGCATTAATTAGCGTTTTTTTGCCTACTTTCTTTCTTTTTCCAGTTCATTGGCTATTCGATGACTGGTATACAGTTGAAGAATGGCTGCAACTAATAAAATGACTATCCAGTTATTGTGTACATATTTAATATATAGGAGAAAATCCATACCAAGGAAGTTGGCCTGATTAGCGAACATCATCAAGGCTGCTATCAAAAAAAGGACATCACTGATGAGCATGATACGGCGAAGACGACGAATAGTGAAATTCGTTCCCTCGTAAGTCTGCCGCATCTGCATCGCAGCAAAGAGCAAAGCACCTGGGGCAAAAATATAGGGAGCCCACAATCGGAGGAAAAGACTAGCACCTGAACCTATCACCATCAGTGCTCCCCCTAATAGCAATAAGAGGGTTTCTGTTTTACTCAGCTGCCTCATTATCGGATGATATTGTTTGAGGTTGATCTTCACTAAAAACAAAGATATCCTCATCGTCAGTCTTCATGAAATAACGCTCACGGGCAATCTTCTCTATTGCCTTGGGATCACTATTCAGCTTCTTAATCTGGGCATTGTCGTGATTATACTGATTCTTCTGACGCTGGATATCCTGTTCCAATTCCTCAATAATTTGCTGGTTTTTGAAATGATGCCACGCACTATTTTCGTCGATGAAACCTATCAGTAACACCGCCAATACCGTCACTATCCCATATTTTAACCAAGGGGAACGATAGAGTTTTCCGAGTATTTTCTTCAGTCGATTCATAATTTGCCACAAAATTACAAAATAATTGAGAATTGAGCATGGAGAATTGAGTTTTTTTAGTAATTTTGTGGCAAATTATCATGTTTTTATGGAAGAATATATTGTTTCAGCGCGTAAATACAGGCCAACCTCTTTTGATACTGTCGTGGGGCAACAGGCGCTGACCACCACATTGAAGAATGCGGTAAAGAGCGGAAAACTGGCTCATGCCTATTTGTTCTGCGGCCCTAGGGGCGTAGGAAAGACCACCTGTGCCCGTATTTTTGCCAAGGCCATCAACTGCATGTCACCAACAGAGCAAGGAGAGGCCTGCGGACATTGTGAGAGTTGTCAGGCATTCAACGAACAAAGGTCGTTTAACATTTTTGAGTTGGATGCAGCATCCAACAACTCCGTAGAGCACATCAAGACACTCATGGAGCAGACTCGCATCCCACCCCAGGTAGGAAAATACAAGGTATTTATCATTGACGAGGTACACATGCTCTCCACAGCAGCCTTTAATGCGTTTTTAAAGACGCTAGAAGAACCCCCTGCACACGTCATTTTTATTCTTGCCACGACTGAGAAGCATAAAATTCTGCCAACCATCTTAAGTCGTTGTCAGATTTATGACTTCGAGCGCATGACTGTGCGTAACACCATCGACCATCTGAAGTCTGTAGCAGAGAAAGAGGGGGTGCAATATGAGGAACAAGCACTTGCAGTCATTGCCGAGAAAGCAGATGGAGGTATGCGTGATGCCCTAAGCATCTTCGATCAGGCTGTATCATTCTGCCAGGGGAACATCACATACCAGAAAGTCATTGAAGATCTAAACGTATTAGATTCAGAGAACTATTTTAAGATTATCGATCTTGCTGTCGAGAACAAGGTAAGCGACATCATGGTTCTGCTCAACCAAATCATCAACAAAGGATTTGATGGAGGACTGCTCATTGGCGGACTCGCAAAACACGTGCGTAATGTTTTAATGGCGAAAGATCCGCAAACACTTCCTTTGCTGGAAGTCAGCGACCAACAGCGCCAGCGCTATCAGGAACAAGCCAAGAAGTGTGAGACGACTTTTCTTTATCAAGCGCTGCAACTGATGAACCAGTGCGACATCAACTATCGCCAAAGCTCAAACAAGCGCCTATTAGTGGAACTGACACTCATAGAAATCGCACAGATTACCCAGCCCGACGAGGGGCCTGCCAGTGGGCGTAGGCCCAGAAGATTAAAATCCCTGTTTAAGCAACTGATACAACAAGTTCAACCCAAGAAAGCAGCCCCGCAGGTAGCTGCGGCTGAACTTGTTGAGTCAACCCCCAAGCAAACAGCTAACATCCAAAAGCCAAAAGTCAATCAGCAAGCGACAGCTACCTATTCCAACATTTCGCGTCCTCAGCTAAAGGCTCCCATTGGCTCTACCTTGTCAACTTTGCGTGACAAAGATAGAAGAAAGATGCAGATTATTCCTGGCTCCCTTAACCCAAATGATCCTAATGCAGCTATGAAAGAGGAACATTTGGAGTTTACGCAACAGGAACTGGAACTGCAATGGATGATGATGTGCAACCGCATGCCACAGCAACTGAGTGGCATTGCCACCCGCATGAAGAACATGAACCCCATCATCAAGGAAATACCGCATATAGAGGTAAGCGTGGAAAACCAACTCGCCTATGACCAGATGATGGAGATTAAAGGAAAGATACTCAACACCTTGAAATTCTACCTCCATAACAACGCCGTTACTCTCGATATCAAGATAGCGGAAAGCCAGGAGAGAAAACCCATACTGACCCGCAAGGAACAATTTGAACTGATGGAAAAAGAAAATCCCGCAGTAGCAAAACTGCGGGAGCTCCTAGACTTGGAGTTGGCATAGAGCCAACTACCTATAACTATAACTAAAGCTAAATCAAATCAGCGTCATTCCTAGCTTCTTACATTCAGCCCGCATATCGTCAGGCCAGATGGAAGCTTGGATCTCTCCAATATGCCCTTTGTGCAGAAGCACCATACATAGACGACTCTGTCCGATACCACCGCCAATACTCAAAGGCAACTGGTCGTTGAGCAACTTCTGGTGGAAATAAAGACCTTCGCGCTCCTCCTGACCTTCCAGTTTCAATTGACGTAACAGCGACTCCTTGTCGACACGAATACCCATTGACGACAACTCGAAGGAACGTCCTAAAACAGGATACCAAATGAGGATATCACCATTCAGGCCCGCCAGTCCGTTCTCTCCGACTGTCGACCAGTCGTCATAGTCAGGAGCACGTCCGTCATGTTTCTCTCCATTCGACAACTTACCTCCTATACCTATTATAAATACAGCACCATAAGCCTCACAGATGGCATCCTCACGCTCTTTCGGCGTCATATTTGGATACATCTTCAAGAGTTCCTCCGCATGGATGAAGGTTATCTTTTCAGGCAGGAAAGGTTTGATCTGCGGATACGTCTCACACGTCAGATACTCCGTACGACGAATGGCTGCATAGATACGTTCCACCACATTCTTCAGATAGCTGATGGTGCGTTGTTCCTTCGTGATAACAGCCTCCCAGTCCCACTGGTCGACATACAGCGAATGCAGGTTGTCCAATTCCTCGTCAGCACGAATGGCATTCATATCCGTATAGATGCCATAGCCTGGTTCTATCTTATATTCTGCCAACGAGAGACGTTTCCACTTCGCCAGCGAGTGAACCACCTCCGCACGTGCATCTCCCAGGTCCTTGATAGGGAACGTTACAGCACGTTCCACTCCATTCAGGTCGTCATTGATACCCAGTCCTTTGAGTACGAACAAAGGGGCTGTCACGCGGCGAAGGCGCAACTCCGTCGATATATTCTGTTGAAAAAACTCCTTAATCAATTTAATGCCCTGCTCCGTCTGTTTCGTGTCGAGCAGGGGCCGATAGTCGATTGGTTTAATCAGTTGACTCATATCTTTGTGTTATTTTGCGACTGCAAAGGTACTACTTTTAAACTAATCTGCAAGAAAAATTCCAAATTATTTTGCAAAATGACACTATTTTTTGTGTTTTTCTTTCACTTTGTACGACAAAATAAACGTTAAACAATAAAAATCAACCAAATAAATTTGGCTTTTCGCCCATTTTGCACTATCTTTGCATTCGTTTTTGAAAAGCAGGTCCCGTAGCTTAGCTGAATAGAGCGTCAGATTCCGGTTCTGAAGGTCTTGGGTTTGAATCCCAACGGGATCACTAAGGATTCGTTATTACCCACACTTTATGCGAGTGGCTTCCACGAGTGGTGATGCCTGAATCGGCATCTGCCACCAGTTGCTTAAGGTCGTTTGAAGCTGCACTTCTAGACTGCTCGGTAGCCAACGCATAGTCAGTAAGCGTCATGTATCCGTACGTTTCCATAATCGCTTTGGCCTTTGCCAAGCGTTCTTCACGACTGTACTTGTTTTTCTTAGGGGCCACGATGTCTGTGCTGACACGATCGAAAGCTGCCTGACTATTCATTTCCTTCAGCAACTCAGGGTCTGGCTTAAAGTTGATTCCCTTGATACACACATGCCTGTATTTCGTCTTGGGATTCTCACCCTGTTGCTCCTGCGAATTGGCTTTTTCTGAAGGCGTAGATGTATCGAACCCTAAAGACAGAGAGAATACGCCCAATCCGTCAATCTTAATACTATGCCCCAATGGCATCCAACTCTGCATCGTAGACACCAGCGCATCGAAGACAGCCCGGATAAGCCCATCGCTGACGCTCCCTGCGTAGGTGCGCATATGTTTGATAACGGTCTCATAGTCGTGCAACGAGTATGTCTGCATTTTTGGGAAAACGATTTTCTTCCCATCTGCCATTTTCTCAGGAAGTTCCTGTAATGTGTAATTTGCCATATCTTAATCAGTTTTTAGTTACTATTCTACCCTTTTTTCTTTTCTATCCTACAAATTTTATGTTTACGCGCCGTAAACTTATGTTCAACGCCCTTGAACTTATATCCACAGACCTTGAACTTATGTTTACGGCCCTTGAACATAACTTTTCACGTTACAAAGATACATTTTCCTCTTGATTCTACCAAATAAATCCACTGCAATTCATCAAATACTCGAAAAAAATTCAGATATTATTTGTTTTTTTGTTCAATTTGCACTACCTTTGCACCACCTAAAGAGTAATAACAATACGAAATAGGAGCGTAGCTCAGTTGGTTCAGAGCGCTTCAGTCACATTGAAGAGGTCATCGGTTCGAGCCCGATCGTTCCTACTCCCCCGCTTACACGACGAGATTACTTTTTCGACAAGAAACATCTATTATTTCAAATCATAATGAGAAAAATTATTGTGACGGTAGCACCCGTCTGTCACGTTGGTAAGGAGATTCCTTCCGAGTGTAAGAATCCGCTAACACCTGAGGAGATTGCTGAAGACACCATCAACTGCTATAAGGCAGGTGCCTGCGAAGTACATTTGCATACACGCGATCTTCAAGGCAATCCGACTTTCGAACTCGACGTATTCCGTCAGACCATCGGACTGATTCGCAAGGAGACTGACATGATTGTACAAGGCTCTACAGGAGGACTGTCGACGCTGACGCTGGCTGAGCGCTGTGTGTCACTCGACGTGCCTGAGGTGGAGGTGGCCTCGCTGAATATGGGCAGTGTTAACTTTGGAGAGACGGTATATATCAACACGATGCCTGACCTGCGCTATTGGGCGAAGCGTCTCGACGAGACGAACACCGTTCCTGAGATGGAGTTGTTCGATTTAAGTCACGTGGAGTGTGCCACACGTCTGGCTGACGAGGGCGTCATTCAACGTCCCCTGCATTATAACTTCTGCGTGGGCCCAGGCAATTCATCGAATCTTTCTGCCACAGGTCGCAATCTGGCAATGCTTACATCGCTAATGGAACCAGGTTGTTCGTGGGGCATCACTCACGACAGCATGAAGGACTTTTCCATCCTGGCTTGCGCCATTGGTATGGGAGCCTCAGCCGTTCGCGTAGGTTTCGAGGACAGTTTCTACTATGCTCCAGGCAAACGGGCCCATACGAATGCGGAATTGGTAGAGCGTCTGGTGGCCCTCATCCGCATGATGGGTTGTGAGCCTGCTACCCCTGCTGAAGCCCGTGAAATGCAGCACATCGCACCTATTTCCCTTTAAGCCCAGCCCATGAATAAGCTTTGGAAAATGGTCGTACTGGACGATGACCCAACGGGTATTCAGACCGTTCACGGTTGTCTGCTGATTACGCAATGGGACGAGCAGAGCGTGCGACTTGGTTTTGAGGACAAGGAACCCTTTTTCTATATCCTTACCAACACCCGAGCAATGACGCGCGAGGATGCAGAACGCGTAACTCGCGAAGCAATGGAGATGGTGGTGAAAGTAAACGAGGACTACGGCTACCGACTGATTATCGTGAGTCGTAGCGACAGTTGTCTGCGTGGTCACTTCCCCCTAGAAACGGATGTAATGCGCGAGGTGCTTATACGTCATGATGTGCCTGTGGCGCAGAAGACACCTTTCTGTCCCGCCTTTATCGAAGCAGGTCGAGTGACGATTGATGGGATGCATTACATGAAGGATGGCGAAAGGCTGATTCCTGTCAGTGAGACAGAATTTGCCCACGACAACGTATTTGCCTACCACACCAGCGTGCTCCACGATTATATTAAGGAGAAAGGCGCCAACCCTGACGACTACGAGATTGTCAATGCCCAAAGCTACGACGAGTTGCGCACATTTGCATCTCAATTACTCAGCAGTTCTGCAGACGAAAGCGTCATTATCCGCTCTTCTTCTTCCCTGCCTAAAGCCATCAGCGGCATTGCCGACATTCCCCTACTCGATCGCAACATCCTGAAACAGCAAGGTGTGGGTTGCTTCGTAGTAGGCAGTCACGTAAAGAAGACCACCCAGCAATTAGAGAACCTCTTGCAAGCCGAAGGCACATGCGCCATTGAGGTAGACGTGCAGCGCATCTTAGATGATGCTAACACTCTGATAATTGAGACACTCGATACCATCCAACAGGTAGTAGACAACCATCTGACACCCGTCATTTACACCTCACGACAGGAAATCCGCCTCGACAATGCCAACCAGCGTCAACATTTGGGTCAACAGATCAGCGATTTCCTCGTCGACGTCGTACGCCAACTGCCCTATTCCCCAGCCTATCTCGTAGGTAAAGGAGGTATCACCTCGCACGACATCCTAACTAAAGGACTAGGCATTAAGTCGGCTCGTGTTTTAGGACAAATCATCAATAGCGTACCTTGTGTGATGACCCACGATTTCCCCTATATCATTTTCCCTGGGAATGTGGGCAACGAGCAATCATTACGGGAGGTGTACGAGAAACTGAAATTGTAAGATGAAGATAAACATGAAGCAGTGGGTGGCAGACATCATCCACCAAAAAGAAGTGACAGCAATGCCTGTGATGACACATCCAGGCATCGAACTGAATGGTAACACAGTACGCGAGGCTGTAAGCAACGGAAAAGTACACGCAGAGGCTGTCATCAAACTGACACAGACCTATCAGAGTGCAGCTGCCTGTACCATCATGGACCTCACCACAGAGGCAGAGGCCTTTGGTTCAGAAATTGCTTTCTCGGACGAGGCAGTACCTGCCGTTTCGAGCCGCCTACTGCCCGATGTCAAGAGTATAGAACATTTACAGGTTCCTTCATTGTCGTCAGGTCGCATTCCCCAGTATCTCAAAGCCAACCTTCTGGCAGCACGCGCCATTCAGGACCGCCCTGTATTTGCAGGTTGCATTGGTCCGTTCTCGTTGGCTGGTCGCCTATATGACATGTCGGAGATTATGGTGCTGATATATGAGCATCCTGATGCCGCCCACACATTGTTGGCAAAGTGTACACAATTTATTGAGAAATACTGTGAGGCTCTGAAACTGACTGGCGTGAATGGCGTCTTGATGGCAGAACCAGCCGCAGGACTAATGTCTAATGAGGATTGCAAGACGTTCTCTGCTGCGTATGTAAAATATATCGTTAATAAGGTGCAGGACGACAACTTCATCGTTGTACTGCATAACTGCGGCAATCAGGGACATTGCACAGAGGCAATGGTTGAGACTGGTGCTGCTGCCTATCACTTTGGCAATAAGTGCCAGATGGAGGAAGTTATCAAGGAAGTGCCGCCAACAGCACTCGCTATGGGTAATCTTGACCCTGTATCACTCTTTAAGGATGGTACCCCAGAACAGATGCACAAGGCGACGCATGACCTACTTGAAAAAATGCGACAGTATCCTAATTTCGTACTCTCCAGTGGTTGCGACACACCTCCCCATACACCAATTGAGAATGTAAACGAATTCTTCAAAGCACTTTACGATTGGAATAAACAGTGACACAAAAGACGCTGACATACGACGATTTAGGCATCACTCCAGAAGACATCTACGAGGCAATGGGGTATCATGGAGCAAAGCCTGACGATGCTATACTCCACGAGAGTCAGGTCATACTTGACGATGTTCGGTGTTGGCTACATCCACAGTATTGTTTCTTTGCCGTACAACAGTTGCCCTCGTTCGAAATTGGAAAGATCATAGAACGCCAGTTACGTGGTTCTGAGGCTTACACTTTATTTATATGTACCAGTGGCGTTGAATATGAGACCTATCAACAACGACTCAAAGCCGAAGGTGATATGGTACGTGTATTTATCGCAGACTCTCTAGGGTCTGTGATTGCAGAGAAAACAGCCGACCAGATGGAACTGGCTGTTCAGGAGAACATCAATAAACTGGGCTGGCATCATACCAATCGTTTCTCGCCAGGCTATTGTGGATGGCATGTCTCCCAACAGCAACTATTTTTCCCGCTATTTAAAGGAAAAACCTGTGGCGTTACATTGACAGACTCTTCGCTGATGGTCCCCATCAAGAGCGTGAGTGGCATCATGGGTATAGGAAAAGAAGTCCGCAAGCTAGAGTATACCTGCGGACTCTGTGATTTCGACAAATGCTATAAGCGAAAACTAAAGCTTACCAAGTAGTTGTTTGGCAACAGTCACAGCCGAATTGGCATTGTCGCTATAGCCGTCGGCTCCAATTTCGTCAGCAAAACCCTGTGTGACGGGTGCTCCACCCACCATCACTTTCACCTGATCACGAATACCAGCAGCCTCGAGAGCATCGATGACTTCCTTCATATACCCCATCGTTGTCGTCAGCAAGGCACTCATGCAAAGGATGTCGGGCTGGTTCTCTTTTACAGCTTGGATAAAGGTGTCGGCAGAGACATCAATACCGATATTCACCACCTCGAAACCACAACCTTCGAGCATCGAGGCCACGAGGTTCTTACCGATATCGTGCAGGTCACCCTTCACAGTACCAATCACCACCTTGCCTATTGCCGTGCTGGCACTGCCTGAAAGCATGGGCTTCAGCAGTTCGAGGGCAGCTTTCATCGCACGACCAGCCATCAACAATTGGGGCACAAAGGCTTTGCCGTCCTGGAATAGCTGGCCGACTTCACCCATTGCGCGAATCATCTGACCATTGATGAGGTCGGCAGGAGCAACGCCTTGTGCAATAGCCTCTTTCGTAGCTGCCGCAGCCTCTTCGCTCTTGCCGTTGAGGATGGCTTGAAACAATCGCTCCTCAGGGGTGACGGAGATGGGCTTGGTAGGTTCGGTAGGTGCTGTAGGTTGGGTAGGTTTGGTAGGTGAAACCAAAACCTTATTGGTTTGGGGACTGAGCGGCGACAGGAAGATTCCTGGGATGGGCTCAATGGCTTTTGCCATCATGCGGATATGGGCATCGGTGGTTCCGCAACAGCCTCCGAGGATGTTGATGCAATGGTTCTCAAGCAACGGCCAAAGGTCTGCCACCAGACTCTCAGGCGTTTTATGATACTGTCCGTTACCATCGGGCATGCCTGCATTGGGATAAAGGCTCACCTTCAGCCCAAACGATGCCAGCTGACAAACCAGTGGCGTCATCAGTGGAACATCAGACACGCAATTGATACCAACGGAATAGAGTTTGGTGTTTTGAGACAAGAGGTGCGAGATAAAATCGACGATGCTTTGTCCCAACATATTGTGACCATCTGCCGTCGACACGCTGAAACTCAACATGATAGGCAATGCAGGAGCCACTTCCTGAGCCGCCTCGATGGCTATCTCAGCATTGCGGACATCAAAGATGGTCTCGATGAGCAACGCGTCCACACCACCATCTGCCAAAGCCTGAATCTGTTCTTTGTAGGCCTCGCGAAGCACCTGTTCGTCAAGCGGTTCGCCACTCGTCGCTACAGATGTTGTGCGACTGGTCGGACCAATACTGCCTGCCACGAAACGAGGCTTGTCCGACGTAGAGAATTCGTCGGCACACTGGCGGGCCAGGCGGGCTGCGGCGAGATTGATGTCGCGGACACGGTCCTGCAATCCGTAGTCACCCAACGAGATGCGCTGGGCGTTGAAGGTGTTGGTCTCGATGATATCAGAACCTGCCTCCAGATATTTGCGATGGATTTCGCGGATGATGTCTGGCTTTGTCACCACCAGCATATCGTTACAGTTTTCATCGAGATGATACTGCTGAATCATGGTCCCCATCGCGCCATCAAGCAACAGAATGCGGTCGGACGGGAAGTCTCTAGAATCTCTAGATGAGCTAGATTCCACTCTTCGGATGATTTCTTCCACTTCGCGGTCGGCATCGTCCTTAAAATCAGCAGGATGTAAGCTTCGGGCGGTTTGGAAATCATCCACTATCTTCATCGCCTGCTCCACCTCGCGCTCATTGTGGAAGTCCATCTCGATATGAACGCCGTCGCCACCGATATTGTCTAGCAGAGGACGCAGTTCGTCGAGCGTCACCCAACAAGCCATAATGCTCTTGCCACCAGCCAGAATCTTCTTATACAGGTCATACCACTTAGGTGAACCGCCCTGGGGTTCTCCCACACCTGGCGTCCATTGGATGGCATTCAGTTCCTTGATTTCCAGCAACGCGTCCAAATGATGCATCGCCCCAACGCCGTCGAGATGATAGAGTGTATAGTCAATCTTCTGGCATTGTTCGCGGATAAACGGCTGGACAAAACGACGATAGTCATCCACGCTGATCATCGTCGAGATATCGCTCTGCAACTTCGACATCTTGCCTGGAGCCCACGACGAGAAATAACAAAACGCCATCTCGTCACCCTCGCGAATGATATCATAGAGTTCGTCGAACACTTGGAAATAGATGTCATTGATTTGTTGCATCTGATGCTCCAGCACCTCGGGTTGCATCACCGTATCAAGCAACACCTTATCCGTTCCTTTGATGGCGGCTAGCACGTCAAGACCTTCCATCAAATCGGGCATACCCACATAATAATGCCCCTGTGCTTTCGCCTTACAAGCCTTCAACAGTTCCTTATGCAACAGGTAGTTCGGATGCTGCGGATTGAACACGATATCATCGGAGTAGTTGGGATCTGGATGAATCCAAATGGTATCCTCGCCACCTTCGAACACACCACCGAGGATGGCTGCCAGCGAACCTGGTCCCAGCTGGGTATTCGCCACAGGCAACATATCGGCCATCAGCGACGAGTGTGCCACATACCAATCCAGGTATTCAGCCCTCCACTGCGGGTCAAACCATCGCTGGTTCAAGTCACGATAGGGCTTGGGGGCAGGAATGTCGGCATGAGGCTTCACTCCTTCCTGAAAATGCTCCCACATATTCAGGATGATACCCTTATGGTTCCACCAGTCGATATAGTGTTTCTTTGTCTCTTCAAGATTTGTTTTCCAAGTGTTCATATAGCAGACCTACGATTTAATGATTGGCTTCTCCGGATTAATAAAGGCAAAGAGTACGGCACTCACGATGAGCATTACGGCTATCATATAAAGCGGCAGGTTGTAGTTATCTGACTGTTGTACCAGCTCGCCAAACAAGATGCCACAGCAGAAGCCACCGATATTGCCTGCCGTATTCATAGCGCCACTAATCGTTCCCGCATGACGTTTACCCAAGTCGATACACAAAGCCCACGCAGAGGGTAACATCAAGTCGAAAATACCGAAACAGAGCGATAAGAATACAAATACAGCCATCTTACCTGGGATAAACGCTGCCAAAAACATACAAACGGCTGACACTGCCAACGAAGTAGAGCCCAATGCTTTACGTCCCACCTTGATGCCATACCTGTTCGTCAACTTATCCGTCAGATGACCACCAGCAATATTCCCTATCATACTCATAATAAAAGGTACTGCCACCGCATACGTCAACTCCGTCTTGTCAAAGCCACGACCCAATTCCATAAAAGTAGGGAACCACGAGAAGAAGAACCATGAGCCGAAGGCATAGAAGAAATACATGCCACAGATAAGCCAGAATTGCTTATTCTTGAGAATATCCTTCCATATGCCCTCCTGCATACCATGTTTCAACTTCTCCACCTTATGTGTAGGTCCAGTCTCTGTGTCGCGATAATATAAGTACCATATTACTGCCCATACGACGCCTAAGGCGCCTAAGAGATAAAAGGCTGCACGCCAACCTACCCACATCATTACAGGAATAACGACAAATGGCGTCAATGCACCTCCCATTCGTGAGGCTGCCCACACATAACCTTGTGCCTTACCCACCTCGCCTTTCTCAAACCAGCGACTGATGACACCCGTTGAACAGGGCGAAGAACCAGCCTCACCAATACCAAACATAAAGCGGATGACAAGCAGCGAAGCCAATCCTCCTGCCCAGCCCGTAAATGCCGTAAAGGCAGACCACCACAACACAATAGCAGCCAAAATCTTTCGGTGTCCGAATCGGTCACCCAGCGCACCCATCGGAATCTGCATCAGACCATACGACAGGATAAAAGCACTCTGTACCCAGCCCCACTCTGACGGACTGAGATTCAAGTCATGCATAATGCTCGACCCAGCCACGCTGATATTGATGCGGTCTAAAAACGTCACCATGCCCAGAATAACAAGCATGGCCAGAATCACGTTTTTCCTTTTCATAATCCCAAGAACTTGCGCAAGCCCTTCACACCTAACACAGGACTTGACAATACTGGTTTGCCCGTCAGCTCGCTCAGTCGTTGCTCCATACGCGCCATCGAGCCCTGCGCCAGCACAAACATATCAACCTGCGAGGCTATGCGTTGTGCTGCCTCTGCTATTAGTCGGTCGTGTGTCTCACCATCGCCACTCTGTCCAGCAGCAAAAGCACCATCGGCCAGTCCTTCCACCAATGTCACCACTTTTCCGGCCTTATTAGCCTCATTCAACAGCAAGCGACAAGTAGGATCCAGCGTCGTTGGCAACGTCGAGATAACACCAATACGATGATAGTGGGCAACGGCCTCAGCAGCCATAGGCTGGTCGATGCGGAACACCGGAATACGGGCATACATATTACCGTAGTCAGCGATATCACCTACCGATGAACAAGTGTTGAACACGACATCTGCCCCTGCATCAGCCGCAGCATTGTAATATGACAACAATCTGCGTCTCACTGCAGGCGTCACAGCATTGTTGGCTATCACTTCCTTAATAAGGGAAGAGTCTGCGATATGATTAACCTCCACCTCTGGCAGATATTCCTTGAAAATTCCCGTCAACGGCTCCACTAAAGCCATTGCCGTATGTACACACATTACTCTTTTCTTCATTGTTTTAGCATTTTAGTCCGTATTGTGTGCAAAGATACGATTTTTTTTCTTATCTTTGCACACAATACGAAAAAATAAAAGCAAATGGATATTACAGAACGATTCCTAAACTACACCAAATTCGACACACAGTCGGCTGAGGACAGCGAAAGCGTGCCCAGTACTTCAAAACAGTTGATCTTCGCAGAATACCTGAAAAAGGAACTTGAACGCGAGGGCTTAGACGACGTGGAACTTGACGAGAAAGGCTACCTCTATGCTACTCTAAAAGCCAATACAAAGGGAGACGTTCCCACTATTGGTTTCATTTCCCATTACGACACAAGCCCCGACTGTTCGGGTGCAAACATCAAGCCGCAGATTGTACGTAACTACGACGGTTCAGATATCCTGTTGTCAGAAGGTATTGTCAGCAGCCCGAAGAAATTCCCCGAATTGCTGCAGCATGTGGGCGAAGACCTGATTGTCACAGACGGAACGACTCTGTTGGGCGCAGATGACAAAGCTGGTATTGCTGAAATCGTACAGGCTATGGTTTGGTTGCAGGAACACAAGGAAATCAAGCATGGTAAAATCCGTATTGCCTTCAATCCTGACGAGGAAATCGGTATGGGTGCCCACCATTTCGACGTGGAGAAGTTCGGATGCGAATGGGCCTATACAATGGACGGCGGTGACGTTGGAGAACTGGAGTTTGAGAACTTCAACGCTGCCTCAGCCAAGATTTACTGCAAGGGTATCAGTGTTCATCCCGGCTATGCCAAAGGCAAGATGGTGAATGCCAACCTTCTGGCAATGGAATTTGCCGCTATGTTACCCGCAGACGAGACACCTGAGACCACTGAAGGTTACCAGGGTTTCTATCATCTATTAGGCATTCAGGGGAATGTGGAAAATACCTCCCTGTCGTATATCATACGTGACCACGATCGTGAAGACTTCGAAGACCGCAAGCGATTCGTCGAGAACTGTGTGGCAAAGATGAATGAGAAATATGGAGAGGAAACCGTCACCGCAGAGGTGAAGGACCAGTATTATAATATGAAGGAGAAGATTGAACCTGACAACATGCATGTAATCGATATCGTATTAAGAGCCATGCAGGAGACGGGAGTTGCCCCGAAGGTAAAGCCTATCCGCGGTGGTACAGACGGCGCCCAACTCTCTTTCAAAGGTCTTCCCTGCCCCAACATTTTCGCTGGTGGTGTTAATTTCCACGGTCCCTATGAGTTTGTATCCATCCAGTCAATGGAAAAAGCTATGGAGGTCGTCGTCAAGATCTGTGAACTTGTCGGCAATTACAACGCTTAATACCTTATTATTAGAATGGCAGAACTCCCTGATCTCATTAACGACCTTGCCCTCATCCTTGTATCGGCAGGCATCGTCACCATCATTTTTAAAAAACTTAAGCAACCACTGGTATTAGGCTATATCGTGGCAGGCTTCCTCGTAAGTCCACACATGCCCTATACCGCCTCTGTCGCCGACACGGAGAGCATTCACCTATGGGCAGACATCGGTGTGATGTTCCTGCTGTTCTCCTTGGGACTTGACTTCTCATTTAAGAAAATTCTGAAGATGGGAGCCTCGCCCATCATCTCTACTATCACCATTATTTTCTGTATGTCAATGTTGGGACTCCTCGTCGGTCAACTTTTCGGCTGGGGGAAGATGGACTGCATCTTCCTCGGCGGTATGCTCGCCATGAGTTCCACCACGATTATCTATAAGGCTTTTGACGACTTAGGATTGCGCCAACAGCAGTTTGCAGGACTGGTGATGAGTGTACTGATTCTGGAGGATATCCTTGCCATTGTGATGATGGTGATGCTGAGTGCCATCGCCAGCGGCAATAACCCTGACAGTGGACAAATGCTCGAATCTATTGCCAAGATTGGTTTTTTCTTGATATTATGGTTGGTCGTCGGTATCTTTGCCGTCCCTTATTTCCTGCGCAAGGTACGCAGTCTGGTTAATGCCGAGGTGCTGCTTGTAGTATCCTTGGGACTATGCTGCGCAATGGCGGTGTTCTCCACCAAGGTAGGCTTCTCCTCTGCTTTCGGTGCCTTCATCATGGGTAGCATCCTTGCTGAGACTATCGAGGCTGAACGCATCGAAAAACTCGTAGAGCCTGTCAAGAACCTGTTTGGCGCCATTTTCTTCGTGTCTGTAGGTATGTTGGTAGACCCTAAGATTCTGGTAGATTATGCCCTGCCAATCATCTCTTTGGTACTGACCATCTTGATTGGACAAAGTCTCTTTGGTTCCATTTCCTTTATGTTAGGCGGTGAATCCCTCAAGGCAGCCATGCGCTGCGGCTTCTCAATGGCACAAATCGGTGAATTCTCTTTCATCATTGCCTCGCTGGGACTTTCGTTGGGTGTCATCAGCGACTTTCTCTATCCTGTCGTTGTGGCCGTTTCTGTCATTACGACGTTCCTGACGCCTTATATGATACGTCTGGCAACACCTGCCTATAACAGTATTGAGCATCGGTTGCCCAAGAAGCTCATCAAATTGCTGAACCACCTCTCGATGAGTCATCCGAGTACCAACGAGCAAAGTAAGTGGAAACGGCTGTTGACCCAGATGACGGTGAATACCCTCGTCTACTCCATTCTCTCAGCCGCCACGATTACCGTGATGTTCACCTTCGTACTGCCCATTACCCGTAAGATGCTTCCTGGATGGGAGCTCCATTGGTATGCCAATGCCATTACAGGTATCCTGACCGTCCTATTTATCGCCCCCTTCCTCCGTGCGATGGTGATGAAGAAGAACCGTAGTGAGGAGTGGAAAGCATTATGGGCAGAAAGTAATGTCAACCACCTGCCGTTGCTTTTCACCATTCTGGTACGTGTCGTTATTGCAGTTGCCTTTATCTTCTACATCTGCAACTACCTGAGCCGTTTCTCCAGTGCCATCATGATTACCATCGGTGTCGTCGCCGTTGCCTTGATGGTCGTCTCACGGACCATCAAGCAGCGTAGTATCAAACTTGAGCGACTGTTTATCCTGAACCTACGCTCCCGCGACATTGCCGCACAGGTTCATGGAAAGAAGCGTCCACTTTATGAGGGAAAGTTGTTAGACCGTGATGTGCATATCGCCATCTTCGATGTGCCAATGGACTCCATGTGGATGGGTAGTAATCTTAAACAACTGAGTTTCGGTAAGAAATACGGTATTCATATCACCAGTATCCTTCGTGCCAACCACCGTTTGAATATTCCTGACGGCGACTATGTCATCTATCCAGGTGACAAATTGGAGGTTATCGGTAGTGACGAGCAGTTGGCTAAGTTCAAGGATGCGGTAGAAAAGGAGGTCTTCGGAGAGGATGTCAACCTGGAAGACCGTGAGATGAAGTTGCGCCAACTGATTATCGGCAGCGACAGTCCATTTATCGGCAAGACCCTGATAGAAAGTGGTATCCGCGACCTCTACAGCTGTATGGTCATTGGCTTGGAGGAAGGAAAAGAGAACCTATCTTCTGTCAGTCCAAACAGGCGTTTCCAAGAGGGAGACATCATCTGGATTGTAGGAGAGGATGAATCCATACAGGCATTGCTCACAGACAACTAAGACAGCCTAATACCACTGTACAGAATTGGAATAACTGCTGCGCTTATCGTACTTCAAGGCATCGGTAAGCGTGGCGGCATTGCATCGGAAGGAGAAATTATAACTGGTATAGGGCGACAGCACCACCTGACATGACATGTTAAAGCAATGCAGGTCACGGGAAAGCGATGCCGTAGTCATCGATATCTTATGGTTCTCGAAGTCATAGCCACTGGAGAACGAGATATTCCAACCGTCAGCAATACGAATATTACCACTGAAGTTAAGGTTCTGCGTAAACTTATAAGGATAACGCATCCTGTCGTAGTCAAACTCTCCAGCAGTGTTCTCACGCATCGTGATTCCATAGCCGATACTCAGCGACCAAGGCACATTGAATACCATATAGCCGTCCTCGTCAGTCTCTGCCTTACCGGCATTCTCTTTCTTGGCACCATGCTTGCCGGCCTCCATTTTATCGTCTATATTCGTCTCCGTACCGGAGTCGTAATCATCATCGGTCTTTTTCTTGTCTTTGTCCTTCTTCTTGACTTTCTCGCCTCTTAACCACTTGAAGAAGTCACCCACCTTTTTATTATCGAGTGTATATGAGAGGTTCTGCGACATACCCTGGAAACGTCCGAAACGTCCCCTGCTGTACTCCGTAGTGTTACCAATATAGGGCTTACCCGTCTTTTCGTCAATATCATAGGCATAGGTAGCAAAGACGGCATTCAGGTTCAGCGTATACCGCTTCGATAGTTTCAGTCGCAGACGGGTCGACAAGTCACTCCATGGGTGATAGTCTGTAGCAAAGTTATACGACATCGAGGCTCCCAACTCGTCGATGATACTGATTTTCTTGAATCCCGTCGAGTCATCGTCACTACGTATCTTCATCTCGATATTATTCGAGATATCCATGCTGATACTTCCTGTCTTACCCTTGCCAGGGACGCCGAATAGTGAACCCTGATAAGGCGAGTACTCCACCATCGTCACATTACCGTCGGCATCGGTCTTCTGGTAGGTATCGTAATAGCCATAGCGTGAGGCGCTGAAATCGGGTGCATAGTTAAAGCTGACAGAGGGGGTGAACACATGGCGCACCGCCTGTATCTTATCACCAAATATCTTCCTGCTGGGCACATAGAAACCATAGAGCTTGGTCGATGCCGACAGGCTGAAACTCCAGTTATAGACATTATAGAAGCCCTGCAAGGTATCCACCACTTCTTTTTGGTTATCCTCGTCCCATGAACGCATGTGCTTCTGTGTATACATACGGTCGGTGAAGTTGAACGTCGGGGTCAGGTTCAGGTATCCGAACAACGTGAAGCTACCACTGATAGGAATCGTGTGCTGCATACCATTACGCCAGTCCTTGGTCAGGCTCGACTTCATCAATTTGTCCTCCTTCGTCGTGATAGAGTTACTCAAATGACCCGTATAACTCATCGATATTTTCTCATACCAGCGTTCCTTACCTGCAGCATGCTTGCGCTTGAAGGGATAGAAACGAGAAATGGAGATGTTCAGGTCGGGCAGCGTCAGTGCAATGGTAGAGTCACGCATATTCTGGTTGAGGTTGAACGTCGAACTCAGCGACATACCGATACTCGAGAATGTCGTGCTCCAGCTGACAGAACTGGTACGCGTAGACTGCGTCATCGCCTGCGGGTTGTACATCGAACTCAGGTTATTACGCTCATAACTGGTGGTAGCGTAATTGACACTCGCCGACAACGACGAGAATGGATTGGCCTTTGAGTCCTGACGGTGACTCCACTGTATCTTGAAGCTCGTCTGTTTGACGTAGTCGGGCATGTTCTTGTCACCCGTCACGGTGTTCTGGTAACTGGCAAAGAACGAACCGCTATACCTATAACGTTTACGGTAGTTCGAAGCTGCCGAGACACCCCACGAGCCCTTGGTATAGATCTCACCGATAAGTTTCAGGTCCCACTTGTCGCTAATGGCGAAATAATAGCCGCCATCACGCAGATAGAAGCCACGAGAAGTCTCGTCACCGTAGGTCGGCATAATAAAGCCGCTGGTATAGCTCTTTGTAAAGGGGAAGAAGCCATAGGGGATGGCAAAGGGTAACGGCACGTCGGCCACCACCAGATAGGCAGGACCGAACACCACATCTTTTCCAGGACGCACCTTGGCTCTCGACAGGGCGATATAAAAGTCGGGATGAGGTTCGTCGCAAGTAGTATAACGTCCGTGCTGTAGGAACAGCTCACCTTTCTCGTTACGCTTCGAGAGCTCCGACACCATAAAGCCATCGTCCTGCTGGGTATACACGTTCTGTATCAGACCCTTCTTCGTCTTGAAGTTGAAAGCCATCGTGTCACTTTCGTACGTATCATTACCCATTTTGAATACGGGGGTACCAAACTTAGTGCCGCTGGAGTCACGCGAACCGGTGGCATGCACCAGACTGGAGTCCATCTGCATGTATATCTGGTCGCTCTTCAGGTCCATATCCTGATATTTCACTTTCGCATTACCAAACAGGCGTGCAATACCAGCATCGCCCTCATATGTCATCGAGTCATCGGCTGCATACTCCACGGGGGCATCGATACCGTTCTTACGCTCACGATTCAGGCTGTCGGCGTGCAGCGAGTCGTCTATCGCCTTGTTATGTTTCCAGATGGCAAGCTCCAACGAGTCCATCTTCGTCGTATCCACTGCTGCAGAGTCCATCTTCATCGTGTCCACTACGGCAGAGCTCTTCTTCTTCGAATTCGCTTTCAGCACAACGGTCTTGACCGAGTCAACAGCCACGGAATCTTTGCCCTTTTCCTCTCCAGGAAAGCGCAGAAGGGGCATCTCCGCCATCACAAAAGTAAGGACGAAGAGCCATACAAAGATGAGCGTCTTTTTTCTCACGGCTGCAAAGGTACGATTAAGTGAGCAAAAAACCAAGAGAATCTTGAGTTTTTTCGATAGCACCGTACATGTCTATCATCATTCCTGCCAAAATTCCACTCATATCTGTTTCATATTATACCCTATTACATCTCCAATATATCTCCAATACATCTCCAATACATCTCCAATACATCTCCAATATATCTCCAATTCCAGGAACTAGAGATGAAATGGAGATGGACTAAAGATGAAATGGAGATGGACTAAAGATGAAATGGAGATGGACTGGAGATAAACCTTTTTGTGTTACAGGCGGACTACTTCATCACAATGCTCAGTAACTGCCGAGCGATGGGTGATGAAGATCATGGTCTTCTGAGGGTTGAAGGCAAAAAGGCGGTGATACAGTTCTTGTTCAGTGGGTTCGTCGAGTGAACTACTAATTTCGTCGAGCAGAAGTATAAAGCCGGGGCGGAGCAAGCCACGGGCAATGGCAATACGCTGAGCCTGTCCCTCGCTCAGTCCGCTACCCCGTTCGCCGAGTGTGGTATCCAAGCCATCGGGCAATTCTTTTACGAAGTCAGCACAGGCGGTATGTAGTACCTCCCATAGTTCGTCGTCAGTAGCGTCGGGCTTTGCCAACTGGAGGTTATAACGGATGCTGCCGCTCATCAGGGTGTTGCCCTGCGGGACGAATACGAAATCGTGGCGAGTCTTGGCACTAACGGGTTCCTCACCGTCGGCCCTATAGAGGCTGATGCTGCCGCTAGTGGGTCGGAGAAAGCCCAGCAACAGGCGGAACAAGGTGGTCTTGCCGATACCTGTTTCACCCATGATGGCTGTCTTGCTGCCGGCCTTGAAGTCGTGGGTGAAACTGTCGATGACGAGACGGTCTCCTGTAGCATAGCGGAACGACACGTTGTCCATGCGAATCCCCACAACAGCTACTGGCTGCTGCTTGTCTTCCACAATGCTCTCCTCTTGTTCCACATTCGCCAGTTCTTCCAATCGGTCGATACTTGCAGTAGCATGGATTACGCCGGGAACCATGTTCAACAGCTGAAGGATTGGATGCTGAATCATGCCGACCAGTTGGAGGAAAGAGGTCATCACACCGAACGTGATAGTACCGTTGCGCAAGCCGATGCCACCCCATACAAATGCCAAGAGGTAGCCCAGTCCGAAGGCGCAACCCATGACCAGTCGTGTCACCACAGTAAAACGGGTGCGACGCATCACATTACCGCGAAGCCGTTGCTGCATGGTGTCGAGGCGGTCTGTCACCCACTGTTCGCTGCCCAGAGAACGCAGTACGGCATTATGTTCCATGCCTTCCTGCACTTGCATCTGTATGCGACTCTCGTCCTTTCGGATATCCAATGTCATCTGACGTAGTCGCCGGGCCACGAGTTTTCCAAAGACAATGGCCAGCGGAGTCAGCAACAACAGTGCCCAAGCCAGTCGTTCGTCAAACCATCGCATCAACAGGAAGGCTCCGCAGAGTTGTAACATGGTGATAGTCATCTGAGGCAGTGTGTCCGTCGTCACCGTACTCACCGTCTCAATATCCTTCGCCAGACGCGACGTGACATCACCAGAGTGAAGTGTTTTCTCGTCGTATAGCTGTCGGCGGAAGAGACTACTGAATATCTGGAGACGGATGGTATTCGTCTGACGTACCCCTGCAGTCGTCGTCATGTAGTAATAGACTTGCCGGAGGACAACACCGCCCACCACTGTCAGGACCAGTACCGACACAATGCGTAACACATCGTGATCTGACCCTGTGCGGATGGTCACATCAATAAATACGCGACTGAGCCATACCATCAACAGGCCAAGTCCGACCTGTATGGTACCTATCACAATGCGTATCACCGTATTCATACGGATGCCACGCATATGTCGCCACAGCCACGTTATGTATTTCATTCAACTACGTTCTCCTGTTGCCATTTGCCTACCATCTCCGCTACGTCCTTACGAGCCTGCTCTGCAGACACCTCGTACTCCTCACAGAGTTTGTCTGCCAGTGCATCGATGGTAAACTCACCCATTGCATCAGCCTGTCGCCATATCCATGCCGCTGTCTCGTTCAATGCCAACAAGCGCCCGAAATTAACGGCTCCAAGACCTTCGCCAACTATAACATGCTCACCGCACACATCGCGTAGCACAAATCCTTTTTTCAGCTTCATTTTATCTATTTGTTTTTTACCTTTTTACTCTTCTATAGACTCCCAGTATATATCTTCTAACGGGAAGCAGTACACGCCATATTCTAACACCTAGCATACGCGGTTTGCTATACAGGTCATGTTGCCGTCCGTCAACACCAACCACATGGGTGGCCTTGGCTTTGACATCGCCGATGGTGCAATGCTCGACTCCTGCAGGATTTCCGTCGCCCATCAGAACTACCTGACTGCCATCGATACGGATGATGCGGTGCACCACATAACGGCAACCTTCCACCCAAGCGAGTACGACATCACCCACCTGAGGCTGGGACGGCTTCTGCAGGATGACACTTTCCTTGCCGCCGATGATAAATGGCAGCATGCTGTTTCCCTTGACGGGAAAGGTAACACTCATCCCATCCTCGACCAGCCGGATAGCCTCTTGTATGATGATCTCGTCAGTCATCGCCTAGTCTAATAATCATCTTTTATCTTTAATTGCCCCCCAACATACTCTAGCCGCCTCTTCGTCAGGCAGACATTCCAGGTGCCAGACAGGAACCGTCTGGGCAAGGGCATTTTCCGTTTGATGCAGTCCATCGGCAATTTGTGCATCCCACCGTTTGCCACTGATACTGGGTACTAGCGAGGCATATGCCTCTATTCCTTTCAGACGGCGCATTTTATTATAAGGTGCCTGACTCAGCAGGACGATGGCCCCGATAGGGTAACTCACATTCCGATAGCAGGGGGTCTTGCCGCTCCAAGGGCTACCATAGACCCTAGCCGTAGTATCCGGGAATACCCTCACTACGGGATTATCATCATTGACCAGTTCACTGCCGCTGATATAGCGCAACCATAGTCTGGCGTGTGTGCTCTTTCCCGTGCCACTCTTGCCAAGGAACATATAACCACGTCCCTCATTGCTCACGATGGCTGCATGAAACAATGCCGTCCTACTGACTGCTGTTGCCAGGGCATATAGCACCATCAGCGCATTATCGATAGCCATTTTTCGCGATGAACCTGTCACAAAGAGTTGACCAGTACGGTAATGGTCTGAGCATACCAGCCATCCAGCAATCTGACGCTGCCAGCTGAACTCAAATACCGAGCTGCCATTGGCTGTCTTTCCGCATACAATTACCTGTCCTTCCTCTTCCTGTCGCATTTCCTCAACATAGGGCACCGGTCCGCCGTCCTGTACCGTCAGGGAGAAGGCACACTCATCAGCTATCGGCTCCTGACAGACAAACGGCTCATAATTCTCCATGAGTCCGAAATCATCTGACTCAGCCGTCACGCCAAACAAATGTCCGGCAACCTTGTAATTCCTCGTTACTTTCATTTATTCAAACTGTTCAGCCCATGCCAGGAACTTCTTAACACCCTCTGGTCCGAACTTCTCCAATGACTGAGCGGTTTCCAAGACGGTGCGGATATGGTCTGGAGTGGATTTGGAATAAAATTTGTCGGCATAACAAATGATTTGTTCCTCCAACGTCTCCGGTTCATAGCCTGGCAGACCTGTACCTGTATGACGCTCGGCAACCCTGGCATGACGGGGAAAACCCTCCGCACGAAGGATTTCACCTCCTATGGCACCATGCTTGATATACAGTTCCGTACCATGACAACAGATAGAAGGAGCATCACAACGGAACACCCCAATGTCATGGAGCATTGCCGCCTCCTCCAGAAACTGGCGGTCGACAGGCAGTTCCCGATGGTTGTCACAAATATGTAAAGCACGGTCGGCAACCTGCCGGCTGTGCTTTAGTAGGAGGCGACGCAAAGCGTCTTCCTCTGGATAATATTTATCAATAATTGCCTGATAGTCCATCTTGGGCTGTTGGCTATTAACCTTTAGCTGTTAGCACGTTCAATCCAAGCGAGATTATCACCACGACGCACCTTAGCACCCTGCTTAGCGCTCACTTCAACAAGCTTTCCGCCAAGAGCAGCCGGGATAGGAACGATTTCGCCCCAAGGAGCTTGGATGTAACAGAAGGTGGCGCCTTCCTCATATTTCTGACCGATGAACGGCTCGAGGCAAGGCTCGCAGGCACCTTCGCCTGAGAACTCATAATACACCTGTCCGGCAATAGGAGCCGTGAGAGGATCAGCCTTCGCATGCTTGAAGGCGGCAAGTTCTGTGGGAGAGAGTTTTGTGCCGAGTTTGGCATCCTTAGCCTTCTGAAGGTCGGCCAGGAAGTTCTTCTTCGCCATTCCACTCTTATATACACGATACTGCTCTGGATGCATGGCTAACTCGAAGAGTTCCTCGTCGTCCTGTCCATATTCCCAGCCTTTCTCATCCATCTCCTTACGGAAAGTCGGTAAGGCATTCTCCAACAGGGTATGGGCATCAACATCAGTAAACTCACGCCCCTGCTTGGCAGCCAGTTCTTTCAGTTCTGGAGCAATCTCGCCAGGAATCTTACCCGACTTACCCAATATCATACCCCACATCGAGTCGTCCATCATGGCATAGCGACCCTTGCCTTGCTCAATGGTCAGCAAGTTCATCAGAGCAATGTTCTTAACATATTGTGAGAACGGTGTTACCAATGGGGGATAACCGACCTTTGGCCAAACATACTCTACCTCGTTGAATAGTTTCACCAGCATATCGTCGATATTGAGCTCTGGCTCACCCTTCTTTACGCGCAACTTGTTAATAGCACTATGGATACCACCAAGGTCGGCCATCATGGAACCCATCATACCGCCTGGCAATCCACAACCTAACAACAGACTAGACATGTGCTTATTGGCAGGATTGATGAAGTAACCAAGCCAATCGTCAATGAACTCCTGAGTCAAGGTACGGGCCTGCATATAGGCATTCATATTGATATCAGCCACTTCAAAGCCTTCGTTCTTCAACATCGACTGAACGGAGATGATATCCGGATGGACCTTACCCCAGCTGAGTGGCTCAATAGCCGTATCGATGATATCTGCACCATTATTACAGACCTCGAGGATAGAAGCCATCGACAGGCCTGGACCAGAGTGACCGTGATACTGAATGATGATATCTGGATGTTTCGTCTTGATACTCTTGGTCAAGGCGCCCAATAAGGCAGGCTGTCCGATACCAGCCATATCCTTCAAGCAGATTTCCTCGGCACCAGCAGCAATCACCTCGTCAGCAATGGCACTGTAGTAATCTACGGTATGTACAGGAGAAGTGGTGATACACAGCGTTGCCTGTGGAATCATGCCAGCCTCCTTGGCCCATTTGATACTAGGAATGATATTACGGGTGTCGTTCAGTCCGCAGAAGATACGGGGAATATCCACACCTTGTGCCTTCTTCACCTTATACATCAACTGACGGACATCGTCTGGAACAGGATACATACGGATAGCATTAAGACCGCGATCGAGCATATGTGTTTGGATGCCTACTTCGTTGAAAGGCTTACAGAAAGCACGGACGGCTGGGTTGGGGTTCTCACCAGCTAACAGGTTTACTTGTTCGAAAGCACCGCCATTAGTTTCTACGCGGGCAAAGCATCCCATATCGATAATTACCGGGGCAATACGCTCCAACTGATCCTTACGAGGCTGGAATTTGCCACTTGACTGCCACATGTCACGATAGACAAGACTGAACTTAATTTTCTTTTTCATAGATGATTGATGTTAATCTTTTTGCAAAAGTACAAATAAAATATCAATTATCAATTGTCAATTATCAATTATTTTGTACCTTTGCCCAAAATTTAAATATTATGAAGAAAGCAATATGCTTATTGACCATAGTCGTACTGCTGATGGCTTGCGGACAGAAACAACCTTCAAAAGACAGACAAGAAGGAGTCTTTGCCAACTATCAGAACGTACCTGGCGACTCTACCATCTATGGTCTTGCCTGTGACGGAAGTACCGACTCGATACTGATATTATTGCCCTTCTCCGGGGCAGATCCCGATACCTTTGACATCATCCGAGCCCGTCAGGAGCACCAACTCTTTGGGCGTCCTCATATCGGTGACGAGTTGGCAGTTATCCTCAATCCGGAAGACAAACAGGAAGTGCTAATGCTCATCAATATTGAAAGACTGAAGGGGAAATGGTGCTATCAAGTAACGCCTACTTTCCGAAACATTGACAAGATGCCTGAGCGTATCCAACGCAGAATCATGGAACGGATTCCTGATTCTGCCAGACAGAAGATGATGGCACCACGGGAATATAGCATCCAATTGAAACGAGGAAATACAGCCCAGTCGATTGGAGGAAGGCGACAATCATCCACCGACGAGATGAGTCCGGTAGAATATCCTCCAATAAAAAGGTATACGGGATGGAAGCTTTATAACGGTAAATTAATTCTGGTCACAGATTCCGTTTTATTGCCTAATGGAAAGAAAGGAAAGCCTGATCAGGATACCGCAGACATATTACAACTGCACCGTGACACCCTTGTACTCCGATTCAAGGATCATGAACAAGGGTATTACCGCAAGACAGAAGAAAAACAGAATTAAAGAAACTGATGGCTGAGCATTCGTTGTTCAGCCATCTTTTCGTATTTAGTCCCTGGCATTCCGTAGTTGGCGTAAGGATAGATACTGATTCCCCCACGAGGAGTGAACAGTCCTATCACCTCTATATATTTCGGCTGCATCAGTTTCACCAAGTCTTTCATGATGATATTGATGCAATCCTCATGGAAGTCGCCATGATTACGGAAAGAGAAGAGATAGAGTTTCAGGCTCTTCGACTCTACCATCCGCTCTGCAGGGATATACAGAATCTTGATCTCTGCAAAGTCTGGCTGCCCCGTAATCGGGCACAGCGATGTGAACTCAGGACAGTTGAACTGCACCCAGTAGTCGTTCTCCTTGTGTTTGTTCTCAAAGGTCTCCAACACCTCAGGCGCATAATCCATCTTATACTCCGTCTTCTTGCCGAGTTGTTGTAAATGGTCTTGTTCCCTGTTCATAGCTTCATGATTTTAAAGATGTTATAAGAGATATCATAGTCATAGACATCCTCGTTGTCGTGCTCCTTCGTGTATTTCACCACCCTCATCGTCACAGGCAGGGCTACAATCTCATAGAGGGTCTTCAAAACGACCTGCGTGATAACCAATGAAGGCATCTCCTCCCAAGGGAGGATGAACGAGAAGGCAAGGGGGAAGAAAATCAGCGAGTCCGTCAACTCTCCGAATACGGTACTTAGGATGGCACGTGCCGAGAAATGACGACCTGACGACGAGAGCTTCATGCGACTCATCACGTAGGCATTGATGAACGAGCCGGCAAGGAAGGCTATGAACGAGGCTCCTGCAATACGGGGGGCCAGTCCGAAGATGCTGTGGAACGCCTCATTACGGTCCCAATAGGGAGCACCAGGAATGACATCCGCCAAGGCTCCCATGCCCACGAAGAAAAAGTTCATGAGGAAGCCCATCCAGATGAGCAGTCGGGCACGACGATAGCCCCACACCTCACAGACCACATCGTTGATGATGTAGCTCACAGGGAACACCAGCAAGCCGCCGGTGAAGTTTGCAATTCCAAACTGTATTTGCTTTGTCTCCAATACGTTTGCCGTAATCAGGCAGACGCAGAACAATGTGCAGAAAAGCATAAACAGCACACTGACTTTGTGATTGTTCTTTTCCATTTTCTTGTTTTGTTAAAGGGGGTTAGTCATCAGACTTCGCAAGTACCCCTGCATTTTGCGGGTGCAAAGGTAGTTAAAAAAAACGAATCAGAACACATTTATTGTAAATTATTTCGTACCTTTGCCCAAAATAAACAACGAACGTGATGAAAAAATATCTATTCTTAACATGGACGATGCTGATGGCTACGTGCTGTTTGGCTCAAAATCATATTGACCCCTACCAGCCCTTGATGGATGCTTTCGACGCACAAGGCGATAAAATTATGAAAGAGTTCAAGGCTATTCAGGAGAAAGACCCCAATGGAGAACTCCCCGAGAGCAAGGCCATGGCAAAGATTCTGTCCGACCGTTTGGACTCGCTGGGTGAGGAACAGTTAAAACTCATCAGAGAGATTATCCGCGACAACCGTGACAACGACCTGCCCGTCAAGTATATCAGGGAGGCAATGTATCAGTTAAACTACGAAGACCTGAAAGTTGCCCTCGACCCCAAGGCATCTTACTATTATCATCCCGACCTAGAGATTCCCAAGAAACTGCTTGCCGGCTACGAGAAGCGCAAGCCAGGTATTCAGTTCCATGACCTGGAGATGAACACCCCCAATGACGAAACGGTGAAGTTAAGCCAGTGGGTCGGCAAAGGCAACTACGTACTTGTCGACTTCTGGGCATCCTGGTGTGGTCCCTGTCGCCGTGAGATGCCCTTTGTCATTGCTGCCTACGAGCAGTTCCATGTCAAGGGTTTCGAAGTTGTGGGTGTCTCTTTCGACCAGAAAAAGAGCGCATGGGTCGCTGCCGTCCAGCAGCTAGGCATGAATTGGCCACAAATGAGTGACCTGAAAGGATGGCAGTGTGCCGCTTCAGACGCTTATGGTATCAGCAGCATTCCCAGCAACGTCCTTGTAGACCCTACTGGCAAAATCGTCGCAATGGACCTGCGTGGTGAGAAACTCACCAACAAACTAAAGGAAATATACGGAGAATAAGGGTTTATATGTTGCTGAGCAACCAGCCGAGATAAGCCAGATATCCTCCTACCAACAAAGTTCCCTCCCAACGCTCAACGGTATAACGGGTATAGGAGAATAACCATACCAGTGATACGGAGCCTAACATCATGCCCATATCTACCAGTGTGATGCCTTGTATCGCCATCGGACTGATGGTGGCAGTGAGTCCTAATATCAGCAGGATGTTAAAGACATTCGAGCCGATGACATTGCCAATGGCGATGGCCGACTGTCCCTTATGGGCAGCAACTACACTTGTCGCCAACTCTGGCAAGGACGTTCCACCTGCCACGATTGTCAAACCCACTACACCTTCGCTGAGTCCTAACGCATAAGCCACTTTGGATGCAGCATCGACAAAGATGTTACTGCCTGCCACCAAAAGGGCGAGTCCTAAAAGTACAAAGAAAGCACTCAGCCAAGGGCTGACCTGCTTTAGCGTTTCTTGCGCCTCCACCGGCCCTTTCTTTGCTTGCGACAACGTATAATACATAAAGGCGGCAAAGCCTAACAGGAGAATAATACCGTCGATACGACCTAAAAAAGCATTGAAGCTCAGAATTATCAACAAAACAGAAGCGCCGACAGAGAAAGGAATATCTTTATGGACAGTGCTACGACTGATGGTCATCGGAGCAACCATAGCAGCACTGCCGACAATCAGCATACAGTTCATCGTGTTGGAGCCGACGACATTACCCATCGCCATATCGGGCGTCCCTTTCAAGGCAGATACCAGGCTGACAAAGAGTTCTGGGGCAGAAGTGCCAGCCGCCACGATTGTCAGGCCAATGATAATCTCAGGGACATTCATGCGGCGAGCCAACGCAGCAGCTCCCTCCGTCAGACGATCAGCACCGCCCAGCACCATCGCCACGCCCATCACAATCAACAGTATATCAAATATCATCGCTGTCAAAGTCAAAATCATCGAAATCGTCCATTGATGGGCCTATAAACTCATCGAGAGCACGACGCTCTTTCTTCGTAGGACGACCAGTACCACGGGCACGATCGACAAAACCACTAATGCGATTCATCTCCAACAGCTCATACTGATCGGCAGGCGTCACATTCTCGTAAATCTCCGGTATCAGCTTCGCCCCTACCCTCTGTTCGATGGTCTTCAGAATCTTAAAGGAGTAAGTGACAGGCGGTTTGCGAACGCTGATGACCTCGCCTTCCTTTACCATACGAGAGGGCTTGACGTTCATGCCGTTCATCGTCACACGACCGTTCTTAATGGCATCAACAGCAATACTGCGTGTCTTGAAAATACGCGCTGCCCATAACCATTTGTCAACTCGAGCTTCATTCATCAGCATCAGGCTTTTGACTATTAGCTGTTGGCTTGGGGCCTTTGCCCAACTTATTGTATTGATTCATCGTAAAGTCGATGCCTGCAAGGACAAAGCTCTTGATGATCTCCACGCCTATGTCTATGGCAGGTTGCAGCTTCTCCAACTCCTCCGTCGAGAAACGTCCGAGTACGTGATCAATTTGCGAACCCACAGGAAAGTCATTACCTATACCCATCCGCAGGCGTGCATAATTCTGTCCGATTAGTTGCTGGATATGTCCCAAACCATTATGTCCACCATTCGAACCACTGGCCTTCAAACGAAACTGACCCACAGGAATGGCGACATCGTCGCTGATAACCAACAGACGACTCTGTTCGATGTTCTCCTTGTTAAGCCAATAGCGCACTGCATTACCGCTCAGATTCATAAAAGTAGAGGGCTTGAGGAGGAATATCTTACGCCCCTTGAGGCTTATCTCACCGATAAAGCCGTAACGTTTATCCTCAAAAGAAATATTGGACGCTTTCGCGAAAGCGTCCAATACCATAAATCCAGTATTGTGGCGGGTCATGTCATATTCATTGCCGATATTGCCCAGACCAACAATTAAGTATTTATCCATTCTTTTGGCTATTAGCAGTTAGCTATTAGCTGGCATTTACTGTGCAGCTTCCTCTGCAGATGCAGCCGAACGAGAAGCACGTGTTGTTCTGACAGAACATACGATAACCTCCTTCGGAGTAGCAATCTCAAGACCTTCGAAGCTCAAGGAGCCCACCTTAATGCTCTTGCCGAGTTCCAGTGAGGTAACGTCAATCTCAAGAACCTCAGGAATATTCTTATAAGGAGCAGTCACATTGATTTTACGAATCTGCAACTGGAGCTTACCACCATCACGTACACCCTGAGCGTGACCAGTAATCTTCACAGGAATACCAACAGTGATCTTCTTGGTTTCATTCACCTCATAAAAATCTGCATGCAACACAGCATCAGTTGTAGGATGGAACTGGAGTTCCTTGATAATAGCCTTATGCTCCTTGCCGTCAATAGCAATATTGACAACATATACATGAGGAGAATAAATCACCTTGCGGAGCTCTGACATAGGAACTACGAAAGAAAGAGCCTCAGGAAGTCCCTTCTCACCTTTCTTCTCACCATACAGATTACAGGGAACCAAACCCTCTTTGCGAAGCAACTTTGAGGCTTTCTTGCCTGTCTCGGCGCGCTTCTGACCGTTTACACTAATTTCTCTCATAATAAAATTGTGTTACTCTAAATTAAGTTAAACAAATGCTTAATTCACCATCACACGATGCGAAAAGCGGCTGCAAAGGTACGAATAATTGAGCAAAAAAACAAATAATATTGGCTTTTTCTTGCACAATCAAGGAATTATTCGTATTTTTGCAGTTGATAAGAGTATCAAACTAGCTATTCAAGAGAAGATATGATTAATCGTGAGATCATTAGAATTAAGGTAGTCCAGTTAACCTATGCGTACTATCAAAACGGGAACAAGAACATTGAGACGGCAGAGAAGGAACTACTCTTCAGTCTCTCCAAGGCGTATGACCTTTACAATTACTTGTTAGCACTTATCGTCGGAATTACCCATGAGTCACGCCGACATTTGGAAGTTGCTCAGTCAAGGGCTAATCGAGAGGGTACAGAAATGCCTTCACAGAAATTCGCCTACAACCGCTTTGCCATGCAATTGGAAGAGAACAAAATGTTAAATGACTTTATAGAGAGCAAGAAACTGTCCTGGGATGACGAACCGGAGTTCCTAAAAAAAATCTACACCCAAATTACGGAGAGTCAGATTTACAAAGACTACATGGAGTCAACAGAAGACAACTACGATACAGACCGTGAGGTATGGCGTAAAATATACAGAAATCTTATTCAGGACAATGCCGACCTCGATACACTATTGGAGGAACAGTGTCTATATTGGAATGACGACAAAGAAGTGGTAGATACCTTCGTTCTCAAGACCATCAAACGTTTTGAAGAGAAGAACCAGTCTAAACAGGAGCTGTTGCCAGAATACAGCAATGAAGAAGACAAAGACTATGCCCGCAAACTATTTCGCGCCACAATCATGAATGCTGACGAATACCAGCATTTCATGAGTGAGGCTTCTCGCAATTGGGATTTCTCCCGTCTTGCCTATATGGACATCGTCATCATGCAGATAGCCATTGCAGAGATGATGACATTCCCTAGCATTCCCGTCAGTGTAACCATCAATGAATTTGTAGAGATAGCTAAGCTCTACTCCACCCCACGTAGCGGGGGATATATCAACGGCATGCTCGATGCCATTGCGCGCCACCTGGTGCAGAGCGGAAAACTGCTGAAGCATATGGAAGAGAGGGAATAATAAGTAAAAATGTAATAACGTAATAATTATATATTTATGACACAAGTTTTTCTCGCTGCACAAGCCGCACAGGGCGGTGGCAGTATGACCAGTTTTATCATTATGATGGTGGCTATCTTTGCCATCATGTATTTCTTCATGATCAAGCCTCAACAGAAACGCCAAAAAGAGATTCAGAATTTCCAGAACTCTCTCACGGAAGGAACTTCTGTAGTCACCGGCGGTGGTATTTATGGTGTTGTTAAAAAGATTGATCTTGCCAATGGCATTATCGAGGTGAAGATAGCCGACGGTGTAGTCATCCGTGTGGACAAAGGCTCTGTCTTCAGAGACTCTGCCAGTACACCCGCACAGAAATAACAGATTATCGTAGTGAACGCACAACGCCTCACACTGTATATTAGGCGCTTTCTTTTCAACAAAACGAGCAAAGAGGTCCTGATTTTCCTGTTCTTCCTCATTTTGTCAGGCATTTTCTGGTTAATCCTGACGCTCAATGAAACCTACGAACGGGAAATTAAAGTAATTGTGCGCATCAAGGGCATTCCCCAAAATGTGGTACTTACTTCCAATGAAGTAGATACCTTGCGTATTGTTGTCCGTGATAAGGGGTGGATTCTCCTGCGGTATTTATATGAGGCGAACAGGAACATCAATATCCCTTTCAAGAATTACGACCGGGGTAATGGTTTTGGTAATATTCCCTCTTCGGATATCAAACGACTGACTATCCAGCAACTGGAGATGTCAACTCTTATCAGTACTGTCAAACCTGACAAAGTAGAGTTCTTCTACAACAATGGAGAACGAAAACGTGTTCCTGTCAGATGGACAGGTCGGGTCATCCCCGAACAACTCTATTTCATCTCACATGTACAGTACTGGCCAGATAGTGTTGACGTATATGCATCCAGAGAGAAACTAGACAGTATTCGTACCATATATACCGAACAGTTAAACTACGTCGGTTTCCGTGACACGCTGGTCATCAACTGTAAGTTGTCACACCTAAAAGACGTAAAAGTCGTCCCCGACCAGATTCGCATGGGTTTCTTTACAGATGTGCTGACAGAAGAGAGTATAGACGGTATTCCTATCAAGGCGATCAATATGCCAGAAGGAAAAGTCCTGCGTACCTTCCCACCTAAGGTGAGAGTACACTTTGTGACGGGTGTCAGTCTATTCCGCAAGTTGCGTGCTGAGGACTTTACGGTCATTGCTGATTACAAAGAAATCACTCAAAACCCATCGGAAAAATGCAACATCTACTTGAAAACCATCCCTCATGGCATCAGTAGGGCGGCATTGGATATCAAACAAGTTGACTATCTGATAGAAGAGGAATGAAGATTGGTATTACGGGAGGTATTGGCTCCGGCAAGAGCTATGTTTGCAAACGACTGGCACGACACGGTATTGAGGTCTATGACTGTGATGCTGCAGCTAAGCGACTTATCTGTACCTCGCCTATAATATATAAGGAATTAACGGTGCTGATTGGTTCGGATGCATATATTGACGGGAAACTCAACAAGGCGGTTGTCGCTCAGTTCCTGCTGCAAAGCGAGGAACATGCCAAGGCGATTGATGCCATTGTTCATCCTGCTGTATTCCGTGACTTCGAAGAGAGCGGTATGCAATGGATGGAGAGCGCCATTATATTCGAGTCGGGAATCTACCACTTGGTCGATAAGATCATAGTGGTTACAGCCCCTGAGGATGTACGAATCCAACGCGTCATGAAACGAGACCATATCACCCGCGAAAAAGTGCTCCAATGGATGCAACGACAATGGTCGCAGGAGGAGGTCAGAAAACATGCCGACTATGAGATTGTCAATGACGGGAAAGCGGATATCGAAAAACAAATAGAACAAATATTAAATCAAATAAAGAATAAACTATGAAACAGACTATTTTAGCCATTTCCGGCAAGCCAGGACTTTACAAACTAGTGTCACGATCCAAGAACAGTCTAATTGTTGAGGCACTCGACGGAACAGGTAAGCGTATACCTGCCTTTGGCACAGACCGTATCACCTCACTCGCTGACATCGCCATGTTTACAGAAACAGAGGATGTCCCATTGATGAAAATCCTTGCCTCCCTGCGTGATCTGGAGAAAGGCAAGGCGTCAAATCTAGACTACAAGAAAGCTTCTGCTGAGGAACTGCACGACTATTTCAGCAAAGTGCTTCCTAACTGGGATCAGGAGCGCGTTCAAAACAGTCATATCAAGAAACTCATTCAGTGGTATAACATTCTTATTGGAGCAGGCATCACCGACTTCGAGGAAGAAATGGCGCCAACGGAAGGAGACAATATTGATTACCGACAAGAATAATAGAAGAAGGCACTCGTTTGAGTGCCTTCTTTATACCTTAGAATCTGCCTGGTCCGCCAAAGCCTCCACCACCAGGGCGACCGCCACCGCCAGGACCTCCGAAGCCACCTCCACGACGACCACCACCTTCACGCGGTCCACCACCACCGAAGCCACCACGGTTTGCACTACCTCCAAAGATATTCATGCGATAAATGACATGTAGCATCGCATAATTAGTAATAGCGTTATACTCAGTATCACTACGACGCATGGCATCCACCGTACGACTGAAGGTAGATTGCTGATGCAGGATATCATACAGCTGTAACGACAAGGTCAGCGCATTTCCTTTGAGGAACGACTGTGACACTTGCGCAGTCCAAATCAACTCGTTAGTATTCATCGAGGCATCGTTATAACCACGGCGACTGTTCATATTCATAGTGGTCGTGAACTGTGTACCCCATGGAGCTGTCAGTAACAGACTACCTCCGTAGGAGAATGTCCAGGTATCGAGGTTGTTGTTGCTCTGCAACTCACTACGGGCATGCATATACTCCAACGAACCGTTCAACTCAAACTCTATCCAATCGTTACGGAAACTAGCTGCAATACGCTCTCCCAAAGTTGTCGTACGGGTAGTCGACTTCTGGGAATCTGTATTACGGCCGACACTCACATAACCCACATTATGAGCATAACGTAAGGTGGTAAACGTATTGACATTGAAAAAAGCGGCAGAATCAAGAGCTGTGTTGAACATAAACATTCCAAAGGCATTCCAATTACCATTGATATTCTCCGGTCTGGTGATACGTCCACCAGATTTCTCATCATACTTTACCATATTAGAAATAGAGTTGCTGGTGGTCGAGAAGTTCAGGTGAGCCATGATACTCCGCTGATGGCTCTGAATATAGTTGTTATAGAACAGACGGAAATTCTGGGTAAACGACGGTTTCAAGCCGGGGTTACCCTTCCGGATGTTCAGAGGGTCGCTGTCATCAGTGATGTCCAACAGGTCACTCATTGACGGCTGGGAACTGTTAGCGCGGTAGTTGAAACGCAACTGGCTCACATTGGAGATCTTCCAACGGAAATCTGCCGTCGGAGCAATATTCGTCACCGTACGGGTAGTGTCCGTATGAACTCCTTGATAATCCTGCGTGAAATGAGAGCGTTGTGGCATCACCTGCAGACCGACATTCAGATTATACGCCTTACGGACGACACGGAGCATGATCTCTGCCGTATGGTTATAGTTACGGTACTCCGAGAAACGGCTCAGCTTATCGTCCCTGAAAGTCTCCAACGGTGTGGTACCCAGCAAGCTCAGATAGTCATCCCATCCGCGATAGGCAGGAATGATACTGAAGAAGTCGGCATCTACATTACTAAAATCATAAGTAGCACGGTCGCTCTTCGTATAGCTATACTGATATTGATAACTAAACTGCAGATATATCTGACGGAAAATCGGTTCACTATATGTGGCACGGATGCCATAATTCCAGTTCTTGGTAGGTGTCACCGCATAACGGTTTGCCTGATAGGTAGAGTCCTCTCCCTGTTTATTCAACAATTGGAAATATTCCACCATGCTATTGGAGAACGACTTACTCATTCCTTCTCCCACATTGGTCGTAAAGCGCAACGTGATATTCCTGCCGGAATTGTTCAGCTTACGGTTCAACTGCAACCAGCCGCCGGCACTCTTCGAATCACTATAGGAAATCGAGTTACTCCGATTGCGGTTTTTCACAATCCCCATATCCCGAAGCATCTGCAAGACATTCTCGTCCAAGGGATTGTCGATATACTGATAGGGATCTTCATCAAAAGTCAGGGAAAGTCCCTCGCTCACTCCGTCACTGGAATTATAGTTGAACTGCGGACGCATCATGATATTCGTCATGGAGTCAGGAGTCCATTCCAGACGGAAACGGGCATTCCAACTGTTAGAACGTGTCATATCGCTGTTCAGGCTATTGTCAAACGAAGAGGAGGTACCGCTCATGAAGTTCTCGGTAGAACGACGTATAATTGCATCACCGTCCCTATGGTTCCAACGGATGCTACCGTCAAATATAAATTTGTCTTTCTTCTCGTAGTTAATGTTAAGACCAAGCATCTTCGTAGCGGTAAGCCCCTGCCTGCCACCACCGAAACGACCACCGCCACCAGAAAATCCCATGTCATTGACGTTGTTGGCACTCATCGGGGCGAAGATCTTCAAGTCTGAACTCTGCATACCCGCAAAGATACGACCGCTGTAGCGATGACGTGTACCTGCGGCAAGGTCAGCATTCATCATAAAGCCCTTGTTCATACCACGCTTGATGCCGAAATCGAGCACCGTTTCCTCTTCACCGTCGTCAATCCCTGATACACGAGCCAGGTCACTCTTTTGATCGTATGCCTTCACACGTTCGACAATAGAAGTAGGCAGGTTCTTCATAGCTGTCTTCGTATCACCAGTCATAAATTCCTTACCATCAATCAGAATCTTTTTAACCTCCTTACCGTTGATGGTCACCTTACCATCATCGTCCACCTGAGCACCCGGTAGTTTACGTACCAAATCCTCGATGACAGATCCCTCTGGCGTACGGTAAGCAGAAGCATTATAGACGAAAGTATCCTCCTTCAGTGTCACCTTGGCGGCCTGTCCTGTAATAGTGGCTCCCTTCAGCATGATAGCATCCGGCTTTAGTTTAATGGTTCCCAAAGCAACATCCTTGTCATTCATTACCTTCACATCCTTAGTATAAGGTTTAAAACCCACACAGGTCACCTGAACAATATAATTTCCAACCGCAGGAGCCTTGACATTGAAGACACCGTCCAGATTGGTCAAAGAACCCGTTACCATCGTACTATCCTTCTTTAACAGGCGTACTGTTGTCTGAGCCACGGGTTCTTGAGAATCACTCTCTATCACTTTACCCGTGATACTCCGCTGTGCCATTGCTGATACTGCCAATATAGACAGGAGCAAAAATAGAATCTTTCTTCTCATTATTATTACGTTAATTATGTCTTTTTGACGCAAAGAATACCAAAAAGTTTAAACCTCTTGAACAAAAAGTTGTCTTTTTTACAATTAATCGGAGTTTTATACACGTATTTACAAATTTTATAGTAATTTTGCAGCCGCAAATGGAACAACAAAAAGTCATCATCTCTGAAAATCTGCGTGAAACGCTCCAACAAGCCGTGGGAGAATGTACTCACGACCGTTTGCTGATACTTGTCGATAAGACCACCAAAGAATGTTGTCTGCCCGTCATCAGTGGCTTCGAGTGTATGCAGCAGGCACAAATTATCTGCATTGGAGCCACGGATACCCACAAAAACCTAGATTCGCTTTCCCATGTATGGAGCGAGATGCAACACATAGGAGCCACCCGTCACTCACTGATGATCAATCTTGGAGGCGGTATGGTGACTGACTTGGGCGGATTCGCAGCCTCCACCTTTAAACGTGGTATACATTATATTAATATACCCACTACACTACTCTCGATGGTAGATGCCAGTGTAGGAGGCAAGACCGGTATCAACTTTGGAGGACTGAAAAACGAGATAGGAGTGTTCAATAATGCCCATTGTGTCATTCTTGACACAGTCTTCTTGCATACCCTGAACAAGGAGAACATTCTCTCCGGTTATGCTGAGATGCTCAAACACGGACTGATCTGCGATGAGAAGACCTTGGCAGAATTAATAAATCCCGATATTTTAGAAAATCTAGAGAATACAAAGAATATAGATACCTTAACTTCCCTTCTTGCCTCTAGTGTGGCTATCAAACAGCGCATTGTCACAGAAGACCCGAAAGAGGAAGGTATCCGAAAAGCGTTAAACTTAGGACATACAGCAGGACACGCCTTTGAGTCGCTGGCACTAAAACGAAAACCCATCCTTCATGGTTATGCCGTTGCCTATGGCTTGGTGGTAGAGCTTTATCTCTGCTGTGTTAAAACAGGTTTCCCTTTGGACAAGATGCGACAGACCGTCTCGTTTATCAAGGAGCATTATGGTCGGATGGCTATTACCTGCGATGACTATCCACAACTACTGGAACTGATGCACCACGATAAGAAGAACCATAACAACGACATCAACTTCACCTTATTGGGCAATATCGGAGATATCCGTATCAACCAGACAGCCACAGAGGAGGAAATAAAAGAAGCATTGGATTTCTACAGGGAGTTCTAATCCCTGATAACGCCTTACTACTACCTATTTAGATTGCTAACAACCGAAGGTGGGATCTGTCCGAGAGGATACGTCCCACTTATATTTCTCCCTCTTTCTTTTGGTGATTAACGGAAATAATTGTACCTTTGCTACGAAAGTAACAAATACTATCAATAACTATGAAAAAAATTTTAATAACTGGCGGAGCTGGATTCATTGGTTCCCATCTCTGTGAGCGATTGGTCAACGAGGGGCATGACGTCATCTGTCTCGACAATTTCTACAGTGGTTCAAAGGAAAACGTGTGGCACCTCATAGGCAGACCCAATTTCGAATTGGTGCGCCATGATGTCATCAACCCCTATTGGGCTGAGGTAGATGAAATTTATAACCTCGCCTGTCCTGCCTCTCCTATCTATTATCAGACAGACCCAATTCAGACTACCAAAACCAGTGTCTTCGGAGCCTACCATATGCTGGGACTAGCCCGTCGTACCAAAGCGAAGATTCTACAGTCATCTACCAGTGAGGTATATGGCGACCCTAACGTACACCCACAGCCAGAGTCCTATTGGGGTAATGTAAACCCTATCGGTCTGCGTTCCTGCTATGATGAGGGAAAACGCTGTGCCGAGACCCTTTTCTTTGACTACCACCGTCTACACAAAGTACGCGCCAAGGTCATCCGCATCTTCAACACCTATGGTCCCCGCATGGCTGTCAACGATGGTCGTGTGGTCTCTAACTTTGTCGTTCAGGCATTACGTGGTGAAGACCTGACCATCTATGGCGATGGCCAGCAGACCCGATCGTTCCAGTATGTTAGTGACCTCATCGAGGGTATGATGCGTATGATGGATACTCCAGATGACTTCACCGGTCCTGTTAATCTGGGCAATCCGGGTGAGTTCACCATGCTCGAATTGGCAGAGAAAGTGATAAAAAAGATTGGTGGCAAAAGTAAGATTGTGTTCCGTCCGCTCCCCAGCGACGATCCAAAGATGCGTCGCCCTGACATCAGCGTTGCCAAAAAGGAATTAAATTGGGAGCCCAAAGTTCCCTTAGAAGAGGGTCTTGACCACATCATTGCCTACTTCCGCGAATACCTGGGCAAACATTAAAATAAAAAAAGGAAGTTACCAAAGATGGTTGCTTCCTTTTTTTCTTTGCTCTACTCCCACTCAATCGTAGCTGGCGGCTTTGACGAGATGTCATAGCAAACACGGTTGACACCACGCACCTTGTTGATAATCTCGTTAGACACTTTCGCGAGGAAGTCGTAAGGCAGATGGGCCCAGTCGGCTGTCATAGCGTCGGTAGAAGTGACGGCACGCAGGGCAACAGGATTCTCGTAGGTACGCTCGTCACCCATCACACCCACGCTGCGAACAGGACTCAGCAGGATAGCGCCTGCCTGCCACACCTTATTATATAATGTCTCCCCATCAGTATCGACATACTCGCGCAAGCCACGGATATAGATATCGTCAGCTTCCTGCAGGACGCGCACCTTCTCGGGAGTGATGTCGCCCAAAATGCGGACGGCAAGACCAGGACCTGGGAAGGGATGGCGCGTGATGAGATGCTCGGGCATGCCCATCTGACGGCCTACACGGCGCACCTCGTCCTTGAAGAGCCACTTGAGGGGTTCGCAGAGCTGGAGGTTCATCTCCTTGGGCAATCCGCCCACGTTATGGTGGCTCTTGATGACCTTACCCGTGATATTGAGCGACTCGATGCGGTCGGGATAGATGGTGCCCTGGGCTAACCAACGGGCATCGGTAATCTTGCGAGCCTCTGCATTAAAGACCTCTACGAAGTCGCGTCCAATAATCTTGCGCTTCTGCTCGGGTTCTGTCACGCCGGCAAGGTCGCTGAAGAATTTCTGACTGGCATCAACTCCAATCACATTTAGACCTAACACCTTGTAGTCGTCCATGACCTGCTGGAACTCATTCTTACGCAGCATGCCGTGATCGACGAAGATGCAGGTGAGGTTCTTGCCGATGGCTTTGTTTAACAGCACAGCAGCAACAGAAGAGTCAACGCCACCTGACAAGCCGAGGATGACACGGTCGTTGCCGACTTGTTCTTTGATTTCTTTGACGGTTGTCTCTACGAAAGAGGCAGCACTCCAGTCTTGTTTCGAGCCGCAGATATCCACCACGAAATTCTTCAACAAGGTCTTTCCTTGCGTGGTATGATAGACTTCCGGATGGAACTGTACAGCCCAGATGGGTTGTTCCACAGCAGCAAAAGCGGCGTTTTTGACATCCTTTGTACTACCAATCACCTCGAAACCCTCAGGAATGGCCGTGATGGTGTCGCCATGACTCATCCATACCTGTGAGCCTCTATCGAAGCCTTTGAACAAAGGATTGTAGAGATTGATGGTCTCTAAATGGGCACGACCGTACTCACGACTGTCGGCCTTCTCGACCCTACCACCAAGAGTGTTAGAGATAAACTGCGCACCATAGCAGATACCCAATACAGGAAGCCTGCCCACAAACTGGCTGAGGTCAACCTTAAACGCCTCGGGATCGTGAACACTATAGGGCGAACCACTGAGGATGACACCAATCACGGAGGGGTCGTCCTTCGGGAACTTGTTGTAAGGCAGAATCTCGCAGAAGGTATCCAACTCACGCACACGACGACCAATCAACTGTGTCGTCTGGGAGCCGAAATCCAAAATGATGATTTTCTGTTGCATCTTGATTATATATTATTTATAAATGTCTCTGCTTCATCGAGGGTATCGAGTTTACCTACATCCATCAGTCGCAGGTCGTGAGCCTCGTAACCTCGTATTAAATGATCCGCACAAGCCTTCAGGTAGAAGTCCATGATAGGAAAACGGTCGGGCCAGTCGGCAAGCAAGGGAGATAAAGAAGGATGAAAGAGGTGGATGCCACTGAAAGCAAGGGGACGTCCTTCTCGTCCTTTCACTTCGCCCGTCTCCAAATTCTTCCAGCCAACAAGTCGCATGGTATCATCAAACTGGAGATAACGCTTCGTCTTACGCTCACTGACAACGAGCAAGGGGGCGTCAATAGGAATGGCATTGAGATTAAGATTGCTCAATATATCCACATTATGAATGAGAATAGGCTCAGTGGGATTGAATAAAGGAAGAGCTTTCTTGATACCCCCACCCGTCTCCAAGAGTTGTTCGCGTTCATCACTGATACGGATATCTAGTCCAAAGTTGTCATTGGCACAAAGATAGTCAATAATCTGGTCGGCAAAGTGATGCACATTGACGACGATACGCTCATAGCCAGCACTCTTCAACTTCATGATGACATGCCATAGTAACGGCTGACCTGCTACAGGTACCAATGCCTTCGGCATCGTATCCGTCAACGGTTTCAACCGTGTCCCTAACCCTGCTGCAAATATCATCGCCTGTTTCATTGTGCCTCCAATATTTGAGTAATACCCTGTTCACGATGACAGATACGCACCTCGATGCCGAATTTCTCGTGGATGTGCTCGGCTAAGTGCTGGGCACTATAGACACTGCGGTGCTGACCACCCGTACAACCGAAGGAGAACATCAGACTTGTAAAGCCACGCTGGATGTAACGGCGTACATGTGCATCAGCTAGTTTATAGACGGATTCGAGGAAGGTCAATATCTCCCCATCGTCCTCCAAGAAGCGGATGACAGGCTCGTCCAGTCCCGTCAATTGCTTGTATGGCTCATAACGTCCCGGGTTATGAGTCGAACGACAGTCAAACACATAACCGCCACCATTGCCACTCTCATCCTCAGGAATACCTTTGCGATAAGAGAAGCTATAGACCTTCACCACCAACGGACCTTGTGCATCATACTTTGAAAAGGTGGCAGGACCGTCCTGCGGATGGGGCTTATAGGGATTATTGTCTGTTATCTTGTAACCATCGGCACGACTGGCCGTCGTCTCTATCTGTCGGAACTGCGGCAATTCCGTCAACTGACGCAGCAGTGATGTCAAATAGGGATATGGGAAATTGCTGACCTCCAATAACTCCCATAAGTTTTGGATAGCTGGGGGAATAGACGTTATGAAATGTTGCTTACGCTCAAAATAGCCCCTAAAGCCATAAGCACCTAATACTTGTAAGATGCGAAACAGAACAAACAGCGACAGGCGTGCGACAAAATGATGCGGTGTAGGCACCTCCGTAAACTGTTTCAGGGCGTGATAGTACTCATACACCAATTCACGGCGCAACTTATAAGGATACTTCGCAGATGCCTGCCAAAGGAACGAAGCAAGGTCGTAATAATAAGGACCCTTGCGTCCTCCTTGGAAGTCGATGAAAAAAGGCCGCTGACCATCTACGAGCATTACATTTCTGGCCTGAAAGTCACGATAGAGGAAAGCATCAGACTTCTCTGCCGTCAGATCTTTGGCAAGCAAACGGAAATCAGCTTCCAACTTCAACTCATGGAAATCCAGTTCCGTTGCCTTCAGGAAACAATACTTGAAGTAGTTTAGATCGAAGAGCACCGAGTCCACATCAAACTCCGCCTGCGGATAACAGTTGGAGAAATCAAGTCCTCTCGCCCCACGTATCTGGATGTTCGGCAGTTCACGAATGGTGCGTCTCAACAGTTCCTGCTCTTTTAAAGTATAGCGACCACCTGCCTCACGACCACCACGAATGGCATCAAACAAAGACATGGAACCAAGATCAGACTGCAAATAACGTAATTCATCATCACTAACAGCCAACAAATGTGGTACTGGCAACTGACGCTTGGTAAAATGGCGACACAGATACACAAAAGCATGGTTCTCATCACGACTGGTACCAATGACACCTACCACCGTACTACCATCTTGTGCTATCATACGGTAGTACACACGGTTGCTGCCTGCTACTGGCAACTGTTCAGTCATCGCAGGCTCCGCCCCGCTCCACTTTTTATATAACTTGATCAATTGGTGCATATATTGAGCGCAAAGTTACGAAATAATAAGGGAAAAGCCAAATTTTTTTATTGCAAAGTGACACCCATCAGTCCAATCACCACATCATTGGAGAGGGTACGTAATGTCAATGACTTCAACCGTTTCTCTCTCTTCAACGGTAAACATAACATGGTTGCTGCTCCGCCGGGGATTTCCCTACCATATACACCTTCTATATCCAAAGCCTTTCCCAAATTACGACTGACCGTCCCAGTACCCAGACATACTCGATAGGGACGAGGTTGCGCAACCTGAAAAGCCTTCCCGTCCACATAATAGTCTTGTTCTATAGGGCACCAAGTATCGGGATTATATAATGCCATCGTATCTGACGTCCCATCACGATATGTCATCACAACGAGCCCGTTATTTATACGACTCTGCATATGATTCGTCGAACCAGCCATCAACAACCACGCTCTGGAAGCCTCGCCCTTCATCGGAATAACGACAGAGTCGGGATAGTTGTCCCAAAGACTAGTATATACTATGTTATATCCTTTCTCAGGTGTCTTAAAGGGAACACCCGCCACCACGAATTCTCCATTGTTTATAAGAGTACGGAATACCGAATCACTAATAATCGGAGTGTATTGAGGATGACACCATTCACCCACCCCCTGTACAGGAATCTGTAAGGTAGTCACAGATGGACGTGGAGAGAGATACTGATTCTTGAAAATGTTGTCGACATTGGCATTGAAGAAGCGTCCAATAGTCTGAGGACGGAACTTTTTAGTCAGGTCCGGTTCCTCCATCCCTATAGCAGACTGTTTCTTAGAAGAATCAACGGACGTCACAGAATCTAGAGGAAGAGATTCTTTTTCTACCTCTATCACCTGAAATATCTCTGCCGTTCCTTCTATATCTCGATAGTTACCATATGGCAAGTTCTTTCTCAAGACAATTTTCAATGGACGAGAAAAATGCTGCGTAATCTCATACCGTTCCTTCCCATTCTTGCAAGTGTATTTATAGTCTATATAAGGAGTCCTCAGCGACACGCTATCCCACTCAGAAGGGAAACCTGGACGGATGATACACTGATTGTCCAATGCCTGTGGGATAACGCCAAAAAGTCCTTGCAAAAGGGCACGGGCAGAGATTCCGATACAGTCGCCAAAATCACGGTAGCACTCTCCACGGGCAGCATCATATTGACTAATTTGGCCAAAGTTCGCAGGACTCTGTCCATAATACATCTGGTCCAAAATATTCCCTTTCATTAGCCGGAAGGCCTGCTCTGGGCGACCTGCCTCAAACAGGGCAAGTGCGGTATGCATAACTTCGGCAGCCGCCACATTGTTGATACTCCAGGAATAGGGAAGCCAATCACTGGTGGCTATCGTCTGATAACCTGTATCTTCTACATCTATATGTGGAATATGTTCATCTACATATCGAGTGGCAGCATAAGCCTGGTGAAGAGAACAGGCTCCACAATCTATAGGGGTATAAATACTCCAAACAGCCGGATGCTCATGTTTCCGTTTCAGTCCCATCGCATCCTGATACTCGGCCCAAACACCTTTCTTGGGAAGCCAGAGCCGTTCATTCATCGCTGTCAGAATTGCCTCTGCCTCTTCACGGTATGGTTGGGAATCTTCACCTAGGATTTCAGCTATTCTTGCAGCAAGACGATTGCCCCTGTAATTATAGGCTGAGCTATGGGTCACAGCTCCCCCACTATAATATAATGCATCAGAAGCCCATATACAACAATAGGCATCATATAGATGATCGCCATCAGGGTCATAATTCCGCTTTTCCCAGGCAAGATGCGACTGGATGACTGGCCACATTCTCCGCATATATATCGTATCAGCATCATACTGGAAATGCCAGAGCAACTCATCCACATAATTTAGGTTCATGTCATAATGGTGCATCTGGTCATTACGGTTCGGATTCCTGCAGATATACCCGTTACTATACATCTGCGTGCCCCATTGTTTCTCTGCTCTGGCAAGATGTTGCTTGACATCTTGTGTCGGATGAGGCTTCACGGCTGGTACATTCTTGACCTGGCTTTTAGCATATGCATCAAAATGGGATACCGCCCTATCGTTCCATCCCAACACATCACCCATATATCCGGCGCGCCATCCTGCAAGTGGCATTCGCCATCCAATACAACCATGTAACCACGTCTGTCCGTCCCAATCACCGTCTGCCGCCATGACAATGGCACCACCTAAGGTGTTGATATAAGGATCGGGGGTATTGAATACAATACGCCCTGCCAACTGTTGCATAGCAGACTCAGCTTTCAGGAAGTCTTCCTTAGTATCCTTTAAAAATATTGTAATGCCATTACAGCATACATAACACTCTTTTTCATACTGTGTCTCTAATTGTTGCAAGGGCTCTTGACCATCTGCCTCAAAGGCATCCTTGGGGTCTGCTCCTATATCACCATTGCGCGACAACTTCTGTTTACGAATATTTGATGATATCGCTCTTAAATTCACCCGCCCCGCGAAACCTATCGCCTGAAAACGCCAGAACGCTTGTTCTGACTGTAGCGAGGCAACCACCTTTAGGCGTAACTCAGCATCTTTACCCCAAGTCTTGTGACGAAGTATATAACTACGCATACCATCCTCATATCGAGCCTCACAATAATCTATTGCATCAAGGTTGATACCATTGATATAAAATTGTATATTGCGACAATCCTTTTTCTTATAAATGGCAAACACAGGACAATCACTAGTTTCCACCCGCCATTCCGTCGGACTACCATATAAGGCACGAGTATATCGGTTCTCACCATTTACACATACGAAAGCATGTCCCTCTGGATGATACGTTTGGGCTGTACTACCTAACACCAGAAAGATCGTAGTTAATACACATATTACTTTTTTCATATTTGCAAAGGTACAAAAATATCTGCAAAACAAACGAAAGAATAGATACGAAAAAAACCGATTGTCTCACGACATCCGGTTTTTAAAACAAACTACTTAAAAACTAATCTACTAAAACAAATCAAAAAAATATCTTTATTTTGCTAAATCCAATATCATTATATCATAGGTTTTAACCTTTTGACGTTGCAAAGATAGAAAGTTTAAAAATACAATGCAAATTTTTTTGTGTGAAATCAACACATAAATTGATTTAAATCAATAAAGGGAATCGGGTTTGCACCCAATTCCCTGATTTTTGGCAACTTGAGGTTGCAAAATGCCTATCAAATTGTCCTTATGCGAACGGATTCTCTGTGGGATAGAAATCGCCCTTCGGGAAGTTGTAGTCGATCTCGTCCACGGGGATGCCCATGTACTTCAGAACCTCCCACAGGTACTTACCCTGGTGGCCGAACATCACGGCGCAGTGGTGTGGGTAGTGCTTCTCGATGAGGACGTGACGGTAGAAGCGGCTCATGTTCTTGATACCGAAGATACCGATAGAACCAAATGAACGGGTAGCTACAGGAATCACCTCACCCTGAGCGATGTAAGCGCGGAGCTTGGTGTCGGCAGTAGACTGCAGACGATAAACAGTAGCCAAACCGGGCTGGATGTCACCCTCGAGAGTTCCGTTGGTAACCTCAACAGGCAGGGCGCGGGCCATAATGCGCTGGAAGCACATCTGGCAGTTGCAAACCTTAGAAGAAGCAGTGTTACCACAGTGGAAGCCCATGAAGATTTCCTTCTCGGTGTAGCTGTCGCAAGCGAACTTCTTGCCCTTGATGCTCTCCTCGAACATGTCCTGAGGAACAGTGTTGTTGATGTCGAGCAGGGTAACAGCATCCTGAGAGATGCAGGTGCCAATGTACTCTGACAGAGCGCCATAGATGTCTACCTCGCAAGCTACGGGGATACCGCGAGCGGTCAGACGGCTGTTGACGTAGCAAGGCACGAAACCGAACATGGTCTGGAAAGCAGGCCAGCACTTGTTAGCCATAGCCACGAACTGACGAGAGCCCTTGTGAGCCTCGATCCAGTCAGTCAGTGTCAACTCATACTGAGCGAGCTTGGGCAGCACCTGAGGAATCTTGTTGCCGTGACCAAGTTCAGCAGCCATATCCTTTACAACGGCGTCGATGCGTGGGTCGTTAGCGTGCTTCTGGAAAGCCTCGAGCAGGTCGAGCTCTGAGTTCTCCTCAATCTCAACGTCGAGATCATACAGGGCACGGATAGGAGCGTTACAAGCCAGGAAGTTGTTAGGGCGGGGACCAAAGCTGATAATCTTCAGGTTCTGCAGACCTACGATAGCACGAGCGATGGGCAGGAACTCGTGAATCATCTCAGCGCACTGAGCAGCGTCGCCAACGGGCTCCTCAGGGATGTAAGCGCGAGTCTTGCGCAGAGACAGTGCCTGGCTAGCGTTCAGCATACCGCAGTAAGCGTCACCACGACCATCAATCAGGTCGTTCTGAGTCTCCTCAGCAGCAGCGCAGAACATGGTGGGTCCCTGGAACCAGTCAGCAATCATGGTCTCAGAAATCTCGGGACCGAAGTTGCCCAGGTAAACGCACAAAGCGTTACAGCCGGCCTTCTTCACATCCTCAAGAGCCTGCTGAGCGTGAATCTCGCTCTCAACGATGGCGATAGGACACTCGTAGATGCCTTCCTTACCAAACTTCTTCTCATACTCGGCGATAACAGCCTTGCGGCGGTTAACGGCCAATGACTCGGGGAAACAGTCGCGGCTAACAGCCACGATACCGATCTTAATTACAGGTACGTTATTCATACTCTTTTTTTTGGTTATAAAGTAATGTTTAGTCAAATATGCCTACAAAGATACAAAATAATGTGAAAAGTAATGCATGAAAGACGTATTTTTTTGTTTTTTTATTATCTGACGCGCCACAGACTAAAAAATAGCCCACCACATTGGCAGGCTATTTCCCTTAAAACAATACTTTTTACCTTATATTACATCATGCCGCCCATGCCTGGAGCACCACCCATTGGCATAGCGGGTTCCTTCTCAGGTTTGTCGCAGATGAGGCACTCTGTGGTGAGGAACATGCCTGCGATAGAGGCGGCATTCTCCAGAGCTACACGAGCTACCTTGGCAGGATCGATGACACCAGCCTCGCGGAGGTCCTCATACTTATCGAGACGAGCATTGTAACCGAAGTCACCCTTGCCCTCGCGAACCTTCTGTACGACAACGGCACCCTCTTCGCCAGCATTGCTGACAATCTGACGCAGAGGCTCCTCAATAGCACGACAGATGATGTTGATACCTGTCTGCTCGTCGGCATTGTCGCCCTTCACGTCAGCCAAAGCCTGCTGAGCACGGATGTAAGTGGTACCACCACCAGCAACAACACCCTCCTCGATAGCAGCACGGGTAGCACAGAGAGCGTCATCTACACGATCCTTCTTCTCCTTCATCTCAACCTCGCTGTTAGCACCTACGTAGAGTACTGCTACGCCACCAGCCAACTTGGCCAGACGCTCCTGCAGCTTCTCTTTGTCGTATGAAGAGGTGGTGAGCTCGATTTCCTTCTTGATCTGAGCGATACGATCCTGAATAGCCTGCTTGTCGCCAGCACCATTCACGATAGTGGTGTTGTCCTTAGAAACAGTCACCTTGTCGCAAGTACCCAGCATCTCGAGGGTAGCCTGCTCCAGCTTCAGACCCTTCTCCTCGCTGATAACGACGCCACCAGTCAGCGTAGCGATATCCTCAAGCATCGCCTTACGGCGGTCGCCAAAGCCAGGAGCCTTGACAGCACAGATCTTCAAGCCACCACGCAGACGGTTGACAACCAGTGTGGTCAGTGCCTCAGAGTCAACATCCTCAGCAATTACCAGCAAGGGGCGTCCACTCTCAGCAGCAGGCTGCAGGATGGGCAGGAAGTCCTTGATGTTGCTGATCTTCTTATCGTAAATCAGGATGTAAGGATTCTCCATCACGCACTCCATCTTCTCGCTGTCGGTTACGAAGTAGCCAGACAGATAACCACGGTCGAACTGCATACCCTCGACAACACCGATATGGGTGTCGCGGCTCTTGCTCTCCTCGATGGTGATAACGCCATCCTTAGAAACTTTGCGGAAAGCCTCAGCCAGCAGCTTACCAATTTCCTCGTCGTTGTTGGCAGAAACGGTAGCCACCTGCTCAATCTTGTCGTAGTTGTCATCTACGCGCTCAGCATTCTTCTGGATGAAGTCAACAACGCTCTTCACAGCCTTGTCGATACCACGTTTCAGGTCCATAGGATTGGCACCAGCAGTCACATTCTTCAGACCCTCAGTAACGATAGCCTGGGTGAGGATGGTAGCAGTGGTAGTACCATCACCAGCATCGTCACCCGTCTTTGATGCTACGCTCTTAACGAGCTGAGCACCTGTGTTCTCGAACTTGTCCTCCAACTCGATTTCCTTGGCAACGGTAACACCGTCCTTGGTAATCTGGGGAGCACCAAACTTCTTCTCAATAACCACGTTACGACCCTTAGGACCGAGCGTAACCTTTACTGCGTTTGCCAACTGGTCCACGCCATTCTTCAACAGGTCGCGGGCCTCAATATTGAACTTAATATCTTTTGCCATAATTTTTACCTTTCTTCTTTATTACGTTATAACGTTATTTCGTTATTACGATTTATTTCTCAATCACTGCTAAAACGTCAGACTGACGCATCATGAGGAACTTCTCGCCCTCGAACTCCAGCTCTGTGCCACTGTACTTGCCATACAACACTTCGTCGCCTGCCTTCAGCACCATCTCTTCGTCCTTGGTGCCCTGGCCAACGGCCTTGATAGTTCCATGCAGGGGTTTCTCCTTTGCGGTGTCAGGAATGATAATACCGCCAATCTTCTCTTCAGCCGGTGCAGGCACTACCAGCACGCGGTCTCCTAATGGTTTGATGTTCATAATACTTCTTTTTATGTTTTACGTTAAACTTTCTGCCATAGAATCTGCGAAAAACGTGCCAATCTCTTTCAACTGACACTTTGGCAGAAAATAACTACACCTTATTAATATAATATAAATTTCACTTTTCGTTTGGCGCTTTGCATAAATTACCGTACCTTTGCACAATAGTATCAATTGTAAACAAGTTATGAAAGAATTCATCAAGTATGTATTTGCCACCGTTACAGGTATTATCGTTTTCACCCTCATTATGGGTATCCTGTTTGTCATTTCTCTCGTGGGATTAGCCGCCTCATCGGCATCTACAGTGCCTGTAGAAAAGAACTCCGTCTTCACGTTATCTCTTTCCGGACAAGTCAACGAACGCTCTGAAGACGACATCATGAGCGAACTGGTCGGACAGGTCAGTGAGAATATCGGACTGGACGATATCATCGCATCCATTAAGAAAGCGAAGGACAATGAGGACATCAAGGGTATCTATCTGGAGAGCGGATTGTTCTCTATTGACACCCCCGCCTCAGCCCATGCCATCCGTGAAGCGTTACTCGACTTCAAGAAAAGCGGGAAATGGATTATCGCCTATGGTGACAGCTATACACAAAGTGCCTATTATATCTGTTCAGTAGCTGACAAAGTATATTTGAACCCACAGGGCATGGTCGACTGGCACGGACTAGCCGCCACTCCCTATTTCGTCAAGGACCTTCTTGCCAAGTTTGGCGTGAAGTACCAGCTTTGCAAGGTGGGTAAGTACAAGAGTGCTCCAGAAATGATGACTGCCGACGGAATGAGCGAGCCTAACCGTGAACAGGTGACAGCTTATATGACAGGTATCTGGGATGTCATGCTGAAAGATGTAGCTGCCAGTCGTAAAATCCCTGTAGACTCTCTCAATGTCTATGCCGACCGTTATGTGGCCCTTGCCAACCAGCCCGACCTTGTTAAGATGAAGATGGTCGATAAGCTGATATACACTGATGAGGTAAAGAGTGAAATCAAGAAGCTTCTGAAGATTGATGCTGATGATGAGATCAAACAATTGTCGCTTTCCGACATGATCAACGTGAAAGGCGCTAAGGAAAAAGGTGAAGAGATTGCCGTCTACTATGCCTATGGTGACATCGTGGATTCTGAGACAGGTAGTCTTACCCAGCAGGAACACTGCATCGTAGCCAACACGGTATGCAAGGATTTAGAGAAGCTTGCCAATGATGACGACGTGAAAGCTGTCGTCCTGCGTGTCAACTCTCCGGGCGGTTCCGCCTATGCCTCTGAACAAATCTGGCATGCCGTCACAAACCTGAAGGCAAAGAAACCCGTTGTCGTATCAATGGGCGGCTATGCAGCCTCAGGAGGCTATTATATCAGCTGTGCCGCCAACTATATCTATTCAGAGCCAACCACCATCACTGGTTCCATCGGTATCTTCGGTATGTTCCCCGACTTCAGCGGATTGCTGACAGACAAACTGGGTGTGAAGTTCGATGAGGTGAAGACCAACAAGCATTCTGCCTTCGGAACGATGGCACGTCCCTTTAACGAAGAGGAAATGGCACTTCTCGACCAGTATATCGGTCGTGGCTATGAACTTTTCCGCAAACGTGTCGCAGACGGTCGAAAACTATCTATCGAAGCCGTTGAGGAGATTGCCCAAGGACGCGTATGGCTGGGTAATGCTGCACTGGGCATCAAACTCGTTGATGCCATCGGCTCACTCGACGATGCTGTCAAGAAGGCAGCCCAGTTGGCTAAACTCAGTGAATACAAGACCAGCAACTATCCGGAGCCTGTCGACTGGATCGATCAGTTGTTGAGCAAAGCCAACAAGAACAGCTACCTTGACGAGCAGATGCGTGCCACACTGGGAGAATACTATGAGCCATTCCGCTATATCAAGGGCATCAACAAACAAAGCGCCATCCAAGCCCGCCTGCCCTATTTCCTCTCTATCAAATAATTAATAATAAGGTATGCGCGTAGAGGGAGACTTCATCGTCATCAACAAGTGGCTATTGCCATTCAGCTGGCTCTATGGCCTCGGCGTCAAATTGCGTAACTTCGCATTCGAGCTGGGCATTCTGAAGAGCCGATCCTTCGACGTACCAGTCATCTCAGTAGGCAACATCACTGTTGGCGGAACTGGCAAGACCCCTCATGTGGAATATTTGGCAAAGCACCTCAAGGAACTTTTCCATGTAGCCATACTCAGTCGTGGATACAAACGCAAAAGCAAGGGATTCATCTTGGCAAACGCCCAAACAACAATGCTCGATATTGGAGACGAGCCCTATCAGATGAAGCAAAAATTCCCTGACGTGACGGTAGCTGTTGACAAGAGCCGCTGTCACGGCATCGAGGAACTGGTCGGCAATGACAAAAGCCTGGATGTCATCCTGCTCGACGATGCCTTCCAGCACCGTTATGTCAAGCCAGGGATCAATATTCTGTTGGTAGACTACCACCGACTGGTGATTTATGACACCCTGCTGCCTGCCGGACGACTGCGCGAGCCGCTTGTAGCCAAGGACCGTGCCGATGTTGTGATAGTCACGAAATGTCCCAAGGACCTGAAACCCATGGAGTTCCGCGTCATCACCAAGGCCATGCACCTCTATCCCTATCAGAATCTCTATTTCACCACCTTGGAATATGATGATATGCAACCCATCTTCGGAGGAGAGTCACGTTCTCTGAAAAGTCTGAAGGCTGACGAGCAGATTCTCCTGCTGACGGGCATTGCATCGCCAGAGCAGATGGTTCACGACCTGGAGCCATACAGCAAGAACCTCACGCCTCTCACCTTTGCCGACCATCACCATTTCAAGACGAAGGACATCCAGCTCATCAACGAGACGTTTGAAAAACTTCCCCAGCCCCGTTGTATCATCACCACGGAGAAAGATGCCACCCGTCTTCATAACGTAGAAGGGCTGAGCGAGGAAGTACGCCGTCACATCTACACCCTTCCTGTCAGCATCCGTTTTATGCAGGAACAGGAAGAAACGTTTAACCAATATATTATAGGCTATGTACGAAAAAATTCAAGAAACAGCATCCTGGCTAAAAGAGAGGATGACCACAAACCCACAGACAGCTATTATTCTGGGGACCGGCCTCGGACAATTAGCTTCAGAAATAACTGACAAGAACGAGATTCCCTATACTGAGATTCCCAATTTCCCTGTATCAACCGTTGAAGGACATAGCGGCAAACTTATTTTCGGAAAACTGGGAGGCATCGACATCCTTGCCATGCAGGGACGCTTCCATTTCTACGAGGGCTATTCCATGAAGGAAGTCACCTTCCCCGTCCGTGTGATGTATGAGCTGGGCATCAAGACCCTCTTCGTGTCGAATGCCGCAGGTGGTATGAATCCGAAGTTCCAGATTGGCGACCTGATGATCATCACCGACCACATCAATTTCTTCCCTGAGCACCCGCTACATGGAAAGAACTTCCCCACAGGACCCCGTTTCCCGGATATGCATGAGACCTATGACAAGAAACTCATCCAATTGGCCGCTGATATCGCCCGTGAGAAGAAAATCCGCGTCACCTATGGTGTCTATATCGGTGTACAGGGTCCTACCTTCGAGACCCCTGCCGAGTATAAGATGTACCACCTGTTAGGTGCCGATGCCGTCGGCATGTCAACCGTCCCCGAAGTGATTGTCGCCCACCATTGCGGCATCCGCACCTTCGGCATCTCCGTCATTACCGACTTAGGCGGTTTCGATAATCCTGTCGAGGTCAGCCATGAGGAAGTACAGGAGGCTGCCAATGCCTCCCAACCCTTCATGACGGAGATTATGCGGGAAATGATTATCCGTTCCGAGAAGGTGGAATCCCAGATGAAAGAAATCCGTAACACCAATCACCCGACAGAAGGATGGAAATAGCAAAGTTAGGAGAGTTCGGCTTGATAGACCGACTGACCAAGGACATCAAGCCACAGAACGAAGCCACCAAGTATGGCGTAGGCGACGACTGCGCCGTGCTCCACTACCCCGACACGGAAGTGCTGGTCACCACCGATATGCTGATGGAAGGCGTACATTTCGACCTCACCTATATCGACCTCGAGCACTTAGGTTGGAAGTCGGCCATGGTGAACATCAGCGACATCTTCGCCATGAACGGCACGCCACGACAGATGACTGTCAGTATGGCACTTAGTAAGCGTTTCTCCGTCGAGGATATGGAACAGTTCTACAACGGACTGCGCATGGCCTGCGACAAATGGGGTGTCGACATCGTGGGGGGCGACACCACCTCGTCCTATACAGGTCTCGCCATCAGCATCACCTGCATCGGCGAGGCCCGCAAGGAGGATATCGTCTATCGCAACGGCGCCAGGGAGACCGACCTCATCTGTGTCAGCGGCGACCTCGGTGCCGCCTATATGGGTCTGCAGCTCCTCGAGCGCGAAAAGGCCGTATATTACCAGCAGTACAATGAGTTGCAGCAGAAGATAGAAGAGGCGAAAGCGAATGGCGATAGCCAAAAACTCTCAACGCTCAACGCTCAACTCTCAACTTTAGCAACGCCCGACTTTGCCGGCAAGGAATACCTGCTGCAGCGCCAGCTAAAGACCGAGGCCCGCGGCGACATCATACAGCGGTTGCGCGAGGCAAACATCCGCCCGACGGCGATGATGGACATCAGCGACGGACTGTCGAGCGAGCTCATGCACATCTGCAAGCAGAGCCATGTGGGATGCCGCATCTTCGAGAAACAGATACCCATTGACTACCAGACAGCGGTGATGGCCGAGGAGATGAATATGAACGTGACGACGTGTGCCCTAAACGGCGGCGAGGACTACGAACTGCTCTTCACCGTGCCCATCGGCGACCACGAGAAGATAGAGGCCCTGGAGGACGTGAAGCTTATCGGACACATCACCAAGGAGAGCCTCGGACACATCCTCGTCACCCGCGACGACCAGGAGTTTGAACTCAAGGCACAGGGGTGGAATCCGCTGAGCAGCGAGCACCATTAAACTTGTTTAAATGGTCGAGCCGCGAGGCGGTTCGACGAAGTCAATCCGCTGATCAGCGAGCACCAATAAAAACAAAATAACTTCATTTTTAAAAATAATCCGTCAAAAGTTTGGCGGATTACTTTTTTTGTTGTACCTTTGCACCCGCAATCAAGAGGATTGCAGAAGTGAAACATAATGATGGTGCCTTAGCTCAGTTGGTAGAGCATCGGACTGAAAATCCGTGTGTCCCCGGTTCGATTCCTGGAGGTACCACTCCTCCTTTCATTATGAGCCCCTGTCTTAGAGATTTCTCTAGCAGGGGCTTTTTCTATTCTGTCTACGTCGCTGGCAGTTCGTCAATCACGCCATGCTAAGGGTTAGCTCAGAGCATTGTCATACCTCTAGAGTGCGACCATTCTTAGACCATCCTTAGAACATCCTATGAGCATCCCTTGAGCATCCTATGAGGAGCCCTTGAGGATTCCCTGAAGATTCCTAGAGGAAACATAGAGTTGGTATAGAGTTGGTATAGAGTTGATATAGAGTTGATATAGACTTGACTGGGCTGTTTGGGCTTAAATAATCTGGACAATGGAAGGGTTTTTAAGCACCTATTCTTCTGTTTGCAAAGATACAAAGTTTGGGGAAAATTTGCAAAGAAATTTGTTTTTTTTCTCACTTATTCGTACCTTTGTCGCGTCAAAACAAATAACAGCTATGGGAATAGTCATTGGAATAGACGTGGGCATTTCCACGACGAAGATAGTAGGACTGCGTGATAAACGGGTCGTTTCGCCCATCCGCATTACGGCGGCCGACCAGGTAACATCGCTGTATGGCGCCTTCGGCAAGTACCTGCACGACAACAAGATAGCTCTAGGCGACGTGGAGCAGGTGATGCTGACGGGCGTCGGCGCTGCCTATATCGACGAACCTGTCTATGGCATCCCAACGCAGAAGGTCGACGAGTTTCTGGCCGACGGTCTGGGAGCGCGCTTCGAGTCAGGACTCGACAAGGCCATCGTCGTATCGATGGGAACAGGAACGAGCTTCGTGCAGTGCTGCGGTGATGACATCCGCCACATTGGAGGCATCGGCATCGGAGGCGGTACGCTACAGGGACTGAGCCGCGTCATGCTGAACACACGGGATCCGAAGCAGATTCAGAGCTTGGCTATGCAGGGCGACATCCATAACATCAACCTGCTGATCGGCGACATCTCCACCCATCCGCTGCCCGGACTGCCGATGGACGCCACCGCATCGCTGTTCTCGAAAGCACAGTACGATGCGCCGAAGGAAGACGTCGCACTAGGCATCATCACAATGGTACTGCAGACCATCGGCTCTGCCGCCATCCTGTCGGCACTCAATTCTGGCATCAAAGACTTCGTATTGATCGGCAACCTGACGCTGTTGCCCCAGTGTAAGGACATCTATCCGATGTTGGAGAAGTTATACAACATACACTTCCACATCCCTAAATATGCCGAGTTCTGCACAGCCATCGGCGCCGCGCTGAACTACAAAAAAGCCAACAGCTAATAGCCAACAGCCAAACACCCTACTCTTTACGGTGCTTGTCAAACTTATGGAGGAAGTAGTTGAATGCTTCCAGACCCAACAGCACCATCACTGTACTGCCGATAGCCAGTATGTACATGCCACCACCACAGGCCAGTCCCATCGCAGCCGTCACCCACAAGCCTGCCGCCGTGGTCAGTCCGCTGACGATATTCTCCGCCTTGCGGAAGATAATCGTTCCTGCACCTATGAAACCGATGCCGCTGACCACCTGTGCCGCCACACGCGACACATCCCAACGCGACGTCATCTCACTCATCTGGACATCGCTGAAACCATAGGCAGAGACTATCATGAACAACGCCGAACCCAGCGCCACCAGGAAATGGGTGCGGAAGCCCGCCTCCTTCGCACGGTATTCACGTTCCAAACCGATGATTCCTCCCAAAATAGCGGCGCAGAAAATACGCAACAAAAATTCCAGTTCCATAGTTAAAAGGTGTTTATTGCCTGCAAAGATAACGTTTTTTTCTTATCTTTGCAAAAGTTATAACTAAAAAGACAAAAGCATGACAAATTTACTTCTTTTTGGATTAGGCATGCAGGAAGTGCTCATCGTGGCGCTCATCGTCCTGCTGTTGTTCGGCGGCAAGAAGATACCTGAACTCATGAAGGGACTGGGTAAGGGCGTGAAAAGTTTCAAGGACGGCATGAAAGATGTCGACACTGACGACAAAGAAGTGAAAAGTGAAGAGTGAAAAATTTGCTACCGCGCAGATGAACACTCAAGAGCCGCAGACGTTCTGGGACCATCTCGACGAGCTTCGCGGCACGCTGATCCGCATGATTTGTGCCGTCGTCGTCTTCGGCATCGTCGCCTTTCTCATGAAAGACGAGTTGTTTTCCGTCGTACTGGCTCCCCGTTCTAGCGACTTCATCACCTACCGGCTGTTAGGCACGGAGCACTTCAGCATCCACCTGATGAACACGGGACTGACCGAGCAGTTCATGATACACATGCGAACGGCACTCTATGCCGGACTGCTGGTCGCCTCACCTTATATATTATATGAGCTCTTTCGCTTTGTGTCACCCGGACTCTACGACAACGAACGGCATTATGCGCTATGGATTGTGGGAGCGGCCTACCTGATGTTCCTCGTCGGCACACTGGTCAACTACTTCGTGGTATTCCCCTTTACCGTCCGTTTTCTGGGTACCTACCAAGTGTCACCAGACGTAGCCAACATGCTGACGCTACAGTCATACATCGACACGCTATTGGGCATGAGTCTGGTCATGGGAGTGGTCTTCGAACTGCCTGTCGTCTGTGCGCTGATGGGCAGGATGGGACTGATCAATGGACGGCTGATGGCGACCTACCGTCGGCACGCCCTGGTGGCTATCCTCATCGTGGCAGCCATCATCACCCCGACCACCGATGCCTTCACGCTCTTCGTCGTGACACTGCCTATCTACCTGCTCTATGAAGTGAGCATACTCATTGTAAGAATCATTACGAAACGAAATTAAACAATACTTTATGCTAAGAACGATTCGAATTACTCTGGCCACCGTCATGTTCATCGGCATTACGTGGTTGTTCCTCGACTTCACAGGAACGGCCCACCACTGGTTCAGTTGGATGCCAAAGCTGCAACTGCTGGAAGCTATCCTGGCACTCAACTTCCTGGTAGTGGCTTTCCTCGTGGTATTAACGCTTGTCTGTGGGCGCATCTATTGTTCCATCATCTGTCCGCTGGGCATCATGCAGGACATCTTCGGATGGCTGGGCAAGAAACAGAAGAAGAACCGCTATACTTATTCCAAGGAGAAGCGGTGGCTGCGCTACGGCGTGCTCGCCATCTTCGTCATTGCCCTCGTGGCTGGTGTGGGCGTGGTATTCCAGCTCCTAGCCCCCTACTCCGCCTACGGACGCATAGTCACCTATCTGCTGCAACCCGTCTGGGTGGCAGGCAACAATGTGCTGGCAAGCATTGCCGAATATTACGACAGCTATGCGTTCTACCACGTCAGCAAGGAGGTTCCCAATTACTATCTGATTACCATCATTGCCGTTTTGACATGGAGTATCTTGGCTGGCCTCGCATGGAACTACGGACGTACCTATTGCAACACCATTTGTCCTGTAGGTACCTTCCTTTCCTTATTGAGTCGGTTCTCGTTCCTGAAAATCAACTTCGATGTTGACAAGTGCAAAAACTGCTCGCTATGCACCAAGAACTGCAAGGCCTCGTGCATCGACTTCAAAACCCATACCGTCGACCATTCACGCTGCGTAGTCTGTGGCGACTGCATCAGCGTCTGCAAGCACGGAGCACTGAAGTATGGGACTCATAGGTCTAATGGGCAACCCACTAAACCCACTGACCCTATTGATTCCAGCAAGCGCAACTTCCTGCTTTCCTCCGCCCTGCTGACTACCGCTGCCCTTGCCCAAGAGGCGAAAAAGACAGACGGCGGACTGGCGGAGATACAGGACAAGGTAGCCCCAGAGCGACAGACGTCCCTGACCCCTCCTGGCTCTCAATCGATGGCCAACTTCGAGCAACACTGTACAGGATGCCAGCTCTGCATTTCCGAGTGTCCGAATGAGGTGTTGCGCCCATCAGGCGACCTGATGCATTTCATGTTGCCCACCATGTCGTACGAACTGGGCTACTGCCGTCCGGAGTGCAACCGCTGCTCGGAGGTTTGTCCTGCAGGAGCCATCAAGCCCTTAGCCCATGAACTGAAAGCATCGACACAGATTGGTCACGCCGTATTTATTAAGAAAAACTGTGTGGCCATTACCGATGGCGTGGATTGCGGCAACTGTGCCCGCCATTGTCCTGTGGGTGCCATCGAGATGGTGTCTTCTGATCCGAACGACGAGGAGTCACCCATGATTCCTGCCGTCAATGAGAACCGCTGTATCGGCTGTGGAGCCTGCGAATACTTATGTCCTGCACGTCCTTTCTCCGCCATCTTTGTGGAGGGGCACGAAGTGCATAAGGAGATATGATGTAAGAAGGATGATGTAAGATGTTAGACGTATGAAGAAAGATATATCAAGACGTTCGTTTCTGAAGTTGTTGGGTGGCGGTGCCGTGACCACTGCTGCCGTACTGACAGGCTGTAAATCTAAGACTGAGAGCAAGGCTGTCAGCGAATATGCCAGACAGGTGGAGCCGCTAATAGGCAAGATGACCTATCGCATCAATCCCAAGACCAACGAGAAAGTTTCTCTTCTCGGCTATGGCATGATGCGCCTGCCATCGAAGACGGAAAACAAGGACGACTACGACCAGGAGATGATCAACCGTCAGGTGGACTATGCCATCGAGCACGGACTCAACTACTTCGACACCAGCCCCGTCTATTGTCAGGGTAAGTCGGAGGCCTGTACAGGTATTGCCCTCAGTCGTCATAAGCGCAGCGAGTATTTCGTTGCCACCAAGCTCTCGAACTTCCATCCCGACTCACAGTCAAGGGAGGGCAGCCTCGCTATGTATCATAACTCTATGAAGGAGTTGCAGGTCGACTATATCGACTATTACCTGTTGCATGCCATTGGCGGTGGTATGGATGAGTTCAACCGCCGTTATATCGACAACGGCATGTTGGATTTCCTGCTGAAAGAGCGCGAGGCAGGACGTATCCGTAACCTCGGTTTCTCGTTCCACGGCTATAAGGATGTGTTCGACGAAGTACTTGCCATGCATGATAAATACCACTGGGACTTCGTACAGATAGAGTTGAACTATCTGGACTGGGACTATGCCAACGAGATCAACGACCGTAATGTAGATGCCAGTTATCTGTATGGAGAGTTGCAGAAATACAACATCCCTGCCGTCATCATGGAGCCCCTGCTGGGCGGACGACTGGCTAACCTGCCGCAATATCTTGTCAACGAGCTGAAACGACGTGACCCAGAGCGTAGTGTAGCCTCGTGGGCCTTTCGCTATGCAGGAACGCCCCAAGGCGTACTCACCGTTCTCAGCGGTATGACGTATATGGAACACCTGAAGGACAACCTGCTCTCGTACTGTCCGCTGAAGCCCCTCAATAAACAGGAACAGGAATACCTGCACGGCGAGATTGCCGAGAAGATCTTCGGACTGGAGAACATCCCCTGCAACGACTGTAAGTATTGTATGCCTTGTCCCTATGGTGTGGATATCCCTGCCATCTTCATCCATTACAACAAGTGTAAGAACGAGGGCACGCTGCCCCGTCTGAAGATGGATGACGAGTATGCCAAACTGCGTCGCAATTACCTTATCGGACTCGACCGTGCCGTGCCGCGCCTCCGTCAGGCCGACCACTGCATCAATTGCGGCCAGTGTGTTTCCCATTGTCCACAAAATATCCGCATCCCGCGTGAGTTATTAAAGATCAGCGAATTTGTGGAAACCTTGAAACGAAACGACTGGATGTTGGAGAAAGAGCCGAAGAAGGAATAACCAAAAATAAAGGCATCCGATTGGGATGCCTTTTCTTTGTTATTGTCATTTCACGACGAAATCAAAACTTTGCAAGTCCTTGTCGAGCGACGACGTACCATAGAGTATCTGATAACGTCCAGGCTTGACAGACAACTCGTCGATGTTTTCATTATAATATTCAAACGCCTCACCATCCAAAACGATGGTTGCCGTTGCCGTCTCACCAGGCTTCAGGTTCAACTTCTGGAAGCCCTTCAGTGCCTTGATGGGAGCGCCAGCATCGTCGAGAGCCTTCACATACACCTGTACCGTCTCCGTACCCTCACGCTTTCCTGTATTCGTAACGGGAATAGTCAATTTAAGGGTATAGGGAAGGGCGGTAGCAGATTTTTTACTATTTACTTTTTCCTTTTCAAGCTTACCCTTACCCACAGCAAAGGTGGTGTACGAAAGGCCATAACCGAAGGCATACTGGGGCTGACCCGTGAAGTAACGGTAGGTGCGGTTCTTCATCGAATAGTCGAGGAAGTCAGGCAGGTCGCTGGTAGAACGATAGAACGTCACAGGTAGTTTTCCGCCTGGGTTATAATCGCCGAAGAGCACATCGGCAAGAGCCTTTGCCCCACCCTGTCCTGCATACCATGCCTGCAAGAGTGCGTCATACTCGCCTTCCACACTACCGAAGGCAATGGCAGAACCAGAGCAGTTGACGAAGACAACAGGACGACCTGTGGCATGCATGGCGCGAAGCAGCCGCTGCTGAACCTTCGGCAATTCAATGTCAGCCTTGTCGCCACCCTCACCTTCCATCTGTGCAGAGATACCACCGATAATCACAATGGCATCAGCCGTCTTCACCTCCTCGGCAAGCGGTGTGAAGTCCACGAGGTTACGCTCACAGATATCGCCGCGCAACATGGCAAACTGTCCGTTGCCGCGACGGTATTCTATCACGACATCATAGGTCTCACCCTCCTTGACAGGGAATGACTTATACACCATCGAGCGATGGAAATAGCCACCCTGTGGAAGATGGGGCTTGGCGGTCTCCACCACCTCTCCGTTCACCTTAAGGACATAACCGTTGTCAGATGTCAGCGAATACTTCATCTCACCCGTGAATGTGGACTTGTATTTTCCACTGATACGGACAGACAGAGAGTCGTTGTTGATGCCCTCGGCAAAACCCCAGGCACCAAAGGTCGTAAAGGCAATCTCCTTGTAATAGTCCTTCTTGGCAGGCTCGCCTCTCAGTTCCTTGTTATTCCACAGTTCCACAAAGACACCCTTTCCGTCGTTGAAGTCCTGCAGGTGATGAACAGTAGCGTACTCGTCATTCAGTTCACAGGCCTTATGATAGATGATATTTGCACCAGGCACGGCAGCCTTGATACCCTCCAGCAGGGAGTGGGTGTGTGCCTTGGTGGGTGTTCCACCATAGTTGCCGTTCAGCATGGCGGCATCGTCGGCATTAGGACCAATGACGGCCAGCGTCTTGATGGTCTTAGAAAGCGGCAGCACACCGCCCTTGTTCTCCAACAGCACCATCGACTCCCTGGCAGCCTGTGTGGCCAGCGCATCGTTCTTCTCGCTGCTGATCACCTCAGGACCCAGGTTTGCCCACGGCAACATCTCGGCAGGGTCGAACATACCCAGCTCGAAACGTCCATAGAGCGTCTTGCGCAGATGCTGGTCAAGGTCAGCCTCCTTGATGAGCCCCTTCTTCAGACCTTCCGTCAGACACATAAACACCTTTCCGCACTCCAGGTCCGTACCGTTCAATACCGCATCGACACTTGCCGACAGCGGGTCTTTGTGCGTCTCATGCTGTCCTTTGCTGTAGAAGTTGTTGATGGCATCACAGTCGGTCAGGACAATGGCATCATACCCCCATTTATTGCGAAGGATGTCTATCAGCAGACGATCGCTCGAGCAACAGGGTTTCCCCTCAAACCGCTGGTAGGCACACATCACCTCACGCACATTGGCTTTCTTCACCAATGCCTTGAAGGCAGGCAGATAGGTCTCCCACAGGTCGCGGTTGGTAGGCTCCACATTCATCGAGTGGCGCAAGGGCTCTGGTCCGCTGTGTACGGCATAGTGCTTGGCACAGGCATGTGTTTTGAAATAATGGCTGTCATTCCCCTGCATGCCCAGTACGGTCTGTACGCCCAGTACGGCATTCATATAGGGGTCCTCGCCACAGGTTTCCTGTCCGCGTCCCCAACGCGGGTCACGGAAGATGTTTACATTGGGACACCAGAAGGTAAGTTCTGGATTGCCAGGATAATAGATGACGCCCATCGGCACATTGAAGATGTTATGGTCGGAGCGGTTCCAGTTGGCACGAGCCTCGTCAGAAACTGTCGAGAACACGTCATAGAACAGTTGCGCATTGAAAGCTGCCGCCATTCCGATGGGTTGCGGATAGACGGTATAGTCGCTCTGACGCACACCATGACAAGCCTCGCTCCACCAGTTGTACGACGGAATGCCGAGACGGTCGACTGATGCCGACTTGTTCATCATCAGTCCCACCTTCTCCTCGGGAGTCAGTAAGGAAAGAAGATTCTCCACGCGCTCCTGAAAGGAGAGTTTGGGATTCTGGAACGGATATTTGTACTGGGCAGAAGCCGTAACACCCGCCAGTCCCATGACCAATAAAAGCAAATACTTTTTCATTATATCATTTTTTAATTAGAAACCACCATCCATATTGCCAGGACCACCGAAGCCGCCACCAGGACCTCCGAAGCCGCCTCCGAAGTCAGGGAACGACGGAGCAGGTTCCTTGCCGATACGCTGCAGAAGGCTGAATAACGCACGACGACGCTGCGACCATGTGGGATAGTCATCGGCACGAAGCGTATGAATCTTAAAGCCAGGCATCTGCATTCCCTGCTGCATGAAGTCCAGAGAACTGGTCGTTATCACACACGGCTTTGTCTTGCCGTCAGCCATCATGCGGTCAGCTATGGCATCAGCGCCTCCTACCTTAATCCAACTCTCCATCGTATCGTCCTTGCCTGGTATGAGTTGTATAAACGCAGGCATAGCGGGAACGCCATTCTTCATCGGCGACATATACCAAGCCTCCTGGCGCGCCAGGTCATAGCCTACGCGCCCATGCTCGATATCACCTTGTGAGGCGAAGTTGAACGGAGAACGGGGATTGTCGGCAATGCTGTACTTAAAGCCCTTGTCAGGCGACAGGAACATATTGTTGGGGTCTGCCACCTGTGTGCCGTCCACCACGAAACAATACTTGAAGGTCTCAAACAGAAAGTCTGTCATCACGATGCTCCACACGCCATCGGAGTCTTTCTCCATCAGCAGGGGATTGGGCAGAATCTCACACTCCAGTTCCACCTTCTGGGCTTCGGGAGCCTTGAAACGGAAAGTGGTACCTTGCTCCGTATATTCTGGCGAGATGATGGGCTTGGGGAAGAGCCGCGCCATCACCCCTGGAGTAAACTGCTGCTCCTTGCCTGTGGCGGCAGGAGCCGGCTGAGCATCCTTCATGGCTGCCTCTGCGGCTTTCTTATTGAACAACAGGGGCAGTGTCTTTGCCAGGAAGTATTTGGCATTCATCCACGTATGACCATACTTGTCGTTGGTAAACTCCTTCACGGAGCGGATGCCCTTCTTATCAAGGAACTCCATATAGTCACGAGCGTTGCCATAGAGGAAATCGTCAGTACCCACACCCAGCCAGAAGAGATGAATCTTCTTGTTGGTATCGGCAGCATTGTCATAGACATTGGGGATGTCTGTCGACGTGAAAGAGCTGTAGGAACAGAGATAAGAGAACTTATCCAGGTTGCTGAGTCCGTTGAACAGCGCCTGGTTGCCGCCACGTGAGAAGCCTCCGATGGCACGATGGTCGGCATTGTTCACCGTACGGTAGTTCTTCTCGATATAAGGCATCAGGTCGTTGATCAGGTCCTTGCTGAACACGTCCTCGCCAAAGCGCATCGATTTGGCCAACGCCTCAGAAAGCTCCTTCGTTGTCTCCCCAGGCACCGTCGTGGGTGCCTCTGGAATTTTCAGCTTATAGGGGTTACCGTATGGCAACACGATGATCATCTCCTTCGCAGCCTTCTCGGCCAGCAGGTTGTCGAGGATGTAATTGACGCGTCCCACCTTATAGTACACCTCCTCGGTATCCGTCGTTCCACTGATCAGGTAGAACACGGGATATTTCTTCTGCATATCTCTTATGTAGTTGGGAGGAAGGATGACGACAGCATTATTGGTGGCACCAAGACTCTTGGAGTAATAGTGCACATACTCTACGCGTCCATGAGGCACATTCTTGATGTCGTGCGCCAGGGAACCCGTCTTGGCAGGAATCTCCAACAGGCTGTTCTTAAAGCCCTCGTTGGGGAAATACTGTGGATTCTCAGGGTCCATCACACTCACGCCGTCCACGATGAAGCAGTAAGGATACATGTCTGGAGCCGCAGGACCTACCGTCACTGTCCACACACCTGAAGCATTACGCTGCATCTCTTTTCTTCCCGCAAACTGCACATCGACCATCACCTTCTTGGCCTGATCGTTTTTGTAGTTGAAGGTTACGGTTCCGTCCGCATTACATACGGTCGTTTTTCCTCCTGTCGCCTGTTGCGCCCAGCCGTCCGCTGTGACGAAGGCCATCGACGCCAGCATCAGTTTTGCAAATAGTTTCATGTTTCTAATTATATTTATGTTTTGTTAGTTAGTGATATTTCTATGTGCAAATCTACAAAAAAATCCTGTTCCTCCAACTATCGAATGGGAAGAATCCACAAAATGAAACACCAGCGAAAGTGAATGATACAATTAAGATAATTTTCCGGCAATCGACGACGCTACCACATAGGCCGTCGTCCACGCCGCCTGGAAATTGAAGCCACCCGTGACGCCGTCGATGTCAAGCACCTCTCCTGCAAAATAGAGACGGGGCACCACCTTGCTCTCGAGTGTCGACGGATGGACACTCTGCAGGGATACGCCTCCACACGTGACGAACTCGTCCTTGAAGACAGCCCTACCCTCTATGGCATAGGTGTCGTTACAAAGCGTGTTTACCAGTCGGTTGACATCCTTCCTGTTCAGCTCCTTCCACTTCACCTGCGCCCTGTCCGCCAGTGCTTTCTCCAGCAGATAAGCCCAGAGGCGCTGGGGCAGTCCGAACGGACAGAAAGTCGTCAGTTGTTTCTGCGGATAACGGCCGACGGTCTCCTCGACAAGCGCCTCCACATCGGCAGTTCCCATGGTCCGCCAGTTGACGCTTAGCGGCATCTGATACTGTCGTTCTGCCAACTGTCTTGCCGCATAGCTGGAGAGTTTCAGGATGGCAGGACCGCTCATTCCCCAATGGGTAATCAGCAAAGGACCGCTGGCACGGAACTTGCTGCCAGGAATCATCACGGTAGCATCCTCAACGACAGTACCCATCAATGCGGTCAGCGCCTTGTCGGCCACCTGGAAGGTAAAGAGCGACGGCACTGGCGCCACGATCTCATGCCCCATGTCCGACAGCCATTTCAACCCCTCCCCCTTGGGAGAGCCGCCCGTAGTGACGGCCACATAGTCATATCCCTGCAAATCCTCCAACGACAGAATCTTGTGTCCAGTCACTATCTGGATACGGTATCGACGGGCCAGCGAGAGGAAACAGTCGATGATGGCGTGCGAGTCCTGCGCTTGGGGAAAGACACACTGGTCTTCCTGAGTCACCAGGGGGACACCGTGACGCTCAAACCACGCATAGGCATCCTGATGGTCGAACACGTTGAAGAGCCGCTTCATCAGCCGATGACCACGCGGATAGACGGTCTGCAAGTCACGTACCTCTGCAAACGAGTTGGTACAGTTGCAGCGTCCGCCGCCACTGACCTCCACCTTTGCCAGCACCCGCTGACTGCGCTCGAAGATGGTCACCTCCATCTCCGGCATCATCTCCTTCAGGTTCACAGCCAGGAAGAAACCTGCGGCTCCTCCGCCAACGATTGCCGTCTTCATCTCCTTTTTTGTTGCAAAAATAATCAAAAATGTAGGATTCCCGATGTTTTTTTCAATACTTTAAGTATTTGTTTGGCAGTTTCGATTGAAAAGTGTACTTTTGCAGTTATGCGACGGAGAAATATCATTCTAGGGCTTCGTGACGGCGCGCCCATTGCATTGGGCTATTTTGCCGTTGCCTTCTCACTGGGCATCATTGCCAAGCAGGCGGGACTGACGGCTGCCATCGGATTCGTGAGCAGCTTCTTTACCCGTGCCTCGGCGGGCGAATATGGTGTCTATACGCTCGTGGCAGCCCAGGCAGCCTATGTCGAAATCGTAGCGATGTGTCTGGTAGCGAATCTACGCTATATGCTGATGAGTGCCGCCCTGTCACAGAAGATTGCACCAGGCACGTCTTGGTTCCACCGTGTGCTGATGGCCTGCTGCGTAACGGACGAGGTCTTCGGCATCTCCATTGCCCGCCAGCCTTACTGTCCGCCAGCCTACACCTACTCTGCCGCCCTTATTTCCACCCTGTTCTGGGCATCGGGCTGTGCCGCCGGCATCATCGCTGGAGGCATGTTGCCCACTCACATCGTCGCCGCCCTGAGTGTGGCACTTTACGGTATGTTCCTCGCCATCATCATGCCTCCTGCTCGCTCCGACCGCTATGTGCTTTATGCCATGGTGGCCAGTTTCGTGCTGAGCGGAGCCTGCAGTATAGCCCCTGTGGTAGGCCATTGGAGCAGCGGCACGCGAACCATCATACTCACCATGTTGATTTCGGCGGTTGCCGCCTGGTTGAAACCCATTAAAATAGAGGAGGCCCATGGATAGTCGTAACATCATCATCTGCATCCTGCTGGCCATCATCACCACCAACCTGATCCGTGTGGTGCCTATGCTGCTGATCAAAGGGCAGATCAGCAACCGTTTCCTGCGCAGCTTCCTCTATTACGTACCCTACGTCACGCTGGCTGTCATGACTTTCCCCAGCATCATCCAGACCACCCTGTCGCCCCTCTCCGGTACCGTAGCCCTCATCGTTGGCATCATCGCTGCCTGGCGCCGCATGGGCCTTTTCCCCGTAGCCGCCATCTGTTGTGCCATTGTCTATCTGATGGACAGCCTAATGCTATAATTTGTCGTGTTTTTTCCAAAATATCAAAAGATCGCCTTTTACTGTCGCTGACGACTTCATTTTTGCGCGCTGGGCAGAGCGAAAATTTTGGTGCACCTGAAAACAAATTTTTTCCGCCTTGCGCGTTCAATTCCATCTTTTCATCGACAATGCAAAGGTAAGAATATTTCAAAACACTTGCAAATGAAATGCCAATAATCCGACTTTTTTGAACCCCATTTTTCGTGTTAATTTTGCAAGAAAATCATTCAACTCTTTTAGGGTAAAAATGTGACTTTGTGACTTGTGACTTTGAGACTTTTTGGTGTTTTCAATTTTCCAAACACCAAAGCAACTATTATACATTGTTATAATAATATATAATAGTTAAATATATTAACATTTATTTTCTTCTCATTTCTCCGTTTTCTCCTGTGCTTCCTTTTTCCCTTCTGTACCAAAAAAATTGGGGAAAACGGCTCAAAGTCACAAGTCACAAAGTCACAATCAAAAAGTCTGGTGTACAAACAAAGAAAAACGGATTTTCCTTTGCACTTTGCTCACTTATTCGTACCTTTGCACCAAAGCCATAGATAATGAAGGAAGAGATTTTTCCGATTGTGGATGAGGAGGGGCGTGTGATCGGCTCTGCTACGAGGGGCGAGTGCCACAGCGGCTCTAAGCTGCTGCACCCTGTGGTTCATCTCCATGTGTTTAACTCGCACGGCGAGGTCTATCTACAAAAGCGCCCTGAGTGGAAGGACATCCAGCCGGGCAAATGGGACACCAGTGTGGGAGGCCACATCGATTACGGCGAGACGCCTGAGCAGGCATTAATAAGAGAGGTGCGCGAAGAGCTCGGCATGACCGATTTCGTGCCAGAACGGTTAGGGCAGTACGTCTTCGAGAGCCGTCGAGAACGGGAGTTCGTCTATGTCCACCGTACCACCTACGACGGACCTGTGTGCCCTTCTGCCGAAGAGCTCGATGGCGGCCGCTTCTGGACGCTTGATGAGATTCGTTCTGCTTTTGGTCAGAACATCCTCACGCCCAATTTCGAGAGCGAATTCCAAAAATTCTTCCTGGGAGTAAAGAAAGGTGACGAATGACAATAAAGGTTTATGAGAATTGTAATTCTTGACGGCTATTCAGCCAATCCCGGCGACCTCTCGTGGAAGGAGCTGGAGCAGATGGGCGAAGTGACGGTGTACGACCGTACCAGCCCGAGTGAGACTGTAGAGAGAGCTGCTGATGCAGACATCGTATTGACCAACAAGGTGGTGCTCGACAGGGAAAAGATTGCCCAGCTGCCTCGCCTCAAATATATAGGTGTGCTGGCAACGGGCTATAACGTGGTGGATATCGAGGCTGCCCACGAACGCGGCATCATCGTGACCAACGTACCTGCCTATAGCACGGAAAGTGTAGCACAGATGGTGTTTGCCCACCTGCTGACGGTGACGAATCGCACGGAACACTATGCCATACAGAATCGCAGTGGCCGATGGGCTGCCAATCCCGACTTCTGCTACTGGGACTTCCCTCACATGGAACTGGCAGGCAAGACCTTCGGTATCGTCGGACTGGGCAATATCGGTAGGCGCGTGGCGAAGATAGCCCTTGCCTTCGGCATGAAGGTGAAGGCCATGACCAGCAAGAGCCAAGACCAGCTGCCCACAGGCATTGAGAAGGCTGACCTACAGGCGCTGCTGTCATCGGCAGATGTGCTGTCGCTTCACTGTCCGCTGACTGACAAGACCCGCCATCTCATCAATGCCGATACGCTGCGACTGATGAAGTCCACGGCCATCCTCATCAACACTGGTCGAGGACCACTGATTGACGATCAGGCAGTGGCCGATGCCTTACAGGAAGGACGGTTAGGAGCGTTCTGTGCCGATGTGCTCACCACGGAGCCACCCGCCAGCAACAATCCCCTACTCTCACAGCCCCATGCTTTCATCACACCGCACATCGCCTGGGCATCCACAGAGGCTCGCATCCGTCTGCTCCAGATAGCTATTGCCAACGTACGGGCATTCGCCAACGGCAAGCCTCAGAATGCCGTGTAAGTTAATGGGCAGGATATGACCAAGATCATGAACATCGAAGAAATACGAGATTACACGTTGTCACTCTACGGCGTAACAGAAGACCAGCCGTTTGGCGATGACATCATCACTTTCCGACTGGAAGGAAAGATATTCCTATGCCTATGGCCGGGTGGTGGCAAGCATGATATGAAAGAGTCTTCAGAACCCAGACTGGCTCTGAAGCTGTCGCCAGAAAGGAATGAAGAGCTTCGCAGTCAGTTTGCGGCTGTAACACCTGCCTGGCATTGGAACAAGAAGCATTGGAGCGACGTATATTACGAGCAGGTAGAAGATGCGTTAGTCCAGGAATGGATTAAGGAATCTTATCAACTTGTGGCATCGAAACTACCCAAAGCAGTACGACAAAAATATATTCAAAAGGTATGAAAAGATTCATCATTTTCCTTATTGCATTGGTCACGATGCATCATGCCTTTGCTGTTGACAGACTTTCGAGTTTGCCTATCCCCATCCTCGGTGGCGAGTTGAGCAACTCGGCGGCAACATCGGTGAGGGATATCGACGAGGTGATGCCACGGATGAAGGCATTAGGGTTGAATACCGTGCTTGTGCCAGCCTATTGGGAGTTGATGGAGCCTGTGGAGGGGGAATTCGACTTCACGCTCATCGACCGTACCATCGACGTGGCACGACGGGAACAATTGCATGTGGTGTTCCTTTGGTTCGGCGTGTGGAAGAACTCGATGTCATGCTATACGCCAGCATGGTTCAAACAGGACACGAAACGTTTCCCACGGGCGATGACTGCCGAAGGGAAACAGATGGAGATTGCCTCGTGTTTCAGCGACAACGTGCTGCAGGCCGACCTGAAAGCATTCTCGGCACTGATGCGGCATATCCGCGAGAAGGACCCACAACGCGAGGTGGTCATCATGATGCAGATAGAAAACGAGATCGGGATGCTGGAGTCGGCACGCGACCATTCGCCGTTGGCAGAGAAGGCATACAAGAAAGAGAAGTGGGCAGAGCGTTACGGCACGGATGAGTATGCCGACGAGAAGTTTATGGCATTGAGCTATGCCCGCTATGTGGAGCATCTGGCTAAGGCTGCCCGCGAGATCCACGACATGCCGCTCTATGTGAATGCCGCGATGAACAGTCGTGGCCGCCGTCCTGGCGAATATCCGTCGGCAGGCCCATTGGCACACCTTATCGACTTCTGGCATGAGGGTGCCCCCAGTATCGACCTGCTCGCTCCTGACATCTACGACACAGGTTTCAAGTCGTGGTGTGCGCAATATGCGATGCCATTGAGGCCGCAGGATTATAATTCTCAATTTTCAATTCTCCATTCTCAATTCGTTAAGAACCGCCTCTTTATCCCTGAGAGTCGTTGCTGCGAGAATAGCGGTGTTCGCGCCCTCTATGCCTTCGGCGAGCATCAGGCACAGGGTTTCTCACCCTTCGCTATCGACCAAGCCAGCGCAAAGGAAACAGAATCGGTGACAAAGGCCTACGCTCTATTACGCCAAATTTTCAATTTTCAATTTTCAATTTTCAATTTGAAAACCTGGGGACTTCTTTTCGACCAAGAGGATCGTGAGTGTATCATCGATGATGACGGCGTCGTGATGACCTGCCGTCACTACTTCACACTGCCTTGGGATCCTCGTGCTACCGACGGCAGCACATGGCCAGAGGGCGGTGCTATGCTCATTCGTCTTAGCAAGTTTGACTACCTCTTGGCAGGTAGCGGCGTTGTCATCGACTTCAAGACGCCTACTGAGAAGCAACAAGAGCAGCAAAAGACATTAGGAGAGGATGGTTTCGCCGAAGCTGGCACTAACTCTCAACTTTCAACTCTCAACTCTCAACTATTTTCTGGTAAGCGTCTTGGTATTCTCTCTGTCGATGAAGTCGAGATCACTGATGATGGTACGATGCAGTACTTGCGTCGCCATAACGGCGACCAGACTCATCAAGGCCGCCATGCCCGTATTGGCGTCGACGAGTGGAAGTTGTTGCATATTAAGTTATACGAATACTAAAAAAGAGGACAATTTGTTTGGTTGTTTCGATTGAAAAGTGTAGTTTTTGACCGCCGAAAGTTATTGAAAAGTGTAAATCGCCATGCTGTACAGAAGATGATAAAAACGGAGATATTGTCTCTTGAACCCTTTGTTTTTCATGAAATCACGAAATCCGAAGTTAATCATTCATAAATAAGAAATTGGGACCTGTAGTTGGAAGAAAAACAAAACCCGCTGATTTTCAGCGGGTTTTGTTTTCAGTGAGCGGAGAGAGAGGGATTCGAACCCCCGGTGCCTCTCAGCACGACGGTTTTCAAGACCGTTGTAATCGACCACTCTACCATCTCTCCAGTGCCCGAATTGCTCGAAAAGCGGATGCAAAGGTAGCAAAAATAGTTCATAGTCCATTGTTCATAGTTCAAAAAACCTCTGGATTTAGGATATTTTAACCAAATTAGCACTAAACTATGCACTATGAATGATGAATTATAAACTAAAATGAGTAATTTTGTACCCATGATTTACCCTAAGAACTTTGAAACGAAGATAGGCTTTGACGAGATACGCACGTTGTTGAAAGCTCAATGTCTCAGTACACTGGGCAAGGAGAAGGTGGACGAGATTGCCTTCTCGGATGATGCAGAGACCATCAACGAATGGCTCCAGCAGACCCGTGAGTTCCGTCGTCTGCAAGAGGAAGCAGAGAACTTTCCCCTGAACTATTTCTTTGACGTCCGTGAGTCGATTACCCGCATCCGTCTGGAGAATACTCATCTGGAGGAAGACGAGTTGTTTGACTTGCGCCGTTCGTTGGAGACGATTACGGGTATTGTCAATTTCCTCAATAAAAACGGAGGGGACGAGGAAAACCCAGCGTATCCCTACCCTGCCCTGCATCGTCTGGCCGAAGATGTGCTGACATTTCCTGCCATGATTCGCCGCATCGACTCTATCTTAGATAAGTTTGGGAAAATCAAGGACTCAGCCTCGATGACACTGGCGGGTATCCGTCATGATATGGCACAGACGGAGGGAAGTATTTCTCGCACTTTATATACGATTCTGCATGCCGCCCAGCGTGACGGTCTGGTCGATAAGGATGTGGCCCCCACCATGCGTGACGGTCGTCTCGTCATCCCTGTAGCACCAGGCTTGAAGCGTCGCATCAAGGGTATTGTCCACGATGAGAGTGCAACGGGAAAGACGGTATTCATCGAACCTGCCGAGGTGGTCGAGGCGAACAACAAAATACGTGAACTAGAGGCGGCAGAACGGCGAGAGATTATCCGCATCCTGACAGTTTTCTCTGATGAGGTACGTCCTCATGTACAGGAGATTCTTGACTCCTATCAGTTCCTGGCACAGATAGACTTCATCCGCGCCAAGGCAGAGATGGCGACACAGATGCAGGCTTACGAGCCACAAGTGAGGAAAGAGCCGTATATCGACTGGATTCGTGCCATCCACCCCATCCTGCAACGTTCCTTAGAGAAGCAGGGGAAGAAGGTGGTACCTTTGGATATCATGTTAAGAGGTGAGAGGTCAGAGGTCAGAGGTGAGAGAAATGTTGGAAGGCTGCTGATTATTTCTGGCCCGAATGCTGGCGGTAAGTCCGTATGCTTGAAGACGGTGGGACTGCTGCAATATATGTTGCAATGCGGACTCTCCATTCCCATCAGTGAGCGCTCTACGGTAGGTACGTTCCAGCATATCATGATTGACATCGGTGACGAGCAGAGTATTGCTGACGACCTCTCGACTTATTCGAGTCATCTGCTGAACATGAAGAACATGATGAAGCAGTCGAATGAGCACACCCTGTTGTTGATTGATGAGTTCGGAGGGGGTACGGAGCCTACGATTGGCGGTGCTATTGCGGAAGCCGTACTGAAACAGTTCTGGGAGAAGAAGGCCTTTGGTGTCATCACCACGCATTATCAGAACCTGAAGCACTTTGCGGAAGACCATGAAGGCGTGGTCAATGGGGCGATGCTCTATGACCGCCACCAGATGCAGGCACTCTTCCAACTGGCCATCGGACAACCTGGCAGCAGCTTTGCCATTGAGATAGCGCGTAAGACGGGAATCCCTGAGGAAGTCATCAAGGATGCCTCGGACATTGTAGGCTCGGACTATATCCAAAGCGACAAATACCTGCAGGACATCGTGCGCGACAAGCGATACTGGGAAGGCAAGCGACAGACCATCCATCAGCATGAGAAGAGGTTAGAGGCAACTGGTGAACGACTGGACGCCAGCTTGGAAGAAATAGAACGGGAGCGCAAGGCCATTCTCCGTCGTGCCCAGGAACAGGCAGAAGAACTGTTGCGCGAGGCGAACCGTCAGATAGAGAATACCATCCGGGAGATCAAGGAGGCACAGGCAGAGAAGGAGCGCACCCGTATTGCCCGCGAGGAACTCAGGGAATTCCGTGAGCAGGTGGTCAACGACGATCATCAACAGGGACTGATGAGTGAAGAAGACTTCGCCAAGAAACTCCGTCAGATGGAAGAGCGCAAAGCGCGGAAAGCCCAGCGAAAGGAGAAGAAAGACGAAGAGCAAAAGAGAGCCAGTGAGAAGCTGGCTGCCAGAGCCAAAGAGAGTCTGCAGAGCGATGTCAATCGTCCACTGCAGCAGGGTGACTGTGTGCGTATCAAAGGCACTAACAGCATCGGCGAGATAGAAACCATCCAGGGCAAGCAGGCTACTGTCATCTTTGGCGACCTGCGTTCGAAAGTGAAACTGGAACAACTGGAAAGAAGTGAAAAGGGAAAAGTGAATAGTGAAAAATTTGCTGCCGCCAATAAGCATGCTGACCTAGCCATCCATACCTCAAAGATGACACGCTCAACGATGGAAGACCGCAAACAGAATTTCCATCAGGATATTGATGTACGTGGGATGCGAGGCGACGAGGCGATAGATGCCGTGATGCACTTCATCGATGATGCCATCCTGATAGGCATGAGTCGTGTGCGCATCCTGCACGGCACAGGCACAGGTATTCTCCGCCAACTCATCCGCCAGTATCTGAACACCGTACCTAACGTGAAGAAAGCCAAGGACGAACACGTCCAGTTCGGTGGTGCAGGCATCACCGTCGTGGATTTAGAGTAAGGGAAAGTGAAGAGTGAAAAGTGAAGAGTGAAGAGTGAAGAATTTGCTACCGCCGCAGTGGCCGAAAGTGTGAAACATCAAAATTGAGAATTATAATGAAAACCAAAGCTTTACTACTAATCATGCTGACAGCATTCACAATGGGTGCTACAGCCAAGGACTATACCGTTGCCTCTCCAAACGGGAAGTTGGTTATTACCATCCATGCCGACCAGCAACGTTTGACATGGGAAGTGCGCCATGGAGCAACGGAAGTGTTGACTCCTTCGGAGATCGGACTCAACGGTGCCTTCCAGAAGATGAACGGCAAGGTGACGAAGAACACGGCCATCATCAGCAATAAGCAGTATCAAGTGGAGTTCCGTGCCGACAACGATGCGGCAGCCTATCGCATCCATATTCTGGGGAAAGAGGCCGTTACCGTTCAGAACGAGACGGCAGAATTCAACTTTGCCGACGATTACAACGCCTTCATTCCTTACGTCAACGACAACCGAGGGGGAGAGCGTTATACGTTCAGTTTTGAATCTTATTACGACGAACAACCGCTCTCAAAGATGTTCAGTGACTCCCTCGCCATCAACCCGCTGGCTGTCAGACTGCCACAAGGCAAACTGGCCGTCATTGCCGATATGGGAGCCATCGACTATCCGGGTATGTTCCTTTTAAAGAACGGGACGTATAGGATGAAAGCCGCCTTTGCCCCCTATCCCACCTCGTCAAAGATTGGCGGACATGCCCGTCTGAACCTCGTGCCGACAACTCGTGCCAGCTATATAGCCAAGGACGTGAAAGGTGTACTGCCCTGGCGCATCGTCCTGGTAACGGAACAAGACAAGCAACTATTGACAGCCTGCCTGCCCCAGCGTTTTGGACCACGATGCCAACTCACGGACACTTCGTGGATACATCCAGGAAAGGTGGCTTGGGACTGGTGGAACGCCACCATGTTGACGGGTGTTCCCTTCCGTGCAGGCATGAATACCGACACGTACCGCTATTTCATTGACTTTGCCGCCAAGAACCATTTGGAGTATATCATCATTGACGAGGGATGGAGTACTGATGAGTCGTTACGGTCAGAGTTGAATCCTGATATCGACCTGCTGAGCCTGTTACCCTATGCGGAGAAGAAGGGCGTGGGCATCATCCTGTGGAGTTCGTGGCGTAACTGTATCAACAACACCGAGGACGATTTCAAGTATTATGCATCGTTGGGTGTCAAAGGCTTTAAGGTTGATTTCTTTGATCGTGACGACCAGGAAGTGATGCGCTCCGCCTGGAAGATTGCAGAATGTGCTGCCCGAAACCACTTGCTGCTCGATTTCCACGGGTATCGTCCTACGGGTATTCAGGTGGCTTTTCCCAATATTGTCAACTTCGAAGGTGTGAAAGGACTGGAGAATTCGAAATGGGAGCCTCGCGTGGGGGACGGCCCATTGCATGACCAGCCCCGTTATGATGTTTCCATCCCCTATCTGCGTCAGTTGGTGGGTCCGTTAGACTATACCCCTGGTGCCATGACCAATGCCACCCGTGCGGAGTTCTTTGGCAACAACGATCACCCCATGAGTCAGGGAACACGCGCCCATCAGGTGGCGATGTACACCCTCTTCGATGCTCCCCTGCAAATGCTGGCTGACGCCCCTACAAAGTATGAGCGTGAACAGTCCACTACTGATTTCATCCGTCAGATACCTACCGTCTTCGACGAAGTCATTGGCCTCGACGGACAGTTAGGTGAATATGCCGTCGTCGCCAAGCGCAAAGGCAAGATATGGTATGTTGCTGCCATGACCAACTGGACTGCGCGTGACTTGACGATTGATTTATCGATGCTTGGCGAGGGCACCCATCAGGCAGAGCTCTTTGCCGATGGCATCAATGCCGATCGTGATGCCAACGACTATAAAAAGACTGTGCAAACGGTGAAGCAAGGTGATACGATGAAAGTGCACTTGGCTCCTGGCGGAGGCTGGAGTGCGATAATAAAATGAGTCTTGTCGGATTAGATATCCGAAAGGCCTGCCGCGGGCATTTGAGAGGCTGTCGGATTGAATATCCGTAAGGCCTGCCGGCGGCAGGCCTACAAAGAAAAAAGAGAAGATCGCTTCTGAAAGTAACTTTCAAGACTATCTTCTCTTTTTCCTTTGAGCCTCTTGTCGGATTCGAACCAACGACCCCGAGATTACAAATCACGTGCTCTGGCCAACTGAGCTAAAGAGGCGGGTGGGCAAGCTGACTGTATCGCGCCGCTACAACCAAGTACCTTTGCTACGTTCCCGTCCTGGAGGATTCCGAGGGAGCTGGCCGTACAGGACTTGCCCGTTTTGCGGCTGCAAAGGTACGAAGTTTTTTTGAGAATACGCAAATAAATTCAAATTTATTTTGCATTCTTCTCACTTATTCGTACCTTTGAGACTTCGTCTCGAAACTACTCGCGTTCGAGAAAACTCAAATAAAATTTGGTATTCTTCTCACTTATTCGTACCTTTGTCCCCTGATTATGACGCCACAGGAATATATTCAGCTGAAAGCGTTTGCACGACAGGACGGTGTTCTGCTTGCCTTGTTGTGGACGGGAAGTCTCCTATGTTATATTTTAGGGATGACCTATCCCCTATTAGGTATTGCCGCGCTGATACTCATTGCCGCCTCACCTTTCTTTGCCGCACAACGCCTGCGTCATTACCGTGACTATGGGCGAGAGGGAGTCATCTCTTTCTCACGCAGTTACGCCTATACGGTACTGCTATTCTTCTATGGAGGCGTTCTGTTCGCCATTGCCGTTTATGTCTATTTCGCCTTCCTCGACAAGGGTTTCTTCCTTAGCAAACTCATAGAGACATTCAGTTCACCAGAGGGCAGGGAAGCTATCAAGGCATACGGTATTGAGGGACAATTGGACGAGAATATCAAGTTCCTTTCAGAACTCCGTCCCATTGACATGGCCCTAAATATGCTGACCATCAACATCATCATGGGGTTCTTCCTGGGCGTTCCTATCGCTGCCATCATGCAAAAGGCGAAAAGTTGAAAATTGAAAGTTATATGGATATATCAGTAGTTATACCTTTATACAACGAGGACGAGTCGCTTCCTGAGCTTTACGACTGGATAGAGCGAGTCATGTCGGCTAACAATTTCTCGTTTGAGGTTATCTTTGTCAACGACGGTTCCACTGACCATTCATGGGATGTTATCAACGACCTGGCTGCACGCTCAGAACATGTGAAAGGCATCAAGTTCCGTCGCAATTATGGTAAGAGTCCAGCCCTCTATTGTGGTTTCAAAGAGGCACAGGGCGATGTCGTCATCACGATGGATGCTGACTTACAGGACTCTCCCGATGAGATTCCCGAGCTCTACCGTATGATTACGGAAGAGAAGTACGACCTCGTCAGCGGTTATAAACAGAACCGTAGCCAAGGAGACCCGCTGTCAAAGACGCTGCCTACCAAACTTTTCAATGCCACCACCCGCAAGGTCAGCGGTATCAAAAACCTACACGACTTCAACTGCGGACTAAAAGCTTATCGCCGTGAGGTAGTGAAAAACATCGAGGTGTTTGGTGAGATGCACCGTTTCATCCCATACCTTGCCAAGAATGCGGGATTCGACAAGATTGGAGAGAAACCTGTACACCACCAGAAACGCCAGTACGGCAAATCAAAGTTCATGGGCTGGAACCGTTTCGTCAACGGCTATCTCGACCTGATGACCCTTTGGTTCCTGGGTACCTTTGGCAAGAAACCGATGCACGTGTTTGGCTTCTTGGGTACCATTGTGTTCATCATCGGTTTCTTTGCCGCCTTCTTCTTGGGAGCCCAAAAGGCTTGGGCCCTTTACAACGGAGTCCCCATGCGACTGGTGACAGACTCCCCTTATTTCTACATCGCCCTGACCATGATGATGATTGGTACGCAATTGTTCCTTGCAGGATTCCTGGGTGACCTCATCAGCCGCAACAGTGCAGGACGTAATGACTACCAGATAGAGGAGGAAATCAGATGCGGAAAATAATAGGGTTTGTCATGATGCTCATCGTCATCGGAGCGTGTACACAGATCGACTGTCCTGTGGAAAGCAGGGTATACACTGTATACAACCTGGTGAAGGAGGACGGTACTACAGACACGTTGAAGGTCGACACACTGACCATCACCACTAAACAGCAGGACGGCAAACTCGACACCTTGCTAAACAGTGCTGTGGGCATTACCTATTATGAGCTTGGCATCAGCTATACCCAACCTGAGGACGAGTTCTATTACACGCTGCATGACTACAATGGCAATATCTATAAAGACACTGTTCGTGTAAGGAAGGAGGACTACCAGCATTTCGAGTCCGTAGACTGTGCAGCGACCTACTTCCACAAACTGACTGAGGTGGAGACTACCCATCATATCATCGAAGATATCGAGATTGTTAACCCAACCGTCAATTACAATGCAAAGGAAGAACATTTCCATATTTATTTCAAGGCTCGCGATTAGTCTTGCCCTACTCACAATGGCACCTGCAGCCCATGCGCAACTGAAATTGTTCCGCATGGAGAAGGACTCCATTCCCCTTTTCCGAGGATTCTCCGTATCCTTCGATTTGGTAGGACCTGCCAAACTGATGCTCAGCGACCACGGTGAAATTGAGGGAGGACTGCGCATCAACCTGCACGACCAATGGTTCCCTGTAGTAGAGATTGGTATAGGCAAGGCAAACCATGAGGAAGATGAGGTAACAGGGATTACTTATAAAACGACGGCACCTTATTTCCGGTTGGGTATCGACTTAAACTTGTTGAAGAACAAACACCAGTCAAACCGTCTCTTTGCTGGTATCCGCTATGCCTTCACCTCCTATAAGGTTGATATCATCCGTAAAGACCTGATTGACCCCATCTGGAAATATACGACAGATTTCGGTGTGGAGGGCATGAAATGTAACATGCATTGGTTTGAGGTAGTATTCGGCATTGATGCCAAAATTCTTGGTCCTATGCATCTCGGATGGAACGTACGCTACAAACGCCGTATCGCCCATAAAGAAGGCGAAATCGGACAATCATGGTATGTCCCTGGTTTCGGCATCAACGACCAAGACGTCATCGCCGCTGACTTTAGGGTAATAATAGATATATAATGCGCAACAAGAAACTCATGTGGCAGTTGCCATTCCTGACACTGCTCATCATCGGTACCATCCTGATTATCCGTCAACAGCGGTCTATCCCCTATCAGACGGACAAGGGAGGTATTTTCGGCACATTCTATACTGTTACCTATCAATCGGAAGAGAATCTCCAAAAGGAGATTGTAGCAGAACTGATGAAAGTCGACTCCGCCCTCTCGATGTTCAACGAGCAGTCGATTATCTCACATATCAACCGAGAGAATGGAGGAGAGGTCAATGAGATGTTCATGGAGGTATTCCGTAAAGCGATGGAGATTTCCAAAGAGACGGACGGTGCCTTTGATATCACAGTGGCTCCATTGGTCAATGCCTGGGGATTTGGTTTCAAGAACGATGAAATGCCCACTCGCCATCAGGTCGACTCCATCCGCCGTTTCATTGGCTGGAAAAAGGTCATACTGGAAGGGAATACTATCAAGAAAAGCGACCGTCGCGTGATGCTCGACTGTTCCGCTATTGCCAAAGGCTATGGCGTCGATATTGTTGCCCGTCTACTGAAGTCGAAAGGAATCGCCAACTATATGGTGGAAATCGGTGGTGAGATTATCACTAGTGGTATCAGTCCCAGAAGGATACCCTGGAAGATTGGTGTCATCAAACCTACAGACGACACCTTGTCTATAAGCAATGAGCGTCAGGCAGTACTGAATGTGACCGATAAGGCGATGGCAACCAGCGGTAACTATCGCAGGTTTTACTATAAAGGAGGTAAGCGCTATGCCCATACCATCGACCCCAAGACAGGTTACCCCGTACAGCATAACATCTTGTCTGCCACCGTATTAGCCAACGACTGCACCACTGCTGACGCCTATGCCACATCCTTTATGGTTATGGGACTTGAAGGAGCGAAAGAAATCTTGAACCACCATCCAGAACTCATGGCGTATCTTATCTATACTGACAAAGATAACAAATTCGCTGTATGGTATTCGCCTTCCATGAAGGACAAGATAGAAGAGACGCCATGAACAACGAATTGAAAATCTACGATAAGCTGTTGCAGTTCACTCTCTTCCAGGGTATGAGTCATGCTGACCTGATGGAAGTAGTGACGCATACGAAAATTGGCTTTCATAAATACCCTAAGGGAAAATGTCTGGCTCGTGCAGGAGACACCTGCGACCGACTGACCTTTCTCATCAACGGTTCTATGCAGGCGGAACATGTCGCTGACAACCATGCCTATCGGGTAATTGAACGGCTGTCTGCACCCTATCTAATAGAGCCAGAACGTCTGTTTGGCATTCATCAGCAATACGCATATACCTATACCACCCTGACGGATGTCAACCTAATCACCATCGACAAACAGGAAATCATGTTATTGCTGGAGACACAACTTGTTTTCCGCCTCAACATGCTCAACCTTATGGCTACAGATACCCAGCGCCTGTTGCACTATCCATGGCGTACCTGTCCGAAGAACCTCCGCGAGCGTATCATCCTCTTTTTCTTCACCCATTGTCAGTATCCTGCCGGTTCCAAAACGTTCTATATCCTTATGCAACAACTGGCAGCCCTGCTCAACGACAGCCGTTTAGATATCTCCATCACCCTCAACCAGATACAGACGGATGGTCTTCTTACTCTCCATCGCGGACGCATTGAAATACCCATGCTGGAACGATTACTCATGTGACGATATGATGAAAACAAATTCCTTCCTATTGGCTTTTCTTCTGATTGTAGCAACTGCATGTAAGCAGCAACAGGCAAAGGCATACGTCAGCGAACTCGACAGCAACGACAGTCTGTCTATTGAGATGGGAGCATCGCAAATGACCAGTTATCATAGTGAACGACTGGGCATTGACATCACCTACCCCTCCTTTCTACGGCATCAATACCTCGAGGAAGATCAGATGGAAGTCTTCATGACAGATGATGTATCACTTTCCTTCATGGTGGAACACTTCGATAACGAGTTCCTTCGCTCTCCAGGTCAGACGATGATGGGCATGGGAGCAGAACTGCTGGAGGCTGGTGACAACTATTCCATCCACACTGGTCAGGATGGTGACCTCGAATACTATGGCAAAGTGATTGAGGACAGCACCCGCTTCGTCACCGTTATTCTCCGCTATGACCCTCGCCATACAGAAGCCGTAGAACCGCTCCGTCAACTTGTCCGTGATTTCATGCCCTAAAAAAACTCAAGATTCTCTTGGTTTTTTGCTCACTTAATTGTATCTTTGCACGATTAAAGAGAAGTGACGTTAGTATGAGTGAGCATAAGAACCCGTTTTTTGAGCCCTATGGGACACCGCATGACACGGTGCCGTTTGACCGTATCCGCTTGGAAGACTATGAGGAAGCATTCATAGAGGGTATCCGCAGGGATAACGAATACCTGGAGAAGACCATCAACAATCCTGAAAAGCCGACTTTCGATAATACCATCCTCAATCCATTTGACGAGGGGGATGGGTATTACGACCTGCTGGACAGGGTGTCTACGGTTTTCTTTAACCTGCTGAGTGCGGAAACGAATGACGAGATGGATGCGCTTGCCCAAAAGATGCAGCCCATCCTGACGAAGCATGCTAACGACATGAAACTCAATCCACAGTTGTTTGAGCGTATCAAACAGGTACATCTGCATCACCGTCGGCTGACTCCCGAGGAACAACGACTATTAGACAACTGCTATGAAGGATTCGTACGGAGCGGTGCTCTGCTCGACGAGACAGGCAAGGAGAAATTACGCCAACTGACAGAGGAGGCTTCAATACTCTCATTGCAGTTCTCGCAGAACCTGTTGAAAGAGAATAAGGCATTTACACTTGAGATTACAGACGAGGCACAACTCGAGGGACTGCCAGAGACAGCTCTTGAGGCGGCTGCACTGGCCTGGAAAGAAGCCAACAGCCAACAGTCAACAGCCAATAGCCAAAAAGGTTGGCTATTCACCCTCGACATGCCAAGCTATTCCCCCTTCATGACCTACTCCACCCAACGGGAACTACGCAAGCAACTGTATATGGCGCGCAATACGGTATGTACTCACGACAACAACGAGAACAATATCAAAATCTGCCAGCGACTTATCAATCTCCGCAGAGAAATCGCTCAGTTGTTAGGCTATAAGACCTATGCCGATTATGTGCTCAAGCACCGGATGGCATCGAATGTCCGCAAGGTATACCGTTTACTCGACGACCTCATTACTGCCTATAAGCCAACAGCTATCAAGGAACGGGAGGAACTGAAAAAGATAGCAAAAAAGGAGGTCGAAAAGATACAGCCTTGGGATTCCGGTTTCTATTCCCATCAGCTCCAAATGAAGAAATACAACCTTGATGCGGAGATGCTGCGTCCTTATTTCGAACTGTCGGAAGTGATAAAAGGCGTCTTCGGACTGGCCAACAAGCTTTATGGCATCTCCTTCAAGGAGAATAAGGATATTCCCGTATACCATTCCGATGTGAAAGCCTACGAAGTTTTCGACAAGGACGGCTCATATCTCGCCGTTTTCTATGCAGACTTCCACCCTCGCAAGGGGAAACAAGGCGGTGCCTGGATGACGGAATACCAAGGACAATGGATCACTAAAAAAGGTGAGAATATCCGTCCACATGTCTCTGTCGTGATGAACCTCACCAAACCGACAGAAGAGAAACCTGCCCTGCTGACTCTCGGAGAGGTGGAAACCTTCCTTCATGAATTCGGACACTCGCTGCACGGCATGTTTGCCAACACCCGATTCGAGAGCCTCAGCGGTACCAATGTCTGGTGGGACTTCGTGGAACTGCCGTCGCAGTTTATGGAGAATTTTGCCATTGAGAAAGAATTCCTGCGCACCTTTGCCTTTCACTACCAGACCAGGGAGCCATTACCCGACGAATTGATTCGCCGCATCATCAGAAGCCGTAACTTCATGGCTGCCACGGCCTGTCTGCGACAAGTGAGCTTCGGACTACTCGATATGGCGTATTATACGAAGAAGGAGGAATTCACAGACGACATCATTCCCTTCGAAAAGAAAGCATGGAAGAAAGCCATCCTTGGTGAACAACTGCCCGATACGTGTATGACGGTACAGTTCTCGCACATCATGGCAGGTGGCTATGCGGCTGGTTACTATAGCTATAAATGGGCTGAAGTGCTGGATGCTGATGCCTTTAGCGTATTCAAGCGCCACGGTATCTTCAACCAGAAGACAGCGCAGCGTTTCCGTGACGAGATTCTAAGCAAGGGAGGCACTGAGCATCCCATGACATTATACAAGAACTTCAAGGGTAGTGAACCCACGATTGATGCATTATTAAAGAGAAATGGAATCCGAAAAACAAAAAAGATTTGACCAGAGATATCTGGATATGGCACGCATCTGGGCACAGAACAGCTACTGTCAGCGTCGACAGGTAGGTGCACTGGTGGTAAAGGACGGCATGATTATCAGTGACGGCTATAATGGTACTCCGAGCGGTTTCGAGAATGTGTGTGAGGACGAGAATAACGTGACGAAGCCATACGTACTGCATGCCGAGGCAAATGCCATTACGAAGCTGGCCCGTTCTAACAATAATAGTGAGGGAGCCACTATCTATATCACGGCATCGCCGTGTATTGAATGTGCCAAACTGATTATCCAAGCTGGCATCAAACGGGTGGTGTATGGTGAGCAGTATCGACTGACCGACGGGGTTGACCTGCTGAAGCGCGCGGGTATTGAAGTGGTTTACCTCGGGGAGTGACGGAATGTCGGAATCACGGAATAACGGTATAACGAAATAACGGAAAAACGAAACAATGGCAAACAATAAGAATAAATTCATGCCCCTGCTGATGGCCATCAGTGTCGTCATTGGCATTCTTATCGGAACGTTCTACGCCAACCATTTCTCGGGCAACCGCCTGAGTATCATCAATTCCGGCAGCAATAAACTGAACAACCTGTTACGGTTGGTCGACGACCAGTATGTAGACACGGTGAATGTGAACGACCTGGTAGAGAAGGCAATGCCCCAGATCCTGTCGGAACTGGATCCACACTCGGTATATATATCCGCAAAAGACATGCAAATAGCCGCTGACGACCTGAAGGGTTCATTCTCAGGTGTAGGTATAGAGTTCACCATCCGACAGGACACGTTGCATGTACAACAGGTAATTAGCAATGGACCTGCAGAACGGGCTGGCGTACTTGCAGGCGATATGATCGTGATGGTTGACGATAAGCCTTTCACAGGAAAGACGCTGACCAACGAAGAGGCGATGCATCGCCTGAAGGGTCCAAAGGACACCAAGGTGAAACTGGGCATCAAGCGCAGAGGAGACAAGAACATCCGCAACATCGTGGTGACACGTGGTGACATTCCTACGAAAAGTGTTACTGCTACTTATATGCTGGACGACAAGACGGGCTATATCCGCCTGAAGAACTTCGGTGAGAACACCTATCCGGAACTGTTGATTGCATTGGCAAAACTGTCACAGCAGGGATTTGAGAACCTGACTATCGACCTGCGAGGAAATACTGGCGGCTATCTGGAGTCTGCCGTCCAGATAGCCAATGAATTCCTGCCAAAGGGAAACCTCATTGTGTACACCCAAGGGCGCAGGTCATCCCGACAGGAATACCGCAGTGACGGACGCGGCTCATATCAGCAGATACCGCTAGTCATACTCATCGACGAGGGCTCTGCATCAGCCAGTGAGATCCTGGCAGGCGCCATCCAGGACAACGACCGCGGTACCATTATCGGACGACGCTCGTTTGGCAAGGGACTCGTACAGAAACCCATGGCATTCAACGACGGCTCCATGATCCGTCTGACCATTGCCCGCTACTACTCTCCCTCTGGTCGATGCATCCAGAAGCCATATGTTTCTGGTGACAACAAAGACTATGAGGAAGACCTGCTGGAGCGCTACCAGCACGGTGAGTTCTTCTCACAGGACAGTATCAAGCATACAGGACCTGCCTATAAGACCCGCATCGGACGTGAAGTGTTTGGTGGTGGTGGTATCACTCCTGACATCTTCATAGCTGAAGATACTACCGATGTGACATCCTACTATAAGCAGGCATCGATGAGTGGACTGATTCTGCAGTTCGCCTTCGACTACACAGACGAAAACCGCCAGAAACTTAATGAGTTCAAGACGGTAAAGGATTTGGAGAAATACCTGCTCAAACAAAATACCGTCGAGAAATTCGCCACCTATGCGGAAAAGAACGGCCTGAAGCGCCGTAACCTCATGATTCAGCGGTCGCACAAGCTCCTGGAGCGTTATATCAACAGTCGCATCATCTATAACATGATGAGTGAACAGGCATGGTCAGAATACCTGAACGGGAATGACCCTGCCATTCAGGAAACGCTGAGAGTGTTTAAGAGCAATAGTGCCTTCCCTGCTCCACCTGCCAAGGTTGAGCCTGTCAAGAAAGCCGCATGATAACCAAGCAAGAACTAAGACAAGCCATCCGTCGTCAGAAGCAGCTGCTCTCTGACGACGATGCGTCTGTAATACTGGCACAACTTAGACAGCATCCTCGCCTTGCTAACGCGAACATCTTATTATTATATAATGCCCTACCCGATGAGGTTCCCACACAAGAATTACTTGATGAACTGATAGCGCAAGGAAAGACAGTACTACTGCCTCGTGTCATCAACGACACAGAGATGGAACTACGGCAATATACTGGTACGCAAGACTTACAAGCTGGTTTTTTCGGCATCATGGAGCCGACAGGAACATTGTTCACCGATTATGAGAAGATAGATGTGGCCGTTGTCCCAGGGATGGCATTCGACAAAAAGGGGCATCGCCTGGGAAGAGGAAAAGGCTATTATGACCGTTTCCTTGCAAAGACCCCACACACCTATAAGATTGGAATCTGTTATTCGTCACGTCTATTCGACCATATTCCCACTGACGAGCACGACATCCTGATGGATGAGGTGATTAGTTAAAACGGATATCCGTAATCACCTGTTCACCAACGGCTGCATTCAATTTCTTCACCAACTCCTGTCGCATCATCGACAGATCGGAACGCAAGGCAGGATTCGATAGACGGACAAATAGCGTCTGATTGTAGATATAGGTATTCAGCGTATAACGCATAATCACCGGTCCGGCTATCTCTGGCCATGCCTCCACCAGTCGTTTCTGTTTCAACGGAGTTTCCAGTCCTTGTTCACGCAAGTTGCGCAACAAGATATCCTTGAGTGATTCTATATTCCGCCTAAACATTCTTCTCTATTATTTCGCCGTTATCTACGTGATAGATCTTATAGTCCAGATGACTGTTACGGAGAATCTGGTCCAAATGGTCGCGATTGGTATCCGTGATGAATATCTGACCGAAAGCGTCACCGGAGACCAGCCGCACAATCTGTTCCACCCGTTCAGCATCCAACTTGTCGAAGATATCGTCCAGCAACAGCAGTGGAGTCGTCTCCGATGCCGTCCGTTTCAGGAAGTCAAACTGTGCCAGCTTCAGCGCAATGGCATACGTCTTGTTCTGCCCTTGAGATCCTTCTCGTTTCATCAGGTGTCCCCCCAGCGTAAACTCCAAATCGTCCCGATGGATGCCGTGCAAGGAATAGCCCACCGCCAGATCTTTGGCACGGTCACGCTGGATGACCTCTAACAACGGTCCACGCTGACAATGAGAGATATAGTTCAGCCCCACCTTCTCACGACCAGAGGATATCCGATCATAGTATTCCTGGAATATGGGAATCAGTTCCTGTACAAAGGCATCTCGCTTGCGGTATATCTCCTCACCTGCCTCCGCCATCTGTTCCTCCCAAATCTGCAAGACCAATGGGTCAGGAGCAGGGTCTTCCTGTTTCAGTAGGATGTTCCGCTGCTGATGGGCATTATTATAACGCGTCAGCGCATCAATATACGAACGGTCGTACTGGGAAATCACCATATCCATCAACCGACGACGCTCCTCACTGTTACCCTCAATCAACAGGGTATCAGAGGGCGACACCACTACCAGCGGAATCAGTCCGATATGCTCCGACAACCGTTTATACTCCTTCTTGTTGCGCTTGAAATGCTTCTTCTGTCCACGCTTGATACCACAAGAAATTAAGAGGTGAGAAGCAGATGAATGCTCTCCGTATTCTCCCTCGATAAGGCAGAACGGCTCATCATGACGTATCACCTGGGAGTCTATAGGGTTAGAGGCCGACCGACAGAACGACAGATAATACACCGCATCCAGCACATTCGTCTTCCCCACCCCGTTCTGCCCGATGAAACAATTCATCTTGGGTGACAACTCCAGAGTAGCCTCACGAATGTTCTTATAGTTGAGTATGGAGAGTTTTCTAAGTATCATTTGACTGCAAAGGTACGTTTTTTATAGCAAATACGCAAATTTTTCACTTTTCACTTTTCACTTTTCACTTTTATTTCGTACCTTTGCACCCGATTTATATCCGAATAACAAAAAATTACATTATAATGGCAAACAAAAACCCACAGGCTGCCCCTGAAATGCAGGAGCAGGTCAACAAAGCAGAAGCCTTTTTCGAGAAGTATAAGAAGGCTATTATGATTGGTGTTATCGCAGTGATTGTTATCATCGTAGGAGCAATTCTCCTTAACAACTACTATTTCACCCCGCGTGCCAATGAGGCAAGCACTGAACTCGCCAAGAGTCAGGAACTGTTCAGCAGCGAGCAGTACGACAAGGCCCTCGCCGGTTTCCAGAAAGTCGCCAACGACTACGGCTCTACGGACGCAGGCAACCTTGCCCAGCTCTACATCGGTCTCTGTCAGGCAAACCTCGGCAAATGGCAGGAGGCAGTCAATGCCCTGGAGAACTTCAGCGGCAAGGACGACGCCATGATCTCACCTGCTGCAGAAGGTGCATTAGGCAATGCCTATGCCAACCTCAAACAACTCGACAAGGCTGTAGAACACCTGAAGAAAGCTGCTAAGATGGCCGACAACAACTCTCTGTCTCCCACGTTCCTCATTCAGGCAGGCGAGATTCTGGAGAGCCAGGGTAAGAAAGACGAGGCCCTGAAACTGTATCAAGAGGTGAAGGAGAAGTACTTCAACTCTATGCAGTACCAGACTATCGACGAGTATATCGAACGTGCATCTGCAAAATAATGGCCACCAAGAACCTGTCAGAGTACAACATTGATAGTGTACCCGATGCATCGAATATGACATTCGGCATCGTCGTGTCTGAATGGAACCATGAAATCACGGGAGCACTATTGGAAGGTTGCCGCAACACGCTGGAGAAGCACGGTGCATTACCGGAGAACATCCACGTAAAGACTGTTCCCGGCTCGTTCGAGCTTATCTATGGAGCCCGCCAGATGACACTCAACGACGGATATGACGCAGTGATCATCCTGGGATGTGTCATCCGTGGCGAGACCCCTCACTTCGACTATATCTGTCAGGGAGTCACCCAAGGCATTGCCCGTCTCAACGCTACCAACAACATCCCTGTAGTCTTTGGACTGCTGACCACCAACGATTTGCAACAGGCAAAGGACCGTGCAGGCGGCCGTTTAGGCAACAAAGGCGATGAATGCGCAGTGGTAGCCATCAAAATGGCAAAGTTCTAATAACAACATAAAACCGAAAAACTATGAAACTGATCTCAAAGAAGATGATGGCCGCCACCGCACTGATGGCTGCTATGCTGATGGCTCCAGTATTGGAGGCAAGTGCACAGGATGTTCCCTCTATTCCCCGTCAGACCACAAAGACGGTAAAGAAGAAGAAGAAAAACCCCAATGTGGTATGGGGTACGGAGTACGACTATCTCTCTACTCGCTACATCAGCTTCAACGACATCAAGGACTATGACAAAGGTCAGATTCGCGTATTGAAGAACTCTATCTATGCACGTCATGGACGCATCTTCAAAGATGCTGCCCTTCGTAATTATTTCGAGCAACAGAGTTGGTATCGTGGAACACGAAAGGAGATTCCTGCAGGAGAGTTTAACAAATATGAGAATGCAAACATCGCATTCCTGCTGAAATACGAATAATGAAGAGATTCTTTAAAACGACAGTTACACTGACGACCTTTGTCAGTGTAGCTGTTATTCTTTTTACATCTGTCCCAGCATCAGCACAACAAGCGATTCCCCAAGGGGCAAAGATTCTGACGAAGGTATATCCCGACTTCATCAAGGGCTATGAGAACGGCTACCTGCTGATGAACGACGGGACGAAGATACTGTATGACGACGGACGCAAGAAGACCTTCGAGCAGAAACTGGACGACGGCGACCCAGAGGATATGTTTGCCTTCAAGTACGACCGTCTGTCATGGACACCTGAATATTTGCAAGACGCAGGGCGTAGCCGCTGCGAGCAACTCTTCAAGAAGATGTACGGCAACTCAGCGGCAGAGGTCAGGAAACACCTCATCAGCGTTCCCTGGTTTGGCGAGAAAGTACTGTTCACAACCGTCAACGGTGCCGCAGACAGTCTCCGTGCCGTTGCCCAAGAAATTGCCAAACATCCGGAACTGCGCCAATACCTGAAGTCGTCAGGCACATTCTATTGGCGTAAAGTCAGGGGGGCCAACCGTCAGAGTGCTCACTCCTATGGCATGACCATCGACATCGCCGTTGCCAAAAGTGACTACTGGCTATGGAAGAACCCCGGCAAGAAAGAGACCGACAAGATTGTCTATGCCAACAAGTTCCCCAAAGAACTGGTACTGATCTTTGAGAAGCACGGCTTCATATGGGGCGGTCGCTGGTATCACTACGACACCATGCACTTCGAGTTCCGCCCAGAAATATTAGCAGCAAATCCTTGATATATGAAACTCATTAGTTGGAACGTGAATGGACTGAGGGCGTGCGAGGGCAAGGGCTTCAGCGATATCTTCAGAGAGTTGGATGCTGACTTCTTCTGCCTGCAGGAGACGAAGATGCAAGAAGGGCAGCTGGACCTGCAGTTTGAGGGCTATACCTCATACTGGAACTATGCGGAGAAGAAGGGCTACTCCGGTACGGCAATTTTTACCAGACACAAGCCCCTGAACGTAGAATATGGTATCGGCATCGACCTGCACGACCATGAGGGGCGCGTCATCACACTGGAGATGGAAGACTTCTTCCTGGTTTGTTGCTATACGCCCAACTCACAGGACGGACTGAAGCGACTGGAATACCGTATGTCGTGGGAAGACACCTTTCGCGCCTATCTGAAGCGACTGGACCAGCAGAAGCCCGTTATCCTCTGTGGCGACCTGAATGTCGCCCATGAGGAGATTGACTTGAAGAATCCCAAGACCAACCGGATGAATGCCGGTTTTACAGACGAAGAACGTGAGAAATTCAGCGACTTGCTGGCGTGTGGCTTCATCGATACCTTCCGTACGCTCTATCCTGAACAGGTGACCTACTCATGGTGGTCATACCGCTTCCAGGCCCGGCAGAAGAATGCAGGATGGCGCATTGACTATTTCGTGACCTCCGAGCGGTTGCTCCCCCAGATTGCCGACTCGAAGATACATACGGAGATATACGGTTCAGACCATTGTCCAGTAGAACTTGTGTTAAAAGAAGTAAAAGAAAAGTAGCATCTAACGAAATAGTTTGTATATTTGTCGCGGTTTTGAGAGAACCAACATAACATGTTTAATTAAAATTGAAAAGGAGAAAGAAAAACTATGAAAAAGATGATGTTTGCAGTGATGGCTATGGTTGCCATCGGATTCACCGCATGTAACAACAAGACCCAGCAGGGTGAGGCTACTGACAGTACTGCTGTTGCCGTCAATGTTGCAGATGAAGAGGCTGATGCCGCTATTGCCATGCTGACCTCCAACCTTGAGGCAAACGATGCCAGCAAGTTCCAGCAGGCTCTTGAAGCTGTGAAGGAAAAGATTGCCGAATTCATCAAGACCGACCCTGAGGCTGCCAAGCAGTATGTTGCCAGAGTACAGGGTTTCCTGAAGGAGAATGCCGACAAGATTAAGAGTGTGATTGGCGACAATGCCGCTATTGCAACTGCCGTTGCTGCTATCACGGAGGTAGAGCCTGAGGCTGTTGTCAACGGACTGAAGGAGAAGGTTGGCGATGCCGCTACCGATGCCAAGGACGCTGCTGTTAACGCTGCCAATGAGAAGATTGACGAGGCTAAGCAGGCTGCTGAGGACAAGGCTAACGAGGTGAAGGACGCTGCCAAGCAGAAGGCTAATGACGCTATCGACGGTGCAGCCAAGGATGTCAAGAAAGGACTTGGACTGTAATTTCTGATTTCGTTGAAGAAATAAGCCGGTTCGCTGAATATTTTTTGCGAGCCGGTTTTTTTCGTCTACATTTGCATCATCTAATCTAAGTGAACCAAATTTTAAAAAGTGAATAAGATGAAGAAGAAAATGATGATGCCTATCATGCTCATGGCAGCAATGATGACAATGACAACAGCCTGTTCGTCGGAAGATCCGCTGAACTACGACTACGGAAACGTCGACAACGGTGACAACAACGACGGTGACGGAGACGACAACAATGGGGGAAGCTCCTCTGGCTCCTACAGTGAGATGAAGACCTTCACCATCAGCCTTGACAAGACGACGGCAGAGCCTGCGAGCAATGTCGCCGCCACCTATCCTGAGGACGGTGACGCACCCAGTGCGCATACTTTTGCAACGGTGGTTAACATCGACATGAGTAATCCTGTCGACCCTGCCGTTGATGGTGTGACCGTAACGGTTGACGGTAATGACGTCACACTCAGTCACGGCAATACGGAGGGCGTCTGCTATGTCGTGACAGGAACGACGACAGACGGTTCACTGATCATTGACGGTAAGACAGACTTCGAACTGAACCTTAGCAATGCCAACATCACCAATACACGTTCTACCGCCATCGACCTGCAGAGCAAGTCGAATGCCTATCTGGTACTGACGGGCAGCAACAGCGTGAAGGACGGTACAACGGCCGATGACAGTCACAAGGGCGCAGTCTTCAGCAAAGGCAAGCTGCTGATTAGCGGTGACGGCTCATTGGAAGTCTACGGCACCTATAACAACGGTATACACGGCAAGAGCAACGTGGTCGTCGACAAGGGTGTCAACCTGTATGTGAAGTCAACTGCCAATCACGGTATCAAGGCTGGCAGTGACATGATCATCAACGGTGGTATCATCAACGTAGAGGTGTCTGCCTTGGGTGCCAAAGCCATCAATGGCGACACCAATATCACCATCAATGGCGGACGCACCACAACGATAGCCACAGGTAACGGTACTTGGGATGAGGAGGATGCTGACACCAAGGCAGCTGCCGGTGTGGCCTGCGACGGAATTTTCTACATGAACGGTGGTGAGTTATATGCCAAGGCTACAGGCAGTGGCGGCAAGGGCATCAAGGCCGACCTGGAGGGATATGTCACAGGCGGTAAGATACGCATCATCACAGAGGGCGGACTCTATTATAATGACGGTACGACAGAGAATCTGAACTACACAGGCAATACTGACAACCTCAGCAGTAGTGTCACCTCTTCGCCAAAGGGTATTAAGATTGGATATAAGGATGAGTCAACAGGTACGACGACTACCTATGGTGTGCTGAAAATCAGTGGTGGCGATATCATGGTACGTACCAGTGGCAACAATGCCGAGGGTATTGAGAGTAAGGGAACCTTTGACGTCACGGGCGGAACAGTATTGGTATATGCTCACGACGATGCCCTGAACTCTACAGGTGACATGACCATCAGCGGTGGTACAGTGGTGGCCGTTGGCACCAACAATGACGCGATAGACGCCAATGGCGACATGTTCCTCAAAGGTGGTGTCATCATCGCCTGCGGAGAAGGTGGTGCCGAGGCTGGTATCGACATCAACGAACAGAAGAAGCTCTACATCACCGGTGGTTATATCTTCGGCATCGGAGGTCGCTTCGATGGTAATTTGGGCAGCACCTCACAGGGTATCATCTCCACGACGGGCTCTGTCAGTGCCAACGGTACCGTCATTATCAGCAATAGCAGCAAGACGCTGTACACCTTCACAATGCCACCAATATCCTATAGCAACGGGGCCATCATTGTCACGACACCAGACCTGGTCAGTGGCAGCAGCTATACCCTCAAGTTGGGCAACAGCACCCAGACGGTGACCGCCTCAAACACCATCAGCGGAGGTATGGGAGGCGGTATGCCTGGCGGTGGCGGACCTGGCGGTCCTGGAGGTGGTCCTGGCGGTTGGTAACATACAATAATCATCCAAGCATTACGTTATATGAAATGGATGGAAGAACAGAAAAGACATGAGAATCTGACCTATCTGGCACTGTGGGGCATGCTCTTCGCAGTGCCGGTACTCAGTCTCTACATGCGCTCTGTCAGCAATCCCGTCATTGACTTCGAGTGGAAAGAGGTGTTCATGATCTGGAAACAGTTTGGAATCTTCCTCGTCATTTTCCTCATCCATAACTTCCTGCTCGCCCCCTTGTTGGTGTACAAGCAGCGACGTGCCCTGTACTTCGGCATCGTTGCCGCGATTATCGGAGGATTCATTGTCTACCAATGCACAAACCGTCCTTCGGAACGCAGGGCGTTTGGCCACGAGCCCCCTCCCATGGAACAGATGGAGCCGTTGCACAGGGAGCATCCTCCCCATCCTCGGGATTTCAAGGAACACAGACGTCACAGACCGCCAATCATGGTGGGGCAGCATGATGTCGTCGCTCTTATCATCCTCATCCTGATGCTGGGTATGAACATAGGCATCAAGCTTTATTTCAAGTCGCGCCATGATGCCAAGCAACTGATGGCTCTGGAAAAGGAGAATCTGGAACAGCAGCTGGAGTATCTGCGATACCAGATCAACCCACATTTCTTCATGAACACGCTCAACAATATCCACGCATTGGTGGACATCGACCCGGAGAAGGCGAAGGATACCATCCTGGAACTGTCGAAGATGATGCGTTTCGTACTCTACGAAGGCGACAAGAAGGGAGTGCCCCTGAGTCGAGAATTTGACTTCATCCGCCACTACATCACCCTGATGCGACTGCGATATACAGATAAAGTGGATGTACAAGTAGTACTACCTCCTGAGGTACCCGACTGCCAGTTACCGCCGCTTATGCTTATCACGTTTATCGAGAATGCCTTCAAGCATGGCATCAGCTATCAGCACGACTCGTTTATCCATATCAAGGCAGACATCAAAGAGGCTACCTTGCATTTTGAGTGCAGAAACAGCAAGGCCAACAACCAACAATCAATAGCCAGCAGCCAAGAAGGTGGCGTAGGACTTACAAATGTCAGACAACGGTTAAACTTACTCTATGGAGAAAACTATACATTGACGATACAGGACGAGCCTGATACTTATAATGTTGAACTTCAAATACCACTCACATGATTAGATGTTTAGCGATTGATGACGAACCGCTTGCGTTGCAGCAACTGGTAACCTATATCGGTAAGATTCCCTTCCTTGAACTGGCTGCCCAGTGTCAGAGTGCCTTGGAAGCCAAGAATTATCTGGAACAGGAAACGGTAGATGCCATCTTCTGTGACATCAATATGCCCGACCTCAACGGAATGGATTTCGTCAAGTCGCTACAGGCTCCGCCACTGGTAGTCTTCACCACGGCCTATAGTGAATATGCCGTTGAGGGGTTTAAGGTGAATGCTGTCGACTACCTGCTGAAGCCCTTCGGTTTGCAGGACTTCCAACGGGCTGCTTTCAGGATAAAGGAGCGTTTAGAATCTTCTGTCAACAGTCAAAGGCTACGGGAAAGGCAACGGGTAGGCGCGTCAGCGGGAATGGGCGAGCAAAGCTCGGGAATGAAGCCAATAGCTGATGGCCAAGACGACACCCTCTTTGTCAAGACCGAATATCGCATCGTTAAAGTCACTATTGCCGACATCCGTTATATCGAGGGTATGAGCGAATATCTGAAGATTCATGTGGAGGGTGAGAAGCCCATCATCACCCTCCTCTCGATGAAGAAGATAGAAGAAAGGCTTCCTGACTACTTCATGCGCATTCACCGTTCCTATATCGTCAACCTTGACAAGATTCAGGAGGTTAACAAAAACCGCGTCATCATGGATGCTGATACCTATCTGCCCATTGGCGACAACTATAAAGAAGCTTTCCAAAGCTATCTTGATACAAAATTTCTTGGCAAATAGAAAGAAAGTGTGTACCTTTGACCTATGGTCGAAGGTTCTTCGCTCGAAAAAGCAAAAGAAAAATGGTTTTTCTTTTGCTTTTTGCTTGCTTATTCGTACCTTTGTACCTTGATGAGAAGACTGTACACCTTATTGATGATAGGACTGTCTGTGCTGACGATGAGTGCACAGATGGCAGACCCCGTACATTTCACTACTCAGCTGAAGAATCTTACCAACGGTGAAGCGGAGATTATCTTCACCGGTAAGATCGATGCTGGCTGGCATGTCTATTCAACCAATCTGAACGACGGTCCTATTGCTGCCAGTTTCAATGTGGTTAAGATGGATGGTGCGGAGACAGTAGGGAAGCTGAAACCACGAGGCAATGAGCAGAAGGTGTTTGACAAACTCTTCAATATGGAGGTACGCTACTTCGAGCATTCCGCCACCTTCGTTCAGAAGATTAAGTTCACAAAGGAGAAATACGCCATTGACTGCTATCTGGAGTATGGCGCCTGTAACGACCAGATGTGTATGCCCCCTTCCTCTGTCACATTCAAGAAAGAGGGAACGGCAAAACTAGAGCAAGAAGAGAAAAGGAAAGAAGAGGTACCCAAAAATACGGCAATCACAGATACCATCTCTGACTCTCAACTTTCAACTTTCAACTCTCAACTCTCAACTTTCAACTCTCAACTTTCAACAGACCTCTGGCAACCTGTCATCAAAGAACTGCAAGGCTATAGCGACACTCCTACAGACCATTCTTTATGGTATATTTTCCTCGCAGGACTGTTAGGCGGTTTCATCGCTTTACTCACGCCTTGTGTATGGCCCATCATCCCGATGACGGTATCGTTCTTCCTCAAGCGTAACAAGGAACGTTCGAAAGCCATCCGTGAAGCATTTACCTACGGGCTGAGTATCATCGTCATCTATGTGGCATTAGGACTCCTTGTTACAGCGTTGTTTGGAGCCAATGCGTTGAATGCCCTCAGCACCAATGCCTGGTTTAATATCTTCTTCGCCCTGTTGCTCATTATCTTCGCAGCTTCCTTCTTCGGAGCCTTCGAGTTGGCGTTGCCTGCCTCATGGTCGAACAAGATAGACCAGAAGAGTGAGCGGACGACGGGATTACTTTCTATCTTCCTCATGGCCTTTACCCTTGTGTTGGTCTCTTTCTCCTGCACAGGACCGATCATCGGTTTCCTCTTGGTAGCCGTTTCCACGCAAGGCAATATTCTCGGACCAACACTTGGCATGTTAGGTTTCGCCATCGGACTGGCTATTCCGTTTGCATTGTTTGCCCTCTTCCCCTCTCTCCTGAAGTCTATACCGAAGTCGGGCGGATGGATGAACACCATCAAGGTGGTCCTCGGATTCATCGAACTCGCTTTCGCTCTCAAGTTCTTGAGTGTAGCAGACCTGGCCTATGGTTGGCGATTGTTAGACCGTGAGGTTTTCCTGTCGATATGGATAGCCCTCTTCGGACTGTTAGGTGCCTACCTCATGGGATGGATTCGTTTCCCCCACGATGAACCGGAACATCGTACAAATGTACCTCAGTTCTTCCTCGGACTCCTCTCCTTTGCCTTCACCATCTATATGATACCTGGACTATGGGGTGCCCCCCTGAAAGCCATCAGTGCCTTCACACCACCCATGTACACGCAGGATTATAAGATGGTCCAGACAACCGTTGTGGAAGCGCCCTTCAAGGATTACGAACAAGGAATGGCATTTGCCCAGGAACACCAAAAGCCTGTCGTTATTGACTTTACGGGATTTGGTTGTGTAAACTGTCGTAAGATGGAAGCTGCTGTATGGACGGATGAGGAAGTGGCACGAAGACTGACCCAGGACTATGTGCTCATATCCCTCTATGTCGATGACAAGACGCCTCTCCCCCAACCTATCGAGGTGGAAATAAACGGTCAGAAGCGTACACTACGTACTGTCGGAGATAAATGGAGTCATCTGCAAGCCACCAAGTTTGGAGCCAACACACAACCTTTCTATGTCTTGCTTGATGCTCAAGGAAAACCGCTGGGTCCTTCCCGTTCCTATAACGAGGATATTCAGGAGTATCTCCTGTGGCTTGAAAACGGATTGAATCACAGTAAAACATCTACTAATAATCACTAAAACTACACAATGATGAAAGACTTAAAAATGTACATTAACGGCCAGTTCTGTGAAGCATCAGACGGTCAGTGGATTGATGTGTTGAACCCCTCAACGGAAGAAGTCATCTCCCGCCAGCCCAATGGCACCATCGAGGACGTGAACCGTGCACTGGATGCTGCTAAGGCTGCCCAAAAGGCGTGGGGCAAGACACCTGCCATTGAACGTGCTGCCTGGTTGAAGAAATTGGCAAACGGTATTCGTGAGCGTCGCGAGGAGTTTATCGATATCATCATGCGCGAGCAGGGTAAGACCCTCACGTGGGCTACCATCGAGGTCGATGTTACCGCTGAGTATTTCGACTACATGGCATCCTTTGCCCGCCATATCGAGGGTGAAATCATACCCAGTGACCGTCCTAACGAGACCATTTTCCTCACCAAGAAGCCTATCGGTGTCGTAGCAGGCATCCTGCCCTGGAACTTCCCGTTCTTCCTGATTGCCCGCAAGGCTGGTGCTGCCCTCATTGCAGGATGTACTATCGTTATCAAACCCTCACAGCTCACCCCTGAGAACTGCACCGTATTCGGTGAAGTTGTCGACAAAGTGGGTCTGCCCAAGGGTGTCATCAACATTGTGACCGGTAAGGGCTCCGTCATCGGTAACGAGATGGCTGGCTCACCCAAAATTGACATTGTCAGCGTGACAGGTTCCGTAGGTGCTGGTGAGAGCATCATGGCAGCCGCCTCGAAGAACATCACCAAGGTCAGCCTCGAGCTGGGTGGTAAGGCTCCTGCCATTGTCTGCAAGGATGCCGACTTGGAGAAGGCTGCCCAGTGGATTGTCGACAGCCGTATCGGTAACAATGGCCAGATCTGTAATAATGCCGAGCGTGTCTATGTCCAGAAGGAAGTCAAGGCCGAGTTCACCAAGATTCTCGTCGAGAAGATGGAGGCTGTCAAGGTGGGAGACGTCTGCAAGGATCATACCGTCGACATGGGGCCATTGGTAGAGCAGCGTGCTTTGGAGAGCGTCACCGAGAAGGTCGAGCGTGCCATCAAGCAGGGCGCCAAACTGCTGTGCGGTGGTCATCGCATTGGCGACAAGGGTTACTTCTATGCTGCTACCGTACTGGATAACTGCACACAGGACATGGACATCATCCATGAAGAGACCTTCGGTCCCGTGATTCCTTTGGTTGAGTTTGACACCATAGACCAGGCCATTGCATGGGCTAACGATTGCGAATACGGTCTGGCTTCGTCAGTATTTACTAAGGATATCGACATCGCTACCCGTGTGGCTCGCGAACTCGAGTTTGGCGAGACCTATATCAACCGCGAACACTTCGAGGCCATGCAGGGCTTCCATGCTGGTGTGAAGAAGAGCGGTATCGGTGGTGCAGACGGTAAGCACGGCATTGAGGAATACCTCGTTACCCATGTCACCTATCTCGATACTCATTACGAATAAAAAAAACGAAAAGAATGACATTATATCCCCAGATGATTGTAGACGCCTTGCAGACGGTGACGTATGCAGGCACGAAGAAGAATATCATAGAGAGCGGTATGCTGGCTGACCAGCCAGTCGTCGCTGCCCCTCAGAAAGAGGGAGACCCCTGGAAGGTCAGTGTCGTGTTGGAGTTTCCACGCGACACAGACCCATTCCTGAAATCGACCGTCAAGGCTGCCGAGGCTGCGATCAAATATCACTGCCAAAAGCAAAATGCTGACAGCCAAGAGCCAATAGAGGTCACCATCCAGACAGAGTTTAAGTCAAAGCCTCGTCCTGAAGTCGGTAAGCTGTTGCCGCAGGTAAAGAACGTCATTGCTGTCAGCAGCGGAAAAGGCGGTGTGGGCAAGAGCACGGTCTCTGCTAACCTCGCCATTGCATTGGCCAGACTGGGCTACAAAGTGGGGTTGTTGGATGCAGATATCTTCGGACCCTCTATGCCGAAGATGTTCAAGGCAGAGGATGCACGACCCTATGCTGTCAATGTCGAGGGTCGCGACCTCATTGAGCCTATCGAGGCGTATGGTGTCAAACTGCTCAGTATCGGTTTCTTCGTCAGTCCCGAGACAGCTACGCTCTGGCGGGGTGGTATGGCGTCGAATGCACTGAAACAACTCATTGCCGATGCCGACTGGGGTGAACTCGATTATCTGATTCTCGATACACCCCCTGGTACCTCAGATATTCATCTGACACTCCTACAGACACTTGCCATCACAGGAGCCATCATTGTCTCTACACCCCAACAGGTAGCTCTTGCCGATGCCCGTAAGGGTATTGACATGTATCGCAATGAGAAAGTGAATGTTCCCATCCTCGGATTGGTGGAGAACATGGCATGGTTTACGCCAGCCGAACTGCCAGACAACCGATATTACATTTTTGGTAAGGAAGGCTGCAAGCAGCTCGCTGAGGAGATGAACGTTCCCCTACTCGCCCAGATACCTCTTGTACAAGGAATCTGCGATAGTGGCGATCAAGGAACACCTGCCGCTCTTAACAGTGATACTGCCACCGGGCTGGCTTTCATTAACCTAGCACAAGCGGTTATTACGGTAGTCAACAAACGTAACCGTGAACTGCCCAAGACCCAGATTGTAGGCGTAAAATAAATCATCAGACAATAGCAAAAGCGGGTCGGAATCCACTGAGATTCCGGCCCGCTCTCTCTTAGAATGTTAAGTGCGTCTCACCCGCCCAGTCAGTGTTAATCGTCACACCACCTATAACGATTGACGAGGAGCCACTCCCGTTGAAGAAGGCACCCGTAAGCCAGGTGATATAGTTCTGATGCATGGGGACATCAAATTCGCGCTCAGCATAGATGTTTCCTGAGGCATCGAACGCTGTGACCGTGAGGTGGATGGTGCCCTCTGTATCGTGCAAGAACGTATACAGGTCGAACTGTTTCTGCTCGGCAGTGACATCGAATTTCACGTCTTGCTTGCTATTCACACATCCGAGTCCCGTAGTGGCATCAAAGGCACCAGAGCCTCCCGTATAGTAGAACCGCATCTTCTTGACATCAGCCGGAAAATCATCGGTAATCACAAAACGGCACAATGACACAATACGGTCGAGCGATACTGACTTTTCCACTGGCTCATCACCAATGCTTACAACAGCACTGCAGAGGAACGTATCGCTAAAGCCCTGCGAATTGGTGAACTTGATGCACGTGGGGTCCGTCATGGTGGGGTTGCCACCGCTACTATGTCCCACAACCACCAGCAGATAGTCGCCTTCCTCCAGTTGGAATCCAGCCTTACCGAAGTTCGAGGTGTCCGACGTCTGGTTCACCTGCTTCACGCGTGTACCATCCATGGTATATACCGCAAAATTCAGATGCGTACAAGCCAAAGAGGCTGCAGCACGATTCGATGTGCTATTTACCTCATGAGTGCTATTCCCAAACGGTGTCTTCTCCATCTCGTACACGCTGACTTTCAGGTTGCCATCTACCTCTTCCAATTCCTCATCGTCTAACAAAGGCTTCTCGCACGAGGCTATTATGCACAATACTGAGAGCACAAGCACTGCGTACATAAATGTTAGCTTTCGCATGACTCTTCCTTTTGAATGATTAGAAACTAATATCCGTTTCATCGAGCCATGTGGTTTCTAGTTGGAAGGATGAGGAGGCGCTTCCTCCTGTATACACTGTTCCTGTCAACTTGGTCTTACGGTTGCGCTGTAACGGTACATTCGGAACGAATTTGGTAACCAGCACGTTGTCATCAGCATCAAGCGCCTGAATGGTCACATCAACCAACTCTTCATCAGTGGCAAGGAAAGCACAACTATAGATGTCGATAGTTGATCCTACGCTTGTCGATGGTGAGTTCGTCACCCAGAAACCAGTATCGGATGTGGCTAGCCCCGTTGTCGGATTAAACCCTTTTCCTGCCTTGCTATAGGTCGTTTTAATCTTCGTAGCCTCAGCAGTACGCCCGTCGGTGGAAACAATGTTAAGATGTGCGTTGATACGATTCAGCGTCACATTCAAATCAAGTGGGGTTGCACTCGCAACCGTCACAGCCTGTGTCTTGGCAAACGTCTCTCGCGGACGTTGCGAAGTATAGGCCGCCACAGTTGGACTGGTCAATGTGAACTCATCACCTGCGAAATGATTGTACGCGATGGCTACCATCGTGTAGTCGCCTACGGGCAAGTTGCATGTGAACTCACCAAAGGTGGTGTACGTCGATGGATCCGCCTTGTACTGCGCAGTCTTATACACCTCCGTGTTTCCGGAATAGAACGCCAGCACGATAGCCTTTGCATCAGCATAGGAAGCAGCACTCTCCGCAGCTCTCATGGTACCTCCTTCTGATGGAATTCTCTCCATCGTGATAGAGAAACCGCTCACCCGCACTGTTACGGGTACTGTAGCCTTTTCTGCGTTAATCACTGCGTTGTCGTTCTCAATTGTTTCGTTGCTGCAACTAACAGCAAACAGGCACAATAAAGCCATTAAAATAAATTTCTTCATTGTTGAATAAAATTTGTTTGTTAAATATTTTTTCCTCGGTGATTATAGTATCACCATCATTAATTATCAACTATATTTCTTCTATGACCTTATATTTGTGCTATTATCTTTAACAACATTTTAGAAATTTCTCTTCATTTATTCCTATTTTTTCAGCCAAATAAGAATAGAAAATATAAAAATGTTACATCTGGGATAGAGAAAAAGTGCAAAAACAATCAATAACTCGCAAAAAAGTCGTATCTTCGCAGCATGAATCTAAAACAAAAGTAATTGATATGAATATGATAAGCGAAACGATTAAGTATATCGGTGTAGACGATCTGGACATCGATCTGTTTGAAAGTCAGTATGTGGTGCCCGAGGGCATGAGTTATAACTCTTATCTCATCGACGATGAGAAGATAGCGGTGTTGGATACGGCTGATGCCCGTAAGGGTGAGGAATGGAAAGCCAATCTGACTGCTGCTCTGAATGGACGCCAGCCAGACTATCTGGTGGCTCACCACATGGAGCCTGACCACTCGGCACTGATAGCTTGGATGCTGGAGACTTATCCTCAGGTACAATTGGTGTGCAGTGCCCAGGCTGTGAAGATGCTGGCCAACTTCTTTGAGGGCGTTGACTTTACAGGTCGCGTGATGACTGTGAAAGAGGGCGATACACTGGCGCTGGGCAAACATACCCTGCAGTTTATCGGTGCTGCAATGATACACTGGCCAGAGGTCATCATGAGTTATGACACCACCGATAAGGTGCTGTTCTCGGCAGATGGCTTTGGTAAGTTTGGCGCGGTAAAGGTCAATGTTCAATGGTCAATGTTCAATGAAGAATTCGATTGGGCTTGTGAGGCACGTCGCTATTACTTCAATATCTGCGGAAAATATGGCGTGCAGGTGCAGGGTGTCATGAAAAAGATGGCTGCCCTGGATGTGCAGGCTATCTGTCCGCTACATGGTCCTGTGCTGAAGGGTGAGGCCCTGACAGAGGCTGTGCGCCTGTATGACACCTGGAGCAAGTACGAGCCCGAGAGCGAGGGCATACTGATAGCCTACGCCAGCATTCATGGTGGTACTGCTAAGGCAGCTGAACGCTTAGGAGAAATACTTCGTGCTAAGGGCGCTCCCAAGGTTGTAGTAAGCGATCTAAGTCGCGAGGATATGGCTGAGGTCATCGAGGATGCCTTCCGCTATCCTACGGTGGTGGTAGCAGCATCGAGCTATGATGCAGGCGTATTCCCCGTGATGCACGACTTCCTGTATCACCTGCAAATCAAGAACTACCAGAAGCGCAAGTTTGCCATCATCGAAAACGGCAGTTGGGCCCCCACCGCAGGCAAGGTAATGCGAGGCATGATAGAGGCCATGAAGGACTGCGAGATCGTAGAGCCTATGGTCACCATCCGCTCGCGCATGAAGGCTGGTGATGAGGCACAACTGGAACAGTTGGCTGATGCGCTGATTTAATGACGGCACAGGAGAGAATTCTTCAATTCTTCTCCGTCATGTATTTCCAATAGCGGCGCGGCATGTCCTGCAACTGCTTGCGGGGGTTCATGCGCTCGCGGATGCAGATGGCCTTGAAGTACGTACGCCAGAGGTCCTGGAACAGTTGGTCGTTGTCGCTTAGTAGGTCGGCATCGAGTTTCCCGTTCGATAAATCAAACGGCACAGTAGTCTCGTCCTCGAAGGTCACGCGGATTACTGCTTTCCCTTCGTAATAATACCCGTAATGCCGCTTCGCATCGTAGATCAGCCACGGCTGGTCGTTGAAGCGGTCCTGAAAGTGGTCGATGATGATGGGTAGCACGTTATGGTCTGGTGATACGACAGCGAGATAGGTACCATCCTTTGCCTTCTGGAAGCGGATAAACTGCTTCATCCGCAGTTGTTCGTGCAGTACGCGTCGGGCGATATTTGTCACAGCCAGCACATCAGCATCAGCGAAGTTGTGCGAGATATCGCCTAACTTAAAGACCTTACAGATATATTGGAACAACGGCGTGTTCAGCTCGCGCAGCTCTGATAGCCAACTGACCGATATCAGTCGCAGGGCTTCACGACTTAGTTTCTTCTCCAGACCGGTCCATACCCGTCGTGCTTTCTCCTCATCTGAGGTCACGTGATAGGTATGGTCACAGAACAATGGCAGCGCATCACCCTCCGCTAACAACTGCATTCCCGAGCTATGCTCGCCTACCCGTAGCCTTTCTGGTTGCTCCTTCAAAAGAAATGCGTCAAACACCGCTGTCAGCAGCCCATCCATCGTTCCGTCAAACACATATACCGTCATTCTCCAAAATCCAATTTTAGTTGTTGCTCTTCCGCTGCTCGTTTCTGTTGCGCTTTCGAAATCAGCAGTGGTCTTAGTCGTTCAGGACGCAGCTCGTTGATACCGATGATGGGCTGCGAGAACTGCGAGGTCAGTTCGTTGCAGGTAATGAAGTACTTCGCTTTCTTCATCACCACACCCATCTTGCGGAGATCGTAGGAGGTCAAGCGATTGAAGCGACGCGAGTTGACAATGAGCCAGGCCGACTTGGTACCAAGACCAGGCACGCGCAGTAGCTGCTCGTAATCAGCGGTATTAATATCCACAGGAAACGCCTCAGGGTGACGCAAGGCCCACGCCAGTTTGGGATCCACCTCCAAGTCAAGGTTGGCGTGCATCTCGTCAACGATCTCATCAACCTTAAAGTGATAGAAGCGCAGGAGCCAGTCGGCCTGATAGAGCCGGTTCTCGCGCACTAAGGGCGGTTGTTTCAGCACGGGCAGTCGTGGATCGTAGGTGTTGACGCTGACGTAGCCAGAATAATACACGCGACGCATGGTGGGCTGTCCGTAGAGCATTGACGACATCGTGAGGATGTCCTTATCCGTCTCTTTGGTGGCTCCCACAATCATCTGGGTGGATTGGCCTGCCGGCACGAACCTTGGCGCATAACGGTACTTCTTGCGGTCTTCCTTATTCTCCAGCACGCCCTGTTGGATGAGCTTCATGGGCAGGAACACGCTCTTGTGGTCCTTTTCGGGTGCCAGCAGTTTTAGCGACTCCTCCTTGGGAATCTCGATGTTCACGCTCATGCGGTCAGCATAGCGTCCTGCCTCATTAAGCAGTTCCTGCGAACAGCCAGGGATACTCTTCAGGTGGATGTAGCCGTTGAAGTGATGCACCATCCTGAGGTCACGCGCAATGGCAGCCAGTCGTTCCATGGTGTAGTCAGGATTGCGCACTACCCCACTCGACAAGAAAAGTCCCTCGATGTAGTTGCGACGATAGAACTCCATTGTGATCTCCTCCAGTTCGCTGACGGAGAGCGTTGCCCGCTTGATATCATTAGAGCGGCGGTTGATGCAGTAGGCACAGTCGTACATACAATAGTTGGTCAGCATGACCTTCAGCAGCGAGATACACCTTCCATCATCTGCAAACGAGTGGCAGATGCCCACACCTCCTACCGTAGAGCCCACCATCCCCTGCTTACCTTTGCGCACAGTGCCGCTTGACGAGCACGACACATCATACTTCGCCGACTCTGCGAGTATCCGCAGCTTCTCCATTGTCTGTTCTGTCAGCATTCTTTATTATTCAAACATTTCCTAAATATGCATACCTGATACCTTCTTCCTCTGCAATGCGCTTGGCGGCCTTTAGTGTCGCGATGGGCGTGGGAGGCGTTTCCAGCATCTTGTAGCGAGGGAAGAAACGACTGAAATGCAAAGGAGCCTCAGCGAGGCCTTTTTCATTCAGCCAACGACACATCTGGCGAATCATCTGCATATCATCGTTAACGCCAGGAATAATGAGGTTGGTGATCTCTACCCACACGCCAGCCAGTTTCATGGCGAGGATGGTGTCGAGGACGGGCTGCAGGTGTCCTCCGCTTACCTTATTATAGATGTCGTCGCTGAACGACTTGAGATCGACGTTGGCGGCATCGAGATACGGCAGCAGGTCGCTTAGCGGTTGCTGACAGACGTAGCCAGCCGTGACGAGGATATTCCAGAGTCCTGCCTCATGCGCCAGTCGCGCACAATCGATGATATACTCGAGGTATGTCAGCGGCTCGGTATAGGTATAGGCGATGCCCGGACAATGATGTTTCAGGCAGAGGGCAACGATGTCCTCAGGCGACAACTCGTAATGATGGATATCAGCAGGCGCGACCTGCGAAATGTCGTGATTCTGACAGTTCAAACAGTGGAAGTTACAGCCCGTACAAGCCAGCGACAGACACGTCGTGCCAGGATGGAAATGGTACAGCGGCTTCTTTTCGATGGGGTCGATGGCCAACGAACAAGGCTGGCCATATACCTCGCTGACAAGTACACCACCCTGATTCCTTCTGCTACGACAAATACCCGTCTTGCCCTCAGCAATCCGACAATGGTGCGGACAGAGCGTACACTCCACTTTCCCATCCTCCAACCGTTTATAATACCTACACTGCATCATCTCTTACTGCGGTAGCTAATCGTTTCTTTAGCTCTTACCTCTCTCCACTCACCTCTAAGACTGAGCAAGTCTTACTTGCGAATGTCGAGTTATTCACTCTTCACTCTTCACTTAGAATACAATCGCTTCGTAAACGTAAAGTTCTGCGTCCTTCCAGCCGTCCCAGCCCAGTCCGGCCTTATCTTGCGAACAATGTCCCACAAACTCCTCCTTCGTCCAGTTCACCTCATCAGCCACTTGTGGCAGGAATGTGCCACTGCGATAGCCCTTCTTGATATAGATGCCGTGGCGGTGCAGTTCAAACTCGTCCAGACTCTGGATGCGACGCATAGGCGTGAGTACAGAAATCTCAATGTCGAGGTCGTTCAGTTCATCACGGGTGACAGGCATGAACCGCGGATCCTCAAAGGCTGCCGCCCGTGCCATCTCTGCCACAATCTCATACAGCGGATAATCCTCACCAAAGTGTCCAATACAACCACGTAAATGGCCGTGCTTATGCAGCGAGACAAAGGCACCACACTTCTGTTTAAGTGAAGAGTGAATAGTGAAGAGTGAAAAATTTGCTACCGCAATCCGTTTGCCGTCCAATGAATCGCGAATGCTATTAAAGGCTATCTCTTTCAGCGCCTTCTTTTCGTCTGCGGATAAAGAGAAGTCCGTGTCCGTCCGTGTTTGTCCGCTGCTATTTTGTCCGTTGCGCAGGATGGCAAACGAGTGATAGCCCACCACCCGATCATGCTCACCACTAATGTCGCCCGAGTTCTGGTACAACAGGTGTTTCACCTCATAGTTCTGGTCGAGCATCAGCATCAGCGTAATGATGGCAAACTCGCCGCAGGCACTCGTTGCCAGGTTCCGCTTGCCGCTTCGTGCATTCGCATTGATAGTTGCAATAAACTCCTCCACATTGCCCGTTTCAATGGCCTTGCCCGTCTTGGCATCCACTTCGCAGGCATCCTCATACGACGGATAGTGCGAGAAGTCGCTGCTAATCACAAAAAGGTTCTCGTCTGTAAAATATGGCTTCAGCACCTCCGCTATCCGCTTCAGTTTATCGTAATCATTCGTCGAAATAATGATTGGCACAATGGGTGCTACCTCCTTAAACATCCTTTGCAAAAACGGCAACTGCACCTCCAAGCAATGCTCCCTGTCATGTGCCTCCGGCCTATAGCGAAATACAGCATTCGTTTTATCCGTGTTCGTTAAAGCAACAGCCATTTCGTGGTCTACCTTTACATTGCCCAATGGCGTGGCATAATAGTCTGCCTCCGTGTTTACTGATGCCCCGTCAAGCCATTCGTGGTGACTCGGTCCTAGCAGGAATATTCGCTTATATTGTTTCTTCGGGTCTATCGACTTATATGCTGATGCCGCCACATTACCCGAGAAATAATACCCGGCATGAGGCACTATCAACGCTGCCACATTATTATGCATTATGCATTGTGAATTGTGCATTGAGAGCAGGCTGTCCACCTCCTCGCTCAGTTCTCTGGCATCGCCCGTATAGAATCGGTTCGCTTGTGTTGCCGGCCTCACCACAGGAGCCTGCGACTGGCCCTTACATACGTTTATCATCATCGTTGTCGTTATGATTAGTATAATCGTCTTGATGCTCATGCTACTTGATGAGTTTTTCAATCTGTTTGTCTGTTGCCTCTGGCAATAACTTGCTAAGATGTGCCTTCATTCGCTCGAATGACTCCTGAGGCGTGCGCTCACATTGACACATCTCGCGACCCAATAGCAATTCGGGGGTAGTCAATAGTGACCAACCCCAGCCGTATTCACGTCCATGTTTGTCAGTAGGATACACAAAGTCCTCCGTGACAATGCGACAGGCCATCTGCAGACGCGTGACATAACCATCGAATTTCGAACGCATCTTAGGACCGTCAAAGCCGCAGGCAGCACGCAATTCACGGGTGATCAGACTACCATGCTCAGCCAGTGTCAACAGGATAGCCTCTTCGATAGAGCCCTCAGCAGGCGCAGGTCTCGAAGCACGACGATAGTTGCATAGGTCGGGCCACCAGTCTTTGCTCACAAAGCCCGCTTTGCCGGCAAAGAACTTGCCATAGACGCAGCGTCCCTCAGTGACGATAGGGCCTTTCCATTTCCACAATGGCCAGTCCCAACCGCCATCATCAAATACCACGTAGCGATTATCCTCATCAACCACCTCCTCTGCCGAGTAGCCTCGAATCCCACTATCCAGCAAAGGGAGGAACCCCACCTCCTGGATGTAGTCCATCAGCTCTGGACAACGATGTATCTCCACGTTTTTCATATTCTTACTGTTTTTCTGATGTTTTCTTTTGCTGTTTCTGGTTGCATCGCGATTTCGAGGGGTAAACCAGGAGGGTTGATGCAGGCAAGACGAGAGAAGCCTGCATCGAGGAGTTGTTGTTCATCAGCTAGGCGACCGGCTATGAGCATGACGGGAATGCCGTGCTTTTGGGCACGTTGCAAGATACCAAAGGGCAACTTTCCCATCAGTGTCTGGCGGTCAGCAGAGCCTTCGCCTGTGATGACGAGGTTAGCATCCTGCAGCAGATCGTCGAAATGGATGGTGTCTAACAGGAGGTCGATGCCAGAACGGCACTCCGCATGCAGGTATTGCAGGAAAGCATAGCCCATACCACCTGCTGCACCTGCCCCAGGCATATTTTGGCAATCACGACCCAGATGCTCGGTAGAAGCCTCCGCAAACCGTTTGGCACGAGCATCAAGAGCCTCAACCATTTCTGGTGTCGCCCCTTTTTGAGGCGCGAAAACAAACGCAGCCCCATTCTCGCTACAGAGCGGATTAGTCACATCTGTCGCTATCGTGAAGCGCACATCATTATCAATTATCAATTTTGCATGATCAATTGCTTCAAGCATCCCTATTCCGCAATCGCTGGTGGCACTTCCGCCAAGTCCTACGATGATGTGCTTACAGCCTTTTCTGACAGCATCCACAATAAGTTGACCTGTGCCATAGCTCGTGGCTACCATTGGGTCGCGTTCTTCTGGTTTGAGTAGTGTAAGGCCACTCGCTTTGGCGATCTCTATTACAGCCGTATCACCCTTCACCAAATACTGCGCCACGATGGGTCGCATCAGCGGGTCTTTTACATTCACCTCAACTATCTCAGAATCACGGGGACAGGTTGCTTGATTCTGGCCAGAATCATGAACCTGTCCCCATGATTCCAGCCATCCTTCTCCCCCATCGCTCACAGGTACCTGCACCACCTGAGCCTCAGGCATCCTCGCAAGAACACCCTGAGCAGCCGCCTGATTAGCCTCAACCGATGTCAGACACCCCTTGAACGAATCAATTGCTACGATGATTTTCTTAGCGCTCATCATGGTTTATTGTTTACTGTTTACCGTTTACTGTTTACCTATAACCTTTTCTATTTCAAGTTTTAGATTCATGTTGCGAAATCACACTTTTATAATCTCACTCGCCAATGCATTTACTGCATTCACATCAATTGGTTTCAAGACAATCTCTTCTGGTTCCAAATTCAATAAGAACTGCATATAATTGGGAGTTCAATATTTACGGTTTTTAACACAAATAATTCACTAAAAAGTTGACATTTCCCATCTTACATCTTCCTTCTTCCATCATACATCAGCCTTATTACATCAGACATCAGACATCTTCCGGTTCCCAAAGATGAATAGTCTTTCATACACTATATGGTCATCCAATACTGTCGTTCCTGCTCGGACATCTTTTCAATAGCATAGCGGAGCATGGTGCGAGGCATCTTATGAGCATGCTGGCGAAGAAAGTCTCTTAACAAGTCCATTGAGCATCGTTTACCCATCTCACGGAGCATCCACCCCACAGCCTTGTGCATGAGGTCATGCGGATGATGCAGATGTATCTCAGCATAACGCAAACACCATGACGGGTCGCCCATCTGCGAGGTCTTCCACGAGCAGACGATACTCATCCGTTGTTTCCAGAGGTTATCGCTCTGGGCCAGTTCATCCAGCACCTGCCGCTTTACATCTCCTCCCCCTGGGGAGGTCTGGGTGGGGGTCAGGTTTGTTGGCAACAGTAGCCAATGCCCCAATATCTTCGGAGCAGACAAATCCACCAAATCCCAGTTGTTTGCCTGCTCAGCATATTGGAGGTACATGGTTAGGATCTCGTCGCGACCACGGATGGCCTTCTCGTCATTCACCAGTCGTTTAGTGGCCAGTTTCTCAAACTTCGCCACCAGAATCAGCAAACCGCAGAGCCTCACCTCATGCCATTTCGACATCAGTAACTCAGGCACCTCGCTCAAGGTCAATGGTTCATGGTCAATGGTCAATGCTAACTTCACCACCTCACGTGTCTGTGGCACCTTCAGTCCCAGAAACTCATCACCCTCACCATACTCACCTGGTCCCGTCTTAAAGAACCCCATGAGTATCCTTCGCTGCTCCTCATTCTGCAGCGATTCCATATACGCGATGATTTCCGTAGCGCTCATTTGTTTAATTGAAAATTGAGAATTGAGAATTGATAATTGAGAATTGAAAATTGACAATTATTTATCGCTTGTCTCTTTGATTTTTTTGATAATGGACGTCAACAATTTGATAAGTTCTTCACAGTCCGAATTTATAGACTCATACATACTGTCATCCAGATAATTAGTTGCATGAAGGAGGTCAAGCCAGTATTCTGTCTCATCAGCCTCTTTTAAAGCTATATTTAGTTTGTTCAGGAAGTCCATACGCGATTGCGCATTCTTGCTTTCCCGTGTGTTGGCTCCGATACTGGTACCACAGCGCAAAAGCTGCTTCGACATGATTCGCTCACGTTTTTCTTTATCAAGATATTTATAGCAGTTGATAATCCGTATAGCGAATGCCCGACTTTTATCCTGTATTGCGTTAGCCATAATTCTCAATTATCAATTCTCAATTATCAATTCTCAATTATCAATTATCAATTATCAATTATCAATTCTCAATTATCAATTATCAATTCTCAATTCTCAATTATCAATTCTCAATTCTCAATTCTCAAAAGTTCTCCGCCTTAATCTGGAAGTAGCTCTGCGGATGGTCACACACGGGACAAACCTCTGGAGCTTTCTTGCCAATGACGATATGTCCGCAGTTGCTGCACTGCCAGATGACATCGCCCTCACGCGAGAAGACAATGGCATCCTCGATGTTCTTCAGTAACTTACGATAGCGCTCCTCGTGGTGCTTCTCGATGGCACCCACCAATTCGAACTTCTCTGCAATCTCCTCAAAGCCCTCTTCGCGAGCCTCCTTGGCCATACGCGCATACATGTCCGTCCACTCGAAGTTCTCGCCATTGGCTGCATCAGCCAAGTTTGTCTTTGTATCGCTCACGCTACCGCCATTCAGGTACTTATACCACATCTTGGCATGTTCCTTCTCGTTGGCAGCCGTCTCTTCAAAGATAGCAGCAATCTGCACAAATCCATCCTTCTTGGCCTTAGAAGCAAAATACGTGTACTTGTTCCTTGCCATACTCTCACCAGCAAAAGCCTCCTTGAGGTTCTGCTCGGTCTTTGTTCCTTTCAGTTCTTTCATAATTTTATAATGTTAATTGATTCAAGTTTCGCATGTTTCACATTCTCAACTTTCAAGAGGTGAGAGGTAAGTGGTGAGAGGTGAGAGATTACTTCTGACACTCCATTTTACCTATATTTTTCTAAGTTTATCCAGCTATTCTCTTACCTCTTACCTCTCTCCACTCACCTCTAAGACTGAGCAAGTCTTACTTGCGAATGTCGAGTTAGTTTACCGTTTACGGTTTACTGTTTACTGTTTACCGTTAAAAACTGACTTTAAACTCTAAACTATCAACTGTAAACTTTACAAATTGCTTTTCACTTAGAAAGCCTGCTTTCTATTACTTCCCAATCAATAATCTGCCACAGTGCAGTCAGGTGATCAGGACGGCGGTTCTGATAGTCCAGATAATACGCATGCTCCCACACATCGAAAGTCAGCAATGGTTTCAGCCCCTTCTGTACCGGGTTCGCAGCATTCGCTTCCTGCGTAATCACCAGCTTACCATCCTTGTCTGCTGACAGCCACACCCAACCAGAGCCAAAGAGTGTAGTCCCTGCTTTCTGGAACCCCTCCTTAAACGCCTCGAACGATCCGAAGTCGCGCACGATGGCCTCAGCCAATTTACCCGTAGGCGCATTGTCAGCCTTAGGCGCTGTAAACTGCCCGAAGTACAGATTGTGGTTCAGTATCTGCCCAGCATTATTCAGTATGCCGCCAGAGGCCTTCATCACGATCTCCTTTAGCGAATCCTCCTCGAATCCGCTTCCAGGCAACAGTCCGTTGAGGTTATTCACATATCCCGCCAGATGCTTCCCATGATGAAACTCCAGCGTCTGTCTGCTAATCACCGGCTCCAGCGCATCTATCGCATACGGCAATGCCATCAATTCAAACTTTCCCATACATTTTATTGTTTTAGATTCATGCTGTAAAGATACAACTTTTTCCCGAGAAATCCTCCTTTTTTTTACATTTTTTCTGAATTGCCATATTTTTACATTTTCAACTACAAAAATTTGCTTTTCCTTTGCAGTTTAAAATATAAATAGTATCTTTGCGGTGTAAAACTGCGAAGTCAAAAATTAAAACCCTACAAATATGGAACTCGTTGAATTACAGCCCCTGTTCGATACCTATCATCGCAAGCTCTCCAAGATTGACCTGCGCTTCAAGCGTTATCTCTATTCCCAAATCAACTGGGATGCCCGCTTCATAGGCATCAAAGGCCCTCGTGGCGTGGGCAAGACCACCATGCTCCTGCAGCACATCCTTGAAAACTATCAGGACGTCGATCAGACCCTCTATGCCTCTCTTGACGACCTCTGGTTCGCCACCCACCCCCTCATGGATCTCGTCGATTGGGCCTACCAGCACGGCATCATGCGTCTCTACCTCGACGAAGTACATCGCTACGACCAGTGGTCTGTCAACCTCAAGAACATCTACGACAACTATCCCGACATGAGCATTGTCTACACCAGCTCATCGCTCCTCATCATGGACAATGCCAAGGTCGATCTCTCGCGTCGCCAGACCACATACACCCTCTATGGCATGTCCTTCCGTGAGTTCCTAGCCTACGAAGGAGTCCTCACCCACGATGCCCTCACCTTCGATGACATCCTCCAGAACCACGTGCGCTATGCCATGCAGATAACCCGTCAAATTAAGGTCGTTCCCCTCTTCGAGGCCTATCTCCAGCACGGCTATTACCCCTTCTATAAGGAGTCCGTCGAAGACTTCTTCCCTCGCCTCCGCGAGACCGTCCGAGTCGTCATCGACGATGACCTGCCTGCCGTAGAGAACGTCACCTTCGAGACCATCCAGAAGGTCAAGCGCCTCCTCATGATCATCTCCGAGCGCGTACCTTTCCAGCCCACCATGTCCGATCTATGGGCCGCCCTTGCCACCAACAATGAGCTGGGGCTCCGCATGCTCTATGCCCTCGACAAAGCCCAAATCCTGGGCCTCCTCACCTCCAAGCCCAAGAATTATAAGTACCTCAACAAGCCCGACAAGATCTTCTTGGGCAATCCCAACCTCATGCACGCCCTTTGTCCCCGTGTCGAGAAAGGCAACAAACGCGAAACCTTCTTCTACAGCCAGCTCATTGTAAACAACGAGGTAAAGTACCCCAAGAAAGGTGATTTCTACGTCAACGACAAATACCTCTTTGAGATTGGAGGCCGTCGCAAGACCTTCGAGCAGATTGCCGACGAGCCCAACAGCTTCCTTGGTGTCGACAACACCGAGGTAGGCCATGGCTGCCGCATTCCCCTCTGGCTCTTCGGTTTCCTCTACTAGGGCACAAAAAAACAGCAGTTGCAACCTCGAGATGAGATTGCAACTGCTGTTTTTTTGTGCCTATTACTTCGGAATGACAAGCTTGAGCAGGGTTTCCTTAAAGCCTTCGTTGAAAATAGGGGCTTCGTCGGGGAAGGCCTTCAGGTAATCCTCTTCGAGGCGATCGAGGAGGTCGGCGATGAGCTGCCATTTGCGGTAAGCGGGCATATCGGGCTTACGCAGGAAATAACGAACCATGACGTAAGCCTGCCAGAGGGCTATCACGTCACTTTACTAAAATGCCTCTGGGTCTTCCTGCCAATATGGGCTGCGCAGAGGTTGCGCACAGTGGCCTGTGCGTCGGTGTCGATCATGTCTTTGAGTAAAGCAAGAAACGACGGGGTGAACATTAATTGTTTCATGTTGTTGTTAATTTAATTAAAATCTGTGTACCCCTAGTGGAGCACAAAACGAGCACAAAGATAGCAGATTTTTCCGATATTTGTTGAACAAAATGCACAAATGTGCAGTTTTCGTAAAGTTTAACCTCATACAAACAAACGAATTTATGGACAAAAATCAAAGAGAACAGCGATGTATTCAGCTGTACGACAGATTTAAGGCTCATTTTGAGCGGGTATTGACACTGGACGATGCACAGAAGGAGTACTATCCGAGTGCGGAGAGTAGGGAGTTTAACCGGATGTTGGCGGCGAGGTATGCGGCGGATTTCTGTATGCTGATGATCCGATTGACATCGCACATGGGAGTGGAGGATTTTAATGACAACTGGTTCTTCTTCTCCGACTTCATTTACCAGGATGAAGACCTTGACTGTCAGCAAGCCATCGTATCCAAACAAAAGGAGGAATCAGATGAAGAGAACTGACGGAAACACGAAGTTTTTTTTCGAACACGGATCTCTCGGATCTACACGGATTATTATGTCACGCAGAAATAAAGGAAATAACAGAAATTAAATTCTTGAAGATGATGAGTTGATATTTTATATGAGGTACTCTGAAAACTTGTTTTGAGTTTCTCGAAACTCTTCACGACTCGGCAAAGTACAAACGAGTTTGCTTTGCTCTCGCTGCTTTGAGCTTTCAAGATGCATCACAGAAAATATAAACCTTTATTCAGAACGTGTTCAGAATAAAGCAGTCATATGTGACTGTCATCTTAAAGAATTATTTGTATTCGTGGAATCCGTATAATCTGTGGTCAAAAAAGGAATAGATATGTGGGACTTTAAATTTCTGTTGTTTCTGTTGTTTCTGCGTGAACTTATATATGAATTGAAATGAATGTGAATCAAGAAGCTCTAAGGTTGCTTCAGGGGGAATTGGCTTTGGCAGGGTTTTCGCCTGAGGACGAGAGGCGGCTCCGTGAGCTGGAAGCGTTTAGGATTACGCCCACGAAGGAACTGCCACCGGTGGAGTTCCTGTTCCGGCTCCATGGTAAGCCGTGCTTTGCACGCGGCGAGCTGACAGGACTCTCAGGCAAGGCCAAGAGCGGCAAAACCTTCGTATGCAGCATACTGATGGCGCTGTGCTTCCAACGTCAGGTGCTCAGTCTGGAACGTAATGATGACATCGCACCCCTGCACGTGCTCTGGTACGATACTGAGCAGAGCGATGAATCCACCAAGGACATCCTCTGCCAGCGTATCTGCCAGATGACAGGCATCCAGCAGGATCAGTTTCCCAGCGAGCAGTTCGATGTGTTTAATGTCCGCCAGAAGCCCGTCAATGAGCGTCTGCCGTCACTCGAAGTGGCGGTACGCTATCGCAAGCCAGACCTGGTGATACTCGATGGTCTGCGTGACCTGGTCTCTGACATCAACGATGGTGTGATCGCACAGAACGTGATGGAGCGACTGATGCACCTGGCATCGGAGTACCATTGCGCCATTGTATGTGTGCTGCACCAGAACAAGAGCATCGAAGACCATAACCCTCGCGGCTGGATAGGTACGGAGCTGAAACACAAGGCCTTCGAGATGTACGAGTGTGCCAAATCCGGTGAGCGTATCTTTACGTGGAGCCAGACGGACACCCGAAAGTATGACATCCCGGAGGGACTGTCGTTTGCCGTCAACGAGGAGGGCATTCCGTATCGTTGTACCGAGAAGCAACTCTTGGAGGCGCAGTTTGAGGCGCAGCGCAAGATGGTGGCAAAACTCGAAAAGAGTGGTGGAAGACCTAATAAGCCGTATGCCGACCTGAACCCGAAGTATGCCCACAAGGAGGGTCGCAAGCATGTCTTTGACGTGAAGCTACTGTTCACGGATATCATGACACCCGGACAGACGTATCAGGAGGAGGCGCTGAAGACGGAGATCTACGCCAAGACGAATGCCATCAAGGACAAAATCCACGACGAAATCCTCCGGCAGGCCGTCACCGAAAAGGTCCTGCTTTGCACCACCAACCCGTTTGGCAAGAAGGAGTATGTGTTACCTCCGTAGGTGAAGCGTCTGACCCCATACGTAATTCTCTCTACGAGAGAGAATGTAGTATGTGGGGCCCCCAGAGCCTTCACCGCAGGACAAAAAACAGTAAACAGTAAACTAAACGGTAAACGGTAAACAGTAAACTAAACGGTAAACTAAACAGTAAACGGTAAACAGTAAACGGTAAACAGTAAACTAAGTTTTACGACGTGAAGTACGATGAATTAAATTTGCAGAAAATACGCGAGGTACCCATCTTCGATGTATGCTCGAAGCTCGGGATTTCGCTCTATGGCATGGGCCAAATCACCAAACGTGCCACATGCTGGTATCACGACGATCAGCATCCGTCGATGCACGTGAACCCCAAAAAGAACATCTACAAGTGCTTTGTCTGTGGCAAAGGTGGTGACGTGATCAAGCTGGTGCAGGACTACGAGAACAAGAGCTTCATCGAGGCGTGCGACTGGCTCGTCAATGAGTTCCACATCGTCCTCATCGAGGAACCACGAAAACGAGGAACTACGGAAACACGGGAGCAAGAATCCGTGGATTCGTCAATCCCTAATTCCGTGAATCCCATGCAATCTTTGGTCGAAAAGAAAACATCAGCCTTCAGCCCTCTTCCATCAGACATCGTCCAACGTTCTCTTTCCGTGGATTCGCAATTCTGCAAATCCGTTGTTTCCACGGGCTATTTGTCTGAAGGACAGCTGCGTCATGCAGCAGCCTGCTACCGTTTAGGAGTCTCCAAGGACGGTGGTGTCATCTTCTGGGAGATTGACGACCAGCAGCGGGTGCATACCGGCAAGATTATGTACTACCAGTCCGACTGTCACCGCGACAAACAGCATACCCCCACCTGGGTCCACTCTCTGATGAAGGATAAGCTGCCTGAGAACTACGAACTCCAGCACTGCCTCTTCGGCCTGCATCTTCTTACATCAGACCTCAGCCATCAGCCCTCAGACTTCAGCCCTCAGCCATCAGACCTCAGCCATCAACCCTCAGCCATCAGCCCTCTTACTTCAGCCCTCAGCCCTCAGCCCTCTTACTTCAGCCCTCAGCCATCAGCCCTCTTACTTCAGCCCTCAGACTTCAGCCATCAGCCATCAACCCTCAGACTTCCAAACTTGTCATTCCCAAATAGTCAGATAGCCCATCCGTTATCTTTCAGGGAGTCGATAAAGGCATTAACCTCCTTTTCGGCATCCTGAATTTCTATGTCGTACTCTGCTAGCAGCAGGTCGACGATTTCCGCCACATCCTTGCCATCTTGCAGCGCCTGCAGGATGAGTGCCCCCGTCTCGTTCAGGTTGAACACGTGTTCTACCGTCTCCGTCTCAGGATTCTTGGCAACAGCCACGAACTTATCGGCTACCTCTTGTATGGAAAACTCATATTTCAGCTTCATCTTTTTAATGATTTATGGATGCAAAGGTAGACTGATTTTCGCAATCCACCAAATAATATCAAAGGTAAAACCATATTATTCAAACAATTTCATTATCTTTGGCTTCGCCGAACTTACTTTGCACTCGGCAATGAAAAGAAAGCAAGCTTTCCTTTTGCATTTCTCTCGTTTTTGCGTAACTTTGCAATCAAATCACAAAGATGGAACCACAAAAGGAAATCACTATATCGCTCATCATTCCCGTCTATAAGGTTTCAGCCTATATAGAACGGTGTCTGAAGTCTGTTATCAAGCAGACTTACAACCACTTTGAATGTATCCTAGTGGATGATGCCTCGCCAGACGACAGCATTGCCAAATGCAAGCAGATGATTGCTGACTACAAGGGTCCTATCCAATTCCGCATTATGCATCACGAGCAGAACAGAGGTCTCTCTGCTGCCCGAAATACAGGTACAGATGCTGCCACAGGCGATTATATCCTCTATATCGATAGCGACGATATTATCAGCAACGATTGTGTGGAGAAGCTAATGGCACCTGTCCTGAAAGATAACAACATCGAAATGGTCTATGGTGGTTGGATGCGCTTCTCAGATCAAGGACCTATAGATCTTCCAATTTACTTTAAACATAAGAAAGAAGTCTTCACAAACCATCAAGAGATTCGAGATTATATTTTCAGTTCTAAAAATGTCTTTATTTCAGGAGCATGGAATAAACTCATCAGGAAAGATTTTCTAAATGACCACCAGCTAAGATTCCGTGAAGGTCAGTTATGGGAAGATGTTCTATGGTCTTTCTTTGTATTGAAACATCTCAACTATCTATATAGTATTCCTGATGTGACCTATTTTTATTATCAGCGTGATGATTCTATCAGTGGAGGCACAGACAAGAAAGAACGGCTCAAACACTACAATATGATTAGCAGTATCATTTCAGCTAATTTTACACCGGGTGAAGAAGGAAGAGAAGCCAGCCGTTTTGTTAGGGATTTTTGCAACCACTATATCAGGACTCCCAAGACCCCAGAACTTCGTGCAACCTCCAAGCGCTTTGGGAAAGCCCTACCTTTCAGGGAATACCCCAAAGAAAAGACGCTCCTCTGGGCTGCTGATCTCCTGCCCCACAACCATTGGGGAAAGGAAGTCTTCAAGTTCCTCTTCAAACAACTCCAGCACCGTCGAAAGAAATAAAAAACCACCGCACCTCGCGATGCAGTGGTTCGAGAAAAATATTATTTATTTACTAATAACTAGTGTGTCGCTTGTTCTCACGAAGGGGGCGACACCCTCAAACTTTATGTTTAACTAAAAATCTATTGAATTATTCATTCAAATCTCTTTATCATGGATTCATTAGCTGATTCAGCTCATCCTCGAAATCGTCAAATTCACGACCGAGAATAGGGTGGTCAGAATCTGGAGTATAGTTACCACCCAGTCCGGGTGAACCCGCCATAACCTGTGGTGTCTCTATTTTGACGATATCCATTGTTGGTTTCAGAAATTTCTTCTTCATAATACAATTCCTCCTTTAATTACTTAATGATTACTTTTTTACCATTCACGATGTAGAGTCCCTTTGTCGGATACAGTACACGACGACCCTGCAGGTCATAGTAAATGTTATCCTCAGAGCCAACCTTCATGTTCTTGATGGCTGTTACATCATCGTCAAAGCCAAGAGTACGAGATGCTATCACCTCGTTGAACTCCAAGTATGCTTTGCCTTCATATACATAAACATCACTAACAATCTTCATAAACTGAGCTTTACCTTCCTCAACTGACAATACATATCTCGTCTTACCTGCCACTGTACCAACATAATCGTCAGGACCAGCAACAAGCAAGTTTGTCGTAATTGTTCCGGGCTCATTAGTTACAGGAATTGCGTAGGTACCTTCAGGCGCATTCAGCAACAGCGGTGTGTTGGCAGGAATCTTCTTCACATCGTTATTCTTCACGATAGCAGATCCGCTACAATCCGTCACTACGTAAGCCTTCACGTCAGAATCTGTAAAGTCAAGAGCCTTGTCGGATACGAAGGTGGCCCATTCGTATTCGCTGATGGAAGCCGAAACGGCAGGGTTGAAGTTGATGGCTACAGGATAAACGCTGCCCGCGCTAGAGCCACCTCCGGAAATTTTAATTGTGGTTTCTGCTGTGGGATCTGCGATTGCAAATACACCAGAGGACTCTACACCTGTTCCGCCGTGAGTAACTTGTTGAGCTTCGCTATCTCCAACCTTAACTAAATATGTTCTTCCACTGCTTGAGTTTTGCACTAGTACCTGAAAGAAACTTGCGCCAGTAACGTTTACTGTTATATAACGTTCAGCCTTAGACATGTTAACAAAGTCACCAGTGTAATCTCCATAGGTTTTGCCAGTCTGCCAGTTATCAGTTACAGCAGTTAAATAGTCAACGTCATTAATGCTAGCTTTAGTAAGAGCGATTTCTGTATTATTAGCAGAAACTGTCAGCAAAGCAGTCTCGCTAGGATAGGTAACAGATATATAACGTACATAGCTTACACCAGTACCAGCAACGACTTCAAGGTCTCCATCAGCAGTTGCTGTATAGGTAAAGATATTAGAAGCATAAGAATCTGCAGCACTGCCTCCAAATGTTGTACCAGTACCTTCGTTCATTGTAAACAACTTCACCACTGCACCATTCAATACTGGCACTGTTAGTTTTGTACCTGCATTAAACTGTGCCCAGTCTGTCCAACTGGCGTTATTAAGTTTGCCGCTAGTCGCATCAATATCCAGTTTGACATCAATACTGCTCCCCCCCACAGTAGTCTGTGCTACTTGAACACCAGTATTACCTTCAAGCTGCCATGTTGGAGCTCCGTTCTTCGTCTGGAAATCCCATGTTACAGTAGAAGCATTATGTCCAAGATATGTTGAAGCTCCATTGGCTGTGAAGACGGGAGTCAATGTTATATCAGAAGTAATATCAAAAGTGCTTCCTATAGCATGATCAGCAGTTCCATCATTCCAAGCCGTCAGCGTATAGCCATCCTTATAGAGCGTCTTGTTAACAGGAATGGTTACTGATGTTACGTGGCTAGCACCTTCAGGAAGTATTCCAACCGTACCTGTAACTTCGCCCAGTGAATAAGTAACATTAAATCCAGCAGGATTTACCAATACCTTAGCCATTTTTGTTGTAGCAACATTGGCATTACCCTCTTCTGTAACCTTACAGAAATAATAGGTAGTACCAGCAGTGGCGGTAGAAGGAGCGTAAGTGGTACTGTTAGCGCCATCGATTGCTGTTGCGCCTTCACCAGCTAGAACACTCTGACAAGACTCGTTCTTGTACCACTGATAACTTAGAGCACCACTATTGGCTGCTGTTGCTGAAACAGAAAGAGCAGTTGCAGCATCACCCTGTGAGTATTCTGCAGAAACAGGATTTGTGCCGATTGTTGGCTGACCTGTCTTGGAATACTCTACTTTGAATCCAGCAATATAGAAGTCCCCACCGTAACTTGTTAAATAGTACACACCCGCTGCGTCCAAAGATGCTACCCAACTAGGAGTACTGGCAGTTTGTTTAACAAATGCATTTGCATCAGCAGTCACGTTGTCGCTTTTACTTACATAGAGACCGCGAGTAGAATTAGACTGCGTATAAAAAGTTACTGTACATGCACCATTCACTTTGAATGCCAAACGGTCTTGTGCATTCTTTATTCGGAGTGAGTTAAGATGGGAACCACCCTCAAAAGTAACAGACCCTTTACCTGTAGAAACAGTATTTGCAGTCGGTGCAAAGATTACATTGCCATCATAAAGAGTGTTGGCCGTTAAACCTGCAGTCCCATTGCTTGTAATATTGTCTGCAATGAATACATAGTCTGTAGCAATGGTCTTCAAGTCGCTGACCGTTGCAGCCCACGAGCTCGTTACCGCACATAGCAGTAGCGTCAATAAAGTAAAGATTTTTTTCATGTTAATTTTTTTAGTTATTAATATGTTTAAATTTTGTCTCAGCAGTTGGACAATGCTGCGAGAGCAGCATCGCCGTCTTTCGGCGGTCAATGCTGCGAGTAAGCGAGAGCAGATGAGAACTCGTTCTCAATATGCCGAGCGGAAGCAGCATCGCGAACTTTCGTTCACAAAGGTAGTTATTTCTTTTGTAATCCCCAAACATTTCGTCAACAAATTGCGACACAAACGTTTACGGAAGAAGGAAAACACAGAGTGTCTTTTACAGAAATAGGTTTGACTCATAGAAGGCCTTAAATGTTAAATTATAAACGCAACTATCTATTCATATTGGTTCTTCCTCTTATACTGTTCCGTCAATTCCAGAAGTTTTCTAAACTTCTCCACCCTCTCATCCTTCATCTTCCCAGCATTCATCTGCTTCCGATTGTGCTTCAACCATGTATAATATTCACCTCTCTCCTCTGCATCATATTTTGAAGGATTCCTCTTATTAGTCTCAATGAAGTTCTTCACCTCGTTATATCTCTGTTCCCATTTTTCGTCCTGCGTCATATCTTCCTCTACATTCTTGGTAGATGTTCAAAAACGAATGGGGCTAAGCCCCAAGCCCCATCCGTCGCAGGAGCCTCACGAGAGGATTATGCAGGGTTATGTGTGTTGCGTAATTTGGACTTTTACCCTGCACGTAGCTTTGGTTGCAAAGTAAATCCCGTCACCTAAACATAAGTTCCAAAATGCCCAACAGTTTCTTGCTAACATCAGGACACCCCTTTCCTTACGAGTAGACTTCAAGACTGACCTTTGCGCCCAACTCCTTTGTCAAGTTAACGTCTGTCCAACGAGTGAACATGTAACGACGCTTTTTTAAGTATTTTTCAATTATTTCTTGTTTGGGCCTTGAAATGCCCATCAAGCTGCATATTCTCCGTCTATCATTATGCCCAATAAACGGACATGCCAGAAGATCCAGAAGAAGGATAACCAGTTCTGCATTTCTCTTGACAGTTCCTTGTGGTTCCTTCTCATACTTATCCTTAATAATCTTGACAAGTCCTTTCTTCTGCTTCAGATACTTGTCGGAACCGCCATAATAATAGAGTAGCAGGATGATGACCAGAGCATTCATTTCCTTCCACCCATCTTTCAACTCTCCTGTCGCGCTGTCATATTCCAGTCCCAAATATCTGTCTATGACATCCTGATTAATCCTGTACTTGTCTCTCATGGAGCGTATAGTTATCAACAGATAGAGCGTTTCCAGCGGAGTTTCAGCATTGTATTTGGATATTCTGAACACGGTGTCTATCTCTTTTTGGATGTTCCGGAACACGGCATCACGGATGACATTGCTAAACCGTTGGTACCCCTCATCTTTCGAGGGATGGTAATCATTATCTAAATAGATAATGAGGTCGTTCAAGATTGTCATCACTTTCAGGGTCGTTTTGATACGCTTGCAGTCCGCATAAAGGAAAAACACGACATCGGTCAGCTGAATCAGATAGTCTGTCAGCATCCGTTCCAGTTTCAACTTCTTCGCCTTGCACTCCTCCGTCATAAGTTTTTTCTCATAGCCCATAGACAGGCACTTGAACACCTTGTCAAATTGTTTGAGGACCGACACCAGTTTACGCTCTATTCGAGCCAAGGTGTAGTTCACGACATCCTTGCTTCCAACACCAGTTGTTTTAACGATTGACTTGTATTTTGTAATAAAACGATTTGATCTGAAATAGAGGTGGGCGTCATTCTCCAGAGCTTTGGCTACCCTTTCTCTAGTAAAGTCTTTATCTTCTCCATCTACCACTACGGGTTTGTCATCTTCATCCATATCCTCTTCCGATTTTTTTCCTTCATGGAACGACAAGTATTCTTTGATAAGTTTATCTATTCCCTGCTTGGCAATGGAAATCTCTGTGACAAAAGGCCGTTCAAAATGTTTAGTTTTGCTTTCACTGATACTGAGTTTATACTCTTTCATCTCAGCATCAAACAGTCTCATTGCTCTTTCTTTGAGCCTGTCTTTTTCGTAAAAGAAGAAATAGTCATCAACATAGCGGAAGCAGAGATAGTCCTCGTTCTCGACGAATCCTTCCTCTTCAAGTTTCCGCTTCACGCTGCAGTCAATGTGCTGAAGAATAATTTCTGCGAAGATACGGGAGAATTCAGGGCCTATTACGATGCCATTGGTCTCATTGTAGTTCATCCGTTGCATCACCTTGTCAAACATATTGCCAAAAGTGCCATCTTCTCCGTCAAATGTCTTTTTATAGACATCCTTTCCACCGCTTGTCGCCCATGCAATAGAGTGCGTGTAGACGCTATCGAAACAGCTCTGAATGTCAAATCTCATCAGATGGGGGAACTTCTTCTCTGCACGTTGGAAAAGGAAGTCTTCATAGAACTTATGGATATACGTATAACGCTTATAGCTGAAATATGTTTTCAGGCTCTCATACTCATTGAAGAACAACTCTATGTTGTCAGCCTTTCTACCTAACAGTTGGTGATGAAGTTTGTCACGGTAGTAGAAATAACAAGCCACCTTCTTCGGATGCCGAATGGAAAAGCTGTCTCTGTTGCAGTAATAAAGAATTAGTGATTTGTACTTCTCATAAAAAGCGGAAATCTCAATCTGGTTGGCAGGGTGAATTACACTCAATGCCCTTGCTTTTGTCGGCTTGTGAAGGATATGGAATGTAAAAGGAATCGTGCTCAGCAATTTGTCGGCATCCTTGGTTTTCAAGACATTCAAGTCCTCAAAGCCGAATAATAACAGCAGTATCTGTTTTGCGCCTTCGGGAATATCATCGTTTGCCCACACCTTTCCATTCTTGATTTTTATACCATTCTCTATCAGGAATCGGTAAAAGTATCGGTTTGAGAAGATGACCGGCAACTCGTATGGCAACACGTCAGAGAAAAGTACACGCTCTGCCTTATACCGTAATTTGATTTTCTTTCTTCTTACAGCCATTTCCGTATCTCCTTTAATCGACCCACGCCAATGTCAAACGTCTTTTTCTCTTTCCACCTATCTTTCAAGCTGATGGAATTGATAAAATCCCTGCGTTTCTTTACAAAGGCTCTCTCGTCAGCAGGGTCTGCAAATAAGTTGCCTGGCACTCTCACATGCTTCGAGTGCAGATAATGCTCCAATTCATCGAAGTCCTGATCCACATCTACTAAATCATTGTTGTAGTAGAACCCGACCTTCACTCCCTCCTTGGCTTTACTTAGCCTGATATTGCCAGTTATCAAGTTCAGTCCATCTTTCAAGTCGCGTTTGGCCTGTTTAATATCATACTTTAATTCATGTTTGAAGCGATCAAACACGTTGTCAACACGCGATTTGAACCGTTGTTTCCTCTCACCTGACATCCCGAATTTTGTTCTTCTACGGTTTCTGGCATCCTTGTTCAAATAAAGACAATATCCCAGATAGGTCAGGCTGTCATTTTGGGACCTGCCATTCGCAGGTGTATAGTAATCAAGGAGCTGGCATTTACCACTCCCTACTGGTTGTAAGTCTAGACCGTATTTATGAAACTGGTCTTCAAGAGCCTGATAATAGGATGCCAGTGTAAAGCCATACGGCATATCAGACAGAATCATAAATATGTCATCCACATAGCGGACATAAAAGATGACCTCCTTTCTACCTTTTATCATTTTGTCAAGTTCGGCAAGATAAATCTCTGACAAAGCAGAACTGATACCAATACCCCTTGGAACACCCTTCCCTGCCGCAAGTAATCGTTTGTCCTTAATCCCCTTATAGCCTGCCATGATGTTTTTAATCAGTCCTTTCGACTTGTTGCTCAGTATGGAGTTACGTTCTATCAGCGACATAAGCCTGTTTTGGGGAATTGATTCGAAAAAATGCCGGATATCAGTCCTGATGATGTAAATGGGCAGATTATTGTTCAGCATCAACTTTAGGTTGGCCATCACTGTGTGTCTGCTCACCATCTCAACGCCAAAGGCGTTCACTAAGTTTCTCTGTAGGCATTTCATGGCAAAGTGCTGCACCCTGTCGGCTTTGTCCACCTCAAAGTACTGCTTTCCACCGTACATATGCGATGTAAGTCGGAACCCAAACCCGCTCATGTTTGCTGCTTCAGACAATGCCTCCATATCTTTCTTCAGCGCCTCTTCCTTATCTGCCAATCTTATCTTCAGTTCTTCTCGCCAGAACTCATAGTCTTCCTCCTCTGTCTGAGTCCAGGCAGCTCGTTTTTTCTTGCGAAGTAAAGTCAGTTCTGCCCTGACAGCCTTTACATTGGTCGCAGCATCCCTGTATTCCTGTGGCATCTGGTTAAAGTCCACAAGTCCCTTCCGAAGCTCTATCTCAAATAGCGCCTCGAAATTAGCAGCAGAAAAGCTTTGGTCAAACATAAAACTACACTATATCTTAAACAACAAACGAACCATGCCCCTCTTAGAGTTACTCACAACCACCGTTCCCTGGTTCTCCGTAGGGCTTTATTTTCTCATCTCCTCCATCTCACTCTCCACCATCTTCATCATCATAGTCTGCCGACTGAAATCCTAACATCGAATAGTTGGTAGCAACGGTATAGAACAGCATTTTGGCAACGTCAGACTTTCTTTCTTGTGGCCGCATGTCACTATAATCATGGAAATGTGCATCATCATATCGTTGTTTTAATAGACTGGACAAATATTCTACGTCCACATCTAAAGCCTTCGACTTTAGAGTACTATCTGACAACCAATACACATCTTCGCTTGATTCAATCCACAAGAGAGTATCTCTGACACATAACTTATATCCTATTCCATTGTTATATTCTATGTCCGCAAAAATATGTCTGGCATACCTCACTCTGTCCGCAGCCTCTCTTGTTTCCTGCTTGCACAACACTGCCCCCATATTATTTACCACACGAAACATGATATCTAGCAGCGACGACTTGCCACTACCATTCTTGCCTACTATGGTATGGAGCGTCACATTCTTCCCAAAGAATTCTTTCAGGCTATTCTCTCCAAAAAGATACTCACCTGCGTCCAGATTTTTTCTATATCGGCACTCTGGATAAATGGTTATGCTTTTAATGTCAAACATTCAAATAACAAATTACCGATTATTCCTTCCAATCCCCATTCTCTCTCCGCTCGGCTCTTCCAAGAACCACTCAGACAGCATCACTCAACTATCATCACGTCTGTTCACCACGTAAATTCACCTCTATTCCTCAATATAATCCTCCAGCAACTCGTCCGACCAGCCGCCATATCCAGGCCGACCTGGTTCACCCTCGAAACCAGGTCTTCCTGGTTTTCCACACAATCCTGGCATACCGGGAGTACCTCCATATCCAGGATTCGAAGGTAAGTGCTGTGTATGGTCACGAGTGAAACCTATCACATCATTATTGCTATCGTAAAACACACCTCCTTCAGTCCAGCCCACGTGGTCACCATCTTGATTATACAAATTCCGACCATGAATCCAAAGAGAAAAATTGCCATTTTGGTCATACACCGAATCACCACAGTCCAAGGCTACCGCCTGTCCATTCCTGTCATAAATCCACTTTTTCATATAATACATTTTTTACTCCATCTTCTTTCACACCTTCCAATATAAAGCTACAAACAGCCATGGTCCCTTTCAGAACCACAGCTGTTATCCCTTTATCTCCTTATCATCAGATTCCTAGTCATCATAGCCTTATACTTTTTTATTCCCTCACGTTTCCATTGCATTATCCCTCAGCCCTCATATTAGACTTCCTCCTTCATTCACTGAAATATTTTCATCCTAACAATGCCATCCCATATTGGATTTCTTTGTTCGTCCGTCAATACTTCTGTCTCAATACGTACTTTCATATCGACCCTATTCGACTCCATACAATTCTTCAACAAACTGCTCTGCCTCTTCATCAGTCATCGCCATAAATCTCTGTTTCTGCTCCTCAGTCATCTTCGCTACACCGAAGGTCTTAACATAGTTCTTGGCTAGGGCATAGAAATTGCCGCCGTATGGTTTGCTGGTCACTTTTATGTAGTGCCAGAACAGTCTCGTACTCAATAGTTTCTGCAAAAACCGCAGATTCTCTACAGATTCATCAATAAAACAATAACCATTATAAAACATCAATTCCCTGTCCTCACTCAAGATAAAATAAGGATTGTCCGCTATATAAGGGAATAGCAGTTTATAGCCTGTCACATTCAAGGCCTGTGACCTTCCATAAAGATACCAGGGCTTTATCTTGTCCGATTTGCTTCTTTCATTTAGCACGCCTCGCTTGTTTTCTAAATACCTGTACGCACACGGATAGCGCATACGCATCACATCCTCTTCTATCGGCAATACAACATTTCTCTCTACTGTCCTGTATGGAAATATTAGTTTCTCTATATTAGTATCAAAATCCTCTTCGCATCTCAATATGTTACCCTTCACAGCATTGCGACAGATTTCTCTTTCTACCTGTACCTCTCCGTCTTCCGACTCAAAGTAATAATATCTTTCGTCTTCACGCGTCGGTACAAACAGGTAAACATCATTCCTTAATGTTGCAAATCCATTTCTAATAGTAGTATACTTTTCCAACGGAATGCCCGCCTCTCTTATTCTGCTGATAAAATCCTGCTCACGGTTTGGCAGTAGAGACCAAGAATCTTGTCCTTCGAGATTGTGATAGTCGAATCGTTCAAAGTTCTCTTCCTGCAATTCCCTCAGTCGGTCACTCTCACATTTGGTATAATAGACAGCTCCGTCATCCACATTCCTCACAAAGCAGAGACATGTATAAGTAGATCGCCCCTGAAATATTTGTTCTGCGCCAAAGTCAACAATACTGACCTCATACCTACGATGGGCGAAATAATGCCTTAAAGCCCTACCGTTCACACTTCGATAGAAATTATTCACGGTAATATACCCCAATATTCCATTTGGCATCAGGTTCTCAATACCTATCTGGAAGAAAGGGATATACATATCTGCCTTGCCCGTCTTCGATACTTCCCATAACTTTATCAGGACTTTGCTCTCTTCGTCTATCTTAGACGCACCAACATATGGTGGATTTCCAACTATCGCATCAAATCCACCATGTTGTCTCACTTCATCCACATCCTCCCATTTGAAAATAAGAGAATTGGCATGTACCAGGTTAAATTGATACGCCTCCTCATCTTCTTCCTCTAATGCGAGCAGGGTCAGCATTAATCTAGTTCTGTCAATGCTATATTCTGCTATATCTACGCCATACAGACAGTTTGCAAATATCTCCCGATATGGAATGTCTGCCTCGTGCAGATGTCTCGCCAGCGTAATCAGGAAGCCACCGCAGCCGCATGCTACATCTGCAAATTTCTTTACAGACAATGGCCCGTCCAGTTGACTTAATACACGACTGACAATATGCTCTCTGATATACTCTGGGGTATATACAGCTCCATTTACCTCCTTTTCCTGTGGAGATACCACAAACTCAAAGAAAGCAATCAAATCTTCCAATCCCAGTCGAATACCTTTTTGATTCAGATATTCTACAAACTTGGCAACATTCTCATTGTCTATGATATGCTCCAGAATCAGCTGGTTATTCCTTACAAGGATGCAGTTCTGACTCAAATAGGCAGAAACGATAAAGCAGTCTGTATAATAGCTGTCATTACAGTCACACAGCGATGCGAACTTCCGTAAAACGTAGCTGGGTATTAAACGATTTGAGGGCATAGTTCCTTCTTTCCGGCCCATCCTGTACCTGCACCCATGGTGCTAGTGATGGCATTATAATAGGGTTCCAAAATCCGTTGCTGTGATGACTGATACAATCGTGGGAACACTCGATCTTCACTGTAAAATTTCGTAAATACGTCTTTGGTATGGAAGTTCATCAGACAAAAACCTATCCCTAAAACGATATCCAAAGGGTAATGAGCCAGTCTGGGCACATTCAGATATAGCATTCCTCTATTTTGCAGAGTATCGAATAGCGCATGTTTCATCTGATTACGTCCGTCAAAGCAGTGCAAATGGTATAGCGGATGCCATTCAGTTGTTTTTTTTGACGTATCTTTCTCCAAATGCATCCCCCAACTGTAGGCCTTTCCTTGATAGTCGCCACAGACATGAAGATGGAATGAATAAATGGTAAAAGGGTCGCAAGTCTTATTATAGTCTGCCACTTTTGCTTTGCACTCACATCCCATGTTTAATCTCACAACAATTCCTGCCGGTTCTGTATTTCGGACATCTCCAACAGGTAATATCAGATTCTCAATCTTGTAGCCCCACTCGTCTAGTGTCGCGCTACCATTAGCTTGTGCTTCCAAGGTCTTTGCCGCGTTCTTCAAAGAGGAAAGCTCGCAATAGTCCTTCGAAAACAGGCTTGACAGGCATTGATAGAGTTGATTCAACTCGTTGGCTCTATCTTCAAAGAACGCCTTGTTTCTATTCATCTTTGGCTTGCTCATCTTGAAGTCGATGTATAATTTCCAGCTTTTTCTTCAAACCATCCTGGCAGAGTCTTTCTTCCTTGAAGTCTCCTCTTGCAACAAATAAGAAAGAGACATAGTGATTCTCCTGCCAGGGCATCAGTGACATTCGGTCTTCCACTGGAATGCCTTCCATCGAGTCAAGCGGGAGTCCGCTATAGCAGCATACGGTATTATAGTAACTGCTGTTATTCAGTTCAATGGGTTTCGCTGGAACAAGTCCTTCGAAACCAGCTCTTTCCAGTATTGCAACTCGTTCTTCAGCACTCAAAATCTGATAGGGTCTTCCTTCCGACAGACTCATAAAGAATGTATTGACCTTATCTGACCAACAACGTTTCCAACCGGCAGAAAAAACTCCTTGATACTCAGCTTGTGAATAGATAGCCTCTTTCAATTTGGGCCAGCCATTACTCTCATCCATATTAATCCCCATTCTTGCCGCTACAGTATGTTTGTCAATAAGCAATCCGGGATAAGGCATGACATCCTTCAAAATACGTCGGGCAATATCAAACGTGGACGGACCTCTCAGGTAATCAATGATTTTATCGTCAATCTCGTCAAGGTCTTTTCTGCCAAGATACTCTTCTACTTTTATATCTTTCTTGTTCAACAATTGATAGCCCTCTGCCAACGACTTCATACGGGCAGTCTCGCGTTTATAGCTCACTTCCGTCTTGTCAAAGTAGTAGTCAAACAGATCATGGCTTGCGCTGTCTTTTCGGTAAACGTCATAGTTCTCTATGGTTGAGCAGAGCACCACTGGAATATGAGGCATCTTTCCCTCAGAAGCCCAAGTCCTGATTTGTTGGGTAAATGGTTGGGCTTTAAAGGCCAGGCTATTTGCTCCTGTTCCATCAAGACAAAGGTCAATCAGCACGCCATCATACTGATGTGCGGCAAACTCTTCCTTAATCCTATTGCAGACTTTTTCAAATGGTTCATCCTTGCTTAGCGTCAGTGGACTGATATTGACAAGTTTTTTATCGTTAAATCCGTCCAATAACGCCTTGGTTACAGAACCAGTCTCGTCGTCTATAAACAAATATTTGGGTATCATACGCTTCTATTTTTCTTTTGGTATTTCTATGCGAAAGGTGGTTACATATCCCGTCTTAGGTGTTTCTGACAGATAAATCTTTCCGCCATAACTGCTAATCATATCATGCAAAATGCTTAGGCCAAGCCCAGTTCCTGTGTAGGCCTCCTCGTCTGGGCTTCCTTGTCCCGCAGCAGATGTGGTCGTAACAAATGCCTCAAAAATATGCTCGCGGACGGCAGGATCCACTCCACAGCCATTGTCAGAGAAGTCCAATATCAAATTGTTGGTATCCTCAGAGCATTCGATTCTAATTTTACCGTCACCCGAATTGTTTGATTTTTTAATAGCCTTCTTGGCATTGGTATATAGATTGAAGAAGATAGACGCCCATTCTGACTTATGCATTGGGATAGTCTTCATTTCTGCCAACAACACATTTATTTCATTCCTGTTATCAGTGATGGTGATGTCTGCCTTGGTGCTGTCTCTTGCTATAACCTTCTCAAAACTGTTTATCTCTTCTTTCAAGTTTACTGGCTCCAACACTCGCTGTGCATTGTTCGATATGGTGCTACCAAAGAAGGTAGTATAGCTTTTCATCGCCATCAGATTGCTCTCCAGTGTGCTTATCCTTTCCAAAGCTCTTGGGTCAGATTCCAAAATACGTTTGAGCTCATCTATTTCTGCCGTGAACCCAGGGAAGTAGTATTTTATTTCGTGGATAAATTCTCCTATGGCAAGTCCAAGTCCGGCCAACACACGGAGCATGTTGATTTTATCTTGCAGTTTCTCCGTCTGCTTTTCCTGCTCCTCCTGCCCTTCGCGAATCTTTTCATACACTTGCTCATACTTCCGGCTATGCTCTTCCCTTTGGCCATTACCCCCTGATGAATCGCCCTGATTCTCTTTGTCTTTTCCTATCAGGTTTGAAAATTCAGTCAGCGCCTCTTGCATCTTTTGACTGGGGCTTTTCTTCTCCCAATCTTTCTGGTTGGCTGTCTGCTTTCTGTTTCTCAGTGATGCCACGTCCTGACAGGCTGTAATAATCACGCGATATACAAAATCTTGTATCTCTTCAAACGCTTTGTTTTCAATCAATCCTTCACGGCTTGATGTTTCTTCGAAAAGATCTGCAGCAATATCATCAATCTCTACATAACCAAAGAAACTTTGGTTTTGGTGTGGAAACAATAAAGTCTTTCTTCTGACAGAGCTGTCTAATCCGAGCCAGTCATTATTCTTCTCTCCGTATGGGGGTACGCGGAATCCATTTCTATAAAGCTTTATGCCTCCTACTTCTGTTCCTAGATTCTTTACGTATGTATACAATGAACCAGGAATCAGACTTCGATCATATATGAAATAATATGTCTTAAAATGAATAGAATGGGCAGCTTCATAATGTGTTTCATTGTTTTCACGGTCAGCGCCTATTTTTTGGAAATTACCTTGCGAAACATCGAGTTTATTGCTCCACATCCTCCAGTAGCCTTGCCCTTTGTCATCAATATAACCTTCTATCACGGCCAAAGCATGGTCATAGAAAGCCACATTCTCATCTACAACCTTTGTCTCTTCAGATACTCTGTCTCGGTAGAACGATGCCTTGAATCCAGGGTCTTGCCTGTCCCTGTCCCACTCCATTCGTTCCTGGGAAAGTGGCTCTGGTATAAGCAGGTCTTCTGTATAACGATAGGCTCTTAGGATAGCATTATCGCTCCATCCATCGTATAGTTGATTGATGATGAGAGTAGTTCCGCAGGCTCTTTCTTTTTCAACATACTCTATCTGCCCGGTTACTTCGTTGATGTCTGAATCAATCACATAGTCATCCCAGTTGATAGTTGCCTTGATAGCCTGATTACTGGTTTCAGTCTGTGTAATTATTATCAGTTGTTTTCCTAATCGCTGAGCGGCAAAACGACCTATTCCCTTCTTACCGGCCTTCTTTCTTTTATAGCGAGGGCTGACTGGGCGGTGTATCTTGTCTGATGAAGAAATACGCATAAACCCATTAATAAGCTCATCGTATGTCATGCCGTTTCCGTCATCTTCTATCTCGAACGAACCTCCAGCTCTGACAGCATCCTTAAAAACCAAATGTGCATACGAGGCTTCAGCGTCATAGGCATTTTTTATAAGTTCTGATATAGCCGTCTCTGCCCGTCCCACCAACTCTTTTCCAAGTCGGTTGATAATACCAGCATCCACCGAGAATCTCACGTGCTCCCGGTCTTGTTTCAGCAACTCGTTCGAAAGGGTTGTAAATCGGGAGTAATCTATCTCTTCCGATTTCAACAATTCCTCTATTGCAGCCTTTATTTCCTTTGTTTTATCAATCTCAGCCATACCGATTTATTTCTTATACTCCTGATTATCAATATAGGATTCGAAGCAACTAATAAGATAAGCAATATAGTCCCTCACCTCAGTATAAAAAGTATTTATCCTTGTTTCCGTATTTCCGTGAGTCCATTCTCGATGTCCTCCATCGAGCACGATCGCGCCTCGTATTCAATAAACTCTTTCAGTCGAGAAATAACATCTTCCATCATACCTCTTCCATCTTACATCTGCAGTATATCCTCCGGCCCCGTAGGTTCATACTTCCCATTCTTCATTTCCAGAATCACCGTGCCTGATTCTAATGCCTGCACAGTGTGCCATTGACCAGCAGGTATATTGAGAGCCACAATAGGACCGCCAGGAGAAAGTTCTATACGCTCAGTACAAATTCTCTCCAAATCATCATAGAACTCTTCCACCAACCTACCCCGTATACATACAACAGTTTCCGATGTCTTCTGATGCCTATGAATTGGCAAAATGCTCCCAGGCTCGATAGCATTCAGCATCCGCTGAGAAGTGTCCTCAGCAGAATCGCGCAGGTCCATATTCATGCGAAGCCTTGGCGATTCCTTTGCCTTAGCCGTAAGATTATCAAGTAATGCTTGTGTAATTTTCATATTTTTTAAGTGTAGTGATTAGAGTTTAATGTTTAGAGTCAGTTGAATCAGTTGATTGTTTATATGAGTTTTGAAGTCCAGAAAGCAATCTAGCTTCTTCCTCTATCAACTTATCCATACTCATACGATCCTCTACTGTTATATATCCTAATTCTTCGGCTATTTCAAATTGAGATGAGACCTCCATTAAGGAGCCATACGACATCTCTATGAAATGCACCTTATCTTTAATTGAATAACGATTTACGCCTTCTGCAATGTTTGACGTTATCGAGACAGACGCACGTCTTAGTTGGTTACACATAGCGTGCTTCTCCTCAGAAGGGAACTTTTTCAGAAGTTGATAGGTACGTTTTACCACGTCCTTACCCTTTTGATATGCTATCAACTTTCTATAACCAAAAACTTCCATACTCTGAACTTTTTAACTGTCTCTCAACTCTACACACTCAACTCTCAACTTTTGAGAGATGCCAGATACTCTTCATGCAAATGGTAATACTTCATTTTAAACAGCACATACGCCAACCCAAAGACAATGGATGCAACAATGAAGTAAATCCAGTGTGCCACAATGGTATTCGGGATTAGGTATATGAATCCGAGCGAAACGACCAATTGTAATACCATGTAAATCAAGGAAACTGTGACGTGACTCATCTTCAACTCATTCGCCATCAGCTGGTACGCGTGCTTGCGATGCGCTTGTCCCAAGTTCTCATGAAGCATAATACGGTGACAAATTGTCAATACGCCATCCACTCCATATACCAAGAACAGTACTATCCAAGTAATATCCCCAGTGGCAATCATCAATCTGCCCAAACAGAACACCAATATAAGCGCCATACCGATACTTCCAACATCCCCAGCAAAACACTTTGCTTTTCCTCTTGGGCGGAAGTTAAACAGACTAAACACCAATACCCCGATAATGGCAACTATCAAGTAAGATTCTTCCACGAATGTCATACTACGATTCGCCATCGTTATCGGTATCAGCATAGCGAGACTATATCCCGCAGTTATTCCATTAACTCCATCCATGAAGTTAAAAATGTTAGTTCCGCCAACTGCCGCAATCAATGCAATTGGTACAACCCACCACATATCCCAATGCAACAGGCCAATCTCTTGAAACACGAAGAACATCGCTGTGAACTGCACCACTAAACGCAATGAGTCAGGCAATGAATGAATATCATCTACAAACGATATTCCCGCCGCCAGCGTCACACCAGCTAATAGCCACGGATATTGGAAACCAAATACAATGCTCCATATCCATAGCCCAATAGTGAAAATAATACCGCCACCACGCAAGACGATTGTTTTGTGTGAGGAACGCTCATTTGGTTTATCTATAATGTTGCATTTGTCTGCAATGCGAAAATAAACCAATTCTGCGATAACTAGGAAAACGGCTATTGAAATATAGGCTAACAAACTATCCATATATAACAACTTAGAACTTCCTCCAGACCATCTTATTGACTATCCCGACATAGCTCTGGATAATCTTCACTACCTTTGTCGAGACATTCTCTTCGATGTAGTCAGGAACAGGTATGCCGTAATCACCATTCTGGTTCAATGTCACTGCTGTATCTACAGCCTGAAGCAATGACTTCTCATCGATACCTGCAATGATGAAGCAGGCTTTGTCGATGGCCTCAGGACGCTCGGTTGATGTGCGGATGCAAATAGCAGGGAACGGATGACCTACAGAGGTGAAGAACGAACTCTCCTCGGGGAGCGTTCCACTATCGCTCACTACCGCAAAGGCATTCATCTGAAGGCAGTTGTAGTCATGGAAGCCCAGCGGCTCATGCTGAATCACGCGGCTGTCCAGTTTGAATCCCGATGCAGCCAGCCTGTTCCTCGAACGAGGATGGCAGCTATACAAGATGGGCATATCATACTTCTCCGCCATCTTGTTGATAGCCGTAAACAACGACGTAAAGTTCTTCTCCGTGTCTATATTCTCCTCACGGTGAGCAGACAGCAGAATATACTTGCCCTTCTCCAAGCCCAGTCGTGCGTGAATGTCGCTTGCCTCAATCTCTGCCAGATTCTGGTGTAGCACCTCTGCCATTGGAGAACCCGTTACATACGTACGCTCCTTGGGGAGACCACAGTCAGCCAAGTAACGACGAGCATGCTCTGAATAAGCCATATTTACATCGCTGATGATGTCCACAATCCTGCGGTTGGTTTCCTCAGGCAGGCACTCGTCTTTGCAACGGTTGCCAGCCTCCATGTGGAAGATGGGAATGTGGAGGCGCTTGGCTCCAATCACGCTGAGGCATGAGTTGGTATCACCCAGCACCAGAACTGCATCCGGCTTGGTCTCAACCATCACCTTGTAGCTCTTGTCTATGATGTTACCCATCGTAGAACCAAGGTCATCACCCACAGCTTCCATATAAATATCAGGATCTGCCAACTTCAGGTCTTTGAAGAACACCCCATTGAGGTTATAATCATAGTTCTGACCAGTATGTGCCAGCAAACAGTCGAAATACTGACGACACTTATTGATAACGGCTGCAAGGCGTATGATTTCAGGCCTTGTGCCTACTATGATGAGAAGCTTCAACTTCCCGTTATTCTTAAAACTTGCCATATCTTCTATTTTACAGGTTCAAAATAAGTATCAGGTTTATTCGGATTGAATATTTCGTTGCAGTACATAACTGTCACCAAATCTTCTGTATCACTCAGGTTGATGATATTGTGCGTATAGCCTGGCAACATGTGAACGGATTCTATCTTGTCGCCACTCACCTCCCACTCCAGCACTTTGCCTTCTGGATCATTTAGATTACGTTGCTGGATGAGTCCATGACCTTTCACCACGATGAACTGTTCAAACTTGGTATTGTGCCAGTGTTGGCCCTTGGTAATACCTGGTTTCGAGATATTGATGCTCACCTGACCACAGTTCAACGTATGCACCAATTCCGTAAAGCTTCCACGGTCATCCACATTCATCTTTAAAGGGAAGGCAACCTTTTCCTTGGGCAGATAGCTGAGATAAGTTGAATAGAGCTTCTTTGCAAACGAGTTTGCAGGAATCTCTGGCATCATCAATGTCTTTGGCTGTTCAGCAAAGCTCTTTAATAGCTCGACGATCTCACCCAAAGTTGCCTTATGAGTAGTAGGTACATAGCAATACTTACCATCTGCTTGTGGCAACACATCAAGACCATTGAACTCACAATGATGCTCTTCACCCTTCAGACAGGCAATCATCTCATCAACAAGATCATCAATATACAGCAGTTCCAATTCCACACTGGGGTCATTCACCGTATATGGCAAATCATTGGCAAAGGCGTTGCAGAACGTTGCAACAGCACTATTATAGTTCGGGCGACACCATTTACCAAAGAGATTCGGGAAACGATAAATCAGCATCTTTGCCCCCGTCTCTTCGCCATACTCCAAGAACAAATCTTCTCCAGCCTTCTTCGAACGCCCGTATTCGCTATTTCCGAAACGCCCCGTCAACGAAGCTTGCTGGGAGCTAGAAAGCATGACAGGACAAGTGTTCCCATACTTCTTGAGGGTATCAAGCAGTGTAGAGGCAAACCCAAAGTTGCCGCTCATGAACTCGCTCTGCTCCTTGGGCCTGTTGACGCCAGCAAGGTTGAACACAAAATCCGCCTTCTGGCACCGCTCGTCCAGTTCTTCGGGAGTAGAGTCCAAGTCGTACTCGTATATCTCGTCAATCACCAGCCCCGGACGGGTTTTGTCCTTCCCATCCCTTATATTCTTCAAATTAGCGCACAAGTTCTTTCCAACGAATCCCTTAGCGCCTGTTACTAGAATCTTCATTATTTCACGATATTGGGGACACCGTTTAATTCGTTTTGAATATACTCCAACGAGGCAATCTTCGCCTTGGTCTCTTCGAGATTCAATCTCTTCGTGTTATCCGAGTTAAACTCCTCGATAGTGGCACGCTTGGCATCACCCTCCTTGAAGTACTTGTCGTAGTTCAGGTCACGATTGTCAGCAGGCACACGGTAGAAGTTGCCCATGTCTTCGGCTTTGGCACACTCTTCCTTGGTAAGCAGCGTCTCATACATCTTCTCACCATGACGGATACCAATCACCTTGATTTCTTCCTTCTTACCGCCAAAGAGCTCACACACAGCCTCTGCCTGCGTCTGGATGGTGCAAGCGGGAGCCTTCTGAACGAGGATGTCACCATTCTGACCATTCTCGAAGGCGAAGAGCACCAGGTCCACAGCCTCCTCCAGCGACATGATGAAGCGGGTCATCTTGGGCTCGGTGAGCGTGATGGGGTTACCCTTGCGAATCTGGTCAATCCAGAGAGGGATGACGCTTCCACGAGAGCACATCACGTTGCCATAGCGCGTGCAGCAAATCTTCGTCTCGCCACTGTAGCGGCTCTTGGCCACTGCAATCTTTTCCTCGATAGCCTTGGTGATTCCCATGGCGTTGATGGGATAAGCAGCCTTGTCGGTAGAGAGACAGATCACGCACTTCACACCTGCATCGATGGCAGCATCCAGGGTGTTATCTGTACCAATCACATTCGTCTTCACCGCCTCCATGGGGAAGAACTCGCAGGAGGGCACCTGCTTCAGGGCAGCAGCATGGAACACATAGTCCACACCCTTCATAGCATACTTTAGCGTTGATTTGTTACGCACATCGCCAATGTAGAACTTAATCTTGTTTGCCACCTCAGGCATACGCGCCTGGAAATCATGGCGCATATCGTCCTGTTTCTTTTCATCACGACTGAAGATACGAATCTCCCCGATGTCAGTCCTCAGGAAACGGTTGAGAACTGCATTACCAAAACTGCCTGTACCACCGGTAATCAGCAGTGTCTTGTCTTTAAAAATGCTCATAATTTATATTTGATATTATTATTTACTGTTATACTCTTCCAACGCCTTCTCCAAAAGGAACAACGCCCTCTGCAAATCCTTCTTGCATAGCACATAAGCAAGGCGCACTTGGTCGTTACCGACTCCAGGGGTAGTATAGAATCCTGAAGCTGGAGCCATCATGATGGTTTCTCCAGCACACTCCATCTCTGAACCACTAAACATAGTGGTCTTAGGTGTCAATTCATCTTTCCATCTGAAATCAGAAAGACACCATGCACAGAACTTCTCTGTATCTTCCACGGGCAGCTTTGCTACTGTATAGAATGCTCCCATAGGAATTGGAGTATAGCATCCAGGTATCTTATTGACTCCATCAATCAGGCACTTTCTGCGCTCAAGATACTCTTCGTAAACCTCACGCGAATATGCCTCAGTTCCTTCAATAGAAGCTTCAGCCACAATCTGGCCAATCAAAGGAGGTGACAAACGAGCCTGACAGAACTTCATCACTATCCTACGAACAGCCTCATTCTTCGTTATCAGTGCTCCAATACGGATACCACACTCAGAATAACGCTTGGAAACAGAATCTATCAGCACCACATTCTGCTCAATTCCCTCAAGGTGCATAGCTGAGATGTAGGGAGAGCCTGTATAAATGAACTCACGATACACCTCATCAGAGAATAGATAGAGGTTGTGTTTCTTCACTAAGTCCCTTATCTGGTTCATCTCCTTTTGTGTATAGAGATAACCCGTAGGATTGTTGGGATTGCAAATAAGGATGGCTTTTGTACGCTCATTGATAAGTTCTTCAAACTTCTCCACCTTGGGCAAACAGAAGCCTTCCTCAATGGTAGTGGTTACTGTTCTGATAACAGCACCTGCACTTACGGCAAATGCCATATAGTTGGCATAAGCAGGTTCTGGCACAATAATTTCATCACCTGGGTTCAGGCAGCTCATGAATGCGAACAACACAGCCTCAGAGCCACCACAAGTAATGATAATATCATCAGCAGAAAGCTTTATCTGATACCTGTCATAGTAGTTCACCAGAGCCTTGCGCAATGAGCGATAACCTTGCGATGGAGAATACTCCAGAGTCGTTCTATCCACATGCTTCAAAGCATCCAGCGCCTTCTGAGGTGTAGGCAAATCAGGCTGTCCAATGTTCAGGCGATATATCTTCACGCCCTTATCCTCAGCAGCATACGCCAGTGGGGCCAACTTCCTGATAGGGGAAGCTGGCATGTCAATTCCTCGCTGGGATATTTGTAAATCTGTTGTGTTATTCATTTCCAGCAACAAAGTGGCCATATTGCAACTACAAAATTTGCTCCATGCATTTTATCAAACTGTCTGTCCAATATGGAATCTTGATACCAAAGGTTTCTTTAATCTTTGTCTTGTCGAGAACAGAATATGCAGGGCGTTTTACAGGTGAGGGGAACTCGTCGCTGTGGCAAGGCTGAATGTCACATGCGTTGTTTCCAGCAAGTTGAGCAATCATCTTGGTAAAGTCGTACCAAGAGCATACCCCCTCGTTGCTGAAGTGGTAAACCCCCGTGTTTCCTTCAAACTTGCGATTCCCTACGATATCATAGATTGCAACTGCCAAGTCACCAGCATAGGTAGGTGTACCCGTCTGGTCGAAGACAACCTTCAACTGCGGTTTGGTTGCTGTGAGGTTGAGCATCGTTTTCACGAAGTTCTTGCCGAACTCACTATAGAGCCATGCTGTACGGATGATGACGTAATTTACGCCTGTAGCCTGAATCAGCTGTTCTCCCATCAACTTGGTCTTGCCATAAACACCAGTAGGAGTACCTTTCTGATCTTCCTTGCAAGGGGTATTGTAAGGGTCGCCACCAAACACATAGTCTGTGGAGATATGAACCAACAAGCCGTTGACCTCTTTCATGGCAATGGCCAAGTTCTCTGGAGCTTTGGCATTCAGTTTCTCTACCAAGGCATATTTCTCAGGATCTTCAGCGCCATCTACATTGGTCCATGCAGCACAATTGACCACAGCATTAATATCGTGCGATACTAAATAGGCTCGAATGGCATCCAAGTCCGTTATATCCAGATGTTCATAGCCATCACATACATCCGTGAAGAAGTATTTATCTTTGCTATTCTTGGAAACAATTTGCATTTCGTTTCCAAGCTGGCCATTGGCTCCTGTTACTAAAACATTCATTACTTGCCAAATTCAAAAGGTGAAACAAAGTCCTTGAGGAAGGGATGATGCTTGTCCTTTTCACTCAATTCCACATCTTCTGCCTTGATGGGCCATTCAATGCCCAAGTCTGGGTCATTCCACATGATGGCACCTTCTGCTTCAGGATGGTAGAACTCATCGCACTTGTATTGGAACAGAGCTGTTTCGCTCAGCACTACAAAGCCATGGGCAAAGCCTTTTGGTATAAAGAACTGCCTGTGGTTCTCACCTGTAAGCTCCACTGCCACATGCTGTCCATAGGTGGGACTACCCTTACGGATGTCAACAGCCACATCCACCACCTTGCCTTGTATCACTCTAACCAACTTACTCTGGCAGTAGGGCGGATTTTGGAAGTGCAACCCTCTCAGAACACCATAATGACTAAAACTCTGGTTATCCTGAACAAAGGTCACCTTGGCTACCTTCTCTTCAAAATCTCTCTGGGAGAAGCTCTCATAGAAGTACCCCCTACTATCACCGAATATTTTCGGTTCAATAATCTTTACGCCTTCAATGGCGGTATCTATAACATTAATCATATTCTTCAGAACTCATTACTCATAACCCATAACTCAAAACTCATCCGCCCCTTTCATTCCTTTCTTCTCCACCTCATCCGCTATGCACATCAAGTACTGCCCGTACTGGTTCTTGAGCATCGGCTTAGCAGTTTCACGCAACTGAGCAGGAGTTATCCAGCCCTTACGAAGTGCAATACCTTCAAGACATGCCACTTTCAAACCTTGACGCTTCTCGATAGTCTCAATATAATTGGAAGCTTCTGATAGAGAATCGTGAGTACCAGTATCGAGCCAAGCAAATCCTCTTCCGAGGGTTTGCACTTTCAGTTCACCATCATTGAGGAACCACTGGTTTACTGTAGTGATTTCAAGCTCACCACGAGCAGAAGGTTTGATGCTTTTAGCCACATTGACAACCTTGTTAGGGTAGAAGTACAGACCCACAACTGCATAGTTGCTCTTGGGCTCTTTGGGTTTCTCCTCAATGCTCAGGCAGTTGCCGTTCTTATCAAACTCAGCAACACCATAGCGTTCAGGATCAGATACCCAATAACCGAATACGGTGGCTTTCTTTTCCTCCTCAGCGGTTCTAACAGCCTCTCTGAGCATACCTGTGAAACCAGCACCATGGAAGATGTTGTCACCAAGAACAAGACAAGCGCTATCATCACCAATAAACTTCTCTCCAATGATGAATGCCTGAGCCAGCCCATCAGGAGATGGCTCTTCAGCATACTCAAAGTGCACTCCATAATCTGAGCCATCTCCCAAGAGCCGTTTGAATCCAGGAAGGTCGTATGGTGTTGAGATGATAAGTATCTCTCTAATTCCAGCTAGCATCAACACGCTAACTGGATAGTAAATCATTGGTTTGTCATAAATAGGCAGAAGCTGCTTACTTACACCCTTAGTGATAGGATATAGTCTGGTTCCTGATCCACCAGCAAGTACAATACCTTTCATAATTATTATTTTTAATTGTTATAATTCAAACAATAGACAAAAAATTAATGTTCTCTAATGGCCCGAGCTTCAACAAAAGATGGAACTCAGATTGTTTAAACCACTTTTTTTAACCTGCGGAGCATATAGTGGATAAAGAATTTAGGGGCATCCACAGGGAAGATTGAAGCCAAACGGAAGAACTCGCCAGTTCTGCGGACAAAAGTTATCAGGTGGCTTCTGATTCTCTTGTACTGACTCCGGTAGGTGTTGTCTTTATTGTGGCCAAAGTTACCTGCTTCTAGGACAACTCTCAATATCTTTGAGCCTTGAACTTTATACTTTGAACTATACAAGGGCATCGTATCTTCAGGCATCCCAAGATATTCCACGGCAAATGCAGAGAAGGCTTTCCATTCAGACAGGACTCCCATTTTTTTGAGGCTCATTTCAAGCCTATTTACATCTATCTTATCCTTATATGTCCACAGCAATCTGCACCAGTCACAAATCTGTCTCAACCCTACACCACCAACAAAGAAATGGTTGAGGAAGTGCGTAAAAACCAAGAGTATATCATTGTCTGCACTTGGGAGGAAAACTGTTGTATCACCATTCTGCCAAGAGCGAACCTCGCCTCTCACGAAGATGTTATTCTGAACAGCATTCACACCCTTATTAACTCTTCTCGATAATTGAGTGTACATAGTTCCGTGCAATTCCACCACCCATTGGTCAATGGTCATCCCGATATGCTTCTTGAATCTATCCTCATCTTCAACTTCTGTTGCTAATGGCATCAGGAAAGACTTCGCTTGCTCATAGTTAGGGTCACTCAAGAGAAAATCCACATCTCCACAAGCTCTCCACAATGGTCTTTCATAACATTGTGCTACGCCTTGCCCCTTTACTAGAATAGTGTAAATACCAGCCTCACGCATCTTGGCCACAATTTTAGCAATGAAGTTATTCATCGCTTGATTGTGCTGTTCCAAGACGATCACCTGGGTCAAAAATGGAAGAATAGCTGATTTAGAAGGTTTGACATCCGTAGCATGCTCCAGTCCTGCAGCCACGAGGCCCACTACCGATTGTTCTTCAGCCAACCGGTATATTTCGCTATAGTCCAGTTCCCCATAGGGTGCAAGCTCTACTTCGGTATCCCAAAGTCCAGCTTTCAGCAATGCGAAAAATGCTTCCTGATTGTTGTCTAATCGCATTTAAAACTCTCTAATGTCACTTTAAGACCTTCTCTTGCATCCACTGGCATCTTATCAACACCAAGTGCTTTCTTAATCTTCGCATTGGAGGAAATATAATTCTCCGTAAGTTTTCTTAACCGTTCTGAATCCAATGGCAAATGGAGTGCGCCACCAATCTTGGCAACACCAGCCATCAAGCTCTTGGGAAGTTTCCATATACGTGGCTTCTTCCCCAATGATTTACAGATCTCTTCAATCAGTTCATTGGTAGAGAGTGCCTCATCATCGCCCATGTTGTAAATACCAGAAGTCACATTCTTAGTTAAAACTCCTTCTATTGCAAAGCAAATGTTCCCAATAGAAGTGAACGTCCTGCGATTCTCAAAAGCGCCAAGTGGCCAAGGAATTCCCTTTCGAACCACATTATACAACAGATTCAGATTTCCCTTGTTGCCAGGTCCATGAATCATGCAAGGACGGAAGATATACACGCCCTTATCAGCGAACTCATCAGGGCGATTCTTCATCGTGCTCAGGATATACGTTTCTGCGGCAATTTTGCTCTCTCCATAAGGGCCAACAGGTGTAGGAACCACATCCTCAGTTAAGATACCTTCCACTTTATCAGCAGCAGCCTTAGCAGTGCTGAAGAAAACAAACTTCTTGATGTTAGGATGATTACAGAAATAGTCGAATATCTTGATAGTCAAATCACGGTTCACCTTGAAATACACATCAGATACCGTCTGGTTCTTCGTATCGTGAGCCTTGCCAGCCAGATGGATAATAGCATCCACCTGAGGAATCATATTCTCCTTATCTAGATCATCCCAAGAGAAAGTGTATTTGATGCCTTCTTTGCTTGGAGAGATAATATCCAGCCCATAAATTGTGTGCTCCTTGGATAGAGAAGCAACTAAGTTCGAACCCACGAATCCGTGGACTCCTGTAATTAATATCTTCATTTCTGAATAAGTTCGTTATAAATAGCCATATGTCTTTCTATCACTGTATCGATTGAGAAATATTCTTCAGCATATTTTCTTGAGTTTCTTCCCATCTCCTGACGCAAAGAGCTGTCAGAGATCAGGGTATCCAGTTTCTCTACCAATGCATCCACATCCTTTGTGGGAATAAGATATCCATTATACCCGTCAACCACAGTGTCTTTGCACCCCACAGAATTGCAAGTAATGATAGGACGACCAATAGCGCAAGCCTCTATCAATGACTTAGGCAAACCCTCCATATAGTAACTTGGGAAGGCAACAATGTGGCTCTTCATCAAGAGTTCCCTTACATCTGTTCTGTACCCCAACCACTGGATGTATAAACCGTCACAAACGGCCTTGAGTTGTTCCTCTGTAATAGCACCAGGATGGTCATCTATTCCACCTACTAACAGAAACTCGGCCTTATTACCATATTTCGCACGCAACCTTTCAGCCGCCTCTGTAAGAATAAAGATTCCCTTCTCCACGATCATACGAGCTGTGAGAATAATCCTAATCTTACCCTCAGCAGGCTCTGGCGTATAAACGAATTTATTCAAGTCCACGCCAGACCCCTTGATGAACCTTGCTTGATTCACCTTGATGATGCCATTGCTGATATACAATCCTTTGTCATCATCATTCTGGAAGATGCAAAGCAGGTTCTTTCTGGCATGGGAGAACTTCAGAACCTTAGGCATCACTTTGGCCACCAGCCCTTGATTCTCCTTGGCAAAGAAACCACCCAAACCACTGATAGCATTCACCACTCCATTCACATGAGTGAACTTTGCTGCAAGAGTACCCCATAGGATGGTCTTCATTCCTACATGGTGTACCACATCAGGTTTTTCTCGCTTATACAGCTTTCTCAGGAAGTTAAGTGTCCCTAACTCCTCCTTGATGTTCATCCCAGATCGAGACATGGGAAGGTTGATTACCTTCAGCCCGATAGTTTCAATATCCTTAAGTTTTCCCGTATCTGCCGTCACGATCGTTACGTCCCACCCTGCCTTCTGTGCAGCAAGGGCTACATCTTTTCGGTGAGATAGGAAAAACCAGTCAACGTTAACTACTATAAAAAGTTTACTCATCAGTTTATATTTGATCTTTGTTTATCAATTTATCATAGAATGTTCCTTCACTCTCTGCCCCTTTAGGCAACCTATATGTCAGTTTATGAAACCATGCTCGTCTTTTCAGCTCTTGCATCCACTGCTCATCATAGTTATCTGCCAGTCGTCGTTGCAGCAGATGGGGTGTACGGTTGCTATACCTGGGCACATCATCCATATATTCCGGTTTTTCTGCCACTGCCATCGCAAAGAATAAATGAAAAATATAATACTCCAACAGGCAATCATTTTCTTTCCAATATAAACAAAGGGTTTCTTTTACTGTCTCCAACAAAGGGTGCCCTGCAACTGAACATATCATCCAATTTGAAATACCACTAAATCTGTTATCCTCACCCCTATTTAATTGCTGAAAGAGGAATAATTTGCTTTCCAGCATTTCTTTAGGAAAGTCGTTACCTGTCATCAATACAGTTGCGTCAAGCCAAAGCCCTCCATATTTAGTCAGAAACTCCAGTCTCAGTATATCTGAATAGTGTGCTTCTGGTATTATTCCTTTCTTATGTTTTTCCTCAATGTAATCAGGTAATGTTACATATTGACTGATGTTTTCAGCTGTCAAGAGTGTAATGTCATTATCAATTAAGAATCTCTTGGCACTGTCAACGCATCTTTTCACAATCACAGGAGCAGTCTCAAATCCTTGCCTCCAGTAGATCCATACATTCTTACTCGGGAGATTCTTTTTCCAGCTATCATTATCATTTTTTTGCAGAAAAGACTTTATGATAGAAGAATAATGTTCCCTCAATTTAGGAATTACAGCAGCACTAACTGTGGAAGTTGCCTCATGGATGGATTTATGTCGCAAGAGAATATCTATTCCACATCTTAATGCCACAGTTGCAACTCCCAAACGGGTATAACCTTTAAGCAATCGGAGACCGCCAAACTGCCGAAGTCGGAAAAAGAACCTATTATTAATCACAACTCTAACACTCAAATAAAGCAAGAACTAAAAGTTGAGAGAGGCTAGCCCTTCTTTGCTTCTTAAATTACGAAACCACTAAAAAAAATATCATCACGAATTATAATCCCTTTTTGGGGGGAGAACGAAGAAATCTCCGAATTTAAAATCATATTCGTCAGGTTCAAACTTCATATAGCCAGAGCCATCAAAAAAAGTCAACTCCCCAAAAATAATTTTCCCTTTAACATCATAAAGATCTACCCTCACTTCAGGGAAACCTTCCGAAAGCTTTTCTGCTATTTTTATCATATCATCAAAATTTGAAGGGCGTGGTGGTTCATCTGTCATAACCCTCTCATCATTTCTTCTAACAGGGTACCGTAAATAGTTCATGTCGAATATTCCAAATTTTGCACCAGCACCTAACTTTCGCTCGGTTATAACATACATAAACTTTGCTTTTCCATTAAAACAGAAAAATTTATAATCTATAAGACCATAGATATTATCCGAAGAATCTATAAATTTCTCAATAATGATTCTGTGCTTATTCTCATAAAACCAAGCCCGACCTGCATTTTTCCCCTTAATGGAAATCCACCCCTCCGTTTGGTGTTTGAGTTTAGTCATATCGAGTTGATTCTTGTCTTTAACTATGACTACAGAGCTACCTCCGCCTCCGAGAGTATCTTTAATAACAAACCGATTTGGAAGCTTGGCAAAATCAATATCTTCAAACCTGTCATAAACGCCATAGCATTCATTGAGTAAGTCCTCACAACCTTTGGCTTTGACAAATTCGCGAACATCATACTTGTCAACACACTGCTTCATTTCCGGAGTCCTCCAGTAAAGCTTGTACCAGTTCAATTTTTCGGAGAATCTCTTAGGATTCTTTAGATTGAGCTTGCGACCAGTTCTGATAAAGTATTGTATCTGTATCATAAGCTTATCAGGAATCCAATCAAAAGCATGAAGTAGTTTAATTCTCAAATCTCGACTTCTTATCAATGACTTATAATTCATTTCTATTACTTAATTTTATGGATAATAAAATGTTTTACCTTCCTAATCGTGGTCTGCAGGTTAAGTCTCCACAACAGCTCCCTGCTATACTGTTTAACCATTATGGTCATAGAATATGGGGCATACTTTGCAAAGAAAGCATCCACATTGAGTTTCTGTGCATCTTCAAACAGCTGCTCTCTGTTTTGGTATAGCATGATGGTATTCTTTCGCACTGTACCATTATCTCTGTTTTGCATTTCTACAACTTTGGCTTTTTCTTGTGCCTTCTCCAAGAATTCCTTTCCCAAAGGAGTCCATGCATGAACCAGGGTTGTGCCTTTGTTATCGTCCAACTGACTATTTCCTGTTTCCCAAATATCACCCAAGGTAATGTCGCTTGTTCTCTGAAGCGTCTGATAAGAACAATTCATGCAAGAACGTCTGGCAATCTTCCCGCTTAAGAAGAGTCTCAACCATTCGTCAGATTCACTACCTTTTCGATAACAATCATCTGCTTGCTTCCTCTTATCATGACTCTGATAGTGGGCCATCGTACAATATTGGAAGCCTCGTTTCTTATCTCTGAAAACGATATCACTCAGTACTCCCTCATGTTTCCTTCTATGCTCCACATATTTCTCAAAAATCAAGGGCGATGGAACTGATTTACAAACTACATCAACAGTAAGCAGTTTCTCATAATCACGTCCAAGATATTTTATCAGGCCATTAATCTGGCAAGGAGTACCGCTAAAGCAAACCCAACGTTCTTCTTCCAGAGCGCTTTTTGCTTGAAGATAACTATCGCCTATTTCGCTCTGAACATATTTAGAGTTTCTGAATTTTGCCAATCCTTCTACGGTTTCCACACAAAAATGAACCACCTTCAACTCGTCCGTCATAGTGGCTCCAAACACGATACCACCTCGTCTGATTATCTCTTCAGCTAAAGCCGAGAATGCACCACCAGATGTGGATTCATACCGCACCCTGTCATCGCAATTCTGTACAACGAAAGTTTTTCTTTCAGCATTCTCATTATAAGCAGGCGAAAGACCAGGGCATGCTTTTTCACACAGTTTACAGTCAATACATTTTGTATCATCAATGACTGGATGCAAAAAACCTTCCCTGTTGGGTTGCATGCTAATTGCACCCTTCGGGCATTTGTTGGCACAGGCTGAGCAACCACAGCATGAATCCCATTTTACAAGATTTGGCATGGCAAATTACGAATTTAATGCATTCTTCAAAAAGTTCATTGAGAATTCTCTTTTCTCAGCAACCTTCTCCAGTACACTGTTATAGTCTATCTCGTCTTCTACACAAGCTTTGACATCCTCACAACCATCAAGCATTCTTCCTGAAAGTCCCGTAAAGTCAAGTAAAGTATAGAGGCGGTCATTTGCGGAGAATTTGCTTCCATCTGGCCATCTGCGGAACGCGAAGAACTTTGTCTTATTCAATATACTGAACACACAGCAATGAAAAGAGTCTGTACATACATACTGAGCATTTCTTACCAAGTTCACAAACTCGGAAGGCCCAACATTAAAGGGCTTCTCATCAGCGACCTCCTCATCATAGTTGATATAAGTCGCTCCATGAAGCAAACCTATTATTCTGCAACCAGTTACAGCTTTCAGTTTCTTTACGAATTCTCTTTGCTCTGGGTTATCACCCATCAGATACATCAAGATGTACTTTCCCTCTGCGAAGGGCTTTTCATCCTGTATATGCAGCCACTCTTCCCCTGTCAGCATCATTGTAGGGTCACATACCACAATGGCCTCCTTGCCACACATGTCTTTCACAATGTCAGCAGCAGTATTCTCTCTGACGCTGATATGCTGAAAGCGAGACATAAACTGACGAGCATGTTTGTGCAACTTCTTAGGCAATTCGGGAACGCCCATACTTGTGGAGAAAGAAATTTTCTTCACATTATCAGGCACCCATTCCAGCGTATAATAGCAACCAACAATATTAGACGGCCTCCACAACTGGTCACTTCCTACGACAACGGCATCCATCTCTGCAGCTTGTTTGCCAAGTTCCTTCCACGAGTGTACTGTGGGAAGCATCTTATTCCATCGCTTGTTGAAGTCAGCATACACTTGCTTTCTTACCAGCATGCTCTGTGCATACTCATCCGTTCCTACCGATGCTGCCTTGCGTGAACGACTCTTTAGGTTGGCCAGCAGATATTTTAATTCCACAGGATCAAACATGCGTCCTGCGTAATAGAGCAGTTTCTTGATATGGATACTTCTGTGGACGCCCTTTATCTCAAAGATACGGGCATCGTATCCCATTTTCTCAAGCGTATATTGAGTAGCATACGTTTGGAGTGCGCTACCAAAGTTCTCTTTATAAGTTACAGCAGCAATACCTATTTTGTTTTCCATTTCCTATTTTTTAATCAATATAATACAGAAGAAAGTTATTACATAAGATTTAATTAAGGTTCAAACATCGAACATATTGTTTACGATTTCTTTTTGCATTGATTATAGCCTTCACATATCTCCACCTTATTCTCTTAAGATAAAAAAGGAGATTCCTTTGAGCCTTTCTCTTCTCCATGCGTTCTGCCAGAAGCTTATTTCGCATATTCTCGTAATCGATAGGTGATAAAGAATTTATAATCTCTGTGTATTTCTCTATCGACTCCTGGGTCGCACCTGTACCCACATGAATTTTATCCTCACCAATGTAAATCGGAATTATATGATACTCTTTGATTTCATTTTCCTCAATAACAATTTCCATCATCAAAGAGGTGCGATTGTTCTCAGATAATTCAATTAGAGGATGTTTGCTGCTTGCAGATGACCAGACATCATCGAAACAGAAATTACCGAGACTATATGCAATTAACGAGTCGCCTTTTCTTTCTATTCCTTGCACTACATGAGGATGGTGTCCATAATAAATAATTTTATGTCGTGAGGCTAACCTTCTCGCGATACCTACGTGATCAAGGCTTGGATAGTTAATATGCTCACGGCCTGCATGAACTGATAATATGCAAACACCACCTTCGATGTCCCTTGAGCTAAGAATTCTCTCAACTTCTTCCACATCATATTCATGCACTCCATAATTTCCGTATCTGGTTGCCTCCAGTGGACCAGAGCTGTAACAGCAGAAGCCTTCAAACTTTAAATGGTTACCGTTAATATCTATGGACAACCCCTTACCTTCGCTACCAAAAAAATCTATATTGTTCTCCTTCAATATTTTTTTTGTTGTCTCATATCCTTCCTTGCCATAATCAAACATATGATTATTGGCCAAGGTAACAGCATTTACATGAAGCAACTTTAACAACCCGACATTCTCCACATCCGAACAAATATATGCGCTTTTTGCATCATGAGTTTTCTTCTTTACTGAGAAAGGTGTTTCCAGGTTCCCCACTACGTAATCGGCCAAAGATAATCTATCAGCAACCTCAGAGAAATACTCATGAGCTTGCGAATTAGAATTTAAAGAGCACTTCCCAAAGAAGGCCATATCGCCTAATAATATAAGTTTCATACTTTTGCTTTGTTATAACCATTTAACCATTCATGCAATACAACTGCTTGAACTTCTGCATTGAAAACATTTTTTGCAAGTTCTTTACCCTTTGCCCCAACTTCTAATGCATGTTTATAGTCGCTTAACACTTCTATCATCCTTTGGCCAAACGCATAATTATCATCAGCTTTTACTATGTAAGAATTATCATTGTTAAGATAAAGCGGTATATCACCAACTGCTGTAACAACCACTGGATTTCCCGTTGAGAGATACTCACCCAGTTTTGTCGGGAATCCATAAGTGGCTTGGGTCGATGTAGGTCTTGCCAAAGCGAGCATTGCCGCATTCTTTAACAACTCTGGCATTTCCTCTCTTGGCACACGGCCATGGAAAACAACATTATTGAGCCCCAATGCCTTTGCATAATCTTTTAGCTCACATAGTCTTTTTTCAGTACTACATCCTCCTATCAACACTAATTTGATTTCTTTATATTTTGCTTCTACTTCTTTAAAGGCTTCCAAGAGGTTTTCTATACCATCTTTATTTGTTGTCATATTACCGCAATAAGCAATATAATCCCCGTATGCAGATTTGTTTTTTTCTATTTGAAAACGTGACATATCAACAGTCATCGGGATATGCACTATACGGCTATGTGGTTTCAGCTTTGGAGTATAATAATTAACAAGAGGGGTTGTCATAACAATCATGCCATCAAGCACATTGCATACTATTCTATCCCACCAATTACCATATATTTTTCTCCATCCAGATTTAATCTCTTGCCCATCGCGCATTAGTGCAAAAGGAAATTCGCTCTTTTCCATCAACAATTTGGTCCCCACTTTTTTACATGAGCGGTATAATGGGTAAAGCATCAACAAACTATTACATACTACGATTACAATATCATATTTTTCCCTTTGTAATAGCGCTCTTATTTTCTGTAAAGATTTGAAAAGATAAAATCTTCCACCTTCACCATAGTTTATATAATGGACGCCATTGATATCCCCCTTTTGTTCCCCAATAGGTTTGGCGGAAGATATGCATGTCACATCATCTCCACACTTTACTAATCCTTGGGCATAACCAAGAAACCTATTTACTGAAGCCTGCCCAGATGGTACAGGTAAAGTATTTACGATAGCAATTCTCATTGTATAAGTTTATATTATCTAACTGATGTTCTTAATTTATCCATCTGCCTTGGCCCAAGTAGATTAAATATAGAGGCCAGTATCCGGAGGCGCAAGGGTAACTTGCCACGGGTTAAAGGCAAGTTTTTCCAAGGCGACATTTCCTTGTAATGAAGAAACTCTCCTCGAAGAGGATGCGTGCAGTACATTGACCAGGGTCGATTATAGAAACCTGAGAGAAAATGAATTATAACTGGATGCTCATAACTGTCACGGAGGTCTTCTTTACTATAGTCAATACATTCCGTTACATAATTCAAGTTCATTTTAATACGTTGATACAAACCTGCCATCATATTATAACGAGGCGAAATCTGCAATATGCGCCCCTGACATACTTTATTCAGGGTACCCTCACTTAGCACAGGAGGATTGCCATTAAACTCTTCTATCACCGCCTTGCATTTCTCTATCAGGTCATTTTCCTTGCAATACTTTACATTCACAAGAGCTATTCCGTCATTATAAAATGGAACTCCCGCAGGGATGCCCAATAGCTTCTTGGCCTCAACTCCTGTATAGGTCTGCACCATACCCATATAACAACCTGTCATATCAGCAATCCAAAGTCCCGATAGGTCTCCTGCAATAATTGTATCACTATCAATGTACAGCATCTTTTCCACGCCTTCAATTCGCGAAAAAAATATCTTTGCATAGATTGTCTCTATATGACGGCCAATCGCAGAGATGTTAAGATCTGGGGCAATCGTATTCATATTGACCACCTCCATATCACGCCCGTAACGCTGACAAATGTCACGGATGACATCTATATTCTCATCAGAAATACCGCAAGAGATTAAATAAAGTGTAATTTTCTCGAAATGACGGTTATTCTCGAATAGAGATATCAACGAAATCCCCGTCTGCATGATATATCCGTCATTGCAAGCGTATGCAATATTCATATTCATATAAAATACTCAAGTAAATAGTTGTATCTAAGTCCATCTAATGCGCCACCTGACATCCAGACAAAATAAAAGAGAGCAATAAGAAAGCAGAGAGCAAGCATATAGTTTCTTTTTCTTCCATTAATCGCGGATGCATAATTCAATAAATATCCCAATTCTATCAGAGTAGAAAGTCTCAGGATTCTTATAGGTAGGCTATTTATGAATACAAAAGGAATTAGGAGAAGCAAGTAGAGAGCAAGATTATTTGCCAAAGTCAGTTCGGTTGATATCGTTTTATTAGCCGCCTGTAATCCCATTTTTGATTTTTCATATATGAAATGAACTATCAAGTAATTGACAACAAACAATGAGGTCGTTACCATGGCCCCCAGACTACTTGTACGTGCATATGCATCCACTTTATCATAATACATCGAGCTCTGCAATGCACCCGTCAGCCTTCCTCCAACAACATAAAGAGCTAGAAGCACAATAATAGCCAAAGCTATTTTTAGCTCCTTTTTCTTAATAAGCTTTAGGCCCATTACAAGGAAAAACAACATTGAAAAGTGAATTGTAGACACAAATAGGACACCTATTAGAAATGCTATATCTGCTTTAAAGGTATCTTTTTCAAGCAAAGGGAACAGAGCTAATATAAATGAGAAGGCGATAAAATTCCTAAGTTGGGTTATATCCAATGTTGTATAGAACGCCAAATATAGAAAAGCCCAGAACGCCGGATATACCAGACTTCTTTTCGCAAAATAGAAATAGCACAATAACGAAATTGCACTGATTATTAACTTAAACTGAAAATAGTCGTCAATACCCAAAACGTAAAACCAGTGCATTATTAATGAAAAACCCGCATCCGTTACACCTTGTTCTGCTATACCGTACCAAGAAGAAACGGCATCAAACCTTATCACATAATTGCTATAATCCGGATTATCATAATTAAAAGCAAACAATAGCCACGCTATCGCCAGAATGACGAAAGCAACCGGTTTACTTTTTTTGGAACTCAATGACCAAACTAAAAGTAAGGTCAGAATTAAGAATAATATCATCTATATGGTATATTGATAGAAAAATTCAAGTTATCTCAAGGCGTAGAAAAATGGGCGAGCCAACTTTTTCATCACTCCTTTGGCTCTTATCTTAGCATTTAAATAGTCAATCCACCTAAAAGCTCGCTTCGTGTTACCTTTCAAAAGATTCTCTGTGATTTTTGAATACTCCTGACTCCTATAAGCCACAAAACTATCACCTGCACTTCTTTTTATAGTAACGAGTGTTGCTGCCAATTGATCTACCTTGTTACTATCCTTTAGACTTCTATATGCAACAATACCATCAATGAGTAGATTAATGCTACTCAAAGTCGTATTAGAGTACATTTCTTTACTGTCGTTGGTATTAAAATACTTAGAATAAATGCTCCAATAGTCATCGTCACTCTGCAATCTGCAAAAGTCGTCCAGATAATACTGACTCATTATATTGTAAGTCGGGCGTAAATTACTTGGATAATATCCGAACTCATCTTTTATATCCTTATATGCCTTCAGCAGACTATCAATAACAAGAATAATGTCATCGCTATGCATGCGGAATTTAACGGCTATAGGCACCGTTCGCGAGCGAACAATATATTCTTGATAGTTGACGGCTTGTACCGACTTAATCCATTTCAGATATTGCACAACAAATATGTGGTCTTCCCGGCTTCTTAACTTTGTGTTAAACTGAATGTGGTTGTCTTTTATAATATTCGCTTTAAACAGGGTTGCACAACTTGTTGGCCTCGTTTGCAAATACTTATCAAATACCTCGTGAATGTTTGCCCTGTCATAGCTTTTCTCCTCCAGAATACATTTTGAATGTTCCGGGCTTGTTTCATAGCCCGCCATGACATAGTCAATATGGGAGAATTGCATTAAGTGTTCAAGAAATTTTGGCTTTAACCAATCGTCAGCATCAACAAAACAGATATTATCACCTTGGGAGCTAGCAATGCCTACATTACGGGTGTCACTAACTCCACTATTCTGCTTATGGATTAACTTGATGCGGTTATCCTTGGCAGCATAATCATCACAAATCTTGCCGCTATTATCCTTACTCCCATCATTAATGAGAATCAGCTCCCAATTTGAATAAGTTTGAGCCAATATACTGCCCACACACTTATCAAGGAAGTTTTCCGCATTATATACGGGTACTATGATAGAAACAAGAGCCTTATTCTTATTTTCCATTATGATATTCTAACTTAGATTCTTTTTCAAGAAATACAAGCTCTTTTCACGCATCTTTTCAATACGTTCATTGACCACTCTGTAATCAATCTGTTCCGTCGGGAGTGTCGTAAGTTTGCTTGTAAAACAATCCTCCAAACCTGTAATTCTTTTCAAACCATCAATTCGAGAACTACCCCTGCCAGCATTATCAAAACAAATGAAGTCTTTTTCAAACAACAAAGAGAACACTGTACCATGGAAAGAGTCCGTTATGACATATTTAGCATCACGGAAATACGAAAGCCATTGCTCAACCGTGTCTTTTTTTGATGTTAGTCCCGAATTGAGGAACTTCACTTCATACCCCATCTGTTTGCAAATAATACGAGCCTTTTCCTTGTCTGCTGGATTGGCTGATAATATATATGCGAAAACAAATGGCTTGTTCTGCACTGGTATGTCTTTACAAAGCTCCACATAGTCTTCCTTAGAAAGCAACATCGTTGGATCAAGCACCCACTCAGCATTCATGTTCCAGTTTTCTTTTACCAATGCAATTGCGGATGGTTCTCTCACACTGATGGCATCAAACAGGCTTACGAGATCCTTGCTTTGTTTTGTTTCTTCCTCTGAGTACTCCCAACTATCAACTCCAAACGATGCGGCATACGATATTCTTCTCAAATGCATATCCTTCGCAAAGCCAAGCATCTGGTTATCCATCATGTGGGCAACATACTTGGGTCTCCACACTTGGTCACTGCCAACCACTAATGCTTCCAGACCTAAATCCTTAGCTTCTTTGGCATCAAGCATTATTTTTGGTTCCGTGCAATTGATATGTTTCTCCACGAAGGCATTCATCACACATTGCACCTCCTTCAACTTCCGCATAGTCTGCTTTTGAGTTAAAGGAAACGGTGTCTTTCGTCCTAACAGGGACTTTATTGTCCATTTTGCTACACTAATGCACCAATGCCTGAAAAAGGTCATCTTTGACCAATGCCAAGATGGCAAGTCAAGCTTTTCTCTTAGGGTTATTGGCTCATGCCCAAGCCTGCGAAGTGCCGTTTGCAGGGCATAATTCTGTAATATACCACCGTAGTTGGCATGTAGCGGCATTGTTACAATACCTATCTTCATCTATTACTATTATTGCTTTATTATTTCTGCTTGTCTTAAATCAGATATTACTCTCTTTGTGAACTTCTTTGCTCCTTGTGCGTTTAAAAAATTGGCATTTCTATAAAGACAATCGTCAGCAAACTCTTTGTCGCCAAGATAATTGAAGAATTTCACATCTTTATAATTACTGCTTTGCAGAAAATCATAAATGAATCTTTGCTGAAAATCCTTATCGAAACACTCCAACAAGTACTTAGATACTGGAGGAAGAATAATAACAGGCTTGAAGCTATGGGCGAGACACTCTCTGATAAGATTATCAAGGGCTTTAACCGAAAGTTCAAATCTATCTTTGTTGACCAAACTGAACTCATCACTCAGGTTGTAGATTGAGAACTGTTTCTTCCAAGAATCAATCCAGAAATTAACGTTATTCTTGAGACTCTCACTCGTCACTTTACGTTTAATCACACGCCTTCCAAGATGTTTAATCTCAGCAAAGATGCTCATCATGGGGAAATACTTAAGCGGATGGAGCTTCACATCATAAATCTTAAGTTTTCTCTCATAAGCAAACTCTGGTATGCTCAGCATATCTGCAACAGTATATATCTTATCTGGCAGATAGTTTTTACCATCATCAAGACAAGAGAAAGGACAAATTGTGATAATCACTATCGCCTTGTCCGGTTTCAAGAAACTAAGATAGTTCTCCAAAATAACCTTATCACCGACTAATGTTTGAGGCATCATTGCCCAGTTTGCGGTTTTCAAGTCAATACCAGAATAATCAAATCCATATTTTGCCGCTCCGCTACCCAAATTGATTAAGTCAAGGTTATATGTTTTGTGACTCCAAAATTTTTCACAGTCACCAAACATTTCCTGACTAAACCATTGAGTACGTCTAACAAAAGAATTGATTTTCTGATTAATCTTTCCTTGTATTTTTCCTATAATACTCATAATCCTGGACAATACTGTGATTCTGGAAGAATCACCTGGTCTATATTAAGTGCTGCAAGTGCATTGATTTCGTCTTCATCAAGGTGAAAATCAAACACATCAAAGTTCTCTTTAAGTCTGCTTGGCGTTTTGGATTTAGCCAAAGGTATGCATCCCCTATCAATATGCCATCTTAAGATAATCTGGCTGAAAGTTTTATTGTATTTTGCCATCATAGGATTGATAATGGCTTCAGGGATTTTACCTCTTACCCCTAACAGACTTGAGTAAACAATGGGCTGTATGTCATGCTCTTTAAAATATGCCAGCATATCATTCCTTGTACATAAGGGACTAAAGAACAACTCATTGATAGCAGGCATCACATTTGAGTTCTTCAACTGCTCAATATGTTTCGGAAAGAAATTTGACACTCCAATGTACCTTACGACTCCCTCTTTCTGTAACTCTACAAGTTCATTCCACACCTCTTCATAATATCCTGGGAAGGGATAATGAATTAGTATAGAATCAAGGTAGTCAGTCTTCAGTTCTCTCAAGGAGGTTTTGACCTTATCTCGCACTACCTCCTTTACCGTATGTTTCTGTTGGAAATAAGAATGTGGGTTAAACCATATACCATCAAGCGGCTCGTCATAGTAAGAATTATCTTGAGAAATCTTCGTTTGCAGGAAAATATCCTCTCTACGGAGTCCAGTCTTATCGAATAACTCCGAACAACCCATTCCTATACCAGTCTCTCCATGGTAGTCATCAGATGTGTCTATCAGCCTGTAACCAATTTTTACAGCCTCAATCAACACATTTGCCATTTGACGTCCTTGCAGGGGGTAAGTACCTAAGCCCACAGCAGGAACTTGCCCTCCGCTAACTGTTGTTAATGTCATCTTGCAAAAGACCTTTTGCTGTAAATACAAGGAATTTATTCTTCGTTAATTATGTCAAGGACATCGCCAATTGTCTCTGCCTTGATAAACGGGCGCAACTTAATTTTCACCCCAAGCTGACTGGTGATTGCATCAATTAGTTCCACCTGTGTCAGCGAAGAATACTGATCCCACTCTCTAAATTCAGAATCTAGAGTAATCTCTGAAGGATCAACCTCTGTAAAAACACTGCGAAATACTTCTAATAATTTCTGTTCCATAATTTTTATTATTTATTTTATGATTTCCAATAAACTTCTTCATCAACCACTCTGGCAGGGTTTCCACTTACCATTGTAAATGCCTCTACATTTGAAGTGACATAAGCGTTTGCTCCCACAATACCACCTGGATAGACGTGAACTCCAGGCATAATGGTTGCTCTGTCACATAACCAAGCATGAGTTCCTATTACGACAGGCCTTGATGTCTTATATCCCTGACGGGAGAGATAATGCTCTCCATTCGTATCTCTGATTATAACATTTCTACCAATGTAGACATACTTCTGGAAATGAATTGATTGACCACACACAATCTCAACATTCATGTTTGTGTCGCCACCTCCATCAATAGTAAAGACAGCATCTTTGAATACTTGCACATCACAACCACTACCAAAAGCATAATCACCTTTTACATCTAAGAGTGCATTCTCTCTCAGTTCAATATAGGTTACTTTCTTGTCAGTTTTATAAGTTCTGCCTAAATGAAGTAATCTGCCGAGAACTATGCGCGAATTCTTTCCAAATGTGAACTTGCAATGCGGATACAACACAATAAATGCACCCTTTGATATGTTTGCTTTGACATGCTTGCAGAAGAAATTCATATACATTGATTTGAAAAACGTGAATATATTACCCCTGCAAGATTGGTAGTTCAAATAGAAAAACTTTGCTATATTTTTACACTTGTGTAAGAACGGGCCTTTGATTACATGATACTTCAGGAGATAGTCTTCCAAAACCTTTTTAATATCACTGTTATGAAGATCATTGTAGAACTGTTCTCTATTTACTTTTACTGGTGGGTTATAAGGAACTGTCAGAGCAGTATTTCCACCCAATGTGTTCTTAAAATCAGTTTCTGTGACAAGTAAAGACTTACACACCTCATCATCTAAATAATCCAATCCTTTCTGAGAATTGCACAAAATCAAAGACGTACCCAAATTACCGTCAAATTCTTTGGGGAGATATTTCTCTACACCCCAGAAGTCTGCAATTGTAATATCAGCGATACGGGGGAATCCTTTAAATTTGCATTCGTAACAGGCAGGTCTTGACGCAACGCCCAATCCCATGTAACAACGACGGAAGTAATTCTCACGGGCTGTATCATAACGAACATCGCCATTCTCAAAGACTACCTTATTGCAAAGCTTTCGCCAGCCTAATTCTTTATTCTTGTCTTTAATATAGACAACCTTGGAATTATGTTCTTTCTCAATCTGTTCAATATACTTGTTCCAAACAAAAGGAGAATTCACATATTGGCAAATGAAATCTACGGTGATTTGATTCTCATAATCCTTACGCAAGAATGATTTAAGAGCAGCAATCTGACAAGGAGTACCACAAATCAGCACCTTTTCGCCCGCAACAAGTAATTCCTTGATTTTCTTGTAAAGCCCCTGTGCATCGCTTTGGATGTATTTTGAGCTTCTAAGACGCTCAAGGTCGTGTCTGTCATTTGTGATAATCTGACTTACTGTCCAATCCTCATTCCAGACTGCACCACCTACATAGTATTTATGCTTATACGCTTTCTTTGCCAAGGCTGAAAAAGCACCGCCAGAAGTACTGTCAAAGCGCACCTCTAAATTCTTATTGACGGCAGCAAAACATTTCGGAAGTTCGAAATCGTTTTTCTTTAGTTCTGTGGCATTAATGGAAGGACATGCCTTTTCGCACAGACCACAATCAATACATTTCTCATGGTCTATCACTGGGTATAAGAAGCCCTCATTGTCCCTGCTGAATGATATTGCGCCTTTAGGGCAAATATCGCCACAGGCATTACAGCCGCAGCATTCTCCTTTTGTCAGTTTATCAATCATAATGTGCAATATTCTTTTTTGATTCTCGGCCTGTCTATCTTGTCATTGTTGTTCAAGGGGAAGGTCTTGATGAATATGATATGTGACGGCATCATGTATGACGGCATCTTGCTTTTCATATACTCAACAACCTTAGTCGTATCAAACTCATCTCCCTCAAAAGCAAGATAAAGTATATTATTACCATCCTCTTCTTTGGCCACACAAACTGCATTCATACCAGAAGCCTCACGAGCATGGTGCTCAATCTCACCAAGCTCAATTCTGAAACCCTGAATCTTAACCTGATTGTCCATGCGTCCAGAATACATTATGTCGCCATCGGCATCCTTATAGCAAAGGTCACCAGTATGATAGAAGCGCATGTTCACACCATCAATTTCCTTGAAGAAGAATGAAGTTGAATTCTTCTCAGGATTATTCCAGTAGCCTTGCGTAACCTGATCGCCAGCAATGCACAATTCACCTTTGTCGTTAGCGGGAAGGATATTGCCTTGTTCATCCAAGATGAGTCCAACACAATTCTTCAAAGGTTGACCTATGGAAATAATGCCATTCAACTCTTTGTTCTCTCTATTACGCTCAAGTTTGTAATATGTGCAATAGATAGTAGCCTCAGTCGGTCCATAGAAGTCATATAATGTGATATCAGGGCAATAGTCATAGATAACCTCAAGCAACTTCTTAGGACAAGCTTCAGCTGTTAAGATACATGACTTGAGAGAGCTCATGTCTATCTGGTCAAAGAATGGACGCATGAATCGCAACATTGAAGGAGCCATTGCAGCAAAGGTCAGATGATAATCGTCAATAAGACCTGCTACCTGGAGATACTTTCCTTCGCCATAAGGAACCGTATAAACACAAGCACCCTTTGTTAAGCCTGTAAGATAACACTGAACAGACACATCGAATGTCAAATCAAAACACTGCAAGCATCTGTCATCGCTGGTGATGTCAATTCCTGTAGCCCAGAAAGAGTCCATAAATGAGCCAATGTTCCGGCGACTCAAAGCGACGCCTTTGGGTTTGCCAGTGCTCCCTGATGTGAAGAGAATATATGCCAAATCATCTTCACTAATGTTCGCAACAGGCTCCAAGTCGCCAGCATTCGAGGCTGTATTCTTGGTATTCACTACAAGTTTGGAATCATATCTGCTTTCCTTGGAAGAGTCTAAGATGGTTGTAATTCCAACTTGCTCAACAATATCCAAGCACCTGTCAATAGGCTGCTTGATGTGCAGAGGCACATAACAATACCCTTCAAGCCATAGTGCAATGATTCCTGCATATGTCTTAACATCATTATTGGTCACAAGACCTATATGTTTGTTGTCTATAGTTCTCTCACGCAATAACGCACGGATGTTAGTGACTTCTTTTGCGAAATCACTATAAGTGTAAAACTCGTCCTCAATGCAGAATGCATTCTTCTCACCCCCATTCTTGATATTGTCAAGGATAGGATTAATAATTTGTTGTAAAAATATTGAACCCATATTTTTTATTGATAGTGACCTGGATATACATGCAGGTCTTCGTTTTGTATAATACTAATTAGTCTCTTTTCACTCTCAAGTGCCATTTCTTTATTGCATCGATGCCAATTATATGTCACGGGTGCAAATGGAGTATAGCTATCTCCAGTAAAAATGTTGTTTTCTATAATAAATGCTAGACAACCCGTGTCATGTCCTTGGCACTGTTCTATTCTTATCTGTTTATTAAAGCACCTCACATCAGCTGCTTCATCAATCAGACGAAATACACTATCATCTGGTATCTTGAACTCATCTTCAAGATACATGTAAGACATGTTTATATCCTCGTCCTTCAAACCGTCTAACGTTTCACTTGAACAGTAAATCCTGATATCAGGATAAGCATTTACTATTTCGTTAATTCCATAAACATGATCAAAATGAGGATGCGTCAGTAATACAGCTTTTAAATCTATCCCATGAGTCTGTATGAAATCGATAATTGGTTGTGCATCGCCAACATCTATCAGGTATCCTTCCAAGCTCTCTTCATCATAGATGCAGTATGAACATGATTTAAGGATACTGTTGTGGAAGATAGAAACTATAATCATTTTACTGCTTATCTAACATACAATACTGATATGCCGACTTGATTTTATCAAGAGGTATATAAAAGTTGGAGCCATATTCTGACCCATCGTCTTGCCCTGTCACAGTAATCATCTTTGATAAATAATCTCGATTAAGAAGATATATACAAGTTTCAGTAACAAATTTGTAATTACTAAGGTTTATACATTTGGCATGATTACAAAACATCAAGTTGACCAATGAAGACCCATACATGCCAACGACCTCTTTTGCGTGATAAAAAACATCTGCCTTTTCTTCAAGAGTCATCGTAGAGCCTTCAAGGTCTATGTATCCAAGACTCTTGAAATAATCATGGATTTCATCGTAGTTTATCAATAGTTTGCCAGTATGAGTGAATTTTTTGGTTCGAGGCAAGAATATCTTTTCGTACTTAGGCTTGTTATCTTTCACCTTTTCTATTACTGGGTCAATTACATAGCGTTTTATATCATCAATAACATAACGAGGTATAAACTCCACGTAGTCAAGCCTGAATTTATAATCACAATAGCTGGGTCCCGGGATTGGCAGGAAATATAGCTCCTCACAAATATAGTCTACATCATTCTTCACCCAAAGAATATTTGCCTGTGGATAATCGGAGAGGTAGTTATTCATTATTTCCTTGATATTTGAATCCTCGTTTTCTACTACCAGCAAAGTTATAGGCTGATTCAACAACCCAGCTTTTCCTGCCGAGAACAACTTAGGGAGGAACTCAAAAAGACAATGAGCCCAGTGATATGACCACAGGCCTATTAACGAAAGCACCTTGCCATTTACGATTTCTTGTTTTTTGTGAGGTACAACTCCTATATGGCTCCTGTTGAACCAAGCGACATTTTTGTCGGCTGGTTTAGCCCATGTTACAAACTCTTCCTGATTGAATTTGTTCCAATAGGCACCCTTACTCGTAAGAACCACATCAGAATCACCACTTACAATTGCATTATTCTCTAAGAAAATATACTCTGCAGGAGTATGAACCGTCAATTGAGCTTCTTTGCTGTGACCATAACACTCAGGATAATAAATATTATCCCATGATGCGTCTTTGATTTTATACACCACATTCAGCTCTTTTTCTGGATGCTGTATTATTGTGTATGATTTTGATTCACGCTTACGAATCCATGAACGAAACATGGTAATTATCATTCCAAATGGACGTCTGATGCTTCTGGGGGTAATTCTTTTCGCATTATTCACTGTCATGATCTCTTTATTTTCGTTTTAATGAATGATATGATCCTCCCACGCAGATTCTTGGACAACAATATATAGAATCCTAACACACATGTAATCAATGTGGTTAAGATTGTTGTTACAACCAATCTTACAAATGACTCTTCCATATTGCTAATAATAAAATATGGCACGGCAATTACAACTATCAATATACTATATGTGCGCACCATATCATGTAACACATGTTTCCTCCAAGAGAAACCAGGGATGTGTTTTTTTATCACATAACCAACATATAGGGGATCAACTGTAACAAACAGAGCGTTTAATGCGAATGGTACCCAATAGGGGGCATTTAAAAGGAAAGCGATGTAGGATAAAGGCAAGACTGCCAGATATAAGGTTCCTGATACTAAACACTGAAATTTCACATCACCAGTCGCGTGTGATGCATCGTTCATTGTTATGAACATTGAAACAATAATGTTCCATAACAACGCCAGCCGGAGCAGAGTTTCTGAATGTTCTGGAACTATACCCAGCCATAAATTTAATATGTAATGAGCCTCAATGATTAATGGCGCACAAAATACAAGCATAAGCATAAAAGTTATTCTGGAGCCATTCTGCATCAGGCTGAACATTCTCTCGAAATTATCGGCTGAATAGTTTTTGTATATCTGAGGCCTAATCGCAGTCGTAAAGTTTGTGGATAGGCTCATTATTATGTTTTTGACACGATTTGCAATATCATAGGCCGCATTCATTATAGTACCGAAGAACATATTCAGCAGCATATTAATGCCTTGAGAAGATGCTACCAAACTCATATTTCCATAGAACTCCCAGCCAGAATAAGAGAGCATTGGCTTGATGTATTCTTTCTTCCATACCAAACGTAAAGAACACTCACTGAAATTGCGGCAGCTATAAATAACATATATTAGAGTTATGAGTATTGCAACAACACATGTCAGTATGGAGTAAAGAATAAGTTTATCAAAATTGCCAATAACCAACATGTAAACTATCAGAAGTTTGAGCAAAGAGTTTGCTATTTCAATATAAGCAAAAGTACCCATTCTCTCGTTTGAGATAATAGCCGCATTGAATGGTACTTGGATGACATGAAAAACCATTGTCAAAATGGAAAATTGAAGAACCCAATGAGCAGCATACATTCTGCCCTCAGGAATTACAAGCTTGTTCTCTAGAAACCAAATTCCAATAGTTTCACACAATAATGTTACAACGACCGCAATCGCTATATGTATAAGCAACGCAGATGAGAAGGTGTCTTTAATCCTTTCTCTGTTGCCCACACCCAGTTCTACAGAAAGGAATCTTGATGTCGCTCCTGCCAAAGAGGCATTGAAGAAACTAAACATCGTAACAATGCCTCCAACTACGCCATACACACCATAGTCTGAAACACCCAATGTCTGTAAAATAACCCTAGATGTATAAAGCGATATACCAACACTTAATATCATGCGTAAATAAAGCATGATAGTGTTTTTTGCTATTCGCTTATTTGAAGATAGCTGTTCCAAAAAGAATAATACTTTAAAAGATTAATAAATCAAGAATTTAATAACTCAACAAAGCATCTTCCACATGCTTTTTGGCTTTGAAGCCAATAGTCTTCTCAAGTTTTTTCCCGTCTAATGCAAGATACTTCATACCTGCATCTTTTCTTTCCGCTGTTCCAAAGCAGTCCGATGGAACATCCAACCCAAATGACCTATGAATTCTTGTCACCAGCTCTTTTACTGATAATGTATCAGGGCCTTCGATGCAGTACAATCCTCCTGAGAGATGTTTTTGAAACGCAAGGTCAATTAGCTCTGGAACTTCACTTACATGAACATACTGGCGGACTTGATTGCCAGCAGTAAAATGAAGTGTTTCTCTATTTCTTATCGCATTAACGGTATATGGGATAAGTCTCATTGGATTTTCTCCTGCGCCATAAATAGTAGGAATGATGAAGTGCCAGTGAGTAAAGGCAGGCCTGTAAGAAGTTACAAAACGAGATAGCATACGTTTAGAAACGACATAATCACTGGGGGCTACACAATTAGAGGACAATACGTCATCTTCATCAAACGACTTTGGCTCCATTGTTTCGCCCATCTCAAAAACAGAACCAAATGTTATAAACACCCCTTTATAGTCGAGAGCCCTAAGTTTATTGCATATCTTAACAGGAGCTGTCACATTAAGATTATAAATAAGGTCTGAGCTTTCATTAAGGTTAGACTGTATGCCGGCACCAATTGCATAAACTATGATATCCGAGTCAATAACCTGCTCATAATCTATTTCTTCATTTAGTAAATCGACTTGATAGCAATGATTGCATGTATGAAACTTAGGCTCCCCGACTCCATGCATATCTAAAGTCCAATCTTTCTGATTGCAGTATTTTGCAATTGCAGTTGAGAGGAATCCATTAATGCCTAATATTGTAACTTTCATATCTTCTATTTTATTTCGTATGCAACAGTATCCTTGGGATCATAAAGTAGATCTGTATACGCGCAAAGAATAAAGCTCTCGCTATCTTCTGTTGCTTCAACTGAATGTGCCACTTTACGAGGGATGTATATGGTCTCTGGTTTTTCCCAGTCCAGTAAGATGTCTTTTCTTTCGTGGGTAATAATATCTTCTAACTTTAGAATGGCCTTACCTTGGATAAGTGTAAACCATTCCTGTGCTTTTGGATGATAATGGGAACCCTTTTTAGCACCTTTTATACCACTCGTAAAATAAATCTCTCCTGTTGTTTGTGGTAGATTATCTTCCTTTCCATTTATAACCTTCAAAAACCAACCTCTGCTGTCAGTTAATAAAGAACGCTCGTAGCGTCTAACTCTTTCGTCTAAACTATGCTGCATATCTGTAACAATTTAAAGAAAGAGTGTATAAACAGATCGAATTTAAAGATTTACCCCCCCCCGATTCTGTCCATAAAATACTCTATTGTTATATTAATACCTTTTTCAAAGCTATAATAAGGCCGGAACCCTGTTTCTTTCTCCAATTCAGATATGTCTAATATCTGATTATCAACGACACTCGTTTTGTATGGCAAGTCTCCTATTCCGATAGGTAATGACGGATTTATTATATTCCTAATCATCTCAACATACTCCTTCATCTGACGGTTTTCTCCTGCACCAATAGGATATACTTTATCACAGACTCCCTTCTCGCCCAAAAGTATCAGAGCTCGAATAAGGTCCTCTATATATATGTAGTCCCACTTCTGCTCGAGTTTGGTTGTGGAAGGCTTTTCTCCTGCTAGTAATTTCTTGATGGTATATGAAAGCAAATTATTATCATCACGCCCCGGACCATACACACTTGTGATTAGGGTCCAAACCAAACCTATGCCATGCTGCCTCGCATAGGTTTGGCACACAAAACGAGTTGCCACCTTAGCAGCGCTATACATGTCAGTGGGAGAAGGTAGTTCTTTTCCTGTAATAACTCCTTGACTGCACCCCACCTCGGCCGCTGAACCAGGTATTATTACCTTAGTGATATGAAACCTTTCTGCAAACCTTAACACATTAATCCCATATTGGATGTTCTGAATCTGTGTATCTGCCTCAGATCTTTTAGTGGCATTTACTCCTGCCCATGCAAAATGATATAATGTATCAACTTCTTCAAATAACTTATTATCTTCAAACGAATCCAAGTTTTCCAATTGGAATTCCAATGTGATGATGCCTTTTTCCCCTTTTAATGAATCATAAGGGAAACGTCCATCCACCATTGCAATCACATCATATCCTTCTTGAGTGAGAGTAAGTGCAAGTTTGGTTCCGAGAAAGCCATTAGCACCTAGAACAATTACCTTCTTCATTTACCAAGAAATGATTCTATTTCGTTAATACAAATGTCATACACATCCTCCTTCTGATACCGCTTATACCAATCCGATGTAAGCGTTGCACACTGCTTAGCATCCAGTCTGGGTTTCCACCCAAGCCTTGTCTTTGCCTTAGTAATATCCAGCATCAGCAGATTGGCCTCATGGAGGGCATTGGGATCAGAGACATCTTTCAACTCTCCCCTGCCAAAGTTCTTCACAATGGCGGTTGCCACATCCCAAACATTGAGAACGCTCTCTTGTTCGGGACCAAAGTTCCAGCCCTCGCAATACTCCGTAGGAGCATTCCACATCTTCTGAGCCAACAGCATATAGCCACTCAGCGGCTCCAAGACATGCTCCCAAGGACGCACAGCCTTGGGCGAGCGAATCTCTATGGGTTTACCAGCCTCCAAAGCACGTATGCAGTCAGGAATGATGCGGTCTTTAGCCCAGTCGCCACCACCGATCACGTTACCGGCACGAACGCTGGCAAGGCTCACATGGTGTTTCTTGCCATAGTCATCTGGATTGAAGAAACTCCTGCGCCAACTCTGGATGGCAATCTCGCAAGCTCCTTTGGAACTGCTATAAGGATCATAACCGCCAAAGGGGTCTGTCTCCTTATAACCTTGCAGCTGCTCCTTGTTGTCGTAGCACTTGTCGGTGGTTATCATCACACCCACCTTCACGCTCTCCGTAGATCGGATGGCCTCCATGATGTTGATGGTGCCCATCACGTTGGTCTGGTAGGTCTCAACAGGAATCTCGTAGCTGAGACGTACCAGTGGCTGTGCTGCCAGATGGAACACTATCTCCGGCTGATACTGAGCGAAGATTTCCTTCATCTTCTCACCGTCACGGATGTCCGCACGGATGTCTGCCTTGATTTTCTTGCCAATGCCAGAGAGGACAAAGTTGTCCTTCTCGGAATACGGCTCCAGGCCAACGCCAACCACCTCTGCACCCAGCTCGTGGAGCCAGATGGAGAGCCAACTGCCCTTGAAACCGGTATGACCGGTTACAAGGACCCGTTTGCCTCTATAGAAGTTATTGAAAATGTCGATCATAAGATTTATCAATAAGGTGCAACAATATGCGGAACAGCTCTATCCCACCGCTTCCAGGGTGCGCTATTGCTTTCCAAAAGTTTTTCAAGCATATTCTTCTCGCGGATGTTGTCCATGCACTGCCAGAAGCCTTCGTGGATATAACTCATCAGTTGACCATCAGCTACAAGATTATCCATCGGGTCACGTTCCAATACACAATCATCACCTCCGAGATAATCAAATATCTCAGGCTGGAAGACCATATATCCTGCATTGATAGGAGCTCCATCAGTCTTGTTCTTTTCACGGAAACTCTTAACGGCATTATCACCTCCTATACTCAGTACGCCTTTTTCTTGTTTCATCTTGACAGCTGTGAGTGTAGCAATTTTGCCATGGCCCTTGTGAAACTCGACGAGTTTGTTGATGTCCACATCGCAAACACCATCACCATACGTGAGCATGAAAGGTTCATTGTCCACGTATTCCTGGATGCGTTTCACACGACCTCCAGTCATGGTGTTGTAGCCAGTATCTACCACTGTCACTTTCCATGGTTCCAGCTTGCTGTGGTGTACGGTCATCTCATTCTTTCCATTACGGAAATCAAAGCTGACGTCACTGTTGTGCAAAAAATAGTTGGCAAACCATTCCTTGATATACTCTTGTTTGTATCCGGCACAGATGATGAACTCATTGTGTCCGAAATAGGCATATTCCTTCATGATATGCCAGAGGATAGGCATGCCGCCTATCTCAATCATCGGCTTGGGTTTGTAAACCGATTCTTCACTGATGCGGGAGCCGAAGCCACCGGCTAATAGTACTACCTTCATATATGATTTATTTATGTTTCTATGTAAAGGGAAAGTAAGCATCCAACCCCTTTTTACCATAAGCCTTAGCCCCAGCATTTGCTGGGGATTCGGGAGTTTTAAAGGAAATTGGATTTTGTTGTTTTTATACGTTTTTAACTTAATACCTCCTGAGTGATGAGCTCGTAATCGCTCCTACCCTCGGTAACTTTCTTGAAGAAGTCGTTGAAGAAATCAAATGCTGCCTTCTTTTGTAGTTTGCATGTCTCTATGAACGTGAGCCATGCAGCTGCAACCTCACCACCCTTCTCGCTGCTGAAGCCGCCAAAGCTCTTCCGCAGGTTAGTAAATGGCCGGACTGCACGTTCGCAACAATTATTATCTATCAATACACTTCCTATATCCCTGTAGGCAATCAATTCTGTCCAGTTGTTGCGCATATAATCCAATGCATGCACTAACTTACTGGATGCTTTCACCTTTTTACTCTTTATCTTGGCCAGCAGTGCCAATGCCCGCTGATCAAGCTCGTTGAGTACAGGTATCGACTCAAGTTTCCTAGCTGTCAGCACCTCTTCTTCTGTCCGATGGAGAAGAATACTCTCTAGTTCCACCTTATATAATATGCCTATCAAATCGATAAACTCATGAGCCAGTTCATCATTATAGTCTTTCAATGCCGACCAGAATATCCGGCGAACATGGGCCCAGCAGCATGCATGGGTACAGCCATCAAGCTTACTGAAGTAAGCATATGCATTGTAGGCATCAGTCATCAGGGTTCCTTTGAATTCACCAAGGAATTCCTCTATCACCTTGCGCTTCCTGCGACCGAAGAGATAATAACACACCTTCGTCGTCAGATTGACGATGACCCACATATAACGCTTCACATACTTGTATACACCATTAACCTTTACCTTGGTCCATACCCAAGTCTCATCGCAGTAGATGCTCGTACCCATCTTCAGCAGCATCCTCTTGATGTACTTCTTACCGCCCTCCAACAGTTCTGCTCCACGGGTAAGCCAGTTCAGAATGCTTTGCTTTGACATACGCATCTTTTCATTGAACATGCGGTACATCTCACGTCCACTGGACAGCGCATACTGGAATCTATTTACACCAAGGTCAGAGAGCATAGAATAAGTAGCACTTGTATGAGGTACAAGGCACGGCATGTCATATTTCGACTCATTGACAAACACACATTCACGTTTCTCATCTTCCTTTGATTTGGGTATGAAGAAGGGAAATTCATTGCCATTCTTGTCACGTACCCACACATACAGGTATCTGTCCTGACGGGTGAGACTGACACGGTCAAACTGGTCAACAGGTCTTGTATAGCGGATAAATTCAAGCCCCATTTCCTTCAGTTTGTCAAGGTCACAGTCATGGACGACACATATGTCTGCACTCATGGTCTTGTAATGATCCGGGCGTTTACTCAAATCGCGAGGTTTCTGCTCCTGGGGTTCTCCAGAAGAGGCCATATCTTCTTCCTCTTCCTGGTCATCATCAGTTGGAGGAACATCGTTCTTGCTACCAGTCTCAATGTATTTTTCCTCATCTTCATCCTTACTTCCGTCAGAAGCAGATTTGGATTCAGAGGATTTCTTAGGTTTCTCGCTACCTTTGCCATACTGAGCACGTTTGCGCATAGCAAGCTCGCCCTTCAGCTTTGCATTCTCAGCCTTCAAGTCCTCATAGTCCTCGGCTATCTTCTCCAACTGAGCCACTCTTTCACCCATTGCATTATTGGACTTCAAGAGAGTCTCAACGGCTTGAAGAAGATCCTTTATCTGCTTTTGATACTGCTCCCGTTCCATATCAGACATTTCTCCACCCTTTACAGACGATGCCTCTGCTTCCAGCTGCATCGCGTAACGGGCTTGCATAATCATGCGCTCTATGTCCATCTTCAAATCTGCCATTATATGGGACTTTTGCTCTGCAAAGGTACATACTTTCTTTGGCAAATTCAAGAGTGATAATATTATTTAACACACTGAAAATCAGTACTTTACACCAATAGCAGCCCATCCGGAAGTATTGTAATACTCCCCTATTCTGCATACTCAAAAAGAGCGTCAGAAGGACTCCCAATAGCCTCTTTTTAATAATCACGAAAACTATTAAATGCCTGATTATCAGATTATTGAACATATTCTTACACCAGTTGAACCGGCAATGCTTTACAGTTTTTTAACACCAAAATGAAGCCATCTAAGCTACTTTTTCTTTGTAACCTTGATGAATCGGACCTATCTTCCTTATTACAGGACAAGTCAACAAAGCAACAAGGAACTCATATTCGAGGACGTAGATCGGCTTGTCATTTATGAAATCCAATCTTACAAAGCTCATATTATGATCAAAACGCTGTACATACAGCTGGCATTCATTATGCTCATGACGGATAATCTTAACCAGCTTCTGGTCTTTAGACGTAAAGATATAAGCCGTACCTTCTTCCATCCTCCCTGTCAGGGTACGGACAACACCACAGAGCTTATCGTACCCACCTCGCATATCCTTATAATTAGGAATATACTTATATTTTGTAGCACCTGTTAAACCAAACATAACGGCTGGATCTTTTGAATGAAACTTACCAATTCATTATAGCTCAACTTATGATGCTCTATTTTCATACCATCAGTAAACCCAACGTAAACATAAGAGATATTCTTGGTCTCTTCGTTTTCAATGCCTGCAGTAGTTTCTGCCACATCTTCCTCGCGTTCGACTTTGGTCACCACTTCCGGCGTTTCTCTTACAACACAATCGACAACCTCAGGTTGGGCGATTCTTTTCTTGTACCATTTTTCAAATGTGTGATACGGAACGCCATTGGACTCGAAGAATTTGGCGACCGAGATCCCTCGTTTACAGCCATCCTCCTGATACCTCTTCCACAGCGTTTCAATGTCTTTAATACTTACTGCCATAATCTCAAATTTTAGAATTCATGGCGCAAAGGTAATAACTATATCCTAGACCACCTAAAAAGGGGTTGGATGCTTACAAGGGAAAAGATGCCGCAGGCATTATTGCGCTCGGCAATGCCGCTTCGCTTGTCGAAGAACCTTTTTCTTTTATGAGAGACCTGTAGCACCAGTCCCTTAGATGTAAGATGTTAGATGTATGATGTAAGATGTTATTTTTAAGCAGGAGATCCTACTGAACCTGTGTGGAATAGTAGATTGAATCCAGCAGGTCTCCTGCTATTTCTCCAGAGGCACCAAGGTTTGTCATTTTTATGCGAGTTATCATTGTATTGATTGTGACTCATGCACTCTCTCCATCTGGTGCATCTTTCTCTAGCCATTTTTTCACAACACCATCATAATTTGTGGCAGTCTCTTCTAGCCAGTGTCTGATAAACTCGAAACTATGACAAGGGACAGGTACGTGTCATACGAACTGGATGACTCCCCTGCTTATACCTGTCAGCCGCTCCAACTGGCGCACTGAGGCTCCAAGTTCTCGCAACTGCCCTAACGTCTCGCGTTGTAATTGTCTTTCTAATTTTTGAAAATCACTGCTGCAGGTTACGCCTGCAAGTTTTATTATCTCTTGCCACACCTGATCGTCGGAGAGTCTCAGTCGTGGTCGTTCATTATCGTTGTCCAGAAAGTTGTAATCGTCGGGCAAAGGATCATTGACCCATTCATCCAAGTCCTTGAAAGGAATCCGGTTTAACACCGTCCTCGTGTCACATACCTGAAAGGCTGGATCCACAGTTCCACTATATTCACCCCAAGAGCTATATTCGTAGTCTTTTACCTTTTCAACAATGCCTGCCTTTAGCGGGTTCTGGTGGATATACCGCAATAGTACGGTAAAATACTCCATGTCATTGACTGGCTCGCTCTTGAATCGCTCCTTAAACAGGTGCCCATCGCGCAGGTACTTATGATTATAATAATATACGTAGCTACTTGCCAGACGTTTTATTACTTCACCAATCTTCTCGTTGCGCTCACGAATGAGCAAGTGGAAGTGGTTAGACATGAGGCAGTAGGCATATATCGTGCAACTGGTGCCACAGGGCAGACCTAAGTCGTCATACTGAACACGCACCCGATCAAGGGTCGTCATGAACTGGAAATAGTCCTCAGCATCCTCGAAAATGTTCTGGTGATTGATGCCGCGCATCATCACATGATGGATGCCTGTGCCTGATGGCTTTCGTGACTGTCGGGGCATTGGTTAATGAATCACACTTACCAAGAGTAATCCAGAATTCTATTGTCATTTCTGCGGCTTTCCATCAACCCCAGCACTCCCATCGTCAAAAGTGAGAGTATCCCGACTCCAGCCAAGAAGGCATATTTATACATTTTCTCCTTGTCCTCAGCATCCCGATCCTGCAAATACTTCATCCGATACTGCGTCATCTCCGCAATATTCAGGAATGTAGATGCACTGTCCTTTACTAGATTTATAACGTCTTTGTTCATTTGATTCTTATATTCAGTGTCTTCAGCCTTAATACTTCAGCTTTCTTATCTTGTTCTAACTTTAAATGAGTCAATCTCTTTAGAAACTCCTTTACCACTGCATCAGTCTTTAGCTGTTCCACTGCAACATCGGCAATATCCTTATTCAGTTTCTCTATTTTATCAAGAGTACTCTTTGATACCGTACCCTCAGCCAAGTCCTTTTCAACGTCCTGTGCATCCTTGCAATGAAGCATCAACTTCAACCTGTCAAGCACCTGCTTATCCTCATACGGCACCTCAGGCAATGCAATCAGCGCAACTATGAGTGCTTCATATTGCCTAATAAAGCCTACGAAGCAATCATGCCAATTTGTTATATATTGTTGTTGTATTGTTTGCATTGTATCAGAAAATCTAAATGTGATTTTCTCGTTTTGTCGGGAGATAAATGGCGAGAAAAAAATTTTTGCTTAGTGACAAATCCGCGTAAGAAGCTGAAATACAGAATGTTTACGGAAGCCGAATCCTAAAATGATAAATGCAGACGTAAATGTCATCCCGGAGAAAGGGCTCAAATGAAAGTAAAGACATGTGGTTAAAAGTAAACCAAAAAAGTCTGATGAAATTTGAAGGGGTTTTTACCCGGT